>Ga0180218_1000070_pt1 | contig 201832 bp, 174 predicted proteins | sample eDN3rd37CKraftBY_FD_151334 | JGI IMG/M metagenome (GOLD analysis project Ga0180218, IMG submission 151334) | Enriched backyard soil microbial communities from Emeryville, California, USA - eDNA 3rd pass 37_C Kraft BY (version 2) (version 2) | ecosystem: Environmental > Terrestrial > Soil >... | reverse complement strand
TTCTATCTCGACGGCATCGTGCGGGTGGCGCGCTATGCGCATGCGTTCAAGGCGCCCGATGCCAAGGGCCGGCGCGCGCGGGGCAGGTACCGGGCCAATGGCGTGGGCGCGTCGCTGGAGCTGGGCCGGCGCTTCACGTGGGCCGATGCCTGGTACGTGGAGCCGCAGCTGGAGATGGCGGTGTTCCATGCGCAAGGCGGCAGCTATAGCGCGGGCAAGGATTTGCGCGTCAAGGACGGCGGGCTGACCTCGTTGCTGGGGCGGGCGGGGCTGCACGTGGGGCGGCAGTTCGACCTGGGCGATGGGCGCGTGGTGCAGCCGTACGCGAAGCTGAGCTGGCTGCAGGAGTTCGACGGCAAGAACACCGTGCGCACCAACGGCATACGCCACAAGAGCCGGCTCGATGGCGGGCGCGTGGAACTGGACGTGGGGGTGGCCGCGCAGCTGGGCCGGCACGGCAGCCTGTATGGCTCGTACGAGTACGCCAAGGGCAGCCGCCAGACCATGCCGTGGACCTTCCACATCGGCTATCGCTACACCTGGTAGCGGGCGCTTGCGCCGTGTGCCTGTCCCCCCTGGGACAGGCACAGCGCTCTACGCCATGAACGCTTGGCCGCCAGGACGGTCTGTCCCGGCGGGGGCAGGCACACCCTGCCTCAGCGTTCAGCCTCATGCGGGGCAGGACCACAGGGCGCGACGCTCATGCAGGCGCGTTGCGCTTGCGCCGGGCCTGCGACTTGCCGGAAGTCGGCGCAATGCCGGCTTCCTGCTTGGCCTGACGGACGATGGCCTGCGCGGTCCATGTCACGACGTCCACGATGTCGTCCAGTTCCAGGTGCCAGATATCCTTGAGTATCAGGAAGACTTCCGTGCCGTATAACAAGGACAAGGCGCGCATGACGCGCTGGTGCGCGGCGGGCTCGAGCTGGCCGGCCAGCGGAGCCGTGACATATTTGAGGGTATCGACCCGATGGCCGCGCACCAGGCGCGGCGTATCGGGGTTATGTCCGGCGCTGGCTTCGGCGTATTGCTGCAGCGACAGCATGATGGCCGCGCGCAGCGAGGCTTCATGCTGTTGCAGGCGCGGATAGGCAAAGCGCAGCAGTTCGTCGATGCGTTCGGCCGCGTCATCCGATTGCGCCCGCCATTGCAGGATGGGGCCCAGGCTCTGGTCCACCACCGCGGCGATCAGCGCGCTCTGGCTGGGAAAGTAGCGGTAGGCGGTGGCGCGCGAGACCGCCGCGGCTTCCGCCAGTTCGGCCACCGAGGGGGTGATGCCCTGGGCCATCAAGCGCTGGGCGGTATCGAGCAAGGCCTTGCGCATGCGGGCTCGCGGGCCGTGCGGGGGCTCGCCGCTGAGCGCGGCCTGCGGACTGGCCGGCGCGATAAGCTGTCCTGATTCGGGTACCGTCTGCGTTGCGGCCATGTCGGCCGTCCCAGCGGATTGACGTGAGACACTCGTCTCAATATGATTCTTTCGTCTCATTTTTCCTGGCGTACTGTCTGCCGGGGACACCGGGGTCCATCAAGTGTAGCTCGCCCAGCGGAGGAGCCATGCAAGAGATTGAACAGCGGATTTACCTGGCCGCCACCTACGACACCAAGGGCGAGGAGGCGGAGTACCTGCGGCAGTTGCTGCGCCGCGACGGCGTCATGGTGGTGACGGTCGATGTGGCGACCGGCGGCCAGGGATCGCCGGCCATGGTGTCGGCCCAGGAGGTGGCGGCCTGCCACCCGCAGGGGGCGCGGGCCGTTTTCACGGGCGAGCGTGGCAGCGCCATCGCCGCGATGGCGCTGGCTTTCGAACGCTACCTGGTCGGCCAGCGCGATGTCGGCGCGGTGCTGGGCATCGGCGGCTCGGGCGGCACGGCGCTGATTACGCCTGCGATGCGCGCCTTGCCGGTCGGGGTGCCCAAGCTGATGGTCTCGACCATGGCCTCGGGCAATGTGGCGCCATATGTCGGGCCGTCGGACATTGCCATGATGTACTCGGTGACCGACGTGGCGGGCCTGAACCGTATTTCGCGGCGCGTGCTGGCCAATGCCGCGGGCGCCATCGCCGGCGCATTCCGCCAGGCACGCCAGCCTGTCGCCGACGATGGCCGGCCGGCCGTGGGCATCACCATGTTCGGGGTGACCACGCCATGCGTGCAGCATGTGACGGCCGCGCTGCACGACCGCTACGATTGCCTGGTGTTCCACGCCACCGGAACGGGCGGCCAATCGATGGAAAAGCTGGCCGACAGCGGGCTGCTGGCAGGCGTGCTGGATCTCACCACGACCGAAGTCTGCGACTATCTGTTCGGCGGCGTGCTGGCCTGCACCGACGACCGCTTCGGCGCCATCGCGCGCAGCGGCGTGCCGTACGTGGGATCGTGCGGCGCGCTGGACATGGTCAATTTTGGCGCGATGGACACGGTGCCGGCGGCCTACCGCGAACGCCTGTTCTATCCGCACAATCCGCAGGTGACGCTGATGCGCACCACGGCGCAGGAAAACGCCCGGCAAGGCGCGTGGATCGCCGAGCGTCTGAACCGCTGCGAAGGCCAGGTGCGGTTCCTGATTCCGGAGGGCGGGGTGTCGGCGCTGGACGCGCCCGGGCAGGCGTTTCACGACGAGGCCGCCGACACGGCGCTGTTCCAGGCCCTGTACGACCATGTGCGCCAGACCGACAGGCGCCGCCTGGTGCGAGTGCCTTGCCATATCAATGATCCGCTGTTCGCCCGCGCCGCGGTCGAGCAGTTTCAAGAAATCAGCCAATGAGGTATTGCCATGCCGCGTTTTGAGCGCTCGGCCCTGCTCGACAAGTTCCACGACATGGTGCGCCGGCGCCAGCCCATCGTGGGCGGCGGCGCGGGCACGGGCCTGTCGGCCAAGTGCGAAGAGGCCGGCGGCATCGACCTGATCGTCATCTACAACTCGGGCCGCTACCGCATGGCCGGGCGCGGCTCGCTGGCCGGGCTGCTGGCCTATGGCAACGCCAACGACATCGTGCTGGACATGGCGCGCGAAGTGCTGCCGGTCGTGCGGCACACGCCGGTGCTGGCCGGGGTCAATGGCACCGATCCGTTCTGCAATTTCGACGCCTTTCTCGACGAACTCGCCACGGCCGGTTTCTCCGGCGTGCAGAACTTTCCCACGGTAGGCCTGATCGACGGCACGTTCCGCGCCAATCTGGAGGAAACCGGCATGGGCTACGGCCTGGAAGTCGAGATGATCCGCCTGGCGCACGCCAAGGGCATGCTGACCACGCCCTATGTCTTCGATCCGGACCAGGCGCGTGCGATGACCGCCGCCGGCGCCGACATCGTGGTGGCGCACATGGGGCTGACCACGGGCGGCAATATCGGCGCGGAGACGGCGCTGTCGCTGGATGATTGCGTGGCGCGCATCGACGCGATCGCCGCCGCGGCGCTGGCCGAACGCGGCAACGTGATCGTGCTGTGCCACGGCGGGCCGATCGCCACGCCGCAGGACGCCGCCTATGTGCTGCAAGGCTGCAAGCACTGCCACGGTTTCTACGGCGCCAGCTCGATGGAGCGCCTGCCCGCCGAACAGGCGCTGACGGCGACGACGCGCGCGTTCAAGCAGCTGAGTTTCTGAGGACCGGCGGGGCCGCCGGCCCGCGCCGGGATGTGCAAGCAGGCGGCTACGGCCGCGGAGACCGTTCATGAGTCATCTGGTGTATGTCAGCCGTGTCATCGCCGCGCCCATCGAGCGGGTGTGGCCGCATCTGCGCGATTTCAACGGCCTGTCGGTCTGGCATCCGGGCGTGGCCGACAGCCGCCTGGAAGAGGGCGGGCGCGCCGACGCGCCGGGCACGGTGCGCTTCCTGTCGCTCAATCCGTCGGGCTATGTGCGCGAGCGTCTGCTGATGCTCGACGATGCCGGGCGGTCGCTGCGCTACGCCATCATCGAAACCGACTTGCCCATGCGCGATTACGTCGCCGGCGTGGACTTGTGCCCGGTCACCGAGGGTGGCGGCACGTTTGCGCAATGGTGGGCCGATTTCGACGTGGTGGCCGGCGCGAACCGGGACGAGGTCGCCCGCCTGGTGGGCGAGGGCGTGTTCGCAGCCGGCCTGGGAGCCCTGGACCAGTACCTGCGCGATCGGCGGGGATAGGGGCAGGGTTTTCAGGCGCGGCTGTTGCGGCTGGCCGGACGGCAGCCCGCCGGCAGGGCTGCCTGCCGCACATAGGCGCGCAGCGTGTCGATGAGCGCCGCGGCGGCCGGGCTGAGCGCCTGCTCCTGGTGGCCGATGATGCATAGCGTGCGCATCACGGTGGGACGCGCCAGCAGGGCGAAGGCCAGGCCCGGCTCGCGCACCCGTTCGGCCGCCAGCGCCGGCAGCAGGGCCACGCCCAGGCCCGCCTTGACCAGCGCCGCCTGCGAGGTGGTGCTGGAGGCTTCGTAGAACGGCGCCGCCGCTTCGATCGGCAGATCGGCGCGCGCGCGCAGCAGCGCCATGATGCCGGTTTCGTCCACGACCCCCACCAGTTTGCGATGGCTCAGGTGCTCCCATCGCACATGGCCGTCGCGGCCCGGCTGGATGCTTGTGTCGTCGGCCCGGTAGAGCACGCCGAAGCGGTCTTCCAGCAAGGGGTCGAACGCCAGCCCCGGCGCGTCGGCCCAGCGGCTGGTCAGGCCGAAGTCGACCTCCTGCGCGGCCACCTGCCGCTGGATGCGCCCGGAATTGTCGTCGCGCAGGTACAGGCGGATGGCGGGGTGGCGCCGTGCGAAGTCGGCCGCCGCCGGCGCGATCAACTCGGTGATGGCCGATGGCGCGGCCGCCACGCTCACGCGGCCGCGCTCCAGCGCGCCGTAGCGCACCACATCCTCGATCGCGCCGTCGAAATCGGCCAGCAGGCGCATCACGCGCGGCAGGAAGTCCTGGCCGGCCGCGCTCAGCAGGACCTTGCGGCTGGTGCGCGCGAACAGCTGGGTGCCCAGCGCGGTCTCCAGCTGCCGCACCAGCGTGGTGACCGAGGATTGGGTCTGGAACAGGCGGCGCGCCGCGTGCGTGAAGCTGCTTTCCTGGGCCACGGCCACGAAGGCGGTCAGATGCTTGAGCGTGACGTGCTTGGGCAGGCGATTCATTGCAAATTACGATAGATGGATAAAGTAAAACAATTTTTCATGATCGATGTTTGCGATGATACTGGACCCTTCCAAGGTTTGGGACAGGCCCGCAAGGGGTGGACATGCAGAACGCGGACAGGCTCGATTTCAAGATTACTGGCGGCTGGATCATCGACGGCACGGGCGCGCCGCGCCGCCGCGCCGACCTGGGCGTGCGCGACGGCCGCGTCGTGGCGATCGGCGAGCTGGGCGCGCATCCGGCGCGCCGCGCCTGGGACGCCAGCGGCAAGATCGTGGCGCCAGGCTTCATCGATGTGCACGGCCACGATGACCTGATGTTCGTCGAGAAGCCGGACTTGCGCTGGAAGACCAGCCAGGGCATCACCACGGTGGTGGTGGGCAACTGCGGCGTGAGCGCCGCGCCCGCGCCGCTGCCGGGCAACACCGCCGCGGCGCTGGCGCTGCTGGGCGAGACGCCGCTTTTTGCCGATGTGCCGGCCTATTTCGCCGCGCTCGACGCGCAGCGGCCCATGATCAACGTCGCCGCGCTGGTCGGGCATGCCAACCTGCGGCTGGCGGCGATGCGGGATCCGCAGGCCGCGCCCACGGCGGCCGAGCAGCAGGCCATGCAGGACATGCTGCAAGCGGCGCTCGAGGCCGGCGCGGTGGGTTTCAGCACCGGGCTGGCCTACCAGCCCGGCGCGGTGGCGCAGGCGGCCGAGCTCGAAGGGCTGGCGCGGGTGGCGGCCGAGCGACAGCGCCTGCATACCAGCCACATCCGCAACGAGGCCGACGGCGTCGAGGCGGCCGTCGAGGAGGTGCTGGCGATAGGGCGCGGCACCGGTTGCGCCACGGTGGTGTCGCATCACAAATGCATGATGCCGCAGAACTGGGGGCGCAGCCGCGCCACCCTGGCCAATATCGACCGCGCGCGCGAGCAGGGCGTGGAGGTGGCGCTGGATATCTATCCCTACCCGGGAAGCTCCACCATCCTGATTCCCGAGCGCGCCGAGACCATCGACGACATCCGCATCACCTGGTCCACGCCGCACCCGGAATGCAGCGGCGAGTACCTGGCCGATATCGCCGCGCGCTGGGGATGCGACAAGACCACCGCGGCGCGCCGCCTGGCGCCTGCGGGCGCGATCTATTTCGCCATGGACGAGGACGAGGTCAAGCGCATCTTCCAGCATCCCTGCTGCATGGTGGGCTCGGACGGCCTGCCCAATGATGCCCGCCCGCACCCGCGCCTGTGGGGCAGCTTTACCCGCGTGCTGGGCCGTTATGTGCGCGAAGCCCAGTTGATGACGCTGGAGCAGGCGGTGGCCAAGATGACCGCGCTGCCGGCGCGCGTGTTCGGCTTTGCCGGCCGCGGCGTGCTGCAGCCGGGCGCCTGGGCGGACGTCGTGGTGTTCGATCCCGATACGGTGGCCGACCGCGCCACCTGGGACGAGCCGACGCTGGCCTCGGTCGGCATCGCCGGCGTGCTGGTCAATGGCGCCGAAGTCTTCCCGCAGTCCCCCGCCGATGGCCGTCCCGGCCAGGTACTGCGCGCCGGCGCCTGAGCGCGCCGGCTTTTTTCCTACGCATCGACACTTGAAACGGAGACATTCCATGCGCAAGACCCTGGCCGTCCTGGCCTTGATGGCCGCGGTGCCCGCGGCGCACGCCGATTTTCCCGAGCGTCCGATCACGCTGATCGTGCCGTTCCCGGCCGGCGGCCCGACCGATATCGTCGGCCGCGTGGCCGCGGCCAAGGCGGGCGAGATCCTCGGCCAGCAGATCGTGGTCGAGAACCGGACCGGCGCGGCCGGCACCATCGGCATCACCGCCACCGCGCGGGCCAAGCCCGACGGCTATACGCTGGGCCTGGCCACGGTCAGCACGCACGGCACGGCGCCGCACCTGTTTCCCAACCTGGCCTACGATCCGATCAAGGACTTCACCCCGATCAGCAACCTGGTGACCAGCCCCAACATCCTGAGCGTCAACCCTTCGTATCCGGCGGCCGACCTGGGCGCGTTCGTGGCGCACGTGCGCGCCAATCCGGGCCGCGACGGCTACGCCAACGCGGGCGCCGGCGGCGTCAACGACCTGGGCATGATCTGGTTCCTGCAGCTGATTGGCGGCAAGATGACCAGCATTGCCTACCGCGGCTCGGCGCCGGCACTGACCGATACTGTCTCGGGCGTGGTTCCGGTGATCTTCGACAACTTCCCCTCGTCGTTGCCCTACGTCAAGAGCGGCCACCTGCGCCCGCTGGCCATCACCGGCACGGCGCGCAATCCGCGCCTGCCCGAGGTGCCCACTTTCGCCGAACAGGGCTACCGCGATTACGACGTGACGGCCTGGTATGGCGTGGTCGCGCCGGCCGGCCTGCCGGACGCGGTACGCGACAAGCTGGCCCAGGCGTTTGCCCAGGCCGTGCGCGACCCGGCCACGGCGGCGAAGATGGAGGAGACCGGCGCATTCCCGCTGGGCAATACGCCGGCCGAGTTCGCCGTGCAGATCCAGACCGAGCAGGCGCGCTGGAAGACCGTGATCGAGAAGGCCGACATCAAGCTGCAGTGACGGCGTGCGCGGCGCTCAGTACACGTCGCGGCGATAGCGTCCGGCGTGCTGCAGCGCCTGCAGCTGCGCCGGACCCAGGATGTCGGCCAGCGCCTGGTGCACGCCTTCGGCCATGCCGTGCAGGCTGCCGCACACATACACCGCGGCGCCCTCGCTTATCCAGTCGCGCACGCGTTCGGCGCGTTCGCGCAGCAGGTCCTGCACGTAGCGGCGTTGCGGCGCGTCGCGGGAAAACACCGCGTCCACATGTTCGAGCCAGCCTTCGCCGCGCCATTGCTCCAGTTCGTCGCGGCAGAACCAGTCGTGGGCGGCGTTGCGTTCGCCGAACACCAGCCAGTTGCGTCCGTGGCCGGCGCCGCGGCGCGCCTTGATGAGGGCGCGCAGGCCGGCCAGCCCGGTGCCGTTGCCGACCAGGATCAGCGGGCGGGCGTCGGCCGGCGGATGGAAGTTGCGATTGGCGCGCACCCGCAGGTCGATGCGCTGGCCGGCCTGCGCGGTGTGCGTCAGCCAGCCGCTGCCCAGGCCCAGCGCGCCGTCGGCGGCGCGCATCTGGCGCACCAGCAGGTGCACCGCGCCGTCGGCCGGCAGCGAGGCGATCGAATATTCGCGATGGGCATGCAGCGGGCTGCCGGGCGCGTCGCGCGGGCCGATCTCGGCGATGTCGCCGGCTTGCCATTGCGGCGCCATGCCGTGCGGCGGCGTCAATTCGATGAAGTAGCAGGGCCCGCCCTGGCTGCCGGGGTTGAGCAGGGTGCGCCGCGCCAGCCGCCAGGCCTGGTAGGCGGGGGCTTGCCAATCCGGCAGGTCGGTGCAGCCGGTCACCAGGCCCAGGTGGTGTTGCCAGTGGCGCAGCGCCGCCGCGTCGCCGGCGTCGACCTCGACCAGGTCGAACAGCGGCGTGGCGCCGTTGGCGCGCAGCCAGTCGTCCAGGCGATGGCCGAAGCCGCAGAAGTGCGCGTAGCTGCTGTCGCCCAGCGCCAGCACGGCGTAGCGCAAGGCGCCCAACCCGGCGGCGGACTGCATGGCGGTGTCGGCGAACGGGGCGGCCGCGTCGGGCGGATCGCCCTCGCCGTAGGTGCTGGCGATGAACAGCGCGCGGGCGTAGTGGCCAAGCGTGGCGGTGTCGAGCTGCCCGAGTTCGGCCACGCGTGCTTGCAGGCCGCCGCTGGCCAGCGCCGCCGCGGTATGTTCGGCCAGTTCGGCGGCGAAGCCGGTCTGGCTGGCGTAGGCCACCAGGACGGTCTGCGGGCCGGGTGGGGCGTCGAGCGCGCGCAGCGCGCGAGCCTGGCTGGCGGCGCGCATGCGCGCCTGGCGCCAGGCCCACAGGCACAGCAACAGCCAGGCGAGCACGATGCCGGCCGCGGCGATCAGGCGCGGATGGGGCGGCAGCGGCATCAAGGTTGGCCCAGCAGCGCGGCGAAGGCCGGCGTGGCGCGCGCTTCGTGGCCCGCCGCGCCGCGCAGGATGAACAGGGCCGCCAGGCCGTGGCGCGCGGCGTAGTCGCCGCCGGCGGCCGCGCCCAGTACGCTCAGCGCGGTGGCCAGGCCGTCGGCCAGCATGCATTCGGGATGAATCACCGTGACCGAGGCCACGTCGTTGTCCAGCGGCTTGCCGGTGCGCGGATCCAGCGTGTGCGCGTAGCGCCGGCCGGCCTGTTCGAGGTAGCGGCGGTAATCGCCCGAGGTGGCGATCGATTGGTCGCGCAGCGGCACAGCCAGCGCTTGGGCGCCGCTGGCATCGGGCACTTCGACCGCCACGCGCCAGGGCAGGCCGTCGGGCCGCGCGCCATGGGCGCGCAGTTCGCCGCCCACTTCCATCAGGCAGGCCGTCACGCCCAGCGCGCGCAAGGCCAGCGCGGCGCGGTCGACGCCATAGCCCTTGGCGATGGACGACAGGTCCAGGCGCACGCCGCCGGGTTGCCAGGCGCGTCGGGCCCCGAGATCCAGCCGTACCCGCCCGTGGCCGCAATCGTCCAGGGCGGCGGCGATCGTCGCGGCGGCGGGCGGTTCGTGCACGCGCGGCCCGGCGCCAAAGCCCCAGGCGTCGACCAGCGCGCCGATGGTCGGGTCGTAGGCGCCGCCGCTTGCGTCGGCCAGGTTCAGCGCCTGCGACAGCACGTGGAACAGCGCTTCGGGCAGCGCATGCCAGCCCGTGGCGGCGCGGTTGAAGCGCGAGATGTCCGAGCCGGCCTCCCAGGTGCTCATCTGGGCCACGACCTCGTCCAGGGCCGCCGCGATGGCCGCCCGGGCCTGCTGGCGCGTCACGCCGGGGGGCAGGGCCAGGCGCGCGGACCAGGTCGTGCCCATGGTGGCGCCGGCCAGCGCCACCGGTTCGCCGGACAGGCGCGGCGGGGCCGAGGGCATGCGCGCCGCCAGCGGCGGCGCGTAGGAGGGCGGACGAGCCATGCTCAGGCGCTCAGGGGCGCAGCACTTCCAGCGTCAGCGCGTACGACATGCGGCGCTTGGTGGCCTTGGGCACGCTGACCTTGTCGTCTTCGGCCCCGGTGTGCACCCAGTACATGCCGGGCTGCGGCCACTTGACCTGGAACTTGCCGTCGGCGTCGGTCTTGAGCTCGATTTCCTCGATCTTGTCGCGGTAGCGGCTGCCGTTGGGCACGATTTCGATGTCCAGGCCGGCGGCCGGCTTGCCGTCGAGCAGCATCTGGAAGGTGGCCGGCTCGTCGGAGTACAGATCGTTCGGGTGCGATACCGCCACCAGCTCCAGGCCCTTGCCGACCGGCTTGATCGCGCCGGGCTTGCCGGCGGTCACGAAGGTTTCGACGCGGCCCAGGCTCTGCGAGATTTCCAGCTCCTGCGCGTTGGCGGGCACCGCGGCGGCCATGCCTTCGGGCTTGCCGAAGTAGCGTTTGGGCTTGCCGTCCTCCTTCCAGCGCGCGAACACACCGTCGTTGACCACCGCCACGCGATAGGTGCCGTTCTGCTTGAGCTGCAGGTCGAAGGTGCTGCGGACCTTGCCGCGGCTGACGTTCTCCGCCTGCGCGGCGCTGCCGTCGGGGGCGACGATGTCCAGGCCGTCCAGGCGCAGCGGCGCGTGGTTGAAGTAGAACTTGTCGTTGCCGACCGCGGCGTCCACGGTGATCCAGCTATCCACGCCGGACAGCACCGTGGAAGAGGGCAGGACCCAGACGTCGTGCGCCTGCGCGGCAAGCGGCAGGGCCAGGGTCAGGGCGGCGGCCAGTTTGGCTACGGCTTTCATGAGGGCGCTCCTAGTGGGGGAAAGGAATGTCAGGGCTTGAGATCGACGGCGATGGCGCCCAGCTCGTGCTCGCCGCGGGCGGTGAGCTGCTGCGCCTGTTGCGGCGGCCAGTCGAACGGCACGCGTACCAGCTCGCGGCCGCCGACTTCGCGGGCGGCCTCGACCACCACGGCATATTTGCCGGGCTTGAGATCGGCCAGCGGCTTGGCGGTGCCGGCGTACGACAGGGCGTGCTTGCCCGCCGGACGCGTGGCGCCGCTGACGCCGTCGACCGGGAACTGCTGGTTGCGGCCGCTGCGGCGCCACCACTGGCGCATGTCCTTGAGCCATTCCGTGCCTTCGTTGTTCTTCTTGGCCACGTCGTACCAGACCGCCAGGTCGCCCGCCACGCTCTGGTCGGCCTGCTCGATCCAGATGGCCACGTACGGGCGGTGGTACTCGGCCACGTCCAGGCGGGGAATTTCGACGCTCAGGCCCAGGTCGGCCGCGTAGGCGGTGCGGGCGACCAGGCCGGCCAGCAGGGCAGACAACAACAGTTTGCGCATAGTCCGATATCCAGTAAGACGGTCAATGAATGAATAGCAGTGCCAGCACGACCGGGATGATCACGCCCAGCCCGACCATGGGCCAGGTGGCGGCGCGGTTGCCGGCATGCATTTTCAGCAGCACCAGCCCGGTCAGCGAAAACACCAGACAGGCCACCGCGAAGATGTCCAGGAACCAGCTCCACGCCAGGCCGGTGTGGCGCCCCTTGTGCAGATCGTTCAGGTAGGCGATCCAGCCGCGGTCGGTGCGCTCGTATTCCAGTTCGCCGCTTTGCAGGTCGATCGACAGCCAGGCATCGCCGCCCGGCCGCGGCAGCGATACGTACAGTTCGTCGGGGGACCATTCGGGCTTGGCGGCGGCGCCGCGCGCATCGACGTCGAGTTCGCGGCCCAGCCATTCGAGCAGGGCCGGCGGCAGCGCCGGCCTGGTCGGGGCCGCGGCAGCCAGTTCGGCGCGCAGCGGCGCCGGCAATTCCAGGCGGCGGGTATCGACGCGGGCGCGCGACTCGATGTGCGAGGCGTTGTTCAGCGTCAGGCCGGTCACGGCAAACAGCAGCATGCCCAGCAGGCAGAGCGCCGAACTGATCCAGTGCCATTGATGCAGCGTCTTCAGCCAGTAGGCGCGCCGTTTGGAGGAGGTTTTGCCGTCCATGGGATTTCGTTTGTCAAGGTCGCGGATTCTAACACTTAATGAGAATGAATCTTATAAAAGCCTCGTTTTCATTCTGGCTGGCCCTATTTCAATCGGTTTCGCGCGCGCCACGCGGGCGCGGCGCGCCGCGGATATAGAATCGTCGCCATGTCCTCCAACCCGGTTTCCGCCTCGTGCGCGCCTGTCCTGCAGGTGCATGGCCTGACCAAGCGCTACGGCGAGCGCGTGATCGTCGACGGCCTGTCCTTCGCGCTGCGGCGCGGCGAGTGCTATGGCCTGCTGGGCCCCAACGGCGCCGGCAAGACCACCACCTTGCGCGCCTTGCTGGGCCTGACGCCGTTCGACGGCGGGGACGTCGAGGTGCTGGGCCGCGCCGTGCCGGCGCAGGCCAGGCAGGCGCGGGCGCGCCTGGGCGTGGTGCCGCAGCTCGACAACCTGGACCCCGATTTCACCGTGGCCGAGAACCTGCTGGTGTTCGGCCGCTACTTCGGCCTGAGCGACGCGCAGGTACGGGCCAGGCTGCCGCAATTGCTGGCCTTCGCGGCGCTGGCGGCCAAGGCCGACGCGCGCATCGGCGAGCTCTCGGGCGGCATGAAGCGGCGCCTGACGCTGGCCCGCGCGCTCATCAACGATCCCGACCTCATCATCATGGATGAGCCGACCACCGGGCTGGACCCGCAGGCGCGCCACCTGATCTGGGAGCGCCTGAAGGCGCTGCTGGCGCGCGGCAAGACCATCCTGCTGACCACGCATTTCATGGACGAGGCCGAACGCCTGTGCCACCGGCTGGGCGTGATCGACCATGGCCGCCTGATTACCGAGGGCGCGCCGCGGGCCCTGATCGAGCGCTACCTGGAGCCGCAGGTGGTCGAGATCTATGGAGAGGACCTGCACGCCTGGCTGGACGCGCATCGCGCGGCCTTGCCGGCGCGGGTCGAGGTGAGCGGCGAAACGGCGTTCTGCCATACCGACGACGCCACACCCATCGTGCAGGCGCTGCAGGGCTGGCCGGGCCTGCGCTACCTGCACCGGCCGGCCAACCTCGAAGACCTGTTCCTGCGCCTGACGGGGCGCGGCATGCGGGAGGACGCATGAGCGCCGGCGCCTGGGGCTGGCCGCCGCTGACGCGCCGCTGCGTGGCGGTGCTGCGGCGCAATTTCCTGGTGTGGCGCAAGACGGCCCTGACCACCGTGCTGGGCGACGTTCTCGATCCCATCGTCGCGCTGCTGGCGCTGGGGTTCGGCCTGGGCGCGCTGCTGCCGGGCATCGAGGGCGTGCCCTACGTGACCTTCCTGTCGGCCGGCTCGATGTGCGTGGGGGCGCTGTACGGCGCCACCTTCGAGGCCACCTACAACGCCTTCTCGCGCCTGCACGTGCAGCGCACCTGGGATGCCATGCTGAGCACGCCGCTGGACCTGGACGACGTGGTCTGGGCGGAAATCCTCTGGGCCGCGGCCAAGGCGCTCAAGAGCGGCATCGCGATCCTGCTGGTGGTGGTGGCGCTGGATATCGCGCGCGCGCCGACCCTGCTGTGGGTGCCGCCGGTGCTGGCCCTGGCCGGGCTGGCGTTCGCGTCGATGGCGCTGGTGGTCAGCGCGCTGGCGCGCGGCTACGAGTTCTTCATGTATTACTTCACGCTGGGCGTCACGCCCATGGTGTTCCTGTCGGGGGTGTTCTTTCCCGCCTCGCAACTGCCGCCCGCGCTGGCCGGCCCGTTGCAGTGGCTGCCCGTGGCCCCGGCGGTCAACCTGATCCGGCCGCTCACGCTGGGGCAGGTGCCGCACGCCTGGTGGGCCGATGTCGCGCAGCTGGCCGTGACGGCCGCGCTGGGCATCTGGCTGGTGGCGGTGCTGATGCGGCGCCGGTTGCTGCGTTGAACGGCGCCCGCATGACAGGGGCGGCGTGGACGTCTAACATGTTTCCAGGGCCCGCCTGGGCGGTTTGTCGCGGTACTCAAAGGAGAACGTCATGGTCACGGATGCGGTGTTGAATCATGCAGGACGCGAGTGGGGCTGGGTGGCGTTGCGCGGCGTGGTGGCCGTGCTGTTCGGCCTGATGGCGGTTCTGATGCCAGGCATCACTTTGTCGGCGCTGGTGCTGGTGTGGGGCGCTTTCGCGCTGGCCGACGGGATTTTCGCGCTGATCGCGGGCTGGCGCATCCGCGACCAGGACAAGCCGTTGTGGCCGCTGATCCTGGTGGGCCTGACGGGCATCGCCGCCGGCATCGCGACCTTTGCCTGGCCCGGGCTGACCGCGCTGGTGCTGCTCTACATCATCGCGTTCTGGGCGGTGATCGGCGGGGTGTTCCAGATTGCGGCGGCGATCCGCTTTCGCAAGGATATCGAGAACGAGTGGCTGCACGGCCTGTCGGGCGCGCTGTCGATTGTCTTCGGGGCGCTGCTGTTGTTCCAGCCGGGCGCCGGCGCGCTGGCGCTGGTGTGGGTGATCGGCGTGTACGCGGTGCTGTTCGGCGTGCTGCTGCTGGCCTTGGCATTCCGGCTCAAGAACCACGCCGCGACGCCGGCCTGAGGAGTTTTCGTGCTGACCTTCGCACCGCTCAATTTCATCGCCATCGGCATCGGCGCGACCCTGGGCGCCTGGCTGCGCTGGGTGCTGGGCCTGCGCCTGAACGGGGCGGGCTGGCCCTGGGGCACCCTGGCGGCCAACCTGGCCGGCGGTTATCTGATCGGCGTGATGGTCGCGCTTGTCGCCAGCCATCCGGAATGGCCCGCCTGGATACGGCTGGCCGTGGTGACCGGCTTCCTGGGCGGGCTGACCACGTTCTCGACCTTCTCGGCCGAGACCGTCGACATGCTGGAGCGGGGTGTCTACGCGACCGCGGCGGCCTACGCCGGCGCGAGCCTGGCCGGTTCGCTGGTCATGACCGGGCTGGGGCTGGCGACCGTGCGCCTGCTGTTGCGCTGAGGCCGGCGCGGGGCGCCGGGGCTTCAGTCCGGCGCGGCCGCGCCGCCGAGCACGACGCGGGCGGCCTGCAGGCCGCTGCGCACAGCGCCTTCGAGCACGCCGGGGTAGCCCGTGTCGGTCCAGTCGCCGGCCAGCGCCAGCGAGCGCCATGGCGTGCTGTTCAGCGGCCGCGCCAGGCCGGGCACGGCGGCGAAGGTGGCGCGCTTTTCCACGAACAGTTCGGCGATCTCGACGGCGGGCATCGGGGCCAGGCGCGCCGGGTGGCGGCTGGCCTGTTCGGCCACCTGGCGCGTCAGGGCGGCGATGGCCTGCTCGCGGTCGGCGGCCGCCACGGCGCGCGCCGCGCTGACCACCAGCGCCAGTTCGCCGCGCTCGCCGCGGCCGGTCAGGCGCGAGCGGTCGAACAGCCACTGGCCATGAAAGCCGCGCGCCGGTTCCTCGCGCAGCATCATCATGGGTTCGGGCAGCGGCCAGGGGCCGGCCAGGCGCAGGTTCAGCGTGGCGATGGGTTCGTAGTTGAACGCCTGCAGGGCGCGCAGCAGCCCGACGGAGCCTTGCCCGTCCAGCGCGTTCTCAAGCAGGCGCGCCGCCACCTGGGGCGAGACGGCCAGGACGGCCGCGTCGAAGCGTTCGCCGTTGACCTCGACGCTGCCGGCCTGCGGCGTCAGGCGCCGCACCGTGCTGCCGTAGCGCATGGTGGCCTGGCGGGCCGCCACATCGGGCCACAGCGCCGACAGGTCGGCGCAGGGCAGCAGCAGATCGCTGTTGCGCCGGTGGCCGGTCAGGCTGTCGCGCAGGATGTGCGCGTACAGCAGGGCGCTGGCCTGCGCCGGCGGCGTGTTCAGGGCGGCCAGGCACAGGGGCACCCAGACGGATTGGCGGATGCCGGCCGGCTGGCGGGTATGGTCCAGCAATTGCGTGACGGTCCAGTCGCGCGGCGCCTGCCACTGCATCTGGCGCAGGTAGTGCATGAGCCGCACGGCGGCCAGGCGCGAGCGCCAGGGCAGGCCGCGCGCCAGCAGCAGCGCGGCGGCGGCGTGCAGGGGGGCGGGCAGGGGCGGCGCCGACAGGCGGAAACCGCCGTCCAGGCTGGCCAGCCGCAACGGCCGGCGCATCAGCAGCGCATCCGGGTTGCGTCCCAGGCGGCGCATCAGCGCCAGGGTTTCGCCATAGGCGCCAAGCAGGATGTGCTGGCCGTTGTCGAGGTCGTCGCCGAACTCCGGATGCACCACGCGGCGGGCGCGCCCGCCGGGCGTGCGCCCGGCTTCGAACACGGTGACCTTGGCGTCGGCCTCGCGCAGCGCCACGCTGGCGGCCAGGCCGGCCCAGCCCGCTCCGATGACGGCGACCTTCATCGCGCCAACCGGCGCACCAGGGGGGCGCCGCCGCTTACCCAGGTCTTCCAGGCCAGCCACAGCTTGCGCACCGGCGTGAGCGAAATGCGCTGGTCCAGCACTTGCCAGTCGTCGCGCTCGATTTCGTCGAGCAGCGCATGGTAGATGGCCGCCATCATCAGGCCGGGCCGCTGGGCGCGCCGGTCCGTCTCGGGCAGGGCCTGCATCGCCTCGCGGTACAGCCCGCGGGCGCGCTCGGCCTGAAAGCGCATCAGCGCGCTGAAGCGTTCGGAATGGACGCCGTTGAGGATATCGGCGGCCTTGACCTCGAATTGCTGCAGTTCGTTGACCGGCAGGTAGATGCGGCCGCGCCGCGCGTCGTCGCCGACGTCGCGGATGATGTTGGTGAGCTGGAACGCCAGCCCCAGCTTGCCGGCATAGTCCAGCGTGCGCGCATCCTGGTAGCCGAACACGCCGGCCGACAATTCGCCGACCACGCCGGCCACGTGCCAACAGTATTTGCGCAGGCCGGGCCAGTCCAGGTAGCGGGTCTGGTCCAGGTCCATCTCCATGCCGTCGATGACGGCCAGCAGACGCTCGCGCGTGATGTTGCAATCGGCCAGGTGCGGCTGCAGCGCGCGCGTGACGGGGTGGTCCGGCTTGCCATCGACCATCTGGTCCACCTGCGTGCGCCACCAGGCCAGCTTGACGCGCGCCAGGGAGGGGTCGCTGCATTCGTCGACCACGTCGTCGACCTCGCGACAGAACGCGTACAAAGCGGTAATGGCCCGCCGCCGCGCCGGCGGCAGGAACAGGAACGAGTAATAGAAGCTGGAGCCGCTTTTGGCGGCCTTTTCCTGGCAGTATTCGTCAGGGGTCATATCAGGTGAAGGCGCGCCACAGCATGACGGCCCAATCTTTGGCGCCCAACTCGGGGCGATTCATGAAGACGTCGTATCCGGCGTCCTCGATGCGTTGCAGGATGCGCAGGCCGCCCTGGACGACCAGGCGCAATTCCAACCCGATCCTGCCCGGCAGGCGGCGCGGCAGCGCAGCGCCAGAGTGTAGCAGCGCACGCGTGCGCTGCACCTCGAAGGCCATGAGCTCGCGCCATTGCGGGGTCAGCCGGCAGGCCGCCAGGTCGTCGCGGCCGACGCCGTGGCGGCGCAGATCCTCCTCGGGCAGGTAGACGCGCTGCTTGCGCCAGTCGATGCGCACGTCCTGCCAGAAATTCACCAGTTGCAGGCCGGTGCAGATCGCGTCGGCATCGCGCAGATTGGTTTCGTCGACGGCGCCATACAGGTGCAGCATCAGCCGGCCCACCGGGTTGGCCGAGCGCCGGCAGTAGTCCAGCAGATCGTCGTAGGACTCGTAGCGCTTGACCGAGATGTCCTGCTCGAACGCCGACAACAGGTCGAAGAACGGCGTGATGGGCAACTGGTGGCGCGCGATGGTGGCCGCCAGCGGGGTGAAGATGGGCGCCAGGTCGGCGCTGGCCGGCACGGCCAGCGCGCCCGGTTCGGCGCCGATGCGATGCAGTTCGGCGCGGAAGGCGGCCAGCTGGCGCAGGCGGTCGGCGTCCTCGGCGGCGCCTTCATCGGCGATATCGTCGGCGGCGCGGGCGAATCGATAGATATCGGTCACGGCGCCGCGCAGCCGCCGCGGCAGCAGCAGCGAAGCGACGGGAAAATTCTCGTAGTGATCGATGGCCATACGGATAGAGAGGTCAGGGCGGCATCAGCCGCCGGAATGAGGCATTTTAGGGGAGGGCGGCGTATGGCGCCGCGGGCGGATCAGTTAGACTTGGCGGCAACAGGCCCGGGTGCCTCGGAAATCTCATCATGCCGCGTCCCATATTTGCTTCGATCTCCCAGTCCGCGCTGCGGCACAACCTTGCCACCGTGCGCCGCCATCTCGATGACGTGGCGGCCAAGGCGGACGGCACGCCGCCTTCCATCTGGGCGGTCATCAAGGCCAATGCCTACGGGCACGGCATCGAACAGGCGGTGGCCGGCTTCTCGGCGGCCCAGGGCCTGGCCATGCTGGACCTGCAGGAGGCCGTGCGCTGCCGCGAAGCGGGCTGGGGCGGCCCCATCCTGCTGCTCGAAGGCTTCTTCCAGCCGTCCGACCTGGAAATCGTCGATCGCTACCATCTCGCCACCACCGTGCACACGCGCGAGCAGTTCGACATGCTGGCGCATGCGCGGCTGTCGCGCCGCGTCGACATCATGGTCAAGCTCAACAGCGGCATGAACCGGCTGGGTTTCGCGCCGGACGCCTACGGGTCGGCCTATGCGCGCGCGCAGCAGCTGCACGAGTACGGCGTCGTGGGCGGCATCGGCAAGATGACCCACTTCGCCTGTGCCGACGGGCCGCAGGGCGTGACGCAGCAGATGAACGTCTTCAACGGCGCCACCGCGCACCTGGCCGGGACGACCAGCGTGTGCAATTCGGCCGCCACCCTGCGCTATGCCGACCTGGCGGTCGGCCACGACGGCCAGACCCACTGGGTGCGCCCTGGCATCTGCCTGTACGGCGCCTCGCCGTTCGCCGATGCCCACGCCGGGGCGTTCGGATTGATTCCGGCCATGACGCTGCGCTCGGAGCTGATCGCCATCCAGGATATCCCGGCCGGCGCGGCGGTGGGCTACGGCGCCACTTTCCGCGCCGAGCGGCCGATGCGCATCGGCGTGGTGGCGTGCGGCTATGCCGATGGCTATCCGCGCCATGCCGGCACCGGTACGCCGCTGACCGTGGGCGGCGTGCGCACGCGGCTGGTCGGCCGCGTGTCGATGGACATGCTCATGGTCGACCTGGATCCGGTGCCGGCCGCCGGCATTGGCACGCCCGTGGTGCTGTGGGGCGAGGACGGTCCGTCGGTCGACGAAGTGGCCGAGGCCGCCGGCACCATCGGCTACGAATTGCTGTGCGCGCTGGCCCCGCGCGTACCCGTGCGCCACGAAGGCTGAGCATTGTGCGGATCGCCGGCGGGCCGGCCCGCTGGCATGAATTGCTACGCAAGTTACATGACGCCGCCGGCCGGATGGTGTCTACTCTATACCCTGTCGTCGCGCGGCCGCCGGTCGCGCTGGCGGGGCAAACATGACGAGGTTTCAATCCATGAAGGACAAATGCGTGCTGGTGACAGGTGCCACCAAAGGCATCGGCTGGGCACTGACGCAGCGGTTGACCGATCTGGGTTGCCACGTAGTGGGTATCGCGCGCAATACCGCGGATGTCGACTTCCCTGGCTATCTCTACGCCTGCGACCTGGCCGACGCCGGCCGCACCGAAGAGGTGCTGCGCGAGATCCGCGACAAATTCCCGGTCGATGCGGTGGTCAACAATGTCGGCATCGTGGCGCCGCAGGCGCTCGGCGAGATCGACCTGGCCACGCTCTACAGCGTGCTCGACCTGAACGTGCGCGTGGCGGTGCAGGTGACCCAGACTTTCGTCGAGTCGATGAAGGTGCGACGCAGCGGACGGATCGTCAATATCTGTAGCCGCGCCATCCTGGGAGCCTACGACCGCACCAGCTATTCGGCCGCCAAGAGCGCCCTGGTCGGATGCACCCGCACCTGGGCGCTGGAGCTCGCCGAGTATGGCGTCACGGTCAATGCGGTGGCGCCCGGCCCGGTCGAGACGGAGCTGTTCCGGCGCGGCCATCCGGCCGGCAGCGACGCGGAAAAGCGCGCCCAGGCTTCGATCCCCATGAAGCGGTTCGGCACGCCGGCCGAGGTGGCTGCCGCGGTGGCGTTCTTGCTGTCGGACGATGCCGGCTTCATTACCGGGCAGGTCCTGGGCGTGGACGGCGGTGGCAGCCTGGGCGGCCACTGACCGGTTCCGGCCCCTATTGGCCGGGCGTGCCGCCCGGGTCGGCGGGCGCCAACTGTTCGAGATCGGGCGGCAGGGTCAGCCCCGGGACGGCATGGCGCCAGGCCAGGACTTCCGCGGCCGCCTCCTGCCGCTTGCCGTCGCGCACCAGCGCGCGGATGCGCTCGACGCGTTGCGCATAGGCCGGCTCGTCGCGCTGGCGCGCTGACGCCGCCAGGTTTTCCTGTTGCTGTTTTTCGGCCCGCACCGCAGGCGCGGCGCGCTGCGGCATATAGCCGCGCCGTGCCGGCGCGGCGTCCTGGGCCGACGATTCGGCGGCGGCGCCGCGCGCGGCCTCGGGCGCCAGCGCGGGCGGCAGGGCGGGCGCGGGCGCCGGCGCCAGCGCGCCCAGCGACGGCGGCGCGGCCAGGGCGGGATCGGGAGCGGGCGGTTCGGGCACGGCGTCGCGGGTGGCCCGGGCGGCCTCCTGCTCGGCCTGCAGCTCGACCTCGGCGGCGGGCTGCAGCGCGTACTGCTCCAGGTCGGTGAACACGAACAGGGCGCTGACCGCGACCACGCAGGCCGCCACGGCCCAGGCCGGGTGCCAGGTCGCGCGCGGCCGGCGGGCGCGACGGTCGGCTTCGGCGGCGCGCTGGGCCTGCTCGCGGATCGAGGCGTCGAGCATGATGTCGGGCTCGTGGCGCGGCAGCTCGCGATACAGCGCGCGCAGGTCGCGATCGTCGTCGTCGGGCGGCAGGTGCGGGTTCATGGCCTAGGGGCTCCTGGGGGCGCTCTCGGAGCTCAGCTCCTCGCGGATGCGCCGGGTGGCGTAGCGCAGGCGCGATTTGACGGTTTCGCGAGAGACACCGGTGACTTGCGCAATTTCTTCCACATCCAGATCGTGCTCCAGTCGCAGCAGCATTGCCAGTCTTTGTTCATCCGGCAGGCGCTCGATGGCCAGCTGCAGCCGGCGGCGCCGCTGGAACTCGGATAGCCGCGCCTCGGGCTGCTCGTGCTCGGCGGCGGGCACGCTGGCCAGCGCGGCTTCGGCCAGCTCCGGGGCGACCGGGGCGGGCTGGCGACGATGGGCGTCGACCAGCAGGTTGTGCGCGATCTGCAGCAGCCAGGTGGTAAAGCGCGCCTGGGGACGGTAGCGGGCCCGGGCGTCGATGACGCGGCTCCAGGTTTCCTGGAAGATGTCGTCGGCCTGGGCCGCGTTGCGCGCGCTGCGCAGGATGTAGCGGTACAGGCCGGCGCGGTGGCGGGCGTACAGGGCGTCGAAGGCGTCCATGTCGCCCTCGGCCCCGTAGGCCAGCATCAAGGCTTCGTCGGCGGCGCTCGCGGTGTCCATGGCGGCGCAGTGTATCGCCTCGGCGGCGATTGCGCACGCCGCCGAGGCCGGCGCGGCTGCCAGGGTCGTCACCGTATTCAGCGCGCCGCCGGGGCGCCCAGGCTGGCGGCCAGCTCGACCAGGTTGGCGAACTCGGCCTGCAGGCCCAGCGGGTCGGCGCCGCGCGATTGCCGCGCCAGCGCCGCGATGGCCGGCGGGGCGTAGCCGTCCAGGTATTTGCCGCCGCGCAGCCATTGCGCGAAGGCCGCCGCGGCCGCCGCGCGATTCAGGCGCGCGCTCGCGTCCGGCGCCGCCGCGCCGGCCGCCACCGGCTGCTCGATCAGGCGGCTGGCGCCGCCTTCGGGCGGCTGGTAGCGGATGCGCACATGGGCCAGTTCGTCGCGCGCGCTGTCCGCGGCGCGGGCCGGCTGTCCGTAACGCAGCGGATCGATGCGCCGGGCGCCGTCCGCCGGGGTGATCTCGTACAGCGCCGTGACGTTGGCGCCGGCGCCCAGCTCGCCCGCGTCGACCGTGTCATTGTTGAAGTCCTCGCGCGCCAGGGCGCGCTTTTCGTAGCCGATCAGGCGGTACTCGGCCACCCGCGCCGGGTTGAATTCCACCTGCACCTTGACGTCCTTGGCGATGGTCAGCAGGGTGGCCGACAGTTCGCTGGCAAAGACCTTGCGCGCCTGCAGCAGGCTGTCGATGTAGTGATAGCTGCCGTCGCCGGCGTTGGCCAGCTGCATGGCCATGGCGTCGTTGTAGTTGCCGCTGCCCAGCCCCAGGGTGGTCAGCGCGATGCCGCGCTTGCGCTGGCTGCCGACATAGTCCTTGAGCTGCGCGAGATCGGTGCGGCCCACGTTGAAGTCGCCGTCGCTGGCCAGCACGATGCGGTTGACGCCATCCTTGACCAGGCCCTTGGCGGCCTCGGCGTAGGCCAGCTCCAGGCCGGCGCCGCCATTGGTCGAACCGCTGGCCTGCAGGCCGTCGATGGCCGCGAGGATCTGCGCATGGCGATCGCCGGGCGTGGAGGGCAGCACCAGTCCGGCGCTGCCGGCATAGGCGACGATGGCGACGCGGTCCTGCGCGCGCATCTGCGTCACCAGCTGGCGCAGGGCCGATTTGAGCAGCGGCAGCTTGGCCCGGTCGGCCATCGAGCCGGAGGTGTCGATCAGCAGCACCAGATTGACCGCGGGAATATCCTGCGGCGCCACCCGGTACCCCTGGATGCCGATCAGCAGCAGCTGGCGCTGCGGATTCCAGGGCGCCGGCGCGACCTCGGTGGTGACCGAAAAGGGGACCGCCGGCGTGGCGGGGGCCGGATAGCCGTAGTCGAAGTAATTGATGAACGCTTCGGCGCGCACGGCGTCGGCCGGCGGCAGGCGGCCATCGTTGAGCAGGCGGCGCACGTTGCTGTACGAGCCCGTATCCACGTCCAGCCCGAAGGTGGAGACCGGCTGCTCTTGCGCCAGCTGGACGGGATTGTCCTGGTAGCCGGCATAATTTTCGCGATCCTCCTGGATGACCGGCAGGGGCGCCGGCATGATCCGCATGCGCGCCTGGTCGGCATGAGCCCGGACTGCCGCGTGCGCCGCCGCGGGCATATAGGCTTGCGCCGCCAGTTCGCGCTGCGGCGCGCCGGCCGGTTCGCCGCGCGGCGCAGCCGGCACGGCCTCTGGCGCCGGCCGGCCCGGTACGGCGGCGGGCTGGGTGGCCGCGCCGGCCGGCGGCGGTTCGGGCGGGCTGCAGGCGCTCAGCAGGGCCAGGCTGAGCACTGTGCACAGCAGGGGAGAGGGGCGTAGGATCGGCGTCATGGCGTCGGGTCTCGTCGTGGTGGATCGGTACTTGGTTAAACGCACGAGCGACCCGGAAGGGGTTGATGCGAGGCGACAGAATTGCAAACAAACGTATCGGCACTGCGCTTGCCGGTAAACTGCCGGCATGGCGAAATCCCGAACCATCTATGTTTGCGCCGAATGCGGCGGCACCAGTCTCAAGTGGCTGGGCAAGTGTCCGCATTGCTCGGCCTGGAACACCCTGGAAGAAACCGTAGAGTCCGCCGCGCCCTCGGCCGGCGGGCATCGCTACGCCCCCCTGGCGGCGGCCAGCCCGGTACGCAGCCTGTCCGAAATCGAAGCGCGCGAGACGCCGCGCCAGCCCACCGGGCTGGACGAGTTCGACCGCGTGCTGGGTGGCGGGCTGGTCGCCGGCGCGGTGGTGCTGATCGGCGGCGACCCCGGCATCGGCAAGTCCACGCTGCTGCTGCAGGCGCTGGCCTCGTTGTCGGCCACGACCAAGGTGCTGTATGTCACCGGCGAAGAGTCGGCCGAGCAGGTCGCGCTGCGCGCGCGGCGGCTGGGCCTGCAGACCGGCAATGTTGACCTGCTGGCCGAGATCCGGCTCGAGGCGATCCAGGCGGCGGTGTCGGAACAGAAACCCACCGTGGCGGTGATCGATTCGATCCAGACGCTCTACAGCGGCGAGCTGACCGCCGCGCCGGGCTCGGTGTCCCAGGTGCGCGAATGCGCGGCGCAACTGACGCGCCTGGCCAAGCAGACCGGCATCGCCATCGTGATGATCGGCCACGTCACCAAGGACGGCGCGCTGGCTGGCCCGCGCGTGCTCGAACACATCGTCGATACCGTGCTGTACTTCGAGGGCGACACGCATTCGTCGTTTCGCCTGGTGCGCGCCTTCAAGAACCGCTTTGGCGCCGTCAACGAACTGGGCGTGTTCGCCATGACCGACCGCGGCCTGCGCGGCGTGGCCAACCCGTCCGCGCTGTTTCTCTCGCAGCACCAGCAGCAGGTGGCGGGTTCGTGCGTGCTGGCGACCCAGGAGGGTACGCGCCCGCTGCTGGTGGAGGTGCAGGCGCTCGTCGACACCTCGCACGCGCCCAATCCACGCCGCCTGACGGTCGGGCTGGAGGGTAACCGCCTGGCCATGCTGCTGGCCGTCATGCACCGCCATGCCGGCGTCTCGACCTACGACCAGGACGTGTTCGTCAATGCCGTGGGCGGGGTGCGCATCACCGAGCCGGCGGCCGACCTGCCGGTATTGCTGGCCATCATGTCATCGCTGCGCGACAAGCCGCTGCCCGCCGGCCTGGTGGCGTTCGGCGAGATCGGCCTGGCCGGCGAGATCCGGCCCGCGCCGCGCGGCCAGGAGCGCCTGCGCGAGGCTGCCAAGCTGGGGTTCAGCATTGCGCTGATTCCCAAGGCCAATGCGCCGCGCCAGCCCATCGAAGGGCTGGAGATATGGGCCGTGGACCGGCTGGACGCCGCCCTGGACAAATTGCGTTGATGGAACGCCCGGGGAGCATGTCTTGAGTCTGTTGGTAATCGCGGCCTGCCTGGCCAGCGGCGCGCTGATCGGTTTCATGGGCGGCGCGCTCGGCATCGGCGGCGGGCTGATCGCCATCCCGGCGCTGGCGCTGCTGCTTGGCATGTCGCAGCAACTCGCCCAGGGCACGGCCCTCATCATGGTGCTGCCCACCATCATGATGGCGGTGCGCAAGTACCACCAGCATGCGCGCATCGACATGCGCGTGGCGGCCGCCGGCGCGGCGGGCGCCGTGGTGTTCACCTGGGTCGGCGCGCAGCTGGCGCTGGGCATCTCCTCGCGTACGCTGCGCCTGAGCTTCGCGGTGTTCCTGTTCTTCATCGCGCTGTTCTATGTCTACCAGACCTTGCGCAAGCGCGCCGCCGCGCCGGCGGCGCAGGCGCGGCCCGCGCCCGTCCTGAGCCCGCCGCGCGCCACCGCGCTGGGCATGCTGTGCGGCACGCTGGGCGGATTCTTCGGGGTGGGCGGCGCGGTGCTGGCCGTGCCCATCATCACTTCGGTGTTCCGCCTGCCGCAGACGATGGCCCAGGCGCTGGCGCTGACCATGGTCATCCCCGGCTCGATGATCGCGCTGCTCACCTACAGCTGGGCCGGACAGGCGGACTGGTGGATAGGCGTGCCTTTGGCGGCCGGCAGCCTGGTGTTCGTGCCGGTGGGGGTACGGCTGGCCTATCGGCTGCCTGAACGCAAGCTGAGAGCCTGCTTCGCCGCCATGCTGTTCGCGACCGTCGCCTTGTTGATCTTCGAAGCCTGATCGGCGCGGGATCATGACGAGCCGTTAGCGACGGAAAAATTTATTCCGCACTCCGAACCTTTCCTTGGGTGCTTGCTCCAACGAATTAAAGGTCTCATGGCATTTTGCCGGGCCTTGTATGGACGGGCTCCCGCGCCCGCAAGATAGGAGCACACAACATGACGACTCAGTCCCGTATCGCCGCCTTTTTGTCCACCTCGGCCCTGTGCCTCGGCCTGGCGGCCGCCCCATCGGCGTACGCCGCGCAGGGCGACGCGCAGTCCGGTGCCAAGAGCAGCGTCAAGGCGCCGTCCGGCGGCAAGCATGCCAAGGGCGAGAAACACGCCAAGAGCGGCGCGCATCACGGCGCCCACCACGCCAAGACGGGCGGTACATCCACCAAATAATTTTCATGGACGCCGGTTCATGGCACGGGGCGCCGCGGGGGCGCCGCGCCGCGGACCGGCGCCGCGTTCAGCCGCGGGCCAGCGCCAGCCGCGCTATCCGACGGTACCAGTAGTGCAGCAGCACGGCCGACAAGCCCAGTCCGGCCATCGCCATCAGCCACATCGTGCCGGCGCCGGCCGGCGAGCCCGGCATCAGCGCCGCGCGCACCGGATCCAGGCCGCCGCGTCCCGGACCGAATCCCAGCCACCACCCGCCCAGCAGGCCGACGCCGCCCAGCGCCACGGTTTGCAGCACCAGCGGCATGACAGCGACCTTGTGGGCGCGCAGCAGGTACGAGTTGATGCATTGCATCGAGTCGCACAAGTGGAACAGCGGGATGATGGCCAGCAGCGACGCCGCGACCGCGGCGACTTCGAGATCGTCGGTATAGGCGGCGATGATGAGCGGGCGGCCGACCAGCAGCACGGCGGCGGTAAGCGCCGCGCCCAGCAGGCCCAGCGCCAGGCCGGCCATGCCGGTGCGGTGCGCCAGGTCCGGGCGGCCCGCGCCGATCGATTGCGCGGTCAGCGCGGCGGTCGCCACGCCCAGCGCCATCGGCATCATGTAGCACAGCGCGGCCAGGTTGGACATGATCTGGTGTCCGCCGGACACGTATGTGCCTTCGCGCGCCACCAGCAAGGCCATGAACGTGAACGCCGATACCTCGACCAGGTACGAGCCGCCCATGGGCAGGCCCAGGCGCAGCAGCTCTTTCAGCGCGCGCCAGTCGGGCCGTCCCACGCGCAGGCGGAAGCGGCGGTAATAGCGGTCGTGCGTGATGATCCACAGGCCCGCCGCCAGGCTCAGCCAGCCCGATATGGCGGTGGCCAGGCCGGCCCCCACGGCGCCCAGCGCCGGCAGGCCGAACTTGCCGTAGATCAGCACCCAGTTGCAGAACGCCTTGACGAATACCGCCGCCAGGTTGATGCTCATCACCACCTTGGGACGCGATACCGCCGTGCCCAGGGCGTAAATGGTGCGAAACACCAGCATGGCGGGCAGGGCCAGCACGAGGGCGCGCAGATAGGCCGCGACCCGGTCGCGCACCGCCGGGTCCACGTCGCCGGACAGCGAGAGCCAGGCGTCGGGAAACAGCATCAGGATCGCGCCTACTACCGACAGGCCCAGCGCCAGCCACACGCCCTGGCCCCAGGTGCGGCCGACTTCGCGATGCTGGCCGGCGCCGAAGTGCTGCGCCAGGATGGGAATGAGAGCGTGCACCACGCCCATCAGGCCGACGAAAACCGTGATGTACACCGACACCGACAGCGACATCGCCGCCAGGTCCTGCGCGCTGGCGTGGCCGGTCATGGCGGTGTCGAGCACGCCGAACGAGATGCCGGCCCATTGGCTGATCAGTACCGGCCATGCCTGGCGCGCGATGTCGCGCATGGTCGCGCCGAACCCGGGCGAGGGGGCGGCGGCGGACGTCATCGGACGGGCGTGACGCGCAGCAGGCGGAATACTTCGTGCCGGTCGGCGCGGCGGCCCCCGCGCCACAGTTCGGTGGCGCCGTCGCTGTAGGCGGCGGTGCCGTCGCGCAGGCTGCTGTGGGTGGTCTGCTGCAGCACCAGCGTGCATTTGGAGTCATAGGTGAACGACATGTTGTCGAACACCAGGAACGAGGCGCGTTGCCCACTGCCCAGGCTCAGGCCGCGCACGCATTCGCCCGGCTGGCGATTGGCCTGCAGCGCCTCGGCCAGCTGGCCCGACACGGTGCGGTAGCTGCGCGCATAGTCCACCGCGGGCTGCCACAGCAGCACCAGCAGGATCCAGGTGGCGGTCAGGCCGCCGGCCGACAGCACCGTGCCGCGCCACAGCGCCAGCGGACGGCTGCGCAGGCGCCAGACGACCAGCACGACCCAGGCGGCCGAGATGACCAGCGCCAGCGCGCTGGCCAGCCAGGAAATGGACGCTTCGTAGCCGGTGGTCTGGCGGGCGATGTTGCGGGAAATCTGCGCCGGCCAGCCGAAATGCAGCGCCACCCAGCCCAGCCAGGCGGTGGCCGCGGTAAGCGAAAAGCACATCACCGCGAACCAGTCCAGCGTGTTGACCACGCCGCGCCGCAGCGTGGGCAGCGAGAAGGCGCCCAGGATGGCGCAAGGCACCGCCAGCATGGCGTACTCGGCGTCGTTGGGTCCGTCCAGGAACAGCAGCATCAGCGCCGCGGTGGCGGCCAGCACCAGGGGCACCCAGATATGGGGCGCATACAGCCAGGCGCGCCAGCGCCAGATCGCCAGCAGGGCCAGCGGCCAGGTGGGCCACAGGTACCAGGGCAGGTCGCGCAGCGTGCGGCCGGTGATGCGCAGGTCCGGCCAGTCGTACGAGGCCAGGGTCCAGGTTTTCCAGTTGCGTATCCAGTAGTCGCTGCCCTCGGCCAGGGTGGCGGGCAGCCACCAGGCCAGCATCAGCGCGGCGGCGACCAGGGCCGCCCAGGGCAGCCAGCGCACCCGCTGCCACAGCAGGCTGCGCGGGTAGAACGCCAGCACCGCGGCCACCATCACCGGCGCGGCGCCGATCCAGCCGCGCGTCAGGAAGGCGCCCGCCACCGCCACCCCCAGGGTGGTGGCGCCCAGGAAAGGGCGGTCCAGCGTGCGCGCCATGGCGTAGAACGCGAGCGCCTGCCAGGCCATGATGGCTGGCACCACCGAGGTTTCGTGCAGGCGTTGCAGGATGCCCACCGTGGCCAGCAGCAGCAGCAGGGCCGCGTCGGCCAGCATGCGGCCATAGTCGCGCGCCGCCGGCTCGCCGCCGAACGGCAGTTTCAGCGGCTGCGCTTCGGCGCGCCGGCCCAGCAGATAGGTGCCGTACCAGACGCTGACCGTGGCGATGCCGAACCACAGCAGGTTGGGCAGGCGGCCGGCCGTGATGTCGCCCAGCCATGGGCCGAACAACCACATCGAGGCGCCGCCGACCCAGGTGATCATCGGGCCTTCCTCGGCGTGCGCCAGGTGCCCCACCTGCGGCAGCAGCCAGGTCATGCCGCCTTCGCGCAGCGCGGTGACCATGGTGGCCAGCCCGACCACATCGTCGGTCTTCCAGGGGTCGCGCATGAACAGGCCCGCCACGATATAGATCAGCGACAGGCCAAGCAGGACGAGCCGGGGCAGCTTGGCGGTAGCCTGTACCGTCAGCCGGGCCGGAGTAGAGCGCGAAGTGGGAGACACGGACGTAATGTAACCGACGAGCGTGGAACCGATGAGGGTTGGCGCGGCATGCCGCGAGGAAAAAAAAGCAGCCCGCAGGCTGCTTTCTGGTGCGCCTCCCGAAGGAGCTTGCCGATCAGGACGCCGACTTGACCGTCCCGGCGGTGCGGGCGAAACGGGCGCGGAATTTTTCCACGCGGCCGGTCTCGACGATACGCGTCTGCGCGCCCGTGTAGAACGGGTGCGATTCGGACGTCACGTCGCACTTGAAGAGCGGGTACGTCTTGCCGTCCATTTCGACGGTTTCGCGGGTGTGGATGGTCGAGCGGGTGATGAACTTGTTGCCCGTCTGAACGTCCATGAACACCACTTCGCGGTATTCGGGGTGAATGCCTTCTTTCATGATAATTTCCCAGGTTAGCGGGTCGCCAGCCAGGCCGGTGGAGCCGCCCGGCGCACGGCCACGCGTCTAGCGCGGCGGCTGCCAGGATGCGCCGTCTGGCAACGTATCCAAAAAACAACCCCGCATTCTAGCACGCATATCCGGCCCCGATACAAGTCCCGCGTGCCTCAGAGATCCGTCCTCAATTTCCAGATTTCCGGAAACAGCACCACCTCCAGCATCTTGCGCAGGTAGGTGACGCCGGAGGTGCCGCCGGTGCCGCGCTTGAAGCCGATGATGCGCTCCACCGTCGTCACGTGGCGAAAACGCCACAGGCGGAAGGCGTCCTCCAGGTCGGTCAGCTTTTCGCCCAGCTGGTATTGGTTCCAGTAGCGCTCGGACTGCCGGTAGACGGTGAGCCAGGCCTGTTCGACCTGGTCGTCGGCCTGGTAGGGCTGGGTCCAGTCGCGCTGCAGCGCGCCTGCCGGCACGTCCAGGCCGCTGCGGGCCAGGAAGCGCAGCGCCTCGTCGTACAGCGAGGGCGCCTCGAAGGCGGCGCGCACCTGCGCCAGCAGGTCGGCGCGGTGGGCATGGGGCTGCAGCATGGCGGCGTTCTTGTTGCCCAGCAAGTACTCGATCTGGCGGTACTGATAGCTCTGGAAGCCGCTGGAGCGCGCCAGGTAGGGACGCAGGGCCGAGTATTCGGGCGGCGTCATGGTGGCCAGCACATCCCAGGCCGACACCAGTTGCTCCATGATCTTGCTGACGCGCGCCAGCATCTTGAACGCCGGCTGCAGGCGGTCCTGCTGGATCGCGGCGATCGCCGCGCGCAGTTCGTGCAGCATCAGCTTCATCCACAGCTCGCTGGTCTGGTGCTGCACGATGAACAGCATTTCGTTGTGCTCGGGCGAGAGCGGGTGCTGGGCGCCCAGCAGTTCGTCCAGGTGCAGGTAGTCGCCATAACTCATGTCGCGCGCGAAATCGAGTTGGGCTTTCTCGTCGTGCACGATGGCTTCGGGGCGTTGCGTAGGGGTGGGCGGCATAGTGGGTCCTGCTGCGTGAATGGCGGGCGGGTCAGGCCAGTTCGCGCAACACGGCGCGCACCGGACTGGCGTCGGCCTGGACCAGCGCCAGCGGAAGCGCGATCAATTCGTAATCGCCTTCGTCCACGTCGTCCAGGCGGAGGTTTTCCAGTACGCGCATGTCGTGCCGCCGGATGACGTGATGGCTGTCCAGGGTCTTGCTGGACGCGGGGTCTATGCTGGGCGTATCGATGCCGATCAGCGTGACGCCGCGTCCGGCCAGCCATTCGATGGTCTGGGGCGCATAGGCGGAGAAGTCGTCCACCCACCATTGCAGCGCCGCGTGGCGCGCCGTGCGCACCAGCACCCGCGGCGGCAGGCCGGCCTGGGCGTGCGCCAGGTGCTCGGGCAGGATGAGCGGCCCGCGGCCGATGGCGTGGATGACGCGACAGGGTCCCAGGAAGGGTTCGAGCGCGACGGCGCCTATGGCGGCCGCGCCGTTCTCGTAGTGCAGCGGCGCGTCGGCGTGCGCGCCGACGTGGGGCGACAGGGTGATCTCGCTGACATTGACCGGGCAATCCGGCGTCAACGACCATTTCCATTGCTGGCGATATGGCGTGTCGCCCGGGAAAACCGGCGAGTCGGCCGAAACCGGCGGCGAAATGTCCCACAGGCGCTTCATGAGAAAAAACGGTTTAGGATTGAAATGACTGACTCCTAGTCTAACGAACTGCCCGGGGTTTGGCGATGCCGGGATGCCTGGGCCTGTCAGAGGTGCCCTTGCGCGGCCATCGACACGGTGGTGGCGCCGGCCACGATGACGTGGTCGATCAGCCGCACGTCGATCAGGGCCAGCGCCTGCCTGACCTGGCGCGTCATGGCGATGTCCGCGGCGCTGGCGGCGGCGGTGCCGCCCGGATGGTTGTGGGCCAGGATCAGCGCGGCCGCGTGGTGGCGCAGCGCCTCGCGGACGATTTCGCGCGGGTAGATCTGCGCCTGGGTCAAGGTGCCGCGCGCGACTTCGGCGCAGACGATCAGCTTGAGCCGCGCGTCCAGGTACAGGGCGATGCAGTGCTCGACCTTGCGGTGGCCCAGGGCCGCCTGGCAATAGCGGCGCACCAGGTCGGGGTTGGCCAGCGCATCCTGGCGCGCCAGGTCTTCCTCGAGCGTGCGGCGGGCCAGTTCCAGCACCGCGGCCAGTACGCAGGCCTTGGCGGTGCCCAGTCCGGGCACCGCCTGCAGTTCGGCCGGCGAGGTGCCGAGCAGGCCGCGCAGGCCGCCGAACCGGCGCAGCAGGTCATGCCCCAGCTGGATCGCGTTGCAGCCCGCCACGCCGGTGCGCAGCGCCAGCGCCAGCAGCTCCGGATCGCTCAGCGCCGTGGCGCCGTGGCGCAGCAGGCGTTCGCGCGGCCAGTCGGCGCGGGGCAGGGGGGCGGGCAGAGTCATGGCATAAGCTCTAAAATCAGATCTTTATTGGATTGCCATACGGTGACAGACCTTGAGCGCCGCCTCTGAGAATGTGAATGTTTTGGTCCGTCCGGACTCCTACCTCACCCTGCATTACCGCATCGTGCTGGCCTCGGGGCCTGCCGAAGGCTCGGTGTTCACGGATACCTTCGACGGTCGCCCGGCGACGCTGCAGATGGGCAGCGGCCAGTGGGCCCCCGGCCTCGAAGCCGCCTTGCTCGACCGCGCGGAGGGCGAGCGCTTCAGCGTGACGCTGGCGCCGGCCCAGGCCTATGGCGAGCGCAATCCGGACCTGATCCAGAAAGTGACGCGCGCCATGCTGGCCGAGCATGCGGGCGCCGATGCCACCTTCGAGCCCGGCGACCTGGTCGAGTTCGCCGCGCCCAACGGCGGGCGCTATTCGGGCGTGCTGAAGGAAATCAATGCCGATTGGGCGATGTTCGACTTCAACCATCCGCTGGCCGGCACGGCCTTGCGCGTGGATGTCGCCATCCTGGGAGTGCTGTGATGACCGCTGAAGTTACCGCCGCCGATGCCGAAGTCATGCTGGCGCAGCCGCGCGGCTTCTGTGCCGGCGTGGATCGCGCCATCGACATCGTCGAGCGCGCGCTCGAGCTGCACGGTGCGCCGATCTATGTGCGCCACGAGATCGTGCACAACCGCTACGTGGTCGAGGACCTGCGCGGTAAGGGCGCCGTGTTCATCGACGAACTGGACCAGGCGCCGGCCGGCGCCATCGTGGTGTTCTCCGCGCACGGCGTGTCGCAAGCGGTGCGCGGCGAAGCCGAGGCGCGCGGCCTGCGGGTGTTCGACGCGACCTGCCCGCTGGTGACCAAGGTGCACATCGAGGTGGCGCGCATGCGCGCGGCCGGGCGCGAGATCGTCATGATCGGGCACAAGGGCCATCCCGAGGTGGAGGGCACGCTCGGGCAGGCGCAGGGCGGCATGTACCTGGTCGAAACGGTCGAGGACGTCGCGGCCCTGCAGGTCGGCGATCCGGGCAACCTGGCCTATGTCACGCAGACCACGCTGTCGGTGGACGACGCCGCGGCGGTCGCGGGCGCGCTCAAGGCGCGTTTCCCGGGCATCGTCGAGCCCAAGAAAAGCGACATCTGCTATGCCACCCAGAACCGCCAGGACGCCGTCAAGGTGCTGGCGCCGGAGTGCGACCTGGTGCTGGTCGTGGGCAGCCCCAACAGCTCCAATTCCAACCGGCTGCGCGAAGTGGCCGAGCGCAAGGGCGTGGCCGCCTACCTGATCGACGGTGCGCACGCCATCGACCCGGCGTGGCTCAAGGGGCGGCGGCGCATCGGCATCACGGCCGGCGCCTCGGCGCCCGAAGTGCTGGTGCAGCAGGTGGTCGAACGCGTGCGCGAACTCGGTGCGGTGTCGGTCCGCACCATGCCGGGCCTGGAGGAAAGCGTGGCCTTCCCCCTGCCCAAGGGCCTGTCGCGCAAGATCGCCCAGACCGAATCCCTCGAATGACAACGACGCGCGGCGCAGCCCGCGCAGCTGGAGGCAAAATGGAGTTGTACAGCTATTTCCGCAGTTCGGCCGCCTATCGGGTGCGCATCGCCCTCAATCTGAAGGGCCTGCCGTACGACTATCGCGCCGTGCACCTGCTCAAGGACGGCGGCCAGCAATTGGCGCCGCAGTACCGCGCGCTCAATCCGAATGGCCTGGTGCCGGCGCTGGTCGACGGCGATGCGGTCCTGACCCAGTCGCTGGCCATTGTCGAGTATCTCGAGGAAACCCATCCGCAGCCGCCGCTGCTGCCCTCCGACGCGCTCGGGCGCGCCCGCGTGCGCGCGATCGCGCAGACCATTGCCTGCGACATCCATCCGCTGAACAACCTGCGCGTGCTGAAGTATCTCAAGCATGAGCTCAAGGTGAGTGAAGAGGCCAAGAACGCCTGGTACAGCCACTGGGTGGAATTGGGCCTGGCGGGGGTCGAGGCCATGTTGGCCGATGCGCCGCAGACCGGGCGCTTCTGCCATGGCGAAGCGCCGACCCTGGCCGACCTGTGCCTGGTGCCGCAGCTGGCCAATGCGCGCCGCTTCGGCTGCGATCTGTCGGCCATGCCGACGCTGGCCCGTATCGAAGCGGCATGCGCCGAACTGCCTGCGTTCCAGCAGGCAGCGCCTGCCGCGCAGCCCGACGCCGAATAGCCGCGCGCCCAAGCAAAAGGGCAGCCCTGATGGGCTGCCCTTTTTTCTGGTGCCGGCAAGAGGAGTCGAACCCCCGACCTTCGCATTACGAATGCGCTGCTCTACCAACTGAGCTATGCCGGCCAAAACCTGTTTCTCGGATGGCGCGCCCCGTGCGGGTGGGCGTATCCAGGAAAGACCGAGATGATATCAGAAAAAAATCGCGATGAGAAACCAGGGCCGCATAAACATGCATCGGGCGGGGTGACTTGCGCACTTAAAAAAAAGTCGTCATAATCTCGTTTCTTGGCAGTTCCCCGATAGCTCAGTCGGTAGAGCGACGGACTGTTAATCCGCAGGTCGCTGGTTCGAGCCCAGCTCGGGGAGCCAAAAGAATTTTTTGCCGTATCGTCGACAGTACCGACACCGTCGACACGAAAGGGCCGTTCACGCTAGTGAGCGGCTTTTTGCATTGCGCGGCCGGCAACGCCCTGGCCGGGCTGCCGCGCGGCGGGCGCAGTCCGATTGGATAGAATGGCGGCCGGCGGGCTTGCGTTGCGGGCAGGCCGCCATCAGGGGCGCGCCAGCATCAGCGTGACCAGCAGCGTGCTGTCTTCCAGGGCCTTGACGGCGTGCGCGACGCCTGGCGCCAGGTAGACCAGCGTGCCGGCGGGCATGCGTTGCGTCGTGTCCTGCGCGGTCATCATGACGGCGCCTTCCAGGCACTGAATGGTGATCGCGCTGGCGTCGATGGCGTGGCTGGGAAGCTGGTGGTCGCGCGGCAGCACCAGGCGCATCACTTCCAGGTGGTCGGCGCGCACCAGCGCCTGCGAGGCGGTTTCGCGCAGCGATTCGCCCAGCGGGCGCAAGTCGATCAATTCGCCCGAGCGGGCGTGATGCATGGCCATAACAAGAACCTCCCTGTGCGAAGGGGGCAAAACCTCAGCTTACTGCACGTCCCCGGGCGTGCAAACGCGGGGGGCGCATGTGCAAGCCCGCGGGCGGCCCGCGGGATGATCAATAGGTGTTGCGTCGTGCGCGGCCGCTGCCCTTGGCATGGGCGGCGAGGCCGTGCCGGGGCGGCAATGGCGCGGGACGGGCCCGCGCATGGGAAAGCGATGGACGCGTTCAAGCAAGACAGTCGCATCGGCGTGACGGTGTTGACCGGATTCTTGGGCAGCGGCAAGACGACGCTGCTCAATCGTCTGGTGCAGGAGCCCGAGTACGCCGCGGCGGCGGTCATCGTCAACGAGTTCGGCGACATAGGCGTGGACCACCATCTGGTGCGCAATGTCGATGACCGTATCGTGCTGCTGGAGGGCGGCTGCATATGCTGCACCGCCAGCGGCGGGCTGGTCGATACGCTGCGCGATCTGTTCATGCTGGCGGTGCGCCGCCGCATCAAGCCGTTCAAGCGGGTGCTGCTGGAGACAACCGGCCTGGCCGGGCCCGCCTCGGTCATGTTCTCGCTGCGTCACGATCCGTTCCTGGCCGAGCGCTACGCGTACCATGGCGCGATCGCCCTGGCCGATGCGCAGCGCGTGCGCGAACAGCTGATGGTGCAGCCCGAGGCGGCCCAGCAGATCGCGCTGGCGGACCTGGTCGTGTTCAGCAAGGCGGACCTGGCTGGCCGGGCGCAATTGGCCAGCGCCATGCGCGATGTGGCGCGCGCCAATCCGGGCGTGCCCACGTGCGTGGTGCGGCGCGGCGAGCCGCTGGATGAACGGCTGCGCGGCGACTTCCTGGTGCGCGAGCGCCGGCAGGCCGCGCCCATGGGGCGCTGGCTGAGCGCGTTTGCCACGCCGCCGGGCGGCCCGCATCCCAACGTGGCGCATTTTTCCCTGAACCTGTCCGTGCCGCTCACGCGCGGCATGTTCCTGGCGCGGATGTCTGAAATCCAGGCGGTCTATGACCGCGGCATCCTGCGCATCAAGGGGTTGGTGTGTTTCGAGGCGGAAGCCTTGCCCTGTGCGGTGCATGGCGTGCACCGCCAACTGTATCCGCTGGAGCCGTTGCCGCAATGGCCGGGCGACGACCGCCAGTCGCGCCTGGTGTTCATCCTGCGCGGCCTGGATCGGGATGCGGTCCAGGCCGATGTCGCCAGGCGGCTGCGGCAGGGGTGAGGGCGCTGGACGGCCCCTGTCCGGGGACGAGGCCGCGGCGCGCGGCCTGGCGCGCTCAGAGGATCTGCGCCGCAGTGTCGAATGGCAGGCGCGGGCCGCGCGGATAGTTGCCGGCCGGGTCGCCATGACCCAGGTTGACCAGGAAGTTGGACTTGCAGCGGCCGTCGGGGAAAAACTCGGCGTCCACCTTGGCCGCGTCGAAGCCGCTCATGGGGCCGGCGTCCAGCCCCAGCATGCGCGCGGCCACGATCAGGTAGGCGCCCTGCAGGGAGCTGTTGCGCATGGCGGTCGCGCGCGCGGCATCGGCGTTGTTCTCGAAGACCGGGCGGGCGTCGTAGGCGCTGAACTGCGTGGGCAGGTGCTCGTAGAACCGGGTGTCCTGGGCGACGATCACCGTCACGGGCGCGGCCAGCGTCTTTTCCAGGTTGCCGGGAGACAGGGCGGGCGCCAGGCGCTGCCTGGCCTCGGCGCTGCGCAGGAAGATGAACCGGCCAGGTTGCGAATTCATCGCGGTCGGTCCCCATTTCATCAGCTCGTACAGTTCGAGCAGGGTCGCGTCGCTGATCGATTGGTCGGTATAGCGATTGAAGGTGCGGGCGGCGTGGAAGATCTGTTCCTGGGCGGCAAGGCTCAACGGGGCATTCATGGGGGAGGGGCGTGCGGGCGTGGATGTTGGAGACCCGTCAATTTTAAGTGCTTGAAACGCATCAAAATACGGTATAAACAGAACAGTCTGATGCATAAAGCGAGACAATCTTGGATCGTCTGAAAGCCATGCAGGTGTTCGTGGAGGTCGCCGATCGCGGCAGCCTGTCGGCGGCGGCCATGCACCTGGGCATGTCGCGCGCCATGGTGTCGCGCTACCTGGCCGAGCTCGAGGCATGGGTGGGCGTGCGGCTGTTGCACCGGACCACCCGCCGCCTGAGCCTGACGCCGGCCGGCTCGGAAACCCTGCCGCGCTGCCGCCGCATGCTGGAAATGGTGGGCGACATGCGCGAGGCGGTGGCCGCGCCCGACGCCGAGCCGCGCGGGCTGCTGCGCGTCACGGCCGCCATGTCGTTCGGCGGCGCGCAGTTGGCCGAAGCGGTGGCGGAGTTCGTGCGCCGCCATCCGGCGGCCAGCATCGACCTGCTGCTGGTCGATCGCGCCGTCAATCTGGTCGAGGAGCGGGTCGACCTGGCGGTGCGGATCACCAATGAGCTCGATCCCAACCTGATCGGGCGCAGGCTGGCCGACTGCCGGTCGGTCGTCTGCGCCGCGCCGCACTATCTGCAGCAGCACGGCGCGCCGGCCAGGGCCGAGGACCTGTCACTGCACAATTGCCTGACGCATTCGTATTTCGGCCGCAGCCTGTGGCGTTTCGAGCGCGCCGGCGAGCCCGTCGAAGTGCCGGTCGGCGGCAATATCACGGCCAATGAAACCGACGTGCTGATGCGGGCGGCGCTGGCCGGCGCGGGCATCGTCATGCTGCCCACCTACCTGGCGGCCGGGCAGATCGCCGCGGGCAGCCTGCGTCCCTTGCTGCCCGATTGCGCGCCGCCGGTGCTGGGAATACATGGGGTCTACGTATCGCGCAAGCAGATGCCGCTGATACTGCGCACCATGCTCGATTTCCTGGCCGAGCGCTTCAGCCCCGCCCCCTGGGATGCGGCCCTGGACGGGCGCTGAGTGTGGCGCTGGCGTCGCGAGGGCTTTGTCGGGTGGGCGGTTGTGGGTATAATCAAAACATTACATCCGGCCTGGCGTGCGACGCCAAACCGGTTTGTCCGGGCGGGCCTGCGCTGATTGCGCGATATGCCGCCGGGCACAATGTCGTTCCAATACGTCTAAGAATCCCCCGATCAACGATTGCGCGTAACCCGGCCCTTGCGGCACGGGCGCCCGGTCACAAGCCGGTACGGTGGTCGTTGTGCGGTCGGGGCCGCGCCCTGGTCCGGAACGGGCCACGCAGGCGGGCCCGCCCTGGCGGATTCATTGTTTGCGATTGCCGTGGCGCGCCTGCCCCGGCGCCTGGATGCAGGCGCTTGCAGCCGCCGCCGGCTACGGTCAAGAAAGCCTCGGTCTGTGGGCCATGCCCGCGATGCGGTTTGCCGATGTCGCGCCGCCATGTCGGTGCGGCGGCCGGCGCGCCATTTCGCGGCATGCCGGGCCGCGGCATAGCTGGCGGGCCGGCACGGGCGCCGCGCGGCCGTGGTTCGACGGCCGCGTCGGTGCAGCCGGCATGGGGTGGTCCCGCCGTGATCCAGTTTGATTGAACAAGATATTCGTGAGCGCCAGTATCCGTATTTCCGGTCATGCGTTTTTTCAAGCCCGGGCTCATCATGCCCAGGCTGCCGGGGCGGGCGTGCGCGCTCGTCGCGCGTCGCTCGGCGTGCGCCCGGGCCAGCGCGTGCGTGGCGCCGTTGCGCCCGGCGGCAAGCGCCGCGCCAATGAAAAAGGCCCGGCAGCGATGTGCCAGGCCTTGATCAACGATTTGGTTGCGGGGGCAGGATTTGAACCTACGACCTTCGGGTTATGAGCCCGACGAGCTGCCAGACTGCTCCACCCCGCGTCTGAGAAGAAGAATATTAATCTCAATCCCGATTTAGCGCAAGTTTGCCCCTTATTTTGTGAGTGCCGATGAACGATAGCGAGGCAATACTCGTGCTGGAAACCGCGCTGCTGTGCGCGTCCCAGCCGATGCAGTTCGCCGAAATGCGCAAGCTGTTCGGTGATGACCAGGATCTCGACAACAACGCATTGCGCGCCTGGCTGGAAGCGCTGCAGGTGCAATGGAACGAGCGCGGCCTGGAACTGGTGCAACTGGCCTCGGGCTGGCGTTTCCAGAGCCGGCCGCAGATGCAGCGCTACCTCGAGCGGCTCAATCCCGAGAAGCCGCCCAAGTATTCGCGCGCGGTGCTCGAGACGCTGGCCATCGTTGCCTGGCGGCAGCCCGTGACGCGCGGCGATATCGAGGACATCCGCGGCGTGACGGTGTCGTCGCAGATCGTCAAGGTGCTGGAAGACCGTGGCTGGATCGAGGTCATCGGTCATCGTGATGCGCCGGGCCGGCCGGCGCTGTTCGCCACCACCCGGCAGTTCCTCGATGACCTGGGCCTGCGTGCGCTGGATGAGTTGCCGCCGCTGGAGTCGGCGCAGGCCGCCGCCGCGCTGGCGGGGCTGGACCTGGGCGGCACCGAGGTGCTGGTCGAGGCAGTCGAGGGCGATGCTGTTCAGGACGGCGCGGCCGGCGACGATGCTGCGGGGCAGGTGGCTGCCTCGCTGGGCGATGCGCCGCCGGAGGTGGCGCAGGCGGCCGCGGATGGCGTAGAATCCGCCGTGTCGCCGGCGCCGGCTCCGCCCGTATCCGCCGACGATGATACGAACGAGCCGGCCGAAACCACGGCCGCCAGCCTGCCCGGCGCAGGTGTTGCCGAACCGGCGCACGAGTCCGCCGGCGCGGCGCCGGATGATGGGAATGGGCCTGTCGAGGTCCCTCCGCTCCAGCCAGACCAGATATCCCTACCTGACGAGCCTGCCGAGGCGCGCCCGCACGTGCCGGCGCCCGAGGTCGATCCTGGCGAGCCGCAGCCCGAAATCGTGCCGGCCACGCCCGAGCCCGCCACCCCGCCGGCGCCGGGACGCGAGGAGGCCGATGGCGTGGTGTCCGACCCTGAAGATGACGAGTCTGCCGCACCCGGCCGGCTCCCCCAAGTTTGAAATTCGGAGCTGTCCCAGTGACAACGAATACAACGATGCAAGACGATAATTCCTTTCCTGATAATGAATCCCCGGTGGCGCAGCCGCCCGTCGGCGAGCCCGCCGCATCCGGCGAGGCCGGCGACGGCGAGGGCGGAGCCCGGGCGCGTGGCCGCAAGCTGCGCACGCCGTTTCGCCGCCGTCGCGGCGATGCGGCCGCCGCTGGCGAGGCCGGCGCCGACGAGGCGGGCGGCCAGCCTGCCGTCCAGTCCGAGGGCGACGCCCGCGCCAGCGAGCGCGACGCCGACCAGGCGCTGGCCTACCTGGACAATGCGGCGCGTATCGAGCAGCGCCTGGGCAAGTACCTGAACAGCGAGGCGGTGATGCCCAAGCTGCACAAGGTGCTGGCCGATGCCGGGATCGGTTCGCGCCGCGAAATGGAAGAGCTGATCGTTGCCGGCCGGGTGTCGGTCAACGGCGAGCCGGCCCACATCGGCCAGCGCGTTGCCCCCAACGACCAGGTGCGCGTCAACGGCAAGCCGATTGCACGCCCCAATGCCAAGAAGCCGCCGCGCGTCATCCTTTACCACAAGCCGGCCGGCGAGATCGTCAGCCATGACGACCCGGGCGGGCGCGCCAGCGTGTTCGCCCGGCTGCCCAAGCTGCGTACCGGCAAGTGGCTGTCCGTGGGGCGGCTGGACCTCAATACCGAAGGCTTGCTGATCTTCACGACCTCCGGCGACATGGCCAACCGCATCATGCATCCGCGCTACGGTACCGAGCGCGAATACGCGGTGCGCGTCCTGGGCGAGATGGACGACGCGCAGCGCAAGTCGCTCACCGAGGGCATCGAGCTGGATGACGGCAAGGCGGCTTTCGGATCTTTCGAATACCTGGGAGGCGACGGCAGCAACCGCTGGTATCGCGTCACCCTGCAGGAGGGGCGCAATCGCGAAGTGCGCCGCATGTTCGAGGCGGTGGGTGTCACCGTCAGCCGCCTGATCCGTACGCGTTTCGGCGATATCGTGCTGCCGCGCAACCTGCGCCGCGGCCGCTGGGAAGAGCTGGACGGTTCGCTGGTGACCGCCCTGATGGTTCAGTTGGGCCTGCTGCGCGACGGGGACGAGTCCGAAGGGCGGCGCAAATCGCGCCAGCCCCAGTCGCATGACAGCGCGCTGCCGCCGGGCTTCGGCACGCTGGAGCGCAATGGCATGAACGGCGCCCGCATCGGCCGTCGCGGCAAGCTGCAGGGCGGCCGTCCCGGCAGCGCGGCCGCGTGTCCGTCCGACCCGTTCGGGACCGGGCTGATGATTACCGGCGGCTATGCCAATGGCCACCCGCTGGGCAACGACAGCGCGGCTGGGCGGGGCGGCAAGGGCAAGCCTGCCAAGGGCAAGGCCGGCGGCGACAGGCCGCAGCGCGGCCAGGGCCGCAAGGCGGCGGGCGCGCAGGGCGGCGCCGGCCAGAGTGGCCAGGGTGGCGGCCAGGGCGCGGCGGCCAAGCCGGCGGGCGCGCGTGGCGGCAAGAAGGCGGGTGGTCGCGCCGCGGCGCCTGGCGCCAAGGGCGCGGGCGGCCGTGCCGGCGGCAACAAGGCGGCCGGCGCGGGCGGCAAGGCGGTGGGGGGGGCCAAGCCCGCCTCGCCGACGGGCAATCGCGGCCCGGCCGCGCCCAAGCCGCAACGCGCGCGTCGCGGCGGCGGCGGCGGCGGCGGAGGTGGCCGGGGCGACGATTGGCAGCCCAAGGGTGCTGGTGCCCACGAGTCTCGTCTGGGCTTTCTGGGCGGGCGGGGCGGGCGCGGACGTTGATGCGCTGCGCCATGAGGATCGGATGTGTCCCGCTTATCCGTAAGCTCCCGACGTATCAGGCAAATTTCCGGTTTATCTGGTAAAATCAACGGTTTTCATGGCGCGCAGTGCATTTGCAGGGCAGTGCGCGCGCAGCACGGCGTTGCGCGCAGCGGCTTTTGAATGCACGTTGTGCACGCTTTGGCGCGTGATTGATGTGATTTGCGCTATTTGGCGCGTGAGTCGCAAGTGCGCCGGGTTTGCCTTCGCAGGGCAGGCCAGCCGGGTGGGCGGCGCGCCAGGGGAACCTGAATGCGCACGCGGCCACCAGCGGGCCGCGGGCAAGCGCGGCCGATTTTTGCAATATATTTTGGGTCGCAATTTTGGGCTTGGGTTCGGCAAGCGGCGCTGTCAGCAGCGCCCGGCCGGGGGCCAGGCAATACGGTGGGCTGGGCGTGCAGCCCATTTTTTTTGAGTGTATGGCTGATTTATTCGCACTGACCGAAGAAGCGCTGGCGGGCATGGACATCGAACTGGTCGATGTCGAACGTGCCGCCATGGGGCTGTTGCGCGTCACCATCGACCGGGTCGATGGCGTGCGTATTGAAGATTGCGAGCAGGTGTCCCGCCATTTGTCGCGCGTATATGAAGTCGAGAACATCGACTACAAGCGCCTCGAAGTCGGGTCGCCGGGCGTCGATCGTCCGTTGCGCAACGAGGCGGAGTTCCGTCGTTTCGCGGGCGAACGTATCGAGATCAAGCTGAGAGAGGCGCTCGACGGGCGCAAAGTGTTCTCCGGCACGCTGCGCGCGCCCGAGGCGGGTGGCGCGTCCGGCCAGGATGACACCGCCGGTGCGGGCAAGGCCGTATTCGGTCTCGAATTTGAGGCAAAGAAGAACGATATCCAGGTGCTGAGCTTCACGCTCGATGACATCGAGCGCGCAAAGCTGGATCCCGTTCTGGATTTCAAGGGCAAAAAGCGATGAGTCGCGAAATTCTTCTGTTGGTCGATGCTTTGGCGCGCGAAAAGAACGTCACCCGCGAAGTGGTGTTCGGGGCGCTCGAAAGCGCGCTGGCTTCGGCCATGAAAAAGCGCTTCAAGGACGATGCGGACATCCGCGTCTCCATCGATCGTGAAACCGGCGGCCACGAAGGCTTTCGCCGGTGGCTGGTCGTGCCCGACGAGGCTGGCCTGCAAGAGCCCGACAAGCAGGAGCTGCTGTCCGATGCGCGCGAATTGGCGCCCGATATCGAGGTCGGCGAGTACATCGAGGAAGCGCTCGAGCCGGTCGAGTTCGGCCGCATCGGCGCGCAGGCCGCCAAGCAGGCGATCCTGCAGAAGATCCGCGACGCCGAGCGCGAGCAGGTCCTCAACGACTTCCTCGACCGCGGCGAGACGATCATTTCCGGGTCCATCAAGCGCATGGACAAGGGCGACGTGATCATCGAAACCGGCAAGATCGAAGCGCGCCTGCCGCGCTCCGAGATGATCCCGAAGGAAAACCTGCGGGTCGGCGACCGCGTGCGCGCCTTCGTGCTGCGGGTCGACCACGCCGCGCGCGGCCAGCAGGTGATCCTGTCGCGCACGTCGCCCGAGTTCATCCGCCAACTGTTCGAGAACGAAGTGCCCGAGATCGAGCAGGGTCTGCTGGAAATCAAGGCCGCGGCGCGCGATCCGGGCGTGCGCGCCAAGATCGCCGTGGTGGCCTACGACAAGCGTATCGATCCCATCGGCACCTGCGTGGGCATGCGCGGTTCGCGCGTGACCGCCGTGCGCAACGAGCTGGGCGGCGAGCAGGTCGACATCGTGCTGTGGTCGGAAGACCCGGCGCAGTTCGTGATCGGCGCGCTGGCGCCGGCCAACGTCGAGTCCATCGTGGTGGACGAAGACAAGCACGCCATGGACGTGGTGGTCGACGAGGAGAACCTGCCCAAGGCCATCGGCGCCAAGGGCCAGAACGTGCGCCTGGCGTCCGAGCTGACCGGCTGGCAGATCAACATCATGACGCCGGAGGAAAGCCTCAACCGCCAGGAGACCGAGCGTGCCGCGTTGCGCGCAACGTTCATGAGCAAGCTGGACGTCGACGAAGAAGTGGCCGACATCCTGATCGATGAAGGTTTCACCGGTATCGAAGAGATTGCCTACGTGCCCATGCAGGAACTGCTGGAGATCGAGGCATTCGACGAGGACACCATCAATGAGCTGCGTGCCCGTGCCCGCAATGCGCTGCTGACCGAGGCGATCGCCCAGGAAGAGCGCCTTGAAACGGCGCAGGACCTGCTCGAACTCGAGGGCATCACGCCGGAGCTGGCCGCCAAGTTGGCCGAACGGCAGGTGCATACGCGTGACGATCTGGCCGAGCTGTCGACCGACGAGCTGGCCGAGATCGCCGGCCTGCAGGAACAGGAAGCCAGCGATCTGATCATGCGCGCCCGCGCCCACTGGTTCGACGAGGAATGAAACACGGCGCACGGTTGTACGGCGTAATGCCGAGAGTTCATGTTTGTAATTAGCTGCATATAGGGAAGAGAGCCTAATGTCGAGTAATACTGTCGCCCAGTTCGCTACCGAGCTGAAAATGCCTGCCAACGTGCTGCTCGAGCAGTTGCGTGCGGCCGGTGTTGACCTCAAATCGGTGGACGACGCCGTCACCGATAGCGACAAGGCGAAGTTGCTCGAATCGCTGCGTCGCGCGCATGGTGCGACCGAGGGCAAGAAGATCACCCTGACGCGTCGCCAGACGTCCGAGATCCGGCAGGCTGACGCCACCGGCCGCTCGCGCACGATCCAGGTCGAGGTGCGCAAGAAGCGCGTTTTCGTCAAGCGCGATCCGGCCGAGCTGGCCGCCGAGCAGGCTGCCGCGCGTGCGGAGGAAGTCGCCGAGGCCGTGCCGGCCGAGGCTGCGCCCGCGCCGGCCGAACCGGTGCGCGCCGAGTCCGCGGTCGAGACGGCCGCCAAGCCGGTCGAACCGCCCGTCGCCCAGGCGTCCGCCGAGCCTGCCGAGGCGCCGGCGGCCGAGCCGCAACCCGAACAGCCCGCTCAGGCCGAAGCCCAGCCCGAGCCGACTCCCGCTGCCCAGGCCGAGCCTGAGCCGCAACCCGAGCCTCAACCGGAAGCCGCCCCTGCCCAGGCAGTCGCCGAGCCGGTCGAACCTGCAAAGAATGTATCTGTCACCGAGACCGAGGCTGAACAGGCCCGGCCGGAACCCGTTGTGCACGCCCAAACTGAACTGACCTCCAAGACCCCGGCTCCGGTGGCCCAGCCGTCCGCACCCGCTGAATCTCCCAAGAGCGCCAAGGCCGAACCGGCCTCCGCGTCCAAGACCACGGCCAAGCCGGGTGAGATCCGCCGCGCCGCCGCGCCGGCGGCGCCCGACCGCGCCCGCGAAGAGGCGCGTCGCGCCGCCGAGGCGGAGGCCGCCGCGCTGCGCGAGATGCTCAACCGTCCGCGCAAGGTGCTGCGCGCGCCCGAGCCCGAGCCGCAGGCAGGCGCCCTGTCGGGCACGCTGCACAAGCCGGCCGGCAAGCCGGCCGCCACGGCCGCGCCCAAGAAGGACGCCAAGCCGGGCGCGCCGGGCACCAAGAAGACCATCAAGACCGCCGAGGTGTCCTCCACCTGGAGCGACGACAGCGCCCGCAAGAAGCCGGCCGACAACAAGCCCGCGGTCACCACGCGTGACGGCTGGCGCGCCGGCGGCAAGGGCGGCAGGGGCGGACGCAACAGCCGCAACCAGCACCAGGATCGCCGCCACGAGCAGGTGCAGCAGGAATTCATCGCACGCGAGATCCACGTTCCCGAAACCATCAGCGTGGCCGACCTGGCCCACAAGATGTCGGTGAAGGCGGCCGAGGTCATCAAGCAATTGATGAAGCTGGGCCAGATGGTCACGATCAACCAGGTGCTGGACCAGGAAACCGCGATGATCGTAGTGCAGGAGTTCGGCCACACGGCGATCGCCGCCAAGCTGGACGACCCCGAGGCCTTCCTGGACGAAACCGCGGCGGTCACCGAGGCCGAAGCCGAGCCGCGCGCGCCGGTCGTGACCGTCATGGGCCACGTCGACCACGGCAAGACCTCGCTGCTGGACTACATCCGCCGCGCCAAGGTCGCCTCGGGCGAAGCCGGGGGCATTACCCAGCACATCGGCGCGTATCACGTCGAGACCGGCCGTGGCGTGGTGACCTTCCTGGACACCCCGGGCCACGAGGCCTTCACGGCGATGCGTGCGCGCGGCGCCAAGGCCACCGACATCGTCATCCTGGTGGTGGCGGCCGACGACGGCGTGATGCCGCAGACGCGCGAAGCCATCCACCATGCCAAGGCCGGCGGCGTGCCGCTGGTGGTGGCCGTCAACAAGATCGACAAGCCCGAGGCCAACCCCGAGCGTGTCAAGCAGGAGCTGGTGGCCGAGGAAGTCGTGCCGGAAGAATACGGCGGCGATGTGCCGTTCGTGCCGGTGTCGGCCAAGACGGGCGCGGGTATCGACGATTTGCTCGAGAACGTGCTGCTGCAGGCCGAGATCCTGGAACTGAAGGCGCCGATCGACGCGCCTGCCAAGGGTCTGGTCATCGAGGCGCGCCTGGACAAGGGGCGTGGCCCGGTTGCCACCATCCTGGTGCAAAGCGGCACGCTCAAGCGCGGCGACGTCGTGCTGGCCGGCGCCAGCTTCGGCCGCGTGCGCGCCATGCTGGACGAGAACGGCAAGCAGATCCAGACCGCGGGTCCGTCGATCCCGGTCGAGATCCAGGGCCTGACCGAAGTGCCGGCCGCCGGCGACGAGCTGATGGTGCTGTCCGACGAGCGCAAGGCGCGCGAGATCGCGCTGTTCCGCCAGGGCAAGTTCCGCGACGTCAAGCTGGCGCGCCAGCAGGCCGCCAAGCTGGAATCCATGTTCGACAACCTGGGCGAGGGCACGCAGACCCTGGCGCTGATCGTCAAGACCGACGTGCAGGGTTCGCAGGAGGCGCTGGTGTCGTCGCTGACCAAGCTGTCGACCGACGAAGTGCGCGTGCAGGTGGTGCATGCCGCCGTGGGCGGCATCTCGGAAAGCGACGTCAACCTGGCCATCGCCTCGAACGCGGTGGTGATCGGGTTCAACGTGCGCGCCGAGCAAAGCGCCAAGAAGCTGGCCGAGACCAACGGTATCGACCTGCGCTACTACAACATCATCTACGACGCGGTCGACGAAGTGAAGGCCGCCATGTCGGGGATGCTGGCTCCCGAGAAGCGCGAAGAGGTCATCGGCCTGGTCGAAGTGCGCGAGGTCTACACGATCTCCCGCATCGGCACGGTGGCGGGCTGCATGGTGCTCGACGGCGTGGTGCGCCGCGATTCGCAGGTTCGACTGCTGCGCAACAACGTGGTTCAATGGACGGGCCATCTCGATTCGCTGCGCCGTTTCAAGGACGACGTCAAGGAAGTCAAGTCCGGCTTCGATTGCGGCCTGACGCTGCGCGGCAACAACGACCTGCAACTGGGCGACCAGCTGGAAGTCTTTGAAATCAAGGAGATCGCGCGCACGCTGTAAGGTGCGAGGCGATACAGCAATCTTTACATGAGCCGTCACAAGTCCAAATCCATCCCCGGCCGCAACCTGCGGCTGGCCGACCAGATCCAGAAGGATCTGGCCGGGATCATCCAGCGCGAGATCGATATGACCCGCGCCGGACTGATCACGCTTTCGGGTGTGGAGCTGTCGGCCGACTACGCGCATGCCAAGGTGTATTTCACGGTGTTGGGCGCCGAGCCCGACACCGCTGCCGCCTTGCTGAACGAAAAGGCCGGCTGGCTGCATTCGCAGCTGTACAAGCTGCTGCACATCCATACTGTTCCTACCCTGCGGTTCGTGCACGATCCGCAAATCACCCGCGGCATCGAGATGTCGATGCTGATCGATCGTGCCAACCGGCCCGGTCCGCACTCGGGCGTTCCCGACGAGCCCGAAGACCAGTCCTGACCGGGCTGTCGTCGCTGCTTTTTCTCTTTTTTCCGGATTCGACGATGGCTAAACGACGCGGGCTCGCGCTCGACGGTGTGCTGTTGCTGGACAAACCCGTGGGTCTGTCCAGCAATCACGCCTTGCAGCGAGCCAAGCGCACCGTGGACGCGGCCAAGGCCGGTCATACGGGAACGCTGGACCCTTTCGCCACCGGCCTGCTGGTTTGCTGCATGGGCCGGGCTACCAAGATCTCGGGCCGCATGCTCGAGGCCGACAAGACCTACCAGGCCACGCTGCAGTTTGGCGAGGAGACCGACTCGGGCGACCTGACCGGCCACATCGTGGCCCGGGCGCCGGACGGATTCGCCGGGGTCGAGGAGGCGGCGCTGCGCGATGTGCTGTCACGTTTCGTGGGCACCATCGAGCAGATTCCGCCCATGTATTCGGCGCTCAAGCGCGACGGCAAGCCGTTGTACGAGTACGCCCGGGCCGGCATCGAGCTGGACCGCCCGCCCAGGCAGGTGACCATTCACCACATCGAGCTGCTGTCGTTCTCCGGGATGCAGGCGCAGATCGACGTGGCCTGCAGCAAGGGCACCTATATCCGCACGCTGGCCCAGGACATCGGCCGCGCGCTGGGCTGTCACGCCCACCTGGCGGCGCTGCGGCGCACGCACGTCGGGCCGTTTTCGCTGGACCGCGCCGTAACCCTGGAAGCCCTGCAGGCGATGCCCGACGCCAAGCAGGCCTTGCTTGCCATGAATGAATTGCCGGCGGGCCTGCTGCCCGCCACCTGAACTTAAAGGACCTGCTATGACCCGCGCCCTGCGCAACGTCGCCATCATTGCCCACGTGGACCACGGCAAAACGACCCTGGTCGACCAATTGCTACGCCAATCCGGCACTTTCCGCGAGAACCAATCGGTGGCCGAACGGGTCATGGATTCGAACGACATCGAGAAAGAACGCGGCATCACCATCCTGGCCAAGAACTGCGCCGTCGAGTACGAAGGCACGCACATCAACATCGTCGACACTCCGGGACACGCCGACTTCGGCGGCGAAGTCGAGCGGGTGCTGTCGATGGTCGACGGCGTGCTGCTGCTGGTCGATGCCGTCGAAGGCCCCATGCCGCAGACCATCTTCGTCACGCGCAAGGCGCTGGCCCTGGGCCTCAAGCCCATCGTGGTGGTCAACAAGATCGACCGCCCGGGCGCGCGCCCGGATTTCGTGATCAATGCCACCTTCGAGCTTTTCGACAAGCTGGGCGCCACGGAAGAACAGCTGGACTTCCCGGTGGTGTACGCCTCGGGCCTGTCGGGCTACGCGGGCCTTACCGACGACGTGCGTTCGGGCGACATGCGGCCGCTGTTCGAGGCCATCATGAAGTACGTGCCGCAGCGCGATGACGATGCCAACGGGCCGCTGCAGATGCAGATCATTTCGTTGGACTACAACAGCTACGTCGGCAAGATCGGCGTGGGCCGCATCAACCGCGGCCGCATGCGCGGCAACATGGACGTTGCGTTCCGCTTCGGGCCCGACGGCGAGGTCCAGCGCGGCCGCATCAACCAGGTGATGAAGTTCAGCGGCCTGGAGCGCGTCGTGGTGGATGAAGCCGAGGCCGGCGACATCGTGCTGATCAACGGCATCGAGGACCTGCACATCGGTTCGACCGTCACCGATCCGTCCACGCCCGAAGGCCTGCCGGTGTTGCGCATCGACGAGCCCACGCTGACCATGAACTTCATGGTCAACACCTCGCCGCTGGCCGGCCGCGAAGGCAAGTTCGTGACCAGCCGCCAGATCCGCGACCGCCTGGAGCGCGAACTGAAGTCCAACGTCGCGCTGCGCGTGCGCGACACGGGCGACGATACGGTGTTCGAAGTCTCGGGCCGTGGCGAACTGCACTTGACCATCCTGATCGAGAACATGCGCCGCGAGGGCTACGAACTGGCGGTATCGCGCCCGCGCGTGGTCTACAAGGAAGTCGACGGCGTGAAGTGCGAGCCGTTCGAGGCGCTGACGGTCGACGTCGAGGACGCCCACCAGGGCGGCGTGATGGAAGAACTGGGCCGCCGCAAGGGCGACCTGCAGGACATGCAGCCCGACGGCCGTGGCCGTACCCGCCTGGAATACATCATTCCGGCGCGCGGCCTGATCGGCTTCCAGAACGAGTTCCTGACGCTGACGCGCGGCACCGGCCTGATGAGCCACATTTTCCACGAGTACGCGCCGGTGCGCGAAGGCTCGATCGGCGAGCGCCGCAACGGCGTGCTGATCAGCCAGGATAACGGCGACGCGGTGGCCTACGCCCTGTGGAAGCTGCAGGATCGCGGCCGCATGTTCGTCAACCCCGGCGAGCCGCTGTACGAAGGCATGATCATTGGCATCCACAGCCGCGACAACGATCTGGTGGTCAACCCCATCAAGGGCAAGCAGCTGACCAACGTTCGGGCCTCGGGCACCGACGAGGCCGTGCGTCTGGTGCCGCCGATCCAGATGTCGCTCGAGTACGCGGTCGAGTTCATCGACGACGATGAACTGGTCGAAATCACGCCGAAGTCGATCCGCCTGCGCAAGCGCCACCTGCAGGAGCACGAGCGCCGCCGCGCTTCGCGCGAAAACGCGTAACGCAGGACCGGGCGGCCGCCAGGCGGCCATGCCTGGCGCAAGGGTTGTGGCCGTGGCGGCCACAACCCTTTTTACATGCAGCCACCGCGATTGCAGGTGGCCAGCTCGGTGAGCGCGTAAGCCGGCATGTCGGGCTCGGCGGCAATGGCCGGGCGCCGGTCATGGTCGACATAGACGCGCAGCGGCAGGCCTCGCCGCTTCAGCGTCTCCAGGGCGCGCCGCAGCGGGGCGTAGGATTCGCGGTGCGGCTGGCCCGGCTGCGGGCTGATGCAGGCTTGCACCACGGGGCTGCCCTCACGCGTGAATACCGCGCACAGGTCGCCGAAGGGCAGGTATTCGAGCCGGGCGACGCGCACATTGGAATAGTGGCCCGGCCCCCTGGCGGGCTGGCTGCCGTGCCGCCATTGCCAGCCGCGCCACCAGGATGCGTCGCGCCAGGCGGGAAGGTGCCCGTCCGGGCCATTTCCGGTCGTGCCGTCCCAATCCGAGGCGAGGCAGAAGTGATCGCGCAGGCCGCGGATATCCTCGATGCGGGTACGCTTGAGTTCGCCACCGTACCTGCCGCCCAGGTATTGTCCGTCGGCCAGTCCGTGGATCGGCCAGGGCTCGTTGCCCGACAGTTCGCGCATGCGTGCCCGCAGCGACGGTTGATGCGCCTGGTCGTATGTGAGCGGGGCATAGCCGAAAGGGCAATTGCCATAGCCGCGCACCAGGATAAGCTGGGAGGCGGGCCAAGCGCGCGTACCCGCCAACAGCAGGCACAGCAGCGCGGCTGCCCGCCAGCCCGCACGCGCCGGGATCCGCCTCATGGAAGATACCCTCCCATACCGCAGGGCGCGATGGAGAGGATCTCGGCGCGCGAGAACAGGCGGTATATCTGCGGATCGGTCCAGACGTCGGATTCGACCCGCAGCGATGTGGGTATGTTTGACGCATGGCAGGTGAGGATGCGCGCGAGGTGTTCGTCGAAGTGTTTGCGCCCGCTGCCGTAGCGTTGCACGGCGCAGGCAATGCGCAGCGCTTGCGGCGAGGCCTGCCCGGCGGGATGGAAGCGCGCGCACACGAAGGGCGTGGAGCCGGTGCGCAACTGGCCGATGTGGTAGGCGTCGATGACGGCGGAAGGGTAGTCGTGCACGGCGCCGGCGTGCGCCGGGAGCCAGGCGGCCAGCAGCGCGGCCAGCGCGGACGCGGTGAAATTAAATGGGGGCATAGCGAGGAGGACCCTGGACTGCGAGTTGTGTGGCAGTCTAGGGCGCTGGCCTGCGCCGTGGGCGCTCGACCCTAGGGGGTTATGCCAAAGTAGATGCTTCCTTCAGGTCTGGTTGCTCTTTCTTGGTGATAACGAAGCGTTATCCCTTGTTATGCCGGGAGGGAGGGCGCGTACTGGCTGTCCGTCCTGCCTTGCCTGTCGTGGAATTCGACCACCTTGCGCACGACCTTGGCGGGGTCGTCCTCGATGATGAAGAGATTCAGGTCGTGGGCCGCGATCATGCCGTTGGCCAGCAACTGCTCGCCCAGCCAGTCGACCAGGCCATGCCAGAATTCGCTGCCCACCAGCACGATGGGGGCGGGCGGGACCTTGCCGGTCTGGATCAGGGTCAGCGCCTCGAACAGCTCGTCCAGGGTGCCGAACCCGCCGGGCATGGCGACATAGGCCATACTGTGCATGAAGAAGGTGGCCTTGCGGGAATAGAAGTACTCGAACGACAGGCTGATGGTCTGGTATTCGTTGTTGTGCGCCTCGTGGGGCAGGCTGATGTTCAGGCCGACGCTGGTGCCGCCCGCCTCGAAGGCGCCCTTGTTGGCCGCTTCCATGATGCCGGGGCCGCCGCCGGCGATGATCGCGAAACCGGCGCCGGCCAGGGCCGCCGAGATCGCCGCACAGGTTTCATAATAGGGCGACTCGCGGCTGATGCGGGCGCTGCCGAACATGCTCACCGCGGGACCGATGTCGGCCAATTTCTCGGCCGCGGTCTTTATCTCTGACATAATCACCGGAATTTGTTTGCCGGCGGGTGTCTCAAGCTCTGCCTTTGTAACCATGAAAAAAACCTTATTGCTGGTAGACGGTTCGAGCTACTTGTACCGTGCTTTCCACGCCATGCCCGACCTGCGCAATGCGCAGGGCGAACCCACGGGTGCGCTCTATGGCGTGGTCAATATGTTGCGCAAGCTCGTTCAGGATCATAAGGCAGAGTATGCCGTATGCGTTTTCGATGCACGCGGAAAAACGTTCCGGGACGATTTGTTCCCCGACTACAAGTCGCACCGCCCGCCCATGCCGGAAGACCTGGCGGCGCAGATCGAGCCGATCCACGAGGCCGTACGGGCCCTGGGCTGGCCGCTGCTGGCCATCGAAGGGGTGGAGGCGGACGACATCATCGGCACGCTGGCGCGGCAGGCCAGCGCGCAGGGCATCGACACCATCGTCTCCACGGGCGACAAGGACCTGGCGCAGCTGGTCGACCCGCACGTGACGCTGGTCAACACCATGAGCGGCGAGGTGCTCGACGTCGCGGGAGTGAACAGCAAGTTCGGCGTGCCGCCCGAGCGCATCGTCGATTACCTGATGCTGGTGGGCGATGCGGTCGACAACGTGCCCGGCGTGAACAAGGTCGGGCCCAAGACCGCCGTCAAGTGGTTGGCCGAGCACGGCTCCATCGACGCGCTGGTGGCCGCCGCCGACAGCGTCAAGGGGGTGGCCGGCAACAACCTGCGCGAAGCCATTCCGAACTTTCCGCTCACGCGCACGCTGCTGACGGTCAAGTGCGACTGCGACCTGAGCGGCCATGTGTCGGGCTGGGAAGACCTGGCATGGCGCGAGCGCGACGCCGATACGCTGACCGCGCTGTTCGACCGCTATGGCTTCCGCACCTGGCTGCGCGAGCTGACGGGCGACCAGGAGCGCCTGCCCACGGGCGACGCGCGCGCCGCGCCGCAGGCCGTCGCGCCGGCCGAACTGGACTATCGCATCATCACCGACTGGGCCGCCTTCGACGCCTGGATGGCGCTGGTGGACGAGGCCTCGCTGGTGGCGCTGGATACGGAGACCACCTCGCTCGATGAAATGCAGGCGCGGCTGGTGGGCCTGTCGATGGCGGTCAAGCCGGGCGTGGCCTGCTATATCCCGGTGGCGCACCGCGGCCCCGAGGCGGGCGATCAGCTGCCCCGGGACGAGGTCATCGCGCGCCTGCGCGGCTGGCTGGAGGACGCCGGGCGCGCCAAGCTGCTGCACCATGCCAAATACGATACCCATGTGTTCGCCAACGAAGGCGTGAGCCTGGCGGGCGTGGCCGAGGACACGATGCTGCAGGCCTATGTGCTGGAATCGCATCGCGGCGTGGGCCTGAACGATCTGGCCCAGCGGTTTCTCGGGCGCAGCGGCGTGAACTACGAAGACCTGTGCGGCAAGGGCGCCAAGCAGATTGGTTTCGACGAAGTGGCGGTCGCCCTGGCGGGGCACTATTCCTGCGAGGATTCCGATTTCACCCTGCAGTTGCACGAGGTGCTGCGTCCGCGCGTGGCCGAAGACGAAGGGCTGGAGCGCACCTACCTGCTCGAGCTGCAGGTCTCGCGCGTGCTGACGGTGGTCGAGCGCAATGGCGTGAAGGTCGATGCCCAGGAGCTGGGACGCCAGAGCCACAAGCTGGGCCAGGAAATGCTGGCGCTGGAGCAGCGCGCCTATGAGCTGGCCGGCCAGCCGTTCAATCTGAACTCCCCCAAGCAACTGGGCGAGATCCTGTTCGGCCGCATGGGGCTGCCGGTGGTGCGCAAGACCGCGGGCGGCGCCCCCTCGACCGACGAGGAGGTGCTGTCCAGGCTGGCGCAGGACTATCCGCTGCCGCAGGTGCTGCTGGAATACCGGGGCCTGTCCAAGCTGAAGTCCACCTACACCGACAAGCTGCCGCGCATGATCAATCCGGCCACCGGCCGTGTGCACACGCATTATTCGCAGGCGGCGGTGATCACCGGCCGGCTGGCGTCGTCGGATCCCAACCTGCAGAACATCCCGGTGCGCACCGAGGCCGGCCGGCGCGTGCGCGAGGCCTTCGTCGCCGAGCAGGGCAAGCTGCTGTCGGCCGACTACTCGCAGATCGAACTGCGCATCATGGCGCACGTGTCGGATGACGCCAACCTGCAGCGGGCATTCGCGGCCGGCGAGGACATCCACCGGGCGACCGCCTCCGAGGTGTTCGGCGTGCCGCTGGCCGAGGTCGGCGCCGAACAGCGCCGCGCCGCCAAGGCGATCAATTTCGGCCTGATCTACGGCATGGGCGTGTTCGGGCTGGCTTCCAACCTGGGCATCACGCGCGACGCCGCGCAGGCCTACATCGACCGCTATTTCACCCGTTATCCCGGCGTGGCGCGCTACATGGAGGACACGCGCCGGCTGGCGCGCGACCAGGGCTACGTCGAGACCGTATTCGGCCGCAGACTGCAACTGCCGGACATCCGGGCCGCCTCCGGGCCGCGCCGCCAGGGCGCCGAGCGGGCCGCCATCAACGCGCCGATGCAGGGCACCGCCGCCGACCTGATCAAGATGGCCATGGTGGCGGTGCAGGACTGGCTGGACGCCGAGCGCCTGCGCACCCGCATGATCATGCAGGTGCATGACGAACTGGTGCTGGAGGTGCCCGACGAGGAACTGGCTTCCGTGACGCAGGCGCTGCCCAGGCTGATGTGCGATGTGGCCACGCTGCGCGTGCCGCTGGTGGCCGAGGTGGGCATGGGCACGAACTGGGAGCAGGCGCACTGATGGGGCCCCCGGCCGGCGTGTACGCCGGCCGATTGCGAATTGCCTGACGGCCATTTTCGATTTGGCGCTTGCAACGATATAATGTTGCGCTTTCCCGCCTGAATCGCCCCTCGCCATGCTGCTGCTCTGGATACTGCTCGCCACGATTGCCGGCGGCCTGATCGCCGTCTCGATCGCCAGCTGGCTGGCCTATCGCGTGTTCGCGCGGTACCTGCACCACATGGTCAGCCTGTCGGTGGGCGTGCTGTTGTCGGTGGCGCTGCTGCACCTGCTGCCCGAGGCGTTCGAAACCGCGCACGCCGACGCGCGGGCCCTGTTCGCGTTGATGCTGGCCGGCCTGATCGGCTTCTTCGTGCTGGAGAAGATCGCGCTGCTGCGCCACAGCCACCACCATGAGGGCGACGGGCACCATCATCACAAGGGCCACGACCGGCACGAGGCAGGCCGGGGCGGCGTGCTCATCCTGGTGGGCAGCTCGCTGCACAACCTGGCCGATGGCGTGCTGGTGGCGGCGGCCTTTCTTACCGATCCCATGCTGGGCGTGCTGACCGCGGCGTCGATCATCGTGCACGAGGTGCCGCACAAGCTGGGCGATTTCGTGGTGCTGCTCAACGCGGGCCTGGCGCGGGGCAGGGCATTTTCCCTGATCCTGTTCACCAGCCTGTGCACGGCGGCGGGCGGCGTTGTAGGATACTTCGTATTGCAGGAGGCGCAGGCGGCGGTGCCCTACGTCTTGGTCGTCGCGGCCAGCAGCTTCCTGTACATCTCGGTTGCCGACCTGATGCCGCAAATGCACGAACGCGTTTCGCCGGCCGATGCGGTGCCGCAGTTGTTGCTGGTGGGCGCCGGCGTGCTGCTCATCTATGGCGTCACCTCGTTCATGCATCATGAGCATGACCCGGCCCGCGAACACGGGCAGCATGCCATCGAGGCGGCAGGCCACCGGCATTGACCGCGGCGCGGCGGCAGGAGGGCGGCCATTTCCTTTCCACGCCCAGGAGTTGCCATGAGTTTCGCCGCCGCCGCGGGTAGTACCGCGCCCACCACGATCCATACCGACACGCAGGGCCTGTCGCACGGCGATTTCGAACTGGCGGTGCCGGGCGGACCGGTCGCCGCCTATTACGCCGCGCCGGCCGGGCGCGAGCAATTGCCCATCGTGCTGGTGGTGCAGGAAATCTTTGGCCTGCACGAACACATCAAGGATGTCTGCCGCCGCCTGGCGCACGATGGCTATCTGGCGGTCTCGGTCAACCTGTACCAGCGCCAGGGCGACGCCTCGCGCTACGACAATATTCCCGAACTGGTCGCCGAGCTGGTGAGCAAGGTGTCCGACGAGCAGGTCCACGCCGACCTGGACGCCAGCCTGGCCTGGGCCGTCGCCCACGGCGGCGACGGCGCGCGAGTGGGCGTGACCGGCTTTTGCTGGGGCGGACGCGCCACCTGGATGTATGCGGCCCACAATCCGGCCGTGAAGGCTGGCGTGGCCTGGTACGGCCGCTTGTCCTCGGGCCATGGCCCCTTGATCAGGCAGGTGCCGCTGGACGTGGCCGGCAACCTGCATGCGCCGGTGCTGGGGCTGTATGGCGGCAAGGACGAGAGCATTCCGCTGGACGATGTGCGGGCCATGGAAGCGCGCCTGCAGCAAGGCGGCGCGTCCGCCCAGGCATCGCGCATCGTGGTGTACCCGCAGGCCGGGCATGCCTTCCTGGCCGATTACCGTCCCAGTTATCGCGCCGCCGACGCGCAGGACGGCTGGCGGCGCATGCTGGATTGGTTCGCGCTGTATCTGTAGCGGACCGGGGCCTGCCGGTCTCCGGGCAGGCCCTCAGTTGCCCGCGTCGCGCAGGCGGCTGGGCAGGAGCTCGCCGTGGCGCGCCAGCAGCGGATACGCCGATGCGCCCACCACGTGTGAGTTGATGCCCTTGAGGTCGCGCAGGATGTCCAGGTAGAGCGCGCCGACTTCGGCGGCATCGACCTTGCCGGACTTGATCTGCTGCAGCTGCGTTTCGGCGGCTTCCGCCTCGAGGGCGCGAAAGCGCGCCTTTTCGCCCGCCAGCGCGCGCGCCTGGCGCAGGTCGTCGGTGACGAACAGCGCGGCGGCCTGGCGCTGGTTGGCGATCAGCTCGCCCAGCGTCGCGTCCAGGCTGGCGCGCTGCTCGGCCGACAGCAGCAGGCCTTGCTTGCGCAGGCGGCCGATATGGTTGAGCAGGCCGTGATAGGCGATATCGCCCGCGTGGCCGATGTTGCTGCAGAACGCCAGGATGGCGTCGAGCCGCTGGTGATCCTCGCGCGTCATGTTTTCCTGGTCGAGCGTGGCCAGGTAGGTCGTGATGGCGGTCTCCAGCTTGTCCAGCGCGCTGTCGAGCTGGCGCGCCTGCACCATGCGGTGCCGGTTGTCGCGCTTGAAGCCGGCGCGCGCATACAGCAGCAGGGTCTGCAGCATGTCGGCCATGCGCAAGGCCTCGCGCGCGGCGTTGCCCAGCGCGACGGTCGGCACGTCATGGGCCCATTCGTCCAGGTATTGCGGCCGCGCCGGGTCGTTGGGGTCGGTGCGCTTGGGCAGCCAGCGCGTCAGCAGCGCGGCGTACGGCGCGAGGATGGGCAGGAATACCAGCGCGATCACGACGTTGAACAAGGTGTGGAAGTTGGCCACGGCGTGCGCGGGGTCGCCGGCCATGGCGCTGAGCCAGGGCTGCAGCCAGGGCAGCAGGATGATGCCGGCGAGTACGCCGGCCACGCGCGTGAGCAGGTTGCCCAGCGGCAGGCGGCGGGCGGCCGGGTCGTCGCCCGTCACGCCTTCGATCATCGGATTGATCGCGGTGCCCAGGTTGGCGCCCAGCACCAGCGCGAACGCCAGTTCAGGGTTGACCATGCCATGGCTGGCCAGCGACATGACCAGTACCACGATCGCCACGCTGGAGTGCGCGGCCCAGGTCAGGGCCGCCGCCAGCAGCACCGCGGCAACCGGCTGGCTGGCCAGCGCGTCGAGCAGGACGCCCAGCAGGGGCGCGGTCTCGAAGGGTTGGAACAGCTGCACCAACTGGTGCAGCGACAGCAGCAGCAGGCCCAGGCCGATGAATACCCGCCCCAGGTCGCGGGTGCGGCCGGGCGCGGCGCGTCGGAACATCCATACGCCGGCCAGGATGAGGATGGGCGCCAGCGAGGTCAGGTCGAACGACAGCAGCTGCACGATGAGGGTGGTGCCGACGTTGGCGCCCAGCATGGCGGCCAGCGCCGGCACCAGCGCCACCACCCCGCCGGCGGCGAAACCGGTGATCATCAGCCCGGTGGCGGTGCTGCTTTGCAGCGCGGCGGTGATGGCCAGGCCGGAGGCGAAGGCGCGCAGCCGCGTACCGAGGGCGCGCCCCAGCGCGATGCTCAGCGCGGCGCCGAAGGCGCGCTGCACGCCGGTCTGCACCATGTGCACGCCCCACAGCAGCAGGGCTACGTAGCCGGCGAAATCGAGCAACGGCAGCAGTCCGGACATGGCTCTCCCTGGAAAAGGCGCGCCGCGCGCGGGGCGCGGCGTCCATATATGACATGAAACAATTCTGTAATCATCGCACGCCTCGCCTCGCAGCGGAAATCCGGGCCGGCGCGTATGATGCTATCGACCGCCATGGCGGCCAGTGGACCCAGATACGGAGTGTGCGCGTGGCAGTTTCCGTCTTCGACCTTTTCAAGATAGGCATAGGGCCGTCCAGTTCGCATACGGTGGGCCCGATGCGGGCCGCGCTCCTGTTCGTGCAGGGGCTGGAGCGCGACGGCCTGCTGGCGCGCGTGGCCAGCGTGCGCGCCGAACTCTACGGGTCGCTGGGCGCGACCGGCAAGGGGCACGGCACCGACAAGGGCGTGCTGCTGGGGTTCATGGGCCAGGCGCCCGATACGGTCGACCCCGCGGCCATCGCCGGCATGCTGCAGGCCGTGCGCGCCAATCGGCGCGTGTCGCTGCTGGGTCGGCACGAGGTGCCGTTCGTCGAAAAAGAGCATATGTTGTTCTATCGCCGCGAGGCGTTGGCCGAACATCCTAACGGGATGAAGTTTCACGCTTTTGACGCCGATGGCCACTTGTTGCGCGAATCGCGCTACCTGTCGGTGGGCGGCGGCTTCGTGGTCACGGCCGGCGCGGCCAATGCCCAGGTCATCGGCGCGCACGACCAGATGCCGTATCCGTTTCGCAGCGGACGCGAGCTGCTGGAGATGTGCCGCGCCAGCGGCCACTCGGTGGCGGGCCTGATGATGCGCAACGAGCTGACCTGGCGCGGCGCCGCCGAGATCGAGCAGGGGCTGGACCGCATCTGGGAGGTCATGCAGGCGTGCGTGGCCCGTGGCTGCGGCATCGGCCATCCGGAGGCCGACGGCGACCTGCCGGGCCCGCTCAAGGTGCGTCGGCGCGCGCCCGAGCTGTATCGCGCGCTGACGCAGCGCGCCGAGCGCACGCTGTCCGACCCCCTGTCGGTGATGGACTGGGTGAACCTCTACGCCATGGCCGTCAACGAGGAAAACGCCGCGGGCGGCAGGGTGGTGACCGCGCCGACCAATGGCGCGGCCGGCATCATTCCGGCGGTGCTGCATTATTACGACCGTTTCGTCCCGGGCGCCGGCCGGGCGGGCGTGCACGATTTCCTGTTGACGGCGGCGGCCATCGGCCTGCTGTACAAGTACAACGCTTCGCTGTCGGGCGCCGAGGTGGGCTGCCAGGGCGAGGTGGGCGTGGCCTGTTCGATGGCGGCCGGCGCGCTGGCCGCCGTGCAGGGCGGCAGCGTCGAACAGGTCGAGAACGCCGCCGAGATCGGCATGGAGCACAACCTGGGCCTGACCTGCGACCCAGTGGGCGGGCTGGTGCAGATTCCGTGCATCGAGCGCAACGCCATGGCCTCGGTCAAGGCCGTCAACGCGGCGCGCATGGCGTTGCGCGGCGACGGACATCACTACGTCTCGCTGGATTCCGTCATCAAGACCATGCGCGAAACCGGTGCCGACATGAAGACCAAATACAAGGAAACCGCGCGCGGCGGATTGGCGGTGAATATCGTGGAGTGCTGACGGCACTGTGTGCCAGTCCCCTGCGGGGACGGCCGCCGTCTGCAGGTGCCTGTCCCAGCGGGGACAGGCACCCCTCCCTGTGCGGGGACAGGCACGCCGGGGTTGGAGTTTGCGGGTGCCAGTCCCCAGCGGGGACAGGCACGCCGGGGGTGGAGTTTGCGGGTGCCAGTCCCCCTGCGGGGACAGGCATGCCGGGGGTGGAGTTTGCGGGTGCCAGTCCCCCTGCGGGGACAGGCATGCCGGGGGTGGAGTTTGCGGGTGCCAGTCCCCCTGCGGGGACAGGCACCCGGGGTTAGAGTTTTTCCTCTACCCCGTAGAACTTCACGCCGAGGTGGATGCGTTCGCGGCCCTGGGCGCGGCGGTGGCGGTTGGTGTCGCGCAGCGAGTAGACGCAGCCGCAGTATTCCTGCTGGTAGAAGTTCTCGCGCTTGCTGATTTCGATCATGCGCTGCGAGCCGCCGCCCTTGCGCCAGTTGTAGGTCCAGTACACCAGGTCGTCGTAGCGGGCGGCGGCGCGCTCGCCGCAGCCGTTGATCTGGTTCATGTCTTTCCAGCGCGAGATGCCCAGCGAGCTGGTGATGGTGTCGAAGCCGTGCTCGTGCGCGTACAGGGCCGTGCGCTCGAAGCGCATGTCGAAGCAGGCGGTGCAGCGGATGCCGCGCTCGGGCTCGTTTTCCATGCCCTTGACGCGCTCGAACCAGTTGTCCATGTCGTAGTCGGCGTCGATGAATTCGATGCCGTGTTCCTCGGCGAAGCGGATGTTCTCGTTCTTGCGGATCTCGTACTCTTTGACCGGATGGATATTCGGGTTGTAGAAGTAGATCGCATAGTCGATGCCGGAGGCGGTCATGGCTTCCATGACTTCGCCGGAACAGGGCGCGCAGCACGAGTGCAGCAGCACCTTGCGGCGGCCGGCGGGCAGTTCGAGTGTGGGGCGCACGAGTTGGGACATGGCGTGAAAAGCGGCTTTGCGGCGGGGAAAAACCGTTATTTTACTTCGGCTTGCGCAATCGTGCCGTCCTGCAGCACGGTTTGCCACAATTCGCACACCGTGGCGCGCTCGGCGGCCAGTTGCCCGGGCGGCACGCGCGCCTTGTCGACGCCCTTCAGGCGCAGCTGGTGCTGCACCCGCCGCAGTGTCCGGTAGGCGTCGCCGGCGGCCAGCGCCAGCGGCGCCGGGATCAGGCCCGCCTCGCCGGCCAGGCGCAGCAGCGCGATATTGCCCAGATTGTTGACCAGCACCCGGTGCGTGGCCGCGTGGCACAGCACCAGGTATTGGGTGACGAACTCCACATCGACCATGCCGCCGCGGTCATGCTTGACGTCGAACAGCTCGGTGGGATTCGGGTGCCCGGCGCTGATCTTGTCGCGCATGCCGAGCACCTCGCCGCGCAGCGCCTGCGCGTCGCGCGGCATGACCAGGATGTCGGCGCGGATGCGCTCGAAGCGCGCGCCGGCCTCGGTGTCGCCGGCGGCGTAGCGCGCGCGCGTGAGCGCCTGGTGCTCCCAGGGCCAGGCGTGCGAGCGCTGGTATTGCTCGAAGGCCTCCAGCGAGACGGCCAGCAGCCCGGCGTCGCCGTCGGGGCGCAGCCGCAGGTCGACTTCGTACAGGCGGCCCGACGACGTCATGGTCGATAGCCACGAGGTCATGCGCCGGCCCAGCTTGGCGTAGAGTTCGGCGGCGTCCTCGCGGTCGTCGTCGAACAGGAACACCAGGTCCAGGTCGGAGGCGTAGCCCAGCTCCTTGCCGCCCAGCTTGCCGTAGGCGATGACGGCCAGGTGCGGCTCGGCGCCGGGCCGCCGGTTGACCAGCGGCCAGACGCGGCGGATGGTCTCGGCCAGCAGCAGGTCGGCCAGCGCCGAGAGCTGGTCGGCCAGTTTCTCCACCGTCAATTCGCCTTCGAGGTCCTGCGCCAGCAGCTGGAAGCTGGCCTGGCGCTGGACGTCGCGCATCAGATTCATCTGCCGTTCGATGTCGGGCTCGCCGTCGGGCAGCCGGCAGGCGTCGAGGTCGGCGGCCAGCTGGCGCGCGACCTGGGCGAAATCCAGGGGTTCGAACAGCGTGCGCCAATCGATCAGGCTGTCCAGCAACAGGGGGTGCTGGGTCAGGTACTGGGCCGCCCAGGGGCTGGCCGCCACCATGCGCGCCACGCGGGCCAGGGTATCGGGGTACTCGGCCAGCAGCGCCAGGTACGCGCTGCGCTGCGCAATGGTTTCGATGAGGTCGAACAGGCGCAGCGCGGCATCCATGGGCGCGCCGGTCTGCGCCGCCGCCGTCAGCGCCGCCGGCAGCAGCGCTTCGAGCCGGTGCCGGCTGCTGTCGGGCAGGCTGCGTACCCGATGGCTGCCCAGCAGCGTCTCGGTGCGGCGCAGCAGGTCCTCGGCGTGTTCCGGGAAGTCGCGCTGGATCTGTCCGGCCAGGCGCTCCTCGATATCGTGCAGGGCGCCGGCATGCGGGCGCATGCCGTGTCCGTTGGCGTGCGTGCGCGCGGGGGCGGGGCTGTCGTCCTCCTCGCCCATGCCTGCCAGGCGGAAGGCGTTGCGAAAGGTCTGCGACACGAAGGCGCGATGTTCGGCCAGCGTGCGCTCGAAGACGGCCGGCTCGTAGCCCAGGGCCGTCGCCAGCGCCGCACGCTGGGCCGGGTCGGCCGGCAGCAGATGGGTCTGCTCGTCCTCGCGGTATTGCAGGGCATGCTCGGTGCGGCGCAGGAAGCGATAGGCGGCTTCCAGTTTCTGCGCGTCGCCCTCGGGCACCAGCCCGGCGGCGCGTTCTGCGTGCAGCGCTTCGAGCAGGCCGCGGCGCTGCAGCGCGGGCATGCGGCCGCCGCGTATGAGCTGCGACAGCTGCACGATGAACTCGATCTCGCGGATGCCGCCATCGCCCAGCTTGATGTTGTTGGCGCTGTCCACGCCGTTGCGCGCCAGGGCGCGGCGCTGCCAGTCCTGGCGAATGCGTTCGCGCAGGGCGCGCAGCGCCGCCAGGGCGTCGAAGTCGAAATACTTGCGGTAGACGAACGGCACGCGCAGGCTTTCGAGCTGGCGGGCCTGGGCCTGCGGGTTGCTGTCGGCAAACGCCTGCGCCGGCATCAGCCTGGCCTTGAGCCAGGCGTAGCGTTCCCACTCGCGTCCCTGGCCGATGAGGTAGTGCTCCAGCGCGTCCAGGCTCCAGGCCAGCGGTCCGGCGTCGCCATCGGGGCGCAGCCGCAGGTCGGTGCGAAAGACCTGGCCATCGGCGTCCACCTCCGACAGCACCGGCATCATGCGGCGCGTCAGCCGGCCATAGAACTCATGGTTGCTGATGCGCCGCGGCCCGTCGGTCTCGCCTTCGTCACCGTACAGCATGACCAGGTCGATATCGGAGGAAACGTTCAGCTCGCGGCCGCCCAGCTTGCCCATGCCGACGATCAGCATTTCCTGCGGGTCGCCGGTGCTCTGTTCGCGCGGCAGGCCGTGGACGGCGGCAAGTTCGGCCGCCACGCTGCGGTAGGCGGTGCCCACGGCGATGTCGGCCAGGGCCGTCATCGCCCCGACCACTTCCTCCAGGTCCGCCTGTCCGCCGAGATCGCGCACGATGAGGGTCAGGAAGACGCGTTCGCGCAGCTTGCGCAGCATGCCGCGGCATTGTTCGACCGGCAGCACTTCCGGCGCGTCCGGGCCGCTCAGTTCGGCCTGCCAGGCCGCCAGCACGTTGGCGCTGACGGGATGGGCGCAGGCGTTGGCCAGCCAGGCCGCCAGGTCGGGATGGGCATCGAGACGGCGGCGCAGATGGCCGGACCAGGCCAGGGCGGCGGCGAAGGGAGGGGCGGAGGACATGGCGGGACTCAGGCAGACGGAAAGGCGGGATTCATGTATAAGGGGACGATACTGCAAGACGCCTCTTCCTGCCCGCCGCCCGTGTCCGTATCGACGAAAATTCTTCGCTTGCTGTTCTGGAGCGTGTTCGCCATTTATGGCGTGCTGGCGATCGCTTTCCTGGGTTTGCGTTACTGGGTGTTGCCGCGGGCCGACCAATGGCGGCCGCAGATCGAGCAGTACGCCAGCCAGGCGCTGGGTTCGCGGGTGGCGATCGACAGCCTCAGCGCGGACTGGAGCGGCCTGAATCCGCGCCTGAATCTCTCCGGCGTGCGCATCTACGACCACCAGGCCGACCCGGTGCTCAGCCTGCCCTCGGTGGCGGCGGTGCTGGGCTGGCGCAGCGTGCTCAAGCTGTCGCCCACCTTGCAGAGCCTGCGCATCGACGGCGCCGATCTGCTGGTGCGGCGCGACGCGGCCGATCGTCTGTGGGTCGCGGGGCAATCGATCGACCTGGCCGCGCCGTCCGACCACGGGCTGACCGAATCGCCGGCGCTGCGCTGGCTGGCGCGCCAGCGCGAGCTGGCCCTGCACGGGGTGACGCTGCGCTGGCAGGACGAGGCGCGCCAGGCGCCCGAACTGCGGCTCGACGGCCTGGACCTGCTGATGCGCAACGGGGTGCTGTCGCATCGCTTCTCCCTGCGCGTGCGGCCGCCCGCACACCTGGCCGCCAGGGTATCGGTGCGCGGCGAACTCAATCGCAGCCTGTTCGCGCGCGACGGCAGCAATCCGGCCAGCTGGAGCGGGCAGCTGTTTGCCGAGGTGCAGGACGCCGAGCCGGCGGCCTGGGCGCCGTGGGTCGCGATGCCGGCGGCCGAAGGCCGCTACGCGGCGCGTGCCTGGCTGCAACTGGATCATGGCAAGTTCACCGACCTGACGATGGACGCGGCGCTGCGCGGGCTGAACTGGCGCGCCGGCCAGAGCGCGTCGGTCAGCGTGGACAGCGCGCAATGGCGCCTGCAGGGCGCCCCGGGCGACCTGCTGCAGTTCTCGGACCTGCCGCTGGCGCGTAGCGCCGACGGCGCCGGCGTGGCGGTCACGGGCCAGGCGCAGGGCCTGTGGCTGAACCTGCCCGAGATATTCGAGCACCCGCTGGCGCTGGATCAGGCGCAACTCGACGCCAGCCTGACCGAGCCGGCGGGGCAGCCGCTGACCCTGAACCTGCGCCGCCTGCAGCTTGCCAATCCCGACCTGGATGCGACCCTGCACGGCGCCTGGCGCCAGCAGGGCAAGACGGCGGCCGGCACGGCAGACCTGCGCGGCAGCCTGGCGCGCGCGTCGATGCCGGCCATCCACCGCTACCTGCCCCTGGAGGTGAACGAGGATGCCCGCCTGTGGCTGGCGACGGGTCTGCCGGCGGGGACGGTCCATGACGCCGCCATCACCCTGGCCGGAGACCTGGATGACTTCCCCTTCTCGCAGCCGGGCGCCGAGGGGCGGTTCCGCATCGCGGGACGGTACCAGGATGCCGTGGTCGATTACGCGCCGGCCGAAGGCAAGCGCAAGGCCTGGCCCAGGCTGGAGCGATTGTCGGGCAACTTCGCCGTGGACAAGGTGAGCCTGAGCCTGGACAGCGCCGGCGGCGGCCTGGTGCGCACCGCCGACGACCAGGTGGTCAACCTGGGAGCGGTGAGCGCCTCGATTCCCGACATGGAGGACCACGCGCAATTGCGTGTGGAAGGCCAGAGTTCCGGCGCGGTGCCGGCCTATCTGGCGCTGGCCGCCAATTCGCCGCTGGGCGAACTGCTCGACGGCGCGCTGGCCGAGGCCGAGGGCACCGGCCAGTGGGAGGTGCCGCTGGCGCTGGACGTACCGCTGCTCAATGCCGAAGACACCAAGGTCCAGGGGCGTATCGTATTCGCCGGCAATGCGTTTCGCTTCATGCCCGAGATGCCCATGCTGACGCAATTGCGCGGCGAGCTGGCGTTCTCCGACCTGGGGATGAGCGCCAAGGAAATCCAAGCCCGCTTCCTGGGCGGGCCGGCGCGCATCTGGGGCGTGCTGGAGCAGGGCAGCGCCCCGCTGCGCTTCGAGGGCACGCTGACGGCGGCGGGCCTGGGCGAGGTGAGCAAGGCGCCGGCGCTCAAGCGCCTGTCCGGCCAGAGCGCCTACCGCGGACAGCTCAACTACCTGAAGGGCGGGGCGGTCGATATCTCGATGGAGTCCAACCTGGACGGCATGGCGATCGACATGCCGGCGCCGGTCGGCAAGCCCGCGCGCGGCGCCATGCCGCTGAAGCTGCAATGGGGCCCGGCCAACGACCGCGGACCGCGCGGCCGACGCTGGCTGTCGGGCAGCCTGGCCGAGAACATCAATGCGCTGCTGGAATACGATCCCGCCGACGCCTCGCGGACCTATTTCGCGCGCGGCGCGCTGGGCGTGAACCGGGCCGCCAGCCTGCCGCAGCGCGGCCTGACCGTGGCCGCGACCCTGCCTGAACTGGACCTGGACGCCTGGGACGCCCTGAAGGCCGATTTCGACGAGCCTTCCAGCGGCCGGCGGCAGTCGTCGCGCGTGCCGCTGCTGCCGCAGCCCGACCAGATCAACCTGGCCGCCGACCGCTTGCGCGTGGCCGGCTATACCCTCGATGACCTGAAACTGGCGGCCCAGCGGCCGGCCGCCTCGCAGTGGCGCGTGACGGTGGACTCGCGCCAGGCGCAGGGCACGCTGGAGTGGACCGAGGCCTCGGGCGCCATCGCCGGCCGCGTGACCGGCCGTTTCAAGCGGCTGGCGCTGGCGGGCGAGGAGGACACGCGCCAGGAAGAGGATGCGCTGTCGGCCGGCAACGACCTGGAGGATATCCCCGCCATCGATCTGCAGGCCCAGGAATTCAGCCTGTACGGCAAGGAGCTGGGCAGCCTGCAGCTGGTAGGCACGAACATGGAGCGCGGCCGCCTGTGGCGGCTGGACAAGCTGCAGATCGCCAACGACGCCGCCCGGCTCGACGCCACGGGCAATTGGCGCCTGGACGGCACGCAGCGCGGCCTGACCGTGCAGGCCAACGCCGAGTTCAGCGACCTCGGCAAGTTCCTGGACCGGGTCGGGCTGCCGCAGACCGTGGGCGGGGGCAAGGGCAGCCTGGAGGGTACCGTCACCTGGCGCAATCTGCCCTGGTCGCACAACCTGGCCGAGTTGGAAGGCAATGCGCGCGTCAGTCTGGACAATGGCCGCTTCCTGCACGTGAATTCGCGCGCCGCGCGCCTGCTGGAGCTGCTGTCGCTACAGTCGCTGCAGCGGCTGGCGCGCCTGGACGCCAACCCGGGCGGGCTGCTGCGCGAGGGGTTCCCGTTCGACACGATCCGCGGCGACATGTCGCTCAGCCAGGGTGTGCTGACGACCGAGGGCTACAAGCTGAGCGGCCCGGTGGCCGGGATCGTCCTGGCCGGCACCACCAATATCGTGGACGAGCGTTGGGACATGCGGGCGGTGGTGGTGCCCAACCTGGACGCCAGCGGCGCGGCGGCCGTGACGGCCGCGCTGGTCAATCCGCTGATCGGCCTGGGCGCTTTCGTGACGCAGTGGCTGCTCAAGCAGCCGCTGGCGCGCGCCATGTCTTCCGAGTATGCGGTCACCGGCACCTGGGACGACCCCAAGGTGACGCCGGTGGAGTCGCGCGCGCCGACGCGCCAGCAGGAACCGCAGCCCGAGCACTGAGCCGCGCCGCAAAACAAAACCCCCGGCGCGGGCCGGGGGGCGGGACAGGCATGGCGCGGGCCAGGCTTATTTCTTCATCATGTCGAAGAATTCGGCGTTGGTCTTGGTGGCGCGCATCTTGTCGAGGATGAATTCCATCGACTGGATTTCGTCCATGTCGTGGATGAACTTGCGCAGCACCCACACCTTCTGCAGCAGTTCGGGCTTGATCAGCAGCTCTTCGCGGCGGGTGCCCGACTTGTTCAGGTTGATGGACGGGTAGACGCGCTTTTCGGCCAGGCGGCGCTCCAGGTGCACTTCGGAGTTGCCGGTGCCCTTGAATTCTTCGTAGATGACTTCGTCCATCCGGCTGCCGGTTTCGATCAGGGCTGTGCCCAGGATGGTCAGCGAGCCGCCTTCCTCGAGGTTGCGCGCCGCGCCGAAGAAGCGCTTGGGGCGCTGCAGGGCGTTGGCGTCCACGCCGCCGGTCAGCACCTTGCCGGAGGCCGGCACCACGGTGTTGTAGGCGCGGGCCAGGCGGGTGATCGAGTCCAGCAGGATGACCACGTCCTTTTTCATCTCGACCAGGCGCTTGGCCTTCTCGATGACCATTTCGGCGACCTGCACGTGGCGGGTGGCCGGTTCGTCGAAGGTCGAGGCCACCACTTCGCCGCGCACGGTGCGCTGCATTTCGGTCACTTCCTCGGGACGCTCGTCGACCAGCAGGACGATGAGCACGGCATCCGGGTAGTTGGTGGTGATGGCGTGGGCCACGTGCTGCATCATGACCGTCTTGCCGGACTTGGGCGGCGCCACGATCAGGCCGCGCTGGCCCTTGCCGATGGGGGCGAAAATGTCGAGGATGCGGCCGGTGAGGTTTTCCTCGCTCTTGATGTCGCGCTCCAGACGCATCACCTGGTTGGGGTGCAGCGGCGTCAGGTTCTCGAACATGATGCGATGCTTGATCGCTTCGGGGGGCGAGCCGTTGACCTTGTCCACCTTGACCAGCGCGAAATAGCGCTCGCCGTCCTTCGGGGTGCGCACTTCGCCTTCGATGGAGTCGCCGGTGTGCAGGTTGAAGCGGCGGATCTGCGACGGCGAGATGTAGATGTCGTCGGTGCTGGCCAGGTACGAGGTGTCCGGCGAGCGCAGGAATCCGAAGCCGTCGGGCAGGACTTCCAGCACGCCGTCGCCGAAGATCTGTTCGCCTTGCTTGGCGCGCCGCTTCATGATGGCGAACATCAACTCCTGCTTGCGCAGGCGGTTGGCGTTCTCGATTTCCAGGCCGGCGGCCATTTCCAGCAACTGCGACACGTGCAGCGCCTTCAGTTCATTGAGGTGCATCGCGGTGAATGTAGGGGGAGGTAAGAAGAAGGGTTCGGGCGGCGGGCCACGGACGGGCCCGCGCGGGAATCAGGGGGAATGCGCGGGCCGGTCGGCGGCGCATTCCCGGATTTTACAACGCGCCGTCCAGGAATGCGGTCAGCTGCGATTTGGACAGGGCGCCCACCTTGGTGGCGGCGGCCTGGCCGTCCTTGAACAGCATCAGGGTCGGAATGCCGCGCACGCCGTACTTGGCCGCCGTGTCCTGGTTTTCGTCCACGTTCAGCTTGGCCACCGTCAGGCGGCCGGCGTATTCGGAAGCCACCTCTTCGAGGATGGGGGCGATCATCTTGCAGGGGCCACACCAGGCGGCCCAGTAATCCACCAGCACGGGCTGGCCGGATTTCAGCACATCTGCCTCGAAGCTGGCGTCGCTGACGTTCTTGATTTGCTCGCTCATGATGGTGATTCTCGGATTCCGCTGCGCGGCCCGTGCATGGAGCACGTGGCCGCTGTTCTTGTTCGACGTGTAGGAAGGATTAAAGCATACCACTGTCATTAACAACAGGGTTTGCCGGTTTTGTGTAGGATGTTGCGGCGTCACCGGGCCCACAAAAGGGTCCGGCGGCTGTCACAATGTTCATCGTACCGAATTCGCGGCTGGTCAGCGCGTGCGCATCCCACCTGGAGCCGCGCCGAATATGGACTTGTCCGTAAAATGTCGGTTTTTTTCCACAGATGTTGGGGATAACTTGGCCACACCACGTTACACCGAAGCGTCGATCCGCGTTCTGAAGGGGCTGGAGCCTGTGCGCCAGCGCCCGGGTATGTATACCCGCACCGAGAACCCCCTGCACGTCGTGCAGGAGGTCATCGACAACGCGGCCGACGAAGCGCTGGCCGGTTACGGCAAGCAGATTCAAGTCACGCTGCACGGCGACGGCAGCATTTCGGTCGAGGACGACGGACGCGGTATTCCGGTCGGCCTGCACCCGGAAGAGAACGCGCCGGTCGTCGAGCTGGTTTTCACGCGCCTGCACGCAGGCGGCAAATTCGACAAGCAGGGCGGCGGCGCGTACGCGTTCTCCGGCGGCCTGCACGGCGTGGGGGTGTCCGTCACCAACGCGCTGGCCACCCGCCTGGAGGTGGTGGTGTGGCGCGACGGCGCGCACCGGCTGGTGTTCGCCGGCGGCGACGTGATCGAAGCGCTGGCGCCGTATCCCGAGGGCGGGCGCAAGAAGTCGGGCACCCGCGTGCGGGTATGGCCCGACGCCAAGTATTTCGACAGCCCGGCCATTCCGATGGCCGAGCTGACCCACCTGCTGCGCAGCAAGGCCGTGCTGCTGCCGGGCGTGAAGGTGTCGCTGGTCAACGAGAAAACCGGCGACACGCGCACCTGGCAGTACCAGGAGGGCCTGCGCGGCTACCTGGCCGAGGCGCTGGCCGGCGCCGAGCTGATGATCCCGTTCTTCGAGGGCCGGCAGTACGCCGGGGCCGACCACGACAGCTTCGCCGAGGGCGAGGGCGCCCAATGGGTGGTGGCCTGGGCCGAGGACGGCAACGTGGTGCGCGAGTCGTACGTCAACCTGATCCCGACCCCGGCCGGCGGCACCCATGAATCGGGCTTGCGCGAAGGCCTGTTCGGCGCGGTCAAGGGGTTCGCCGAGCTGCACAGCCTGTTGCCCAAGGGCGTCAAGCTGCTGCCCGAGGATGTGTTCGCGCGCGCCAGCTTCGTGCTGTCGGCCAAGGTGCTGGACCCGCAGTTCCAGGGCCAGATCAAGGAGCGCCTGAACAGCCGCGACGCCGTGCGCCTGGTGGGCGGCTTTGCCAAGAGCGCCCTGGACCTGTGGCTGCACAGCAATGTCGAATATGGCAAGAAGCTGGCCGAATTGGCCATCCGCCAGGCGCAGGCGCGCCAGCGCTCGGCGCAGAAGGTCGAAAAGCGCAAGAGTTCGGGCGTGGCCGTGCTGCCGGGCAAGCTGACCGATTGCGAGTCCAGCGACGCCAGCCGCACCGAAGTGTTCCTGGTCGAGGGCGACTCGGCCGGCGGTTCGGCCAAGATGGGGCGCGACAAGGAGTTCCAGGCCATCCTGCCGCTGCGCGGCAAGGTGCTCAACTCCTGGGAGGTCGACCGCGATCGGCTGTTCGCCAACAACGAGATCCACGATATTTCGGTGGCGATCGGGGTGGACCCGCACGGCCCGGGCGATGAGCCCGACCTGTCGGGCCTGCGCTATGGCCGAATCTGCATCCTCTCGGACGCCGACGTGGACGGCTCGCACATCCAGGTGCTGCTGCTGACGCTGTTCTACCGGCACTTTCCCAAGCTGATCGAAGCCGGCAATGTGTTCGTGGCCCGGCCGCCGCTGTTCCGGGTGGACGTGCCGGCGCAGGGCAAGCGGCCGGCGCGCAAGATCTACTGCCTGGACGCCGGCGAACTGGAAGCCGCGCAGGACAAGCTGCGCAAGGAAGGCGTGCGCGAGTCGGCCTGGAGCGTGAGCCGCTTCAAGGGCCTGGGCGAAATGAATCCCGAACAGCTGTGGGAGACCACCATGAACCCGGACACCCGCCGGCTGCTGCCGGTCGGCTACGGCGACCTGACCCCCGGCGACACCACCCGCATGTTCGACATGCTGATGGGCAAGGGCGAGTCGTCGCAGCGGCGTGCCTGGATCGAGGAGAAGGGCAACCTGGCGGAGCTGGATATCTGATGGCGCAGGCGCCCGACAGCAGCGCGCCGGTGCGCATGGTGGTCGACCTGACGGTCGACGACTATGCCGCATTCACCGCCTATGCGTACCAGCGCCCGGCGCTGCGCCGCCGCCGCCGCGCGTCGCACCTGCGTTTTGCCGTCCTGCTGGCCGCCGGCCTGCTGGCGGTGATCCTGCTGCGCGTGTGGGACGGCGGGCAGCTGGATTGGGGCGCGGCGCTGCCGGCCTACGGGCAGGCGCTGGCCGTAGGCCTGGCGGTGTTCGCGCTGCTGGCCGCGGGCTACGAGTACGTGCTGCCGCGGCTGGCGCGCGGCAACGTGCGCCGAGCGCTGGGCCGCCAGCCCGACAATCCCTTCCTGGGCCGGCACACGCTGGACTTCGGGCCGCGCGGCGTGGATGACGCCGCCGCCGGCGCCAGCGGTACCATGCCATGGGAGGCGGTGGCCCAGGTCGAGGAAACCGCCAGCCATCTGTATCTGTTCATCAGTCCGCTGCAAGGCGTGATCATTCCCAAGCGCGGCCAGCCCGCCGATGTCCTGCAGGCGGTGCGCGCGCAGTTGCGCGCGCACGTGCCCGGCGCGGTGCTGGCCGGCGCGGCGGACAAGCAATAGTCAAATCCGAGTACATCATGAGCGACAGCAATCAACCGGGCCTGTTCGACGGCGGCGCCACCGATCCCCACGAAGCCATCACCCTGGGCCGCTATGCCGAGCAGGCCTACCTGGACTACGCCGTGTCCGTGGTGCGCGGCCGCGCCCTGCCCGATGTGGGCGACGGCCAGAAGCCGGTGCAGCGCCGCATCCTGTACGCGATGCAGGCCATGGGGCTGGCCGCCGGCGCCAAGCCGGTGAAGTCGGCGCGCGTGGTCGGCGACGTGCTGGGCAAGTACCACCCGCACGGCGACCAGGCCGCCTATGACGCCATGGTCCGCATGGCGCAGGACTTCTCGCTGCGCTATCCGCTGATCGACGGCCATGGCAACTTCGGTTCGCGCGACGGCGACAACGCGGCGGCCATGCGCTATACCGAGGCGCGCCTGACGCCGTTCGCCAAGCTGTTGCTCGACGAACTGGAGGAGGGCACGGTCGACTTCGTGCCGAACTACGACGGCAGCCAGCAGGAACCGGCCATGCTGCCGGCGCGCCTGCCCGTGATGCTGCTCAACGGCGCCTCGGGCATCGCGGTGGGCATGGCCACCGAGATCCCCTCGCACAACCTGCGCGAGGTGGCGCAGGCCTGCGTGGCGCTGATCCGCAATCCCAAGCTGCCGCAGGAGGAACTGCTGGGGCTGGTGCCCGGCCCGGATTTCGCCGGGGGCGGCCAGATCATCACCCCGGCCGCCGATATCGCGCAGATCTACGCCACCGGGCGCGGCTCGTTGAAGGCGCGCGCGCGCTGGCAGTTCGAGGAAATGGCGCGCGGGCAGTGGCAGCTGGTGGTGACCGAGCTGCCGCCGGGCACCTCGGGCCAGAAGGTGCTGGAAGAAATCGAGGAAATCACCAATCCGAAAGTGCGCGCGGGCAAGAAAAGCCTGTCGGCCGAGCAGCAGCAGGCCAAGGCCGTCATGCTCAGCCTGCTCGACGCGGTGCGCGACGAATCCGGCAAGGACGCGGCGGTGCGGCTGGTGTTCGAGCCCAAGACCTCGCGCGTCGACCGCGACGAATTCGTCAACACCCTGCTGGCGCAGACCAGCATGGAAAGCAACGTGCCGGTCAACCTGGTGTGTATCGGCACCGACGGCCGGCCGCGCCAGAAGAGCCTGCGCGACGTGCTGGAAGAGTGGGTGGCGTTTCGCACCGATACGGTGGTGCGCCGTACGCGCCATCGCCTGGACAAGGTGCTCGACCGCATCCATGTGCTGGAAGGGCGCATGGTGGTCTACCTCAATGTCGACGAGGTGATCCAGACCATTCGCGAGGCCGAGGAGCCGCGCGCCGCGCTGATGGCGCGCTTCGGGCTGACCGAGCGCCAGGCCGAGGACATCCTGGAAATGCGCCTGCGCCAGCTGGCGCGCCTGGAAGGCATCAAGATCGAACAGGAACTGGCCGGCAAGCGCGAAGAGCAACTGCGCCTGCAGGACCTGCTGGAGAACCCGGGGTCGCTCAAGCGCCTGCTCATCAAGGAAATCGAGGGCGACGCCAAGCAGTACGGCGACGATCGCCGCACCCTGATCGAAACCGCCGAGCGCGCGGTGCTCGAGACCAAGGTGGTCGACGAACCCGTCACGGTGATCGTGTCGCAGAAGGGCTGGTTGCGCGCGCGCCAGGGCCACGGCCACGATGCCGGGCAATTCAGCTTCAAGCAGGGCGACGACCTGTACGGCGCCTTCGAGTGCCGCACCACGGATACCCTGATCGCGGTGGGCGACAACGGCCGTGTCTATTCGGTGGCGGTCTCGAGCCTGCCGTCGGCGCGCGGCGATGGCCAGCCGGTCACCACGATGATCGACCTCGAGGCCGGCACGCGCATCGTGCACACCATCGCGGCGGCACCCGACAGCCGCTGGTTGCTGGCCACGCGCCGCGGCTTCGGCTTCGCCGCCCGGCTGAGCGACATGAGCAGCCGCCAGCGCGCCGGCAAGCAGTTCATCACGCTGGAGAAGGGCGACGAGCTGTTGCGGCCGGTTCCGCTGTTCGACGGGGCGACCCAGCTGGCGCTGCTGTCGGCCAAGGGCAAGTTCCTGGTGTTCGGCCTGGACGAGGTCAAGAGCCTGTCGGGCGGCGGGCGCGGCACCATCCTGATGGGACTGGACACGGCCGACAAGCTGGACCAGACCGTGCCGATCGGCGCGGCGGGCCTGCGCGCGGCCGGCATCTACCGCAACAAGCCGACCGAGGACATCCTGGCCGGCGCCGCGCTCGCGCCGTACGTCGGCAAGCGCGCCCGCAAAGGCCGGCAACTGGACGTGCGTCCCAAGCAGCCAGTGCTTTCGCCGGTGTTCTGAACGTGACCGACGGCCCCGCCGCGCAGCGCCTGGCCCACCTGGACGCGCTGCGCGGCTTCGCGCTGTTCGGCATCCTGGTTGTCAACATCGGTGTGTTCGCCTCCGTGTACTACGGTACCGGGCTGCCCGATCCCGCGTTCTCGCGGCCGCTGGACCAGTGGGTCAACCTGCTGGTGGCCGTGCTGTTCGAAACCAAGTTCTACCTGCTGTTTTCGTTCCTGTTCGGCTACAGCTTCACCTTGCAGATCGACGCGGCCGAGCGGGCCGGCGCGGCCTTCGCGCCGCGCTTCCTGCGCCGGCTGGCCGGCCTGGCGGTCCTGGGGCTGGCGCACGCGGTGTTGCTGTACCACGGCGACATCCTGTTGACGTACGCCCTGCTGGGCGCGCTGTTGCTGGCATTGCGCCGCACCGCGCCCGGGCGGGCGCTGCGCTGGGCCTGCTGGCTGGCGCTGCTGGCCGGACTGGGCTGGCTGGCGCTGGGCGTGCTCAGCCTGATGACGCCGCAGGATCCCGCCACGCTGGCGCTGACGCAGGAGGATGCGCTGGCGGCGCTGCAGGCCTACCGCGGCACCATAGGCACCACGATCGCGCGGCACATCCATGATTTGACCCATGGCGTCTGGATGGTCGTGCTGCTGGTGCAGGGGCCGTTCGTTCTGGCGATGTTCCTGGCCGGACTGGCGCTGGGCCGGCGGCGCGCGCTGGCCGACCCGCAGGCGCATCCGCGCCTGCTGCGCGCCGTGCTGGCCGCGGGCTTGCCGCTGGGCGCGGCGGGCGCCGCTGTCTATGCCTGGAGCGGCTTGCCCGGCCAGCCGCTGGGCATCGATCTCATCGGCCTGGGCGCGGGCATGCTGACCGCGCCGCTGTTGAGCGCTTCGTACGCGGCCGCGCTGCTGCTGGCCATGCGCCGCCCGGCGGGGGCGCGGCTGGCGCGCTGGCTGGCGCCGGCCGGGCGCATGGCGCTGACCAACTATCTGCTGCAGTCGCTGGTCTGCGCCGTGCTGTTTACCGCCTGGGGGTTGCGCTGGGTCGGCACCCTGGCGCCGCTGTCCGTGCTGGCGCTGGCCGTGCTGCTGTTCGCGCTGCAGATGCCCTGGTCGGCATGGTGGCTGCGCCGCCATGCGTATGGGCCGGTGGAGTGGTTGCTGCGCGCGCTGACGCTGGCGCGCCGGCCGGCATGGCGGATCGGGCCGCCGCCGGCCGGGCGCGGCTAGCGCGCCGCCGCGCGCTGGCGACGCCCCTGCGCGAGCCACACCAGGGCCAGCAACACGAGCGCGGGCAGATAGGCCCAGAATTCCGCCGGGCGCGCGGGGTTGGGCACGCGCAGCTCGAGGATGTCCCAGCCTTGTTCCCAGCCGGCGCGGCGCGCGGTGCTGCCGAAACGCACGCCGCCGACCTGCACCTGGTCGCCCAGCGCGACGACGGTCAGGCCGGCGTCGGTCAGCCGCTTGCGGCCCGCGGCCTCGCCTTGCAGGGCCTCGCCTTCGTCCAGGGCCGGCAGCGCCACCGCCACGGTCTTGGTCAGCTCGTCGCCTTCCAGGTTGATGCCGCGCAGCACGGCGACCAGGCGTCCGTTGTGGGGCAGCGCCGCGGCGGTCCGCACCACCTCGGCGGCCGGCCGCGCCTGGTAGCGCTCGGACACCTGGTCCAGCAGCCAGTCGGGCCGGAACAGCATGAACGTGACGGCCAGCAGCACGACGATCTCCAGCACCGTGCAGCGCACGCGGAACCAGCCCAGCGTCGCCGCGGCGAAGGTCAGCGAGGCCAGCGTGGCGCTGCCGGCCACCAGTATCAGCTCGGTCCACGAGTTGACGTCGATCAGCAGCAGCAGGGGGTTGAACACGAACATGAACGGCAGCACGGCCGTGCGCAGCGCGTAGGTCACGCCCTGGATGCCGGTCTTGATCGGATCCGCGCCCGAGATCGCCGCGGCGGCGAAGGTGGCCAGGCCCACCGGCGGCGTGATGTCGGCCATGATGCCGTAATAGAACACGAACATGTGCACGGCGATCAGCGGGATGATGAGGCCGTTCTGCGCGCCCAGCTCGACCACCACCGGCGCCATCAGGGTGGCCATCAGGATGTAGTTCGCCGTGGTGGGCATGCCCAGGCCGAGGATCAGGCACACGATGGCCGTGAAGATCAGCATCAGCAGCACGTTGCCCATCGACACCAGTTCGACGAAGGCCGTCATGCGCAGGCCCAGGCCGGTCAGCGTGATGGCGCCGACGATCAGGCCGGCGGTGCCGCAGGCGATGGCGATGCCTATCATGTTGCGCGCGCCGTCCTGCAGGCCGCCGATGGCGTCCTGCCATCCCAAGCGGGTGGCGGGCGCGACAGCCTGGCCGCGGAACCACGCGACCAGCGGACGCTGGGTCACCATCTGCAGCAGCATCGCCGCGGCCGCCCAGAACGCCGACAGGCCCGCCGACAGCTCCTCGACGCTCAGGCACCACACCAGGATGCCGATGGGGATGAGAAAGTGCAGGCCGGCGCGCACCGTCGGCCATGGTTCGGGGCGCACCGGATGGTTGACGTCGATCTCGGTGGGCAGGTCGGGGTGGCGCGCGGCGACGCGCAGCAGCCATATGTTCAGCGCCGCCAGCATGGCCAGCAGGATCCAGATCGCGGCCGCGCCGGCCACCGCCTGCACGCCCACGCCGATCCAGTAGATCAGGCCCATCGCGATCAGCGTGCCGCTGATGCCCATGCCCCAGCCGGCCAGCTTCTGCAGCGGCGTGCGCGGCTTGCCGGCGGCCATCATGGGCTCGATGCCCAGCTTGAGCGCTTCCAGGTGAACGATGTAGAACAGCGCGATGTACGAGATCGAGGCGGGCAGGATCGCGTGGCGGATGATGTCGGTGTAGGGAATGCCCACGTACTCGATCATCAGGAAAGCCGCCGCGCCCATGACCGGCGGCATGATCTGGCCGTTGACCGACGAGGCCGTTTCGATGGCGCCGGCGCGCACGCCGCCGTAGCCGGCCTTTTTCATCAGCGGGATGGTGAAGATGCCGCCGGTCACCACGTTGGCGACCGACGAGGCCGATACCAGGCCGTTGACCGCCGAGGACACGACGGCGACCTTGGCCGGGCCGCCGCGCAGGTGGCCCAGCAGCGCGAACGAGACCTGCATCATGTAGTTGCCGGCGCCGCACTTGTCCAGCAGCGAGCCCAGCAGCACGAAGATGAAGATGTACGATACCGACACGCCGAGCGCCACGCCGTAGACCCCTTCGGTGGTCAGCCACATATGCGACATCAGGCGCTCGATGGAGGCGCCGCGGTGCGCGAGCACGTCGGGCAGCCACGGACCGGCCAGGGCGTACAGGACGAACACGGCGCCCAGCACGGTCATGGGCAGGCCCAGCGCGCGGCGGGTGACTTCCAGCAGCAGCAGCAGGCCGGCCACGGCGGTGGCCACGTCCATCGACGTGGGCTGGCCCGGCCGGGTGGCCAGCTCGTTGTAGAACAGGTACAGGTAGGCGCCGCAGAACCCGGCGGCCAGGGCCAGCACCCAGTCGTACCAGGGCATGCGGTCGCGCGCCGAGCGCTTGGTGGCCGGATAGGCGAGATAGCCCAGGAACATGGCGATGCCCAGGTGCAGCGCGCGCGCCTCGGTATCGTTGAAGATGCCCCAGTGCAGCGAGAAAGGCAGCGGCGAGGCATACCAGAGCTGGAACAGCGACCAGACCAGGGCGCCGGCGGCCAGCGTGGCGCCGGCCACGCCGCCGGCATGGCGGCCGCCCCGGTCGGCTTCGGCGACCAATTGCTCGAGGTCTGCGGTCGTGGTGGACGACTCGTTTTTCATGCGTGGATTCCCCTGCTTGTCATGGCGCGCGCGCGGCCAGGCGGCCGCCCGCGCGGTGTTGCGAAGGCGCGCGCCCCGGCAGGGTGGCGCGCGCCGCGGCTTGCGTCTACAGCAGGCCCTTTTCCTTGAAGTACTTCTGGGCGCCGGGATGCAGCGGCGCGGACAGGCCATTCTTGACCATGTCGGCGGCCTTCAGGTTGGCGAAGGCCGGGTGCAGCTTCTTGAAGTCCTCGAAGTTGTCGAAGACGGCCTTGACCACCAGGTACACCGTCTGCTCCGGCACATCCTCGGAGGTGACGAAGGTGGCGGTCACGCCATAGGTCTTGGTGTCTTGCGGATTGTTGGGGTACAGGCCACCCGGGATGGTGGCGTGCGCGTAGTACGGATACTTGTCGACCAGCTTGTCGACCGCCGGACCGGTCAGCGACACGAGTTGCGCGCCGCAGGTCGTGGTGGGGTCCTGGATGTTGGCCGAGGGGTGGCCCACGCCGTAGAAGAAGCCGTCGATCTTGCCGTCGCACAGCGCCGGCCCGTGTTCGTCCGGGCGCAGTTCGGAGGCCAGCGAGAAGTCCTTCAGCGTCCAGCCCATGCTCGACAGCAGCTCCTCCATCGAGGCGCGCGTGCCCGAACCCGGGTTGCCGACGTTGAAGCGCTTGCCCTTGAAGTCCTCGAACGACTTGATGCCGGCGTCCTTGCGGGCCAGCACGGTGAAGGGCTCGGGGTGGATGGAGAACACCGAACGCAGCTTCTTGTACGCGCCGCCTTGCTTGAACTGGCCTTCGCCGTTGTAGGCGTTGAAGCCGACGTCCGATTGCACCACGCCCAGGTCCAGTTCGCCGGCCTTGATGGTGTTGACGTTGAACACCGAGCCGCCGGTCGATTCGACCGAGCAGCGCACGCCATGGGTGGCGCGGTCCTTGTTGACCAGGCGGCAGATCGCGCCGCCGGCGGCGTAGTACACGCCGGTCACCCCGCCGGTGCCGATGCTGACGAACTTCTGCTGGGCCGCCGCTGGCGAGGGCGCGGCCCACGCCAGCGTCACGGCGGCGCAGGCGGCGGCCAGACTGAAGGCTTTGCGGTGGCCCAAGGTGTGTTTGACTGACTTGCTCATACAAACTCCTTTTGGGGTTTTTCCCCGTGGTATTGCCGGTCTGTGCCGGCGGTCTGCGCTGGCGCCCGTGACGCCAGCCGCTACTGAGTCGCGCGCCGCGCGTGGTCGTCAGGCGCGCGTTTGCGCGATGGCCGCGTCGATGGCGCCGGCCAGCCGCTCGACGAGCTGGTCCAGTTCGTCGTCGGCGATGATGAAGGGCGGCGCCACGAGCACATGGTCGCCATGGCGGCCGTCGATCGTCCCGCCCATCGGGTAGACCATCAGGCCGCGCGCCATCGCCTCGCGCTTGACGCGCGCGTGCAGGGCCAGCTCGGGGTCGAAGGTCGCCTTGGTGGCGCGGTCGCGCACCAGCTCCACGCCCAGGAACAGGCCGCGGCCCCGGATGTCGCCCACGTGCGGATGCGCGCCCAGCGCCTGCGCCAGGCGCTGGCGCAGGCCGTCGCCCTGGCGGCGCACGCGCGCCAGCAAGCCGTCGCGGCGGATCACTTCCTGCACCGCCAGCGAGGCCGCGCAGGCGGTCGCGTGACCCAGGTAGGTATGGCCGTGCTGGAAAAAGCCGCTGCCCTTGCCCATGGCGTCGACGATGCGGCCTTGCGCCATGACGGCGCCGATCGGCTGATAGCCGCCGCCCAGGCCCTTGGCGATGGTGATCAGGTCCGGCACGATCCCTTCCTGTTCGACGGCGTACAGCGTGCCGGTGCGGCCCATGCCGCACATCACTTCGTCGGCGATCATCAGGATGCCGTAGCGGTCGCAGATTTCGCGGATGCGGCGGAAATACCCCGGCACGGCGGTCAGCGCGCCGGCGGTGGCGCCCACCACGGGTTCGGCCACGAAGGCGATGACGGTGTCCGGGCCCAGCCGCTGGAAAGTGTCTTCCAGTTCGCGCGCCAGCCGTTCGCCGTACTGTTCGGCGCTTTCGTCCTCGCGCTGGTCGCGGTAGGCATAGCACGGCGCAACGTGCTCCACGTCGATCAGCAGCGGCGCGAACTGGGCGCGCCGCCATTCGTTGCCGCCCACCGCCAGGGCGCCCAGCGTATTGCCGTGGTAGCTCTGGCGGCGCGCCACCAGGTGGCGGCGTTGCGGCTGCCCGATCTCCACGAAGTACTGGCGCGCCATTTTCAGGGCCGCCTCGACCGCCTCGGAGCCGCCCGAGACGAAATAGGCATGGCTGGTGCCGGCCGGGGCATCGGCGACCAGGCGGTCGGCCAGGCGTTCGGCGATCTCGGTCGAGAAAAAGCCCGTGTGCGCATAGGCCAGCGCGTCGATCTGCGCGTGCATGGCCGCCCGCACATCGGGGTGGTTGTGGCCCAGGCACGAGACGGCCGCGCCGCCCGAGCCGTCGAGGTAGGCGCGGCCGGCCTGGTCGTACAGCCAGACGCCTTCGCCGCGCACGGCGACCGGCGGAGTGTGGCGCAAGGAGCGATGAAGAACGTGGGTGGTGCTCATTCCGGTATTCCTGGTAGGAGAGGCAAGAGGAGAAGGGCGGTCATGCCGTTTCCCGCGGCATGCCGCGGCCTGGCCGCGCCTTGTCGCGACGCGCGTGCGCCGGCGACCAATACACCTGCTCGGCCTGCAGGCGCGCCTCGATTTCGGCCAGCCGCGCCAGGGCGGTCTCGCCGCCGCACGCGGCCAGGCGGGCGATCAGGTGCTCGGCCAGACCCAGCAGCCCGGCGGTGGTGTGAAAGAACGAGCCCGGGCCGCGCTGGGCCGGCTCGGCATAGACCCGCTCGCGTTCCGGCCGCGCGAACAGCAGCACATGGCCGGCGTCCAGCGCCAGGGGCGAGAGCGGGTCGTCGGTGAGCGCCACGATGGTCACGCCGCGCTGGCTGGCCTGGCGCGCCAGGTGCACCGTGGCGGCCGGGTAAGGGGCCTGCGAAATCGCCACCAGCGCGTCGCCGGCCTGCAGGTTGTCGATCTGTTCGGCCGGCGCGCCGCCCAGTCCGTCGATCAGCAGGCCGTTGCGGCGCACCAGCTGGTAGGCATAGCGCATCTGGTGCGCGATGCCGAAAGCCGAGCGGGTGCCCAGGAAGCCCACCTGGCCGGCGGCCAGCAGGGTCCTGGCCGCGGCGTCGAAGGCGGCCGGCGGATTGAGCGCCCGGATCGAGCCTATGGCCTGGGTCTGCAGCCCCGTCAATACGTCATGGCCGGGCGCGGCGCCCGCGTCCTGCGCCGCCTGCAGTTCCGCCGCGCGGTCGCGCCAGCCCGATCCGCCGGCGGCGGTCAGCGCCTGCTGGAACGGCGCGCGGAAGTCTTCGTAGCTGTCGCAGCCTGCCGCCCGCGCCAGGCGCAGCATGGTGGCTGGCGCCACGCCCACGGCCTGGGCCTGCCGGCGCATCGACCACAGACCCACTTCGGCCGGGTGCGCGGCCACCCAGCGGGCTGCGCGCTGCAGTTCGGCGGGCAGGTCGTCGAGCAATGACTGGAGGGTTTCCAGCATGGACGGGGCGGGGGTGGGCGGCATGGCGCGAAACAGGATAAAAAACATATGATATATCTCGCCAAAAATAAAAAACATGTGTTTTATACGTCCTAGGGGTAATCCACTAAGTCCCCTGGGAGGATTCGCCCGCCGAAGCGATCATGACGGCAATTGCCGCAAAAACGCTCGCATTGAATTACATCTTGCCGGCAATTCTGGTTTGACTTGAATGGATTGCAGGCATATCATTTGAGTAGAAATCAATTTGGTCCGAACCTCTTTTTTCCTGGCTATGAACAACGTCGCTCAGACTGACACGCCGCAGCAATACGATCTACGCATCCTGCGCGCCCTGCGCCGCATTACGCGTTCCATCGCGCTGCATTCCCGGCAATTGGCGGCCGTCAGCCACATCACCGCTCCGCAGCTGATGTGCCTGCGCGCCGTGATCGCCGGCGGCCCCATGACGGCCACGGCCATCAGCCGCGAAATCCACGTCAGCCCGAGCACGGTGGTCGGCATCCTGGATCGCCTCGAAGACAAGGGCCTGATCCGCCGCGAACGCGGCCGGGAAGACCGCCGCATCGTGTTCGTCACCGCCACCGAGGCCGGCCGCGCGCTGGCCGCGGACGCGCCGTCGCCGCTGCAAAAGCACCTCGCCGACGGCCTGAATGCCCTGCCCGAACTGGAGCAGGCGACGATCACGCTGGCGCTGGAGCGCATCGTGGCGCTGATGGAACAGGAGGGGCATGCCGTCGAGGCGGCCGGCGAGGGATCGCCGCCCATACTCGAAATGCCTACTGGCGGCGCGCCCCCGGAATCGGGATTGGTAGTATGAGAAAAGACGAAACATCGAACACCTCGCCAGATATCTCCGCCGCGCAGCCGGCCAGCGCCTTGCGCTACCAGCTGCGCCCACCCCGCCGCAACGACGGCGCGGCCATACACCAGTTGGTGTCCGAGTGTCCGCCACTGGACCTCAATTCCCTCTACGCCTACCTGCTGCTGTGCGAGCACCACGCCCATACCTGCGTGGTCGCCGAAAGCCCGGGCGGACGTATCGACGGGTTCGTTTCCGCTTATCTGCTCCCGACCCGGCCCGACGTGTTGTTCGTCTGGCAGGTCGCGGTGCATTCCCGCGCACGCGGCCATCGGTTGGGCCGCGCCATGCTTGGCCACATCCTGGAACGCCAGGAGTGCAGGCATGTTCGACATCTTGAAACCACGGTGGGGCCTGACAACCAGGCTTCGCGCCGCACCTTCGCCGGCCTGGCCGGCGAGCGGGGCGCGCATGTCTCCGAACAGCCGTTCTTCGACCGGCAGGCTTTCGGCGGCGCAGACCATGACGACGAGATGCTGTTGAGGATAGGTCCGTTCACGCATCCGCCGCACTAGCAGGGCGGGCCGCACGGCCTATCGGAACCGGGACGCAGCGTAAAGCCTGGCCGCCAAAGCGGCAGCAGGCCGGCGCTGGCCGTCTGTCAACTTATATGAAGGGAGGATTTATGGACTTGAAAATCTTTGACCGAATGGAGTCGGAAGTGCGGGGCTACATTCGGTCTTTTCCAGTGATATTCAGCCAGGCACGCGGTTCGCTGCTGATCGATGAGGAAGGCAACGAGTACATCGATTTCTTCAGCGGCGCCGGCACGCTGAACTACGGCCATAACAATCCGGTCTTCAAGGAACGCCTGCTGGAGTACCTGCACTCCGATGGCGTGGTGCACGGCCTGGACATGGCCACCAGCGCCAAGAAGCGCTTTCTCGAAACGGTGGACCGCGTGCTGCTCAAGCCGCGCAACTGGCAGTACACCCTGCAGTTCACCGGCCCGACGGGCACCAACGCGGTCGAGGCGGCGCTGAAGATCGCCCGGCAGGTCAAGGGGCGTTCGAACATCATATCGTTCACCCACGGATTCCATGGCGTCAGCGGCGGCTCGCTGGCGGCGACGGCCAATGCCAAGTTCCGCGACGCGGCGGGCGTATCGCTGGGAAATACCACGTTCATGCCGTATGACGGCTACTTCGGCCCGGACGTCGACACCATCGCCTACATCGAGCGCATGCTGGACGATTCCAGCAGCGGGCTGGACAAGCCGGCCGCGGTGATCGTCGAGACCGTGCAGGGCGAAGGCGGCGTCAACGTCGCGACGCTGCGCTGGCTGAAGGACCTGCAGAAGCTGTGCCGTCGCCACGACATGCTGATGATCGTCGACGACATCCAGGTCGGCTGCGGCCGCACCGGCAGCTTCTTCAGTTTCGAGGCGGCCGGGATCCAGCCCGACATCATCACGCTGTCGAAGTCGCTGTCCGGTTTCGGCCTGCCCATGTCGCTGGTGCTGATGAAGCCCGAGCTGGACATCTGGAAGCCGGGCGCCCACAGCGGCACGTTCCGCGGCAACAACCTGGCCTTCGTCACCGCCACGCAGGCGCTGGAAACCTACTGGTCCAGCGACGCGTTCTCCAACGAGGTGCAGCGCAAGGAGCGCCTGGTGCGCGACTGGCTGGAGAACCTGGTCCACAGCTATCCGAACGCCGGCCTGGCCGTGCGCGGCCGCGGCCTGATCCAGGGCCTGGTGGCCACCGCCGAGCCGGAACTGGCCAATCGCATCGCCCGCAAGGCTTTCGAGCGCGGCGTGGTGATCGAAACGTCGGGCGCGCAGGACGAAGTGCTCAAGCTGCTGCCGGCGCTGACCATCGAGGACGAGCTGCTGACGCGCGGCCTGGACCTGATCGAGGCCAGCGTTGCCGATGCGCTGTCGGAAGACCAGCCTGCCGCGCAGGTACTGAAATTTGGAGGAAAACGTCGATGATCGTACGCAACGTGAAAGATGTGATGGGAACCGAGGACGAAGTCCGCACCGAAACCTGGGTCAGCCGCCGCGTGCTGCTGAAGAAGGACGGCATGGGGTTCTCGTTTCACGAAACCACCATTTTTCCGGGCACCCGCACCCATATCCATTACAAGAACCACCTCGAGGCCGTGTGGTGCATCGAGGGCGACGGCTCGATCGAAACGATCGCCGATGGCAAGACGTATGAATTGGGTCCGGGCGTGGTCTATGCCCTGAACGAGAACGACGAGCACTGGCTGTGCGGCGGCAAGCAGCCGCTGCGCGTGATCTGCGTGTTCAACCCGCCGCTGACCGGCCAGGAAGTGCACGACGCCGAAGGCGTCTATGCGCTGGTCGAGGAAGCGGCCTGAGAACCAAGGAGGCTCATTATGATTTCACCTGCTCAGGATCCGTACGCCTCGCGTACGGATCGCAGCTCCGCCATCATTGCCCGCCAGGATCCCGTGGTCTATGGCGAGGGCAAGTTTGCCGACGCGTTGTCGGCCGACCAGGTCCAGTCCTACGAGCGCGACGGCTTCCTGCTGCTGGAGAACCTGTTCTCCGATGAAGAGGTAGCCGCATTGCTGGCCGAGGTCGAGCGCATGACGCGCGATCCCGCCATCGTGCGCCGCGAAGAAGCGATTACCGAACCGGGCAGCAACGCGGTGCGTTCTATCTTCATGGTGCATGTGCTCAGCCCCATCCTTGGCCGCCTGGTGCGCGACCCGCGCCTGGCCAATGCCGCGCGGCAGATCCTGGGGTCGGAGGTGTACATCCACCAGTCGCGCGCCAACATGAAGCCGGGCTTCAAGGGCAAGGAGTTCTATTGGCACTCCGACTTCGAGACCTGGCACGTCGAGGACGGCATGCCGTCGATGCGTGCGCTCAGCTGCTCGGTGCTGCTGACGGACAACAACGAGACCAACGGCCCGCTGATGCTGGTGCCCGGCTCGCACCGCCAGTTCATCTCGTGCGTGGGCGAGACGCCGCGCGACCATTACAAGCAGTCGCTCAAGAAGCAGGAGTATGGCGTGCCCGATCCGGTCAGCCTGCAATTGCTGGCCGAGCAGGGCGGCATCAGCACCATGACGGCCAAGGCCGGCTCGGTGGTGTTCTTCGACTGCAATACCATGCACGGCTCCAACAGCAACATCTCGCCGTGGCCGCGCGCCAACGTGTTCATGGTCTACAACAGCATGGAGAACACGCTGAACCCGCCCAAGTACGGGTTGAATCCGCGGCCCGAGCACATTGCCACCCGTCAGGCGTTCAAGGCGGTGCGTCCGCTCGATAGCCTGAAACTGGTCGAGCGCTAGGCGCGGAGCGGCCCTCGGGCCGACCTGCGTTTGGCTTGAGCCCCGCGAACCCCCGCGGGGTTTTTTTATGCCCGCCATGTCCCGGATCGGCAGGGCTGGGCCCATGCGGATCGCTGCCCGGGATCGAGAAAAACGGTGACAAATCAATGTGTTGCAGATTTGTACGTACAGGTTGTACGTATAGGATTAGAATGGCGCTTTTCCCAGCAGCTGTGTTCCCTCTGATGCATAAGCAAAGCAAATCCTACGGAGACAACCTGTCATGACTACCGAAGTTTCCCGCGTACCGTTCTACTCGACCATGATGAAAGTGCCGGGCGGCCTCATGCTGCTGCCGCTGATCCTCGGATCGCTGCTGGGTACTTTCACGCCCGACGCCCTGGCCATCGGCGGCTTCACCACCGCGCTGTTCAAGAACAGCGCGCTGCCGCTGATCGCGCTGCTGATCTTCGCGACCGGCACGCAGGTCAACATGCGCACCGGCGGTCCGATCCTGGCCACGGCCGGCACCATCCTGCTGATGAAGACGCTGGTGCCGGCCACGCTGATCATTCTGCTGGGCCATTTCGTCGGCCTGGACGGCGTGATGGGCATTTCCATCCTGGCCATGCTGGCGGCCTTCGACAACAGCAACGGCGGCCTGTGGCTCGCCTACACCGGGCAATACGGTGACAGCCGCGATCGCGGCGCCTACGTCGCCAGCGCGGTCAACGACGGCCCGTTCTTCAGCCTGCTGTTCCTGGGCGCCTCGGGCCTGGCGGACATCCCGACCATCGCCCTGGTGGCCGCGCTGGTGCCGTTCCTGCTGGGCGTGGTGGTGGGCAACCTGGACATCGAATGGCGCAACGTGCTCAAGCCGGTGCCCAACATCGTGATCCCGTTCTTCGCCTTCGCGCTGGGCACCGGCATCAACCTGGGCGCGGTGATCTCGGGCGGCATGAGCGGCCTGGTCCTGGGCCTGCTGATCAGCCCCATCACGGGCGCGCTGGTGTACTTCGGCTACCGCTACATCCTGCGCCGCGGCGGCAAGAGCGGCCTGGGCTTCGCCGCCGGGACCACCGCCGGCAACGCCATCGCCACGCCGGCCGTGGTGGCCGCCGCCGATCCGTCGTTCCAGCCCTATGTCGCGACCGCGACGGCCCAGGTGGCCGCGTGCGTGCTGATCAGCTCCATCCTCGCGCCGGTGCTGGCGTCGTACTTCCTCAAGCGCGCCGGCGAACTCAAGCCGGTGGACCAGGAACCGCAGGACGAGCGCGCCGGCCAGCCCGCCGAAGTGAGCCTCTGAATGAGCGGGCCGTACATAGGCATCGTGGCCGACGACCTGACCGGGTCGGGCGACACCGCGGTGCAGTTCGTGCGGGCCGGCTGGGCGACCCAGCTGTCGGTGGGCGGCGCCGAGCAGGCGCTGGCCGATCCGGCCGTGCGCCAGGCCGAGGTGCTGGCGGTCACGACGCACAGCCGTCCCCTGGCGGCGCAAGCCGCCGCCGCCGTGGTGCGCGGCGAGGTCGAGCGGCTGCGCGCCGCTGGCGTGCAGCGCCTGTACAAGAAGGTCGATTCGACCCTGCGCGGCGCCTTCAAGGCCGAGATCGACGCCGCGCGGCTGGCCTGGGGCGAAGACGCGATCGCGGTGGTCTGCCCGGCGTTTCCCGTCACCGGCCGCACGGTGCGCCAGGGCGTGCTGTATGTGGGCGATCGGCCGGTCACCGAGACATCGGCCGCCACGGACCCGGTGACGCCGGTGACCGAATCGCACATTCCCACCCTGCTAGGCTGCGCCCACCTGGCGGTACAGGCGGGGGAAACCCCGGCCGAACTGGCGCGGCGCATCGCCGCCGCCGCTCCGGTGGTGGTGGTGGATGCCCTGGACGACTCCGATGTGCAGCGGCTGGCGCACGCCATCGGCGTGCTGGGCCAGCGCGCCGTGCCGGTCGGCTCGGGCGGGCTGGCCGCGCCGCTTGCGCGCGTATGGGCAGGCGGACAGGCCACCGGCCCGGTGCTGGTGGTCGTGACCTCGCAGCACAGCGCGGCGCGCCAGCAGGCTGCCGCGTTGCAGCAGGCCGGCGCGCGCACCTGGTCGCCGACACTGGCGCAACTGGCCGATGACCGGAGCTGGGCGGCCTGGGCCGCCGAGGTCGAGGCGGCCGAGCACGGCATGCCGGCGGTCGACGCCTTGATGCTGCTGGCGCCCGAAGGACGCCTGGCCGGGCTGGACGCCGACAGCGTCGCGCGCAGGCTGGGCGAGCTGGCCGCGCGCCTGGTGCTGGCGCACGGCGCGGCCGGCGTGGTGGCCACCGGCGGCGACGGCGCCAGCGCCGTGCTGGCGGCATTGCGGGCCAGCGGCATTGCGCTGGTCGATGAAGTCACCGGCGGCGTACCGCTGGGCACCCTGACCGGTGGCCAGGCGGCAGGGCTGCCAATCGTTACCAAGGCCGGCGGCTTTGGCGAGCAGGATGTATTGATCCGGGCCGCGCAGGCGATCCGGGAACGGAGATTCACGAAATGACGCAAGACGCTACCCCCTCCCGCATTCCCACCCTGGCGGTGACGCTGGGCGACGTGGCGGGCATAGGCCCGGAAATCACCGCCAAGATGCTGCTCGGCCACGACGAGCTGCGCCAGCGCGCCCGCCTGCTGGTGGTCGGCGACGCCGCCGTGCTGGCCCAGGCCGTGCAGGCCGTGGGGGGCGATCCGGCGCGGGTGCGCGTCATCGCGACGCCGGCCGAGGCGACCAACCAGCCCGGCGGCATCGAAGTGATCCAGGCCGGCCCGTCGCTGGCGCACGTGCCGCCGGGCCAGCTGAGCGCCGAGGCCGGCGACGGCTCGGTGCGCTACGTCACCACGGCCTGCGCGCTGGCGCGCGACGGCCTGATCGACGGTATCGTCACCGCGCCGCTGAACAAGGCCGCCATGCACATGGCCGGCCACAAATGGCCGGGCCATACCGAGCTGCTGGCGCACGAGTTCGGCGTCAAGACCTTCTCGCTGGTGCTGTCGGCCGGCGACCTGTATATCTTCCATGCCACCACCCATGTGTCGCTGCGCCAGGCGATCGAGGATGTGAATCCCCAGCGCATGCGCGCGGTGCTGCGCCTGGCCGGTTCGTTCGCGCGCGCGCTGGGCCGCGCCGACCAGCCGGTGGCGGTCGCGGGGCTGAACCCGCATGCCGGCGAGAACGGCATCTTCGGCACCGAGGACGACGAGATCCTGGCGCCGGCGGTGGCGCAGGCCAATGCCGAGGGCATCCTGGCGGCCGGCCCGATTCCGGCCGACGCGCTGTTTCCGCAGGCCGTGCGCGGCAAGTGGAAATTCGTCATCGCCTGCTACCACGACCAGGGCCATGCGCCGTTCAAGTCGGTCTACGGCGACGACGGCGTCAACATCACGGTAGGCTTGCCGGTGGTGCGCGTGTCGGTCGACCACGGCACCGCGTTCGACATCGCCGGCAAGGGCATCGCGCGCGAGGACAGCCTGGTGCTGGCCGCCGAGCGCGCGGCGCAGCTGGCGCCGGGTTGGCATCAAGTATGGGAAACTGCGCGCTCCACAACCGGAGGCTGATCGCATGGCGTTGTCCGCCATTGAACCCCTCGCGCTGGATCGTTCCGGCGCAATCCCCCTGCATGCGCAGGTGGCGGACGCAATCCGCGCCCATATCCGCAATCATCGGCTGATCGCCGGCACCGTGCTGCCCAGCGAGGCGGCGCTGTGCCACAGCTTCGGCGTGGCGCGCAGCGTGGTCCGGCAGGCCCTGGGCGCCCTGGTGGCCGAAGGGCTGATCCGTCGCGACCAGGGCCGCGCGCCGGTGGTGGCGCCGCCGCGCGAACACCGGCGCATGGTGCAGCGCTCGGCCGGCCTGTACGAGCAGTTCGCCGGCCTGGGCGTGGCGCTGCGCACGCGCGTGCTGGTCTGCCGGCCCGCCGAGCCGCCGCCCGAGGTGGCGGCCTTCTTCGGCACGGCCGAGACCTTGCTGCTGGAGCGTTTGCGCAGCGTCGACGCCCAGCCGCTGGCGTACGTGCGCACCTGGCTGCCGCGCGCGGCCATTGCCGGGCTGGCTGCCGACCATTTGCGGGACGCCTCGCTGCACCGCGTGCTGGCGCAGCGCTTCGGCCTGCGCCCGGGCCGCGGCCGCAACCGCATCCGGGCCGTGGCCGCCGACGCGCCGCTGGCGCAGGCGCTGGATGTGGCGCCGGGCAGCCCGCTGCTGATGCTGGAAGGGCAGGGACTGGACCAGGACGGCCATCCGCTGGAGTGGTTCACCACCTGGCACCGCCCTGAAAACCTGGTGTTCGACGTGGACGTGGGGCAGGAGCAGGAAAGCGTGCAGCCCGCGCTCACTCGCGGGGCGGCCGCCGTGACGTCGCCGGCCGTGGCCGTGCCGCCGTCCGGCGCACTGGACGCCGTCGAGCAGTCGCTGCTGCAGGCGCTGCAGGCCGTGCGGCACGCCCGCGAGGGCCGATAGGGCAGGCGCGCCATTTCGCGCCGGTTGGCGCCAACTGCTATTCTTGACGCCTTCTCCTGTCAGGTCGCGTCGCCATGTCCACCCGCATCCGCAGTCTGCATATCTATCCCGTCAAATCCTGCGCCGGCATCGACCTGGCCGAGTCGAGCGTCGATCGCGCCGGCCTGGCGCACGATCGCCGCTGGATGGTGACGACGGCCGCCGGCCAGTTCATGACCCAGCGCCAGTATCCGCAGATGGCGCGCATCCGCCCGGCGCTCGAGGACGGCATGCTGGTGCTGCGCGCCCCGGGCATGGACGACTTGCGCATACCGGCGGATGGGTCGGAACTGGCCGAGCGCACCCAGCCCGTGGGCGTGTGGCGCGATACGGTGATCGCCCGCGCCGAACATCCGCGCTGCGCCGAGTGGCTGAGCCGCTTCCTGGGACTGCCGTGCCGCCTGCTCAAGATCGACCTGCGGGCGGACCGCTCGGCCAATCCGGAATGGGTCGACACCTGGCTGGAGCGCCACCCCGAATGGGCCGAGGATTTCGCCGGCGACCATTTCTTCGGCTTTGCCGACGGGTTTCCGCTGCTGGTGGCCAACCAGTCGTCGCTGGACGAGCTGAACGAACGCCTGGCGGCGCGCGGCCAGGCGCCGGTGCCGATGAACCGCTTTCGCGCCAATATCGTGGTCGAGGGCGACTGGCCGGCCTTCGAGGAAGACCAGACCGCCTGCATCGTGGCCGGCGGCGTGCGCATGGCGTTCGTCAAGCCGTGCACGCGCTGTCCGATGCCCAATGTGGACCAGGTCACCGCCGAGGTGTACGACGAGCCCGGCCTGACGCTGACGACCTTCCGTTCGCTGGAGATCGGCGTGGTGTTCGGCCAGAACGCCATCGTCGACCGTACCGCCCCGGCGCCATTGCGCGTGGGCGACGCGGTCGAGATCGAACTGGACTTCTAGCCCCGTCCGCCGCGGCGCGCGCGTCGGCGGCGGCAAAAAATATAGAATGTGGGTTTGCGCGGGCACAGCCGGATGCCGGGCGCATTCGAGCACGCTTGCGCGGTCCGGCCCGCGCGCCAGGACATTTTCTATGCAACGCATCATGCTGCGGGCGAAGCTGCACCGCGTTACGGTCACCGAGGCCGATCTGCACTACGAGGGATCGTGCGGCATCGACGAAGACCTGCTGGACGCCGCCGGCATGCGCGAGTTCGAACGGATCGAGCTCTACAACGTCACCAACGGCGAACGCTTCGACACCTATATCATCAAGGCCGCCCGCGGCAGCGGCGCGATCTCGCTCAACGGCGCCGCGGCGCGGCGCGCGCAGGTCGGCGACCTGCTGATCATCTGCACCTACGGCCCGATGTCGGAAGAGCAGTCGGCCGCGCACAAGCCGCAGGTCGTGCTGGTCGACGACGCCAACCGCGTCAAGGAAATCCGTAAATTCCCGGCCTGACGGCCGTTGCGCGCGCGCCCGGGCAGGGCGCCGCGGTCACTTCCGATTCGTATCGCTATGAGTTTCCAGGTCACCATCGAACCCAGCAAGCACCAGTTCCAGGCCGAGGCCGGCCAGACTGTCCTGGATGCGGCCCTGGCGGCCGGCATCGTGCTGCCCTATAGCTGCCGTACCGGCGCGTGTTCGACCTGCAAGGGCAAGGTCGTCTCCGGCGAGGTGGATGCGGGGCCCTATCCGGCCCAGATCCTGTCGCCCGAGGACCTCGCGCAGGGCTACACGCTGTTCTGTCAGGCCAAGCCGCAGAGCGACCTGGTGGTCGAGTCCACCGAAGTCCGGCTGGCCAGCGACATCCAGATCCGCAAGCTGCCTTCGCGGGTCCAGACGATCGAACGCGTCGCGCCCGACGTCGCGGTGCTGAAGCTGCAATTGCCGGCTTCCGAGCAGTTCCGCTACTACGCCGGCCAGTACATCGAAATCATCCTCAAGGACGGCAAGCGCCGCAGTTATTCGATGGCCGGCGCGCCGCATACCGGCAGCCCGCTCGAACTGCATATCCGCCACATGCCGGGCGGCCTGTTCACCGACCACGTGTTCGGCGCGGGCGACACGCAGATGAAGGAGCGCGAGATCCTGCGCCTGGAGGGGCCGTTCGGCTCGTTCTTCCTGCGCGAGGACAGCGACAAGCCCGTCGTGCTGCTGGCCAGCGGCACCGGATTCGCGCCGGTCAAGGCCATCGTCGAGCACATGATCCACCACCAGATCCAGCGGCCCGTCGTGCTGTACTGGGGCGGACGGCGTCCGCGCGACCTCTACCACGATGCGCTGGCGCAATCGTGGACCCGGAGCCTGCCGGGCTTTCGCTATGTGCCTGTGGTCTCCAACGCGCTGGACGAGGATGGCTGGAGCGGCCGCACCGGCTATGTACACGAAGCGGTCATGCAGGACCTGCCCGACCTCTCTGGTTACGAAGTGTATGCATGCGGCACGCCGCTGATGGTCGACGCGGCGCGGCGCGAATTCAGCGCGCAGTGCGGCCTGCCCGCCGAGGCGTTCTATGCCGACGCCTTCACCTCGGAAGCCGATCTGGCCAGGGCCACGCCCTGAGGGCGGGCCAGCGCGGCAAGCACGGGGCGGCATCCCTGCACGCGGCGCGTGCAAATGGATACCGCCCTTTTTTTAATGTCATAGGCGCGCCCGGCGCGCCGGAGTAAACTGCCGGCCAGCATATTGACCGGTCATGCGGCCGCGGTGCGCAGGTCGGGCCCGCCGATCCGACCCGCACCCAGGGAGCGATTCAGGAATGAAAGTAGCGGTATTGGGCAGTGGCATCATAGGAGTCTCGAGCGCCTGGTGGCTGAGCCAGGCAGGCCACGAGGTCGTGGTCGTCGATCGGTGCACCGGCGCGGCGCAGGAAACCAGCCTGGCCAACGGCGCGCAGATATCCGTGTCGTACGCCGAGCCCTGGGCCAATCCGCAGGCACCGTTCAAGCTGCTGAAGTGGATGTTCCAGGACGACGCGCCGCTGCTGTTCCGGCCGCAGCTCGATTGGCGCCAATGGCAATGGGGCCTGGCGTTCCTGCGCGAATGCCTGCCCTCGCGGCTGGCGCCCAATATCCGCGCCATGGTGCGCATGGCCGAATACAGCCGCGCCACGCTGCAGGGCATGCGCGCCGAACTGGGCATCCAGTACGACCACCTCGAGCGCGGCATCCTCAATTTCTACCGCGACCAGCGCGAATTCGAGACCTCGCAGCGCGCCGCCGGCCTGATGCGCGACTTCGGCGTCGAGCGGCGGGTGATCAACGCCGACGAAGTGGTGGCCATCGAGCCGGCCCTGGCCGCGCATCGCCAGACCATCGTCGGCGGCGACTACACGCCCGAGGACGAAAGCGGCGACGTGCATCTGTTCACCGCCGAGCTGGCCCGGCGCTGCGAGGCCGCCGGCGTGGAGTTCCGCTTCTCCACGCGTGTGACGCGCCTGCTGAGCGAAGGCGGGCGCGTGCAGGGCGTGGAGCTGATCGAGCCCGACGGCCGCTACGGCCGGCTGGATGCCGACGCCTTCGTGGTGGCCATGGGCAGCTTCAGCGCGCAACTGGTGCGCCCGCTGGGCGTGCCGTGCATGGTGTATCCCGCCAAGGGCTATTCGGCGACGTTCCCGGTGCGCCCGGGCGCGCTCGCGCCGATGGTCAGCCTGACCGACAGCAGCCACAAGGTGGTTTTCTCGCGCCTGGGCGAACGCCTGCGCATGGCCGGCACGGCCGAACTGTCGGGCTATTCGCGCGGCCTGAACACCGGCCGCTGCGAAGCCATGACGCGCCTGGCGCGCGAACTGTTTCCCGAGGCGCTCGATTTCGAGCGCGTCAGCTATTGGTCGGGCCTGCGCCCGTCCACGCCTTCCAACGTGCCCCTGATCGGCCGCACCAGCGTATCCAACCTGTACCTCAATACCGGACATGGTACGCTGGGCTGGACGATGGGGGTGGGCTCTGGCCGGGCTCTGGCCGACCTGCTCAGCGGGCGGCGGCCGGAACCGGAATTTCCCTTTCTTGGTCTGTGAACCTATGAAGAAACTGCAAATGACGGGCTTTGCCCGCGCGATGCGCGCCAGCCGGCGCGCTTGTGTGCTGGGCCTGGCGATGGCCGCGATGGGCGCGGCCCAGGCCGCCGACTCGGTCGAGATCCAGGTCTGGCACACCCTGTCAGGCCCCAACAAGGCCGAATTCGAGAAGCTGGCCAAGCAATTCAACAAAGAGCAGGACGACGTCGTCGTCAAGCTGCGCGACTTCGGCAACCAGGACGACCTGAAGAAGGAGGCCGCTTCGGCCGTCAAGTCCAAGAAGGGACCGAACTTGGTGCAACTGGCGGACAACCACTCGCCGGAAGTGGTCGCCGAGCACAAGGCCATCCTGCCGCTGCATCAGCTGCTGGCCAAGTATCCGGTCAAGGACCTGAACTGGTTCCTGCCGTCGACCACCAGCTTCACGCGCGACGGCAAGGGCCGCCTGCTGGCCTTCCCGTGGATGGCCGAAGTGCCGGTGATGTTCTACAACACCGCGTATTACAAGAAGGCGGGCCTGGACCCCAACAAGCCCGCGCGCACCTGGGCCGACCTGCAGGCCGAACTGCTCAAGCTGCGCGACGTGGCCAACATCGATTGCCCATATGCCACCAGCGATCAGGTCACGGTGCACCTGGAGAACCTGGCGCCGGTCAACAACCAGCTGTACGCCACCCTGAACAACGGCCTGGACGTCGCCAAGAAGGGCTCGCCGTCCATGCAGTTCGACACGCTGTACATGCGCCACGTCTCGCTGATGGTGAGCTGGAAGCGTTCGCTGCTGCTGACCGCGTATTCGGACGACAACAAGAGCGACCAGCTGTTCGCCAAGGGTGAATGCGCCGTGCTGACCACCAGTTCGAGCGCGCTTGGCCAGTTCCTCAACACCCGCTCGCTGTCGTTCGGCGTGGCGCCGCTGCCGTACTATGACCAGGTCACCAAGACCGGCGGCCGGCCATTTGTCAGCGGCTCGGCGCTGTGGGCCATGGAAGGCCATCCGCAGGCGCAGGAGAAGGCCACCGCCCAATTCCTGGCGTGGCTCTCCAAGCCCGTGATCGCCGCCGAATGGCACCAGCGCACCGGCTACCTGCCGCTGACCGAGGCGGCCTTCCGCGCTTCGGACGTGTCGTTCTACAACAAGGTGCCCGGCGCGCAGCAAGTGGTCGAGTTGATGCGCAATCCGCCGGCGGCCACCAGCCGGGGTTTTCGCATCGCCAACTACGAGCGCATCGAACCGGTGCTCAACACCCAGCTGACCGCGGCCTTCGACGGCAAGACGCCGCCGGTCGCGGCGCTGAACAATGCCGCCTCGCAGGCGCGCTCGCTCGCCGCGCAGCGCTGAGCGTTCAGGCGCCGCAACAGAACCGGGCCGCTGGCCCGGTTTTTTTTGGGCGTACGACGCGGTGCCTGTGCCCGCAGGGGGAGCGACACCTGCGGCCAGGGTGCCTGTCCCCGCCGGGACAGGCACACTTGCCGTATGCCATCGACGCCCGCCTGCCGGGGGGGCGGCATCTGCCCCTACGCGGACCGGCGCGCGGCGATCAGCGGCCTTTTTCCGTCCGGCGTCGCCGCGGCTTGGCGGCCGCCGGCGTGCCCAGTTTCGCGACCACCAGGTCGTACAGCGCCTGCGCGGCGATCGACAGCCTTTCCTCCTGTCGGCGGACGATGTAGATCTGGCGTGTCAGGCCCGGCAGCGAAATGGGGCGGATGAGCAGGCCGGGGCGTTCGAACTGGTACAGCGTGAAGGTCGGCACGACGCTTATGCCCAGCCCGGCCTCGATCATGCCCGCCACGGTCGCGAGCTGCGCGACCTCCAGTATCGTTTTCGCGACGTGCGGGCGCAGCGCCGCCTCCACCGTCTGGCGCACGCTGCTGTTGCGCGTGAGATGGATGAAAGGCCAGGGCGCCAGGTGCCTGAGGGTAAGGCGCGGCTCACACGCCAGCGGATGGTCCTTGCGGCAGATCAGGTGGAAGGTGTCGCTGCACAGCTCGCGCGCATGCAGGACCGCGGGGTCCGAGGAGCGGATGCCGCGCGAGGCGAGCGCGAAGTCGGCCTGGCCGCTGCGCACCAGCTCGATGCACTCGTCGGACAGGACATCCGAGAGCATGAGTTCGATGTCGGGATGCTCGGCGTGGAATTCGTGCAGGATTTTCGGCAGCCATCCCGCCGCCAGGGAGGGAAGGGCGGCGATATGGACGCGTCCGCGCCGCAGTTCGACGAAGCTGGCGATGTGCGTCATGGCGTGGCCGAGGTCGGCCAGCAGTCTGCGCGCCAGGGGCTCGAACAGCTCGCCTTCCTGCGTCAGCACCACGCGCCGCGTGCTGCGATCGAACAGCTGCATGGCCAGCGTCGCCTCCAGCGACTGGATCAGCGCGCTGAATGCGGGCTGGGATAAATGGCATGCCTGCGCGGCCTTGGTGAAATGGCGCAGGTCGGCAAGCATGACGAAGGCGCGCAATTGGCGGGTGGACAGATCGGCCTGGGGTCTCATTGATTTGAAGTATCTATTAATCAATCCAAAAAATCGATTTTTCTTATCGTACTGCCGATTCTAAACTGGCTGCCACCGTCACTTCGTGATTCAGCAATGCGTTCATTCCCTTCCCTGTTGATCGGTTGCGCCGCAGGTTTCTCGGGCGACCGTGTCGATGCCGCCGGCCCGGTGGTGGATACGCTGATCGCCCGCCTGGGCGGCGCTCCCGCCAACGGCCGAGCCTTCCTGATTTTCGAGACCCTGGCCGAGCGCACCCTGGCGCTGGCGCAGCTGCGCAAGCGCGCCGATGCCCAGGCCGGGTACGAACCCCTGCTCGAGGACATGCTCGGACCGGTGCTGGCGCGCTGCCTGGCGCATGGCATACGCATCGTCAGCAACTTCGGGGCCGCCAATCCGGAAGGCGCGGCGCGCCATATCCTGCGCATGGCCGCGCGGCAGGGCTTGCGCAAGCCGCGCATCGCGGTGGTCAAGGGCGACGATGTCTCGGGCGCGCAGCATGCCGGCATGCTGGCCGAATACCTGGGCGAGCAATACGATCCGTCCAGCATCGTCAGCGCCAATGCCTATCTGGGAGGCGAACAGATCCGCGATGCGTTGGACCATGGCGCGGAAATCGTCGTGTGCGGCCGCGTGGCGGATCCGTCGCTGACGGTGGGGCCCGCGATGTCCTATTTCGGCTGGCAGGCCGACGACTGGGACCGCATCGGCCGCGCCACCATGGCCGGGCATCTGCTCGAATGCGGCGCGCAGGTTTGCGGCGGCTACTACGCCGACCCCGGCTACAAGGACGTGCCCGGACTGGAGCGGGTCGGCTTTCCGGTGGCCGAGATCGACGAGGACGGCCATTGCACCATCGGCAAATCCGACGGCACGGGCGGCCTGGTCGACGAGGCCACCGTCATCGAGCAGTTGCTCTACGAGGTGCACGATCCGGCCGGCTACCTGACGCCCGACGTGGTTGCCGACATTTCGCAGGCCGAGGTCCGGCGCGTGGCCGACAACCAGGTCCGCCTTACCGGCGTGCGCGGCCATCCCCGGCCGGCGGCGTACAAGGTCAATGTGTGCCTGGAGGGCGGCTGGCTGGCCGAGGGCGAGATTTCATACGCGGGTCCGCGTGCCGAGGCGCGTGCGCGCCTGGCCGCCGAGGTGGTATGCAAGCGGCTGGCCGATCTGCGCATCCGAACCGATCTGATCGGCCGCGTGAGCATTTTCGGCGACGACGCCGGGCGCCTGCTGGCCGACGCGCCGGCCGGCGATGGCGAGGACGTGCGCCTGCGTCTGGCCGCGCACGCCGTCACGCGCCAGGACGCCATGCGCCTGACGCGCGAAGTGACCGCGCTCTACTGCTGCGGCCCGGCCGGCGGCGGCGGCGTGCGCACCACGCTGACGCCGCGGCTCGATATGGTTTCATGCCTGCTGCCGCGCGACCTGGTGCGCGCCGGATTCGAAATGGTGGATGCCGATGCCTGATGTGCTTGTTCCCCTGTTTCGCGTCGCGCACGCGCGCACCGGCGACAAAGGCGACCGCTCGAACATCAGCGTCATTGCCTGGGACCGCGCCCTGTACCCCCTGCTGGTCGAGCAGCTCACGCCCGAGGTGGTGCTGGCGCAATTCGCGCATCGGCGGCCCGCCGGGGCGCAGCGCTACCTGCTGCCCAAGCTGGGCGCCATGAACTTCGTGCTTGACGCCGTGCTCGACGGGGGCGTCAATGGCGCGCTCAACCTCGACGCGCACGGCAAGGCGCTGTCCTACTTGATCCTGAAGACGGAAATCGCCGTTCCGTCCGACCTGGTCTGCCGCCTGGCCGGTTCGCCCGGCTGAAGGCGGTCAGTCCGCTTATAACAACTCAACTGATAAGGGGCCCCCTGATGCGATACCTGAAAAGTACCTATGCAGCCGTCCTGCTGGCCATCGGCACCGCCGTGCCGCACGCGACCACCCTGGCGCAGGAAGTCAAGGTTGCGGCCGAGGCGCCGTTGAGGCTGCTGGACCCGGTGGGCACGACCGCGTACATCACGCGCAACCACGCCTACATGGTCTATGACACGCTGTTCGCGCTGGACGCGCAGCTCAAGCCGCAGCCGCAGATGGTGGGCAACTGGAGCGTGAGCCCGGACAAGCTGGTCTACAGCTTCACCTTGCGCGACGGGCTGAAGTTCCATGACGGCAGCCCGGTGACCGCGGCCGACTGCGTCGCGTCGATCAAGCGCTGGGCGCAGCGCGACCTGACCGGCCTGCGCATGATGGCGGCGACCAAGGAAATCACCGCCAAGGACGACAAGACCTTCGAGATCGTGCTGGAGCAGCCCTTCGGCGCCGTCATCGAAGGCCTGAGCAAGGCCAGCTCGCTGCCGGCCTTCATCATGCCCAAGCGTATCGCCGACGCGCCGGCCAGCCAGGCGATCACCGAGGTGATCGGGTCCGGCCCGTTTCGCTTCGTGGCGTCGGAATACCGTCCCGGCCTGCAGGTCGTCTACGAGCGCAACACGGATTACGTGCCGCGCAGCGAGCCCGCCAGCGGCCTGGCCGGCGGCAAGGTCGTGAACGTGGACCGCGTCGTCTGGCTGTCTCTGCCCGACATCCAGACCGAGGCCAATGCGCTGGCCAAGGGCGAGGTGGATTATGTGCAGACCGTGTACCCCGACGTGGTGCAGACGCTTCAGGCCAGCAAGGATGTGGTCATCCAGAAACTGGCCAGCACCACCACGCCGACGCTGCGCCTGAACTGGCTGCAGCCGCCGTTCAACAACCAGAAGGTGAGGCAGGCGCTGCTGCATGCCGTGAGCCAGCGCGACTACATGGATGCGCAGGTCGGCGACCCCAAGGCCTATCGCGTGTGCTGGGCCATGTTCGGCTGCGATTCGCCGCTGGCCAGCATGGCGGGCGTGGTGTCCAAGGACGACGAAGCCGATCTGAACGCCGCCAAGGCCTTGCTCAAGGAGAGCGGCTACAAGAACGAGAAGGCCGTCTTGCTGCACGCCACCGACTATCCGCCCACCTCGGCCATCGCGCCGTTCACGGCGCAGATCCTGCGCTCCATCGGCATGAAGGCGGAAGTCCAGTCCATGGATTGGGCGACCTTCCTCACCCGCCGCGGCAAGCAGGACCCGGTGGAGAAGGGCGGTTGGAGCGTGGCCTACGGCAGCTGGAACACCCTCGACCTGATGTCGCCCATCGCCAACCTGAACCTCGATGGCCGCGGCAAGGAGGGATACGCGGGCTGGACCGAGAGCGCCGAGATGGAGTCGCTGCGCACGCAGTACGCCCAGGCCACCGACCCCGCCAGCCAGCAGCAGATCGCCGCGAAGATCCAGCAGCTGGCCTATGACCAGGTCTTCTATATTCCGTTGGGCACCTACAGCAATTACGCCGCCCGTCGCAGCAACGTGACGCCGCTGCTGGACGCGCCCGTGACGGTATTCTGGGGAATATCCAAGAACTGAGTCGCCGCGCGGCGCCGCCATGGCGCCGCGCAGCACGTAGGAGGTCGTTTCCGTGCAAATTCTGAGGTTGCTGTTCCTGCGCCTGGCCAGCGCCATTCCCGTGGTGCTCGTGGTGGTGACGGTGGTGTTCCTGCTGGTCAGGTTGACCGGCGATCCCGCCACGATTCTTGCCGGCGACATGGCCAGCCCCGAGGTGGTCGCCAGCGTGCGCGCCGACCTGGGGCTGGACCGTCCCTTGCTGGGCCAGTATGCGCAATGGCTGTGGGATCTGTTGCAGGGCAACCTCGGCACATCCATCGTCACCAAGCAGCCGGTGGCGACGCTGATCGGCGAACGCCTCGAATCGACCCTGGTGCTGTCGCTCAGCGCCCTGGTCGTGACGGTGCTGCTGGCGGTGCCGCTGGGCGTGCTGGCGGCCTGGCGCCACAATACGCTGGTCGACCGGGTCGTGATGGTCTACGCGGTCATCGGCTTCTCGCTGCCCAGCTTCGTGGTGGGGTACCTGCTGATACTCATGTTCTCGGTCTGGCTGGGCTGGCTGCCGGTGCAGGGCTACGTCAGCATCACCGACGATCTCTGGCTGGCCGCGCAGCACCTGGTGCTGCCCACCCTGGCGCTGGCGATCTTCTACATGTCGCTGATTTCGCGGGTGACGCGCGCCAGCGTGCTGGAAGTCCTGAACGAGGATTTCGTGCGCACCGCCAAGGCCAAGGGAGTGCCGCCGTTGCGCATACTTTCGCAGCACGTGCTGCGCAACGCCGCGATCCCCATCGTCACCGTCATCGGCATCGGGCTGGCCTTCCTGATCAGCGGCGTGGTGATCACCGAGAGCGTGTTCAACCTGCCCGGCCTGGGCCGCCTGACCATCGACGCCGTGCTGTCGCGGGACTATCCCGTGGTCCAGGGCGTCATCCTCTTTTTCGCCTGCGTCTATATCCTGGTGAACCTGTTGATCGACATGCTGTACGTGGTCATCGACCCACGGATCCGCTACTGACGATCCGGAGACGAGACATGACATCCATTCTTCGCCACAACAGACTGGCGCTGCTGGGAGGCGGCGTGCTGCTGCTGATGATCGCCATCAGCGTCGCGGCCTCCTGGATCGCCAGCATGGACCCCGCGATGATGCAGCCGCGCATGCGCCTGACGCCGCCGGGCGAGGCCTTCCTGCTGGGCACCGATGCGCTCGGGCGCGACGTGTACTCCCGCGTCGTGCATGGCAGCCGCATGTCGCTGGCGATCGGCGCGCTGGTGGTCGTCATCACGATTGCCATCGGCACGCTCATCGGCCTGGTGGCCGGGGCCTCGCGCATCATGGACCGCATCCTCATGCGGATCATGGACGGCGTCATGGCCATTCCCGGCATCCTGCTGGCGGTGGCCCTGGTGTCCCTGTTCGGCGCCAGCCTGGTCTCGGTCGTGATCGCGATCGCCGTGCCCGAGATTCCGCGCGTGGTGCGCCTGGTGCGCAGCGTGGTGCTCTCGGTGCGCGAAGAGCCCTACGTCGAGGCCGCGGTCGGGCTGGGGGTGCCGTATCCCAAGGTCGTCTGGCGGCACATCCTGCCCAACTGCTTCGCGCCGCTCATCGTGCAGGCCAGCTACGTGTTCGCCGCGGCGATCCTGCTCGAGGCCGTGCTGGGCTTCCTGGGCGTAGGCTTCCCGCCCGAAATCCCCACCTTCGGCAACATCCTGGCCGAGGCGCGGCCGGTATTCCAGCGCGCGCCGTGGGCCACCGTGGCGCCCGGCCTGCTGCTGGCCGTCACGGTGCTGGCGGTGAACCTGCTGGGCGATGGACTGCGCGACAGCCTGGACCCGAAACTCGCGAGGCGCGCAAATGACTGAGAACACACCGAAGCAACGGGTGCTGGAGGTGTCCGGCCTGGCCATCCAGGCCGGCGGGCGGCCGCTGGTGCAGGACGTCACGCTGAACGTGGCGCAGGGGGAAATCCTGTGCCTGGTGGGCGAGTCGGGGTCGGGCAAGTCGCTGACGGCGTCGGCCGTCATGGGGCTGCTGCCGGGCAACCTGAGCGTGGGCGCCGGCAGCATCCGGCTCGACGGCGAAGACCTCACCGCGGCGTCGCCGGCGCGCATGCAGGCGCTGCGCGGCGACCGCATGGCCATGGTGTTCCAGGAGCCCATGACCTCGCTCAATCCGTTGATGCGCGTGGGACGCCAGATCGCGGAGGTGCTGCAGGTGCACCGGCCTGAACTGAGCGGCGGGCAAGTGCGGGCACGGGTGCTGGAGCTGATGCACGATGTGCATCTGCCCACCCCCGAGGCGCTCATGGACGCCTTTCCGCACCAGCTGTCGGGCGGACAGCGCCAGCGCATCATGATAGCGATGGCGCTGGCGCTGGAGCCCGCGCTGATCATCGCCGACGAACCCACCACGGCGCTCGATGTCACGACCCAGGCGCAGGTGCTCAGGCTGTTTCGCCAATTGCTCGCCAAGCATTCGAGCGCGGTGCTGTTCATCACCCATGACTTCGACGTGGTGCGCGATATCGCCGACCACGTGGCCGTGATGCAACTGGGCCGCATCGTCGAGCAGGGGCCGGCCCGGCAGGTGCTGGACGCGCCCCGCCATGACTACACCCGCAAACTGCTGGCCGCCGTGCCCAGCGGCACGCCCAAGGCGCAGCAGGGCGCGTCGTCCGATGAGCTGCTGTCGGTCAGCGGCCTGAACCTGGTCTATGAGTCGCGCGGCCTGCTGGGCCCGGCGCGGCGCACGCATGCCGTCGCCGATGTCGGCTTCACGCTGAAAAAGGGCGAAACCCTCGGCGTCGTCGGCGAGTCGGGTTCGGGCAAGTCCACGCTGGGGCGCTGCATCACGCGGGCGCACACGCCCACGTCGGGCCGGATCGTATTCGACGGCGTGGACATCGCGGGCCTGTCCGGCAAGGCGCTGCGGGCGGTGCGCCGCCGCGTGCAGATGGTTTTCCAGGACCCCTACCGGTCGCTGAACCCGCGCCGCAGGATCCTGCATGCCTTGATCGAAGGCCCGGTCGAAAGCGGGGTGGACCGCAAGACGGCCTGCGCGCGCGCGGCCGAGTTGATGGCCCTGGTGGGCTTGCCGGCCGACGGCCTGCAGCGCTACCCGCACCAGTTCTCTGGCGGGCAGCGGCAACGCATCTGCATCGCGCGCGCGCTGGCGATGGAGCCCGACCTGATCGTCGCGGACGAAGCCGTGTCGGCGCTGGACGTGTCGGTGCAGGCGCAGGTGCTGGAGCTGTTCGAGGACCTCCAGAAGCGGCTGGGATTCGCCATGATCTTCATTACCCATGACTTGCGCGTGGCCGCGCAGGTCTGCGACCGCATCGGCGTGATGCAGAAAGGGCGCCTGCTGGAGCTGGGTCCGGTGCGGCAGGTCATCCATGCGCCCCGGCACCCCTATACCCGCCACTTGTTCGATTCGCTGCCCGGCCGCGTGGGCCAGGCGGCGGAACCCGCCATGGAGCTACAGGCATGACCAGTACCGATCAGCACATTGCCCGCGCCGGCGTCGCCGAACTCGCCAGGGGGATCGCCCGGGGCGAGTACACGCCCGCCGAGGTGACCGACGTATTCCTGCGCCGTATCCAGGACCAGAATCCCGCGATAGGGGCGTTCGTGGCCGTCTACGAGGACGAAGCCCGGCAAGCGGCCCGGCAGGCCACGCAGGCGCTGGCGCAAGGGCAGCGCCTGAGCCCCTTGCACGGCATTCCGTTCGCCGTGAAGGACATCGTCGACGTGGCTGGCAAGTTCACCACCTACGGCTCGCGCACCGGCGCGGGGCGGCAGGCCGGCGCCACCGCCGAGTACGTGCGTGCGCTACTCGACGCCGGGATGATCCTGCTGGGCAAGACGCACACCGTCGAGTTCGCGTTCGGCGGCTGGGGCACCAACCAGCGCATGGGAACGCCGCGCAACCCGCTGCGCGCGGACGTGCCATGTGCGACGGGCGGGTCGAGCAGCGGATCGGGGGCCGCGGTCGGCGCGCGGATGGTGCCCTTCGCGGTAGGCACGGACACCGGTGGTTCGATCCGCATCCCCTCGGCGTTCTGCGGCCTGACCGGCATGCGGCCCAGCATGGGACGCCACAGCGGCGCCGGCGTCATGTCGCTCAGCCACACGCTCGACACCATCGGGCCGCTGACGCGCACCGTCGAAGACGTGCAGATGCTCGACGACCTGCTGACCGGCAAGACCGCCACGGACACCGCGCAGCCGGGTTCGCAGGCCATGGCGCGGGTGCGCGACGCGCGTATCGGCGTGCTGGGCAAGGATTGGCTGGGCGCCATCGAGCCCGAGGTGGCGCACGCCTATGCGCAAAGCCTGCGGGCCTTCGAGGCGATGGGCGCGACGCTGGTCGAGCTGGCGCTGCCGTTCGACCGGGAAGTGTTCGCCCAGCTGACCTCCACCCTGATTGCCTGCGAAGGCCTGCAGTTCGCCGGGAAGTACGCCCACGATCCGCTGTCCGGCATGGACGAGGACGTGCGCGGGCGCTTCCTGGCTGGCGACCAGTACGACGCCGCGGCCTATGCCGAACTGCTGGGGCGCCGCAGCGCGATGATCGATACGTTCACGCAGGCCATGGCCGGCGTCAAGGCCTTGCTGATGCCCACGACGCCGTGCGTGGCGCAGCCGCTTTCGGGGCTGGAGCAGTCGCCGTACAACCCGGCGGTGTACACGCGCATGCCGGCGTGGCTGGGTTGCTGCGCGCTGGCGGTGCCCAACGGCACCGGGGCGCACGGCTTGCCGACCTCCCTGCAGATCGTCGGCCTGCCCGAATCGGACCGGCTGGTGATGGCGCTGGGACGTGCCTACCAGGAATATGCGTAGGGCGCGGCGCGCCGCGGGCCGGCCGCCGGCCGGCCTTTTTTCGTGTCCGTGGGCCTGCGCCGGCAAGGCCTAGTGCCCGATTGATCCATGCGTACATGTCGGTCTAGGCGCGCCTGGCCGGTTGCGCCACCATGCCTGGCATCCCGCGGCCGTCGCGCCGCCTTGCCAGGAAAGTCGCATGGTTCGATCGCTGTTCGTAGTGTGCCTGCCGGCCATCATGGTGCAGGCCTGCGCAGGCCCGGGTCCGGATGCCTGGGCCGAGGCGCCGGCGGGCCAGTACCGCTTCGACTGGCGCCTCTCGGGCGATCCGGCGGTGGCGCCGCTGCAAGTGTTCGACGACTCCCGGCGCATCTGGCTGCAGTTCGCGCCGGGCCAGCCGGTGCCGGCCATCTTCGCGCATGGCGCGGGCGGCGAGCGTCCGGTGCCGTACGTGCGCCGCGACCCCTACATCGTCGTGGATGGCGCCTGGCGCGCGCTCAGCCTGCGGGGCGGCCGCTATGTGGCGCGCATACAGCGCGCCGGCGCGCCGACGCGGGCGGGCGAGCCGGCCGCCCGCGCCGAGGCGTCGGCCCCGCCCGCCGCGCCCGCCTCCGAGGTCCCGGCCGCCGCCACCGCCGAGGCGCCGCCGCCGGCGCCGCGTTTTCAGGCCGCGCCGCCCGACCAGACCTTGCGGGCCGTGCTGGCGCGCTGGGCGCGCGCCGCCGGCTGGACCTTCGAGCCCGAACACTGGACTCTCGACGTCGATATTCCGCTGGCGGGCAGGGCCGAGCTGCCGGGTGATTTCAAGGCTGCAGTGCGCGCGCTGCTGGCCACCACCGAACTGTCCGAGCGGCCGGCGCAGCCGTGCTTCTACGCCAACCGGGTATTGCGCGTCGTGCCGCTGGCGCAAGCCTGCGACCGCACGCGCGCGACCGTGCCGGGGCTGACATGAAGGCGCGGCGCCTGGTCGCGGCGGGCCTGTTGCTGGCGCTCGGCGGATGCTCCCTGTCGCAGCAGATGCTGGCCATGCGCGACGCCGCGGCGTCCCTGCGCGCCCGCCTGCTCGAAGGGCAGCAGGCCGTGGGCCGGGGCGGCGAGCGGCCGGCGCGCGAGGCCGCCCAGGACGTCGCGCGGCCCTGGCTGGCCGGGCGCGCCCAGCCGCTGGCCCGCGACGTGCTGCTGCCGCCGGCGCTGCGCGCCGATGTCGATACGACCTTGCTGTTCGCGGGCAAGAGCACGCTGCCCGTGCTGGCCGAACGCCTGCATCGCGCCACCGGCATCGCCGTGCGCGTGCATCCGGACGCGTTGCTGCCGCGCGCCGCTTTCCTGCCGCGCCTGGCCGAGCAGGCCGAACTGGCGGCCGAGCCTGGCGGCCAGGCCGAATTGCGGGCCGGGCCGCGCCCGCTGGCGGACATTCTCGATGCGCTGGCCGCGCAGCTGTATGTGCACTGGCGTTACCATCGCGGCGCCATCGAGTTCTACCGCACCGAAACGCGGGTCTTCGATGTGCATACGCTGGCGCTGGCCGCCAGCGCGCAGGCGCGGCTGGGCCGCGCCGGCGGCGACGAGGCCGGCGGTTTCGACCACGCCTCCAGCACGGTGCTGAGCGCCGACGCCGGCAAGGCGCTGCAGGCCGTGCGAGATCGCGTCGCCGCCTTCCTGACGCGCGCCGGCGTCATCGCGGGGATCGAGGCGGGCGGAAGCACACTCGCGGTTACCGATACGCCGGAGGCGCTCGAACGCATCGAACAATACCTGCAGCGCGAAAACCGTTCCCTGACGCGCCGGGTGCGCCTGGTTTTCGAAGAACTCACCGTGCGCACCACGGCCGCCGCCGAGGGTGGCATCGATTGGCAGGCGGTCTACGCCAGCGCGCGCGCCGCGGCATCCTACGCCATGCCCGGCGGGGCCGGCGCGGCGGGCGCGCTTGGCGCCCACGTGCTGGCGGGGCCCTGGCGCGACGCGCGCGCCCTGATCGCCGCGCTGAGCACCATGGGGGCGGTGCTGCGCCATCGCAGCATACCCATGCTGACGCTGAACCGGCGCGCCGTCACCCACGCCGTGCGCACCACGTTCTCCTACGTGGACCAGGTGCAGCGCCTGGGCCAGGGTTCGGCGGCGCCCGATGGGCGCGACGTCGCGCCGGGCCTGGCCGTGCAGCAGAAGCGCGAGACCGTGGGCACGTTCCTCACGTTGTTGCCCGAGGCGCGCGATGACGGCCGCATCCTGCTCTCCATTTCCTATGACAACACCACCGCCCAGCCGCTGCGCACCCTGGCCTTCGGCGAAGGCGGCCAGCAGGTGTCGCTGCAGCAGATCGCCATCGACGGCAGCGGCATCGTGCAGCAGGTCGAACTGTTGCCGGGCCAGCCCGTCATCCTGTCGGGCTTCGACCACAGCGAAGATCAATACGAACGCCATCGCCTGTTCCCCGATGCGCCGCTCGCGGCGGGCGGGCACGACCGCACGGCGCGCGAGCGGGTCACGACCGTGGTCATGGTCACCGCGCAGATCGACGAGGGCTGACCCCATGGGCGCGACCACGCATCCACCGCTGGTGCTGCAACAGACGCAGGGCGGGCCCGCGCTGGCCTTCGGGCTGACGTGGTTCGCCGTGCTGGGTAGCCACGCCGCGCTGCAGGGGCGGGCCCGCGCCCGCGCCTTGCGCGCCACGCATTACGTGGTGGGCGGCCGGCACGCGGTTGCCGCGGGTTGCGCGCGCCTGCCGCGCCGGTATGGCGCGATGGCGGTCCATAGCGCGGCGCAGGCGTACGCCAATCTGCACCCGGAGGGCGCGCAGGCAGGCGTGGCCAGCCTGCCGGACGGGCAGGGCTGGCTGATCGCCGTGCAGGACGGCGCGGTGCTTGCCAGCGCCGACCGCCTCTTCGCGGACGCCGCCCAGGCGCAGGCCCGACTGCGCGCCCTGCTGGCGCAGCGTCCCGATCTGCGCGAGGCGCCGGCCCAGGATGCGCTGGATACCTTGCTCGCCAGGCCGGATCCCGCCGCCCGCCTGGCGCCGCTGGCCTCGCGCTGGTCGCGTGTGCCGGTCGCGGCGCGAGCGGGCGCGCTGGCGCTGGCCGTGGCTGGCGGCGTCTCGCTGTGGCGCAGCGCGCACCAGGCGCCGCCGCCCGCCGCGCCCGATCCGCGGGCCGCCTGGCGGGCCGCCCAAGCGGAGTTCCTGCGCGCCTGGCCGGTGCATACCAGCAACGAGCTGGCGCGCGTGCTCGATACCTTGCAGGCCTTGCCGTTGCGGGTCGCCGGCTGGGCGCTGCGGCAGGCGCAATGCGTGCCGGGCCCGGCGTGGCAGTGCGACGCCGACTACCACCGCGTCGATGTGGCCGCCACCAGCCTGGCGTTTGCCGCCGCCGTGCCGCCCGGCTGGCAGATGCGGCTGCACACGCTGGAACATACGCGGGTGGCCTGGATACTGGCCGGCGACCGGCAGGGGCTGGATCGCGCTACGCCGGCCTCGCCGGCCGACACGCTGGCGCTGGCCGCCACGCTGCAGCGCGCCAGCGCCGCCTTCACGCATGTCTTCGTGGGCGCCTCGCAAGCGCTGGCCGGCCCGGTCTGGGACGGTCCGCCCGAGCTCGCGCCGCCCCCCGCGCCCGCGCTCCACCGGCGCGAACTCGTGCTCGACGGGCCCCTGCGTTCGCTGGCGCTGGTGTGGCCGCTGTCGGCGCCCATCGGATGGACCGCGGTGTCCCTGCGCGTGGTCCCGGATACGATCGCGACGCTGCGCGCCAGCGTGCTGTCGCTGCATCTTCAAGGATCCCTCTATGAGCAGACGACTTCCCGTTCCTAGCGGGGCATCCCTGTTGGCCGCGGTATCGGCCCTGACGGCCCATGCCGCGCTGGCACAGCCGGCCACGCCGCCCGCGCCGTGGCCGCAGGCCGACACCGTGCGCGAGCTGCTGCGGCGAGAAACCCTGGCGGCCGCGCGGGCGCCGCGGTCCCCGGCCCCGGGCGAGGCAGCGCGGGCCGCGCCCGGCCGGCGCGACGACCGCATCGTATTGCTGGCCATCTACGGCGTCGGCGCGGCGCTGCGCGCCGAAGTCTCCATCAACCGGCGTCATTGGCGCTACCTGGCCGGCCAGCGCAAGCCGTCCGGCCAGGCGGCCGAGGCCCGCTACCAGCTCGATCGCATCGACGCGCCATGCGTGCACCTGCGCAAGGGCGCGGCCCGCCATACGGCCTGCCTGGGGCCGGCCGCGAGCCTGGACAGCGGCGCGGCGCCCGCCACAGGCGAGGCGCCATGAGAATGCGTTCCCACAGGCCGGCCCTGCACGGCGCGTGCCCGACGCTCGCGCCGTTCGTGGCCGACTACGAGGCGCTGGGCCGCCTGCGCCCCGCGTTCGTGCGCGCGCTGGCGCGGGAGTTCGACCTGGGCGCCCTGGCGGGACGCCTGTGCCCGGTACTGCTCGAAGGCAGCTACGCCGCCCTGTTCGCGCTGGCCGATTACGTGCACGGCGACCAGGCCGACGAGCTCGAACGGCTCATGCGCAAGCGCGGCTACCGGCTGGCGGCGCCGGCGCGCTATGTCTTGCCCTCGCCCTTGCTGCTGGCCGTGGCGCGCGAGGCGTCCGGCGCCCCGGGCCTGCACGCGGCCGAGCATCCCGCGCAACGGCGCACGGCGCTGCAGGCGCTGTTCTTCGACATGGTGCGCTGGGGCGTGCGCCACGGCGCCAGCGATCTGCACCTGCATGCCGACCGGCGCGCCGCGGCCGCGCAGGTTTGCTACACCGTGGGCGGCGCCTATGTGGCCGCGCCATGCTTCCAGGGGCTGTCGCACGCCTGCCTGCTCGAAATCCTCGCGGTGGCCTGGATGGACGTGCGCGCGGGCAATGGCGCGGTGTTCGATCCGCGCGCCGAACAGCAGGGGCGCATTACGCTGCAGGTCGACGAGGTGCCGGTCGTGCTGCGCTGGGCCTCCCTGGCGACGGATCACGGTCCGTCGGTATGTTTGCGCATCCTGCGCCAGGACCAGCCGCACGGCGGGGGCAGCCTGGCGGAACTGGGCTATCTGCCGGCGCAGGTCGCCACGCTCGAGCGCGCCTGCCAGCGCGCCGGCGGGGCGGTGGTGCTGGCGGGCACGGTGGGGGCCGGCAAGTCCACCACGATCGCCGCCATGCTGCGCGGCCTGCCGGCCGAGCGCAAGCTGGTCACCCTGGAGGACCCGGCCGAGTACGCCATCGCCAACGCCTTGCAGAACAGCGTGAGCCGCTCGCTGGAAGGGGAGGCCGGCGCGCCGTTCGATGCCAAGCTGCTGACCATCAAGCGCTCCGCCATGCACGACCTGTACCTGGGCGAAGTCCGCGATCGCCAGACCGGGCGCGTCTTCACGGACCTGGCCGGCTCCGGGGTCAGCCTCTACACCACGACCCATGCCGGCTCCGCCTTGCTGATCCCGGAGCGCCTGGCGTCCGACTTCATCGGCGTGTCGCGCGACTTCCTGGCCACGCCCGGCGTGCTCAAGCTGCTGGTCTACCAGACCTTGCTGCCGCGCCTGTGTCCGGCATGCGCCTTGCCCCTGGCCGTGCTGTGGCGCCGCGACGCCGGGCGGTCCCATGCGCAACGCCTGGCCTGGCGCTGCTGGGCCGCGCGCCTGCGCCGCGCCGGCGTGGCGCTGGAGCAGGCGCGCATTCGCAACCCGGCCGGCTGCGCGGCTTGCGCGGACGCCGGCTTGCCGGCCTTGCGCGGCTACGCGGGCCGCACTGTCGTTGCCGAACTGCTCGAGCCTGAAACCGACACCGTCCTGCTCGATCTCATCCGCCGGCGCGACAATCCGGCGCTGCGCCGCCTGCTGGGGAGGCGTGCGCGCCGGCGGGCGCCCGATGCGCCGTTGCGGGCGGTCGATTGCGCCTGGCGCAAGGTCGAGGCAGGGGGGGTGGATCCGCGCCTGGTCGAACGCAGCTTCGCGTTGCCGCCCGCCTTGCGCGCGCCGACGGGCGCGGAGGGCGGCCATGGCTGAGCATGCGGCGCTGGCGTCGGCCTGGCGCGCGGACGGCGCGCTGGTCCAGCGGCTCGACGCATGGCGCTTCGGCGCCGAGCGGGCCGATTATTACGAATACCTGGCCGACATGCTGGAAGGCCTGCAAGGGCGGCAGACCCTGCGCGACATCTTCGAGGCCGACGCGGCGCGCCATGGGCAGGCAAGCGTGCGCGGCCGCCTGGCGCGCCGCTGGCTGCATCGCTACCAGGATTGCGGTGGCGACCTGCGCGCTACCTGGTCGGGCTGCCTGCCCGAGGGCGATTGCGCGCTTCTGGCGCTGGCGCAGTCGGCGGGCGGCGGCGCGCTGGGCGTCGTGTTGCGCGACCTGGCGCACCTGACCCGCCTGACGCAGGGGCTGCGGCGCGAGTTCTGCATGACGACCGCCGCCGGCATCGTCGCCATGGCGGTGGCCTGCGCCTTGCTGGCGGCCGTGCCGGCCTTCAGCGCGCCTCGCCTGCGCCTGGTATTCCAGGCCGTGCCGCCGGATTACTACGGGGCCTGGTCGGCCGGCCTGTTCGCGCTGGCCAGGCACGTCGAGGCGGCCTGGCCGGCGGCAGCGGCGGCATTGGCGGTCGCGGCGGCGCTGGTGTGCTGGTCGCTGCCCCGCTACACGGGGCGCGCGCGCATGTTCCTGGAACGCTGGCAGCCATGGCGCCTGTACCGCGATATGCAGGCGGTCCGCTTCCTGGCGCTGGCCACCGTCCTGTTGCGCCAGCGGGGCAACATCGACACGCGCCTGCGCACCGCGCTGCTGGTCCAGGGGGCCGACGCGCCGCCATGGCTGGCCTGGCACCTCGAGCGCATGCTGCTGCGGGTCGACGCCGGGGTGGTCGACGCCAGCGTGTTCGATACCGGGCTGTTCGAGCCCGCGCACGCCTGGTTCATGGCCGACATGGTCGCCGCGCATGGCCTGGCAGCCGGGCTGGCGCGGGCGCGCATGCGCGTCGAGGCGCACATGCTGCCGCGCCTGCGGCGCCAGGCGCAAGGCCTGCGCTGGGCGCTGCTGCTGGGCGCGGTCGCGGCGGTGCTGGCCCTGGCGTTGTGGCATTACGCCGCCATCGACGATCTACGGCGCGCACTGGTCAGTTTCTACGCCAGCCAGTAAAGCCCGGCAGGCGTTTCTTCAAGCAGGAGCATTCTTCATGTCGCACACGATTCCGTCCGGCCGCCAAGCCGGCTTCTCCCTGGTGGAGGTGTCCATCGTCACGGCCATCGTCTTGCTGGTGGCCATCATCGGCATTCCCGCCATCGGCTCGTATGTCATCGAAAGCAAGGTTCCCCGGGTCGGAGAGGAACTGCAGCGCTTCGTGGCGCGGACCAAGGCCAATGCGCAAGGCGATGGCGCCGCGCCGTACACGGGCATCGGCACGGCGTCGCTGGCGCATGCGCTGCGCGATTCCAGCGTGGTGTCGGTGCGCGGCGAGGGCGCCGGGGCGACGGTGGCGCACGGCCTGGGCGGGCAGGGGGTCGGCGCCAATGGCGTCATCAGCGTGGCGCCGGCCGCGCCGGGCGGCGCGCCGCCCGGATCGGCGTTCACGCTGACGCTGACCAATGTCAACGACGCGGCGTGCCCGGCGCTGGCCTCGGTCATGCAGCGCGTATCCGACATGATTGCCGTGCAGGGCAAGGCGGGGCCGGTGGTGGTCAAGAACGCGCTGGCCGTGCCGGCGTTGCCGTATCGCGCGCAGGCCGCCCAGGCGCAGTGCGTGGCGGGCGACCGCAACACTTTCGTGTTCACGGCGCGATGAGGTCCGCGCGCACCCAGGGTGGCCTGGCCTTGCTCGAGCTGGCCGTGGCCGCCGCGCTCGCGGCGATGGCGGCGGTGTGGGCCGCCAACCGGCTGGTGCAGGATGCGCAGGACGCGGCCGCGCGCGGCGCCGGCGTCTGGCTGGGCGAAATCCAGCGCGGCCTCGAGCAATTGCTGCAGCGGCATTTCGATGCGCTGGCCGAAGGGCTGGCGCCGCGCGATGAGCGCGGGCGTGCGCTGTTTCGCGATGCCTGGCGTCCGACGCTGCCCGAGCTGCGGGCAGCCGGCCTGCTGGCAAGCTCGCTGCCTGGGCGCTCGCCCCTGGGCATGGGCGTGACCCTGCAGGTCAGGCGCGATCCGCATTGTCCACGGGCGGGCTGCCGGCTGGACGCGCTGGCCTGGCTAGATCGTCCCTTGCTGGACGGCCACGGGCAGATCGACCTGATGCGCATGGCGCCCCTGGTGGCGGCCACCGCCGGCCATGGGGGCTTCGCCTCGGCCGACGCGGTGCGAGGCGCGGCGTTTCGCTTTGCCAACCCGCCCTGGCCGGGCATGGCGCGGTTGCCCGCCGGCACGCCGCTGGCCTGGGCCGGCCTGGCGGCGGGCAAGGCGTCGGCGGCGTTCGGCGGGGCCTATTCGGTGAACTCCCATGTGGGATGCCGTTCGTACAGCGGCCACACCAGCCGCAACCCGCTCACCGGCCAGTGTTCGTGCCCGCCGGGTTACACATCGGTCATCATGGCTCAGGCCACCGACCGGGTGGACGGCGCGCCGGGGTTCAGCAGCTTCGTCTGCGTGCGTCCGGGCAAGGGGTAGGGCGGCGGCGCTGGCATCGGCCTGCCGAGCCTCTATAATCAAAAATTCGCCAAAATCCCGATTCATCCACGATGAAATCCTCTGAGATTCGCCAGAAGTTCCTGCAGTTCTTCCAATCCAAGGGCCACACGATCGTTCCGTCGTCGTCCCTGGTGCCGGCCAACGACCCCACGCTGCTCTTTACCAACTCGGGTATGGTGCAGTTCAAGGATGTGTTCACCGGCAAGGAAGCGCGCGCCTACACGCGCGCCACGTCGTCGCAGCGCAGCGTGCGCGCCGGCGGCAAGCACAACGACCTCGAGAACGTGGGCTACACCGCCCGCCACCATACGTTCTTCGAGATGCTGGGCAACTTCAGCTTCGGCGACTACTTCAAGCGCGAGGCCATCCAGTACGCCTGGGAGCTGCTGACCCAGGTCTACAAGCTGCCGGCCGAGAAGCTGTGGGTCACGGTCTACCAGGAAGACGACGAAGCCTACGATATCTGGGCCAAGGAAGTCGGCGTGCCCACCGAACGCATCATCCGGATCGGCGACAACAAGGGCGCCCGCTATGCGTCCGACAACTTCTGGCAAATGGCGGACACCGGCCCCTGCGGCCCGTGTTCGGAAATCTTCTACGACCATGGCCCGGACATCTGGGGCGGCCCTCCGGGCTCGCCCGAGGAAGACGGCGATCGCTATATCGAGATCTGGAACCTGGTGTTCATGCAGTTCGAGCGCGACGCCGCCGGCAACATGGAGCGCCTGCCCAAGCCGTGCGTGGATACCGGCATGGGCCTGGAGCGCATCGCGGCCGTGCTGCAGCACGTGCATTCCAACTACGAGATCGACCTGTTCCAGAAGCTGATCGCCGCCGCCGCGCGCGAGACCGGCGTGAAGGACCTGGCCGATAACTCCCTGAAGGTCATCGCCGATCACATCCGCGCCTGCGCCTTCCTCATCGTCGACGGCATCATTCCCAGCAACGAAGGCCGCGGCTACGTGCTGCGCCGCATCGTGCGCCGCGCCCTGCGCCATGGCTACAAGTTGGGCCAGACCAAGCCGTTCTTCCATCGCCTGGTCCCGGACCTGGTGGCCGAGATGGGCGACGCCTATCCCGAGCTGGCGCAGGTGGCCGAGCGCGTGGCGCAGGTGCTGCGCCAGGAAGAGGAACGCTTCGGCGAAACGCTCGAACACGGCATGAAGATCCTGGACGGCGCGCTGGCCAAGGTCGCCAAGGGCGGGCAGCTCGACGGCACCACGTTGTTCACGCTGTACGACACCTATGGCTTTCCGGTCGATCTCACCGCCGACATCTGTCGCGAACGCGAGGTCGAGGTGGACATGGCCGGCTTCGAGGCGGCCATGCAACGCCAGCGCGAGCAGGCGCGCGCCGCGGGCAAGTTCAAGATGGCCGAGGGCCTGAGTTACGAAGGCGCCGAGACGCGCTTCGAAGGCTACGAGAACCTCGAATTGAGCGGCGTCAAGGTGACGGCGCTGTATGTCGAAGGCACGCAGGTCGAGCAGGTGCCGGCGGGGCAGGACGCAGTCGTGGTGCTCGACGCCACCCCGTTCTATGCCGAGTCCGGCGGCCAGGTGGGCGACACCGGTCTGCTGGAAGCCGGCGGCGTGCGGTTCGCGGTGGCCGACACCCTCAAGATCCAGCCCGGCGTGTTCGGCCATCACGGCACGCTCGAAGCCGGCGCGCTGAAGGTCGGCGACACCTTGCTGGCGCGCGTGGACGCGGTGCGCCGCGCCCGCACGGTGCGCAACCACTCCGCCACGCACCTGATGCACAAGGCCCTGCGCGAAGTGCTGGGCGCCCACGTGCAGCAGCGCGGTTCGCTGGTCGACCCCGACAAGACCCGCTTCGATTTCGCGCACGACGCGCCCATGACGGCCGAGCAGATCGCCCGCGTGGAAGCCATCGTCAACGCCGAGGTGCTGGCCAACCAGGCCACGCAGGCCCAGGTCATGGCCTACGACGATGCCGTCAAGGGCGGCGCGATGGCGCTGTTCGGCGAGAAATACGGCGATACCGTGCGTGTGCTGGACATCGGCTTCTCGCGCGAATTGTGCGGCGGCACGCACGTGAGGCGCACCGGCGACATCGGCCTGTTCAAGGTGGTGTCCGAAGGCGGCGTGGCGGCGGGCGTGCGCCGCATCGAGGCGATTACCGGCGACAACGCGCTGGCCTGGGTGCAGGACCAGAACGCGCTGCTGCAGCGCGCCGCCGGCGTGCTGCGCGCCCCGGCGAACGAGCTGCCAGAGCGTATCGCCCAGGTGCAGGAACAGCTCAAGGCGCTCGAGAAAGAGCTCGAGCAGGCGCGGACCAAGCTGGCCGCCAGCGCCGGCAACGACCTGGCCGCCACGGCCACGGTCGAGGTCAAGGGCATCAAGGTGCTGGCCGCCAGCATCGGCGATGTGGATCCCAAGGCGTTGCGCGGCATGGTCGACAACCTGAAGGACCGCCTCAAGCCGGCCGTGGTCCTGCTTGCCGCCGGCTCGGCCGATGGCAAGATCAGCCTGGTGGGCGGCGTGACGGCCGACCTCACCGGCCGCATCAAGGCCGGCGATCTGGTCGGCTTCGTGGCCGGCCAGGTGGGCGGCAAGGGCGGGGGCCGTCCCGATATGGCGATGGGCGGCGGCACCGACCTGGCGGCTCTGCCGGCTGCCGTGGCCAGCGTACAGAAGTGGGTCGATGAGCGCCTCTGATACCGGCGGCCTGCCGTCCTACCAGCACGAGGTCGACGCCAGCGGACTGACCTGTCCGCTGCCCATCCTGCGCGCCAAGAAGGCGCTGGCGCAAATGGAAAGCGGCCAGGTGCTGCGGGTGGTCACCACCGACCCCAACGCCATCCGCGATTTCCAGGCCTTCGCGCGCCAGACCGGCAATACCTTGCTGGCGCAACACGAGGCCGAGGGCCGCGGCGAGCATTTCCTGCAGCGGCGCTGAGCGCCCGCCGGCAGGCAAACGGCCCGCGCAAGCGGGCCGTTTGCGTAGGCGGGCAGGAGCGGGGCTAGCGGTTGCGCACGGCGGCGGCCAGCGCGCGCGTCACCGTGAAGTCGACCAGGTCGCCTTCCTTGAGGGTGCGCAGCTTTTCCTGCGCGGCGGCGCTGCGCAAATGGAAGGTCTCGCGGCCGCCTTGCGGGCCTTGCAGGATGACCGTGCGGCCATCCTTGGCGATGTGCCAGATTTCGGCCGTGATGGTCGTGCTGCGGCCCACCGCGCCTTGCGGCAGGGCGCCCTCCTTGGCGCGGGTGGCGACGGTCTCGCTGCGGACTTCCGGCACGCCGCTGCCCTTGGCGCGGGTGGCGATCGACACGGATTCGTAGTAGTCCACCCGCATGGTGTCGCCCACCTTGATGCGGTCGAAATTGCGCACTTCGGGGCCGGCCTGCAGGGGGACTTCGTTGCCCTGCGGACCGCGCACCGTCACGGTGCGAGTGGCGGGGTCCACCGCGGTGATCTGGCCTGTGACCGAGACCAGGGCGGCGTCGCCGACCCGCGCGGCCGCCGGCAGGGGGGCCGCCAGGAAGGCGGCCAGGGCGCCGCAGGCAGCCAGGCGGGTAAGCGGGGCAAGAATCGAGCAATGCTTCATGATGGAAAGCTCCTTGTCGATGCGATGAAACAGCGGGCGGTGTATGCTTGCATACCTGCCGGGCCGGCTGCCTTTGCAGGCAGGCCGGCGCGCCGCTTGCGAGGGGCCTTGGGGCCGCCCGCGTGGCCGATCCCCCCGATTGCGTCACGCAAGCATACGCCTGTGGCGCTGGCGGCGTTCAGCGCAGTCGGGCATTCGCCCCATTTTTTATCTGTCCATAGGGGAAAAACGCAACTTCAGTTGCCACCAGGCAACTTTAAGTGCTAGAATTTCCCGTTTTTCACAACCAATTCAAGGGATTACCTATGCTGGTGATTCGTCTGGCCCGCGGTGGCTCGAAGAAGCGTCCGTTTTACAACCTGGTAGCTACCGATTCGCGCAATCGTCGCGATGGCCGTTTCGTCGAGCGCGTTGGCTTTTACAACCCGGTTGCCGCCGAAGGCACCGAGAATCTGCGCATCGCCCTGGACCGCGTGCAATACTGGACCGGCAATGGCGCGCTGCTGTCGCCCGCCGTCGAGCGCCTGGTCAAGGAATACTCGGCCAAGGTTTCGGCTGCTGCCTGAGCCCGCTGCCGGGTGCGGCGGGTGCGGGCGCGCGTAAGCGTACCCCCGGCCGTGCCCCCGTGCGCGTCTGGCCGGGGCTTTGCCATGCCCGCCGGCGCCCGCATTTCTTGAAAGCGCTGCCTGGGTCAGCGCTTTCTTTGTCCGCAACTTTGCTACACACGACACATGTCTGAAGCCGCACATTCCGGCGCGGCGCCCGCGGATCTGGTCGAGCTGGGCCGCATTGCATCGGCCTACGGTGTCAAAGGCTGGGTAAAGGTGCAGCCCCACTCGGCACAGGCCGAAGTGTTGCGCACCGTCTCTCACTGGTGGCTGACTCGCCCCGCGCCGCAAGCGGCCCGGGGCGTTGTCGCGTCAGTGCCGCGCGCCTACCAGGTGCTGCAGGCGCGCGTCCATGGCGGCGCGGTGGTGGCCCAGCTGGCAGGCATCGACGACCGCGACCAGGCCGAGGCCTTGCGCGGTTGCCTCGTCCAGGCGGCGCGCAGCGCCTTTCCGGCGCCCGCCGACGACGAATACTACTGGGTCGACCTGATCGGCTGCGCGCTCTACAGCGACGCGGACGGCGAGTCCCGCTTGCTGGGCGTGGTCGACGAGGTATTCGACAATGGCGCGCATGCGGTCCTCAAGGTCCTGCGCCAGCAGATCCAGCCGGGCCAGTCCGAGCCGGTGCCGCTGGTCGACGCCAAAGGTCGTCCGCTCGAAGAACTGGTGCCGTTCGTGGGCGCCCATATCCGGCATGTCGATCTGGCCGCGCGCCGCATCGACAGCGACTGGCCGCTGGACTACTGATGCGCTTCGACGTCGTCACGCTGTTTCCCGACATGTTCGGCCTGGTGCGCGACCAGGGCGTGACGGGGCGCGCGCATGCGCAGGGCCTGTGGGCGCTGCACGCGTGGAATCCGCGCGACTTCACCCACGACGTGCACCGCACGGTTGACGACCGCCCTTACGGCGGCGGTCCGGGAATGGTGATGATGGCCGCGCCGCTGGAGGCCGCGGTGGCGGCCGCGCAGGCCTCCCGTGCCGCGCAGGGACTGCAGGCCGCGCCGGTGATCCTGCTGTCGCCGGCGGGCCGGCGCTACGACCAGGCCGAAGCCACCACGCTGGCGGCGGGCTCGGGCGCCATTTTCATTTGCGGACGCTACGAAGGCGTGGACCAGCGTTTCATCGAGCGCTGTGTCACGCATGAGCTGTCATTGGGCGATTTCGTGCTGTCGGGCGGCGAACTGGCCGCCTTGGCCATGATGGACGCCGCGGTGCGTCTGCTGCCCGGCGTGCTCAACGACGGCGACTCCGCGCTGCAGGATTCCTTCAACGCGGCGCTCGACGGCCTGCTCGACAGTCCGCACTACACCCGTCCGGAAGTGTACGAAGGCGCGCCGGTGCCGCAGCCGCTGCTCAGCGGCCACCATGCCAACATCGCGCGCTGGCGCCGCGAGCAATCCCTGCGCCTGACCGCCAGCCGCCGCCCCGAACTGATCGAACGCGCGCGCGGCGAGGGCCGTCTCAGCAAGGCCGACGAGCGCTTCCTGGCCAGCCTGGCGGGCGAGCGCGAAAGCTAGGGCGCGCGGCGCGCCAGCGCGGCCAGCGCATCGACCAGCGCGTCCATTTCGGCCTCGGTGGTCAGGTAGCTGACCGAAGCGCGGACGATCTGCCGCAGCCCGCGCGCCTGCATGTCCAGGGGCGTATAGGCCACCCCGTTGCAGCCCAGCGCGATCCCCTGGCGCGCCAGGTCGCGTTGCACCGCATCGGCCTGCCATCCTGCCACATCGAAGGCAACCAGCCCCGATCGCACCCGTCCCTGGTCCAGCAGCGTGATGCCGTCGAGCGCGGCCAGGCGCGCGCGCAGGCGCGTGGCCACGGCGTCGATGCGCGCGCGGATCGGCGCGATGTCCAGCTCGAGCGCTTCGTGCAGCGCATGGGCCAGGCCGCAGCGCAGCGCCGCGCTGTTTTCGGCCGACTCGAAACGGGCGGCGTCGCCGCGCACCATGGGGGTCCCATCCTCTCCCAGCGGCGCCGACCAGGTGTCGACCCAGGCGGGCGCAAGCCGTTGCAGGAAAGCCTGCCGCACATACAGCAGTCCGGTCCCGCGCGGTCCGCGCAAGGCCTTGCGGCCGGCGCCGCTCAGGACGTCGCAACCCACCTCGGCGACATCGATGGGCAGTTGCCCGATGGCCTGCGCGGCATCGACGAAATAGGCGATGCCGTGGCGCCGCGCAATGCGCCCGATGGCGGCGGCCGGATTGACCAGTCCGCCATTGGCCGGCAGCCATGTCAGCGCGATCAGGCGCACCCGCTCGTCCAGCATGGCCTGCAAGGCCGCGGGGTCCGCCGCGCCGCTTTCGTCCGAGGCAATGGTTTCGATTGTCGCGCCGGCGCGCTGCGCGGCCAGGCGCATGGCCGCCAGGTTGCCGCCCCATTCATGGCGGGCGACCAGGATGCGGTCGCCGGCCCGCCAGGGGCCGAGCGCGGCGAATGCCGCGCCCCAGCCCGCCGAATTGCCCGTGGTCAGCGCAATCTCGGCCGGTTGGGCATTGAGCAGGCGGGCGGCCAGCAGGCGCGCTCGCTCGGTCTGCTCGCGCGCCTGCGCGCCGGCTTCCATGGGCCCCTGCATGGCCTCGAGGCGCAGATGCGTCTCGATGGCCTGCAAGGTGCCGGCCGAAGGCAGCGAAGCGCCCGCGTGGTTGAAGTGGATGAATGCGCCCTGCGTGCCCGGTGTGCGGGCACGCAGGGTGGCGACGAGCTCATCGGTCAGCGTTGCGGGCATGGCGCAATCCTGGCGTTGGAGCGGCTCAGGCCTGGGCCAGCGCGATCACGGCTTCGACCTCGACGGCCACGCCGTTGGGCAGCGAGGCGACGCCCACCGCGCTGCGCGCGTGGCGCCCGGCTTCGCCGAACACATTGACCATCAAGTCCGATGCGCCGTTCGCGATGGCGCTGTGGCGATTGAAGTCCGGCGCCGCGGCCACGAACACGCCCAGGCGCACGACGCGCGCCACGCCTTGCAGGCGGTCGCCCGTGGCGGCCGCCAGTTGCGCCAGCACGCCCAGCGCGGCCTGGCGCGCGGCCAGCACGCCTTCCTCGTCGCTTACGCTGTCGCCAAGGCGGCCCAGGTGTACGGGCTTGCCACCCACGCGCGGCACCTGTCCCGATATGTACAGGAGGTTGCCGTCGCGCACGAACGGCACGTAATTGGCGGCCGGGGCATTGGCCGGTTCCAGGGCCAGGCCGAGTTCGGCGACGCGGGCGGAGATCGAAGCAGTCATGTCGGTACACCTGTTGGGAGAGTGAATCCCACATCCTAGCGGTTGCGGCCCATGCTGGCCAATCCTTCGTGCGCTAGCCGCACGGCGCGAAGCCCACGGCGATGCCGAAGCCGCGGCCGTCCAGGCCGGGGCCGCAGTCGATCCGGGCATGATGCAGGCGGGCGATCTGGGCCACCAGCGAAAGGCCGATGCCGCCGCCGCGTTGCGCCTGTCCCGGCTGGCGATAGAAGCGCTCGAAGATGCGCGCGTGCCGGTCGGCGGGCACGCCCGGGCCGTTGTCCAGCACGCGCAGGCCGACGGCGCCGTTCCCCAGCGGGCCGCAGTACACCACGATCCGGCCGCCCTCGGGCGTGTAGCGCAGGGCGTTGTCGACCAGGTTGCTCGCCAGGATACCGAGCGAGTCCAGGTCACCGGTCACGGCAGCGGGCTGGACGTCGAGCTGTATGCGTTGGCGGCGGGCCTGCGCGCGCGCCTGGCAGTCGGCGATGATCATGGCGGTCAGCGCGGCCAGGTCCACTTCGCCGCTTGGTACGGTGGCCTCCATGGCGTCCAGGCGCGCCTGGTCGAGCAACTGCTCGGACAGGCGGGCGGCGCGCCGCGCCGCGTCCAGCAGCTTGCACAGCGCGCTGTGCCGTTCGTCGTCGTGGCGCGCGCCGAGCGCGACTTCGGCCTGCATCTTCAGCGCGGCCAGGGGGGTGCGCAGCTCGTGCGCCGCGTCGGCGATCAGGCGCCGTTCGCGCGCCAGCGCCGTGTGCACGCGCGCGAACTGCCGGTTGATCGCCGTGATCAGCGGCCGCAGTTCGGCCGGCACGTCGCCGTCGGGCAGGGGGGCGAGATCCAGCGGATCGCGTTGCTGGACGGCGCGGCCGACACGGTCCAGGCGCCGCATGGCGCGGTCGATCGCCAGCAGTATGCTCAGGGCCAGGAACAGGAACAGCAGGGCCGAGGCCTTCAGGCTGGCGCCCAGCCACTGCAGGATGTCGCCGCGGCGCGCGGCCAGCGAATGGCCGGCCTGCGCCTGTATCCGGCCTTCGGCGTCGGTCACGCTGTAGACGCGCCATGGCTCTCCGTCCAGTTCGACGTCGGCATAGCCGTCGGCGAAGGCCGGGTTGAGCGGGCCGGGCGGCGCATTGACGCTGTGCACGATCTGGCGGCGCGACGCCATGCTCCATATCTGGAAGCTCATGCGCAACTCGCTGGTCGGCGCCGGCTCGGGCAGGCGGAAGCCGGTCGGCTCCGAACGCTCCATGATGTCCAGCGGCATGGACAGCATGGCCTGGCTGGCCACATCGCGCAGCCGGGCGTCCCAGGTGCCGGTTTCGCGCCGGCCCATTTCGAAGGCCTGCCAGCCCAGCCAGACTCCCCAGTTCAGCAGCAGCGCGGCCAGTACCGCGGTCAGGATGCGGCGCTTGAGCGATTTCATGCGCCTTCCTGGCCGATGCGGTAGCCGTAGCCATGCACCGTCTCGATCAGGTCGTCGCCCAGCTTGCGCCGCAACTGGTGCACGTACACGGCGACCGTGTTGCTTTCCAGCGCCACGCTGGCGCCGTAGACGTCGTGCTCCAGCTGCTCGCGCGAGACCGTGCGGCCGCGCCGCTGCATGAGCGCCAGCAGAGTGCGGTATTCGCTCTGGCTGAGCGCGACGGGCCGGCCCGCGCGCGACACCTGGCGCGCCGCGGGGTCCACCAGCAGTTCGCCGTGCCGCATCAGCGGGGCCACCTGGTTGTGGCTGCGGCGCAGCACGGCGCGCAGGCGCGCCAGCAGTTCGTCCAGTTCGAACGGCTTGACGATGTAGTCGTCGGCCCCGCCATCCAGGCCGCGAATGCGGTCGCTGAGCTGGTCGCGCGCGGTCACCAGCAGCACCGGCGTGGTGTCGTAGCCTTCGCGCAGCGCGCGCAGCAGTGCGAGCCCGGACGGTCCGGGCAGGCCGATGTCCAGCAGGATCAGCTGGTAGGCGTGGTCGACCAGCGCAAGCTGCGCCTGCGCGCCGTCGCGCACCCAATCGACCCGGGCGCCGAGTTCGCGCTGCAGCGCGGTCTGCAGCGCGTCGCCCAGCATCGGGTCGTCTTCCACCAATAGCAAATGAGTCATGTCGTGTCGCCGGCTGTCTGCGTCCAGTGTCGCAGCCGCCGATTAAAAAGAATTTAAAACGCGGCGCGCACAATCGCGCCGTTGGGGCAGGCCGCCAGCGCGGCGCCCCGGTTTTCCAAGGAATGACAATGAAGCACGCATGGTGGCGCGCGACCGTCGTGTGCCTGGCCGGCACGCTGGGCACGGCGGCGCAGGCCCAGAACTACATCGGCATGTCGGCCGCGGTGGCGCCGCGCTACGAGGGCGCGAAGGACTACCGCTTCCTGCCGGTGCCCCTCATCCATTACGAGAGCGGGCCTTTCTTCATTTCACCGCGCGCCGGGCTGCCCAGCGCCGGCCTCAAATGGCAGCTCGGCGAACAGGTGCATGCCGGTGTGTTCGTGGGCGCGCACCTGGGGCGTGACGCCGACGATTCGGCCATTCTCCATGGCCTGGGCGACATCGACATGCACGCGACCTACGGCGCCTACATCGAATGGCAGCATGGCGCGCTGGGCCTGGGCGCCGCATACCGCCAGGCGGCGCGCAGCGGCTACGGCGGCGTGGGAGAGCTGCGCGCCACCTACCGCATCTGGCAGACGGGACGCGACAGCGTCTCGGTGGGCGCGCGCACCGAGTGGGCCAGCGACGACTACATGCGCACCTGGTACGGCATCAGCGCCTCCCAGGCCGCGCGCAGCGAGGCCGGGTTGCGCCGCTACTCGGCCTCGTCGGGATTCAAGTCCGGCGGGCTCTTCGCGTCCTGGACGCACCGCCTGGACCAGCGCTGGGCCGTCAATGCCACGGCCGGGGTCAACACCCTGTTCGGCGACGCCCGCGACAGCCCCGTGAGCGAGCGTTCGACCAACTACTTCGGCGGCGTGGGCCTGACCTACGCGTTCTGAACCGCGCAAGCGCCGCCGCGTCCATGGCGATTGGCGTGGGCAAGAAGAACCCCCGGCCGTGCCGGGGGCTTTTTGCGTTCAGGCGCCCAGCTTGATGCGCTGGCCGCGCACCTTGTCCAGCGTTTCGCTGAATTGCGCCAGCCGCGCCTTCTCCTGTTCGACCACGGCCGCCGGCGCGCGCTCGACGAAGCTGGCGTTGCCCAGCTTGCCGTTCGCCTTGGCGATTTCGCCTTCCAGGCGCGCGATCTCCTTGTCCAGGCGCGCGCATTCGGCCGCTACGTCGATTTCGACATGCAGCATCAGGCGGGCGTCGCCCACCACCTGCACCGGCGCGCCGGCGTCGGGCAGGGCGGCCACCACCTCGACCTCGCTCAGCTTGGCCAGCGCCGCCAGATAGGGCGCATTGCGCGACAGGACGTCGATGGAGCCTTCGGCCACCAATGGCACGCGCTGGGCCGGCGACAGGTTCATTTCGCCGCGCAGCGCGCGCACGGCCTCGACCTGGGCCTTCAGCTCGGCCACCGCGGCCTCCGCCTCGGCGTCGACGGCCTGCGGATTGGCGCGCGGGTAGGGCTGCACGCTGACGCTGGCCACTGCGCCGGCGGTCCGCTTGCCGGCGACCAGCGCGACCTTCTGCCACAGTTCTTCGGTGATGAACGGGATGATGGGGTGGGCCAGGCGCAGCACCGCCTCCAGTACGCGGATCAGCGTGCGGCGGGTGCCCAGCTGCTGGGCCGGCGTGCCCTGCTGGATCTGCACCTTGGCCAGTTCCAGGTACCAGTCGCAGTATTCGTCCCATACATAGCGGTACAGCGCGTTGGCCACGTTGTCGAAGCGGTAGTCGGCGAAGCCGCGCTCGACCTCGGCTTCCAGCGCCTGCAGCTGGCTGACGATCCAGCGGTCGGCAAACGAGAGTTCGCCGCCGTCGCCGCCCAGTTCGTGCCCTTCGGTGTTCATCAGCACGAAGCGGGTGGCGTTCCACAGCTTGTTGCAGAAGTTGCGGTAGCCTTCGCAGCGCTTCAGGTCGAAGTTGATATTGCGTCCCAGGGTGGCGTAGGCCGCCATGGTGAAGCGCAGCGCGTCGGTGCCGAACGCGGGAATGCCGTCGGGATACTGGCGGCGCGTGGCTTTCTCGATGGCGCCGGCCTGCTTGGGGTTCATGAGGCCGAAGGTGCGCTTGCGCACCAGGCCGTCCAGGTCGATGCCGTCGATGAGATCGACCGGATCGAGCGTATTGCCCTTGGACTTGCTCATCTTCTGGCCGTCGGCGTCGCGGATCAGGCCGTGCACGTACACGTGCTTGAACGGCACGCTGCCGGTCATGTGCATGGTCAGCATGACCATGCGCGCGACCCAGAAGAAGATGATGTCAAAGCCGGTGACCAGCACGCTGGAGGGCAGGTAGCGGCGCAGGTCCGGCGTGTCCTCGGGCCAGCCGAAGGTGGTGAAGGGCACCAGGGCCGACGAGAACCACGTGTCGAGGACGTCCGGGTCGCGCGTCAGCGGGCCGGCCACGCCGGCGGCGCGCGCCTGTTCCCGCGCCTCTTCCTCGGAGCGCGCCACGAACACCTGGCCGTCCTCGCTGTACCAGGCCGGGATCTGGTGGCCCCACCACAACTGGCGCGAGATGCACCAGTCCTGGATATTGTTGAGCCACTGGTTGTAGATCGTGGTCCAGTTCTCGGGGTAGAACGCGATGCGGCCATCGGCCACCGCGTCCAGCGCCACCTCGGTGATGCTCTTGCCGGGGTTGAGCGTGCCGGCCGGGGCGGGCTTGCTCATGGCGACGAACCACTGGTCGGTCAGCATCGGCTCGAGCACGACGCCGGTGCGGTCGCCCTTGGGCTGCATCATCTTGTGCGGCTCGACCTTCACCAGGTACTGCTGCGCCTGCAGCTCGGCCACCACGGCCTGGCGCGCTTCGTAGCGCTCCATGCCCTGGAACTGCTTGGGGCCGTTCTCGTTGATGTGGGCGTCGAGCGTGAAGATGACGATCAGCGGAATGTCGTGGCGCAGCGCGCAGGCGTAGTCGTTGAAATCGTGCGCGCCGGTGATCTTGACACAGCCGGTGCCGAAGTCGGGGTCGACGAAATCGTCCGCGATGATGGGAATGTTGCGGTCGCACAAGGGCAGCTCGACCAGCTTGCCGACCAGGTGCTTGTAGCGCGGATCGTCGGGGTGCACGCACAGCGCGCCGTCGGCCAGCATGGTTTCCGGACGCGTGGTGGCGATCGTCATGCCGCGCAGCGTGACGGTGTTGCCGTCCTCGTCGGTGATGGTCTGCGGGCCATCGACGAAGGGGTAGAGGATGTGCCACATGTGGCCATCCACTTCCTCGGACTGCACCTCAAGGTCTGATACGGCTGTCAGCAGCTTCGGATCCCAGTTGACCAGGCGCTTGCCGCGGTAGATCAGTCCTTGCTCGTACAGGCGCACGAACGTCTCGGCCACCCCGCGCGACATGCGCGCGTCCATGGTGAAGTATTCACGCGGCCAGTCGGCCGAGGCGCCGAGGCGGCGAACCTGGCCGGTAATCGTGCTGCCGGACTGTTCTTTCCATTCCCAGACTTTTTCCACGAATTTCTCGCGGCCGAGGTCATGGCGCGAAACCTTCCGGGCATCGAGCTGGCGCTCGACCACGATCTGGGTGGCGATGCCGGCGTGATCGGTGCCGGGCACGAACACGGTGTCGTCGCCCAGCATGCGGTGGTAGCGCACCAGGCCATCCATGATGGTCTGGTTGAACGCATGGCCCATGTGCAGGGTGCCCGTGACGTTGGGGGGCGGGAACTGGATGACGTAGGGCTGGGGGTCGGTCCCCGTTTCTACGTGCTGGCCGGCGTCGAAGTAGCCGCGCCTGGCCCACTCGTCGTACCAGCGGGTTTCGATTTCGGCGGGTTCAAAGCTCTTGGACAGTTCCTGGGATTCGTTCACGGGTTGATTGGGTGCGGCGTCAGTCATTGCGGGTTCCGGCGGTCAGCCTGGGAAGAATAGGGGGCAAGCAAACGGTAGATTTTAGGATGTAATACGTTCTTGCCGGCGTGTTAGAATACCCGGTTACTGTAAACCTTTTAGAAGTGCCTGTTTTTATTGGGAAAATCTGATCGGTGTGCAGTCGCGAATCCTTGCTTTGACGTTCGGCCCGAGCCTATCGGGCGTTTCGCGCGCCCATGGCGCAGGCCGCCCGCGGCGGCGCGCCGCCCCGGGCGCCCGGGCAGCAGGCTGCGCGGATTTGAGCGTCATAGCCCCTCGGAAATATATTCTTTAGTCAGATCCTGGAGTTTTCATGTCCATCGAACGCACCCTTTCGATCATCAAGCCCGATGCCGTCGCCAAGAACGTCGTCGGCCAGATCGTCGCCCGCTTCGAGCAGGCCGGCCTGAAGGTGATCGCCGCCCGCATGCAGCAACTGTCGCGCACCGACGCCGAGCGTTTCTACGCCGTGCACAAAGAGCGCCCCTTCTTCAAGGACCTGGTCGACTTCATGGTCTCCGGCCCGGTCTTCGTGCAAGTGCTCGAAGGCGAAAGCGCCATCCAGAAGAACCGCGACCTGATGGGCGCCACCGATCCCAAGAAGGCCGCGCCGGGCACCATCCGCGCCGACTTCGCCGACAGCATCGACGCCAACGCCGTGCACGGCTCGGACGCGCCCGAGACGGCCGCCGTCGAAGTGGCTTTCTTCTTTCCCGAAATCAACATCCACAGCCGTTGATTCCCGGATATAACGCCTGAACCGATCATGGAATCCGTCGAACGCGTCAATTTGCTGGGCCTGGATGGCGCCGCATTGTCCGAGCTGGTGGGGCAGTGGGGCGGCAAGCCGTTTCGCGCCCGGCAATTGCAGCGCTGGGTGCACCAGCGCGGCGCCGATTCGTTCGACGCCATGACCGACCTGGCGCGCGATTTCCGCGCGCAGCTGGCGCGGGACTGCGTGATCGAGGCGCTGCCGGTCAATACCGAGCAGCGTTCGTCCGACGGCACGCGCAAGTGGCTGTTCGACGTCGGCCAGGGCAATGCCATCGAAACCGTTTTCATCCCCGAGGACGACCGCGGCACCCTGTGCATTTCCAGCCAGGCCGGCTGCGTGGTCAATTGCCGCTTTTGCTCCACGGGCCACCAGGGTTTCAACCGCAACCTGCGCGCCAGCGAGATCATCGGCCAGCTGTGGTGGGCCAAGCGCGTACTCGAGGCCGCGGTGGATACCGCCAGGCTGCCCGGCGGCAAGGCCGGCGAGGACACGCGCGTCATCAGCAACGTGGTGATGATGGGCATGGGAGAACCCCTGCTCAACTACGATCAGGTCCTGCCCGCGCTGCGCCTGATGCTCGACGACAACGCCTACGGCCTGTCGCGGCGGCGCGTCACCGTCTCGACCTCGGGCGTGGTGCCCATGATGGACCGCCTGTCCCAGGACTGCCCGGTGGCGCTGGCCGTGTCCCTGCACGCGCCCAACGATGCGCTGCGCGACGAACTGGTTCCGCTCAACAAGAAATACCCCCTGAACGCGCTGCTGGCCGCCTGCGAGCGCTATCTCGCCCATGCGCCGCGCGATTTCATCACTTTCGAATACTGCATGCTGGACGGCATCAACGATACCGACCAGCATGCCCGGGAACTGATCCAGCTGGCGCGCCAGGTGCGCTGCAAGCTGAATCTGATCCCCTTCAATCCTTTCCCGGCCTCCGGCCTGAAGCGTTCGCCGTCGGCGCGAGTCAAGGTATTCGCCCAGCGCCTCATGGATGCCGGCATCGTCACCACGGTGCGCAAGACGCGCGGCGACGATATCGACGCGGCCTGTGGCCAGCTGGCCGGCGAAGTGCGCGATCGCACGCGCATCACTGAACGCAACGCCACCCGAACCATTCCCATCCAACAGGTGCACGCATGACGCAGGATTCCGTTTCGGCCGCCACGCCCGCCGCAATCGCTCCCGGTGCCGCGGCGCCTACGGTGGGTTCGGCGCTGCGGACGCTGCGCCAGGCCAAGGGCTGGTCGCTCGAGGAGGTCTCCAGCCGCATCAAGTTTTCGACGCGCATGATCCAGGCGCTCGAGGAAGAACGCTGGGAAGCCCTGCCCAAGGGCGTGTCGCTGCGCGGCCTGGTGCGCAACTACGCCCGCATGCTGGGCGCCGACGCCCAGGCCGTGGTCGATTCGCTGGATCTCGAGGCGGTGCGCGCGCCCGCGCCGGCCAGGCTGGCGCCGCGCGGCGGACAGGGCCTGCGTCCGGCCGGCGTCAATATCTCGGTCGACGACGAGCGCTCCTCCGGTTCCTGGGGATGGCTGCTCGCCATCCTCGTGGTGGTCGCCGCCGGGGTGGCCTATGCTTTCTGGCAAGGCTGGCTGCCGCAGGAGTGGCTGCCGGCGCAATGGTTTTCTCCGGTGACCCAGTAACAACGGGTGCGATACATGCAAGATAGCTCTATGCCCTGCCAGGACGCGCCGCCGCCGGACGCCGGCGCGGCGCCGCGCCGCGCCACGCGCGCCGTGCGGGTGCAGTGGGGCGGGCGCACGGTCACCGTGGGCGGCAATGCCAGCGTGGTCGTGCAGTCCATGACCAATACCGACACCGCCGACGCGATGGCCACCGCCATCCAGGTCAAGGAACTGGCCCAGGCCGGCTCCGAGATCGTGCGCATCACCGTCAACACGCCCGAGGCCGCGCGCGAAGTCGCCGCCATCCGCGAACAGCTCGATCGCATGGGCGTCGAAGTGCCGCTGGTGGGCGATTTCCACTACAACGGCCACAAGCTGCTGACGCAGTTCCCCGAGTGCGCGCAGGCGCTGTCCAAGTACCGCATCAACCCGGGCAACATGGGCGGCGGCAAGCGGCGCGACGACAATTTCGCCCAGATGATCGAAGTGGCGTGCCGCCACGACAAGCCCGTGCGCATCGGCGTGAACTGGGGCAGCCTCGATCACGAGCTGATGGCGCGCAAGATGGACGAGAACAGCCGGCGTGCGCAGCCCTGGGAAGCCCGGGCCGTCATGCGCGACGCCCTGGTGGTCTCGGCCATCAGCAATGCGCGCCGCGCCGAGGAGCTCGGCCTGCGTTCCGACGCCATCGTGCTGTCGTGCAAGGTCAGCCATGTGCAGGACCTGATCGCCGTCTACCGCGACCTGTCCGCGCGCTGCGACTATCCGCTGCACCTGGGCCTGACCGAAGCCGGCATGGGCAGCAAGGGCATCGTCGCCTCCACGGCGGCGCTGGCCGTGCTGCTGCAACAAGGCATCGGCGACACCATTCGAATCTCGCTGACGCCCGAACCGGGCGGGGACCGGGCCCGCGAAGTCATCGTGGCGCAGGAAATCCTGCAGACCATGGGCTTGCGCGCGTTCACGCCCATGGTGGTGGCGTGTCCGGGCTGCGGGCGCACCAGCAGCACCTTCTTCCAGGAACTTGCCGACAGCATCCAGTCGTTCCTGCGCCGGCAGATGCCCCTGTGGCGCACGCGCTACCCCGGCGTCGAGAGCATGAATGTCGCGGTGATGGGCTGTGTGGTCAACGGGCCGGGCGAAAGCCGGCACGCCGACATCGGCATCAGCCTGCCCGGCACGGGCGAGGTGCCCGCCGCGCCGGTTTTCATCGACGGCGAGCGCACGGTCACGCTCAAGGGCGACCATATCGCCCAGGAATTCCAGGCCATCGTCGAAGACTACGTCGCGCGCCGCTACGGCGCCGGCATCATTCATCAGGAATAAGGGACCAAGCCGCCAGGCCCGCTTCGCTGCGGGTGTGGCGGGCATGACGAAGATGACGCAAGTTTTCCAGAAAGTCTCCGCCATCCGGGGCATGAACGACGTGCTGCCGGGCCCCAGCGCCCGCTGGGAAAAATTCGAAGATATCGTGCGTGGCTGGCTGCGCGGCTACGGTTATCGCAATGTGCGCACGCCGGTGCTCGAGCACACCAGGCTGTTTGCCCGGGGCATCGGCGAAGTCACGGACATTGTCGAGAAAGAGATGTACACCTTCACGGACGCGCTCAACGGCGACTCGCTGACGATGCGTCCGGAGATGACCGCAGGGATCGTGCGCGCCAGCATCGAACACAACATGCTGTACGACCGGCCGCACCGGGTCTACGCGATCGGTCCCGTGTTCCGCCACGAGCGTCCGCAGCGGGGGCGCTACCGCCAGTTCCACCAGATCGACGTCGAGGCGCTGGGCTTTGCCGGCCCCGACGTCGATGCCGAAATGATCGTCATGCTGGCCCGGCTCTGGAAGCTGCTGGGCCTGCAGGATGTCCGCCTGGAGCTGAACTCGCTCGGGCAGCCGGCCGAGCGCGCCGCCCACCGCGCCGCGTTGATCGAGCATCTGGAGCGCCACCAGGACGTCCTCGACGAGGATGGCCGCCGCCGCATGTACAGCAACCCCTTGCGGGTGCTGGACACCAAGAACCCTGCCATGCAGGAAATGGCCGATAGCGCCCCGCGCTTGTTCGATTTCCTTGGCGAGGAATCGCGCAGCCATTTCGATGGCGTGTGCCAGCGCCTGGCCGACGCGGGTATCGAATACCGCCTCAATCCGCGCCTGGTGCGCGGGCTGGACTACTACAACCTGACCGTGTTCGAGTGGGTGACCGATCGCCTGGGCGCGCAAGGCACGGTATGCGGGGGCGGGCGCTATGACGGCCTGATCGAGCTGCTGGGCGGCAAGCCGGCGCCGGCGGTGGGCTTCGCCATCGGCATGGAGCGCCTGCTCGACCTCTGGGAGCAAAGCGTCGAGATCGAACAGCCGGCCGAGTGCGAGGTCTATATCGTGCACCAGGGCGAGGAAGGCCAGCGGCTGGCGGCCCAGGTGGGCGAGCAACTGCGCGACGCCGGCCTGGACGTCATCGTGCACGCGGGCGCGGCCGGCTTCAAGGCGCAATTCAAGCGCGCCGACGCCAGCGGCGCGCGTATTGCGGTTATTCTTGGCGGCGACGAAGTGGCCAGCCGCACCGCCAGCATCAAGCACCTGCGCGGGCCGGTCGGCGCCGAGGCGGCGCAGCAGCAGGTGCCGCTGGCGCGGTTGGCCGATGTTTTGAAATCCAAGGGTTAGCATGGCATACGATCTCGAAGAACAGGAAAAACTCGACGCAATCCGGGCCTGGTGGGCGCGTTACGGCACGCTGATCCTGACGCTGGCCACGCTGGTGGTGCTGGCATGGGGCGGCTGGTCGGGCTGGAAGGCCTACCAGAACTACCGCGCCAACCAGGCCATGGGCTATTTCGAGGCGCTCGAGGACGCCGCCCGCCTGGGCGGCGCCGATGCCGCCACGCGCATCAAGGCCGCGGCCGCCACGCTGCGCAGCGACTATCCGGCCACCGGCTACGCCGGCCGTGGCGTGCTGATCGCGGCCCAGGCGCTGCAAAGCCAGCAGGACGTCGACGGCGCGCGCGAGCAGCTCGAATGGCTGGCCGCGCAGGCCAAGCAGCCGGCCCTGCAGCCCGTCGCCCGCCTGCGCCTGGCCGGCATCCTGCTGGACCAGAAGCAATACGATGCGGCGCTTGCGCAGTTGAACAACCCGCCGGCGTCCTTCGCGGCCCTGTTCGCCGACCGGCGCGGCGACGTGCTGGCCGCGCAGGGCAAGCGCGATGAAGCGCGCGCGGCATGGCAAAGCGCGATCGACGGCCTGGGAACCAGCAACCCGTTGACGCAGGTCGTGCAACTGAAACTCGATGCCTTGAGCGGAGCCTGATCTTGATGCGTAATTCCCGCCCCGGCCGCGCGTGGCGCGGCGCCGTCGTGCTGACGGGCCTGCTGGCCCTGAGCGGCTGCTCGATGTTCTCCAGCGACGACGATCGCTACAAACCCGCCGAGCTCACGCAATATGCGCCCGGCATGTCGGTGCGCACGGCCTGGACGGCCTCGGTCGGCAGCGGCTCGGGCCTGGGCTTCGCGCCCACGGTGCTGGGCGAGTCGATCTACGCCGCCACGCCCGACGGGTCGGTCGGCAAGTTCGACCTGCTCAGCGGCCGGGCCATCTGGAAATCCTCGGCCGACGCCAAGCTGTCGGCGGGCGCCGGCAGCGACGGCCAGACCACCGCGGTGGCCACGCCCGACGGCGAGGTCATCGCCTTCGACGATACGGGCAAGATCAAATGGCGCGCCCGCGCCACCAGCGACGTCGCCATTCCGCCGGTGGTCGGCTATGGGGTGGTCGTGGTGCGCAGCGGCGACTACCGCATCCAGGCCTTCAACGCCGAGAACGGCGAGCGCATGTGGAGCATGCAGCGGCCGGGCCCGGCGCTGGCGCTGCGCAGCGCCGCGCAGATGGTGCTGGCCGAGGGCCTGGTCATCAGCGGCCTGCCGGGCGGCAAGCTGCTGGCCATCAACAGCGCCACCGGCAACGTCCAATGGGAAGGCACGGTGGCCACGCCGCGCGGCGCCAGCGACCTCGAGCGCCTGACCGACGTGGTGGGCGCCCCGCGTATCGCCGGCCGCCTGATGTGCGCGGTCGCCTACCAGGGCCGTATCGTGTGCTTCGACGTGTCGGCGGGCGGACGCCCCATCTGGGCCAAGGATTTCTCCAGCGCCAGCGGCATGGTCATCGACGACCGCTTCGCCTACGCGCCCGACCAGGGCAGCGTGGTCAGCGCCTTCGCGCTCGACAGCGGCAACAACGTATGGAAACAGGCCGAGTTGAAGAATCGCCTGCTGACCGCGCCGGCCTTGCTCGGCGAGGCCGTGGCGGTGGGCGACTTCGAAGGCTATGTCCATTTCCTGTCGCGTAGCGACGGCCGCCTGCTGGCGCGGCTGTCGGTGGGCGGGGGCGCCATTGTCTCGCCGCCGCAGACCACCTCCCAGGGCGTGCTGGTGCAGACCGGCAATGGCAGCCTGGTGATGGTCCGCGCCAACTGAACTTTTCCTAGAGCAAGCCTCATACCGTGTCTTTCAAGCCTGTCGTTGCCCTGGTCGGCCGTCCCAATGTGGGCAAGTCGACCCTCTTCAACCGCCTGACGCGCTCTCGCGCGGCGCTGGTGGCCGATTTCTCCGGCCTGACCCGCGACCGCCACTACGGCGAGGGCAGGGTGGGCGACACGCCCTTCCTGGTGATCGACACGGGCGGCTTCGAACCGGTCGCCAAGGACGGCATCCTGGCCGAGATGGCGCGCCAGACGCGCCAGGCCATCGCCGAGGCCGACGTGGTGGTGTTCCTGGTCGATGCGCGGGCGGGCGTCAATGCGCACGATCACGAGATCGCGCGCCTGCTGCGCAAGTCCGGCCAGCAGCGCGTGCTGCTGGCGGTCAACAAGGCCGAAGGCATGGGCGTGGGCAACGCCACCAGCGATTTCCACGAACTGGGCCTGGGCGAGCCGCATCCGATTTCGGCCGCGCACGGCGACGGCATCGTCGACCTGATCGAGGTCGCCCTGAGCGGCCTGGTCGCGCCGCCGGTCGACACCGGCGAACAGCTCGAGCAGGATGTCGTCGACCACCGCATCAAGCTGGCCATCGTCGGCCGGCCCAACGTGGGCAAGTCCACCCTGATCAATACGCTGCTGGGCGAAGAGCGCGTGATCGCCTTCGACATGCCCGGCACCACGCGCGACGCGATCGAGATCGACTTCGAGCGCGACGGCAGGAAGTACACCCTGATCGACACCGCCGGCCTGCGCAAGCGCGGCAAGGTGTTCGAGGCGATCGAGAAGTTCTCGGTCATCAAGACGCTGCAGGCCATCGAGGCCAGCAACGTGGTGCTGCTGATGATCGACGCGCAGGCCGAGGTGTCCGAACAGGATGCCCACATCGCCGGCTTCGTGCTCGAGACCGGCCGCGCCGTGGTGGTGGCCATCAACAAGTGGGACGGCCTGGACAGCGACCAGCGCGAGCGCATCGAGCGGGAGTTCCAGCGCAAGCTGCGCTTTCTCGGCTTTGCGCGCATGCACACCATTTCGGCGCTCAAGGGGCAGGGCGTCAAGCCCTTGCTGAAGTCGGTCAACGCCGCGCACGCGGCGGCTTTCGCCAAGCTGTCCACGCCCCGGCTGACGCGCGAATTGCAGGCCGCCGTCGAACAGCAGCCGCCGCCGCGCAAGGGCATTTTCCGCCCCAAGATGCGCTACGCGCACCAGGGCGGACAGAACCCGCCTCTCATCGTGATCCATGGCAACGCGCTGGACGCGGTGCCCGATTCGTACCGCCGCTACCTGGAGACGCGCTTTCGCAATGCCTTCGACCTGGCCGGTACGCCGCTGCGCATCGAGTTCAAGTCGTCGCGCAACCCCTACGTCCAGGAAAACTGATCCATGAGCCGCTACTGGAGTCCCGTGGTCGGGACGCTCAGTCCCTATGTCCCAGGCGAGCAGCCCAAGCTGCCGGACCTGGTCAAGCTGAACACCAACGAGAACCCGTACGGGCCGTCGCCCAAGGTGCTGCAGGCCATCGCCGCGGCGGCCGGCGACATGCTCAAGCTGTACCCGGATCCGGCCTCGGACGACCTGCGCGGCGCGATTGCCGCGGCCGTCGGCGTGCAGCCCGACCAGGTGTTCGTGGGCAACGGTTCCGACGAGGTGCTGGCGCACGTCTTCATGGCGCTGTTTAGGCATGGGCGGCCGGTGCGTTTTCCGGATATCAGCTACAGCTTCTATCCCGTCTACTGCGGCCTGTACGAGATTCCCTATCAGGTCGTGCCGCTTACCGATGACTTCCGCATCGACCCGGCCGACTACCAGCCCGGCGACCAGGCCGCCGGCGGGATCATTTTCCCCAATCCCAATGCCCCGACCGGCCGCGCCCTCGCGCGCGACGAGGTCGAGCGCATCGTGGCCGCCAACCGCGACACCGTCGTGGTGGTGGACGAGGCCTATGTCGACTTCGGCGCCGAGTCGGTCGCGCCGCTGGTCGAACGCCACGACAACCTGCTGGTGGTCCAGACCTTGTCCAAGTCGCGCTCGCTTGCCGGCCTGCGCGTCGGCTTCGCGGTGGGCAGCCGGGCGCTCATCGACGGCCTGGAGCGGGTCAAGAACAGCTTCAACTCCTATCCCATAGACCGGCTCGCGTCGGCCGGCGCGCAGGCCGCCATGCAGGACAAGGCGTACTTCGACCGGACGCGCCAGGCCGTGATGGCCACGCGCGAGCGCATGAGCGCCGATCTGCGGGCGCTGGGGTTCGACGTGCTGCCCTCGGCGGCCAATTTCGTGTTCGCGCGCCACCCGGAGCATGACGCGGCGCGACTGGCCGGCCAGTTGCGCGAACGCAGCATCCTGGTGCGCCACTTCCGGCAGGCCCGTATCGATCAGTTCCTGCGCATCACGGTGGGCACGGACGCCCAATGCGAGGCCTTGATCAGCGCGCTGAAGAAAATTTTTTCGTTGTGACGCGCACTGGGGAATTTCCTGAAAACTCTGGTGTCATATTTGCGTATATCGCAAGTGGCACCGCCCGGGAAAACCCTGTAGAGTACTGATTTCGGCGTACTGTGCCGCCACTTAAAACAAACAAATGGAGCCTGGCCAATGAGCAATAAAGGGCAAACTTTGCAAGATCCGTTTCTGAACACGCTGCGCAAGGAACACGTGCCCGTGTCCATCTACCTGGTAAACGGCATCAAGCTTCAGGGGCAGATCGAATCGTTCGACCAGTATGTCGTGCTGCTGCGCAATACCGTGACCCAGATGGTGTACAAGCACGCCATCTCCACCGTGGTTCCGGCGCGCGCCGTCAATTTCCAGGTGGAAGTTCCCGCTGAATAATCGCCCCGCTCCAGCATTACCCTTGATTGCCCGCCGCGCGGCCAGCGCCGGCGGGCATTTTCGCTTTGGCTCCAAAATGGTGCATGTATGCGCGCACTGATCATCAGCGTCGATCTCGGCAATCCTGACTACCCGGCCCACGCCGAGGAGTTCGCCATGCTGGCCAAGGGCGCCGGCGCCGAGATCGTCGGCACGCTGACGGCGCGGCGCGACCGGCCCGACGCCAAGTTCTTCATCGGTTCGGGCAAGGTCGAGGAGGGCGTGGCGATGGCCGGCGCGCTGCTGGCCGACATCATCCTGTTCGACCAGCCGCTGTCGCCGGCGCAGCAGCGCAACCTCGAGCGCGAATTCAACCTGCGCGTGGTCGATCGCGTGGCGCTGATCCTGGATATCTTCGCGCTGCGCGCCAAGAGCCACGAAGGCAAGCTGCAGGTCGAACTGGCCCAGCTGCAGCACCTGGCCACGCGCCTGACGCGCATGTGGAGCCACCTGGAGCGGCAGCGCGGCGGCATCGGCATGCGCGGGCCGGGCGAGGCGCAGCTCGAAATGGACCGCCGCATGATCGGCGCCAAGGTCAAGGTGCTGCGCGAGCGCCTGGACCGGGTCGAGCGCCAGCGGGTCACGCAGCGCCGGGCGCGGGCGCGCGGCGGCGCGCTGTCGGTCTCGCTGGTGGGCTACACCAACGCCGGCAAGTCCACGCTGTTCAACGCCATGACGCGCGCCGGGGCCTATGCCGCGGACCAGCTGTTCGCCACCCTGGACACCACCACGCGGCGCATCTGGATCGACGGCGCGGGTTCGGTGGTGCTGTCGGACACGGTCGGGTTCATCCGCGACCTGCCGCACAACCTGATTGCGGCGTTTCGCGCCACGCTCGAGGAAACCGTGCATGCCGACCTGCTGCTGCACGTGGTCGACGCGGCCAGCGCGCAGCGCGACGAGCAGATCGCCGAGGTCGACAAGGTGCTGGCCGAGATCGGCGCGGCGCAGATTCCGACCATTCTGGTATACAACAAGATCGACCGCGCGGGCCTGGAGCCACGGGTCGACCGCGACGCCCATGGTACGATTGCGCGAGTATTCGTAAGCGCTACCGAGCGCGCCGGTCTGGATGCGTTGCGCGGGGCAATTGCAGAGATCGGCCAGATTGTGGGAAACAATGTCTCGAATCACCAAACTCTTCAATCTGAATGACCCCGGCTGGGGCCGCGGCAACAATAACGGCAACGGCTCCGAGCCGCCGCGACGTCCTCAGGGCGGCGGCGACGGTCCGCCCGACCTCGACGAGGTCTGGCGCGATTTCAACAATCGCATAGGCGCGCTGTTCGGCCGCAAGGGCGGGGGGGGCAACAATCGTCCCAACAACCGCGGCGGCATGACGCCGCCTTCGCCGCGCGGCGCCCGCATCGGCCTGGGCATCATCGCCCTGGTGCTGGTGCTGCTGTGGCTGGCCAGCGGATTCTTCATCGTCCAGGAAGGCCAGGTCGCGGTCGTCACCCAGTTCGGCAAGTACAAGAACACCGCGCCGGCGGGCTTCCAGTGGCGCATGCCTTACCCCATCCAGAACCACGAAATGGTCAACGTGTCGCAGCTGCGCACGTTCGAGGTGGGCTTTCGCGGCGGTTCGCGCAACAAGGTGCTGCCCGAGGCCTTGATGCTGACCACCGACGAGAACATCGTCGACATGCAATTCGTGGTGCAGTATCGCCTGCGCGCCGACGGCGCGCCCGACTACCTGTTCAAGATGCGCGACCCGGACGAGTCCGTGCGCCAGGCGGCGGAAACCGCCATGCGCGAAATCGTCGGCAAGAAGCCGATGGACTTCGTGCTCTACGAGGGCCGTACCGAAGTCGCCGCCGAAGTGCAGAATCTCATGCAGCAGATCCTGGACCGCTACAACGCCGGCATCCAGATCAGCACGGTCGCCATCCAGAACGTCCAGCCGCCCGAGCAGGTGCAGGCCGCGTTCGACGACGCCGTCAAGGCGGGCCAGGACCGCGAGCGCCAGATCAACGAAGGCCAGGCATACGCCAACCAGGTCGTGCCGCTGGCCAGCGGCCAGGCCTCGCGCATGATCGAGCAGGCCGAGGGCTACAAGGCCAAGGTGATCGGCGATGCGCAGGGTAATGCCGCGCGCTTCTCCTCCATCCTCAACGAGTACGAGAAGGCGCCGCAGGTCATGCGAGAACGCCTGTACCTGGAAACCATGCAGGAAGTCTTCACGCGCGCCAGCAAGGTCATGGTCGATACCAAGGGCGGCAACAACATGCTGTACCTGCCGCTGGACAAGATCATGCAGCAGGCCGCGCAAGACGCCGGCAAGCCGTCCTCCTCCAGCCTGGGCCTGCCCGGCGCGAACCAGCCGGCGATTCCGCAGGCGCCGGCGCGCGGTTCGGCCAGCGGCCAGTCTTCATCCGGCAGCAGCAATAGCAACACGCTGCCTCGCGACCGCATGTCGCGCTAATCCGGAGGAGTCCCCAACATGCAACGTCTCATGCCCATCCTGGTCGGACTGCTCGTCATCCTGGCCGTCCTGTCTTCATGCGTCTTCGTGGTCCGCGAGCGCGACTACGCCCTGGTATTCTCGCTGGGCGAGGTGCGCAAGGTCATCAGCGAGCCCGGCCTGTATTTCAAGGCGCCGCCGCCGTTCCAGAACGTCGTCACGCTGGACAAGCGCATCCTCACCATCGAGTCCAGCGATGCCGAGCGCATCCAGACCTCCGAGAAGAAGAACCTGCTGATCGACTCGTACGTCAAGTGGCGCATCGCCGATCCGCGCCTGTACTACGTGACCTTCGGCGGCAACGAGCGCGCCGCCCAGGAGCGCCTGCAGGCGCAGATCCGCGACGCCCTGAACGCCGCGGTCAACGTGCGCACGGTCAAGGACGTGGTGTCCGCCGAGCGCGACAAGGTCATGGCCGAAATCCTCACCAACGTCGCCAAGCGCGCCGAGCCGCTGGGCGTGCAGGTAGTCGACGTGCGCCTGCGCCGCATCGAGTTCGCGCCCGAGATTTCCGAGTCGGTCTATCGCCGCATGGAAGCCGAGCGTACCCGCGTGGCCAACGAACTGCGTTCGATCGGCGCGGCCGAAAGCGAGAAGATCCGCGCCGAGGCCGACCGCCAGCGCGAGGTCATCGTGGCCCAGGCCTATGCGCGCGCCCAGGGCATCATGGGCGAGGGCGACGCCCAGGCCGGCAGCATCTACGCCCAGGCGTTCGGCCGCAACACCGAGTTCTACACCTATTACAAGAGCCTGGAAGCCTATCGCGCCGCGTTCGGAAAAACCGGTGACGTATTGGTGGTCGATCCGACTTCGGAGTTCTTCCAGTTTTTCAAGAACCCAGGCAAGGGCGCAGCGGGCGCTCCGGCACCGGCGAATTGACGCCGGCGCGGTAAAGTAGGGCGGTTCGGGACAACCCCTAGGAACGGGGTGCCGATCCATGTACAATACCGCGTAAGCTAGAAAACATTCCGCAACGGCTGAGCGGGCTTACGCCCTCTCGGCCGTTTTTCGTTTGGGCAACGTCCGCGCATGTTCCGGGCGTGATTCAGGTATAGAAATCCATGGGTAACTGGTTGCTGCCCGAAGGCCTTGCCGACGTTCTGCCGGCCGAGGCCCGGCGCATCGAGGAACTGCGTCGCGAATTGCTCGATCTCTACCGTACCTACGGTTTCGAGCTGGTCGCGCCGCCGCTGGTCGAATACATCGATTCACTGCTGTCGAGCACCGGCAGCGATCTGAATCTGCGCACCTGCAAGCTGGTCGACCAGCTGTCCGGCCGCACCCTGGGCGTGCGCGCCGACATGACTTCGCAGGTCACGCGCATCGACGCCCATCTGCTCAACCGTGCCGGCGTGACGCGCCTGTGCTATTGCGGCAGCGTCCTGCATGCGCGCCCGGCCGACCTGCTGTCAAGCCGCGAGCTGCTGCAGATCGGCGCGGAAATCTATGGCCATGCCGGCTTCGAGGCCGACCTGGAGATCATCCAGCTGGTCATGGAAACCCTGGCCACCGCCGGGGTGCGCAATGCCCGCCTGGACCTGTGCCATTCGGGCGTGATGCGCGCCATTTTCGACGCCGATCCCCAGGCCTCGCGCCATGCCGGCGACCTGTGCACGCTGCTGCGCGAGAAGGACGTGCCGGGGCTGGCCGAGCTGGCGAGCCGCGTCGAAGGGCTGGGCGCGGATACCGTGCGCGCGTTGCAGGCGCTGGCCACGCTGTACGGCGGACCCGAGATCATCGCCCGGGCGCGGCGCGAACTGCCGGCGGTGCCCGGCATGGCGCAGGCGCTGGACGCCCTGCAGGCCCTGGTCGATGCCATGCCTGGCGTAACGCTCAGCGTGGACCTCGCCGACGTCGGCGGATACGGCTATCACTCGGGCGTGACCTTCGCGGTGTATGCCGAAGACTGGCACGACGCGCTGGTGCGCGGCGGCCGCTACGACGATGTCAGCCGCGCTTTCGGCCGGGCCCGTCCGGCCACCGGCTTCAGTCTCGACCTGCGCAAGCTGGCGGCGGGCCTGACGCCGGCCGAGCCGGCGCGCGCGGTGCGCGCCCCTTGGGGACAAGACCCCGCCCTGACCGACGCCGTGCGTCGTTTGCGCCGGTCGGGCGAAATCGTCGTTCAGGTACTGCCCGGTCACGAGCAGGGCCTGGACGAATTCGTTTGCGATCGCGAGCTGGCGCTGCAGGATGGCGCCTGGACGGTCAGAACGCTGTGACTAACTCCCTCCTGGCAACGGGAGGGCCGCGGGGAGATTTCCGGATTTCCCGAGAAACTCGATATTGATTCGTAAAATGAGCAAGAACGTAGTTGTGATCGGCACCCAGTGGGGTGACGAGGGCAAAGGCAAGATCGTCGACTGGCTGGCCGAGTCCGTGCAGGGCGTGGTGCGCTTCCAGGGTGGCCACAATGCCGGCCACACGCTGTGGATCAACGGCAAGAAGACCATTCTGCGCCTGATCCCGTCGGGCATCATGCATGACGGCGTCACGTGCTTCATCGGCAACGGCGTGGTGCTGTCGCCCGAAGCGCTGCTCAAGGAAATCGAAGAGCTCGAGGCGGCCGGCCTGGACGTCCGTTCGCGCCTGCAGGTCTCCGAGATCTGCACGCTGATCCTGCCGTACCACGTGGCCGTCGACAAGGCGCGCGAGGCGCGCAAGGGCGAGGGCAAGATCGGCACGACCGGCCGCGGCATCGGCCCGGCCTACGAAGACAAGGTCGCGCGCCGCGCCCTGCGGGTGCAGGACCTCTTCAACCCGGCGCTGTTCGACGAGAAGCTGGCCGAGGTGCTCGATTACCACAACTTCGTGCTGACCCAGTACCTGGGCGCCGAGCCCGTGTCGGCCAACGAAGTGCGCGACCAGGCCATGGCCCTGGCGCCGGCCATCGCGCCCATGGTGCGCGATGTCTCGAGCAACCTGTTCGCGCTGCAGCAGGAAGGCAAGAACCTGCTGTTCGAAGGCGCTCAGGGCGCGCTGCTCGACGTCGACCACGGCACGTACCCCTACGTCACCAGCAGCAACTGTGTGGCGGGCGCGGCGTCGGCCGGCGCGGGCGTCGGTCCGCAATCGCTGCAATACGTGCTGGGCATCACCAAGGCCTACACGACCCGCGTCGGATCGGGCCCGTTCCCCACGGAGCTGGTCGACGAGATCGGCACGCGCCTGGCCACCATCGGCAAGGAGTTCGGCTCGGTCACCGGCCGCCCGCGCCGCTGCGGCTGGTTCGATGGCGCCGCGCTGAAGCGCTCGGTGCGCCTGAACGGCATTTCCGGCCTGTGCATCACCAAGCTGGACGTGCTCGACGGCCTGGAAACCATCCAGCTGGGCGTGGGCTACCGCGTCAACGGCGAGTTCCGCGACGTGCTGCCGTATGGCGCGCACGCCGTGGCGCAGGCGCAGGCGGTGCTCGAAGAGCTGCCGGGCTGGACCGAATCCACCGTCGGCATCACCGAGTACAGCAAGCTGCCGGTCAACGCGCGCCGTTATCTGGAGCGCGTGGCCGAAGTGTGTGGCGTGCCGATCGACCTGGTCTCGACCGGGCCCGACCGCAACGAAACCATCGTGCTGCGCCACCCCTTCAAGGGCTAGGGCGCCGCGGGCCGCGCCCCGTTGTGGCGCGGCCTCGGTTATTATTCGCCAGGCCGCCGCGGGTCGTTCCGCAGGCGGCCTTGTCATTTTCTTTTGCAGGGAGATATCCGCCTATGAGCTCGCCGAGCAGTGACGATAGCCATTTGTGGGTGACCTGGGACGATTACCACCGCCTGATCGAGCGGCTGGCGCTGCAGGTGTACCAGTCCGGCTGGCAGTTCGACCAGATCCTGTGTCTGGCGCGCGGCGGCGTGCGGGTCGGCGACGTCATGTCGCGGATTTTCGACGTGCCTCTGGGCATTCTGGCCACCAGCAGCTATCGCGAGGCGGCCGGCACCAAGCAGGGCAACCTGGACATCGCGCAGTTCATCACCATCACGCGCGGCACCCTGTCCGGGCGGGTGTTGCTGGTGGACGACATGGTCGATACCGGCCATACGTTCAACAAAGTGCATGCCCACCTGAGCGAGCAGTTCCCGGCCATTGCCGAGTTGCGCAGCGCCGTGCTGTGGTGGAAGGGGCATTCGCAGGCCACGCCCGACTACTTTGTCGACAAATTGCCCACCAATCCGTGGATCCACCAGCCGTTCGAGGATTACGACAGCCTGCGTCCGCACCAGCTTGAAGCCTGGATCCGGAAAGGCTACAAATAGAAAACGGCCCGGTCGGGCCGCCTGGCCAGGGCCCGCCACGGGCTGCCCCTGGTCAGAATGGCGTCATTCGTGCTAGAATCGCTGGTTATCGCTAAACCGAACCTGGCGTCTTGTTTCCTGGTAATACCAAGGGTGGCTGGAAACGCTGGTTGGGCTGTGCTACTGATGCGGCAAGTTGTCCTAGCTTGTCGCCATGGGCGCATAGCCGCGGCAGCCAAGCCAGGTTAGTGGTCAAACCGTTACCCACTTATTGCTATCCATAAAGGCCAACCACTTTATGCCTATCGTTCGACTGAAGGAAAACGAACCGTTTGAAGCCGCGCTGCGCCGCTTCAAGCGCACCATCGAGAAAACCGGCTTGCTCACCGAACTGCGTTCGCGCGAGTTCTACGAGAAGCCCACGGCCGAGCGCAAGCGCAAGCACGCCGCCGCGGTGAAGCGCCACTACAAGCGGATTCGTAGCCAGCAACTGCCCCCGCGCCTGTATTGATGCCTGATTCCCGAATCTATTGATTCCAGAATCATTCATCCAGGATTTGCTCGCCCGCGTCGACGTCGTTGACGTCGTCGGGCGATATGTGCAGCTGCGCAAGGGTGGGGCCAACCTGCTTGGCCTTTGTCCCTTCCACAACGAAAAAAGCCCGTCGTTCACTGTCAGTCCGACCAAGCAGTTCTATCACTGTTTCGGTTGCGGCGCGCACGGCAGTGCCATCACCTTCCTGATGGAGCATACGGGCGCGAGTTTCCCCGAGGCCGTACGCACGTTGGCGGCTGCCGTGGGGCTCACGGTTCCCGAAGAAAACCGCAGTCCTCGCCAGCAGGCCGAATCGGCCCGCCGCAAGGCCGAGGTGTCGCGCCATACGCAGGTGCTCGACGCCGCGCAGGCGCACTATCTGCGCCAGTTGCGCGCTTCGCCGCAGGCCATCGCCTACCTCAAGCAACGCGGGCTGACCGGCGAGATCGCCGCCCATTTCGGGCTGGGGTGGTCGGGTACCGACCGCCATGGCCTGTCCCATGTATTCGACAACTACGATGATCCCGTGCTGGTGGAAGCCGGCCTGGTGATCGAGTCGGAGGACGGACGGCGCTACGACCGCTTTCGCGAGCGCGTGATGTTTCCCATCCGCAATGCGCGCGGCAGCCTGATCGGTTTTGGCGGACGCATCATCGGCAAGGGCGAGCCCAAGTACCTCAATTCGCCCGAGACCCCGCTGTTTTCCAAGGGCCATGAACTCTATGGCCTGTGGGAGGCTCGCCTGGCGATACGCCAGGAGGGACAGGTCGTGGTGGTCGAGGGCTACATGGACGTCGTGGGACTGGCGCAGCAGGGCATCGCCAACGCGGTGGCCACGCTGGGCACGTCGACCACGCCCGACCATGTGAAGAAGCTGCTGCGCGCCAGCGACAAGGTCATTTTCAGCTTCGACGGCGACGGCGCCGGCCGGCGCGCCGCCTGGCGGGCCCTGCAGGCCTGCCTGCCGGTGCTGCGCGACGATATCGCCATCCGCTTCCTGTTCCTGCCCAGCGAGCACGATCCGGATTCGTATGTGCGCGAACTGGGCGCCGAGGCGTTTCGTACCCGCCTGGGCGAAGCCGTGGCGCTGTCGCGCTTTCTGCTCGACGAGCTGGCCTCGCGCCATACCATGGGCGAGGCCGAGGGGCGGGCTAGCTGCCTGCACGAGGCCAAGCCGCTGCTGGCCGCCATCCCCGAGTGCGCGCTGCGCGTGCAGATCGAACGCGAACTGGCGCGCCTGGTGCAGCTCACGCCCGAGGAAATGGCCCAGGTGCTGGCCCAGCAACCCGCTCGGCCGCTCGCTGCGGCCGCCGCGCCGGCCCAGGCGTCCGCGCCGGCGGCCGGCCGCGACGGCGGATCGGGGCATGCCGACGAGGCGCCGCCAGACTGGGCGTTCGAGCCCGTGCACGACTTCGAGCCCGATGCCTATTCCGTCGGCGCCGTCGACGGGGAGCCGGGTATGCCGGCCTCGGGCGGCTGGCAGGAGCGCAAGGGCCGGCAGGGCGGCGACTGGAAAGGCAAGAAAGGCGATTGGAAAGGCAAGAAGGGCGACTGGAAGGGCCGCCGCGACAATGATACGGGCGGTTACGAAGGCCGCCGCACCATGCCGTCGCTGGCCAGGCGGCTGCTTTGCCTGTTGCTGGCCCACCCCGAACTGGTCGATACCATGGGTGACCAGCAGCTTGAAGTTATCGACCATGGCCCCCATTTAGGATTGGTAAGGGACCTGATCCTGCTGGCGCAGACCAGTGGCGCGCGCCACGTGGGCGCGCTGATGGAGGCTGCCGACCCGGATTCCGATCTCTACGTGGTGCTCAAGGGCCTGCGCGCCGATGTCCTGGCCCAGGAAGACCTGCCGCACCCGCAGACCGAATGGGATGACGCGCTGCGGCGCATGGAGTTCGATGCGGCCCGCGCCGAAATGGCGAAGCTGGCCGAAAGCGGCCTGGCGACCGACGAGGCGCGCCGGCGCTACCTGGAACTGTCGAGCAGAATCATGGTCTTAAAGAATGCCGGGGCACAGTAATTGCGGTAAGATCGAGGGTTTTCGCTTAAAGGCGAAATTTCGGTTTTGCGTGTTGCCGTTCTGGTGTTGCGCCGGGTCTTTTCAGGCCCGCGGAATGCGGGCGGCGGTGGCGACATCGAATTGAATGCGTGGCACTGGCGAGCGAGCGCTTGGCGCTTGCCGCGGGTGTGCGGGGATGGACAGGTGCCGGCTGACGCACGGTGCGCAGGGTCATGGCGGGTGGCGGCATTCATGTGCCGGGCCGGCGCATGGCCTTTTGCGGTTTGCGGCGTGGCAGCCCCGAGGTCCGTCCCTGATATGTTACAAACGTATTAGCAGGAGGCAGGTTCAGCAGTCTGGCGTGGACATCGTCCCGTGGCATTGCAGTCGGGTGTTGTGTTTGGAGAGCAGCGAAGGGCAGGGCCCATTGAGCTGACCAGGCCTGTAACAGGCGAGACAACCCCGCGCGTTGCCCGGCATGCCGGCCAGGCGGCATGGCGTACCGGCGCGTCTTTGGGCCCCAGGGCCAGAAAGGACGCGCCACGGCCCGCAAGCGGGCCGGGCTGCGATACCAGCGCAGCGCGTCGTGCCGGCGGACCCGCCTTGTTTTACCCGTGTCGACGTGTTTCGTGCGATGCTCGAAAACGCGTTCATGCGGTGCAATGACCCCAATGGGTTGCGACGACCACGGAAGCGACTATGACCAAATCCACAGGCAAATCCCCCTCTGCAATCGATGCGGCAACTGCCCAATCCACGACGGCCAAGCGTGCCGTAAGCAAGGCGGCGGAAAAGGCCCCTGCCAAGACTGCGGTGAAGGTCGCCAAGCCCGCTGCCAAGACGGCCGCCAAGAAGGCGGCCACCAAGACGGTCGCGGCCAAGACGGCCGCCGCCGACAAGCCGGCCAAGACCACCAAGGCGCGCGCCAAGAAGGCCGAGGACAAGCTGGCCGACCTGGTCGGCGCCGCGCGTCCGGCGCCCAGCGGCCGCCGCCCCGGCCGTCCCGCGAAGAACGCCAACAACGATAGCGACGCTTTCGACGATTCCATGGACGGCGAAGGCGAAGTGCTGCCCGACCTGAAGCCGCCCAAGCGCGGCGGCAAGCGCGGCAAGGCCGATCCCAAGGATCTGATCGCCCGCGGCCCCGTCACGCCCGAGGAATACGAAGCGCGCCGCAATCGCCTTAAGCAGCTGATCAAGCTGGGCAAGGACCGCGGCTACCTGACCTACGGCGAAATCAACGACCATCTGCCCGACGACCTGGTCGACGCCGAAGCGATCGACGGCATCATCAGCACCTTCAGCGACATGGGGATCGCGGTCTATGACCAGGCCCCCGACGCCGAAACCCTGCTGATGAGCGAGAACGCGCCGGTCGCCTCCAACGACGACGATGTCGAGGACGAGGCCGAGGCCGCCCTCACCACCGTGGACTCCGACTTTGGCCGCACCACCGACCCCGTGCGCATGTACATGCGTGAAATGGGCTCGGTCGAGCTGCTGACGCGCGAAGGCGAAATCGAAATCGCCAAGCGGATCGAGGACGGCCTCAAGCACATGGTGATGGCCATCTCGGCTTGTCCCACCACCATCAACGAAATCCTCGCCCACATCTTGCGCGTGCGCGAAGGCCAGGCCCAGATCGACGAAGTGGTCGATGGCCTGGTCGATCCCGAGGACGGCGAGGAATACGCCGGCGCCGGCGTGACCGCCGACGAGGACGAAGGCGATGACGGCCCGGCCGGCGGCATGTCCAGCAAGCAGCTGGAAGACCTGCGCGTCAAGGCCCTGGCCAAGTTCGACGAGGTGAGCAAGCAGTTCGAGAAGATGCGCCAGTCCTACGAGAAGGAAGGCTATAAGTCGGACGCCTATCTCAAGGCCCAGGACATCATCCAGACCGAGCTCATGGGCATCCGCTTCACGGCCAAGATGGTCGAGAAACTGGCCGATACCCTGCGCGCCCAGGTCGAGGAAGTTCGCCAGCTCGAGCGCGCGGTGCTGCATACCTGCGTCGACCGCGCCGGCATGCCGCGCTCGCACTTCCTCAAGGCCTTCCCCGGCAACGAGACCAACCTGCAGTGGGTGCTGGACGAAGTCGCCGCCGCCCATGCCTACAGCGAAACCCTCGAACGCCAGGTCCCGGCCGTGCAGGAACTGCAGCAGAAGCTGATCGACCTGCAGACGCGCGTCGTGCTGCCGCTGAAGGACCTCAAGGACGTCAACAAGCGCATGGCCACCGGCGAAGCCAAGGCCCGCAAGGCCAAGCGCGAAATGACCGAGGCCAACCTGCGCCTGGTGATCTCCATCGCCAAGAAGTACACCAACCGCGGCCTGCAGTTCCTGGACCTGATCCAGGAAGGCAACATCGGCCTGATGAAGGCTGTGGACAAGTTCGAATACCGGCGCGGCTACAAGTTCTCGACCTACGCCACGTGGTGGATCCGCCAGGCCATTACGCGCTCCATCGCCGACCAGGCGCGCACCATCCGGATCCCGGTTCACATGATCGAAACGATCAACAAGATGAACCGGATCAGCCGCCAGATCCTGCAGGAAACCGGCGCCGAGCCGGATCCCGCGACCCTGGCGCAGAAGATGGACATGCCCGAGGACAAGATCCGCAAGATCCTGAAGATCGCCAAGGAGCCGATCTCCATGGAAACGCCCATCGGTGACGACGACGACTCGCACCTGGGCGATTTCATCGAGGACACCGCCACCCTGGCGCCTTCCGACGCGGCGCTGCACGGCTCGATGCGCGATGTGGTCAAAGAAGTGTTAGACTCCCTCACCCCGCGCGAGGCCAAGGTGCTGCGCATGCGTTTCGGCATCGAAATGAGCACCGACCAGACGCTGGAAGAGGTGGGCAAGCAGTTCGACGTTACGCGCGAGCGCATCCGTCAAATAGAGGCCAAAGCGCTGCGCAAGCTGCGCCACCCCAGCCGCGCCGACAAGCTGAAGAGCTTCCTCGAAGGGCAGTAAACATTTTCTGGGCCTCTAGCTCATGCCTGGTTAGAGCAGCGGACTCATAATCCGTTGGTGCCGAGTTCGACTCTCGGGGGGCCTACCAAAAAGGCCTGAGTATTCAGGCATTCACAGCCGCCAGCAATGGCGGCTGTTTTCTTTTTCGCGTCCGTCCGGCTCGGTCCCTGGACGCCGGAAACCGGAGGTGGCTTGCGATAGTCCCAAATTGGGACTATGAATTCAATTCATGCGAGTCATAGCCCTCAGCACCCTCCGTCAGTTCTGGGAAAAGCACCCGGCGGCTGAGCAGCCCCTCAAGGCCTGGGTGGACGAGGCGAGCAGGGCCCGATGGGCCCCTCCCGCGGACCTCAAGGCCCAATACCGGAGCGCCAGCGTTCTCAAGAACCGGCGCGTGGTATTCAACATCAAGGGCAATGACTACCGTCTGATTGTCGCTGTCGCCTTCAAGCTGGGCATCGTCTACGTGAAATTCATCGGCACCCATGTGGAGTACGACAGGGTCGATGCCGAGACAGTCGAAATGGAGTGAACATGGAAATCCGCCCCGTACGCACCGAGGCCGATTACAAGTCGGCTCTGTAGGAAGTTTCTCTGCTCATGGAGTCGGACCCTGAGCTGGGTACGCCCGATGGCGATCGGCTGGACGTGCTGGCCACGCTGGTGCAGGCCTATGAGGCGCGGCATTACCCGATCGAACTGCCGGATCCGGTCGAGGCGATCAAGTTCCGCATGGAGCAAGGTGGCCTGACTCCCAAGGACCTGGAGCCCATGATCGGGAAGCGCAACCGGGTCTACGAGGTCTTGAACCGCAAGCGCGGTCTTACCCTGCCCATGATCTGGCGCTTGCATACCGAATTGGGCATCCCGGCTGAAAGTTTGATCCGGCCGCCGGCGCACGCCTAGTCAGGCTCGCGTGGTGCCCTGGATTCTGCCGCAGGTGCAAGTCCTTCCGCAGCCGCCGGCAATGGCGGCTGTTTTCTCTTCCGGCGCCTGCGCGGCCCGAGAGTCTTGATTCTTGCTGATTGCCGCCCGCGGTTCTGATACATGGAACGCGAGCGTTGCCTGTTCCACTAATCGGGCGCGGATGACGGCACGGGCCATCGGGCACGCGTCGACGTCCGGGTAGCCCGGCATCCCGCCGGTGTCCAGAACGGTTCGAGGGCATATCGATGCCAGCGTTGATGTTTTTGCGTGGCTGTGCTCTACGGCATGGCCCAGGCGTGCCGCAAGGAGGGCGTTGACCATGGGGTTTCAGCTTTCCGCGCGCGATCGCCAGCGCCTGGCCGGGGTGCACCCGGACCTGGCGGCCGTGGTGGAGACGGCGGCCGGTGCATGCAACGGGCGGTTCATGGTCCTGGAGGGCGCGCGCTCGTCGCAGCGCCAGTCCAGGCTGCTCGCCCAAGGCGTCAGCCAGACGCTGTGCAGTCTGCATATTCCCCAGCCGGACGGTTGGGCCCATGCCGTGGATCTGGCGCCGCTGGTGGCCGGAACCATTCCCTGGGAGGACTGGGCGTCGTTCAAGCGGTTGGCGGAGGTGATGAAGCAGAGCGCGGCCAGGCTGGAGGTACCGCTGGAGTGGGGCGGCGACTGGACGACGCTCAAGGACGGGCCGCATTTCCAGCTGCCGCGCGGTTGGCGGGGGAAGGCGTGAGCGCGTTGTTCAGGTTGGTCGCGCCGTTCTTGCGAGCCTGCTCCTTCGCACAGCCAAGGAGGGTGGCAATGAAAACGTTCCGGTATGCAGTCGGCCTGGCGGGCCTGCTGGTCGCCGGCCACGCGATGGCTCAGCAAGGAAGTGAAGCTGCTCGATTGCGCAGCGATGCGCGCCGAGCGCAAGGCCGAGCAGGACAGGTTGAATGCAAAGAAGTCGCTCAGTCCAGCATGGCTTCGGCCTCGATCTCGATCAGCCATTCGGGTAGCGACAGGCCGCTGACGATGATCCAGGAAGAGGGCGGCGGGTTGTCCGGAAAGCGGCGGCGCAGCGCGGCGGCGATGACCTCCTGGTCGCCGCGCGCGTCCTCGCAGATGTAGATGCGCAGCATGATGACGTGCTTCATCGCGGCGCCGGCGGCCGCCAGTACGCGTTCGATGTTGTCCAGCGCGGCTTCGGTCTGCTCGTCCAGGCCGGGGCCCACGGTGCGCTCCTGGGCGTCGACGCCGACCTGGCCGGACAGCAGGATGCGACGCTGCCCGGTGACGATCAGTCCCTGGCTGAAGCCGTATTGCAGGGAGTCGAAGACGGTGTCGGGATTGAGGGCGATTCTGGGCATGCCGGCTCCTGTCCGTGCGCGGGGGAATGAGGGCATTCTAGTGCGTCCCGGCGTGGCATCCGCGCGGGCGGCGCAATTTGGAGATTGCAATCCGGCTGGGCGTTCTTATAATAATCAGATCGGTCGATTAATTAATTATGGGAAACGCATTGGCCATGGAAAAGATCGCAATCATAGGCGCCGGGCAGGCCGGCGCCGCGCTGGCGGCGCGCCTGCGCCAGGCCGGTTTCCAGGGCGGCATCGACGTGTTCGGCGCCGAGAGCGCGCCGCCTTACCAGCGGCCGCCGCTGTCCAAGAAGTACCTGGCGGGCGATTGGGAGGAGGAGCGTCTGTGGCTGCGTCCGGCGCAGTTCTGGCGCGAGCAGGGCATTACGCTGCACCTGGGCGGCACGGTCGAGGAGCTGGACCTGGCGTCGGGCACGCTGCGCTGCGGCGGCCAGCGCCATGGCTGGCACAAGCTGGCGTTGACCACCGGCGCCGCGCCACGCCCCTTGCCCGCGGCGTTCGCGGGCCGCGGCAATGTGTTCGAGCTGCGCAATCTGGCCGATGTGCAGCGGTTGCAGCCGATGTTCCTGGCCGGCCGCAGGCTGCTGGTCCTGGGGGGCGGCTATATCGGACTGGAAACCGCCGCGGTCGCGGCGCGGGCGGGGCTGTCGGTGCAGGTGGTGGAGCGCGCCCCGCGGATCCTGGAACGGGTGGCGTGCCCGGCCACGGCCGCGGCCATCCGCGCCTTGCACCAGCGCCATGGGGTGCTCATCCATGAGGGCCGCTCGGTGGCGCGTACCGAGGGCGACGAGGCCGTGACCGGCGTGGAGCTGGACAACGGGCTGCGCATTGCCTGCGACCTGGTGGTGGCCGGGGTGGGGGTGGCGCCGCAAACGGCGCTGGCCGAGGCGGCCGGGATCGATTGCGACGATGGGATCCTGGTCGATGCGTTCGGACGCACGTCGGCGCGCGGTGTGTGGGCGGCGGGGGATTGCGCGCGGTTCGTGCTGGGCGGCGAGCCGGCACGGCTCGAGAGCGTGCAGAACGCCATCGACCAGGCCGAGGCGGTGGCCGACGATATGCTGGGGCAGGGACGGCCGTACCAGCCCGTCCCGTGGTTCTGGTCGGATCAGTACGACATGAAGCTGCAGATCGTCGGCCTGAACCGCGGCTACGACGCGGTGGTGAGCCATGCGTCGGCCAAGGGCGAGTCCCATTGGTACTTCCGCGCCGGCCGCTTGATTTCGGTCGACGCGCTCAATGACGGGCGGGCGTATATGGTTGGCAAGAAGCTGCTGGAAGCCGGTCGCGCGGTCGGCCGTGGCGAGGTCGAGCGTCCCGGCTTCGAGCCGATGCAGTTGCTGCGCGATCAGGCCGAGGGCAGGTTGAGGTAGCCGTCCAGGAACAGCTGCACGGTGCGCTCGGCGAGCGCATCGGGCGAGACGCTGCCATCGGCCTTGTACCAGGTGTAGGTCCAGTTGATCATGCCGAAGAACAGCATGGTATCGACGTGGGCCAGGGTGCGGTTGGCGGCCATGTCGGGGCGCAGTTGCAGGAGCGCGTCGCGCACATAGGCGATCAGCTCGCGCTGCTTGGCGATCAGCGCCTTGCGCTGGTCTTCGGGCAGGGCGTCCAGGCAGGTCAGCATCACGACGTGCCGGTCGCGCGAAGTGGCGTAGATCTCGAGAAACAGCTTTACGATCTGGAGAAAGCGCGCCTTCGGTTCATTCGAACCGTACAGGACCTGGCGGCAGCGCTCCAGCAGGGAGTCGACGTGCGTGGTGAGCATGTCGCGCAATACCGCTTCCTTGCTGTCGAAGTAATGGTACAGGCGCGATTTCGAGCACTCGCAGGCCCGGGCGATATCGCCGATGGATGTTTCCGAGTAACCTTGGCGCGCAAACATTGCCGCCGCGCGCTCGATGATGGTGTCGCGGATATTCTCGTAATCCGCAGATCTCGTACGGGCCAAAACACCTCCGATGACGCGAGTGCCGCGATGGCTGTTTGTCGTGCCGCCATTTGTCGTGCATTCGCCGCCTGCAGTGGGCGGTGCCTGACGAAGGCCGGGCGCGCCCGCTTGGACGCTGCCTGATGCGAAGCAACAAACAGCGCGTGAACTCATGACTGAGGCAACCTCTAATTGTAGGGCCAGATGGCCCCGGGGGCAATGCGCCGGCCGGCGCGTTATCGTTCACATTCCCAGGTAGGCGGCGCGTATGCGCGGGTCCGCGATCAAGGCGCTCGCCGCTCCTTGCATGGTGATGTTGCCGGTCTCCATGACGTAGCCGCGGTCGGCGATCTGCAGCGCGCCGTAGGCGTTCTGTTCGATCAGCAGCACGGTGACGCCGAGTGCCTTCAGCCCGCGGATGACGTCGAAGATCTGCTGCACGATGATCGGCGCCAGGCCCATCGAGGGTTCGTCCAGCAGCAGGCAGGACGGCCTGCCCATCAGGGCGCGCGCCATCGCCAGCATCTGCTGTTGCCCGCCGGACAGTCCGCCGGCGGCCAGGTGGCGTTTTGCACGCAGGATGGGAAACATCTGGAACGCATCTTCCATGTCGCGCTCGACCCGTTGGTCGGCGTACAGGTAGGCGCCCAGCCGCAGGTTTTCCTCGACGCTGAGGTTGGTGAAGATCTGCCGGCCTTCGGGCGAGTGCGCCAGCCCGCGCGCCAGGCGGCGATGGGCGGGCACGGTGGCCAGGGCCTCGCCCCGGAAGGTAATGGCGCCGGCCGAGACCGGCTGCACGCCGGACAGGCAGCGCAGCAGGGTGGTCTTGCCCGCGCCGTTGGCGCCGACGACGGTGACGATCTCGCCGCTGTCGACCTGCAGGTCGATGCCGTGCAGCACTTCGATGCGCCCGTAGCACGAGCGTAGTCCTTGCACGGTCAGCATGGGCGCTCTCCCGGCTGGCTGTCGGTTCCAAGGTAGGCGGCGATGACCGCCGGGTCGCGGCTGATGGCGTCCGGCGAGCCTTCGGCGATTTTCTCGCCGTGATCGAGCACGACGATGTGGTTGGAAATGCGCATGACCATTTTCATATCGTGTTCGACCAGCAGGATGGCGACGCCCGTGGCGGCGACCTCGGCGATCAGGTGGTCGATCTCCTCGGTTTCGACCGCATTGCAGCCGGCGGCCGGTTCGTCCAGCAGCAGTACCTTGGGCTGCAGCGCCAGCGCGCGGGCGATCTCCAGCCGCTTGAGCGAGCCGTAGGAGAGGCTGGCGGCCTCGCGTTCGGCCGCGCGCTCCAGGCCCACGCGCCGCAGGAGCGCGCGGGCGCCTTCTTCGGCGCGCCGCGCGCGGGTCCGCGAAGCGCGCAGGTTGAAGAGATCGGACAGCAGGGCGCCTTGCTCCTGCAGGTGAAAGCCCGCGATGGCGTTTTCCAGCACCGTCATGTTCTGGAAGATCTGCAGGTTCTGGAAGGTGCGCGACATGCCGCGGCGCGCCAGGCGGAACGGCGCCATGCCGGTGACGTCGTCGCGGTCCAGCACGACGCGGCCGGCGCCGGGCTGGTAGATCCCCGAGATCATGTTGAACAGGGTGGTCTTGCCCGCGCCGTTGGGGCCGATGACAGACACGATCTCGCCCGGCTCGACGCTGAACGCGACGTCGTGCACGGCGCGCAGCCCGCCAAAGGTGATGCCCAGGCCGTGGATTTCCAGCAGGCTCATTTTTTCCTTCCTCGTATCGTGCGCATGATGGACGGAACCAGGCCTTCGGGCAGGAAGATCATGACCAGCATCATGGTCAGCCCCAGGATGAGGGGCTCGTAGTCGGCGAACACCGTCAGCACCTGCGGCAACAGCGTCAGCAGGCTCGCGCCGAAGATCGCGCCGGCGACCGAGCCGACGCCGCCCAGCACCGCCATGGTCACCATTTCGATCGAGTGCATGAAGCCCGCGACGTCAGGCGTGATGAAGCGGTTCTGCAGCGCCAGCAGCGAGCCCGAGACGGAGGCGTACACGGCCGATACGACAAACGCCTTGAGCTTGGCGCCGGCCACGTCGATGCCGACGGTGCTGGCCGCGATCTCCGAACCGTGCAGCGCGCGCAGCGTCCGCCCTGTCGGGCTGTGGTAGAGGTTGAGCGCGAGCCAGGCCCCGGCCAGCAGCGCGATGCCGGTCATGGCGTACCAGAACTGGCCGTTGGAGAGCTCCAGGCCCCAGCCCTTCAACAGGCCGCGCAGGCCGGGGTCGGGCACGGCGATGCCGTCCGGTCCTTTGGTGAGCTGGCGCTCGTTGTTCAGCACCATGGCGACCAGGATGCCGAAGCCCAGCGAGGCCACGCCCAGGTAGTAGCCTTTCAGGCGCAGGATGGGGCGTCCGACCAGCCACGCCAGCACGCCCGAGACGGTCGCGCCCAGCACTACCGACAGCGCCGAGGGCAGCCCCAGGTGCACGGGCGCCAGCGCGCAGGCATAGCCGCCGATGCCGGCGAATCCCGCATGCCCCAGGCTGATCTGGCCGGCGTAGCCGGTCAGGATGACGATGCCGGTGACCGCCAGCGCGTTGACGAAGATCGTCGAGCCCACCCGGAAGTAATAGCCGGAAGGGAAGAACAGCGGGGCGATGGCGATCAGCGCGGCCAGGACGATCAGCGTCCAGTGTTTCGATGATATCCGCATGGCTTATACGCGATCCGTGGACTTGCGTCCGAACAGTCCCTGCGGCATGAAGAACAGCACCGCGAGAATGGTGAGGAAGGCCGCCGCGTCCTTGTACTGCGACGACAGGTAGCCGGCGGTCAGGGATTCAAGCAGGCCGAGCAGGATGCCGCCGGCCAGCGCGCCCTTGGGGCTGCCCATGCCGCCCAGCATGGCGGCGGCGAAACCCTTGAGCGCCAGGGTCAGGCCCACGTCGTACGAGGTCAGCGTGATCGGCGTGATCAGCACGCCGGCCAGCGCGCCGATGGCCGCCGACAGCGCGAACGACAGGGTCATGATGAATCGGGTGTTGATTCCGACCAGGCGGGCCGCCAGGCGGTTGTTCGAGGTGGCCAGCACCGCGCGGCCTGTCAGCGTCCTGGTGAAGAACAGCCACAGGACGATGAATACGGCCACCGCGCCGCCGATCATCCACAGGCTTTGCGACAGGATGGTGGCGCCCAGCACGTGTATCGGGTCGTCGCCCGAGAATGCGGGCAGGCTGTGGATCTGTTTGCCGAACAGGCTTTGCACCGCGCCGCGGATGAAGATCGAGGCGCCGATGGTGATGATGATGAGCGAGACGACGGGGGCGCCGCGCGCCGGCTCGATCGCCAGGCGGTTCAACGCCACGCCTGTCGCGGCGGTCGCGGCGATGGCGAGCAGCGCGGCCAGCGGCAGCGCCAGGCCCGCACCGTGCGCGAAGACTGTGATCATGCCGCCCAGCATGACGAATTCGCCCTGGGCGAAATTCACCACGCCGGTCGCGTTGAAGATGATCGCGAACCCGAGGGCGACGAGCGCGTAGACCGCGCCCACCGTCACCCCCGAGAAAATGAACTGCATGAATTCCGACATGGGCACTCCGGCGTTTGTCTGGACTGGGATGGCGGGCCCGCGCTCGATGCGCCGGCGACGGGCCGCCGTTCAGGCAGCTCAGTCGACGACTTTCCATTTGCCGCCGCGGATTTCGAGCACGCGGAAGGCCGAGAGGTCCAGGCCCAGGTGATCGGTCGGCGAGAAGGTGTAGACGCCGGTGGTGCCGGCCAGCTTGCTGGTTTTCTCGATCGCGTCGCGGATCGCGGCGGGCTTGGTCGAGTCGGCGCGGTTCAGCGCGTCGACCAGGATCAGGAAGGCATCGTGCGCATAGCCGCCGAACGTGCCCACGGGGGCGCCGGTCCTGGCTTCGAAGGCTTTCTTGTAGGCGATGGATGGCGCGGCCTGGGGATCGCTGGCGGGCAGCAGGTCCGCCACCAGCAGTGCGGTTCCCGGCAGGCGGAAGCCTTCGACGACGTCGGCGCCGGCCAGGTCGATGTAGCCCTGCGATGCGACGCCATGCGAGGCATAGAACGGCAGGTTCATGCCGAGCTGGCGGTAGTTGCGCGCCAGCACCGCCGCGCTTTGGCCGAACCCCGGGTTCAGGACCGCCTGCACGCCCGGGATGCCCCGGATCTTGGTCAGTTGCGCCGTCATGTCGGCGTCCTTGGGTTCGTAGGTTTCGCTGCCCACCAGTTCGATGCCGTACTGGCCGGCCACGGCCTTGCACTGCGCCTGCATGGAGGCGCCGAAGCCGTCCGTCGAGCCGATCAGCGCCACCTTGGTCCAGCCGTTCTTGCGCATGTCGGCAAACACCTTCTGGCATGCCATGCGGTCGGTATGCGGGGTCTTGAAGGTATAGGGCTTGACCGGATCGATGATGTCGATGGCACCGGCCAGCGAGATGAACGGCACCTTGGCGTCTTCGGCGACCGACAGGATGGACATCGAGGTGCCGGTGGTGGTGCCGCCGATGATGGCCTGCACTTCGTCGTCCTCGACCAGCCGGGTGGCGAAGGTGCGCGCCTTGTTGGCGTCGCCGCCGTCGTCGTAGAGCACCAGCTTGATCTTCTCGCCCTTGATGCCGCCGCGCGCGTTCAGTTCCTGCACGAGCAGTTCCAGGGTGCGGGCTTCGGGGTCGCCCAGGATGCCGGCCGGGCCGGTGGCCGAGACCGAAGCGCCGAGCCGGATCTCGGCCGCGACGGGCAGGGCGCAGCCCAGTGCGAGCACGCCCGCGACGATTGCCTTGCTTGTGTTCATGACTCCTCCTGTATGGCGGCTCGATATATGGTGTGAGCCTATTATTGAACAACCGTTCGTGTAATTTATCAGGGCTTGCAGGGCTTGGCTATAGCTGCTTCCGCGCTTTTCCGACGCGCTGGATTCGACGCTGTTGTTTGGAAAATCATTGATAAATCAATGTATTGCCGCTTCTTTTAAGCTGATTTTAAGAAAACGGCCTAATGGTTTCCCCTGATTTGATTGGAAGAAGTTGTTGTAAAAACCGAATGGGCGATTGGTTATAAAAATCTGTGCTTGACATGCTGGCGCCTCCTCATTTATAAATCGAACGACCATTCGGATTATTAAATAATTCACAAACCATCGGAGGTGAGGGCGATGTCTTCCATCAGGAACGAGATCGACTACCGGGCGCTGATCGAGCCCACGCGGATCAATAGCCGCCTGTATGTCGATCCGGAGATCTTCCAGGAGGAGCTGGACAAGATCTGGCATAAGACCTGGGTGTACGTGGGCCACGTCAGCGAAGTGCCCAACAAGAACGATTACGTGACCAAGAGCATCGGCACGACGCCGGTGCTGTTGCTGCGGGACCGGGATGGCGAGATCCGGCTGTTGCTGAACAAGTGTCCGCACCGGGGCAACCAGCTGTGCGCCTACAAGGAAGGCAACCGCAGCACCTTCACGTGTCCGTACCACTCGTGGACATTCTCGAACACCGGCGACCTGATGGGGTATGCGCTGGCCGACGGCTACGAGGGCGCCTCCAAGGCCGGCGTCGGGCTGGGCAAGGTGGCGAGGATCGGCGTTTATCGCGGTTTCGTGTTCGGGTCGTTCGCCGAAACCGGCCCGAGCCTGGACGAGCACCTGGGCGGGGCCAAGGCCGCCATCGACCAGTTGTGCGACAACTCGCCCAACGGCGAACTTGACCTGCGCGCCGGGTTCCTGCAGCACCGGGCCAAGGCCAACTGGAAGTTCATGCTGGAGAACGAGACCGACGGATACCACCCCGGCTTCGTGCACGGTTCCATCTTCCAGGTCACCAACAGTCCGATCGCCAATCTCTATGGCAAGGATTCGACCGCGCTGACGCGCGACTACGGCAACGGCCATACCGAGTTCGACCTGCGGCCGGAATGGCGGCGCATCGACAAGCCGCTGTACTGGTTCGGCTCGTCGGTCGAGCGGATGGCGGACTACGCCGCCGCGATGGAGCAGGCCTACGGTTCCGAACGGGCGCGCCAGATCATGATCGACGGCTCGCCGCACACGATGATCTTCCCCAATCTGTTCATCGCGGAGATCCAGATCTTCGTGCTGCAGCCGGTGTCGGTGGAGGAGACCATCCAGCACGTGACGGCGGTGCAGTTCAAGGACGCGCCCGACATCAACCGCCGGCTGCGCCAGCAGACCATGGGTTCGGTCGGGCCGGCCGGCCTGCTGCTGGCCGACGACACGGAGATGTACGAGCGCAACCACCGCGGCGCGAAGATCCGCGACCCGGAATGGCTGATGCTGACCCGGGGCCTGCATCGCGAGCGCAAGGACGAGAACGGCTACACCGTCGCGCACTCGACCGACGAAGTCCCGCAGCGCGGGATCTGGCGCCACTATTTCAAGCTGATGCAGGAGTAATCCGGATGACCGCACGCCCCGAAACCCGTCCGGCTGTTGACGATCTGCAGGCGCTGGACGAACTGACGCTGCACCACCGGGTGTCGCAGTTTCTCTACCGCGAGGCCCGGCTGCAGGACACGCACGATTACCAGGGCTGGGAGTCGCTCTGGGAGGACGACGCCATCTACTGGATTCCGGCCAATGGCGAGGACATCGATCCCGAACAGAAGATGTCGGTGATCTATGACAACCGCTCGCGCATCCGTGTCCGCATCGAACAGTTGCTGACCGGCCGGCGGCATACGCAGACGCCGCGTTCGGCGCTGGCGCGCCTGATTTCCAACATCGAGATCGTCGATGTCGCGGGGCAGGAAGTGACGGCGCTGGCCAATGTGCTGATCTACGAGGACAACCTGCGCGGCGAAACGCATTGGGCCGCCCGCAACGAGTACCGGCTTAGGCTGGTCGATGGCGCCTTCCGCCTGGTGCGCAAGAAGATTGCCCTGGTCAATGGCGCAAAACCGATTTTCACCCTGTCCTTCCTGGTATGAGGAGATGACGATGACGACAGCAAACCCCGAGACCTGGATCGGCGAGGGTCCCGTGCTGCTGGACTACGCGGACCACGTGGCCCGCATCACGCTGAACCGCCCCGAGGCGGCCAACGGCATGAACATCGAGTTCATGAAGGCGTTCCACGAAGCGGTGATGCGCTGCCATCGCGAGCCGGATGTGCGCGTGGTGCTGCTGCGCGGCGCGGGCAAGCATTTCTGCGCCGGCGGCGATGTGCGCGAGTTCGCCAGCAAAGGCGAGGGCCTGGGCGACTTCCTGCGTGAAGTGACCGCCTGGCTGCAAATGGCCATCGGCGCGCTGATCAGGCTCGATGCCGTCGTGGTGGCGCAGGTGCAGGGCTTCGCGGCCGGCGGCGGCGGCCTGGGCCTGGTGTGCGCGGCCGATATCGTCGTCGCCGCGCAGGGCGCCAGGTTCCTGGCCGGCGCCACGCGCGTGGGCATGGCGCCGGACGCGGGCAGCTCGGTCATCCTGCCGCACCTGATCGGCTTTCGCCGCGCCATGGAAATGATGCTGTCGAACCGCACGGTGGGCGCCGACGAGGCGCTCGAGATGGGCCTGGTCAACCAGGTGGTGGCCGACGCCGAGTTGGACGAGAGCGCGGCGCGCCTGGCCGCGACCTACGCCGCCGGGGCGCCGCTGGCGCAGGCGGCGACCAAGCGCCTGTTGTGGAACACGCTGCAGGTCGAACGGGCCCTGCCCGAGGAGGCCCGTACCGTGTCGTCGCTGTCGGCCACGGCCGATAGCCGGGAAGGACTGGCGGCGGTGATCGGGAAACGCCAGCCGATTTTCCGGAGGCATTGATGCCGCGGCACGCGCTCGTTACCGGCGGCGCCAACGGCATCGGCGCGGCCACGGTCGCGCAGTTGCGCCGCGACGGCCATCGCGTCACGTTCTGCGACCGCGACGCGATGGCGGGCGCGAGCGTGGCGGAGGCCACCGGCGCGCGCTTTGTCGCGCTCGATGCCACGGACGCCGAAGCGGTGGCCGGATTCTGCGCCGACGCCGCGCCGTTCGACATCCTGGTCAACAACGTCGGCGCCGACCAGCACGCGTTCTTTTCCCGGACGACGCCACAGGACTGGCGCGCGCTGCTGGCCGTCAACCTGGAGAGCGCGTTCGCCTTCACGCTGGGCGTGCTGCCCGGCATGCAGGCGGCGCGCTTTGGCCGCATCGTCAATGTGTCGTCCGAAGCGGGCCGCCTGGGTTCGCGCGGCGGGGCGGTCTACGCCGCCGCCAAGGCGGGCCTGGTGGGCTTCACCCGCTCGATCGCGCGCGAGAACGCGCGCTACGGCGTGACCGCCAATGCCGTGCTGCCCGGACCGGTCGATACGCCGATGCTGGCGCGCGCCGTCGACGCCGCGGGCGCGAAGATGCGCGCCGACCTGGAAGCGTTGACGCTGCTGCGCCGCCTGGGCCGACCCGAGGAGGTCGCCGCGGCGATTGCGTTTTTATGTTCCGAAGCCGCCGGCTTCATCACCGGCGAGGCGTTGGGCGTCTCCGGCGGGATGGGCTGCGGCGCTTGATACACGACGGGAACGCCTCGTATGACAACGATTATTTTCATCACCTCCAACGAGGCTCGCCATGTCGTCCAGGCGGACGACGGGCTGAGCCTGATGGAGTGCGCCCGGCGCGCCAATGTGCCGGGCATCGCGGCCGAGTGCGGCGGCGCGTGCACCTGCGCCACCTGCCATGTCCATGTGGGCCGGGAATGGATGCAGGCCGTGGGAGAGCCCGGCGACATGGAGCGCGACATGCTGGATTTCGCCCATGATGTCCGCGCCGAGTCGCGTCTTTCCTGCCAGATCACGGTCGCCCCGGCCCTGGAAGGGTTGACCGTCCGGGTCGCGCCGCAATGACGGCGCAAGCGGAGGGCATGGCGCCCGCCTTGCAGGGTTTGCGCATCATCGAGATGGTGGGGTTGGGGCCGGCGCCGTTCGCGGCCATGATGCTGGCCGATCACGGGGCCGACGTGGTGCGCGTCCACGCGGCGCACAGGAAGGGGGACTTTCCCTTGCTGGACAGCCGCTTCGATGTGCTGGCGCGCGGCCGGCGTTCGCTGGCGCTGGATCTGCGCGCGCCCGGCGCGAGCGAGCTGCTGCTGGAGCTGGTTGGCGCCGCCGATGGGCTGATCGAGGGTTTCCGGCCCGGCGTGATGGAGCGCATGGGCCTGGCGCCCGAGGCATGCCTGCGGCGCCAGCCGCGGCTGGTGTACGGGCGCATGACGGGCTGGGGCCAGCAGGGGCCGCTGGCCCGCCAGGCCGGACACGACCTGAACTACCTGGGCCTGACCGGGGCGCTGCACGCCATCGGAGCGGCCGACCGCCCGCCGCCGGTGCCGCTGAACTACGTGGCGGACTTCGGCGGCGGCGGCATGCTGCTGGCGTTCGGCATGCTGGCCGCCTTGCTGGCGGTGCGCGGCGGGGCGCCGGGCCAGGTCGTCGACGCGGCCATGGTGGATGGGGCGAGCCTGCTGGCTTCGATGTTCTGGGGCTTTCGCGCCGGCGGCGGCTGGTCCGACCGGCGCGAGGGCAACCTGCTCGACGGCGGCGCCTATTTCTATGCCACCTATGCCTGCGCCGACGGGCGCTTTCTGGCCGTGGCCTGCGTCGAGCGGCGCTTTCACGATCTGCTGGTCGAACGGCTGCGGCTGGACCCGGCCGTGTACACCCACGACCGTGACCCGGCCCGATGGCCGGCCTTGCGCGCGCGGCTGGCGGCGCTGTTCGCCACCCAGCCGCGCGACCACTGGGCGGCGTTGTTCGAGGACAGCGACGCCTGCGTCACGCCCATCCTGGATTGGCGCGAAGCCGCCCATCACGGGCATGCGGCGGCTCGTGGGGCCTATGTCGATGTCGAGGGCGTGACGCAGCCGGCGCCCGCGCCGCGCCTGAGCGCCACGCCGGCGCGCGAGCCCGCCGCCGCGCCGGCGGTGGGGGCGCACTCGGTCGAGGTGTTGCGCGAATGGGGCATGGCGCCCGAACGTGTGGCCAGCGCGCTGGATAGCGGACTGATCGTCCAGGCATGAGGGAGGGGCGGCGCGCCTTGCGCGCCGCCTCGCGCTAGTCCTGCCGCAGATGGCGGCCCAGCGCGTCGATCGATTCCCCCGCTTCGGCCAGCGCTTCGTAGATCTGGAAGTGATGGCACATGCCGGGAAAAACCTGCAGTTGCACCTGGCCGCCGGCGGCGCGCACGCGTTCGGCCAGGGTGTGCGAGTCGTCCAGCGTGATGTCGTGCGCGCCGGCGTGCACGACGATGGGCGGCAAGCCCGACAGATCGTCCCACAGCGGCGAGGCCGACGGCGCATCCGGCGGCGGTCCGTGGCGCCCCAGGTAGCTGCGCGCCATCGCGCGCAGCTGTTGCGGCCGGGAGAAGATGTCCCGGTCGGCCAGCTCCTCATAGCTGCGGCCCTGCATGGACAGGTCCAGCCAGGGCGAGAGGAGCACGAGGGAGCGCGGCAGCGGCAGGCCGGCGTCGCGCGCGCGCTGCGCGGTCTGCAAGGCCAGGGCGCCGCCCGCCGAGTCGCCGATGATGGCGGCCGGCGCGCCGCCGTTGGCCAGCAACCACCGGTAGGCCGCGAAGGCGTCGTCGATCGCCGCCGGATAGCGGTGCTCGGGCGCGAGCCGGTATTCGACGGCCAGGATGCGCGCCTGGCCGGCCTCGGCCAGGCGCGCGATCAGGCTGGCGTGCGAGGCGACGCCGCCGATCTGGAAGCCGCCGCCATGGCAGTACAGCGCGCGCCGCGTACCCTGGCCGATCCAGGCGCCGGCCAGTGCCGGCGCCAGGGGCTGGGGCTGGGGGCGGGCCATGGCCGCGCCGCGCGGGCCCGCTTCGGCCAGGTAGTCGGCGAAGCTGGCGCGGATCTGCGCCAGCGAGGCGGCCGTTTGCCAGGATGCGGTGACCTCGGCCAGGCGGGCGCGGATGGCGGCCAGCGGATCGCGCGCGGTCATGCTTCGGGACGATGCAGCACGCGCACGGCCTTCGCTTCATAGCGCGGCAGCGTGCCTTCGGGGTGGCATTCGACGCAGACCTTCATGCCCAGGCGCGCGTGGATTTCCCGGCCGACTTCATGGCTGAGCTGCTCGGCCGGACGGCCCGCCTGGGCGGCCGCCTCGATCGCCACGGTCATGGTGCCGATGGTCATGCATTCCTTGTCGATATAGATTTGCCAGGCTTCCTTGACCACGCCCGCGATGCCGGTGATGACGTCCTCGATCTGCGACGGGAAAACGATCACGCCCTTGAACTTGATCATGTCGTCGGAGCGCCCGATGATGCGCCCGATCTTGCGCATGCCGCGCCGTCCCGACGGGCAGTCATAGGGGCGCGGCGACAGCCTGACCAGGTCATGCGTGCGCCAGCGGATCACGGGCGAGGCCTCCTTGCTCAGGGTGGTGATGACGATCTCGCCCACTTCCCCTTCGGAGACCGGCTTGAGCGTGACCGGGTCGAGGATCTCGGTCAGCACCGTGTCTTCGTTGATGAGGTGCAGTTCGTCGTCGGCGTGCGTGTACGGGGTCGAGATGGCCAGGATGGGGCCGCCCGCCTCGGTGGTGCCGTAGATGTTGTGCGACACGAATCCTTCGGGCATCTCCGCTTCCAGCTGGGCGCGGAATTCGGCAGAGACCGACTGGCCGCCCAGGATGGCGGTGCGCAGCGCCCAGTCGGTCTTGGGGTTGATGCCCTGGGCGCGCGCGGCCTGCGCCAGGCTCATCAGCCACAGCGGCGACATCGAGGCCACTTCGTAGGCATGGTCGCGCATCCAGCGCGCCGCCAGGTCGCCGCGGCCCGGGCCCAGCGGGAAGTTGACGCAGCCCATTTCCTTGAAGCCCTGGTCCAGCGCCAGGCCGCCGATCCACAGGCCGTAGCCGTAGCCCTGGTAGGCGCGCGCGCCGCGGCGCACGCCCGCCGCGGCCAGCAGGCGCGCGGTCTGGCTGGGCAGCAGTTCGTGCAGGTCGCGCCGCGTCAGGCCGAACATCACCGGCAGGCCGGTGGTGCCCGAGGTGGCGACGAAGCGCTCCACGTCTTCGAGGGGAACGGTCAGGAACGGGTAGGGATACTGCTGGCGCAGGTCGGCCTTTTGCAGGAAGGGCAGGTGCTCGAAGGCCTCTGGCGAGGCAAGGTCGGCGGGCGTCATGCCGACGCTGGCGAAATGCTCGCGCCATTGCGGGCTGTGCTGCAGGCGCTGGCCCAGTTGGGCCAGCCGTTCGCGCTGGAGCTTGATTATGCCGTCTCGGTCCAGCAGTTCTATCTCGGGGTGAAGCATGTCAGTCTCCTCCTGTGGGCAGGATGGTGTTGATGATTGTGCGCGGCCCCCGCGGGCCGGGGCGGCCCGGGTTCAGGCCGCGCCGAGTATTGTGATGGAACACACGTTCTGCGCGGGCGCGCCGCCCAGGTTGTGGGTCAGGGCCAGCGAGGGCGCGGGCAGCTGGCGCGGACCGGCGCGGCCGCTCAGCTGCAGCCAGGCTTCGTAGAGCATGCGCAGCCCCGAGGCCCCCACCGGGTGGCCGAAGCATTTCAGCCCGCCGTCTATCTGGCAGGGCAGCGCCCCGTCGGCGTCGAAGCGGCCGTCCAGCATGGCGCGCCAGGCCGTGCCGGGTTCGGCCAGGCCGATGTCCTCCAGCGTCACCAGCTCGGTGATCGAGAAGCAGTCGTGCAACTCGGTCAGGCTGAGCTGCGCGCGCGGATCGCTGATGCCCGCTTCCGCGTACGCCTTGCGCGCCGCCACGCGGGTGGTGTGCACATACGAGCCGTCCCATTCGGACTGCTGCAACTCCCATCCGTTGGAGGTGGCCAACTGGATGGCCTTCACCAGGACCAGCGGGCCGCGGTCCAGGCTGCGGGCGATCTCGGGGGTGGTGACGATGGCGCAGGCGGCGCCGTCCGATACCGGACAGCAATCGAACAGCCCGATGGGGTCGGCCACCAGCGGCGCGCCGGCGGCCTGATCGCGGCTGATGGCCTTGCGCAGGTGCGCCTTGGGGTTGTGCACCGCATTGGCATGGCTCTTCATCGAGGTATGGGCCATGGCCGCCTTGAGGTCTGCGCGGGCGACGCCATGGCGCGCCTGGTAGGCGCGCGCCAGTTGCGCGAAGTTGCCCGGGTTGCTGTGCGTGGGCAGGTACATGGGCGCCAGCGTGCCGCGCGAAGCGAGCGGCAGGCCGGCGAAGCCGGTGTCTTTCAGCTTTTCCACCCCGAGCGCCAGCGCGATGTCGGCGGCGCCGGAGGCGACCGCGTAGACGGCGCCACGAAACGCTTCGGTGCCGCCGGCGCAGAAGTTCTCCACGCGCGTCACGCCGATGTCGGGCAGGCGCAGCGCCATGGCCATTGGCGTGCCGGCCTTGCCCGCGCCGATGTCGTCGTAGTGCGACGAATACCAGGCCGCCTCGATGGCGCGCGGCTCGATGCCGGCGCTGGCGAGCGCCTCGGCGTAGGCCTCGACCATCAATTCTTCCTGGCCCACGTCCCAGCGTTCGCCGAAGCGGGAACAGCCCATCGCCAGAATGGCGACGCGATCCTTGATTCCTGTAGCCATCAGTCTGTCCTCAATCGGCCGTCGGCGCGGCCAGCGCTTTCCAGAAATAGCGGCGGTAGCCGGTCTGCGGGTCGAGATCCTTGATGCGCAAGGCGAACGCCACGGCGGCGCCGGCCTCGAGCTGGCTGGCTCGCGGGTCGGTGAACTCCATCAGCACCCGCCCGCCGCCATCGATGTCGACCAGCCCGTAGCAATTCGGCGGGCATGGCGAAAACGCCAGGAGATCGGCGGTAAAGGTGGCGATGCGCCCGCGCCGGTCGGCCAGCGGCCAGGGTTCCTGGGTATCGAGATGAAAGCCGTCCGCGGCGGCCAGGCGCGTGGGCGGAAACTGGACCTGGCCCGTTTCGCGGCAGCGTCCTCCCACGAAGCCGAGCAAGGCATCCGCGTTGCGCCAGGCCGTGCTCAAGGCCTCGTTGACCAGGAAGCGCCCGCGCAGGCCGCGGTCCCAGGCGATGCGGCCGCGAAAGGCCAGCAGCTTCATGTAGTTGTCTTCGGCCAGCCCGTCCTGCAGGGCCGGCGAGACCGGCGCGGCCAGGCCGGCCACCGCCTCGCCCGCCTCGAACAGCAAGGCGGTCGCGCCCTGGCCGAACTGGGCGACCAGCACCTTCTGGCCGGGGGCGGCCTCTTCGAGGGCGCGGCCCAGCATGACGAAGGCATGCGCCGCGCCGGTGTCGCCGCAGTTCTCGGCCAGGGCGCTGGCCAGGCGCGCCTGGGCCAGGCCGGCCTTGGCGGCGACGGCCGCCGCCACGCCGTGCACGGGGCACGGCAGGACGAAATGGTCGATCTGTTCGGGCCGCAGCGACGCCGCCTGCAGCGCACGGCCGATGGCGTCATGGACCAGTTCCAGGTAGCCGGCTTCACGCAGCCAGCGTTCCTCCCACTCCTGCGGGTAGTCGTGGCCGGCGGCGCGGTAGCGATCGGTGAATGGGGCGCTCAGGCTGGCGCCGCCCAGGTAGCGCAGCAGCCCCGGCTCGTCGCCGGTCAGCACCGCGGCGCCGCCATCGCCGGCGCGCGCCTCGGCCGTGCTGCCCGGCAATGCCGCGGGCAGGTCCGCCGCCGCGACCAAGGTCCGCGTGCCGCTTTCCAGGGCCATGTGCAAGGCAAGCAGGCCGGCGCGCGGCGTGCCGTGGACATCCTGGGTCAGGGTGGTCGCCGGCAGGCGCAATGCCGCGCGCACGAAGGCCGCGTTCTGCGGCTCGGCGAACGGCGGCGTGGTGCTTGCGAACTGCAGGGCGTCGATGGCGGGGGCGGCCTGCCGCGCCAGGGCGTGGCGCGCGGCGGCCACCGCCATGGTGACGCTGTCTTCGTCCCAGTAGGCCAGGGTGCGGCTGCCCTTGCCGGCGCCCGCGCCGCCGGTCAGCCAGCCCAGCGCATTCGCCATGGCGCCACGGGACAGGCGCAGCCGCGGGAGATGGACCCCGATAGCCAGAATGTTGGACACGCGATTGTCTCCTGCGTCGGCGCCGCCGCGCGCGAAGGCGGCATGGCGGCGCGTCCGGATTAATAATAGTCAGAATAGTCGGTCAATTAATAATACAGGAAACGGAATCGGGAAGGAAGAAATTTGAATGGGGGGCGGCGGGGCCGAAGCCGGCCTGGAAACCGGCGCTGGCGAGGCGCGGAAATGGCGGCCGTCGCGCCAGGGCGGATGCGTGGCATTGCCGCGGCCGCCGGGGAGGGCAGCCGGGCTTGCCGTGCCGCGCGGCCTTGCGGCGCGCGGCACGGCGGGGGGGATTACGCCTTGCGTTCTATATAGATCGGACTGGAGTAGATGAAGAACCCGTCTTCCGTCGTGGCGCGCAGGTACAGGGCATTGTCCTGTCCCGTATGCAGGGGCACCTGGACGCGCGCCTTCAGATGGCGGGCGGGGTTTTCGTCCGGCAGGCGGAACACTTGCAGGCGCCGGCGTATGCCGCCGTTCTCGAAGACCAGCGGCTCCAGGCCGATGTCGGCCACCGGGATGCGCGCCTGGATCAGTTCGGTGTCGATGCACAGCGTGCCGCGCTCGGCATCCTCGAGCATCACGTCCACGCCGCTGAAGCCGCCCGTGGTCAGCGACTGCCAGCACAGGCGGTCGGGCTGCGGTTGCTGCAGCGTCTTGTCGAGGTTCCAGAAATTGATGGGCTTGGGGTCGACGAAGGCGTTGTCCTGCAGCGTGGCGCTGCCGTCCCATACGGTCTGGCGGCCGCGGCCGCGGTACTCCGAGCCTTCCCAGACGATGCGGATGCGGCGGCCCAGGTCGGCTGGCTTGAAGGGGCGCAGGGTCTGGACCACGTCCATGCGGTTGCGCACCTCCACCGATTCGATCGGCGCCTCGGTGGCGAGGTCGAATTCGAACTCCACCATGTCGGTGTCGCAGTCGAGGATGGCACCCATGTCCGCGCTGCGCACTTGCGTGCTGGCGGCATCGGGGGCGAGTTTCGGATCGTCGGCGTAGCGGCGCGCCGGCGCGCCGAAGTGGGCCGCCACGTCCAGGTAGGCGCGACAGCCGGTGGTGGCGTAATGGCGGCGCTGGCGCAGGCACTCGGCCAGCGATTGGCGGTCGAGCGTATCGGCGATCAGGCAGCTCAGCCCGCCGTAGGCGCCGAACAGCGAGGCGCCGGGATGGCTGGCGCCGTGGCGTCCCTTGTGGCCGTCGCTATTGGCGAGGATGCCGACACGGTAGCCTTGCTTGAAGGCGTCCTCGAGCAGCCATTCGAAGGTGCCCCAGTCTGAGTGGATCTCGATGGAGCGTTCGATGCGCGGGTCGTGCGACAGCGTAATGTCGGCGTAGCGGCCGCCGATGTGCGCGAAGACGACGGCGTCTTCGTCCTTGATGGCCTGGAACAGCGCGTCGGCGCTGTTGGCGTCGGAGTCCAGGTCGGACAGATCGTCCACCAGGGCATGGGACGAGCGGTGCAGCGGACGGCCTTCCTGCAGGTACAGCACGTTGCGGTCGCCGCCCAGGCCGGTATTGCCCGACCATTCGTAGCCGGGGAAGATCACGAAGCGGCCAGGCTCGTCGTAGCGGGCGGTCAGGGTGTTCAGGTGCTCCCAGAATTCCTGGGTGATCTGGAAATCGTTGCCCTGGTGGCTCATCGCGTCCAGGAAGGCGCGGTCGCGCGCGAACAGGATGAGATCTTCGGCGGAGTTGGTGCCGATGGTTTCTTCCGACTGGCCGTGCAGGTCGGCCCAGTAGTGGTTGCGCGCCGCCTGCGCGGCGACGCGGCACGGGTTGCTGCGCGCCACGACCCGGTCGCCGTGCAGAACTTCCAGGCGCAGGTCGCCCGTTTCGGCGGGAACGATGTCTTCGATCGCGTGGGCATAGGCGCCGGCGGCCATGTCGAACGACTCGGGCATCCGCGCCATGCGCAGGTTGCTGCGCAGGGTGTAGCGGCCCTGCGCCTGGTCGGACGGGTTGCCCCATTTGTCCTCGCCCTTGAAGCCCAGGCGCAACGGCTGGCCGGCCAATGACAGGCTGGGCAGCACGGCCTTGTATCGGACGGGGGGGCCGGCCACCACGGAGATCGTCGGCGACGCTTCGATCTCGACATAGTTGTACGTGGCGAAAGCGTCCACCAGCACCTTGAACTCGAAAGTCGGTTCGTGGAAGGTCTGCACGCGCATGCCGGGCGAGCCCTGGCGGGTGTCGCCGAAGCGCACGATGATCTGTTCGCCCTCTTCGAGATAGCCGCGCACCACGCGGATGAACAAGGTCTTGTCCCACGGGCGGATATTGCGCTTGCCGTCGTATTCGACGTGCAGCACCGCGCCATTGCTGGCTTCGATGGTGGTGTAGTTCCAGCCCTGCGGATCGGTGAACTGCGGCTTGCCCATGTCGCTGGCGAAGCGGTGCACGATCTTGATCGAGCCGGTGTCGTCGATGCCGAAGTAGCCGGCGGTGTAGGTAAGGGTGAAGCTGGCGAAGCTGCCCGCCTCGAAGGCGCCGGTGGGATCGATGGTGGCGGAGCCCATGAGGTGGCGGGCGTAGTCGGAGTGCGGCATGGCGGTCTCGGTGTACAGGAGGGTTTTTGCCATGCTATGGAGGACCAGCCCATATTGCTATAGTATTCGAGCTATTCCTGCATGATGCGACGTTATGATGGATACGATCGAATCGGTTTCCCTGCGTCAGTTGCGCGCCCTGGTCTCCATCGGGGATACGGCCAGCTTCACCGGCGCGGCCGAGCAACTCGGCATGTCGCAGCCTTCCGTCAGCCATCTCATCCGGCGCCTGGAGGCCGAGGTGGGGCAAACGCTGGTGGTCCGCGGCCGCGAGGTGACGCTGACCCGCCAGGGCCAGGCATTGGCCGATATCGCGCGCCGGGCGATCCTCTCCATCGACGGCGCGGTGCGCGAGTCGCGCGACCAGTCGGCGCTGAAGTCCGGCTCGGTCAGCGTCGCCGTCGGGCACGTCAGCGCCGCGACCCTGCTGCCGCGCATCCTGGTGGCCTTCAACCAGCGGCACCCCAATATCGAGCTGATCGTGGTCGATTGCGTGGTCGAACAGATCCGCAACAAGCTGCTTTCGCATGAGGCCGACGTCGGCCTGGGCGCCGTGGTCGGCAGCGACGATTCGCGCCTGTCGACCGAGCTGCTATGGGACGGCGGTGTGTCGCTGTTCATGCGCGACGACCATTACCTGGCCGATCGCGAAGCGATCGACGCGGCGATACTGGCCGAGCTGCCCTGTATCCAGCTCAATCCCAACGCGCCGCCCTGGCTGGTGATCAGCCGCCTGTTGGTGGCCAATGGCATTCACCCGCGCGTGGAGCAGCGCGTCGTGCTGGTGTCGACCGCGGTGGGCATGATCCAGGCGGGCATGGGCGTGGCCATGTTGCCGCATGCGGCGGCGGCGCAGGCGCCCCGCGGCGTGCGGGCGGTGCCGATCCGCAACCCGTTCCTGAGCTGGCCGATTTCGCTGGTGCGGCTCTCGAACCATCCGCTTTCCCCGGCGGCGCAGGCCTTCGCGGCGGTGGCGCGCGACGTGCTGCGCCGGCTTTGAGGCGCCCGGGCCATTACATGACGACATGACGCTATAGCGCTTCACGCCTATTTCACGCACAGACCTTCAGATAACCTGCCCTGCAGGCGTGCCACCCGACACGATGATGGCGCCCGACGACAAACAAGGGGAAGTGCATGAAGAACGTGTTGTGGATGGCGCTGCTGGCCAGCGTCCTGTCTAAAGGCGCGCTGGCCGCGGAGTTTCCCACCCATCCGGTGACGCTGGTCGTGCCGCTGGCGGCGGGCAGCACGGCCGATATCCTGGCGCGGGCCATGCAGCCGGGCCTGAGCAAGGCGCTGGGCCAGACCGTGGTGGTGGAGAACCGCCCAGGCGCGGGCGGCCAGCTGGCCATGAGCTATGTCGCCAAGCAGGCCGCCGATGGCTACACCATCGTCATGGGCTCCAACGGCACATGGGCGATCAACCTGGGCCTGTACGAGAAGCTGCCTTATCGGCCGGTCGAGGATTTCGCCCCGGTCGCGTACCTGGCGGGCGGCTCGAACATCCTGATCGTCAAGCCGAGCAGCCCGTATACCTCGGTCGCCGCGCTGATTGCGGCGATGAAGGCGGCGCCCGGGAAACTGACGTATTCCTCGGGCGGCAACGGGACGACCCACCACCTGTCGTCGGAACTGCTGAAATCCCTGACGGATACGCAGGCCATGCACATCCCGTATGGCGGCGCGCCCCAGGGCGTCAGCGCGGTGATGGCGGGCGAAACCGATTTCGGCTTCTACAACACGCCCAGCGTGTCCAGCCTGGTCAAGGAGCGCAAGCTGCGCGCGCTGGCCGCCACGGGAACCATACGCACGCCCATGCTGCCGGAAGTCCCGACCATGATGGAGGCTGGCGTGGACGGCTATGTGATGTCGGTGGATTTCGGCCTGCTGGCGCCGGCGGGCACGCCGGAGGATGTCGTCCTCAAGCTGAACCAGGCCGCCAATGCCGCCATGGCGCAGCCGAAGCTGCAAGAGACCCTGAAGAACTATGGATTCGAGGTCTTCGAACAGGGCACGCCCGGCGACATGGCAAAGCGGGTCAAGGCGGATATCGACAAATGGGTGCCCATCGTCAGGCAGGCAAAAGCCAAGGTCGACTAGCCGCCGGGCGCGGCTTTCCTTTTCTGCCGGGGCTGATTCGTCCGCCCGCGCAGGCGTAGCCGGGCGCTAGCGCCCCGCACGCACATCCTGGCGCCCGGCCGAGAGCCGGGCGCGTCTGTTCGCGCGCCTTGCCGCGGCCGACACCCCGCGCGCGGCAAGCGCTCGCCAGCCCAGGCTGGCACGCGACCCCATCCACTTTCGACGCCTTCCGGCCTGCACCGACGCGCCGGCGCCGTTTTGCGCCTGTGCATCATAAAATTCTTGTGAAGGAATAAATATTCAATGGTGGGAATTATTCGTGATATAGTTTTCTGACCCGTCCGAAGACGCCATAGAGCGGCCGCGCGGGTTCCGGTATGGCGCAAGACACATTCAGGAGACAACATGAAGATCGGGTTCAAGACACTGGCGACAGCGGGTTGGCTGGGCGCGCTCGCGTTCGGCACGGCCATGGCGCAGGTCAGCTATCCCAACCAGCCGATACGGTTGATGGTGGGTTATTCGCCGGGCGGCTCGGTGGATATCGTGGCGCGCGAGTACGCGCAGCATCTTGGACGCCTGCTCAACCAGTCCGTGGTGGTGGAAAACCGCGGGGGCGCCAGCGGCACGATCGCGGCGCAGGCCGTGGCCAGGGCGCCGGCCGATGGATACACGCTGTTCTTCACGGCCAGTCCGACCGTCACCATCACCCCGGCCCTGCAGAAAACGCCGTTCGATCCGGTGAAGGACTTCCAGCCGGTGGCCTCCGTGGTGAGCTACACCAATGTGCTGCTGGTCAACGCCCAGGCGCCGTACCGGGACATCCAGGCCCTGGTGGCGGCGGCCAAGGCCGACCCCGGCAAGCTGACGTACGGGTCGGCGGGCGTGGGCGCGTCGAACCATCTGTCCGGCAAGCTTTTCGAGGACAACGCGGACATCAAGCTCAGCCATGTCCCGTACAAGGGCAATGCGCCGGCCCAGAGCGACCTGATCGCCGACCGGATCACCATGCTGTTCGACCTCAACACCACGGCCAAGTCGCTGGTCGAAAGCGGGCGGGTCAAGGCGCTGGCGGTGACCTCCGGCCAGCGCAACCCGATGTTCAAGGACGTGCCGACGATGGCCGAGGCCGGCTACCCGAATTTCATTTTCGACGGATGGCTGGGCATCCTGGCGCCGGCCGGGGTGCCAGACGCCGTCGTCAAGACACTGGCCGACGCGACGCGCAAGATACTGGCCGACAAGGCGTTCAGCGACCGGATGCAGGCATCGGGTTACACGATCACGGCCAGCTCGCCGCAGGAACTGGGCGCAACCGTGGCGCGCGAGGGCAAGCAATTCCAGGACCTGGCCGAGCGCGCCAATCTTCGCCAATTCTGAGGGAGCGGTTTGATGTCGAAATACCTTGCAGGTCATCTGGTCGCGGATTTTCTTGCCCATAACGGCGTGGCGACCGTTTTCGGCATTATCTCGGTCCACAACATCCCCATGATGGACGGCATCACGCTGAACAAGGGCATCCGCATGGTGATGACGCGTGGCGAGACGGGAGCCGCGCACATGGCCGATGGGCTGGCGCGGGCAACCGGCGCGATGGGCGTGGTGATCAGCAGCACCGGGCCGGGCGCTTCCAATACCGTGCCCGGCCTGGTCGAGGCGCGCTTTGCCGGCACGCCCCTGCTGCACATCACCGGACAGAGCGCCACGGCCCATCTCGGCCGCGATACCGGGGCGGTGCATGATGTGCCGGACCAGCTCGGCATGCTCGGCGCCGTCAGCAAGAAGGCGTACCGGGTGCGGTCGGCCGAGGAAACGCTGGATGTCCTGAAGCAGGCATGGACGCAGGCCATGAGCGCGCCGTGCGGTCCGGTCAGCGTCGAGATTCCCATCGACATCCAGCGCACGCCCGTGGCCCGCCCGGCCGACAGCCAGGCGTATCGGGTGGCCGCGCCGCGGGCGCTGGCGCCGTCGCAGTCGGCGCTGGACCAGCTGGCGCAAAAGGTGCGGGCCGCCAGGCGGCCGCTCGTCTGGGCGGGCGGCGGCGCGCGGGCCGCCGGCAAGGAGCTTGCCGCCCTGGTGGAGCTGGGCTTCGGCATGGTGACCAGCTGGAACGGGCACGGAGTGGTCAGCGACGACCACCCGGCCAACCTGGGGGCGCTCAATGGGCCGGGCAGTCCCGCGGTCCAGGCCCTGTACGACCAGGCGGACCTGTTGCTGGTGGTCGGTTCGCGCCTGCGCGGACACGAGACGCTTGACCACAAGCTGGCGTTGCCGCGGAACCTGGTGCGGATCGACGTCGATCCCGCCGCGCAGGCGCGCGGCTACGCCAGCACGCTGCTGGTGCGCGGCGACGCCGCCGTCACGCTGCAAGGGCTGCTGGAGCGCCTGCGCGAGCAGGGGCCGGGCATCGACGCGGCCTTCACGCAGGCGGTGCGCGAGGCCAAGCCCAAGGCCGCCGAACACTTCCGGCAAACGCTGGGTCCCTACAAGGATTTCGCGTCGCAGCTGCGCGCGGTGATGCCCGCCAGCGCGGTGTTCGCGCGCGACATCACCCTGAGCAACAGCACCTGGGGCCATCGCCTGTTCCCGCTGCACGAGCAAAGCCAGAACATCTATCCGGTGGGCGCGGGGATAGGGCAGGGGCTGCAGTTGGGCATCGGCGCGGCGATAGGCAGCAAGGACCGCAAGGTGGTGCTGCTGACGGGCGACGGCGGTTTCTTCTTCAACATGACCGAGATGTGGACGGCCGTGCAGGAAGCCGCGGATATCGTGATGATCGTCATGAACGACGGCGGCTATGGCGTCATCAAGCACATGCAGGACGCGATGTGCGAAGGACGCTATGCGCACAGCAGCCTGCTGGCGCCGGACTTGCTGAAGCTGGCCGAGCTGGCGGGCATTCCGGCATGGCGGGTCGAGCGCGCCGCCGATTTCGGCGCGACGGTGGCCCGGGCCCTGGCCACGCGGGGCCCGACGCTGGTCGAGGTGGACATGAACGCCATCGGGCCGTTCCCGCCGTACTACCCCTATTCGGCCATGATCAGCGCCGCGCGCGAGCAGGCCGGCGCGCGCTGAAGGAGACGAGATGCGAACCATCACCAGCCTGATCGACGGCCAATGGGTGGCCGGCTGCGGCGACAGCGAGAACATCAATCCGTCCGACTTGTCGGCGCCGGTATGCCTGGTGTCCCAGGCCAGCGCGCAGCAGGCGGCGCAAGCCGTCGAGGCGGCGCGGCGGGCCCAGCCGGGCTGGGCCGCCACGGGCCTGGCGGCGCGGGCGCAAATCCTGAAGGACATCGGCCGCGGCATCGCGGCCAACAGCCAGCAGCTTGCGCGCACCCTGGCCAGCGAGCAGGGCAAGACCCTGCCCGAGGCGCGCGGCGAGGTGCAGCGCGCCGCGGACATCTTCGACTACTACGCCGGCGAGGTGTTCCGGCTGGGCGGCGAGATATTCCCCTCGGTACGCCCCGGCGTCGAGGTGGAGATCTCGCGCGATCCGCTGGGCGTCGTGGCCTTGATCACGCCGTGGAATTTCCCCATCGCCATTCCCGCCTGGAAGACGGCGCCGGCCTTGGCCTGCGGCAATGCGGTCGTGCTGAAGCCGTCGGAGTTCACGCCCGCCACGGCGGTCATGCTGGCCGAGATCATCCGGGCCGCCGGCGTGCCGGACGGCGTGTTCAACCTGGTCCTGGGCACGGGAGCGGACGTCGGGCAGGTATTGACCAGTCATCCGGCGGTCTCGGGCGTCAGTTTCACCGGGTCGAGCGCCACCGGCCGGAAGATCGCCGCAGCGGCGCTTGCCGGGCACAAGAAACTGCAGATGGAAATGGGCGGGAAGAACCCGCTGGTGGTACTGGACGATGCCGACCTGGAGATCGCGCTGGCCTGCGCGCTCGACGGCGCCTTCCATGCCACGGGCCAGCGCTGCACCGCCTCCAGCCGGCTCATCGTCACGCCGGGTATCCACGACCGTTTCGTGCAGGAGCTGGCGCAACGGGTCATGGCCCTGAACGTGGGCCATGCGCTGGACGAGCAGAGCCAGATCGGTCCGGTGTCCAACGGCGCCCAGTTCGACAAGGATCTGTCGTACATCGCGCTGGCGCGCGACGAGGCGCAGCGCGTCGTCGGCGGCGAAGCCTTGCAGCGGGCGCAGCGCGGCTATTACCTGCAGCCTTGCCTGGCCCTGGATGTGGGCCCGGACGCGCGGATCGCCCGCGAGGAAGTTTTCGGCCCGCTTGCCTGCGTGCTGCGCGCGCAGGACTACGAGCACGCGCTGGCCATCGCCAACGACACGGAGTACGGCCTGTCGGCCGGCATCTGCACGCAGTCGCTCAAGCATGCCACGCATTTCCGGCGCCACGTCCAGAGCGGCCTGGCCATGGTGAACATGCCGACCTCGGGCGTGGACTTCCACGTTCCGTTCGGCGGGCGCGGGGCGTCCAGCTACGGCAACAGCGAGCAGGGCCATTATGCGCGCGAGTTCTTCACCAGCCTCAAGACCTCGTACATCCGCCCATGAGAAACGCCGCTGACATGCCCGCGGCCGTCATGGCGGGCAGCGCATTGGACGGCATACGCGTCGTGGACCTGTCGCGGGTGCTGAGCGGGCCTTATTGCACCCAGATACTGGCCGACCACGGCGCGGACGTGATCAAGATCGAACCGCCGGGCGGCGACGAGACCCGGACCTGGGGGCCGCCGTTCGCCGGCGAGGCCGCCGCCTATTACCAGGGCATCAATCGCAACAAGCGCGGCGCCTGGCTGGATCTCTCGTCCGAGGCCGGGCGCGCCGCGCTGCTGGCGCAGCTCGACGGCGCCGATGTGCTGGTGGAGAACTTCAAGTGCGGCACCATGGAGCGCTGGGGGCTGGGCTTCGAGGTGTTGCGCGAGCGGTTTCCGCGCCTGATCCATTGCCGGGTATCGGGCTTCGGCGCCGATGGCCCCATGGGGGGCATGCCCGGCTACGACGCGGCGATCCAGGCCATGTCGGGCATCATGAGCGTCAACGGCGACGCCGGCGGCGAGCCTACCCGCGTGGGGGTGCCCATCGTGGACATGGTCACGGGCATGAACGCGGCCATCGGCGTGCTGCTGGCGCTGCAGGAGCGCCAGCGCAGCGGCCGCGGGCAGTTCGTCGATATCGCGCTGTTCGATTGCGCGCTTTCGATCCTGCATCCGCATACGGCCAGCCATTTTGCCGCCGGCACGACGCCCGGGCGCACCGGCAACGCCCATCCCAACATCGCCCCCTACGACATTTTTCCCACGGCAACCGATCCGCTGTTCCTGGCGGTCGGCAATGACCGGCAATTCCGGATCCTGTGCGAGGCGCTGGGCGCGGTCGCGCTGGCCGACGACCCGCGCTACGCCTCCAACGGCCAGCGTTGCGCCAACCGGCTGGCGCTGACCGGGTCATTGGCCGCGCTGCTGAGCCGGCACGAGGCGCGGCAACTGGCCGAGCGGCTCATCCGCGCGGGCGTGCCTTGCTCGAGCGTCCTGGACATCCCGCAGGCATTGCGGCACCCGCAGGCCGTGCATCGGGAAATGGTCGTGCAACGCGACGGCTACGCCGGCGTGGCCTCGCCCGTGAAGCTGAGCCGCACGCCCGCGCGCTACCGCATGCCGCCGCCGCGCTTCGGCCAGCACCAGCTCGAGTTCGACTTCCCCGTCTCCTCGGGCCGCTGAAGCGCGCTTTCGACATTCAACCTGGCAGGACAACACATGGATTTCCGTCTGAGCGACGAACAAGAGCAAATCAAATCGGCGATCGAACGCCTGTGCGAGCCGTTCGACGACGAGTACTGGTTCAACCGGGACAGGGAGGGAGGTTTTCCGCACGAGTTCCACCAGGCGCTGGCCCAGGCGGGCTGGCTGGGCATCGCCATGCCGCAAGCGTACGGCGGCGCCGGGCTGGGAATCAGCGACGCGGCGCTGATGATGCACACGATAGCGGCGACCGGCGCGGGACTGTCGGGCGCCTCGGCCGTACACATGAACATTTTCGGCCTGCATCCGGTCGTCGTGTTCGGCACGGCGCAGCAGAAGCAGCGCTGGCTGCCGCCGCTGATCGCGGGGCAGGACAAGGCCTGCTTCGGCGTGACCGAGCCCAACACCGGGCTGAATACGCTGAAACTGAGAACGCGCGCCGTGCGCCAGGGCGACCACTACGTGGTGACCGGCCAGAAGGTATGGATTTCCACCGCGCAGGTGGCCAACAAGATCCTGCTCCTGGCGCGCACCACCCCGATCGAAGCGTGCACCGGCAGCGAAGGCCTCAGCCTGTTCTATACGGACCTGGACCGCGCCGCCATCGAAGTGCATGAAATCGAGAAGATGGGCCGCAAGTGCGTGGACTCGAACCAGTTGTTCATCGATAACCTGCGCATCCCGGTCGAAGACCGGATCGGGGAGGAGGGCAAGGGGTTCAGCTATATCCTGCACGGCCTCAATCCGGAACGGATCCTGATCGCCGCGGAAGCCGTCGGCCTGGGCCGGGCAGCGCTGCGCAAGGCCGCCGGCTACGCCAGGGAGCGCGAGGTCTTTGATCGGCCCATCGGCAAGAACCAGGGTATCCAGCATCCGCTGGCGCGTTCCTGGATGGAACTGGAAGCCGCGCACCTGATGGTGCAGAAGGCGGCCTGGCTCTACGACCAGCAGCAGCCGTGCGGCGCGGAAGCCAACAGCGCCAAGTTCCTGGGGGCCGAAGCCTGCTATGCCGCGTGCGAGAACGCCATCTTCACCCACGGCGGGATGGGGTACGCGAAGGAGTATCACGTGGAGCGCTATTTGCGCGAGGCGTGGATACCGCGCCTGGCGCCCGTGAGTCCGCAGATGATCCTCAGCTTCATCGCCGAGAAGGCGCTCGGGCTGCCCAAGTCCTATTAGGGCCCGCGGCCGCTTTGCTCACGGCCCGCCTGTCGGCGGGCCCTGGACGCCCGGCGCCGGAAAGCGGCGGCGCGATGCCCTTGCGGTTCAGTTGCCGGCGCTGCGCCGCAGTCGCGCCGATTCGGCCTGGTTCAGGCGCCTGGCCTCGGCCTCGGCGTAGTCGCGCTCGTCGGGCTCGTAGGAGCCCTCGTAGATACATCCGCTGCGGTTCCACCTGCATTCGTCGCTGACCCGGCTGGACGTGGATCTGCGATCCGAATCCCCCAACCCGATCCAGGAACATCCGGAAACCAGCGCGACGAGGGACAGCGACGCGGCCCATCGACTCCATGTTTGAACGTACATCTGCTCCAGCCCGGCAAAGACAACACAGCCACGTTTATAACAAGCCCGCGGGGGCGTTCCAAGTGGCGTGGCCTTTCAGCGCCGGGAAACGGGCGCGCGAGGCCTGCCCGCGGCGTCATGAACCGCGCGCAAGCAGCCACTCCACCAGCTCGACGGCGCAGACCATGATCACCAACGCGATGCCGGCGACATGCAGGTAAGAGCTCCAGTCGACGCGTTCGTCGGCATCCTCCTTTCTCCGTCTTTTCACGATTCCCTCCAGGCACGTACGTTTCCAGGGCAACCATAGAGAAAGCGCGGGCCAGCTTGTATCGGCCTGTGTCAGTAGGCCTTACGCGGGAACGGGAATGTCATGCGTTTGGCCGAAGGCGGAGGGCTGGCGCGCCTGTCCTGGCCCGGAAAACCGCCGGCGCGCGACGGGTTGGAAAAATAGCGGCAAAATGGCGAATGCTGCAAAATTTTGACATTTGACGAAATTCTTGGATGCGTTTTGTCAAACAAACTGCTAGCATCCGATCCAGCGGTGTAGAACGCCGTTGATTCGAGTGCGATGTCGCCAGCTCCGCATTGCGCGCAGGATGGGCCTGGTAGTAAGTGGCCGGCAATCCCGGCCGGTTGTCTGACGCCCCGCCGGCAGGCGAAATGGGCATGACGCAGGGCCACGTCATGTCCGGGCGGGAAGCCAACAACATGACGATCAGATATCTTCCGGTCCGGCACAGACTGCTTTTCTTCGCCGTTCCTATTGTGGCCTGCGGCCTGGCGGCGGCGGCAATCGGCTATGCCTGGAAGGGCATGCAAGCGGCCAGCATGGTCGAGCATGACAACGCCGATTTCCTGGCGCGCTCCCTCGATATCGCGCGCGAGCAGCTCGACATCGTGCTCGAGGCGGGCGTGGCGCCCGCGGCCTGTTCGGAGGCGGATCTCGCCGCCTTGCGGCAACGGGTCTTTCGCTCGAAATACGTCGCCGACATCGCCCGCATTGACGGCGGCGCCTTGCGCTGCTCGGCGGTATGGGGCGTATGGCGTCATCCGTATATGCTGCCGCGCGGCGGCAGGACGGTGCGCGACGGCGTCTTCCTTTGGCAGAACATGGAGAACCCGATCCAGCCGGAACTGTCGGGCGACGTGCTGGCCAGCGAGCGGCTGGCCGTTTTCACGATTCCGGGCATCTTCGACGATATCGTGCGCCGCGCGGGCGGGCAGAGGACCACGCTGTATTCCCGCAAGCAAGGCCATGTCTACAAAGCGTTCGGCGCGTCGGCGGCGGCGGACGGGCAGGGATCGGCCGGCTGGTTCCAGCTCGTGCGCACGGCCGCGGCCTGCGCGCCGGTGGGCGGGCCGGATATCTGCGTCGAAACCACGGCCCGCGTGAACGCGCGCGGCGCCGTCGTCATCGCCGGCCTGGGCGGCATGGCGCTGGGCGCCGGGGTCGGCCTGATCGTATTGCTCTGGTGGCGCAGGTCGTTCGGGCTGCGCGCCAGCCTGGTCGACGCGCTGCGCAAGGGCAAGATACAGGTGGCCTATCAACCGCTGCGCGTGCTGGACTCGGGGCGCCTGGCAGGCGTGGAGGCGCTGGCGCGCTGGACGCACGACGAGGTCGGACCGATTTCCCCGGTCACCTTCCTCGCGTGGGTGGAGGCGATGGGCCTGCGCCAGGCTTTCACGCGCCACATCGTCCAGACCGCGTTGGACGGGGTGAAGAGGAGGATGGCCGGCGAAGCGCCGTTCTACCTGAGCATCAACGTCTTTCCCGAGGACCTCGAGGACGAGTCGTTCCTGGATTTCCTGACGCAAAGCGTGCGCGAGCGCGGCCTGAGGCCGGGCAGCGTCGTGCTGGAGGTGACCGAGTCGGCGGTGTTCTCGACGGCCTCGCCGTCGGTGCTGTTTCGCCGTTTCCGGGCCGCGGGCTTCCGGATATTCCTGGACGATTTCGGCGTGGGCTATTCGAACCTGGGAAACATCATCCGCTGGGAGGTCGATGGCATCAAGCTGGACCGGATCTTCATGCAATCCCTTGGCGATTTCGACAGCGCGGCGCCGGTGCTGGACCAGGTCATCGAGATGGCCCGCCAGCTCGACCTGCACCTGGTCATCGAAGGGATAGAAGTGCAGAGCCAGGCCGACTATATCTTCAAGCGGGCGCCGCATGCCGTCGGCCAGGGCTGGCTGTTCGGGCGCCCGGGGCCGGCCAGCGCGCTGCCGGCGGCCTGACTCGGAACGCCCGGCGCGTGCGCGGCATGCCGGCGTGTGCGCGGTTGTCGTCGCCGTACTGGCCGTCGCCGACTCAGGCGCCGGGCGGATGGCGGATCAGTTCGAACACGCCGTCGATGATGAACTGCACGCCCATGCAGATGAGCAGAAAACCCATGACGCGCGAGATGGCGTCGATGCCGGACTGGCCCAGCATGCGCATGACCCGCTCGGCGCTGCGCAGGCAGACCCAGAACAGCAGCGCCAGCAGCAACGTGACGGTAATGACGGCGAAATGGTGGACGAGGGTGATGCCGCCGTGGCTGTGCAGGGTCGAGGCGGAACTGATGATCAGGGCGATCGTGCCGGGGCCGGCGGTGCCCGGCAGCGCCAGCGGCACGAACGAGATGTCGCGCGCCGGCGCGCTGGCGTGGGCGGCGCCCGGGACCTGGATGTGCGGCTCGTCCGGCGCCATCTCGACTTGCGCCTGCGCCTCGTTCTGCGAGGTGGCCGGGAACAGCATGGTAAAGCCGATGTAGGCGACGATCAGTCCGCCGGCGATGCGCAGGCCGGGAATGGAAATGCCGAAGCTGCTGATGATGGCGTTGCCGGCATAGAACGAGGCCAGGATGATGGCGGCCACATACACGGTGGCGCGGCCGATCTGGCGGTTGCGTTCATCGCGCGTATAGCCGCTGCCCAGGGCCAGCAGCAGCGTGGTGCTGGTCAGCGGGTTGGCCACGGGCAGCATGGTGACCAGGCCGAGGCCGACCAGTTGCAGGTATTCGATGATCACGCGCGCGCCTCCTGCCGATGCGGTGGCGCGCCGCCGTGGCGCGCCGGGTTGGCAGGCCGGCGGCGATGCGCCGTAGCGGCCCGGGTTCGACCCTGGCAGTGTACAGGCAGGCGCGGCGGCTCACGTCCCGCGCGCGCCATCGTCCGCGGCGTCGATCTGCTTGAGCCAGCGCCACAGCGTCGAGCGGCTGACGCCCAATTGCGCGGCCGCCTGAGCACGATTGCCGCCGGCCTGGCGCAAGGCCTGCACGATGCGCTGCGGACGCGGCGCGTCCGTGGCGGCGGGGTGCTCGAACAGTTCGGGGCATTCGTGCCGCAAGGCGTCATGGCGGATCGCCGCGGTGTCGTCGAACTGCAGCAGGCACACCGCGATGCGCTCGCACAGGTTCTCCAGCTCGCGCACGTTGCCCGGCCAGGGATAGGCGGCCAGCCGCGGCAGCAGGGGCGCGAGCGCGGCCTCGGCGTCCAGGGGCGAGCCCAGCCGGTCCAGGCAGCGCGCAACCAGCCGGGTCGCCAGCAGGGGAATGTCGGCGCCGCGCTCGCGCAAGGGCGGCAGCGGCAGCCGCAGGGCATTGATGCGGTAGTACAGGTCCTGGCGGAAGCGCCGCTGGGCCACCAGCTCCTGCAGCGGCTGGTGGGTGGCGGCCAGCACGCGCACGTCCACCGGCACCGGCGTGGTGGCCCCCAGGCGCGTGATTTCGCCTTCCTGCAGCACGCGCAGCAGGCGTGTCTGCAGCGACAGCGGCATGTCGCCGATTTCATCGAGAAACAGCGTGCCCGTATGCGCGGCCTCGATCAGGCCGCGCTTGCCGTCGCGGCGCGACCCGGTGAAGGCGCCGTCCTCGTAGCCGAACAGTTCGCTCTCGAGCAGGGTTTCGGGCAGCGACGCGCAGTTGATGGCGACGAAGGGCCGGTGGGCGCGCGCGCTGGCGTTGTGGATCGACTGGGCGAACAGTTCCTTGCCGACGCCGCTTTCGCCCTGGATCAGCACGCGCAGGTCGGTGCCGGCGTAGCGGCGCGCGGTGTCGACGGCGCGCATGAACGCGGGGCTTTGCCCGAGCAGGGTGTCGAAACGGTGGCGGGCCGCGCTCTGACGGCGGCGTTGCTGCATGCGCAAGCTGCTGTCGGCTTCCTGGATGCGGTGCGCGTCGTACAGGGTAAGGGCGGCGCCGACCAGCTTGCCGTATTCGAGGATGGGCGTGCGATTGGCGATCCAGTCGCGCCTGGCGTAGCGCTGCACCGCGGCGCGCTCGGCCTGGCCAGAGTCCAGCGTGGGCTGCAGCGACAGCTCGGGCTCGACGGCATCCAGGCGCTGGCCCAGCAGCGTGCGGTTGGGCATGCCCAGCAGCTCGCGCATGGGGGGATTGACGGCGATGATGCGGTGGTCGCGGTCGACCGCCAGCACGGCCTCCTGCAGGTTGTGCAGCACGCCGTTGAGCTGCTCGTAGCGGCCGGCCTCCAGGCGCGCCACGCGCGCCAGCTCGATGGCGTCCTCGAACCCCTGCCGTACGCTTGCCAGCGAATAGGCGAGGATGCCGCGCAGGCCCGCTTCCTCGGCCAGTTCGACCACCAGGCTGGAGCCCACGATGACCTGGAAGCCGTCGCGCCGCAATTGTTCGAAGCCCTGGCGGGCGTGGTAGGGCGTCTGGTAGGCGTACTGCGTGATCTCGATATTGAGCAATTCCTTGACGGCGTCGAGCTCGGGCAGCGTCTGGCCATACATGACGACCCCGACCCGGCTGGCGATGCGGCGCGCCCGGATGAGGGCCTGCAGCAGGTCGAAGCCGCCCAGCTGGATGGTGGCCACCGGGGCCTGCAGGTTGGCGCGCAGGATGCTGGCGTTGGCGCCCGCGCTGATGAAGGCATCGACCGCATTGCGCTCGATGCGGTCGCGCGCGACGGCCAGGGCATCGGCGAAGGTGCCGTCCACCACGTCGATGGCGGCCCGGTTGCCGTATTCGGCGATGACCGGGGCGGCGAACTCACGGATCTGGCGGTAGCTGACGAAGCACAGGCGCGGCAACGGCTGCGTGGCGGAAAGCGCGGGCATGGCGTGTTTCACTGGAACGGATAAATGTTTCGTGAGTGTTGCATGAAACGTTGCGATGTGCGCGGCCTGGGTGGAAATGCATAGGAATCAAGCGCTTGGCGTCGCGACGCAAGCTGGCACGGCATTTGCATAGGGGTAGGCATTGCATTGCACATGACGGAGATTGAAACCTTGGCGCTGCAACACATTACCGTGCTGGACTTGACCCACATGCTTTCCGGCCCCTACGGCACCATGCTGCTGGCCGACCTGGGCGCGCGCACCATCAAGGTGGAGCCGCCCGGCACCGGCGAGGGCACCCGCCGCCTGCTCGAGCACGATCCCGATTATTCGCGCGACGGCATGGGGGCGTACTACCTCACGCTGAACCGCAACAAGCAAAGCGTGTGCGTGGACCTCAAGAGCGAGGCCGGCAAGGCGGTCTTCCTGGACCTGGTGCGCCAGGCCGACGTGGTGTTCGACAACTTCGGCGTGGGCGTGACGCAGCGCCTGGGCATCGATCATGCGTCGCTGGCGCGGGTCAACCCGCGCATCATCACCTGCTCGGTGACCGGTTTCGGACAGACCGGACCGCAGACGCAGCGTCCCGCGTTCGACCAGGTGGTCCAGGGCATGGGCGGCGGCATGTCCATCACCGGCACGCCCGAGACCGGCCCGATACGCAGCGGCATTCCCATCGGCGACCTGGGCGGCGGCCTGTTCGGCGCCATGGGCGTGCTGGCCGCGCTGGCCGAGCGCGAGCGTACCGGCCGCGGCCAGCATGTGGATGTCTCGATGCTGGATGCGCAGATTTCGATGCTCAACTACATGGCGACCATGTACCTCATGTCGGGACAGGTGCCAGCGGGCATCGGCAACGGCCATTTCGTGCACGTGCCGTACAACACCTATCCCACCGCCGACGGGCACATCATCGTCGCCTGCATCGGCGACGCCTTCTTCGAGCGTTTCGTCGAATGCATGGACCTGCCCGAACTGCGCGATCCCGACTACCGGCGGCAGCCGGCGCGCTTCGCGGCCAAGGCGCGCATCGACGCCATCGTCGGCGCCGCGCTGCAGGCCAGGCCGACCGCGTACTGGCTGGAGCGCCTGGGCGCGGCGCGCATTCCGTGCGGCCCGGTCAACGATTTTGCGCAGGCCCTCGACGACGCGCAGGTGCGCGCGCGCGACATGGTGGTCGAGGTGCCGCTCAAGAGCGGCGAGCGGCTCGGCATGCCGGGCAATCCGGTCAAATTGTCGGCGGCCGCGCCGCGCGCCTATACCTGCCCGCCCGCGCTGGGCGAGCATACCGAAGCAGTCCTGGCCGAGCTGGCCGGCTATGGTCCCGGGCAACTGGCGCGCCTGCGTGCCGCCGGCGCGATCGGGTGAGGCCATGGCAGAGCGCATCCATATCACCGACGTCTCGCCGCGCGACGGATTGCAGAATCAGCCGGCGCAGGTGCCCACGCACGAGAAGCTGCGCCTGATCCGCCTGCTGGCCGAGGCGGGCGTGCCCAGCGTCGAGGCGACCAGTTTCGTGTCGCCGCGCGCCGTGCCGCAAATGGCCGACGCGGCCGAACTGGTGGCGCAGGTCAACGCGGCGCTGCCGGATCTGCGTACCTCGGTGCTGGTGCCCAACCTGAAGGGCCTGGAGCGTGCCCTGGCGGCGGGGGCGCGCGAGATCGCCGTGGTGCTGTCGGCCACCGAAACCATGAACCGCAAGAACATCAACATGGGCCTGGCGCAGGCCGTCGGCGTGAGCGAGCAGACGCTGGCCGCGGCGCGCGGCGCCGGCCTGCGCACGCGCGCCTATGTGGCGGTGGCGTTCGACTGCCCGTTCGAGGGCGCGACGCCGCTGGCCGACGTGCTGCGCCTGGCCGCCGCCATGTACGCGGCGGGCGCCGACGAGATCGTGATCGCGGACACCATCGGCGCGGCTTCGCCGGGAGAGGTCAAGACGCGCTTGCGCGCCTTGCGCGACGTGGCCCCGCTGGAGCGGCTGGCGGTGCATTTCCACGACACCCGCGGCATGGGCGTGGCCAATGCCTGGGCGGCCCTGGAGGCGGGCGTGCGCCGTTTCGACGCCAGCGTGGGCGGCATCGGCGGCTGCCCGTTCGCGCCGGGCGCGGCGGGCAACCTGGCCACGGAGGATCTGGTGCTGATGGCCGAGCGCAGCGGCTTTGCGTCGGGGATTTCGCTCGACGGCCTGCTGCGCGCGGTCGACGCCGCGCAGGCGCAATTGCAGCGCCCGCTGGGGGGGCGCTCGATGGCGTGGCTGCGGCGCCAGGCAGGTAGTGCGGTTCGAGTCCAACAACCATAAAGGGAGACATCGATGCTAGGGAAATCTGCAGGCAGGTGGGGCATGGGGCGCGTGGCCGGCGCGGCGATGCTGTGCGCGGCATGGGGCTGGAGCGCCGCGGCCGGGGCCGAGGCCTATCCGGACAAGCCGATCAGGCTCATCGTGCCGTTCGCGCCCGGCGGGGTCACGGACACCGGCGCGCGCGTGGTGGCCGACAAGCTGGGCCAGCGCCTGGGACAGCAGGTGGTGGTGGACAACCGGCCCGGCGCAGCGGGCAACATCGGCACGCAGATGGCGGCGCGCGCCGCGCCCGACGGCTATACGCTGGTGGTGGGGTTCGACGGCACGCTGGTCATCAATCCGCACATCTACCGCGACCTGCCGTTCGATCCGGTGAAGGACTTCGCGCCGGTCAGCAAGATCGGCGATGCCGTGCTCATCATCGTCACCAACCCCAAGGTGCCGGCGAAGAACCTGCAGGACTTGCTCGCCTATTCCAGGTCGCTGCCGGCCGGCGTGTCGTATGGCAGCGCGGGCATCGGCAGCACGCCGCACCTGGCCGGCGAACTGCTGAAGATGCGCACCGGCGCCAATTTCGTCCACGTGCCCTACAAGGGCGGCGGGCAGGCCATGGCCGACCTGGTCGGCGGTACGCTGCCCATGCTGTACACGGCCGTGGCGGGCGCGTATCCGTTCATTCAGAAAGGCCAGGTCCAGGCCATCGCGGTATCGAGCCGGCAACGCCTGGCATCGCTGCCCGAGGTGCCGACCGTGGCCGAGTCCGGCGCGCCGGGATTCGAGTCCAGTTCGTGGATCGGCATCCTGGCGCCCAAGGGCACGCCGCAGCCCATCGTCGACAAGCTGCAGCGCGAACTGCGTGCGGTGGTCAGCGAGCCGCAGACGCGCGAACGCCTTGCCGCGCTGGGCATCTCGGCCTCTGGCAATACGCCGGCCGAGTTCGGGCAGGAAATCCAGGCCGACCTGCAACGCTATGGCGAGATCGTGCGGGCGGCGCAGATACGGGTGGACTAGCCAATGGGGCGGGGGCAGCGTCTAGGGGCGCATGCGCTTGAGGGCCTGGAGCAGGCGTGTGCCCCACCACGCCAGGTCGTCGAACAGCAGCGCCAGGCACAGGACGATGCCGCCCACCATCGCGCCATAGAGCAGGGCGTGCCCCCAGGACGGGGCCGCCTGGCGCAGCCAGCCCGCCACCAGCGCGGAGGCGAGGAAGGCAAGGACGAAGGCGCAACGCCAGAATGTCGATCGGAACCGGCTCATGCGCCTAGCATAGCCGCAAACGCGCCACGCGGCGGCCGGTCGCCCGGTCACCACGACACGCAATGAAAGATCGTGTGACAAGTGCGCGCCAGGCCCGCGGGTAGAATCAGTCGCGTTTCCATGTTCAAGATCCCGAGGCCATGAAGCGTATTCTTGCCCTATCCGCATTGGCAGTGCTGCTGCAAGCCTGCTCCTCGTCCCCGACCGTATCCGGAGATCCCGCCACGATGCCTGCCCACTCATCCACGGCGGCCGCCCAGCCCGCAACGCTGACCACGCACACATGGCGGCTGGCGGCGGCGGTCGACGGCCAGGGCCGACCCATCGCGCCCCTGCAGGTCGGCCTGGAGCGGCCCTTGCGGCTGGCCTTCTCCGAGCGCGCCATCAACATCAGCGGCGGCTGCAACGCACAGTTCGGCGGCTACACATATGGCAAGGGCAGGCTCGAGATCGCCAACCTGGCCGCCACGATGAAGGCCTGCGAACCCGGGCTGATGGCGCTCGATGCGGCGGTAGGCGAGCGCCTGAAGGGCAGCCTGCGCGCGACCTTGGGCGAGGCGGCCGGACAGCCCCGGCTGGTGCTGGTGGCGGACAACGGCGATACGCTCAGCTTCGATGGCGAGCCCACGCCCGAGACGCTGTATGGCAGCGAGGGCGAGACCGTATTCCTGGAAGTGGCCGCGCAGCGCGTGCAGTGCAGCCATCCCATGATCCCGCAGCATCGTTGCCTGCAGGTGCGCGAGCGCCGGTACGATGCCGCGGGCCTGCAACTGCCCGCGCAGGACGACTGGCATCCGCTGTACCAGCCGGTGCAAGGCTACGAGCACCGCGACGGGGTGCGCACGGTGTTGCGCACCAAGCGCTACGAATGGAAGAACCCGCCCGCCGACGCACCGTCCACGGTGTATGTCCTGGACATGGTGGTCGAGCAGGAAATGGCGCCCGGCGGCAAGCGCTAGCGCCAGGCCGGCGCGGGCTCGCCGGGCGGCCCGCGCGCGGACTACCGGCGGGGCTCGGCGCAGTCGCCGCTGAGCATGGCGTTCAGCTCGCGATTGCGCATGCGCAGATCGGGGAACCGCATGTCGCGGTAGCGCACGAAGCGCGAGCCGCGCACCAGGCGGTAGCCCAGCCAGATCGCCAGGAACAGCGGAATGCCGATATAGGTGGCGGCCGCGCCGGTCCAGTCGATGCGGTCCTGCAGGAACGCGTGGTAGTTCTGGCCGAGCGTGATGACCAGGCACAGGACGAACGCGAACAGCGGGCCGAACGGGAAGAAGGGCGAGACATACGGCAGGTCGGCCAGGTTGTTGCCCTGGGCGACATAGCCGCGGCGGAAGCGGTAGTGGCTGATGGCGATGCCCAGCCAGGCGATGAATCCGGTCATGCCCGAGGTGTTCAGGAGCCAGATGTACACCGCCTTGGGGCTGAACAGGAACGACAGAAAACACAGCGCGGCGACCGCGGTGGTGGCAATCAGCGCCCACAGGGGCACGCCGCTGCGCGACAGGCGGCCAAAGCGCGCCGGCGCCTTGCCGTCGCGGGCCAGGCTGTAGAGCATGCGGGTGGCGGCATACATGCCGGAATTGCCGGCCGACAGCACGGAGGTCAGCACCACCGCGTTCATGATGGAGGCGGCCGCCAGCAGGCCGGCGCGCTCGAAAATCAGCGCGAACGGACTGACGCTGACGTCGGAGACCTCGTTGCGCAGCAATTGCGGATCGGTATAGGGAATCAGCAGGCCGATGACGGCGATGGCCAGTACATAGAAGAGCAGGATGCGCCAGAACACCTGGCGCACGGCGCGCGGCAGGTTGCGGGCCGGGTCCCTGGATTCGCCGGCGGCGATGCCGATCAGCTCGGTGCCCTGGAACGAGAAGCCCACCACCATGGCCACGCCGATCAGCGCGGCGAACCCGCCGGCGAACGGCGCATCGTCCAGGGTCCAGTACGCCAGGCCGCCGTGCTCGCCGCCGCGGATGATGCCCAGCAGCATCAGTACGCCCATGGCGATGAACGCCAGGACCGCGATCACCTTGACCAGCGCGAACCAGAACTCGGCCTCTCCGAAGCCGCGCGCCGACAGGGCATTGAGGCCGACGATCATCGCCAGGAAGGCGGCGCTCCAGAGCACGCCGGGCACTTCGGGAAACCAGTACGCCATGACCAGCTGCGCGGCGACCAGGTCCACCGCGACGGTCACGGCCCAGTTGTACCAGTAGTTCCAGCCCAGCGCGAAGCCGAAGCCTTCGTCGACATACTTGGCGCCGTAGGTGGAGAACGAGCCCGCCACAGGCATGCTGGCCGCCAGTTCGCCCAGGCTGGTCATCAGGAAGTACACCATGATGCCGACCAGCACATAGGCCAGCAGGGCGCCGCCGGGTCCGGCCTGGGCGATGGTGGCGCCCGAGGCCACGAACAGGCCGGTGCCGATCGAGCCGCCGACCGCGATCATGGTCAGGTGGCGCGCCGAGAGGGTGCGGCGCAGGCTCGACGATTCGGGCGGGTGCGTGGCAGGCCCGGCGTTATGGCGGCGGCCGTTCGCCGGGCTGGGGACGACGTGGTCCGGTGGAGCCATTGTGTTTCCTTTGCGTCATGGGCGCGCGCGGCTTGTGGCCCGGGCGCCCTTCGAGAATTCCAGGCAGCCGGCGAGCATAACGCAAAGCGGCCCCTTTCCGCGAACGGAAACGGGGCCCGATCAGGGTGGGCGCCTGGCCGCGCGCGCCCAGGCGCCGTGTCAGCGCGACAGCCAGCGCAGGGCGGCGGGCAGACGCGGGAGCAGCACGCGGTCGAGCGACCAGCGTCCGCCTCCGGACAGCACGAAGGACAGGCAAACGAAGGCCCACATGGCGGGGAACTCCCAGCCGCCGCCGGGATTGGCCCAGGTAAAGCCGAGATGCTGGTGATTGCCCATGAACAGCGCGACGACCAGGTACGCCGCCGTGCCGACCGCCGCGACCCGGGTGAATAGTCCGAACGTGAAACCGACGAAGGCCGCGAATTCGCACAGGCCGGCAAGCAGCAGCATGGGCTGCGGGTGGGCGGTGACGGTCGAGAAATAGTGCAGGACATTGGCGTATGCCTGGGCGCCCAGCAAGCCGAACTTCTCGGCGAAGTGATGGATGAAGTCCAATCCGATATAGACACGTATCAGCGTGAGCTGGATCTCTCTGCTCGGCACGGCGTGCTCCTCCTTGGCCGGAATGCCATCCGGCCGCACATGGGTTTCAGGAGGCGCCATTATGGGCACGGCATGGCGGACGTAAACGGTCGTGCTGGCGTCGAGGAAGTAACCCGCGCAACTAAGGCATTGTCTGGTTCGCGGTTTCCGCTAGGCGTAGGCGTGGGCAGGGGTGCAGAGCGGTCGTGGGCCGCGCCCGATCAGTCTTCGGCGGGCGGGATGGGCGCGGGCCGCGGTACGGCCATGCGTTGCCGGCTTTCCTGGATGCGCGCGGCCAGATGCGCCAGCAATGCGGCGGACGTCGGCGGCCGGGCGGCCTGGCCCTCGTACCAGGCGGCGGCGAGGGCCGCGCAGGTGGCTTCCTTGTTGCCGGTACGGATCGCCCACCGTCGTGCGATGGCACAGGCCTGTTCGATGCTGCCGATGATTCTTTCCATGTGTTCCACCGCCTTGATGGTCGAGCGCGCCGCGCAGCACTCTTATATGCCTGTCGCGGCCGCACGGGGATAGGGCGCACGCGTAGTTGCGCAGGCGCGACAGGGCGCACCGACATGGCGGCGGTACGCGCCGGCCGCGCAGGCACGCTGGCGGGCCGGTCGTCATTCCGATGGCGGAGGGGGGCGTGCTTATGGCCGATGGCGCGGCGGCCGGAACTGTCGTGAAGGGCGGCTACAGCAGCTTGGTGCCCAGCGGGACGTCGCGGTCGGGCACGCACAGCGCGACTTCGCCCTGCCCGTTGTGGAAGCCGGTGATCAGGCATTCCGACTGCAAGGGGCCGATCTGCTTCTTTGGAAAATTGACCACGCCGACCACCAGTTTGCCCAGCAGCGTTTCGGGCTGGTAGAGGTGCGTGACCTGCGCGCTGGACTTCTTCACGCCGATCTCGGCGCCGAAGTCGACGTGCAGGATATAGGCCGGCTTGCGTGCCTCGGGAAACGGCAGGGCCTGCACGATGCGGCCGACCCGCAGTTCGACCTTGGCGAAATCCGTCCAGTCTATGAGTTCCATTGTTGGTTCGATCCGTTGCTAGTGGGCAGGCGCCGATCTTAGCGCGCCGGCGCGTCGGCGCGGGCGATATCGCTTGACCATCCTTGACATTGCGCGGGCAGGGCACGCTGCCTCGTATCCGCGGGACCGCGCGGTTCGATGGCGGGGGGCGCGGCCGCCGCGGCGGCCGCCTGGATGTCCGATCGATCTTGACTATTCCCGGCAAATCAACGACGGTTATGGGCGCTTGAAACGAAGCGCATCTTCACCAGTGCCGCAACGCGTGCGAGGAATGGCGATACCCTCGGTGCGCAGTCGCGTTCGCGGGCGGGAAGATCAGCATAATACGAACCGGCGCCGTCAGCGATGCCAGGCGCAGCAGTGCGACTCAGCTTTGGGACAAACGATGTACTTTCCCTTGCGCAAGGCCTTGTTAACCGGGTTATGGACTGCTGCCGCGTTGGGCGCGGTGATCGGACCAAGTCTGCTCGCCGTGGACATGGTGCGCGAGTATGGGCTGCGGCAACAGCGCGAACAGGCCCAGGTGCTGGCGCAACGGTTGCTGGGCCGCATCGGCCTGACCGCCGACCGCCTGCTGCGCATCCACCGCGAGCTGGTGCATACCGGGGGCTCCAGCCCTTGCGCGCCATACTCCACCAACCTGATGCAGCAGCAGGTGCTGCGTTTTCCGGATGTGCGCGCCGTTGCCTACGTGGAGCAGGGCCGGGTGATCTGTTCCTCGCTGGGAGACACGGTCACCGGCGTCGATCTGGGGCCAAGCGATTTCACCACGGGCAACCGTATCTCGGTGTGGAACTCGGCCGTGTTGCCGGCCGCGCCCGAGACGCCGTTCAGGGTGTTCGCCAAGGAAGGCTACGCCATCATCATGGAGCGCGAAAGCACCAACCAGCTCGGTGGCGCGGTGCCGCAAGCGATGGCCGCCGTCTCGTTCTCGGGCACGGCCGAAGACGCCATCGTATGGGGCGAGCTGCCTCGCGCATGGTTCAAGCGGGCGGGTGAAAACACCACGTTCGTCGACGACAAATACGTTGTTGCGGTGCAGCGTTCAACCGCCCAGGGGCTGGTGGCGCTGGCCGCCGTGGCGTCCTCGCCGGGCGGCGAGGCCTTGCAGCGGCTGGCCATCCTGCTGGTGCCGCTGAGCGCGGCGGCCGGGCTGGGACTGCTGGTCGGCGCCGTCATCCTGGCGCGCCGGCAATTCAGCCTTCCCCAACTGATACGCTCGGGGTTGCGGCGCAACGAGTTCTACATGGTCTACCAGCCCATCGTCGAAGTCGGCAGCGGCCGTTGCGTGGGGCTGGAAGCGCTGATCCGCTGGCGCCGCCGCAACGGTGACCTGATCGCGCCCGATGTCTTCATCGACGAGGCCGAGCGCGTCGGGCTGATCGGCAAGATCACCGAGCGGGTATTCGGACTGGTCTCGAGCGACGTGCAGCGCTGGCGCGGCGGGCTGGGCGATCTCTACATCAGCATCAATGTATCGGCGGCCGACATGGCTTCGGGCGCGGCCGAGCGCCTGCTGAGCGAAATGTTCGCGCGCACGGGGCTGACGCCGTCGCAGGTGGTGGTCGAGCTGACCGAACGGGCGCTGCTGCACTCCGACGAGGCGGTGGCGGCGATCAAGATCATACGCAAGATGGGGGTACGGGTCGCCATCGACGACTTCGGCACCGGCTATTCCAGCCTGGCGTATCTCACCTCGTTCGAGGTCGATGGCCTGAAGATAGACAAGCGCTTCGTCGACGCCATCGGGCGCGATGCGCCCAGCAGCAGCGTGTCGGTGCACATCATCGAAATGGCCAAGTCGCTGGGCCTGCGCGTGGTCGCCGAGGGCGTCGAGACCGCCGGGCAGCAGCGCTTCCTGAGCGAGCATGGGGTCGACTATGCGCAGGGCTGGCTGTTCGGGCGTCCCATGCCGCTCAACGAGCTGCTGGCGATGGCGCGCCGGCCGCCGCCCGGCTAGGCAAAACGAAGCATCATCCTCCCGCGCGCGGGCGGCAGATATCGGGATAAGTGGCCATGCGTGGCATCTGATCCTCGAATTGGCCCCAGGCGGCGCCGATACACTGGGCCCAGACAAAGAGCAGCCGGGTGCCGGACCACCCGCCACGAGGGGGATGCCATGCGCAGGAATTTGCCCGTCACCGGGCACGAGTTCGTATTGCAGGATGACCAGTATCTCATTTCCAAGACGGACTTGAAGGGGCGCATCACCTACTGCAACCCGGCCTTTATCGCCATCAGCGGCTTCTCGCGCGAGGAGTTGCTGGGTCAGCCGCACAATATCGTGCGCCATCCGGACATGCCCGAAGACGTGTTCGCCGACATGTGGGCCACGCTGCAGGCGCGCAAGCCCTGGCTGGCGGTGGTCAAGAACCGGCACAAGTCCGGCGGCTTCTACTGGGTGCTTGCCAACGCGATGCCGGTGATCGAGGCGGGCAGCGTGACCGGCTATGCCTCGGTGCGGGTCAAGGCCACGCCGGCGCAGATCGAGGCGGCCGAGCACTTCTACGCCCAGGTCGAAAGCGGCCGGATGGGCGGCCACGCGCTGCGCCATGGCCAGCGGGTGCCGCGCGGCTGGCGGCGCATGATGCGCGCGCTGACGTTTCCCTTGCGCAAAGGCCTGCGGCCTGCCTTGCTGCGGCTGGTGGCCGCCATGTGCGGCCTGGCGGCCGTCCCCGCGTACTTCGCCATCGACGCCATGCCGCCAGGGACCGCGCCCTATGGCTGGGGCGCCTATGCGCTGGGCGCGCTGGCTTCGGTGTTCGCGGCGATGTCGCTGGGTGGCGGGTTCGGCAGGCAACTGCGCAATGCCGAGGAGGTGGCGCGCCAGATCGCGGCCGGCAACCTGGTCAACGAGGTGGATTCCGGCGTGGGCGGCGAAATGCGCAATCTGTATTTCTACCTGGACATCATGCGCAAGAGCCTGATCGGCATCTCCACCGAGGTCATCGGCAAGACGTCCGAGCATGTGCACACCATCTCGCGCCTGCGCGAGGACAGCCAGGGCCTGGCTGCGCGCACCGAGGCGCAGTCGGCGGCGCTGCAGGATACCGCCAGCAGCGTGGAGCAACTGGCCGAGACGGTAACCCGCAACGCCGAAAGCGCCGGCGTGGCGGCCCGGCTGACCCAGGAAAGCAGCGAGGTGGCCGCGCAAGGCGGCGCCGTGGTCGGCGAACTGGTGGCGACCATGCAGGGCCTGGACGCGAGTTCGCGCAAGATGGCCGAGATCGTGTCCGTGATCGAAGGAATCGCCTTCCAGACCAATATCCTGGCACTGAACGCCGCCGTCGAGGCGGCGCGGGCCGGCGAACAGGGCAAGGGCTTTGCCGTTGTCGCGGCCGAGGTCCGCAGCCTGGCGCAGCGCACCGCCCAGGCGGCCAAGGAGGTCAAAGTGCTGATCGACGACTCGGTGGGGCGCATGTCCACCGGGTCGGCGCAGGCGGGACGGGCGGGCGAGACCATGCGCGAGCTGGTGCAGTCGGTCGAGCGCGTGACCGCCTTGATGGCCGAGATTTCCACCGCTTCGGGCGAGCAATCGACCGGCGTGGCGCAGATCAGTTCCGCCGTGCATCGCATGGAGGAAGTGGTGCAGCAGAACGTATCCATGGTGGGCGAATTGACCCACGTCGCCGAGCATCTGGGGCAGGAGTCGGGTTCGCTGGTCGAGGCCATTGGCGTATTCCGCACCCCTGGCGCGGGCTCGCGCGCGATCGGCATGCCCGAGCAGGCGCCGCGCCGCACGCCTGCGCGCGCCCTGCTGCTGGCCGAACATCCCTGAGCCTGCCGGCGGCCGAATCCGTGTTCGCCGCCGCGGGCAGGACGGTCCTGTCCGCCCGCGCCCTGGCGCGCGCGTCGCGTGGACATTCCATGCTTTATGTAACAATTTGCGTATTTTGTGCGGCCCCTTGACGGTATTTCCCGTCCCCCGGGGCGTCGGGCCGTGGCGTTCTGGCCTGGCTTTGCCAAAATTGACAATGCCAAATTGTTCATCCTCGTATACTTTAGTTACTGCAACTCCGGAGCGGCCATAAATCCCGTCGTCCGGAGCCGCGGCAATGACCGGGGGGCTTTATGCCACCGGGAACGTCAGGCTTTCTTTCCGAGCACGTTGCAATATGGCCATTTCCGATGCGAATCGCGGCGGCGCGCCAGGCGCTGCGCTGGGTCCCGACCCGGCTCATATCCTGCATGAGCTCGCTGGATTGATGGCCATTTCCCCCGGGCGGGACTTCCTGGACGAACTGGTCAACCGCGCGGTCCAGCGCCTGGGCGTGGACTACGCGTGGGTGGTGCTGCATGGCGCCGCCACGGGCGAGCATGCCAGGACCGTGCTCAGCGCCAACTGCCGCATGCGCTGGAACGGGGCGGAGAGCTACCTCGCCACGGGCCAGAGCGCGCTGGCCGGCGTACTGTCGCATGCGACCCAGTATGTGTGCGCACGCGACCTGGAGCGGCATGTGCCGGGCGACCTGGCGCTGCGGCGCCTGGGCGCGCAGGCCTGCGTGGCGCACGCCTTGCGCGACGAATCGGGGTTGCAGCGCGGGCACGTCGCGTTCGTGTTCAGTGAACCGCTTGCCGATCCGGCCATCTATGTGAGCGCGCTGAGCGCCTGCGCATCGTTTACCGAGCGGGCCGTGCTTGCGCTGGATACCGAGCGCAAGGCGCGCCAGGAGGCGCTCCAGCTTGCCAGCCGCTACCAGGCCCTGTTCGAGAAGGCGCCGGTACTGATCAACGCCTTCGACGCGCGTGGCAAATGCATCCTGTGGAACCTGGAATGCGAGCGCAAGTTCGGCTGGTCGATGGAGGAAGTCAACAACCACCCCGAGCCGCTGGCGCTGTTCTACCCTGATCCGCAGACGCGCGCGCGCGTCGTGGCCTCGGTCAGCCAGGCGCCGGGCCGAGCCTTCGAGGAATGGCATCCGGTGACCCGCGCCGGCAAGGTGCTGTCCACGCTGTGGTCCAACATCGTGCTGGAGTCCGGCACGATCGTGAACATCGGGTTGGACATCACCGAACGCAAGCGCGCCGAACTGGCGCTGACCCGGCTGGCCACGATAGACAGCCTCACCGATTGCTGGAACCGCGCCGAGATACTGAAGATCCTGCGTCAGGAAATCACGCGGCTGCGCCAGCATCCCGACCAGCCGCTGGCCGTGGTGATGCTCGACCTGGATCACTTCAAGCAGCTCAACGATCTCCACGGCCACCTGGTCGGCGATGCGGCGTTGCGCTATTTCAGCGACCAATTGCGCTCGAACCTGCGCGGCACGGATTTCGTCGGCCGCATCGGCGGGGAGGAATTCCTGGCGCTGTTGCCGGGCTGCGACGGCGACGCCGCGCTGGCCATGGCCGACCGGCTGCGGGCGGCGCTGCGCAACGATCCATTCACGACCGAGGGCCAGGCCGTGCCCTTGTCGGTCAGCGTGGGCATCGCGTTCGCGACGCCGGAAGACACCGCGGTGTCCGACGTCATGCGGCGCGCCGACACCGCGCTGTACGAGGCCAAGCGGCGCGGCCGCGACCGCGCCGTCGTCTACTTCGGCTGACCCGCCCCGCCGCGCGCGCCGCCGCCGTCTGCTATAAGGCAGGACGGCACATATCGGTGGAAAGCATCATGCAGCGCGTGCAGGCGTCGCTCGAACGAGGGCAGGTCGGTATCTATCTGTCGGCGATGGCGCTGGGCGCGGTGCTGGCCTGGCGACTGCCCGGGCTGCAGGCGGGCGAGACCACGCTCAATCTCATGCTGGCCGGCATGCTGTTCGCCACCTTCATGCAGGTGCCGCTGGCAGGCTGGCGCGCCACGCTGCCCGGCATGCGTTTCCTGGGGGTGCTGCTGGGCGTGAACTTCGTCGCCGTGCCGGCCCTGGTCTGGGGCCTGGCCGCGCTGCTGCCGGCCGATCCCATGATCCGCCTGGCGGTCCTGCTGGTGCTGCTCGCGCCCTGCATCGATTATGTCGTGACGTTCGCGCAACTGGGGCGCGCCGACGCCCGGGCCCTGCTGGCGGCCACCCCGGTGCTGCTGTGCGCGCAGATGCTGTCGCTGCCGCTCTACCTGAACGCGATGCTGGGTAGCGACGCCGCCGCGCTGATCCGTCCCGGCCCGTTCGTGCAAGCCTTCGTCTGGCTGATTGCCTTGCCATTGGCGGGCGCCGCGGGCGTGCAGTGGGCCGCCGCCAGGTCGGCCGCCTGGCGGGGCGCGGCCAGTGGGCTCGGCCTGCTGCCGGTGCCCGCCACCGCGCTGGTGCTGGCGACCATCGTGGCCGCCGTCGCGCCGCGCATGGCGCTGGCCGGCGAGGCCGTATTGCGCGTCGTTCCGGTGTATCTGCTGTTCGCCGTCACGGCGCCGGCCGTGGGTTGGCTGGCCGCGCGCCGCGCGCGCCTGCTGGCGCCGCAGGCGCGCGCGGTCGCGTTCAGCGCCGGTACGCGCAACTCGCTGGTGGTGCTGCCGCTGGCCCTCGCGGTGCCTGGCGGGGCGCCGCTGCTGCCCGCGCTGATCGTGGCGCAGACGCTGGTCGAGCTGTGCGCCGAGCTGCTGTATGTGCGCGTGCTGGGCCGGGCGGGCACCGGCCGCGCCGGAGAGGGCTGAGGCGCGCGCGGCTCAGGATCGCAGCGTGCTGTCGGGCACCACGTGCGCGATCGTGCCGTCCGGCAATTCGTAGGTCTGCTCGTCGATACGGCGCACCGCGCCGCCGCCGGCCAGGCGGCAATAGATGTAGTCGATGCCGCCCACCAGATCCGGATGGCCGCCTTCGATGCGATGGCGCTCGACGCGATACAGCCTGCCTTGGGCGTCCTGCACCAGCAGGTCGGCCAATCGCCGGCCGACGCGGTTGCTGGTGTTGCCTTCGGGAAGAATGGCGCACAGCAGGTTCATAGACTGGTGTGGAATGTCTTTTGCAGGCATTCGCCGATGATGCGCTGCTTGGTTCGGGCGATGGCGGCGGGACTGACGTCGCGAGCCGCGGCGGCATCGTCATCCTGCACGGGCGTGGACTGAAAGTCGCCGATCCGGATGTTGGCTTCGTATTCGCAGCGCGCGCGCGCCGCCGCTTCCTTGGAGTATTGGCCGTCGGAGCGGCTGGTCGAGGTCGACGAGCAGGCTGTGCAGGCCATCACGGCGAAAGCGCACAGGATGCGTGGCAGGATATGCATGGCGATCACCAGGTGGGCGGGAGGCCATGGCAGTGTCCCACCGCGCTTGCGCCACGCACTATCGACCATATGGCCGAAATCGGTCTTATCGTCCGAATGGTTCATGCCGGATGGTGCGGCCAGGCATGAAAAAAATCCCGGCGTGTTACGGCCGGGATATCAACCTTCGCTGTACAAGCGTGCCCGCCTGGCGAATGGGGGGGAGGGGAGAATGCCAGACGAGCACAGATGCATCCTAGACCTTCGATCGGGATGTTGCGATAAGGATTTTGGCGTTTTCCTTGTCTGAACTTGGTTTTCATTGCGTGGCTTTTCTTCTTCACATATCGGATATCTACCGCAGTGCTTCGATCACGGAAGGCGGCTACGAATCTTCAGGCAGGGGGCCGCTGGCATGTCGTAGCGAGTCGGGTGAGACTGGCGCGGCCCGTCAATCCAATAGCTACATCGTGCCGCGGCGCCGCCCCGACCTCCCCATGAATCGCCCCCCATTGCCCGATTTTCCTTCCCGCCCCATGCCGCGCGCCGGAAGCTGTGCCATCAACGGATGGCGCGTGTTTCCGTAGGCGTGCCGGCCCGCGAGTCCGCAGGTCCGAAGCGCCTCGCTCATTGAGGCCTCGATCGTCCATGAATCCGTTTCACCATGCGCCGCGCCGCCGCGCCGCGCCCATTCAGGTATTGCTGTTGAGTATGAGCGCATTGCTGTGGCTGCCCGCGGCCCAGGCTCAATACTGGTCGTCCGGCGCGCAGGCGGGGCCTCACAACGCGGGGACCGACGGCGTTTTCGACGAAGACGAAGACCCCGTTCCGCGCCCGCGGCCCGCCCCGCTGACGGACGACCTGGCGGATCTGGAGGATCTGTTCGGTTCGGACGACGCTCGCCCCACACCGCCGCCACGGCCGCCATCACGCGGGCCCGTGGTGCCGTCGCCCGGGGATGCGCCGTCCGGCACGCCCGATCGCTCGGGCGACGATGGCAAGCCTCCCGCATCGTCGCCCGCGCCATCCGAGCCGTCACCCGGCAAGCCGCCTCAGGCCCGGCCAGAAGCCTTGCCCGAAGCGCCTCCCGCGGCGCAACCCGATGCGCAACCCGATGCGCCGCCCGAAGCGCCGCCCGAAGCGCCGCCGGCGGCGCCACCGCAAGCGGGGCCCGAAGCGCCGCCGGTGATGCCGGAGCCGGCCGAGCCGCCTGCAGCCGAGCCGCCTGCAGCCGAGCCGCCTGCAGCCGAGCCGCCGGCCGTCCAGCCCGCGCGGCCGGCCGGCGACGCGGTGTACCTGCCGGGCACGCGCACGCTGACGCCGACGGCCGACGCGGCGCTGGGCACGGCGAGCGCGGCGCAAGGCCTGTGGCAGGCCGAGATGAACGCGCTGGGCAAGCGCATGGGCGAGCTGCGCCTGACGCCGGCGGCGGGCGGGGTGTGGGGTCGGGCCTTCGCGCAGCGGCAGAAGCTGGAGAACGGCGCGGCGCGGGAATTGCGCCAGACCGTGGGCGGCTTCGAAGTGGGCGCGGACACGGCGCTGGCGGCGCCCGAGGGGCGCTGGCACGTGGGCGCGGTGGCCGGCTACAGCCAGGGCAAGCTGAAGTTCGGCGGCGGCGCCACGGGCGAGGGCGACAGCGCGCACGTGGGGGCGTACGCGACCTACATCGAGGATGGCGGGTTCTATCTCGACGGCATCGTGCGGGTGGCGCGCTATGCGCATGCGTTCAAGGCGCCCGATGCCAAGGGCCGGCGCGCGCGGGGCAGGTACCGGGCCAATGGCGTGGGCGCGTCGCTGGAGCTGGGCC
>Ga0180218_1000069_pt1 | contig 203528 bp, 205 predicted proteins | sample eDN3rd37CKraftBY_FD_151334 | JGI IMG/M metagenome (GOLD analysis project Ga0180218, IMG submission 151334) | Enriched backyard soil microbial communities from Emeryville, California, USA - eDNA 3rd pass 37_C Kraft BY (version 2) (version 2) | ecosystem: Environmental > Terrestrial > Soil >... | reverse complement strand
GGCTCTCGGTCGGTCGAAGGTCCAGCGCGCCGGCATTGTTGACCACGACGTCGATGCCCCCGAAGGTCTCGGCGATCTTCTCGACGGCCGCGGCCACCGCGGTGGCGTCACGTACATCGCAGCCCACGGCCAGCGCCCGTCCACCGGCACTTTCCACCGCGGCCGCGGTTTCGGCCAGGGTGCCTGCGATTTTCGGATGGGGTGTCTGGGTTTTGGCGAGCAACGCCACCGCCGCGCCGTCCTGCGCCGCGCGGACGGCGATGGCGGCGCCGATACCGCGACTGGCGCCGGTCACCACCACGACACGGTCTTTCAGAGTCTCAGGAGAGGTAATGCTCACAATCCAGTTGTCCTTCCGCGGTCATTGGCCGTAGCGTTGAATGCTATAACTATATAGCTCATTAGTCGGCCGCTGTAGCGCGGCCACTTACCCAAGCGAGGTTCCAATGACACAGGTCGCCGCGATCGGCACCTACCTACCGCCATGGACGGTACGTGAGCGCCGGGTGAAAGGGCCTGACGAGGATGCGCTGACCATGGCCGTCGCCGCAGGCCGGGCAGCTGACCCCGATGCCACCGCTCGCCGCGTGGTGCTGGTGTCACGCGACTTCCCCCTGCTGGAGGGCGGTAACAGTGCCGTGCTGCTGGCCGGGCTGTCCCTGCCGGCAGGCGTGGCGGTCAGCGAAGTGCTCGGTGGCGCGCCGGCAGTGCTCGATGAGCTCGTCGAGGCGACCGAGGGCACCCTCGTCATCGCTGCCGACGACTCGACGACGGCGGCCTCGGCCGCCGCGGCCCTCATCGGTGCCGACGGCATCGGGCTGACGCCGGTTGCGCGGGAGACCCGCAGCCTGCCCGTCACCGTCCGAAGCGCCGACGGCAGCCGGCGTGAGTACGGCGACCCCCGGTTGCAGCGTGAGATCGGCGTCAAGTCGACCGTCGCCCGGTTGGGACTGGACGGCGCGCATACGGTGGCGGCAGTCGTCGGAGCGAAGGCCAAGGAACTCGGCGGTGATGTCGATGCGAAGGGTGCGGTCGAACATCCGGTCTCGTCGGCATCCGGCGTGATCCGGGCCCTCGCCGACTGTGTGGAAAGAGGCCAGACGGGTGACCTGTTGCTGGCTGTCGAACAATCCAGCGTGACGGCCGCCGAAATCGGCGGGTCGGCCGAGGCCACCACGATCACTCGTCATGAGCCCCCGGCGCGGGAGCTGCCCAAGTTCCGCACCGCTGACGGCAACGGCATCCCGATCTCCCTGCCCGCCTACGCCCGCGCGTTCGAACCGAAGCTGCGCTGGGAGGCCGCGGTGTTCGACGAACGGCCCGGTATCGACTCCGCCCCGCAGTTCCCGCCGCGTGCCCGCGTCGACGATGACGGGGGGCTGGCCACCGATTACCGCCTGGAACCGTTGCCGCGCACCGGAACCGTCTACACCCAGACCACCATCCGGATTCCGGTGCCCGACCTGCCCAGCCCGTACTCGATCGCCGTCGTGCAACTCGACGGCAGCCCCGTGCGGGTGCTGATGAAGGTCACCGGCGTCCCCGCCGGTGAGGCCACGATCGGACAGGCTGGCTCGGTGGTCCTGCGCAAGATCGCCGACCGGGCCGGCGTACCTGACTACGGCTATGCATTCTGGCCGACGACCGCGGAAGGAGCCCAGGCATGAGGAACGTCGCAATCGTCGGGGCGGGGATGACCCCCTTCGCCGAGCATTTCGACCTCGGTATCAAAGACCTGATCCCCATGGCGTACGCCGAGGCGGTCGCCCACGTCGACAAGGGCATCAAGAAATCGGACATCCAGGCCGCCTGGTTCGGTGAGCTGTCGACCACCGACGGCTTCCCGTCGGGCATCCTGGCGGACACCCTGGACCTGACCGACATCCCGGTCACCCGCGTCGAAAATGCTTGCGCCACCGGCAATGACGCGATCCGCAACGGTGCCATGGCCATCGCGTCCGGCCTCTACGACGTGGTTCTGGTGGTGGGCGCGGACAAGGTGCGCGAGACAGCGTCGAACACCACGTTCTGGGACTGGGCGGCGATGACCCGCGACAACGCCTGGGATTATCCGCTGGGGCTGGTGGCACCCGCCAACTTCGCGCTGCACGTCGTCCGCTATCTGCACGAGTCGCCTGCGACCAAAGAGCACATGGCGATGGTGGCGGTGAAGAACCACTTCCACGCGCTGAAGAATCCGAAAGCCCAACTGCGTTACGAGATCACCGTCGAGCAGGCGCTGGCCGCGCCGATGGTGGTCGAGCCGTTCGGGCTCTATGACTGCACGCCGCAGAGCGACGGTGCGGCCGCGGTGATCCTCGCCGCCGAGGAGGTCGTCGACCGGTACACGGATCGGCCGGTCTGGGTGCGCGGCGTCGGATTGGGCATGGACCGGGTGATGCACCAGCACAAGGCCGATATGACGACCTTCCCGCCCACGGTTCGGGCCGCCAAGACCGCGATGAAGATGGCCGGTGTGACACCGAGCGACATCGATGTCGCCGAGGTCCATGACTGCTTCACCGGCGTCGAGCTGATCAGCTACGAAGACCTCGGATTCGCCGAGCGATTCGAGGCCTACAAGCTGGTCGAGGGCCGAGAACACTACGTCGGCGGTTCCATCCCGATCAATCCGAGCGGTGGATTGAAGGCCAAGGGGCATCCGCCGGGCGCGACCGGTGTCGCGCAGTGCTACGAGTTGTTCAACCAGCTGCGCGGCGAGGCCGAGAACCAGGTTGACGGTGCGCGAGTCGCATTGGCCCACAACATCGGTGGCCCGACCGCAGTCTCCGCGGTCACCATCCTTTCCAACGAGAAGAACTGACAGGACATCACATGACGACTTCCGAGATCGCGACGCTGGCCGGTTACGAGCAGTTCGCCCCGTGGTTGCTCGTGGAGAAGCGCGGCAACGTCCATGTCGTGAGCATCAACCGGCCCGAGGCGCTCAACGCCGTCACCGAAGAGGTGCACCATGCGTTCGCCACGATCTGGAAGGTGCTGGAGGCCGACGACGACGTGAGGGCGGTCGTCACCACCGGTGTGGGCAAGGCGTTCTCGGCGGGCGGCGACATGGTGATGTTCGGCCGGCTCATCGAGGATCAGGCGGCGCGCACGTTCCAGATCCACGAAGCCCGCACGGTGTTCCTCGAGGTGATCAACTTCCCCAAGCCGCTGGTGTCAGCGGTCAACGGGCCCGCCGTCGGTCTCGGGTGCTCGATCGCGCTGCTCAGTGACCTGCTGGTGATGGGGGAGAACAGCTATCTGGCCGATCCGCACGTCGCGATCGGGCTCACCGCGGGCGACGGCGGCACTGCCATGCTGCCGCTGCTGGTCGGCATGATGAAGGCGAAAGAGTATGTGCTGCTGGGTGATCGGATCACCCCGGCCGTCGCCGAGAAGCTCAATCTCGTGACCAAGGTGGTCGGTGACGACGCGGTCATGGATGAGGCGCTGGCCCTCGGTGAGCGCCTCGCCGCGCTTCCGCCGCAGGCCCTGCGCTCGTCCAAGGTGGCCCTCAACATGCACCTGGCGCGCGCTGCGCAGGGCGTCCTGGAGTACGCGCTGGCCGAGGAACTGACCTCGTTCTCGACGCCCGAGTTCAAGGAGCGGGTGTCGGCCTTCCGGGCGCGTTCCAAAAAGTGATCTCGGCGGCTCAGCGAGGGATTGTGCTTCCGGCGGCCAGGAGTGCGTCCAGTGCGGTGCGCTCCTCGGCCGTCCAGGGCCGCGTCGCGGAGCGATCCTCGCGCAGGACGACCTGAACGGTCCGCACCGTCGCACACCTGTGCGTGGCGGTGGCGATGATGTTGATCGTGGTGAACGACGACGTGCCGATCGCGTCGACCGCGGACGAGACCTCCACCTCATCGGTCTGCACGACCGGGTGGTGATAGTCGATTTCGTTGTGCACCACCACGATCGAGCCCCACGACGTCGGCAGCGCAGTGTGCAGAAAGCGGGCCCTGGCTTCCTCGGCGTAAACGAGGAAGACGCTGTTGTTCACGTGCCCGACCGGATCGAGGTCGGTCCAGCGGGGTTCGATGCGAAGCACGGCGCTCACGAAGGCTCCTCTGTCAGATCGGTGGTTGCCGGTGATCGGATCAGCGGTAGGCGGTGATCCGCGCGGTGAGCGCGACCTTGCCGTCGTCACCGATCGCCTGCGCGTCGCCGACCGCCGATCCGCGGCCGACCCGCAGGGCCTTGCCCTCATAGCGGGAATCGGTACCCGCGAAGAACGGACGCAGAAAGTTCACCCGCAGGGAGGCGGTCTGGAGCAGGTCGGTGGAACTGCCGTGGTTGATGGCCGCTGACGACGCCAGTTCCAGTCCGGCGGCCGCCACCCCGCCGTGCACGATGTGGAGGGCGTTGTTCAGATTCTCGTCGACACCCTGCGACAAGACGTGGGCGCCGGCTGCCGGCCGAATACGTGCCGCAATCAGATCGGCGAATGTGGTCTCGGCAGTTCGTCGCAGCGTCTCCGGACGGTGCTGGGAGACAACGTCGTCGGCGTCGATGAAGAACGACCGAACCGTGCCGCTGCCGATCACGGCTCCGCGATAGGTCAGCGTGCAGATCCCCAGCGACGTGACGCCCTGCGGCCCCAGCGCGTGTGCGGTCGCAGTCACCGGCCCGTCGAGCTCATCGACGCTGTCCATACTGAGCTCCATCGACAACTCACTGGACACCGTCCACTGCCCGGGGCGTCGGCGGTAGTGGTTCACACCTCCGGCCGCCGCGTCGACGAGGACTGCCAACGGCCCTATCGTCGGGGCGCCGGTGAACGGATTACGGAAGCGTTCCATCGGCATAGACATGACCGTGGTCGCCGCGGCGGGATCGTTTTCCACGTATTCGATGCCGAACCGGACCTGGATGGAATCAGGTGTCTCGAGGTCGAGCCGGCCCGCGCATCGGTCTACGGAGGTCATTCGAGAAGGTCGACGACAGTGGACAATTCAGATCCGGAGAGGACGAACTCCTCGGCCTTCTGCAGATGCTTCTTCCAGAGTTCGCCGGCCTTCTCGGCGTCTCCGGCCTTGATCATGTCGAGCACCATGCGGTGGGTCTTGGCCGAGCGGCGGACTGCTTGCTCGGCCCGGTCACCCCGGGTGGGCTGCAATGACCGGTTGGCCTTCTCGATGATGTGGTGCAGCATGTCGCTGACGATCTGGATGGTGGCGTTGCCCGACAACCGAGCGACGGCGGCGTGGAAGTCGGTGAGCTGGTCGACGGCGTCGCTGCCCGGTTCCAACTGCGATTCGCGTTCCACGATCTGCTCGAGTTCGGCGATCACCTTGGGGTCGCGGTCCTTGGCCAGTTGCTCGACCATCGGGACCTCGAGGGTGACCCGCGCATCGTAGACGTCCTTGACGGTGACGCCCTCGTACTCGAGGATCAGGCCGGCGTAGCGCGCGAGCGTTTCGCGCTGGGGCCGGGTGACCCGGGCACCGCCGCGCACCCCTCGCTGGACCTGAATGAGGGACTCGGATTCGAGCACCCGGAACGCTTCGCGCAGCGTCGGCCGCGATACCCCGAAACGCTCCATCAGTTCGGATTCCGGCGGCAGCATGGTGCCTTCGGTGATCTCGCCGCGGATGAACATGCGGCGCAACACCGTGGCCACCCGATCGGCCATCTTCGGCTCCCGAAGACTGGTGACCTCCATTACAACCCTCCACCGTTAGTGCAAACGCCCAAATCCATTAACTATTTTGCAGGTTAACTGAATCCGCGGGTCGATCCGGATATATGCGGCCGGTCAGTGACCAAGATCATCGGTGACATCCCTAGTAACCCATGGCTCGACCCATGAGATCTTTCATGATCTCGGTGGTGCCGGCGTAGAGGCGCTGGACCCGCGAGTCCCGCCACAGCCGGGCCACTTCGTACTCGTTGATGTAGCCGTAGCCGCCATACATCTGCAGGCAGCGGTCGATGATCTCCCACTGGACCTCTGAGGTCCACCACTTCAGGCCGGCGGCGTCCTGGTCGCTCAACGTCCCGTCGTTGACCGAGAGCACACACTGATCCAGATAGGTCTGTGCGGCGTCCAGTTTCGTCTGCATCTCGGCAATGAAATGACGGTTGACCTGGAATTTGCCGATCGGTTGGCCGAATGCGGTGCGTTCCAGGGCGTAGGCCTTGGTGAGTTCCAGCGCGCGTCGGGCCGCGGGCAGTGCGTAGCAGGCCACGCCGACCCGTTCGCTGGGCAGGTTGGAGACCAAGTGGTAGAAGCCACGGTTGAGTTCACCGACGAGGTTCTCCTTGGGCACCTTGACGTCTTCGAAGAACAGCTCGGCGGTGTCGGCGGAGTACTGGCCGATCTTGTCGAGCTTGCGTCCGCGGGTGAACCCTTCCATGCCGTCCTCGATCATCAGCAGGCTGATGCCCTTGTGTCGCGCGGACGGATCGGTCTTGACGGCGGTGAGCACGAGCTTGGACAGCAGCCCGTTGCTGATGAATGTCTTCTGGCCGTTGACCACCCAGTGGTCGCCCTCGTCGCGGGCGGTGGTCTTGATCCCGGCCAGGTCCGAGCCCGCGGCCGGTTCGGACATCGCGATGGAGCCGATGTATTCGCCGGAGACGAACTTGGGGAGCCAGCGCGCCTTCTGCTCCTCGGTGGTGAGCTTGTTCAGGTACGGCATCAGGATGTCGTTCTGCACGCCAAGGCCGATGCCGACCGAACCGGTGCCGAACATCTCCTCGGAGATGATCTGGTTGAAGCGGAAGTCCTTGACGCCGAGGCCGCCGTACTTCTCGTCGAACTCCCAGCCGATCAGCCCGTGTTCGCCCGCGGCCAGCCAGGCTTCCCGGCTGACCTTGCCATCGCGTTCCCACTTCTCCACGTTCGGCACGCATTCGCGTTCGAAGAACTCCCGCGCGGTGGCCCGGAAGTCATCGTGGATCTCTTCGAAAATGTTGCGGCGCATGTATTCCCTTTACTCTGCCCAAGTGACGACCGCGGGCAGTGCTCGGCCCGCGACGTAGGTGTCGAAGAGTCGCTCACCCAGGAGTGACTCCAGCTGATCGTGCGAACCCGCCAGCGCATCCAGCTGCAAACCGCGCGCGACGTAGCGGTGCAACTCGTGCTCGGCGGTCAGGCCGATGGCGCCGCACACCTGCAGCGCGACATCGCTGACCGCGCGGTGCGCCCGTCCGGCCGCTGCCTTGCTCGTCACGGCCGACAGCTGACCGCCGTAACGCCATGACTCGCCGAGCAGAGCCCGTGCACCGGCCAGCACGGCCGACGCATCGGCCAATGCGTGCCGGGGTGATTGGAATGATCCGATCGGTCCGCCGAATTGCACGCGCACACTGACGTGTTCGACGGCGATGCGCAAGGCCTGCTCGGCCAGCGCCACGAGTTCGGTGGCCAGCGCTCGCTGCGCGGCCGCGAGGGCCTGGTTCCACTCGGTGGTCGCCTCGACCAGAGGGGTATCCAGGGGCCCGGTCACCCGGGTCCAGAAGATCGATGCGTCGAAGGTGTCCAGGCGCTCGCCGTGCAGGCGGGAGGCCTCGACGACACCGATCGACACGGTTCCCATCGGGCCGGCCACCGGCACCACCAACCGGCCCTCCAGGGGCCCCAGCATGATGCCCGAGACTTCGTTTTCATCGGAACCGGGGAGATATCCGGGGGTCAGGCCGGGGAGGAGTACATGATCCGCGGGTCCTTTGAGCAGCCCGGCCAACTCGGCCAGCATGACCCGGTCCAGGCAGTCGGTGAGTGCCAGTGTCCGTCCCTGGGCGCGGAACAACAGCTCGCAGGCCTCCACGGGGTACTCGGCTTCGATGTCCGACCAGCCCAGTTCGGCCAGCCGCGGACTGACCGCGACATGCTCGGGTGAGCCCTTGCCGGCCAGGTCGTCGAAGAGCCGGAACACCGCTTCTTCGACCATCGGCCACGTTTCGTCGGTCATTTGCCCCTCTCCTTGGGGAGTCCGAGCAGGTGGTCGGCGATGATGCCGCGCTGTACCTCAGCCGTGCCACCCATCACTGTGGCGGCACGCGAATACCACCATTCGGCCCGCGCGGTGTTGAGTTCCGCGTCGCCGTGACTTGCGTCCGAACCGGATGTCGCCGCCCGGGCGGCGCCGATGAGCATCTGTTCGCGGGTGATGTCCAGGATGAGGTCGTTGACCTCTTTCTCGGCCCGGCCGAACAACAGCTTGTCGATGCTGCTGTCCGCGCCCACCGCGTCCCCGGCGGCGAGCCGGCGCACGGTGGTGGCAGTGCGCGCTTGTGCCGCCGCCACGTCGACATATACCCGCGCGAAGCGCTGGCGCTGCGCGGCGGTGGAACCTGCGGTGACCATGCGTTCCCGCAGCCGGCTCAGTTCGATGAGAACCTTGTTGAGGACGGCGTAGCCGTACATGCCGCGCTCGTACTGCATGAGGTGCATCGCCACGGCCCAGCCGCCGTCGACGTCACCCACCACCCGCTCAGCGTCGACTCGGACGTCGTCGAAGAACACCTCGGCGAGTTCGCGGCGGCCGCTGGCCAGCGCGATCGGGCGGATGGTGACACCGGGTGCGTCGGCGTCGACCATGATCATGGTCAGCCCGCGGTGGCGACTCTCCGGCGCGCCGGTGCGCACCAGGGCCAGCAGGCGCGCCGCCGTCGGCCCCTGACTGGTCCAGATCTTCTGACCGTTGATGACGAATCCGCCCGCGCCGTCGTCGACCGCGCGGGTGCGCAGGGTGGCCAGGTCGCTGCCCGATTCCGGCTCGGAGAAGCACTGCCCCCACCATTCGGCACCGCTGAGGTACCCGGACAGGTATTGCGCCGCGAGCTGCGGGGCGAACTTCAGCAGCGCGGGACCGAGCGTCTCCAGCGTCCACTGCTGGGCCGGTATCGGCAGCATCGCGTGGCCGAGTTCCTCGTAGTACACGGCCCGGTGGATCTCGTCGCCGCCCAGGCCGCCGGCGGACTCCGGCCAGCCGTACCGGTTCCAACCGTCGGCGTACAGGCGTGCCATCACGGTGGCGTCGTGGGCCAGCCCGTCCTCGGCGGTGGTGAACGCGGCCGAGCGCCATTGATCGGCCACGTCCAGGTCACGCAGGTATCGCCGGAATTCCTGGCGATATACCGCGACTTGGGCGACATACTCATCGTGACGACGGGCGGTCACGGCGCTGTCGGCAGGGGCGGACAACCGGCTCCCCCTTCATTCGGGTCGGGGACCCAGCCGAGTGCCGAATCCGCTAAACAGTTATCTATAAATGGTTACAATAGCTCACGCCGACACTTCCACGAGAGGGACCGCCCATGACGGCTTCACCCATCGCCGCCGCCACCGTCAACTTCAACCCCGAGACTCGACTGTTCATCGACGGCCGGCTGCGTGATGCGACGAGCGGTCGGACCGCCGACAACCTCAACCCCGCCACCGAAGAGGTTCTGGGCGTCGCTGCGGACGCCGACGTTGAGGACATGGACGCCGCGATCGCCGCGGCCCGGCATGCCTTCGACAACACCGACTGGTCGACCAACCGGGAGTTCCGCCAGCGGTGTCTGATCCAGCTGCACGAGGCGCTGCAGGAGGAGAAGGAAGACATCCGCGCCGAGCTGATCGCCGAGGTCGGCGCGACGGTCGGGATGACCTACATCGCGCAGATGGAATGGCCCCTGGCCGACGCCGTCCGCTACCCCGCGGACCTGATCTCGACCTTCCAGTGGGAGCGCATGCTGCCCCAGGACGCCAAGATGGGCGTGCCCTACAACCGGGTCGTGGTCAAGGAGCCCATGGGTGTGGTCGGCGCCATCACGCCGTGGAACTTCCCGTTCGAGATCATCAGCAACAAGATGGGCCAGATCCTGGCCACCGGTAACACCATGGTGCTCAAACCGGCCATCGAGACCCCGTGGAACGCGCTGCGGTGGGGCCGCATCATCGCCGAAAAGACCGATATCCCAGCCGGTGTCGTCAACATCGTGCCGACATCGGACAACGACATCGCCCAGCGGCTGGTCACCGATCCGCGGGTCGACATGATCTCGTTCACCGGCTCGACGGCGGTCGGTCAGCTGATCCAGCGGCTGTCCGGGGACACCATGAAGCGCAACATGCTCGAACTCGGCGGCAAGTCGGTCTACCTCGTCCTCGACGACGCGGACATGAACATGGCATTGCCCGGCTGTATCGGCGCCCTGATGCACTCCGGCCAGGGCTGCGCGCTGGCAACCCGAATGTTGGTGCCGCGCAGTCACTATGACCAGGCCGTCGAGGTGGCGTCGGCGACATTCGGCGCCCTTGCCGTGGGCGACCCGGCCGACCCGAACACCTTCTGCGGCCCCCTGGTATCGGCCAAGCAGCGCGAGCGGGTGCTGAACTACATCGAGATCGCGAAGCGAGAAGGCGGCCGGATCACGGTGGGCGGCGGCGTGCCGGAGGGCCTGGATCGCGGCTATTTCGTCGCGCCGACGGTTGTCGCGGACGTCGAGCCGGACCACACGATCTTCCAGGAGGAGGTCTTCGGGCCCGTGCTGTCGATCACCGCGTACGACGGCGGTGACGACGAAGCCGTCGAGCTGGCGAACAACTCGAAGTACGGCCTGGCCGGGGCGATCATGGGCTCCAATGAGCGCGCGATGGCAGTGGCGCGTCGCATCCGCACCGGCTCGCTGATGATCAACAGCGGCATGTACTACGGCGTGGACTCGCCGTTCGGCGGATACAAGATGAGCGGTATCGGTCGGCAGAACGGCATCGAGGGCTTCGAGCAGCATCTGCAGACCAAGACCATCGGTTATCCGCTGGACTAGATTTCTGGCATATGTGTCATGTACCGGTCGGCATGACACCCGTTCTGAGAAAGTACAAGTCCTGTCAGATGGTTTGGGCGTTGCAATACTGTTCTGACAGCGGCGTTTACAAGTTGGGAGGCGGCTGTCGGTGGATCTGAATGTCCGCGGCAAGGCGTACGTCCTCGTCGGAGGTACCGCAGGCATGGGGTTGGCCGGCGCCACGGTGTTGGCAACCGATGGGGCTGCCGTTGCGGTGATCGGCCGCGATGAGCCGAGGGCCAAAGCCGCGGTCGACTCACTTACCGAGTCCGGTGCATCGGCGGCGTACAGCGTGATCGCGGATGTGAGCCGGCCGGGTGCGGCCGTCGAGGCCGTCACCGAGGCGGTGAACCTACTGGGCCGGCTCGATGGCATCGCCATCACGATGGGCACCGCGGGCATGATGCCGATCGATTCCGACGACGACGCCTGGGATGCGGCATTCCGTGACGTACTGCTCGCGACCACCCGGAGCGTCCAGGCGGCGATCCCGCATCTGATCAAGTCGAAGGGGGCCGTTGTCACGACGTCCGCCTACTCGTCACGCGCACCGCACGAGCCCCGCTTGCCGTACGCCAGCCTGAAGGCAGCTGTGGCGACTTTCACTCGGGGTATTGCTCGCACCTACGGCAAGGACGGCATACGCGCTAACTCCATTGCCCCCGGAGCGGTGGAAACCGATGCGCTGCATGCCATTCGCGGCTACATCGCGGAGAACAAGGGCTACCCCTACGATGAGGCCCTAGAGCGGGCACTGGTCGAAGACTTCGGGTTCGACGCGGCGCTGGCCCGGCCCGGCCAACCCGATGAGATCGGCGCGCTCATCGCGTTCATGCTGTCGGACCGGTGCGGATTCGTGACGGGCCAGACCATCTATGCCGATGGAGGAGCGCCGTAGTCATGGCAGACCGTGCAGAGGTCGAACGCGAGTTTCCGGTTTTATGCCGTTCCGGGACACCGACGATATCCATTCCGGGATCCGTTCCCACTGACCATCAGTCCCTGAAGTGAAACGAGAGAAGCAATGACAGACATTCTCAACGGAATTCGCGTCGTCGAACTGGCGGCGTGGACATTCGTGCCCGCGGCCGGCGCCGTCCTCGCCGACTGGGGAGCCGAGGTCATCAAGGTCGAACACCCGGAGACGGGCGATCCGCAGCGCGGCCTGATCAGCTCAGGTGTCGTCACGGGCGCCGGGGGAGTGAACCACTTCGTCGAACAACCCAACCGCGGCAAGCGCAGCATCGGGCTGGACACCTCGACACCCGAGGGTCTGGAACTGCTGATGAAGCTCATCGAGACCGCCGACGTGTTCGTCACCAACCTTCTGCCGGATTCACGGCAGCGCATGGGCATCGACGTGGACCAGGTACGGGCGCGCAACCCGAAGATCATCTACGCCCGGGGCCATGGTTACGGGACCAAGGGCGACCTGGCCGCGCAGGGCGGCTTCGATCTGGCGGCCTACTGGGCACGCGGCGGTATCGGCGACGCGTACTCCGATGGCTCCGGCTCCTACCCGCCGATCCAGCGGCCGGCGTTCGGGGACTCCTATGGCGGCCTGGCGATCGCGGGCGGTATCGCCGCGGCACTGGTGAAGCGTGAGCGCACCGGTGAACCGTCGGTGGTCGACGTATCGCTGCTCAACGCCGCCATCTGGCAACTGGGCCCGGATATCGTCGGGGCGGGCGTCACCGGTCAGGACATCCCGAAGTTCAAACTCGACGAGATGCCCAACCCGGTCGCCAGCATCTACAAGACCCGCGACGACCGGTTCATCGCGTTCGTGCTGCTGCAGGCCGACCGTTTCTGGTCGGATTTCTGCACCCGGCTGGGCCGGCCCGATCTGATCGCCGACGAGCGGTTCGCCAATGCGGCGGCGCGGTTCGGAAACCGGGCGGAGTGCATCGCCGAGTTGCGCCGCAGCTTCGAGTCCGAAGATCTGGCCCATTGGGAGAAGGCATTTGCCGGTTTCGACGGTGTGTGGGATGTCATGCACACCGCCCATGAGGTGCACAGTGATCCACAGGCCATCGCCAACGGATACCTGCCCCGGGTCACCGATGCCAACGACAACGAGTTCGCGCTGGCGGCCAGCCCGGTGCAGTTCGACGAGGTGCCGTTGAACCTGACCTGCGCGCCGGGACACGGCGAGCACACGGACGCGTTGCTCGCAGAACTCGGTTTCAGCGAGGACGAGATCATCGAATTCAAGATCAACTCGGTGGTGCTCTAGTGACTTCCGACGTTCTGGCCCGGCGGTTCCTGCACGTCAACCTCAACTGCGTCTCGCTGGACGCCACCGAGCGGATCTATGGTGACCTGCTCGGCCTGAAGCCGCGGATGCGCACCGATCCCAAGGTCGCCACCGACGGGACGATCCTCGGCCTGCAGGGCGAAACCTTCTGTGCCACTTCGTTTCTCTATGACGCCCGTGGTGGGCGCGGTGGCTGTGCGCTGGAGACCATCGAGTATCATTCGCCAGCCTTGAGTCGCGACACCAGCACCGATCCGGTGCGCCCCGGGATTCGCGCAGCGCAACTCGGAGTGGCCGATCTTGACGATGCGGCGTCGGCCCTTCGCGGAGCGGGCCTGACAGTGGGCGATCCGGTGGACACGTTGCTCGGTGGTGGGAAGTCGGTGCTGGCCCAGGATTCCGACGGCGTGGTCATCGAATTGACCGAGCTGCCCGCCGGCGCGGACACGTCGAAGGGCGCCATGTTCAACGGGATTCGGATCGCGGCGATCGACGCGGCCGCAACCGGTGAGTTCCTGACCGCCATCGGCTTCACCGAGGTGGCCGCCCCGACGACGGTGCCGGTTGCGGAGGCTCAACTGGCTCCCGCTGGTTCGGGCGAAACCGATTGCGTGGTGGCCCGGTACGCGCTGGCCGAGGATGGGCATCAGTTCACCCTGACCGTGGTGCAGCATCCCGACACTGCCCCCACGCCGGTGCCGTGGGGTGGCAATCGTCAGGGTCTCTACCGCTGCGCGTTACGGGTGGAGAGTGTGCGCGATGCTCTGGCTGCGGTACCCGATTCCGTTGAGCGCATGGGTGATCCGGTGTGGTGCCCGCTGCCGGGAACCAAGATCGATGGGTTGTACATCGCATTCCTGCGCTCACCGGACGGCGTGGTGTTCGAGTTCGTCGAGCGACCGCTGGCTCACTTCAGCCGCTAGCCCGCCCGCTGCAGACCGATGAACGTAGCGGACCGGCCGGCATTCGTCTTCATCCACGGCGGGAAGTTCGACAGCCGATGTTGGCAGCCGACGATCGCGGAGATGCACCGCCAGTCGCCGCACGTGCGGTATCTGGCGGTGAACCTTCCTGGTAGACAGGGCATACCAGCAGATGTGCGGAGATTGACGATCGCCGAGTGCGTCGACTCCGTTGTCGGACAGATCGAACAAGCCGGCTTCGACGAGGTGGTCCTCGTGGGGCATTCGCTGGCAGGTGTTGTCATTCCTGATGTGGCGGCTCGCCTCGGTGCCCGACGTGTCCGCCGGATCATTCTGCTGGCCTGCAACGTGCCGCTCGACGGTAAGAGTGTCGTCAGCACGTTGAAACCGCCGATTCGCTTGTTCGCGCGGATGAATGTCGACCGGCTACCGGTGTGGATGGCTCGATGGATGTTCTGTAACGGGATGACCGAGCAGCAACGAAATGATTCGTTGCGTCTTCTGGTTCCGGAGTCGCTCAGTATCGTTCACGAACCGGTGGATCGATCGCGGATGCCGGCGGAGGTTCCTCGAACCTGGATACTCACATTGCGGGACCATGTGCTGCCGATCAGGGATCAGCGTCGTTTCATCGCCAACCTTGGCGGCGTAGACGAGGTCGTCGAACTCGACACCTGCCACAACGCCATGACGTCGGAACCGGCCGAGTTGGCCTCGATCCTCCTGCGTCGCGAGCCGTTGTATCGGCACCGAAGTGGGGTTCAATGACCAAAGCGGCGAAATTGGCCGAATTCATGCACCAGAACCGCCGTGCCTTCCTCTTCTGCCGGGACGAGTCGGGGCGTCCGATCGGCTATGCGATGCAGTCCGTCCGGTACGAGCCGGGAAGCCTGTACTTCTCGACCTATGCCAGGAGCGCGAAGGTGCAGCATTTGCGTGCCGATCCTGCCGTGGCCTGCGTCGTCCTGGGGCAAAACGACGGTACGGACGCCTGGGTCTCGGTGCGCGGTACCGCAGAGGTTTATCGACCGTCGGTCGAGGAGACCGACCTCATGGTCGGCGCCGAATCCGCCGACGGACGGGTCCCGGACTGGGTGATGACCACGGTGCGGGAACGGATGATCAGCGGTAAGCGGTGCGTTATCCGGGTGGCACTCGATGAAGTATTCGCCGCCCGGCTCCCCGACGCCGATGACGATGTGAGGCCGGGCGATCATGCCACGTGAGCGCAGCGGTGGTCCGGTCTCGATGCCGGCGGATGAGCTCGCCGCGTTCCTCAGCGGGGACCCGACCGGGGCGATCTGTGTGACCGACGCCGAGGGCCGGCTGCTGGCCCTTCCCGCACGTGTCCTCGGTGTGGAAGGCGACGATATGAAGGTCGAGGTGGATGGTTTTCCCACCCTGCCCGCGCCAGGGACGCAAGCGTGCGTCGTCGCCGATCGTTTCGTCACCTATGAGGCGATACGTGGGGTGATCGCGCAAGGTGAAATTGCGTCCACTGAGCATACTGATCCACCGAAAGAAGCTGTGACGTTGGCAGTTTCCCGAACCGTCTCATTTTCCTTCGCCAACGTCATCGAGCCCTAGGGTACGCCCTGCGGCAACTACCGATCCGGTTCAGCCCTGGTGCGCGCAAGGTCGTCGTCGGCGGAGGGGCGCCCTGATACCGCGTGACGCTGGTCTGGACCGAGCCGGAGATCCCGGCAGATATCGGCCAGGGCCGACCGGAGCTGCTCGAGTCGACGGGCGCCGATGATATCTGCGATCTCGGCGTCGAGCCGGTCGCCGACGGCGGCGGCGTCGGCCATCATGTCAGCCCCCTGTCGGGTGTACCGAACGACCTTGGCGCGCCGGTCGTGTGGGTCGGCGACCCGCTCGACATAGCCGAGCTGGACGAGTTCGTCGACGAGCTGCCCGATGGCGTTCTTCGACACATCCTGGGCGCGGGCGATATCGGAGATGCGGCTGCCCTCCCATCCGAGGAAGACCATCAACCGCGCATGGGCGGGCCGCAGGCCGGTGTGGCCGAGTGAGTGCGCGCGTTCGAGGCTGGCGCGCATCATCCACTCACCGAACTCGATGGCGTGGCGCTGCAGCGAGTTGGTCTGGTATTGCAGGATGTCGCGCTCGGTGCGTGCCGCTTTCCTGGGCGGTGCGGGGCTCAGATCGGTCACCTTTCGTCGGCATTCCTTGTCACGTGGTTGACATCACAAGCGAATATGGTGAAGCTATCTTCACTATATTCGGACCGGGAGGGCACTGTGTATTTCGCCTCGCAGGAACTGGTACCGCCGGCCACGCTGGATCCCAGCGGAGTCTGGGTGTTCAACTGGGTGATCCCGATCGTCGGCAGCATCTTCATCGTGCTGGCCGTCGCCGATGTCGTCCGCAGGCGACGGTTCACCTGGGGTTTCCTGTTCCTGTTCAACAGCATCGCCGTGTACTGGATGGAGACCGTCGGCGACTGGGGCCAGCAGCTGTTCTACAGCCCGGCTTTCGCCCAGCACCACTTGCTGGAGTGGTTGCCGCTGAAAACCCCGAACGACCCGCTGTTCATGCCGTTCGCCTACGCGGTGTACTGGGGCGTGCATGCGCTGTTGGTGCTGTGGCTGAGCCAGTGGGTGTCGTCCAGATTCGGCTGGAGCATGCTGAGATCGATGCTGGTGCTGGCCATTCCGGTCAACTATGTGTGGGATTTCATCGTCGAGGGCACCGCCACCGCGATGGGCTGGTGGACCTACGATCCCGGTATCGGCCCGGTGCTGGAGTGGGGTAACGGCGGTCGCATCACACTGCTCTGGACGATCGGCATCATGTGCACCTGGCCCAACCTGATCGCGTACTGGGCGGGCAAGCCGCCGATCCGTGGCCTCAATCACCTTGAGCGGTTCTGCGGGCTGGATCGGTTCACCAGGCCCAAGTCGGCACCGGGGACGTCGGCGGCCGCTGCCGGCCCGGCGCCGCAGGGTGGTGTCGCAGTCATGGAGGCGCCAGTTCTGCTGACCAAACAGCAGGAGTTCGACAGCTCCCTCAACTATGAGGTCACCATTGCGCGTTGGCGATTCGAGCTGATGCGCCTGGGCGCATGGTTCATCGGTTTCCAGGTGAGTTTCTTCGTGTTCCTGGTCCTGCCGCTGATCATCATGCGGTTGGCTACCGGCTCCGACAGCCCCTACATCCCGTGAACCGAGAGGGTGAGATGAGCACCGAACCGCGTACGCGCACCCGCATGAAGGACATGCCTGCCGAATTCTTCCTGCCGCCAGAGAGCAACGCCGCACTGTGGGACGAGACCATCAAGCTCGTCCTCGGGTGCCTGGCGTTTCTCCTGGTCCTCGGCATCATCGTGGCCCTTACTCAGGGCATCGTCATCTCAGTGTGACGGAAGCGGACCCGCCAGCCCCCGCGGTGAGGTGCCGTAGAGCCAGCTGACCGCCTGGCCGATCTCGGAAAACTCCAGCGACACACCGTCTTTGGCGTCATAGCGGCCGGGCGCCTCGGTGAAACCCTCGATCCGGCTCAACCGGTGGCCGTTCACCCGCAGGATCTGGCCGGTCAGCCAGGACGACTCCGGCGACTGCAGCCAGGCCACGACCGCCGAGCTGCGGGCCGGGTCGAGCGCGGGGTCGGCTGCCTGCTCGTTGCCGAAGAAGCCCTCGCTGATCCGGGTGACGGCGAGAGGTGAAATCGCGTTCACCGCAACGCCGTAGCGGCGCGCTTCCATCGCTGTCACGACTGTCAGGTTCGCGATGGCCGCCTTGGCCGCACCGTAGGCGCTCTGGCCGACGTTGCCCCAGAGGCCGGCGCCCGAGACGGTATTGACGATGTGCGCATCGATCGGATTGCCCGCCTTGGACTGGGCACGCCAGTACTCGCAGGCGTGCCTGGTGACGGCAAAGGTCCCCTTGAGGTGGACGGCGATCACCGCGTCCCAGTCCGCCTCGGACACATTGGCGACCATGGCATCGCGCACGATGCCGGCATTGTTGACGACACCGGTCAGGGTGCCGAAGGTGTTGACGGCCGTCGAGATCATGTCGGCGACGTCGTCCCACGACGCCACCGATCCGGTGTGCGCCACCGCCTTGCCGCCGGCCTGCTCGATCTCCGAAACGACCTGTGCGGCGGGGCCTGTGTCACCCGCGGTGCCATCACGGCTCACACCGGGATCGTTCACCACGACGGCCGCGCCCTGTGCCGCGAGTTCCAGGCAATGTGCGCGGCCGATACCGCGTCCGCCGCCGGTGACGAGCACGACCTGTCCTGCAAGTGATGTCATGAGTTCCCTTTCTTCAGGCGAAGAGCCCGGTGATGAGCGTGCGGCGCTGAGACCAGTCCGCTTGGCGCAGATCGACGTATCCGGCCTCGGTGACAATCAGATCGACGTCGTGGGCCGGTGTGGATGCGGGCCTGGTGAGTTGCTCGACGAGCGGCGAGCGCCCGTTTACCTTCGACGGGACGGCGATGATGGAGAGCCCGCCGCAGCTCATCCTGGCGGCCGCGCAGTAGTCGGGGTGCCCGCCGATCCCGCCGAACACTTTCTGGCCCACCCCTTCGACATTGATCTGTCCGAACGGGTCGATTTCGATGGCGGTGTTCACCGCGATGAGAGGGGTGCCGCGCGAGAGCCGGGTGAGGTCGTGGGTGTGGTCGAACCCGCGCAGGATCGGCCGTCCGTCGGCCCAGTCGTAGAGCACCTCACTGCCGAGCAGATACGTCGCCGACGGGGTGCCGATCAACAGTCCGTGCCGGTCCAGGTCGACGACGGCGTCGGTGAGCAGGCCGGTGTCGATGTGCAGTGGTACCCGCGCCCGTTGCAGCAGGGCAGTGCCGAGTTGCCCTGGCCCGTACTGCAATCGGGAGCCCTCCGGGACGAATCTCAACACCGCGTCGGCCAGCGCCTCGTGGACCGGCTCGGGCGTTCTCTCCGGCAGGAGGACCAGCCCGCCGTCGACCGTACCGAGCACCTCGACCCCGGACGGGTCGAGGGCGGGCAGGGCGCTCGCCGCGGTGGCATTGGTATCGATGACGCCGAAGGTTCGCGTGCCGCCGTTGATCACCGCTTGCTGCCAGGACACCTCGGTACCGAACTGCAGTTCGCCGTTTCGGAGCACCATACGGGTGAGCAGCACATCGGGACGCAGCACGTCGGTCAGCAACGCCGGTATCGCGGCCAGCCGGGTAGGCAGAAACCGTGCCGACGGACTGCTCAGCACGTCGCGCACACCCCAGCCCGGCATCAACGCCACCACCTCGGCGAACGCTTCGGCATCCAGGCCGTCCACCGGGGCCGGCAGCCATCCCAGCACCAGCCGTACCGAACCCACCTCGCGGGCCGCTGTGCTCACCGCCGCGCCGACCGATGTGCCGTCGTCGAGGCATCGCAGCGCGCCCACGCCGTCGCCAAGGGCCAGCGTCATCCCGGGACGCAAGGCGTTGCGCAGCCCGTCCACGAGGGCGGCCGCGGTCAAAGGATCCGTCACCGTGGCTCTTTGGGGAGCCCCAACACCCGCTCACCGAGGATGTTGCGCTGGATCTCGCTGGTCCCGCCCAGGATCGTCTGCGCCCGCCCGACCAGCATGTGGTGCACCAGATCTGCCGCGTCACCTGAGCCGGCCGGGTCGACGCAGGCATCGGTGCCGAGCACCTCGGTGGCCATGTCACCGAGATCCCGATCGGTCTCGGACGTCATCAGCTTGAGCACCGAGAAGGCGGGCGAAGCCAGGTCGCCCGCGTCGATCGCGCGCTGCCAGGTGAAGCGCAGCAACCACATCCGCGTCCACAACCGGGTCAATGACCGCGACAACACCGGGTCGAGCAGGTCGCGGCTGCGGGCGGCGGCGACCATCTGTTCGTGCAGTCGGAACATCGCCACCGCCTGGGTGCCCAGCGTCAGCCGCTCGCGGCCCAGCGTGACCATCGCGACTGCCCAGCCCTGACCGACCTCGCCGATCAGTGCTTCGTCGCCGAGTTCCACGCCGTCCAGGAAGACCTCGTTGAACTTGCTCTCGCCGTCCATCTGGGTCAGCGGGCGCACCGTGACGCCCGAAAGGCTCATCGGCACAATGAACATCGACAGATCGCGGTGCTTGTCGGGGCCGGTGCGGGCGAGCAGCAGACCGTAGTCGGCGGACGCCGCTGCCGAACTCCACACCTTCTGGCCGTCGACCCGCCAGCCGTTCTCCGTGCGCTCGGCGCGGGTGCGTACGCCGGCCAGATCCGAACCCGCGCCGGGTTCGGAGAACAGCTGTGTCCAGACGTCGTCGCCGAGCCGGATGCCGTCCAGGTAGCGGGTTTTCTGCTCTGGGCTGCCGAACTTGATGAGCACCGGTCCGACCAGATCCGCCCCGGTGATGTTGAGCTGGCGCGGCACTCCCGCCCGCGCGCATTCCTCGGCGAAGACCGCCTGGTAGGCCACGGACGCGTCAGCACCGCCGAATTCGGGCGGCCAGTGCAGGCACGTGTAGCCGCGGTCGGCGAGATAACGGTGCCACTTCTGACCCGGCTCCACATCGGCCGCGGTGGGGGTGGGTCCGTAGTTGCGCAGACCCGGTGGTTTGGGGGCGCTCTCCAAAAATTCGCGGATCTGCGTGCGAATCGTGTCGATGTCCTCGACGACGTCAGCGGAAGCTGGCACACTCACTCCTTGGCCTCGGACCGGTCGCAGTCACGTCCCGCCCAGATAGTCGTTGTACTCGTTGCGGATTGATTCCATGGCGTTGAGCCGGCGCTCCAGCAGGGCGATCTTTGCTGAATCCCCGGTGCCCGCCCGGGCTTGGTCCAGTCGGACCCTGGTGCGAGCGATCTCCTCGACGAGGCGCTCACGGGCCTCGTCCTTGGTGAGCAGATCCTGATCGGTCCAGTCGGACCGGGGCAGCTGCTCGATCGGCCCCGCGTCGTCGTCGGTCACGCGGCCCGTGGAAAGTTGTAGAACTCACGGGCATTCAGCTCGACGATGCGGTGCACCTCGTCGTCGGGCACTTTCTCCAGTGCCTGAGCGGCGCGCTCCCGGCTCTGCGGCCAGAACGAATCGGAATGCGGATAGTCGCACTCCCAGGTGATCTTGTCGACGCCGATCATGTGCCGCATCTCCACGCCGAAATCGTCTTCGATGAAGCAGCCGTGGATGTGCTTCTTGAACAAGTAGCTCGGCGGGTGGTCCTGGTTGATGTTGTTGTAGAAGCGGTGCTTGCGCCACACGCTGTCGCAGCGCTCCAGGATGTAGGGAATCCAGCCGATTCCGCCTTCGGACAACCCGATCTTCAGCTTCGGGTGCCGGTAGAGGGTGTTGGAGAACAGCCAGTCCGTCATCGCGGTCATCGACATGGTGCCCATCAGCGTGATGAAGACGGCGAACGGGGCGTCGGGGGCGATCGGCGGCGGAAAACCGCCGGACCCGAAGTGCTGGGCCAGCACCATATCGGTCTCTTCCAGGGCCGACAGCAGCGGATCCCAGTGGTCGGAGTGCACCGACGGCAGACCCAGCCGGTCCGGCAGATCGGGGAACGTCACGCACTTGGCGCCCTTCGCGGCGACGCGGTGAACCTCTTTCACACTCGCCTCGAGGTCCCAGAACGGCAACATGGCGACCGGGATGAACCGGTCGGGCGCGGTGGCCGCCCACTCGTCGATGTGAAAGTCGTTCCATGCCGCCGAACAGAGCTTGGCCAACTCCTTGTCCTCACCTTCGGCGAACACCGCGCCGGCGAAGCGGGGGAAAGACGGGAAACAGGTCATGGCCTGCACTCCGTCGATGTCCATATCGGCCACGCGTGCCTTGGGGTCGTAGCACCCGGGGATCATGTCGTCGTAGCGCACCGGCTCGATGCCGTACTCCTCGGGCTTCTTACCCGCGACGGCATTGAGCCCGATGTAGGGATAGATCCGGCCTTCGTACTGCCAGACCTGGCACATCGCTCCGGTGTCGGGACGTTCCCACTCGATGATCTTCGGCCCGGCTTCCAGGTATTTCGACGGAAGCCGATCGCTCCACACCTTCGGGTGCTCGATCAGGTGATCGTCGACAGAGATCAGTTCCATCCAGGGCTGCAACGGCACTGGTGCCTCCTCGGGGTGGGTGCGAACACGGACAGAAATGGACAGAAACAGGAAAACATTTAGTTATTTATGTCGAGTCTAGTCGTCCGCGCGACGCCGGGGCAAGCCAAATGTGGACGTCAGCGGCGATGTGGCGGGGCGGGGCGGGGCCGGCCGATCGCGAGGCCTACTGAAACGACACGGATGTGAGAGCCTGCTGGACGCGTTCGGGCAGGTTTCCGCCGTCGCGCAGCCAGTCGTCGAGCGCTATGCGGACGGAGGCCATGGTCAGTGCGCCGATCAGTCTCGGGCGTGGGTCATCGGGCCGCAGGTCTGGCAGCCGGGGAGCGACCAACGCGGCGATCGCCTCCTCGTAGCCGACGTACACCTGCAGGGTCCACGCGGCCAATACCGGTGAGGAGCGGGTCAATGCGGCCAATTCCCGGACCTGGTCGTGGATCTCGGTGAAGCCGATGGCGAGTTCGGCGAACCCCGCGAGCACGGCCTCGTGTGCCGACAAATCGGGACTCTGGTCGGCGATCGTCGTCGTGATGAGGTCCAGCCAGCGACGCGTCATACCCTCGGCCACCGCGTCCTCTTTGGAGCTGAAGTACCGGAAGAACGTGGCACGGCCGATCTCTGCGGTTGCCGCGATCTGTTCGACGGTGGTCTTGGTGAGGCCCTGTTCGCCGATGAGCTGCGCTGCCGCATCGGCTATCCGGTCGCGTGTGGCCTTGCGCTTCCGGACGCCGAGCGGAACCTGCTGATACATCGTCTCAATATAGGGCGGCGTCTCAATATAGGCGGTGAGGTCTTCCCGCGAGATGAGACGCTGTATACAGTGAGACTATGTCTCATTAACTGTGCGCTCGCGGATGGCCGCACACGGGCAGCCTCGCCTGCCGGGACCGAAAGGATGGCAACTATGGAAAGCGCCTGGGCGTCAAAGGCTTTGGAAAGCTGGGCGTTTGTCCAGAAAATTCTCGCCGATATCACCGAGTCCGTCAGGTCAGATGCCGAGAACGAGCGCGAACTGCTCGAGGGGTTGCGCGTCGTCGCGCGGGTCACCGCGTTGTGCTCGGAATTGTCGGTAGACGCCGATCCCGACGCGCCGTGGTTCTTCGACATGTGCACCCCGGCGCGCATGATCGGTGGCCCCAACCCAGATGGCGGCTACTACCTGGCCATGATCCGCGGCGACCGGGCCTACCGGGTGAGCGGGCATCGGGGCACCACCGCATACCTCGGTCTGCAGGTACTCGCAGGGATCGGTATGACGCCGCGGCGAATGGGAGCCTATGTGAGCGATCACGACCTGGAACTCGACGAGGGAAGGTTCACCCTGGTCTTCTCCAGCGTCAAGCCGCCGCCAGAGCTACTCGACGGAGCACAGTGGATCCAGATGCCCGAGGATGCGTCATCGATCGTGGTGCGCGAGTACGTCGGCGACGCCGCCACCGAACAACCCGCGACACTCGACATCCAGCCGCTCGGTGAGGTGGCTCCACCACCGCCGGTATCGGATGCCGAACTGGCGGAACAATTCACGTCCATGGCATGGACCATCGTCAAGCTCTCGACGCTGCACCGAACGATCAAACCCGAGCTGTTGACCGAGCCGAACACCCTGGTCACCGCGGCGGCGGCAGACCTCGGCGCGGCCGACACCACACCGGACAACCTGTACATGATCGGTACCTTCGCGCTGGATCTCGATGAAACCCTCGTTTTGGAATTCGCGCCACCGGACACCCGCTACTGGAATGTCACCCTGGAGAACATCTGGCATGAATGCCTCGAACCGCGCCGTCGCCACAGTTCGGTGACGAACAAGGGAATCAAACCGGGTGCGGACGGGTTGATCCGCATCGCCATCGGCGCCGACGACTTCGGCAACGGACACTGGCTGGACACCGGCGGCCGCCACCGCGGCTTCGTGATCCTGCGGTGGCTCGACAATCCCGAGCCACCGGACGTGCGCGTCAGCGTGTGCGCACAGAGTCGAGCCGACCGGTGAGCGCGGCTGACCGCCTGGTACCCGACCGTCTCGTCGAGCAGGCCTGCGACCTGGCCGGTAGTGACGACTTCGGTGGCGATGACAGCTGGCGGGACGGGCTGGAACGGCTGACGCACGACTTCGTCAAGGAGGCACGCCTTTCCGACCTCGGAGTGGAGATCGCCGCCGCCGACGTGCTGATGGCGCTGAAGAACCGGCTCGACGTAACAAGGTGGCGCACAGCTCATCCCGAGGTTGCCGACGAGCAGATCACCCAACCCATCGTCATCGTGGGCCAACCGCGCACCGGTACGACGATCCTCTACGACCTGCTCGCCCAGGACCCTCAACTACGACCGCCCCTGACCTGGGAGGTCGACCGCCCCTTCCCGGTGCCCGACCCCCGGACCTACCACAGCGACCCGCGCATCGCCGAGACACAGGCCAACATCGATCTTGCCGAGCAGCTCATGCCGGGCTTCCAAGCCTTTCACCCAATGGGGGCGCTCGTCGGCCAGGAGTGCGTCCGGATCACCGCCGGGCAGTTCTGCAGCATGATCTTTTCGGTTCAGTACCGGCTGCCGAACTACTACAAATGGCTGCTGCACGAGGCCGATCACCGCGACGCGTACCGATACCATCGAAAGTTCCTGCAGCACTTACAATCCGGCGTACCGGGGCAGTGGCTGCTCAAGTCGCCCGCGCATCTCTGGCAACTCGACGTCCTGCTACAGGAGTATCCCGATGCCCTGATCGTCCAGACTCACCGCGACCCCCTCAACGTGATCTCGTCCGTCAGCGCGCTCACCGCGCATCTGCGCCGGATGGCATCGGAGCGCGCCGGCATCCAGGAGGCCGCCGTCCAATGCCGCGAGGAGATCGTGGTCGGCCTGGAACGTGAGATGAGATTTCGTGACAGTGGCGTGCTGCCCCCGGACCGGGTCGTGGACGTGCACTTCGCCGACTTCATGCGAGACCCGTTCGCCACCATCGGAAACATCTATCGCAGCCTGGGTCGCGAGCTACCGGAGAGCACCGAGCAACGGATGCGGGACTACCTGGCGGCCCACCCCGGCGACGGCAGTGTCAGCCGGTACACCTGGGCCGACACCGGGCTCGACGCCGCAACGGTCCGTGACCAGGTCGCCGAGTACCAGCAGCGCTACGGCGTTCCCACCGAGGCACTCAAGTGAGGTGGGGTCAGGTCAACTTGATCAGCGTGGCCAGACGGTCCCAGTGTTGGGCCGGTGAGCCGAACACCACCTCGTCGGTCCGGGCCCGTCGCAGGTAGAGATGCGCGGAGTCTTCCCAGGTGAAGCCGATCCCACCGTGAATCTGGACGTTGGCATGCGCCGCGTTGCGCAGCGACTCCGAGCACACCGCCTTGGCCATGCTTGCGCGCCAGTCTGATTCGTCGGCGCTGTCGGTGCCGTCCAGTGCCTGCAGCGCCGCCTGCGACGCCGAGCGCGCCCACTCGAGATCGACCAGCATGTCGGCGCACTTGTGTTTGATGGCCTGGAAGCTGCCGATGGGGCGGCCGAACTGCTCCCGGGTTCTGGCGTAGTCGGCCGCGATCTCAAGCACCCGCTCGCACGCCCCGACCTGTTCGGCCGACAGCACCGCCAGCGCCACACTGACATTGCGCTCGATGACGTCATCGACGGGACCGGCGGACAGCCGTATCGCGGGCGCGGTATTCAGCGTGATGGTGGCCATCGGACGGCTGCCGTCCAGCACGTCCTCGGGCTCGGTGACGACGGTGTCGCTCGACGGGTCGAGGAGGAAAACCGCGGGCTCACCGTCGGGGGCATTGGCGACCACGATGAGATCGTCGGCGACGGTGCCGCCGAGCACGTGACGCACGGTACCGTCGACGTGCCATCCTTCGCCGGACTGAGTTGCCTTCAGCGTCACTGCATTCCGGTGCCACAGCCCGCCGTCCTCGGTGACGGCCGCCGCGGCGATCCGCCGGCCTTCGGCAAGCGCGGCGAGCCGCTTGTCCGCGTCGGGATCGTGCTCGGCCAAGTCGAGCAGCAGCCCTGTCGCCAGCACGGCGGAACTGATGAACGGCACCGGTGCCAGTGCTCGGCCCAATTCATGGGCGACCACCCCCAGCGCCGATGCGCCGTAGCCGGCGCCCCCTAGATGTTCGGGCAGCGCGATGGCCGCCACTCCCACCTGGTTGCACAACGCGTCCCAGAGCGCAGGATCGAAACCGGAGCCGCCCTCGAGACTGTCCGTGCCCTCGCCGTAGGCGACGGCACGCACCCGCTCCTCGGAGGCCATCCGGTCGCAGGCAGCCCGTACTGACTGCGCGAGTTCCTGACGTTCGTCGTTCGCCAACGCTGTCATGGGTTTCCTCCTGTGATTTGCCGGGCCAGTTCGGATTTGGCCACCTTGCCCAATCCGGTCACCGGGAACTCGTCAACGATGACGAGGCGCTCCGGCCACTTCTGCTTCATCAGTCCGCGGTCGTCGAGGAACGCGCACAGTTCGTCGAGGGTGACATCGCGATGGCGGGGCGATCGCCGCACCACCGCGCACACCAGCTCACCGCGCAGTTCGTCGGGCTGGCCCAGCACCGCGATGTCGTCGACGAGCGGATGAGCCAACAACTCGTTCTCGATCTCGTCGGGCGCGATGTTCTCGCCCTTACGGATGATCAGATCCTTGGTTCGTCCGGTGACCACGATGCGGCCGTCGGGCCGTAGGTGCCCGCGGTCCCCGGTGCGGAACCAGCCGTCGGCGGTCAGCGCTCGCTCCCACTGCTCGGTGTCGACATAGCCCGCTGCCAGATTGTCTCCGCGCACCTCGATCTCACCGCTCGGGGCGATCCGCACCTGTGAACCGGGGATCGGCCGCCCCGCGCTGCCCGCGAGTTGTTCGTCGGTGTCGGTCGCCTCGCTGACGCAGATCATCGGCGCCTCGGTCATGCCGTACGCATGCACCACCCGAATGCCCAGCCGCCGCCGTACCTGGTGGTGTACTTCGGGCGGGCAGGCGGCACCGCCACCGACCAGCATGCGCAGCGACGGCATCAGCAATTCGTCAGTGGCCGCGGCGATTTGGGCTGCCACCAGCATCTGGTAGAAGGCGGTGCTGGCGCCGGACACCGTCACCCGGTGTTCGGCGAGCAGCCCGGGCAGCTCCTCGACGGAGACCTTGGGGATCAGCAGCGCCGGAAAGTCGCCGAGCAGCGCGGCCACAACGTAGATGATTCCGCCGACGTGCGCGATCGGGAAGGCGATGTTGCCGACCTCGTCGGGATGACTGCCCAGCCCGAGGTGAGATACGAAGCCGCGGGAGGCGTTGAGCAGGCTGGCATCGGTGTGCATCACCCCCTTGGGGCGACCGGTGGTACCCGAGGTGAAATACACCCAGTGCGGATCCGTCGCGGTGCGCGGCCCGTCCGGTTCGGACTCGGGTCGCGGCGTCGCGCGGAGGCGTTCGAGGAAATCGTCGGGTATCACGACCGTCGGGATATCGTCAGGCGCGTTGTCTGCCGTCGACGGGTCGGCCAAGAGGATATCGGCGCCCGCGACGTCAAGCGCGGTGCTCACCTCGCGTTGGCGATAGAGGTGCAGCACCGGCGCCTGAGTGACCGACATACGTGACAGTGCCAGCATCGTCACTGCCGCGTTGACGTGAGACGGCAACTGCCAGGCGACGGTCATGCCGGGTCGCACGCCGGCGTCCCGCAGCCACCGGTTGGCCGCCGAACTGAGGTCGGCGACCTGTGACACCGTCAGCGTCGCGCCCGCGACGTCCAGTAGCAGTGGCCGGTTCGGCCGTTCCGCCGCGCAGTGGTCCAGAAGCCCTGCGATGGTCGAGATGGTCACGGGCAGAGGTCAACTGATCCGCGGGCCGGGCGTGAACTTGATCGGCAGCTTCCGCACGGCGTGCACCTCGCCGGCGTCCTCGAAACGCTCGTAGTCACCGGCCAACTCGAAATCGGGCAGCCGCTCCAGGATCTGGGTGAGCATGACCTGGAACATCATCTTGGCGTAGTGCGAGCCGAGGCAGCGGTGGATACCCACGCCGAACGACATCTGCTTCTTGGCGTTCGCGCGGGACAGATCCAGCTCGTCCGGATTCTCGAACATGGCCGGATCGCGGTTCGCGGCGGCCCACATCAGGATCGCCCGGTCACCCTGGCAGAGCTGCTGGCCGTGGAATTCGGTGTCGCGCGACACCGTGCGAGCCAGGCCGAGCGTCGGAGTGAACACCCGAAGCAGTTCGTCGGTGCCGGTCTTGATCAGGTCCGGATCGGCGATCAGGCGGTCGCGCAATTCGCGGTCCTGGCAGAGTCGCAACAGCACGTTCCCGGTGAATCCACTGGTCGTGTCCATACCGCCCAGCATCATCAGGAAGCCGTACATGGTGATCTGGATGTCGTCGAGCGGCTTGCCGTCGAGCGTGCCGCGCAGGATGTCGCTGAACAGATCGTCGCCCAGGCCCTCGGCGCGCCGCTGCTCCATCTGCTTGTTGATCTCGCCGAACAGTTCCATGCCCGCCATGGCGGCATTGTCGGGATCGTGGGCCCGGTCGTGCACGGTGGTGTGCACCCAGTGCACCCAGTCCAGGTACCGCGACTCGTCCCAGTTCAGCAGCCGCAGGATCAGCCGAGCCGGCATCGGCGTCGTCAGCTCCCCGACGATGTCGCACTCACCGCGTTCGATGAATTCGTCGATGGCCGCGTTGGTCATCTCGACGGCCATCTCCCGTGCCTTCTCGGCCGACCCCGGGGAGAACTGCCGCAAGGTCACCTGGCGCAGCTCCAGGGTCTGCGGTGGATCGGATTCGATGGGCAAGATCGGGAACGGCATGCCGCTGGCCGGCACACCGACCGACGGATACGAGTTGAACAGCTCGTCGTCGCGGGCCGCGTCGAACACCGACGAGTAGTCGGTCAGCGCCCAGAAACCGTCGTAATGGTCCGAATGCGCGACAGGGCAGCCCGATTCACGCAACTCACGGAACCGGCCGTACGGATCTTCGCGGAACTCCGGAGAATGGTGATCCAGATCCACCTCGGCGCGCGGACACTGTTCAGTCCGGGTGTCGGACATCGGCACTTTCCTCCCGCTGCTGGTTACTTGGACAGAATTGCGACCGCGGCTGTTCCGGGCGCCCCGTACAGCTGGGCCAGTCCGACCCGCGGGTCATTGGGCACCTGGCGATCCCCGGCGGTGCCGCGCAATTGCTGCACCAGCTCGTAGACCTGGCGCAGGCCCGATGCACCGACCGGCTCGCCATTGGCCAGCAAGCCGCCGTCGGTGTTGACGGGCAGGCGACCGCCGATCTTGGTGGCACCGTCGGCCAGCAGCGCCTCCTGCTCGCCGTGCTTGCACAGGCCGGTCTCGGCCATGTGGATGATCTCCGAGCCGGAATCGGTGTCCTGCAGCTGTGCGACGTCGACGTCCTCGGGACCGATGCCGGCCAGTTCGTACGCCGCCGCGGCCGCCTCGGCCGTGGTGCCGGGCACGATGGGCAGTTCGATCGACGTCCGCAGCAGTTCGTACGCGCCTTCGCGCCGGCTGCGCAGTGCCGTCGAACGCAGGTAGATGGGAGTGTCGGTGTACTGCTTGGCCTTGTCCGCGCGGCACACCACCACTGCGGCGGCGCCCTCGTTGGGGTTGCAGTACATGTACTGGCGCAGTGGTGCATTCACGACCGGCGAATTGAGGATCGCCTCGATGCTCATCGGCTTGCGGCGCCACGCGTGCGGCGCCAGCGCACCGTTTTCGAAGTTCTTGGCGGCGACCCTGGCCAGCGTCTCCTCGCTGATGCCGTGATCGTGCATGTAGCGCATGATCTTGGTGCCGAAGTAGTGCGTGGTCAGGAACATGCCCTGATCCCCGTACCACTGCGGCAGCCCGGACACCGAGGGGTCGGCGCCGAAGGCGCCTCGCGGATGCTTGTCCAAGCCGACGCCGACCGCGATATCGGCCTCGCCGAGCTGCACGTCGCGGGCGGCGAGGGTGAGCAGGGAGTTCCCGGTGGCGCAGCCGCTCAGCGTTGCCCGCGCCGGCAGCCCGGTCATGCCGGCCAGGCCGGTGACCGCCTCGGGGTTGTTCACCTCCAGGCTGCCCGCATATAGGCTGCCCACGTCGGACCAGGCCACACCGGCGTCCTGCAGCGCCCTGCTGATCGCGACGGCACCCATTTCCAGTGCCGAGCGATCCTCGTACCGCCCGAACGGGTGGAGTCCGACGCCGATGATGGCGATCTCGGGCGTGCTACTCATTGTTCTCCTGGGGTGTGCTTTGACTCAAGTACGCTAACTCTATAACTATATAGCTGATTCTAGGGCTCGGGTCTAGAATCGCCTCACCGTTCCATTGCGGTGGACTGGCTGATGAAGTTGCGGGTGAAAGCTGAGGGCGTTGAGTATTTCGTTGTTGTTGGAAATGGCGGTGTCGGGCCATCCTGAGCGGATTGCGCTGGTAGATGGCCCTAACCGGTTGACCACCGCCGAACTCAGCGAGCTGGCCGACGGCGGCGCGGGTGTGATCGCCGCCTCGGATGCCGAGCACGTGGTGTATGTCGGGTCGGGCGGCGTCATGCAGCCGTTGCTGATTTTCGCGTCGGCGCGCGCGGGCAGGGCATACACGCCGATCAACTACCGGCTGAGTGCCGAAGGTGTCCAGGAGCTGATCGGGCGGCTGCCCGACCCGCTGGTGATCGTCGACGAGCGCTATCGCGAGATGATCGGTGACGCAGGCAAGCGCGTACTGAGTTCCGAGGAATTCCTGGCCGCGGCGCGCACCGCGGAACCGGCCGCGGAGTTCGCCGATCCCGAGGCCGTCGCGATCGTTCTGTTCACCTCGGGCACCACCTCGAAGCCGAAGGCCGTCGAGCTGTCCCACGCAAACCTGACCAGCTACATCACCGGAACGGTCGAATTCGACTCGGCTGACGACACCGACGCGGCGTTGATCTGTGTGCCGCCGTATCACATCGCCGGGGTCAATGCGGCGATGTCGAACCTGTACGCCGGTCGCAAGATGGTCTACCTGGCCAACTTCGATGCTCGCGACTGGGTGCGCCTCGTTGCCGACGAGAAAGTCACCACCGCGACCGTGGTGCCCACTATGCTCGACCGGATCGTCACAGCCCTTGAGCAGGAGCCGGTGGAACTGCCGAGCCTGCGCAACCTGGCTTACGGCGGCTCGAAGGTCGGCCTTCCCCTGGTGCGCAAGGCGCTTCAGCTGCTGCCGCACGTCGGGTTCGTCAACGCCTACGGTCTGACCGAGACCAGCTCCACCATCGCGGTCCTGACTCCCGACGATCACCGCACCGCGCACGGCAATCCCGACGAAGCCGCGGCCAAGCGGCTGGGCTCGGTCGGCCAGCCGGTGCCGGGCATCGAGGTGCAGATCCGGGGCGACGATGGCAGTGTGCTCGGGCCGGGGGAGGTGGGTGAACTCTTCGTGCGGGGCGAGCAGGTTTCCGGCAAGTACACCGGCATCGGGTCGGTGCTGGACGAGCAGGGCTGGTTCCCCACCAAGGACGTCGCGATGCTCGACGACGCGGGCTACCTGTTCATCACCGGGCGCTCCGACGACACCATCATCCGCGGTGGGGAGAACATCGCGCCGGCCGAGCTGGAGGATGTCCTCGTCGAGCATCCGCACGTGCACCAGGTCGCCGTGGTGGGGGTTGAGGATCCGCAGTGGGGCCAGGCTATTGTCGCCGTGGTTGTTCCGGCTGCAGGTGTCGATCCGGATGCCGACGAATTGCGTGAACACGTCCGCAAGTTCTTGCGAGGATCACGTACGCCGGACCGCGTCGTCTTCCGCGACGAGTTGCCGACCAACGCGACCGGAAAGATCCTACGCCGCGAGATCATCGAGAACCTCCGCGACACGAACACCGACAAGTAAAGGGACGCAACATGATCAAGAACGGAACTCGACTGCAGAGCCAGGTGTGCGACACCCAGGTCATCGTCGTCAAGTCGGGCGAGAGCCTCGACGACCTGCGGTGCGGTGGCCAACCGATGGTGCCGGTGGGCGCCGATCGCGATGCGAGTGCTACCCCTGACCCGGCGTTCGCCGACGGCAATGCGATGGGCAAGCGGTATGTCGACGGGACCGATGCCGAAGTCCTCGTCACCAAAGCGGGCGCAGGGACGCTGACTGTCGGGACGACGGCGCTGACGCTCAAGGAAGCCAAGCCGTTGCCTGCCAGCGACTGATCAGTTCGCGTCCCGTTCGAGAAGGGCCCGAAGTTCGGCACGGACGATCTTGCCCGTGCTGCCGCGGGGCAGTTCGTCGAGCACCGTGATCTCGCGGGGCACCTTGTAGTTCGCCAGGTTCTCCCGGACGTGCGCCTTGAGCGTGTCAGGCGTCGCGGACGCTGCATCGGTCAGGACGACGAAGGCCGTCAGGCGCTGGCCGTACTGCGCATCGTCGACGCCCAGCACCGCGGCCTCGGCGACGTCGGGGTGGGTAGCAAGTGTCTTCTCCACCTCGATCGGGTAGACGTTCTCACCGCCGGAGACGATCATCTCGTCGTCACGGCCGACCACGAACAACCGGCCGGCCTCGTCGAGGTAACCGACGTCGCCGGAGGACATGTAGCCGTCGTGAAAGTCCTTGGTGGCCCCGGAGGTATAGCCGTCGAACTGGGTGGAGTTGCGCACATAGATCGTGCCGACTTCGCCGGTGGGTTGTTCGCGAAACTCGCTGTCGAGGATGCGGACGTCGGTTCCCCCAGCGGGTCTGCCGGCGGTGTCGGGCGCCGCACGCAGGTCCTCGGGTGTTGCCGTCGCAATCATGCCCGCCTCGGTGGCGTTGTAGTTGTTGTAGATGACGTCACCGAATCGGTCCATGAACTTGATCACGACGTCGGGGCGCATCCGTGAACCCGAGGCGGCCGCGAAGCGCAGTGAGCGGCCGCTGTAGCGGGCGAGAACGTCGTCGGGCAGGTCTACGATCCGGTCGAACATGACCGGCACGACGCACAGGCCGGTGGCGCGGTGCTCGTCGACGAGGGCCAGGGTGGCCTCGGGGTCGAACTTGCGGCGGGTGACGATGGTGCACGCCATCAGGGCCGCGAACGCCAATTGACCGAAGCCCCAGGCGTGGAACATGGGCGCGACGATGACGGTGGTCTCCTCGGCCCGCCACGGCGTGCGGTCGAGAATCGACTTCAACGCGTCGGCACCGCCACCAGAATGCTTGGCGCCCTTGGGTGATCCGGTGGTGCCCGACGTCAGCAGGATGAGCTTCGAGGTGCGTTCACACGGAGCGGGGCGTTGACCGAGGTGCGCGTCGATCAGCCCGGCGACGGTGGTTGCATGCGCACCGGGATCGTCCGTCCAGGCCACGATCTGGGCCGCGTGTGGACGCTCCTTGAGGGCCCGGGAGATGGACGGAGCGAATTCCTCGTCGTAGATGACGACGTCGACTTCCTCGCGGGCCAGCACCTCGGCCAGCGCCGGACCGGCGAACGACGTGTTCAGCAACAGTACGTCCGCGCCGATCCTGTTGGCGGCGATGAACGACTCGACGAACCCGCGGTGGTTGCGGGCCATGATCCCGACGACGTTGACATCGCCGGGCAGGCCCTGCAACGCCGCGGCCAACGCGTCGCTGCGCTGATCGAGTTCACGCCAGGTCAGCGTTCCGAGTTCGTCGATCAGCGCGGGGCGGTCGGGGCACCGTTGGGCGGCGATCGCGAATCCCGTTGCGGCGCTCATCCCCTCGCGCCGTACCGCCGCTGCCATGCGCACGTAACGATCGGGCCGCAGCGGGGCCAGCACACCCGCGCGAGCCAGGGTGCCCAACAGGCCGGCTGTCTGATTCAGTCGTTCCAGGATGGTCATCGGCGGCTCAACCGATCACGGGGAATCGACGTTCGGCGGCGAGCGCGTCGAGGGCCTGTTGCATGACGTGCCGGACGTGGGCGTCGACCTCGTCTACATCCGGGTCCTCGCCGAACTCTGCGACCACATCGATGGGTGGCAGCACGTGCGTGACGATCTTGGTCGGCAGCGGCAGATTGACCGGAAGCACCGCGCTCAATCCGAACGGGAAGCCGAAGGAGATCGGCAGGATCTTGACCCGGAGAAGTTTGTCCAGCCGCATCGCTTTCGCCAACCACTCGCCTCGGGTGAGGAACAACTGGTTCTCCTGACCACCGGTCGATACCGACGGCACGATCGGCACGTGGGCATTCAGGGCAGCGCGGACATAGCCGGTGCGGCCGCCGAAGTCGATCGTGTTCTCCGCTGTCGTCGGCCGGTAGACGTCGTAGTCGCCGCCGGGAAAGACCACGACGACACCACCGGCGCGTAAGGCCTCGTCGGCGTTCTGGTGGCTGGCCGGGATGAAGCCGGTCCGCTTCAAGAAGTCGCCCGTCGGTCCGGAGAAGAGGATGTCGTGACTGAGCGTGTAGACGCCCCGGCCGTAACCGAACCTGGCGTAGAAATCGGTGGCGAAAACCGGCACGTCCATCGCGAACAACCCGCCGGAGTGGTTTGCCACCACCAGTGCGCCGCCCGGCGGGAAATCGTCGAGTCCACGCACCTCGGCGCGGTGCCAGCCTTTGATGATCGGCCGGATCAGACCCATGAGCCGTTCGGTCAGTTCCGGATCCCACTTGGTAATGGCCGACTGCTCGATGTCGGACGGATTCACCTGGCCCCCTGAATAGAAGTCGTTAGACATTTAGATGTTATCCAGCGCGCACGAGGGGTACCTGAATATCCTGATTCCGATGCGGGTGTTGGAGGAGTGGTGAAGCGGCTTGGCGGCTGGGACGCGATCCTGCTGTACAACGAGACTGCCAACCTGCACCAGCACACGCTCAAGGTGGCGGTCATCGACGCGTCGGACTGTGAGGGGTTCGGATTCGACCGCTTCCGCCAGACGCTGGCACGGCGGCTTCACCTGCTCGAGCCGCTGCGGTACCAACTGGTCGAGATTCCAGGCCGGTTCCACCGCGCGATGTGGCTGGAGAACTGCGACGTCGACCTCGACTATCACGTCCGGCGCATGACGATCAGCCCGCCCGGTGGTCGCCGGGAACTCGATGCGGCGATCGGTGAGGTGGCAGGCACTCCGTTGGATCGCAGCAGGCCCCTGTGGGAGTTCCACTTCGTCGAGGGCATGGCGGACAACCGGTTCGCGATCATCGGCAAGGTCCACCACGCCCTGGCTGACGGCGTCGCATCGGCGAATTTGTTGGCGCGTGGAACGGACCTTCCGAACGCCCCGCAATCCGAGCGAGACGACTATCGCGCGGACCCCATCCCGTCAGGCGCACAACTGATCCGGTATGCCATTCGCGATCACGGCGACCATCTCAGAGAGCTCCCTCGCCTGGTGTGGGACACCGCCAAGGGGGTGCGGCGGGTCCGCCGCAAGTCCACGTCCGCACCCGGACTTGCGCGCAACTTTCACCCCCCGGCTACTTTCCTGAACCACGTCGTGTCACCGGGCCGCACCTTCGCCAGCGCCACGCTCGACCTCGGCGAGGTCAAGGCCACCGGCAAGCATCTCGGTGTCACGATCAACGACATGGTGCTGGCCATCAGCACGGGCGCTCTTCGCACGCTGCTGCTGAAGTACGACGGCCATGCCGACGAGCCCCTGCTGTGTGGCGTGCCGATGAGCATCGACACATCACCCGAGCGGATCTCGGGCAACGCGCTGGGGACCATGGTGGTGTCGCTTCCGGTGCAGGTCTCCGAGCCGCTCGAGTGGGTGCGCCTGTCCCGGATCGGCGCGATGATCGGCAAGGAGAACACTGCGCTGCTCGGTCCCGAACTCGTCAGCCGGTGGGCCAGCTACGCTCCACCTGCCTTGACGGAGTGGATGTTTCGCCGCATCGCGATCAGTGAGTCTCCCAACAAGCTGGTCAATGTTCCGGTGTCGAACGTGCCGGGGCCGCAGCAACCCGGGCGGATCGCCGGCGCGCCGGTTGCCGAGTTCTTGTCAGTCGGGCCGCTCACCTTCGGCGCGGGGGTCAACATCACCGTCTGGAGCTACGTGGGCAAGCTCAACATCTCGGTACTCGCGGACGACGTGACGTTCGACGATCCGCATGAGGTGACCGACGCGATGGTGAACGCGTTCGCCCATATCCGGCAGGCGGCCGGGCTGCCGATAGAGATGACGTCGTAGGTGCCGGTTGACGCGATGACCGGACGACGAGTGCGCGTAATCCATTGCGGAACAGGAACCATCGGTGAACACGGGCTCCGGGCGGTGATCGGCCACCCCGACCTCGAGTTGGTGGGCCTGCTCGCTCACACACCGGACAAACTGGGCCGTGACGCCGGGGAGCTTGTCGGTCTACCTCCGACCGGGGTGCAGGCCACCGACGACATCGGCGCACTTCTCGCACTCGATGCGGACGCCCTGAGTTATTTCGCACCCGCAATGGGTCGTGAAGATGAAGCCGTCCAACAGATTTCAGCGTTCCTCGAGCGGGGTGTCAACGTCTCCACCCTGGTGCTGAGTGGGCTCGTCGACACGACTTCGGTCAACCCGTCGGTGGTGACGACGGTGGAGCGTGCCGCCGAACGCGGCCGGGCCAGCTTCTTCACCACCGGCATCGAACCCGGCTTCGTCACCACCCAGTTCCCGATCACGATGTTGTCCATCTGCTCGGACATCGAATCGGTCCTCACCACCGAGTACTTCAACTACGGAAGCTACCCGGACAGTCGATTCATCTTCGACGTCATGGGGTTTGGCAAGCCCGCCGACTACGTCGGCGCGATGTTCGTTCCCGGTGGACCGGTTTCCTACGACACACTGTGGGGTGCTCCCGTCATCTGGCTCACCCGCCAACTCGGGGCCGAACCCGAGCGACTGCAGCTGCAACGCGACGTCTGGATCACGAACGAAGATTTCGAGATGGCCGCAGGCGTCGTGCCTGCCGGAACCGTCGGCGCGATCCGGTTCCAGATCCAGGCGATCGTCGACGGGGCACCTCTCGTGGTCGCCGAGCACGTGAACTTCGGCCACGAAAGCGCTGCGCCGCAATGGGATCGGCCCCAACTCGGCGACAACGGCGTGTATCGGGTCATCGTCCGGGGCAAGCCCGATTTCGACGTCCAGATGGTGTTCGACGGCCGTCACGCTGGTGCCCTCGGCGGTCGCCTGGCCTGTGCCAACCACGTCGTCAACGCCATCCCCGCCGTCTGCGCGGCTCGGCCCGGCATCCTGTCGGTCGTCGACCTCGCCCCGTACACCGGCCGCTTGGCGGCACGCGGCCGGTGACGGTCCTTTAGACCTACCGCCGGGGTTCTGCCTCAGGCGTTGGCCAGGGCCGGGGGCTTGACGGCGTCCGGGTCGGGGTTGGCGATGGGCAGTCCCATGAAGCGGCGCGCGTTGTCACCCATGAAGTCATAGGTGCGGCGCACGTCCATGCCCTCGGCGTACTTGAAGTACCCCTTCGGAGTGGCCAGGCCCTCTGGGTGGGGCCAGTCGGAACCGAACATCACCTTGTCCCAGCCGACCGTCTCGACGACGTCGGCCACCGAGCCCTCCCAGAACGGACTGACCCAGCAGTTGCGGCGGAACACGTCGTGCGGGTGTTCCGGGAAGTTCTGCGGCATCTTGCCATAGGTCGACGCTAGATCGTCGAAGAGTGGCTTGATCCAAGCACTTCCGTTCTCGACGCTGGCGATCCGCAAGTTCGGGAACCGGGACAGGGTGCCGTGGCAAATTAGGCTGGTCAGCATGTCAGCAATCTCGCGGTGTCCGAGGGCGGTCCACTTGAACGCCGACATCTCGAATGCGCTGCTGGTATCGGCCGGTTCCCACATCTCGATGTATTCCTGCAGCGGCGGTTGGCTGGCGTGCAGCACGATCGGCAGACCAGCGGCCTCGACATCGCGCCAGAACGGATCGAACTCCGGCAGCGCCGGTGAGCGCCAACCCTTGTAGCCCTTGACCGGGGCCGGTTTGATCAGGGCGACCTTGGCCCCGTTGTCCAGGATGTAGTCGAGTTCGCGGCGAGCTTCGTCGAGGATGCCCAGGGTGAGGACGGGGGTGGAGTAGATCCGGTCGGCGTGGTTGAAGCCCCAGTGTTCGAGCATCCACTGGTTGAGGGCGTGGATGATCGCGGCGGTCAACTCGGGATCCTCGGCTGAGGAGTGCTCGACCAGATTGGCCAGGGTGGGGTAGTTCAAGCACGCGTCGACGCCTTGGCCGTTGAGCTCGGCGATGCGGTCCTCGGGGTTGCGCGCACCCGGCGGGCAGTCGATGCCACGCCCAGACATCTCGCGCATCGACAGTCCCTCGGGATTCTGGCCGGAGTAGAACTTCTCGTGCGCTCCAGGAGCGGCGACCCGCTCGAACGTCGGATTCGGCATGTAGTCGGTGATCTTGTTCAGGATCGCGATCCGGGTGTGTCGGCCGATCTTGACGAACTGCACGGCCTTCTTGTACTTCTCCGGCAAGAACTTCAGCAGCGCGTCGGGTGTCTCGTACATGTGCTGGTCGACATCGAAAATCGGCGCGTCTGTGAACTGATCGGTGGACTGTGTCATCGCTGTGCCTCTCACTGCTTGTCTATCGGGGCTTGAAACGAGCTTCACGCAACTTGACGGATATGTCAAGTATGCCCGCTGCAGAGTTCAGAAATTCCCTCTACCTGCGGTGATTGCATGTGACAGTGGTGTCATATACATTCCTGGCATGACGGTGATATCCGATGCCAGATCAAGTGATCTCACCGACAGCAGTCGTGGCGAGCGGACGCGTTCGGCAATCTTGGAGGCCAGCCGTCGGCTGTTCCTGGCACGTGGCTACGCGGGTACGCCGATCAACGCGATCACGGAGGCCTGCGGCATTTCGCGTGCCGGTTTCTATACTTACTTCAAGGACAAACGCGAGATCTTCAACGTCCTCGGCCAGAACAGCTACCGAGAGGTTCTCGCAGTCGTCGCCGAGTGGTCGGAGGCCGATGCGCCGTTCGGTCCGGCTGATGTCCGCGCCTGGGTCGGCCACTACTTCGATTTCATGGACCGGCACGGTGCGTTCGTGATGGCCTCGGCCTACTCGGCGCCCGACGACGAGGAGTTCCGCGCCTCGCGCAACCGGATGGTGACGCGGGTGTCCTGGAAGCTGGGTCAGGCCATCGCCGGGGACGGCGCACACTCACCGGAGGTCATCGGCGTCGCGGTTACCGGGCTCCTGGACCAGGCCTGGTACACCCTGCACCGGCAGACGGTTGCCGTCGATCGCGACGAAATGATCGCGGCGGTCGCCGAGATTATCGTGCCGTTGGTGCGTCGATGACCGGTTGCCGTGGCGTGGCCACCTTTAGTCCAGATTCGCTCTGTCACTTGCGATTCGGTGGCCCATGCGGCGGCGTGATGACGGACGCGATCAAGAAGTTGCGCAGCACACCTTCATCGCCGCCGTCGTGCGGTGCACCGGGCTCGGTCGCCAGGCTGAAGCTGACCCGCCATATCCACCGGAGGATCGCCTCGATCGGCACGTCGGCGCGCACGTGACCGTCGGCCACGGCCTGGGCCAACGGGGGGCCCAGGGTCTCCCCGGCCAGGGCGTGCCATTCCTCTGATGCCATCGCGGCGTGCATGGTCAGCCCGGCCGACTCGCCGGGGCGCAGCAGCAACGCCATGGCCGGCGAGTCACGGGTCCCCTGTAGTCCGTGCAGCGTGGCCTTGATCAGTTGCTCGGTGAATGGCTCGTCGGTATGGAAGTGGGCCTTCGCTGCGGTGAGAACCGAGCGGGCCGATCGTACGAACGATGCCGAAATGATCGCGCTCTTCGACGGGAAGTAGGAGTACACCGTCGTCCGGTGCACGCCGGCAACCTGGGCAATGTGGTCGATCCGGGTCCGGGCCACGCCTCGATCGGCATAGCAGGCGTCGGCCGCGTCCAGCAGTCGCTCGCGTGCTTCATCGTCACTGGTCGGCGCATTGGTGCCCCAGTGTGTATTCCGCTCGCCGGAATCCTGCCGCTCTGCACTCGCCATTGACGGGAACACTACAAGATCTCTAGCCTGTAGTCCGAACAACAGAAATTGAAAATTGTTGTCCAGATGAAAGGCTGAATGCCGTGGATCAGAGCCCACCCCTGTTCGGATGGCTCTTCGAAGTGGTTGGGCCGATCCTGTGGGTTGTGCTGGCGGTGTTCTTCGCCGTCACCTGCATCAAGCGCAAGGAACTCACCCTTCCGGCCCTGGTCTTCATCGGCGGCAGCACCATGTGGTGGCAGGAGTGGTACGGCGACTGGGGCGCCTACGTCCTGTACAACCCGCACCTGGCCCTCATCCCCGATTACGACTTGCCGCTGACCGGCCCGCACAAGCCCTGGGCCGTCATTCCCGCCTACGGCTGGTTTTACGCCCTCGTCTACTTCCCGGTGATCTGGTTGTGCAAGAAGGTGCACGGCCGCTACTTCTCTAACACCCCGTCATGGGTGGTCATGGTCGCCATCAGCCTGCCGTTCTTCTATCTCTGGGATCTGTTGATCGAAGGCGGCGCCTCGGTGCTGGGCATCTGGAGTTACGTCGACTTCGTCGGTCCCGCGCTGGAGAGTTCACGTGGCAACTTCCCGCTCGTCTATCCCGTCATCACGTTCTCCGCCATGATGACCATCACCCTGCTGGTCATCGCGGCGGAGACACCCCAGGGCACCCCGCTCGTCGAATCCTGGACCCGGGTCGACCGACTGAGCGGACCCGCCCGCACCATCGGCCGCATCCTCACCTGGATCGTCACGATGAATCTCTGCTACATGCTCTTCATCGTGCCGACCGTGCTGATCCGGCTGGCCTTCCTACCGCCGAACCCCCTGGTCCCCTGACCATCGTCCACCCGCCGCACCAGGCGGCGTCACAAGAATCGAGGCTTGACCATGACAAGCGAAGCAGTACAGCGGATTTCGATCGAAGAACTGCCCATGCCCGAGGCGCGGGACGACGCGTGGCGGACGCTGAGTGAGTGCCCGCTGGTCCTGGTCGACGACGGCTACGCCGCCACCGGGCGGGACATCGTCGAGACGGTCCTGAAGAATCCGTCGATCTTCTCGTCGCAGAAGGCCTTCGACGTCCTGGGAAGTCCGGTTCCGTTGGTGCCCATCGCCTTCGATCCACCGGAGCAGACCCGCTATCGCCGCATACTGCAGCCCTTCTTCAGCCCGCGGGTGATCAAGCCGCTGGAGGCCCAGCTTCGCCAGCAGGTCATCGACCTCGTCGAGCCCATCGTCGCCAAAGGCGAGTGCGACTTCATCGCCGAAGTCGCCGGCGTCTATCCGGTTCAGGTGTTCCTGACCTTGTTCGGGCTTCCCCTGGACATGCGCGATCAGTTCGTGGAGTGGAAGAACGCCGTGCTGGGGTTGACTGCCGCCGGTGGCGCAACCGCGGTGGACGAGGCCGCCCAGGAGGGCATGCAGAAGGCGGCCGAGCTGTTCATGTATCTCTCCGAGCTCATCCAGAAACGCCGCGGCGTACCGGGAGACGACGTGTTGAGCCAGGTCCTCAACATCGAACCTCCCGACGCGCTCAGCGACGAGGAGGCCATCGGCCTGTGTTTCCTGTTCGTGCTCGCGGGCCTCGACACAGTCATGGATGCACTGGGATTCGGCATGCAGCGGCTCGCCCAGAACCCGGACCGGCGTCGCGAGTTGGCCGGGGACCTCTCGCTGGTTCCCGCGGCCACCGAGGAACTGCTGCGACTGGACCCCCCGGCGCCGTTCCTGCCGCGGGTCACGACCGAAGAAACCACGCTGGGCGGCCAGACCCTGCCGGAGGGCACCCGGATCAGCGCCTACCTCGCGACGGCCAACCGGGACGAGGAGTTGTTCAAGGATGCGTGGAACATCGACTTCCACCGGCCCGAGAACCGGCATATCAGCTTCGGCATGGGTGTGCACCGCTGCCTCGGCTCGCACCTGGCCCGGCTCGAGATGAACCTGGTCTATGAGGAGTGGCACAAGCGCATCCCGGAGTACCACATCACCCCCGGCACCACACCGCGTGTGCACTGGCCGCGCGGCACCACCGGGCTCGACTCCCTGCACCTGACCATCGGAAAAGCGGGCTCCTGATGAAGGTGTCCATCAATCCGGATGTCTGCACGGGACATGGCCTGTGCTACGTCGATGCGCCCGACGTCTTCGTCGATGACGACCAGGGCTACGGCCAGGTCATCGGCGACGGCACCGTGCCCGAGGGGGCAGAAGAATCGGCTCGGCACGCGGAGCGGAACTGCCCCGAGGGCGCCATCTCCATCGAGGAGTGATGTTTCCCGGCCGGGGACGGTAGGTGCTGAACGAGCCGCGCATCCATCGCAGGCATCAGCGCCTTCCGTTTTGAGCGCGCACGAAGCAGGGACGTGAGGCACGCGTGCTACGAAATTCGCTCTGCCACAACTGAGATCATCCAGGGGGAGCTGGGCGACAGCGCGGCAGATCATCGGCCGACTCGATCTGCGCCGGTTCTTCATCGTCATCGGGAAACGACCTTCCCGTTGGTGGATCCTTCCCACTGCTACGCCATCGATGTCGACTGCGCCGAGGCGGCAGTGGTGGCTCGCGATTGGCCTATTGGCGCCCCGCGTCGACCGCACCTTCCTTGAACAACGACCTGCCTGACGCTGAGACCGTTTGTGGCAAACCGACGGTCGCGGACTCAGTCACGCAACGGTGGGTATCCGCCCCGGCTCGCCCCGATTTGAACATCTGTAGATATATACCTATATAACTATCTACCTGTTCCCTTGACGTTGGCGTAAACAGTGGGGCACGATGACCTGGCTCACATCCATGGGCAGCTATGAGGTTCATCACGGCGGTCCGACCGCCTCGGCCCGGGGAAGGGGCACTGCTAGATGGCTCGTATTCAGCGAAGAAGAAAAGGTTTGCGCATCAACGGTCGTCGGATGGCGGAAGCCTCCTGCGTAGCGCTGAGCGGGGTATGCGTAGTCGCGTTCGCTGCGCCGGCGTGGGCGGCTGATTCGAGCGCCTCGGTTGATTCGGTGATCGCCGCACAACAGCAACTCGTGACGACGAACAGCGGCCTGCCGTTTGCAAGCACAGAATCGAAAGCCTTGTTGCCGGAGTTCGCGCAGAACCTTGCCTACTACCAGCTGAATATTCTGCTATCTCAGCAAAACGCGGCAACATCCAATCAGTACATGCCGTCAAATCCCAACCAGCTGTCCTCGGTAGGGGTCGATCCGCAACAGACGCTGGCCCTGGCGAATCCCGATACGGTTTATCTGCAGCCGTTCGTCGATCCGAACGGAACATACGTCATCACCGTCGCTCCCGGTGCCGGCACCGAGGACTTGACGTTCACGGCCGCTGCGGGCTTCGGCGTGAACAACCAAAGTGGGATCAAGGTATTACCGAACCCCTTGCGCCTCGCGGACCTTGAACCAAACGCCGACGGGACCTACACGATAATTGTCAGTCCCGATCCTCAGTCGGGAAACTGGCTGGATTCCTCTGGTGCCACTTCTCTGCTCATCCGCGACACTCTTGGTAACTGGGCAGAGGATCCTTCTGATGTCACTATCCAGCGAACCGACACGGCGACGGCCACGCCCACGATTTCCCAGATCAAGTCTGGTGCCGTAAGCGGTTACACCCCGCTGTCATCCGCTGATGTGGACGCGTTATTGCAGACAATCGCCACCAGCATGCCCCAGGCCAATGCGATAAACAACGCGGTACTCAATCAGATACTCGCGTCGAGCGCTCCCAACACCGTGGGCAATATCAGCGATGCTTCGGCGAATGTGCCCGGACAGTTGGCGGGGACGGCAAGCGCCTTCGGTCGATATCAACTTGCACCGGGGGAGGCGCTTATTGTCAGGGTGCCTGCAGTCGAGGGCCTGTATGGCGGCATAGAACTGACTGACACCTGGGGTCAGAGTTTGCCGTCGCAATATAAGCAGACAAGTCTGAACAATACCCAGGCAGTCCCGGATGCGGACGGATACATCACTTATGTGATAAGCGATACCGATCCGGGTGTTCCGAACTGGCTCGATTCTTCCGATGCCGCAGAAGGTGGCATTTACATCAGGTTCCAGGGCGTTACTGGCGACGGGCCTACCACGTCCGTGGTGCAAACTCAGGTCGTTCCGGTATCGGAGGTGCGTGACTATCTACCGGCTGATACGCCCACGATCACCGAAGCCGAGCGGGCTCAACAACTCAAATTGCGCGCGGCCTCGTTTCAGAATGTCCTCTCGGCCAGCAAGAACACTGGCTGGGTGATACTGAACCTGCAAACAGACGACATCAAGGCTGCGATAGGGGACGCCGCGTACGCGGAAATCTTCGGCACCCCGGTCGGTCTTTCCCTGGCCCAGCGTCTGGACCCGGCCAACAGTCCTGATCTGTTGGCTGCTGCCCAAGCCATTCTCAACAACCCCATCGGTAGTTTCAATTCGATCGTGGACGAGCTGCCCCAGATAGGGAATGAGGTTGCGTTGCCGACCGTGTTGGCGGTGGCGCGTTTCGCGAAGGTCGTCAGCAGCCTTGCGGTGGATTTGAACGCCGACGTTGCTTCCGGACAACTGGTTCATATTCCCGAAACGATGTTGGCAGCAGGACAAGACCTTTCATCGGTAATGGTCAAAACGGTCTCTGATCGAGACACCAGCATTACCGCCGGGTTGCTCAACGCACGCGACGACGTTGCATTCGCACTCAGCACCGCGGATGGGGCTGACCGAACCCTCGATGCAGATCGTGTGTGGAAGTCACTGAAGCTGACCGGATCGAAGCTTGACGACGCCGCGTCGCTCGCTGGGGACCTGGTGGTGCAGCAAGCAGCCATCGCAGCCTCCGAGTCGACGTCCGTTTCCACTACCGCGCGAACCACCTCGCCGGCAGCTGACATGGTGAAAATGGCTTCGGCGGCAACGGATACCGGCGCGGTGAAGTCTGCCGAGGATGGGACCGGTACTGCCGCTCAACCGGTGAGCGCCGAAACCTCTTCCGAAACGGCCACTGATTCGAAGGTGGATGCGACCGGCAGGTTCAAGCGTTTCTCCGGGACCAAGCACCCGACCGGAAAGCGCAGCAACTCCATCACGTCCACGGACTCGACGGACAGGGATTCCACCGGCGGCAGCACCGGATCGGCGACGTCCGACGCGTCGGCGGCAGGGGTGTCGGCAAGTGGAAGGCGCTCCTCCGACGATGCGTCGGCCTCGGCCGGCAACAAGCGCCACGATCGCTCCTCGAGGAAGGAAGCCCAACACGCCGGCGCCGGCAAGTAACGACAGTCAGCGGATTAGCGGCCCTCCCGGAATCATTCGGGGGGCCGCTTTTCACATCGGGTGACCGGTGGATTCCTGAACCTCGGGTCTGACGCGCTCACAACCGAGTCATCAGTGCCTCGGCGTCGGCCACGCTGCGCAGCAGATCGTTGAGGTGGGTGCAGGTGCTGGTCCCGAACAACTCCTGGCGCACCCGGAAGTGCAGTTCGGACAACGTCATTCCGGTGATCCGCTCGGCACTGGCGACCGCGCCGGGACATTCCTGCCAGGGCAGCACGCGCGGTGTGGCGTGTGATTCGATGATCACCCGGGTCTTGGCGTCGACGGTGGCGACGAGCGTGTATTCGTGGATGATCGTTTCGACGTCGTCACCGCGCACATAGGTGTCGCGGAATATCGCGTCAATTCCGATCCGCTCGGGCGTCTCCTCGAATACGTCGATGCGGCGCCGCCGGCGCATGCCATACCGCGGCAACTGTGAAACCTCGTGCCAGGCAAGGGGATCGTCGCCGTGATCGAGGTCGGGAGCTTCCGGGCCGGTCACCACCGCGGGATCGCCGGCCTCGAACGAGGTCATCAGCAGTCCGCCGGTGGCGAATCCCGCGCACTGGTCGGCCACCGGTAGATACCCGGACTTCCCGACGTCGCCGAGCAGGCCGGACGCCGAAAGCGCATGGCCCGAGATCAGCGTGGCGACCGGAACGTCGTCGAGCAGCGTGTAGCGCAGGTCCCGGGTCTGACGAAGCTCGGGTGCTGCGCGGTCTGCGGCGGCGCGGAACCCACTCATCGCCGGTGCGCCTGACAGGTGGGCCACGGCGTCGACCGCGGGTGTCACCTCGACATGCCGCACGACCCGGGCCACCAATTCGATGGTGGCCGACAGTCCGGCCGTACCCAATTCCGTTGCCGTGCCGTCGGCGGCGGTCCACAGATCGCGCGCCCGCCCGCTCAGGTACACCGGGTCCAGCGAACCCTCGTCGCGGGTCATGTCGATCGACGTGGTCCGCCGCGCGGAACGGGGCCGACGCGGCGGATTACCGGTCGTGGGCTCGTGCACGCCGTGCAGGGGGTGAAGCCCGAACGCCGGGGTGCCCAGGTCCGTCACCCGTCGAGCTTAAGCCGGGCGGAAGGCGAAGGTCACCAGCGATTGTCCGTCGGCCGTCTCCAGGGCGGTGGTCGTCGACACCAGGCGCTGCCCGATCCGTACGTCAGCCGGCTCCACGCCGACGATGAGCGTCTCCACCAGCACGCCCTCGGCCAATTCGACGAAACCCACCAAGTACGGCTTGAACACGTCGGGGGACCGGTTGCCCTTGTAGGGCAGCGGTGGCACGAACTCCTGTGTGGTGTAGGTGTACAGCGTTCCCTCGGTGGACAGCTCGATGGGTTCGATGTCCTCCTGGATCTCGGGCGTGCCGTCGAACAGCTCGGGCCGCTCGGCGGGGAACTTCACCACCCCGGTCGAACGCCGGCGCGATGCGAACAACACCGCGCGGTCGCCGTCGACCCGGAACAGTCCCTCAGTGATCAGTGTCGTCATGTCAGCTCACCTCGATAACCATGGCAGCACCCATGCCGCCGCCCGCGCACATGGACAGCACACCGATACCTCCGCCGCGCCTGCGCAGTTCGTAGATTGCCGAGGTCACCATCCGGGCCCCGGTCGCCGCGATCGGGTGGCCCAGGCTGATACCCGACCCGTACACGTTGACGATCTCCTCGTCGAGGCGGAGCTCGCGGGCGCAGGCCACCGCTTGCGCGGCGAACGCCTCGTTGATCTCGAACAGCGCCACATCCTCCAGCTTGCGGCCGGCCAGCTCCAGCGCCTTGGGGATGGCGGTGATCGGTCCACTGCCGGTGCGGTTCGGCGCCACGCCCACCGCCGACCAGGACAGCACGTGCGCCAGCACTTCGCCCGAGGTGTCGGGGCTGGTCAGCGCGACCGCCGCGGCAGCGTCGTTGACGCCCGAAGAATTACCCGCGGTCACGGTGAAGCCCTCGATCTCCGGATGCAGCACCTTCAGGCCCGCGAGCGTCTCCAGCGAGCTGTCACGGCGCGGATGCTCGTCCTCGGCGAAGGTGATGGAGGTTCCGTCGGCCTGCGGCACCTGGATGGGCACGATCTCGTCGACGAAGGACCCGGAATCGATGGCCTTGACCGCACGCTGGTGACTGCGCAGTGCCCACTCGTCCTGTGCCTCACGGGTGATGCCGTACTGCACGGCGCAGTTGTGCGCGACCGTGATCGACATGTCCAGCGCGGGGGCGTCCTCGGTGGGCGGATGCGAGAACGGGAACCACGGGTCCTCGTAATCCTCCGCGGCCTTGCCGGTGGTGAACGGCTTGCGCTTGCGCAACATCGGCGTGGTGGAACAAGATTCCATGCCGCCGGCCAGGATCGCCCGGCTCATGCCCGCCGCGATCTGCCCGGCTCCGACGGCGATGGCCGACAAGCTGGACGCGCACTGGCGGTTGACGGCGAGGCCGGGAATGTTGGTCAGGCCCAGATCCACCGCGACGTAGCGGGCACTGTCGCCGCCGCCCTGCAGGCTTTCGGCAAGCACCAGGTCGTCGAAGTCCGCGGCGTACAACCCGGACCGTTCCACGACAGCGGCGATCACCGGCTTGGCGAGTTCGATCGCGGGCATGTTGGCCAGCGTGCCTCTGCGTGACGTTCCGATCGGTGTGCGGGCAGCGGCCACGATCGCTGCGCGGGAGGTCGTTGCGGCCATGTGTCTCCCAATATGGTCGGTCGAGCGGGCGGATTGCCCGGCGTGCGGGGTCAGTCTATACCGTTAAATAAATATCGGTATATCGGGTCAGGTATTCACGTGGTGTGGTCAGCACTGTGAGGTGATGCCGAGCAACGTCTCGGCCGGTGAGCCCGGAACACACCCCTCGACGAACGCGCGGCGCCGGGTGAAACGCCAGGTGCCGTCGTCGAGGGCCACCTCGTCGGTGTAAGTGCCCCAGTGGTCGAGGCCTCTGGTGCCGACGAACTGGAAGCAGGCATAGGTGGTTGCCGTGCGGGCCGAGGTCGGCTCGACGTAGATCGAGCTGAGATAGTGGCGTGCCGGCGTGAAGCCGGCCGCGATGAACGTGTCCTTGACGCTGGCGAAGAAGCCGCGGATCCCGTCGGGCCCGACGTAGGTGCCGTTGTTGGTCTCCATGACCGCATCGGCGGCGAACAGCTGGGACAGCTGATTGATCCGGCCCGAGTCGGCCAGGAACTGGTAGCGGGCCATCAAGTGGGAGACGGAGACTCGTGTCTCGAGTTCGGTGATGTCCATGGGGTTTTCAACCTTTCTGTGCCACATCTGCGGCGGTGCCGAGTAACGGGGCGAGCTTGGTGCAGATGGTCTGCAGGTGGCGTAGGGCCCAGTCTTCGGGCATGCCGCCGAGTGAGACCCAGAAGAAGACCGTCTCGGTGGGTGAGTCGCCGATCATCGACCGCACCCGCGCCGCCATGGATTCGGGGGTCTCGCACCAGAAGTAGTTCTGCCGCTTGGCGTCACGGCCACGGAGCCGCTCCGGGTCGACCGGGTCGGGGGTCGGGCGCCCGGTGCCCTCGACCGCATGCTTGTTGTACGAATCGAGCTGGTGGGAAAGGTGTTTGGATACCGTCGGCCAATCGCTCTCCGGGTCGTCACTGACCCAACCCTGGATGCCCCCGGCCATACGTCCGATCGCCGGGTCGTGGCCGCCCTCGATCAGGCCGGCCCGGTAGGGCTCCCACAGGCGGTACTCGGCAGACAGCAGACTCTCACCCAACAGCCCGGCCCGGCGGGCGCCCTGTGGACCCTGATATCCCATCCAGATCGGCGGGCGCTGCTGCACGGGGCGAGGTGTCACCCCGCCGGGTCCCCACAGTCGGCGAATCTCCCGCACGCTGTCGTCGGTCTGCGCGTACTTGCGCTCGATGCTCCGGCCGAACAGCTCATACTCGGGAACGCGGTACCCGGCGCCCAGGCCGAGGTCGAGCCTGCCGTCGGAGATCAGATCCACCATCGCCGCCTGTTCGGCGATCTCGGCCGGGTGGTGCAACGGCGCGATGACGATCGCGGTGCCGATCCGGACGCGTTTGGTGCGGGCGGCCACCGCGGCGGCGAAGGTCAGTGGTGACGCCATGTATTCGTCATCGAACAGATGGTGCTCGGTCAGCCAGATCGAATGGGCGCCAAGATGTTCGGCTTCCTCGCACATCTCCAGAGCGAACGAGTGGACGCGCGCGGGGTCGCGCCGCCACTGCGGGGGATTGCGAAGGTCGAAATACAGGCCGACGTTGACCGGTGATTGTGGTTCCACTCAGGACACGCATCCTTGATCGAAGAAGGTTCGCAGCGAGGTGATCAGGCCGTCGCCGTTGAACACGAAGTGCAGGAACAGGTGCAGGTGTGCCGGTTCGGAATCGCCTTCCTGCACTCGGACATTGGCGATCTGCAGCGCCTCGTCGCCGGTGACGATCAGTTGCTCGTGGGTGAAGGTGATGGTGAAGCCCTCGGCGATGGCGGTGAAGAACCCCTTGAGCTCGACCGCGTTGTTGGCGAACCGCAGTCCGGCCGGATCCTCGAAGATTGCATCGTCGGCGAACAGCGAGATGCGGGTGTCGACGTCGCGGACGGCATAGGTCGCCATGAACCGTGTCGTGACGTCTTCGATATGGCTGCGCGCGATGGTGGTAGGCACAGCGCCGAGCTGCTGGTCTATCCGATCACGGGTTGACATCGGTGTTCGCTCCTTGTGGTCGGTAGAGGCTGCCGGGGCCTTCCCAGCCGGGCAGCAGGCCGCGCTTTTGTGTGAGCCCGGGTAGGTAGATCCGCTTGTTGCGCAACTGCCGGGCCTCCGGTGCCGTCGCCAGCCAGGCGATCGCCGCACCGATCGCCTCGGGAGGTGACACGGGTGCCTCGGGGTAGTTGCGGCGCTGCTCGTCAAGCGCTGCGCCGTAACTGACAAACCCGGGATCGACCGTCAACACCGTGATTCCGCGTTCACCCAGTTCGACGTTGAGGACGCTGCCGAACCGGTCGATTCCGGCTTTGGCGGCCGCATAGGCCACACTCCATCCGTGCACGGGGCCGGCCGCCACCGGATCATTGACCACCACATAGGACGTCATATTCATCACGGTGCCGCCGCCCTGCGCGAGCATGACGGGCAGGAACTTCTGCAGCAGAATCGCGGGGGCGACCACGTCGGCCTGCAGGCTGCGGTCGAAGAGGTCGATCGGTGTGTCCAGGAAGTAGTCCATCGCGCCGGGGCCTTGATAGACACCGATGTTGACCAGCAGGTCGACGCGGCCGAAGGTGTCGAGCGTCAGATCGGCGGCGTTGCCGACGGCCTCCCGGTCCAGGAGGTCCATCGCCACCGGAAGTGCTTGCGCTCCGGCCTTTTCGACGCGCAGCGCGACCTGTTCCAAGCTGCCCGGCAGCACCCGGTTGTCAACCGTCCCGGCCCACGGCGCTTCCTGCCGCCCGTCTCCCTCGCGTACGGTCCTGGCCGTGATGGCCACATCGAATCCGGCCTCGGCCAGGGCGATCGCGGTTGCCGCCCCCATGCCGCGGCTGGCGCCGGTGACGAAGGCCACCGGCCGGTCGGAAGGTCGCGGTGTGGCCGTCATCGGTCGGCCCCTGCCAACGCGCGGCGCATGTCGCCGTGATGGTGGTGGCATTCGTGCCAGGCGCTGCGGGCGATGAGCGCCACCGTGACTCGCCGGTCGCCCAAAGTCAGCGTCTGCTTCGCCGCATCGTCGTCCAGCCCGGCAAGCAAGGCGGCGAGCCGCTCGATCCGGCGATCGAACTGGGCGAGGAGCTCGGCGGTGTCGGCGTCGTTGTAGTGCGCCTTGGCCACCGACTCGTCGGGGTCGACCATCGGAATGAGCGGGTCGGGGTCGGCGAGTGCTTGTTCGATCAGCCAGCGGTGAAAGGCCATCGACTCCCGGAGATGCCCCAGATATTCCTGCGGGGACCACACTCCGGGAGCGGGTCGGCGCCGGAGCGCTTCGTGGGGGATGGCTCCGATCGTGTCACCGATGGTGTCTGTCTGCGCAACCAACGCCGCCGCGACTGCTCGTGGCGGCGTGGCGGATTCGTCGAACCCGCATTCGCCGCATATCTCCTCCACGGTGGTCTCCTGGATTATGTGGGAGTTGTCGCGCAGCAATGATTCAGGGGGCGGTCAGTGCGCCGGCGCACTGCCGGTGCGGGCCGTCCACTTGCCGTACGGGATGTGGTCGGGGATTTCCCAGAAGCTGCGCACAGCGCTGCTGCCATCGGGGTTCAGCCGCCAGACGTCCACGCTGGGGATGATCAGCGGCTCACCCCGGTACGTGCCCTCGTTGTGGCAGACCACCACCGCCTCGGCGCCGCCGAGGATCAGCTGTTCGATGCGGACCGCGGGATGGTTCGGCCCGGTGCGGTCCCACAGTTCCTCGGCCAGCGCCCAGCCGCGCTTGACGGGTGTGCCGACGGGGTCCTCGAGGGTGGGTTCGCCCGGCGCAGTGGCCTTCCAGTGCGCCAGCCAGCCTTGTTTGTCCTGTTGGTTCCACAGGTCGTACCAGCCTCGGATGAACTGTTCGTAGGTGTCACCGGAGATCGTCATCGTCGATCGACCTTTCGTCGTAGGTGGGTCATTCGGGTTGGTTGCCGTCCCAGGCCGCGGCCAGGTCGGCGACGTCGACCACGCGGGCGAGCATCGCGATGGTGTTGCGCAGCACGAGTTGGCCGTATTCGGCCGGGGTACCGACGACGGCATCGCGGGGGACCACGACGTGGAACCCTTCGTGCGCCGCCTGTCCCACCGCAAGGGGAATCGCGACGTTGAGTGACACCCCGGCGAAGATCAGCGTGTCGATGTTCCTGGTGCGCAGGATGGGCAGCAGTTCGGTGCCCCAGGTGGGTGATGCCCCGTGGTGGCGTCCCACGATCAGATCGGTGGGATCGAGCAGGGGCGCCAAGACCTCTGTCGCGGGGTGGCCGGGTGTCCAGTCGGCGGTCGCCCGCGCGGTGGAACGCATCAGGGGAGTGGTCCCCGGTCCGCCTAGGCTGCCCAGGTAGGGGGCGTGCACGACGAGGACGCCCGCCGACCGGGCAAGGGTCAGCAGCTTCTCGATCACGGCCAGCGCGGGCGCAGCGTCCGCCGCGAGCGCCGGCAGGATCGAATCGGCTCCCAGCACACCGTTCTGGCACTCGATACAGACCACCGCGGTGCGTGCGGGTGTAATCCGTTGTGGTGACGCTGTAGTCGATGTCATGAGCTCCCCGTCGAAATCAGTGCCGGCTCTGGATAGAACTGGCGTGTCCAGGTGCGAAATGCGCGGGTGTACCGGGCTTCGTAGCCGACCGCCAATGGGTGCTCGCGGTAACGCTGGTGCTCCCATATGCGGCGGTCGGCGTCGGGCCCGAACAGTTCGCGCGTATTGGCTGCGGCGATACTGCGTGCCAAGCCGTCGGGTTCGGTGGAGTACTCGTCGCGCTTTGCCACCCACACGGTGATGAAGCCCTCGCTGCGGGTCTGGTCGATGGGGGTGAAGGCCCCCAGTGTCGTCGACCGCAGGCCGTGCAGCACGCGATTGACGTTGAGCCCGACGCCGTAGGCGGTATTGGCGGTGGCTACGCGTACCGGACCTTTCGGCGTGGTGATCAGGCCGTCATAGTCGACTTGCAGCACCGGGCCGTCTTCCTGCCAAAGTGAGATCTCGGGGATTTCCGCCCAGCGATGGACATAGCGCATGTGGGCCAGATCCGGGAAGTTCTCGGCGGCGAACTGGGGGTGCATGTGCATCGGCTCCCGGTGAGTTGCCCACGGGTACGGCCGATAGAAGTCGGCCGCGTCGGCCTCCGGCATTCGGGGGGGATCCCAACTCGGTGCCGACCCGTCGGCTGCGTGCCAGAGGAACACGATTCCGCTCACCTCACGCACCGGCCAACTGCGCGTACTCGCGTTTACCGATCCTCGTTCGCCATAGGGAATCTCGGCGTTCCGACCCGCGTCGTCCCACGACCATCCGTGGTAGGGACACCGCAGGCAGTCGCCTTCCACCGAGCCGCCGTAGGCGAGGTGCGCTCCCATATGAGGGCAGTAGGCGTCCAGGGCGACGATCCGGCCGGCGGCGCTGGCGTCGTCGGGATCTGTGCGGTACAGGACGAGGTCCTGCCCGAAATAGGTCTCGGCGACGACCTGGCCTCGGGCGAATGCGTCAGACCACCCCACCTGGAACCACCCGGTGGGGTAGTCCGCATGGGGGAATCCGCGCTCCTGGAACGTCAGGAGGTGGGGATTGGATCTGTCCATCGAGATCCTCACGTCGAGGGTGTTGCGCCGAGCCGCACCGGGACCCCGGTGTTGACAGCTGCCATTGAGAATAGCGTTCCCAGGAAACGCGCCCTTGTCCGGGAACGCCATTCCCTATACGGTCCGACAGTAGCGCTCGAGGCGGCCGATATCCAGCGATTCGGCGACCCGATGAGCGGGGCGAGAGGATGGCAATGGATCTGGGACTGCAGGGTGCGACCGTCGCGATCACCGGCGGCACGGCAGGCATGGGCCGTGCGACGGCCGAGTGCTACGCGCGTGACGGCGCCCGGGTGGCCGTGCTGGCGCGTACGCGCAGCGCGTTCGACGAAGTGGTGGCGTCGTTGCTCGACGCCGGTAGTCCCGACGCCGTCGGAATCGTGACCGACGTGTCGGACCCCGACAGTGTCACCGCCGCTTTCGCCGATCTCGCGGGCCGCTGGGGTTCGCTGAACGTGCTCGTGAACACCGTCGGCGCCGGTGCGACGATCGTCGGCGAGTTCGACGCACTCGACGACCGGAAATGGGATGAGGCGTTCGATCTGATGACCATGGGCGCGGTGCGCACGTGCCGGGCAGCCCTGCCGCTGCTGCGCAAGGCCGAATGGGCGCGCATCGTCAACGTCTCCGCGCACTCGGTCCAGCGCCAGTCGCCTCGATTGATCGCCTACACCGCAGGCAAGGCCGCGCTGACCAGCCTGACCAAGAACCTCTCCCAGACCCTGGCCAAGGAAGGAATCCTGGTCAATACGGTGTCCCCGGGTACCTTCCTGACCGCACAGATCCGCGACTATGTCGCCACGGAAATCGCCGCGCGCGGTCTGGACCCGGCGGATCCCGTGGATGTCGCCACGATCCTGGAGGAGATGTTCGGCGATGCGCTGGGTCAGCTCGGCCGGGCAGGCCTGCCCGAGGAGATCGCGCCGATGATCACGATGCTGGGATCACGGCGGAACACCTATACGACGGGCGCTGACCTGAACGTGGACGGCGGTTCCGACTTCAGGTAGTGGGCGGGTGCGGCCAGCCCCGTGAGCACCAGCCCCACCACCGCGTCCCGGACCTCGGCGAAGTCCGAGTCGAGGCGGCCCCGGATGCGGGTCTCGAGGTGGCGTACGGCCACGGCGTGAATGGTGAAGGCGTCGAGTTCGGGGCGTGCGTTGGGCAGACTGCCGTCGGCGAGGCCGGCGGCCAGCGCCTCGGCCAGCGGCTCGCGGTGCCGCGCATAGGTGGCCTCCAGCGCGGCCGCGATCCCCGGAGTGCTGGTGACCTCCGCGGACAGGAAGGCCAGCGCGTCGCGGAATTGTGCCTCGTCCCACCCGATGCTCAGGTATTGGTCGATCCAGGTGGCGACGGCGGCTGCCGGGCTCTCCGCGGCGTTCATGGCGTCGCGCAGCCGTTCCATGATCAGCTCGCCGGACCACGCCTGCATCGCGATGATCAGGTCGTCTTTTGACGCGAAGTGCCGATAGAACGTACGGCGGTTGACCCGGGCGGACTTCAGGATGTTCTCGATCGACGTCGTCGTGCTCGCATTGTGACCGATCAACCGGTATGCGGCGCGCAAAATGGCGTCTCGTTCCGATTGACGCCCGTCCTCGATCATGCGACCGCTCCGATCTGGTGGGAATTCGGTTCCCAGATTATCACCCGTATTGTTTGGGAACGCTATTCCCGCTATCGTGTGATGAACATCAATAAGCATTGTCGACCGCCTACTCACCCGTCGTCCGTTGAAGTCAGCCCCGGCGTCAAACAGTCCGACGAGTCCGTCATACGACATGTCGAAGGAGTGAACGTGAACGTGAAAGGCTTGCCCAGCATGCAGCCGACCGGTTGGTTTCAGGTCGGCTGGGGCGCTGATATCGCCCAGGGCGATGTGATCGGCCTCCACTATTTCGGGGTCGACCTCGTCGCCTTCCGGGACCTGCAGGGTGCGGTGCACGTGCTCGATGCGCACTGCCAGCATCTCGGCGCGAACCTGTCCAAGGGCGGTTGCGTCGTCGAGGACGGCATCCAATGCCCATTCCACGGTTGGGTGTGGAATGGGCAGGGCCGCAACGTCCGGATTCCCTACGAGAATCGGCCCAACCGCGGGCGCAAGGTGCGTTCATGGCCGGTGGCCGAGATCAACGAAGCGATCTATGTCTGGCACGACGCCGCCGGCCGCGACCCGCTGTGGGAGATGCCCGACGGGCTGCGGGTCCTCGGTGATCACATTCATGATCGGGACTACTTCCCGGTCGGTCCGGAAGCGCGGCAGAAATTCGCAGGCATCCACGTGCACCCGCAGATCATCGCCGAGAACGCGGTGGACCCGCACCACTTCCGGTTCGTGCACAAGACCCCGATCAGCCCGACGGTGCTGCGCGAAGAGGCTGACGATGTCGTCTGGTCGGCGAAGGTCGGCTTCGGCCGGCGCTGGAGCGAGGGCGTCGACGCCCCCGGGGAGACCACCAACACGCTGGAGATCTACTGGTCGGGTATCGGCGTCTCGTTCAACGGTGAACACACCCGCGACGGCTACCGGGTGATCACGATCTGCACCACCCCGGTCGACGACGAAACGTCGGATATCTTCGCCACCTACTGGATCGACGAGGCCAACGGCGACTACCAGTCGCGCCTCGATGCGGCAAAGGCCGCCCTGCCCGACGACATCGCGATCTGGGAATACCAGAAGTACATGGACCCTCCGGGCCTTACCGCCTCGGAAGCCGCGGGGTTCCGCAAGTTGCGCAGTTGGGCAAATGGCTTCTACCCCGAGGACAGCGCTGCCGAGCCGGACGCGACGCTCACCGCCGCCACCTGACGGCAACGTCTTGCGCCGATCCGCTCGGCATTTCAGCCGAGCCGGTAATGGTTCGGGTGCAGGGTATTTCGACGGTGCCGTGACGTCCGGACCGAGCCGTGTCGTACAGAGAGGAGACCCCGGTGCCCACCCCCAAGTGGACACTCACGGTGGCCGATGTGGTCGCAGAGACTGCTGATGCGGCCACCATCGTGTTCGATCCACCCGACACGGGTGATGCCGCGTACCGACCCGGACAGTTCCTGACGCTCCGCGTGCCCAGCGATCAGACCGGGTTCGTCGCGCGCTGTTATTCACTGTGCAGTTCCCCGGCCACCGACAAGCGCCTGGCCGTCACGATCAAACGCACGGCCGACGGATATGCGTCGAACTGGTTGTGTGACAACGTCCGCGTGGGTGACCGGATCGACTGCCTCCCGCCCAGCGGGGTGTTCACGCCGGCCGACCTGAACGCCGACATCCTGCTGATCGCCGGCGGCAGCGGCATCACGCCGATGCTGTCGATCGCCAAGACGGTGCTCGCCCGCGGTCGCGGGCGCGTCGTTCTGCTGTATGCGAACCGAGATCCCGAGGCGGTGATCTTCGCCGCCGCACTCCGTGACCTCGTCAACGACCATCCGGACCGATTGACGGTCATCCACTGGCTGGAAGCAGTACAAGGCCTGCCGAACGATCAGACGCTTGCGCGGTTACTCGCGCCGTACGCCGGCCATGACGTTTTCATCTGCGGGCCAAGCCTGTTCATGAAGAGCGCCCGCAGCGCGGTGGAGAGTTTCGGGGTCCCGCGGTCACGGATTCACATCGAGAACTTTGTGTCGCTGTCGGGGGATCCGTTCGCCGACAAGCCGGTCGACGTTGATCAGGTCCCTCCGGCGGCTGCGGACACACCGCAGCAGACCGCGGAAGTCGTCGTGCAGTTGAACGGTGACACCCACACGCTGACGTGGACACGGAAAGACACCCTGATCGACCTGTTGATCGAGCAGGGCATCGAGGCACCGTATTCCTGCCGCGAGGGTGACTGCGGAACCTGCCAGTGCATGCTCATCGACGGCAAGGTCGACATGGATACCCACGGAGCCCTCGACGAGGAAGACATCGCCGAGGGGGTCGTGCTCGGTTGTCAGGCGCGGCCGGCCTCGGATCACATCACGATCGAGTTTTGATGTTCACGGCGCAGACCACCGCCGCTACCAGGGAGTGAAACGAATGAGCATGGCACGCCAGACCGGCTTGGACATCTTCCGCTCGATGATGCCCGAACTGGTCCCCGACGGGGATGACGCCGAGTTGCGCGACGGCGGATTCGCCGACGAGCTCGGTGAAATCGGCCTGGCGAATCTCTTCGGCCGGCTGTGGGGCCGCGACGGTCTGAGCATGCGCGACCGCAGTCTGATCACGGTGGCCATTCTCATCGCCACGCGTTCCACAGACGAACTGCAGCTGCACTTTCTCATGGCGTTGCGGAACGGCGTCACCCGCACTGAACTCGAGGAACTCATCTACCACGCGTCGGGATACGTCGGTTACCCAGCCGCTGCCAGCGCCAGGCGGCTGGCTCGTGAGGTGCTCGACGATTTGTCGGATGACGAAAAGTGATCGTGGAGTTGGTATTTGGCTGACGTGGCCGACGTGCGACTGTCGAACTCCAATGTGCGACCGAACGAAGGATTGATGTGAGCGACGAGGAAATCATCTCGAACTGGATCGCGCAGCACATGGGTGCACGAGTAGTCGCGATCACCCGTCAGGCGCGGTGGCGTGCCGCCTGGCTGGTCGACGCCGAGCGGGACGGTGCGGTGCTGCCGCTGGTCGTTCGTGGTGAGCGTGGCGCCGGGATACCCATGCAGTTCCCTTTGCACCACGAGATGTCCCTGCAACGAGTCATGGGGGAACAGGGTATTCCCGTTCCGGCGGTTTACGGCTGGATCGACGATCTGCCTGCGTATGTGATGGACCGGGTCGACGGTCAGCCCGGATTCGACGGGCTGACCGTCGAGCAACGCGACGCGGTGATGCGCGACTACATGGCCGAACTGGCCAAGCTTCACCGCCTGCCGCTGGAGCCCTTCCTCGAAGCGGGTGTGCAACGCGCTTCCAGCCCGGCCGAGGTGGGCAGCTACGGAATCGGGCAGTTCGAAAAGGTCTGGCGGGCAGGGAAGAACGCCCCCAATCCGCTGCTGGAGTTCGTCCTCGGATGGCTCAAGCGCAATCCGGTCGACACCCGTGGCCGGGAGTCGGCCATCGTGTGGGACTCCGGACAACTGCACCAGAAGGACGGACGCCTGGTCGCCCTCCTCGATGTGGAAGCCGGCCACATCGGCGACCCGATGATGGATCTGGCCGCACCCCGGATGCGTGACACGGTCCTACACTTCGGTGACTTCGAGACGCTCTATCGGGAGTACGAACGGGCCGGCGGACTTCCCGTCGACATGGACGCAATTCAGTTGCACCACATCGCTTTCACGCTCACCAACGAACTGGCGTTCCGGAACTCGCTCAACAATCCCGAGCCGGACTCGGACTACATGACCAATCTGCACTGGTGCAGTGAGACGAACCTGCATGCCATCGAGGCGCTGGGGGAGCGGCTCGGTCTGCAGCTGGAGGCCCCGGAGATCCCCGAGGCGACCGTAACCCGAGCCGCCGCCGCCCACGATCAGCTCATCCACATGCTGCGCGGAATCAGCACCGACGACGAGTACATCCGATATCGGCTCCGGGTCGCCTTCCGGCTGGCGCGTTACGTGCAGCGGGAAGACGAGATCGGTGCAGAACTGACCAATGCCGATCTGGACGACTTGGTCTCGTTGCTCGGGCACCGGCCGCGCACCTGGCAGGAAGGCGACGCCGCACTGGAGCAGTTCGTCCTGGCCGATGACGGCCGACATGATGAACAGCTCTGTCAGTTGTTCTACCGCCGTCAGATCCGCCACAAGAACACTCTCGGCCCCTTGGGGTCGGCCATGGTTGCTCACCACACCTGCCAGCCGTTCCCCGCGCGCGTGTAAGCCGAAACACGGGCGTCGCCGACCTCCGGTAGGAGGATCAGCGGCGCCCGTGTTTCGGCGTTACGCGCTGTTCGGTACCCGCAGCTACATGCTTCTGGCGACGTCCTTCTTTGCGATCTCCGCGACCTCCGAGATCTCCTCGTCGAGGGTCGGTATGACCAACCTGTATCCGATCACGACAAATGCGATCGAGAGGGCCGCCGAGGCTACGGCGCACAGATTGATGATGACCAGCGACGTGGTGGAACTCATGCCCATGCCGATCGGCACTATGGTCACGACGCCGACGCCGATGATGATGCTCGGCACCAACAGCACGAGGTAGGCCGGCTTCGCACGCACCAGCGCGGTCTTCATGGCGGCATGCACCAGCAGCGACACGATGAAGATGACGGCACTGTTGGAGAACGCCATCCACAGCGGGTACCCGAGGACCTGAATGGGCTGCTGCGAGCCGTAGTACTTGTACAACCCCAAGGCGAGCATCGGCACTTCGAATGCCAAGGTGATGGGGACGGTGATGGCGAACATGCCCATCCAGCGCTTGAAGGTGACGCCGGTTTCCAGTTTTTGGGTCAGATAGAGGATTCCCGGCGCCCAGAAGACGACGTACATGAACATGGTCCACAGTGGGATGACGCCACCGAATCCGCTGACCGACCTCAGCGCGCCCGACTCGTGGTAAGTGATGTCGACCATGAAGTCGCCCAACGGTTCATAGCTCGCTGCCGCCAACGCCCCGAGAGACATCCAGAACATCTCGGAACGCCCGGTTGTCCGCCACCTCCTGATGGCGTAGCCGAAGACCGCGGCCGCCAACACCAGCGTCACCGCCAGCATCGAGACCTGCCACGTCATCGACTTGACGAGTTCCGGCGTCGGGTCCTTCGGGATGAGATCCGCCCGCGTCGGAATTTGATCAAACTTCACCATCTGCGCTCCTTCGCTGCGCCGCGCCTACCGAATTCAGTAGTTTCAAACACAAAGACCCCTTATGTGGGATGTCCAACACAGTAGGCAATTTTGTGGGACACGGTCAATAGGCGTGGGTACACTCTGGAGCCGTGACCGCACAGCCAGAAGCGAACCGCGCTGGCGCCTGGGGTGCTGACCTCCCGCTGAATGAAGAGCAGGCCCGGGAGCGGCTTTTGGCGGCCGCCGAAGCCTGCTACGCCGAACGCGGGCCCACCCGCACCCGGATGAGTGACATCGCCGCCAAGGCGGGCGTGAACCGGTCGACGGTCTATTACTACTTCCAGAACAAGGAAGCGGTGCTCGTAGCGTCCTTCATCAGGGCGCTGACCGCCACCTTCGTCTCCGTCGAGCCCTGCTGGCACACTGACGAGCCGTTCCTCGACCAGCTGGTCGCGGCCTGTCTGGCGGGCAACGAGGCCGCCCGAACGTCTCCCACGGCAAGGCTTCTCATCGGCAACGACGAGGCGCTGCATACCTACCATGCGACCCAGGCCTCAGACGTATGGCGCACTGAGCTGGCCAAGGCGCTCGGTCGGCGCATCGCCGACGCTGCCGCGCGTGGCGAGGTGCGCGACGACATCGCTCCAGAAACGTTGGCGCGGTGGGTAACTCGCATCAACTTCAGCCTCATGTCCGAGCCCGCCAGTGCGGAGGACGGTGGCGAGGAGGGCATCCTGCGGCATCTGCTCGCGGCGTCGCTGGCGCCCCGGCGGTAGGCAACTGCGCCTGCGCGCGGGTGTCGCCCACTGCTCATATATAGTTATATGAATAGTGGTATCGCTGCGGATTGGGGAGTTGGATGAAGGTCATTGGGTCAATCGCTGATGCGGAGAAGGCGGTCGGCGAAGAGCTCGGTGTCGGCGACTGGATCGTCGTCGACCAGCAGCGCATCGACGCCTTCGCCGACATCACCGAAGACCACCAGTGGATTCACGTCGACGTGGACCGGGCCAAGGACGAAAGCCCCTACGGGGCAACCATCGCCCACGGATTTCTGACGCTGTCCCTGCTCCCGGTGCTGAGCTCGCACAACTACCGGTTCGAGAACTCGAAGATGCGGGTCAACTACGGCCTGAACAAGGTGCGCTTCCTGGCTCCGGTGAAGGCGGGCAGCCGGGTGCGGGTCCGGACGGTTCTCGCCGAGGCCGTCAAGGTCGATGACAGCACGGTGAATGTGACGATGCGCCACACCATCGAGCTCGATGGCTCGGACAAGCCGGCCGCGGTGGCGGACCTGATTGTGCGGGCGATTTTTTGAGCCCGGACCTGGCGGGACGGCGGACGAATACGCTCACCGTGGTGGGTGTCGCACTCGAGGAGGCTCTATGAGGGACCAGCGAGAAGCGAAGCGGGATCGCGCATGAGGGGCGGCCCGTTCGAGGGAAAGGCCGTTCTGACCGGGGCGGGTAAGTCACAGGTCGGCCGCCGGCTCGGGCGCACCGGCCTGGACCTGACGCTGGAAGCGGTGCTGCGGGCCATCGAGGACGCCGGCCTGAGCGTCGACGACGTCGACGGGATCGCCAGCTATCCGGGCCCCGGCGTGCCCGACGCCGGTTTCTCCGGAGCGACGGTCCAGGAGGTGCGAAACGCACTGGGGCTGCGCTCCCGCTGGTACGTATCGGCGATGGAGACCGCCGGCCAGATCGGCCCGGTGATCGAGGCCTGCATGGCGGTCAGCCTGGGTTTGGCCAATCACGTCGTGGTGTACCGGTCGGTGTGGGAGTCCACGGCCGCCCAGCAGGCCGGCGGCGGCCGGGCCTCCGTGCTGTTCGGCGGCGGCCAGCTGCCTCCGCATCTGGAATGGGTGGCGCCCTTCGGGGCGCTGTCGGCGGCGAACTGGCTGGCGATGCCCGCCCAGCGCTACATGAACGATTTCGGCCTGACCCGTGAGCAACTCGGTCGCATCGCGATCAATGCCCGCACCAACGCCGGGCTCAACCCCGACGCGGTGTACCGCGATCCGATGACCATGGAGGACTACCTCGGCGCCCGGATGATCTCCGAGCCGCTGTGCCTCTACGACTGCGATGTGCCCTGCGACGGTGCCACCGCAGTGATCGTGTCGCGCCGCGACGCGGCGGCCGGCCTGCCGCGGCACCCGCTGACGGTGGAGTCCGTCGGGCCGGGCATGTTCGAACGCGCCACCTGGGACCAACGCTCGGATATCACCACGATGGCTGCCCACGATTCGGCTGCCACACTGTGGGAGAACACCACGCTGACTCCCGCCGATGTGGACATGGCCCAGCTGTATGACGGCTTCTCCTTCTTGACCGTGATGTGGCTGGAGGCGTTGGGCTTCTGCGACCACGGCAAGGTCGGTGAGTTCCTGGAGGATGGCTCGCGCATCGCGCTGGACGGCTCGTTGCCGATCAACACCAGTGGCGGCCAGCTCTCCGGTGGCCGGTTGCACGGTATGGGCTTCCTGCATGAGGCGTGTGTGCAGATGTGGGGTGAAGGTGGCGAGCGGCAGGTCCCCAAGACGCCCGAAGTGGTCGCGGTCGGCGTCGGCGGCGGACCGGTGGCCGGTTCGATGCTGCTGAGCAGCCGGTAGCCGATGAGGAGCGCCGAGCCCGCGGACATGACGCTCGGCGATCTCGTCACCGACAATGCGCTGCGCTTCCCCGACAGGGCGGCCTACCGGCACGGTGACCGCAGCATCACCCACGCGGAGCTGCGCGACCGTGCGGTGCGGCTGGTGTCGGCGATGGCCGCGGTCGGTGTACCGCGCCAGGGCCGCATCGCGGTGCTCAGCCGCAACAGCATCGAGTTCGGGGAGCTGAACGCGGCCACCCAACTCGGCGGAATCGTCATGGCCACCATCAACTTCCGGCTTGCCCCACCGGAGATCGAAGACGTACTGCGTCGGGTGGAACCGTCGATCGTGTTCGTCGCCTGCGAGTTCGTCGCGGTGGTCGCCGGCCTGGTCGAGGGTCTGCCGTCGCGCCCGCTTGTGGTGGCCATCGACGGTGCGCCGCCAACCGGGACGGTCGGCTACGACGCCTTCCTCGACGCCGGGCGGGGTGGCGGGCTGGAAATCGTCGCCGAGGCCGACGACATCGCCTACCTGCTGTTCACCAGCGGAACCACCGGGGCCTCCAAGTGCTGCATCATCGGGCAGCGGGAGATGCGTGCGGTCGCACTCACCATGAACAACGAGATGTGGTGTGGCAGTGCCGATCGCGGGCTGATCACCATGCCGATGTTTCATGTCGGGGCCCTCGCGATCGTCGGTGGCCTGCACGCGCGCGGCGGAACTGTGGTGCTGCAGCAGCAGTTTGACCCCGCCGATGCGGTCCGCCTGATCGCCGCCGACCGCATCACGGTGCTACACCTGGCGCCGGTCATGTTGAGTGCGCTGCTCGACGAAGTCTCCGACGGTACACAGGTGGAATCGGTACGCACCGTGGTCTATTCGGCCGCGCCGATGACCGCCACCACGTTGCGACGGGCACTGACGCTGCTTCCCGGCGCGGGGTTCCTCAATCTCTACGGGCAGACCGAGGTCATCGTGTCCGGGCTACCGCGCGAACTTCACGCCCTCGACGCCCCCGATGCCGACGAACGGCTGCGTTCGGTCGGCTTCCCGTTCCCCGGCACCCGGGTACGCGTGGTCTCCGAGGACGGATGCGACGTACCGGTCGGGCAGTCCGGCGAGATCATCGTGCACTCGCATTCCATGTTCCGCGGCTACTGGCAGGATGACGCCGCCACCGCCGCGACGCTGCGCGACGGCTGGTGTCACACCGGCGATGTGGGCCGTATCGACGAGCGTGGCCTGCTCTACCTGGTGGACCGCAAGAAGGACGTGATCATCAGCGGTGGGGAGAACGTCTACTCACCGGAGGTAGAGGATGCGATCAACGCGCTCGACGGGGTGGCCGCCTGCGCCGTGGTCGGGATGCCCGACGATCGATGGGGCGAGGCAGTGTGCGCGGTCGTCGTGCCGTCCGCCGGCGCGGTGCCGACCCTGGCGGCCGTCCAGGACGGCGTCCGGCAGCGACTGGCCCGATACAAGGTGCCGCGCCGGCTGGTGCTGGTCGCCGAACTACCGGTGTTGGCCAGCGGCAAGGTGGACAAGAAGCGGCTGCGCGCCGAGCTCGCGGGCTGAGCTACAGCGCGGGCTGTCCGTATACCGCGACCACCACGGAACGGGCCAGGCTGTTCTCCGACCACACCCCGATGGCGGTGTTCGCGCAATCCTGCATGATGGCCCGGCGTGGCGGGTCGTACCACCATTGGCCGAGGATCTCGATGCCGCTGATCGCCACCGCCGGGTTGATCGCGACGGTCTCCGACACCTTGCCGACGAAGTTCTGCCCGTTGGCCCGGTCCTGCGGCGTGGAGCCGTCGGATCCGATGTCGCCGTCGAGATTGGTGTTGTTCAGCACGTCCAGGGTGTGCAGGCGCGCCGCCTCCACCAGCCGGCCGTCGAGCTTCGGCTCGGTCGGGCAGCCGTTCTGCTTCTGCGCGGTGTAGATGTTGACGAAGACGCTCTCGTTCAGCCTCTTGTTGTCAGCCTGGGCGGAAGGCACCGCGACAGCGGGGGCCACAGCGGAGATCAATGCCAGCGTCAATGCGCAACGCCGGCCGGCGCGGGTAAGTGACATGGCTGAAGAGACTACCGGCAAACAGATATATGAATTACCATTTCGCTACCTATGAAGCGACTCAGCACACCCATCCTGCTCGTGGCTGCCGCTGCGGCCGCGTCAGCCTTGAGCATCCCGTCCGCGCACGCGGACAACGTGGGCTATCTCGTCAACGTGACGGTACGGCCCGGATACAACTTCGCCAACGCCGACCAGGCACTGGCCTACGGGTACGGCGTCTGCGACAAGATTGCCTCGGGCAGAACCTACGCGCAGCTGGTCGGTGACATCAAGGCCGACTTCAACACCTCGGACGAGCTCCAGGCCTCATATCTCATCTCCCAGTCCACACAGGAGCTCTGCCCGGCCCAGATCTGGCAGGTGCGACAGTCGGCGGGGGGATATGTGGCTGCCCCGAACTGAGCCGTACGGTTAGCCCGCCCGCAATAGCGACCGTCGCAGCAGGTTCACCATGAGTTCTGCGGTCCGCTCGTCGCTTTCGGGTGCGGTGGCCGCTGTCGGCTCGGTCATCCGGCCCAGCACTGCGAGGAACACGGCTCCCGCCACCTCTGGGTCGACGCCGTCCGGCAGCCGGACGTGCGCCAGCAGCTCCTGTACCGCACGGTGGATCGCCGTGATGCCGTGATCGAGCGCCGCCTCGGACAGCTGCTCTGCCACGGCGCCGTCGAACCACGCGCGAATGACACCTCCGTAGCGTCGGTGAAACCCGACATAGCCGACCATCCATGCGGTGAAGGCATCGGTGTCGGCGGTTCGCGGCAGGGTCGCCGCGTGCTTTTCGATCTCGACCAACGCCTCGCGGGTGAGTTCGGCGAGGATCTTGTCCTTCGTGCTGAAGTGCCGGTACAGGGTTGCCCGGCTGATGTCGGCGGCCGCCGCAATGTCCTCCATGCTGACCGCGTAGTACCCGTGTTCGGCGAACAACGAGGAACTGGCCGACAACACATCCTGGGCCACGGGTGACGACGGGATGATCAGCGTTGGGGGTGACAGCGCGGGCCCCGCGGTCACCAGGCCGGTACTGCCGGCCGGCTCGAGGCCATCACGCGCCACCAAGTCAGCGGGGGTGTCGGGGAACAGCATCAGCTGCAGGGCGATCGTCAACGACCACGACACCAGATCCCGGTCGGGCAACGGGAACATCGCGCGGCGTTCGTAGAGGTGGACCATGTGCGGGATCCGCATGAGCGCCGCCGCCGCATCGTCGGGGTCCAACCCCCGGAGTCGGGCTGCGTGCAGCTGAGCCGTCACCCGGTGGCGAAACTCCTCGGCGACCGGACCCGCGTCGATCACCGACAACGCGGTCCCGATACCGGGATACTCCGCGAATACCGCCGCATGGGTGTCGTAGATGTCGGCCCATTCGGTGAGCCAACGGTGCAGCGCATCGATCCCGTCGACGGTCGGGCCCAGATCGCCGAGTCGCTCGCCGTGGTCGAGAACGGCCTGCCCGGCCACCGCGCTCAGTTCCCGGAAGATGTCCTCTTTGCCGGCGAAGTACTGATAGACCGTGGCGCGGGAAGACTTCGCCGCCCTGGCGATGGTGTCCAGTGAGGTGCTGTGGAACCCGTTGGCCAGGAACACGTCCGCTGCACAGGAGAGGATTCGTTCGCGCTTGTGCAGACCGCGCCGGCCGACGCCGATGTTGTCGGTGGGCGCGTATCCGGGACGTCGGGTCTTGTCCGGAGTTTTCGGCATGCGAGAAGTATCCGGGTGTCCCGACACGTGCCCGAACGTGGACTTCATGGCGCCGGCGGGGGTCCGGGCAGATTGCGTTTGGCCTTACCGGGATAGCCGAAGAATTTCTCGAAGTTGCTGTCGTTGATGGGTTGTGCGCTGTTGCGCGCGGCGGCGGCGCGCAGTGCCGTGAGGCGAGTGTCGGCTTTCTCGACTTCGGCGGCGGTTCCGTCCAGCCGAAGGCGCTCAAGCTCGGTTGCGGCCGCGGCGATCTCGAGGCGCAGCCGCTCCCCGGCTTCTCCGAAAGTCAGCAGGTCGTGGTCATCCTCGTCCACCTTTTCTCGTCCTGCGACGTCGCCGGCCTGGTCCGTGCTGTTCATGTTGTGGCTCCCAATTGATGGACGGATGTGGTGTGTGTCATATAGTCTGTGAGATGAACCGTCAGAAAACAAGATGACGAGTCAGAAAATCCAGAATCAGCTCAGAAGCAAAGGAGCGCGTCATGCCGCTTCAGGACCATCACCAGATCGTGTCCGTCGATGACCACCTCGTCGAACACCCGCGGGTCTGGCAGGACCGCCTGCCGGAACGATTCCGCGAGGCGGGGCCCCGGATCGTCGAATTGGACGGCAAGCACCTGTGGAGCTATGACGGGCAGATCTTCCCGACCATCGGCCTGAACGCGGTCGCCGGCAAGCCGCCGGAGGAGTGGGGGATGGACCCCGTGCGCTACGAGGACATGATCCCGGGCTGCTACGACCCGGTCGCGCGGATCGCCGACATGGACGTCGACGGTGTGCAGGCCGCACTGTGCTTTCCGTCGTTCCCGGGCTTCGGCGGCGGCACCTTCTTCCGCGCTCAGGACAAGGAGCTGGCGCTGCTGTGCGTCAAGGCGTGGAACGATTTCTACATTGACGAGTGGTGCGCCACCGCGCCCGATCGCTATGTCCCGCTGGCGATCCTGCCGGTGTGGGATATCGACGCGACCGTCGCCGAAGCCGAGCGGGTGGCGGCCAAGGGTGCCCGCACGGTGTCGTTCCCGGACAGCCCCGTGCCGCTGGGTCTGCCGTCGTTCCACTCCGATCACTGGGACCCGCTGTGGCAGGTCTGCTCCGATGCGCAGATGCCGGTCTCGCTGCACTTCGGGTCGGGCTCCTATGTGCCCGGATTCTCGTTCTCCTCGATGAAGCCGGTGCCCGGTGAGATGACGATGCCCGACGCGCCGTTCGCGGTGGCGATCACCCTGTTCTCCACCAACCTGATGTGGACGACGGTCGACCTGCTGTTCTCCGGCAAGCTGCAGAAGTTCCCGAACCTGCAGATCTCGCTGGCCGAGGGCGGCATCGGCTGGGTGCCCTACATCCTGGAGCGTTCGGACTACGTGTGGGAGCGGCACCGCTACTACCAGCCCATCGATTTCGACACCCGGCCCTCGGATCTGTTCAAGAAGCACTTCTGGGGCTGCTTCATCGACGACGAGCACGGGCTGAAGAACCGGCACGAGATCGGCATCGACCGGATCACCCTGGAGATCGATTTCCCGCATTCGGACTCCAACTGGCCGAACTCCCGCAAGCGTGCTGCCGAGGTGCTCGCCGATGTGCCCGACGACGAGTGCTCGCTGATCGTCGAGGAGAACGCCCGCCGCATGCTCAACTTTCCGCGGGTGACCGCCGGCGAGCGCGTGCTGTCCGGCGTCTGATCGGGTTCGGGCGTTCGCCGCGGACACCATCGCGGTGAGTCCATGAACGTCACGCGGGGCCGGGGGACACCCCGGCCCCGCTTCGTCGTTCGGGGGCAGCTGAGGCGGCGCCCCGGTGGCCGTGCGAACAGGGCCGCCACATGTCAAACCTGGTTAACCATTAGATGGATGAATTTTAAATAGTTAATCCTTTAGTCTGATGGGGTCAGCCCATAAGACGTGACCGCGTGGAACGTGGTCGAGTGGAGGAGGTCGGATGAAAGTTCATCTCGAGCAGTCGAAATGTGTAGGCCACGCGCAGTGCTATGCCGTCGATCCCGATCTGTTCCCGATCGACGACTCGGGTTACTCGATTCTGGAGCCCACCGAGGTGACACCGGAAAACGAGCAGCGCATCCGCGACGGCGTCGCTGCCTGCCCTGAGTTGGCCCTGGTGCTCGAAGGTAAGTGACGGGGGCTTGCCAATCGGCCGCCGTCGCGTCACTATGCTTACATAGTTAACCAGGTTATCGTAGTAGTGAGGTGTGATGCAGGCAGCTGATTGGCGTCCGCGGCTCGAGTCGTTACTCGCCGAATTCCGTATCCGTCAGAACGAGTCCGCCCGGTCGGGCGTCAAGCCGGACCGGATCGAGGCAGCCCGGGCGTGGCACGCCGAGCTGGTCGATCACGGGTTGGCGGCCCCGGGCTGGCCCCGCGCGGTCGGGGGTCTGGAGTTGTCGCTGGCCGATCAACTGGACTACTACCGGATGACCACCGAAGCCGGTGCGCCTCCGCACCCCTGCCCGCTGTCGTTCATCCTGGCCCCGACACTCATCACGCACGGCACGCAGCAGCAGAAGGACCGCTTCCTCAGACCGCTGCTGCGTGCGGACGAGTTCTGGTGCCAAGGGTTTTCGGAGCCGGGCGCGGGCAGTGACTTGTCATCGCTGTCCACCCGGGCGGTCCGCGATGGCGACGTGTACCGGGTCAGCGGCCAAAAGGTGTGGACCTCGATGGCCGACCGGGCCGACTGGATGTTCGCCCTTGTGCGTACCGGGACCGGGGACAAGCCGAGCGACGGCATCACGTACCTGCTGATCCCGATGAACAGCCCGGGGATCACGGTGCGGCCGCTGCGCGACATCAGCGGTGCGGCGCACTTCGCCGAGGTCTTCCTCGACGACGTGGCCGTACCGGTGGAGAACCGGGTCGGCGAGGAGGGTGCTGGCTGGTCGATCATGCGGACCTCGCTGGGTCACGAGCGCGCCACCGCGTTCCTCGCCGATGAGTTCAAGTACCGCCGCACCGTCGACCGGGTGGTCGAGTTGGTGGCGGCCAGACAACTCGATGGCGATCCGCTCGTCCGTCAGGACATCGCCCGCATGGAGTCCGGAGTGCGCACCATCGCCGCCAACAGCGCCCGCGCGCTGGCCGCGGTGCTGCGCGGCGAAGATCCCGGCGGTGTGGCCTCCGTGAACCGACTGGTGAAATCGGAGTTCGAGCAGCACCTGCACGCCCTCGCGCTGCGTGCGGTCGGACCGTACGCGGCGTTGGGCAGCCGGGCTCCCGATGCCGTCGACAATGGGCGCTGGACCTTCGGCTACCTGATGAGCCGGGCCACCACCATCGGTGCGGGCACTGCCGAGATCCAGCGCAACACCATCGCCGAGAGCGTGCTCGGACTGCCCTCGCACCGCGGCGAGGGCACCCGCACCGCGGCCGTCACCCCCGGTGCACCGCTGGCGGTGCCCGAAGAGGACGAACGCGAACTGCGTGACGTGCTCGCGAAGACGCTGGCGGCGAAGGTGGATGTGGCGTCGCTGCTGGACCGGAAACGTGCCATCGATGCGACCGACCCGGCCGTGTGGTCGGCGCTTGTGGAGTTCGGACTGCCGGGCCTGGCGGTCGCCGAGTCACTCGGTGGCGCCGGTGCGCGGCCCCGGCTGCTCTATGCAGCGCTCGAGGAGGCCGGCAAAGCGCTGGCGCCGGGGCCGCTGGTGCCGACGGTGACCGCTCTCGACATCGCCGTGCAGTGCGGAGCAAAGGATCTCGTCGAACGCCTCGCTGCGGGCACCCCGGCCGCGTTCGCGGTCCCACTGCACGACGGCGGCTGGGTGACCGAAGGCATCGAGTTGCCGGAATGGGACGGCGCTGCCCTGCGGGGCGTGGTGCCGATCGTCGCGGGCGCGCCGAGCGCGGAGGTGCTGGTGGTGCTGGCTCGCGCGGGCGACGGCGAGGTTCTGCTGGCGGTCGACGCGGGCGCCGAGGGCGTCGACGTGACGGCCCATCAGCCGCTCGACCTGACCGGCACCATCGGTGCCGTGACGTTCACCGGAGCCACCGGCGAGGTGCTGGCCGACGGGACCGACGTAGGCCGCGTTATGCGTGCCGCGCGTCGGCAGGCCCTGCTGGCGGTGGCGGCCGACTCGGTGGGTGTGGCTGCACGCGCGCTGGCGCTGGCGGTCGAGTGGGCAGGCGAACGTCACCAGTTCGGTCGCGCCATCGGCAGTTTCCAGGCTGTATCGCATCGGTGCGCCGACATCCTGGTCGCACTCGAAGGCGCCCGCAGTCAGGTGCTGGCGGCCGCAGAGGTCGATCTCGAAGAGTCGGAGTACCTGGTGGACCTCGCCACTGCGGCTGCTCTTGACGCCGCGGTCATGGCGACCGAGGGCGCGCTGCAGATTCACGGCGGCATCGGATTCACCTGGGAGCACCCGATCCACCTGCTGCTGCGTCGGGCCCAAGCCAACGCCGTGCTGGTCGGCCGAGCCGACGCGCTGCGTGATCGCGCAGCCGCGGAGTTGCTGCGGCCGCTTCGGGAGAAGCGCATCGAACAAGCGCTGAGTCGCTGACCAAGCCACATCGAACAGGAAGTCAGAACGTGGAATACGGTATGGGGCCCGAACTGGAGGCCTTCCGCGCGCAGGTACGCGCATTCGTCGCGGAATACGCGCCCGCCATCCCGCCCCGGGCCGGCGTGCGCAGCGCCGAGAACGAGACCGAACTCAAAGCGCTGAAGGAATGGACGGCCCGGTTGTTCGAAGCGGGCTATGTCGGCGCGGACTGGCCTGCCGAGTACGGCGGCCGCGACGACCGTTCGGCGGAGCACGGAATCGTCGTCGGTGAGGAGTTGGCCCGCGCCGCGGTCCCCGGTGTGCAGAGCGGCAGCGTGCTGGCCTCGCATGCGTTGATCCACTACGGCACCGACGAGCAGCGCCGCAGGCACCTGCCCGAGATCCGGGCCGGCCGCCAACTGTGGTGCCAGCTGTTCAGTGAGCCGGGCGCGGGCAGTGACCTGGCGTCACTGCGCACCCGGGCGGTGCTCGACGGCGACACCTACACCGTCAGTGGGCAGAAGGTGTGGACCACCGACGGGCACTGGGCCGACTATGGATATCTGTTGGCGCGAACGGATTCTGAGGCCCCCAAGCACAAGGGCATCAGCGCGTTCATCCTCGACATGTCCAGCCCGGGTGTCTCCGTACGGCCATTGCGGGAACTGACCGGAACCTCGGATTTCAACGAGGTGTTCTTCGACAACGTCAAGGTGCCTGCCTCGGCGATGATCGGTGCACCCGGGCAGGGCTGGGCGATCGCGAATGCCACGCTGGCGCACGAGCGCACCGGTGTCGGTGCGGCCGTGGTGAAGCTGAAGCTGGCCATCCAGGCGCTCACCGACCTGGCCCGGCGGGTCAACCGCGGCGGGCGCCCCGCCATCGAGAGCGATCTGGTGCGGGACCGCATCGGCGAGTTCAGCGCTGAGGTCGAAGCGCTGGCGGCGCTGACCTATGCCAACGTGACCCGCTGGTCGCGCGGTACCGAACGCATGCACGACGCGGCCATGGCCAAGCTGATGTTCAGCGAGGTCAATCTCGAAATGGCCCGGTTCGCAGTCGAACTCGGCGGTGAGGACGGCGTGCTGGTGGAAGGCGATCCGCACGCGCTCGAGGGCGGCCGCTGGCAGGACGAGTGGCTCTACGCCCGGGCGTACACCATCGCCGGCGGCAGTTCGGAGATCATGCGAAACCTGATCGCCGAACGAGGGCTGGGGCTCCCCCGTGCGGCGCGTTAGGCCGTCACCCGACGAGTGCGGCCCGGTGTTCGGCGACCGTTCCGTTGAACGCCTCGTCGACCTTGATCCGACGCAGGAGTAGGTGCAGGTCGTGCTCCCAGGTGAAACCGATACCGCCGTGGACCTGCAACGCGTCGCCGGCGACGCGGGCCGCCGCGGATTTCGCGTAGGCGGCTGCCGCAGAGGCCGCCCGCGATCGGGCCGCACCGTCCAGGGTGTCCAGGGCGAGCGCGGCCGCCCACAGCGAGGCCCGGGCGGATTCCACCGCGACGACCATGTCGGCGCAGTGATGTTTGACGGCCTGGAACGAGCCGATCGGCGCACCGAACTGCTCACGCTGCGCGGCGTATTCGACGGTCATATCGAGCAACCGGGCCGCTGCGCCCAGCGCGTCGAAGGCACGGTGCACCGCCAGCGCATCCCGCACCGCGGCCAGCGTGCCGGTCGGCAGCTCGGCTCCCTCGTCGAGGCCGGCGTCGAGGTTCACCCGGGCCCACGACCGGGTCAGGTCGAAGGTCGACATGGCGACCAGCGTGGGAGCGGACAGGACCGACAGATACTCCTTCTCGCCGATGTGCCGCGCCACCGCGACCGTGGCCATGTCGGCGGCCATGGGCACCGGCGAGCTCGTCTGGTCGCCGGCGAAGGCCACCCCGATCAGCGTGCCCTCGTTCGTAGCGATGCCTGCGCTGTCGAGGAGCCAGGCGGTGATGGCCAGATCGGCGATCGGCAACGAACTGGCCGCGTATCCGTGGGCTTCGGTGAGGACCGCGAGATCCACATGCGTGCCGCCCATATCGGGAGTGAGCAGCGCAAGGAGCCCGGACTCGTCGGCATGAGCGACCGCGGCCGGATCGATCGTGATCGGCGCGGTGTCGAGCGCCGCGCGCACTCGGGCAAGGGGATCGTTGCGGACCAGCCAGGCGCGCTCGGCTTCGGCCAGTTGGTCCTGCTCGTCGGTCAATCCGAAATCCATGTCGAATCCTCTCCACTAGGTTGACCTAGTAAACCATGTAGATTAAGTTAAATAGAATACTGATTCTGAAAAATCCATCGGAAAGTGACAATGACGAGCATCCATGAAGCGCTAGGGCGGCTGTGGGAAGCCAACGACCACGCGCACATGCTGCAGTGCGACGGGCGCTGGGACACGTGGGGCCGTATCCGCACGCTGGCTGAGCGGATCGACAAGGAGTTGACCGCGGCAGGGTGCGGCGACGGCGGTCGGGTTGCCGTCGTGTTGTCCAACCGCATGGAGTCTGTCGCCGCGCTCATCGCGATCTTCCGGGGCGGACGCACCCTGGTGACCGTGAGTCCGCTGCAGCCCCCGGAACGGTTGAGCGGCGATCTGGCGGCCGCCAAGGTGTCCTACGTCCTGGCGCCGCAGGCGCTGTGGTCCGAAGACGTATTCAGTCGCACGGTCGACGATCTCGGCGCCACCGGGTGGAGTCTCGACGGCGACGAGGTCGTCGTGCGGGCCCGGGGGACCGCACCCGCCGATCCCGGCGACCCCGCCGTCGCCATCGAGATGCTGACGTCGGGCACAACGGGCGCCCCCAAGCGAATCCCGCTGACCCGAGCCCAGTTGGAGGCCGCCCTCGGCGCGGCGCTGCGGCACAACGAGCGGCCCGAATCCCGAACCAAACCACCGCTGACCGGCACGGTCGGTCTGGTGACCCTGCCCATCGTGCACATCGGCGGCCTGTGGACACTGCTGCAGTCGCTGATTGCGGCACGGCCGATTGCCATGTTGGACCGCTTCACCGTGCCGGGCTGGCATGCGGTGGTCAAGGAGTTTCGGCCCGCACTGGCCGGCTTGCCGCCCGCGGCCATCCGATCCGTGCTCGACTCCGGCATCCCACCGGAGGACCTGTCCAGTATCCGCGCCGTCAATGCCGGTACCAGTCCGGTCGACCCGGAACTCGTCGATGCCTTCTTCGAGCGCTACGGCATCCCGATTCTGGTCGTGTACGGGGCGACTGAGTTCTCCGGAGCCGTGGCCGGTTGGACCGTTAAGGATTTCCACGCGCGGTGGGCCGACAAGAAGGGCAGCGTGGGACGCGCTTTCCCCGGAGTTCGGCTGCAGATCGTCGACGAGAACGGTGCTGTGCTCGGCACGAATGAACGCGGCAGGCTTCAGGTCGCCACGGCGCAAGCCGGTGGAGCGGATGTCTGGGTGACCACAAGCGATCTCGCGCATCTCGACGCCGACGGGTTCCTCTACATCGACGGCCGCGCCGACGACGTGATCGTGCGTGGCGGGTTCAAAGTGGCACCGGAGACCGTGGTGCGTGCACTGCGCGGACATCCGGCAGTCGCCGACGCCGCCGTGGCGCCGATTCCGGACCAGAGGCTTGGTCAGATCCCTGTTGCCGCAGTCGAATTGCGTACCGGCGCGGAGGTCGACGGTGATACATTGCGCCAGCACTGTCGTGCGGTGCTCACCCCGTATGAGGTGCCTGCACAGGTCTTCGTGGTGGACGAGCTTCCCCGCGGCGCCGCACTCAAGGTCGACCGGCGTCGCTTACTCGCCATGCTGACTGACCTGGGCGCCGGTCAGACAGACCAATCCCAATCGCAAGACACCGACACTTCCCGGAAGGAGAATTCATGACTGACGCCGCCATCGTGGAGCGGAGGGGCAACGTCGCTCTCATCACGATCAACAGGCCCGAGGCCCGCAACGCCGTCAACGGCGCGGTGAGCACCGCGGTCGGCAGTGCGCTTCAGGAGGCGCAGCGCGATCCCGACGTGTGGGCCGTGGTCATCACCGGCGCGGGAGACAAATCATTCTGTGCCGGTGCCGATTTGAAGGCCATCTCGCGAGGCGAGGATCTTTTTCATGCCGAACACCCGGAATGGGGATTCGCCGGCTACGTGCATCACTTCATCGACAAGCCCACCATCGCTGCGGTCAACGGCACCGCCCTGGGCGGAGGGTCGGAGTTGGCGTTGGCCAGCGATCTGGTGGTTGCCGGCCAGAGCGCGACATTCGGGCTGCCCGAGGTCAAGCGCGGCCTGATCGCCGGTGCGGGCGGGGTGTTCCGCATCGTCGAGCAGCTGCCCCGCAAGGTCGCCCTGGAGCTGGTCTTCACCGGAGAGCCGATCACCGCGGACGAGGCGTTGCGGTGGGGGCTGGTAAACCAGGTGGTGCCGGACGGCTCCGTGGTGGAGGCAGCACTGGCGCTCGCTGAGCGGATCACCGTGAACGCGCCGCTGTCGGTTCAGGCCAGCAAGCGGGTCGCCTACGCCGCCGACGACGGCGTCATCGCCGCCGAGGAACCCAAGTGGGAACGCACTGGACGTGAGTTCACCGAACTGCTGAAATCCGAAGATGCCAAGGAAGGCCCGTTGGCCTTCGCAGAGAAACGTCAACCCGTCTGGAAGGCACGCTGAAATGGGCCGTGTAGAAGGAAAAGTCGTCCTGGTCACCGGCGGCGCCCGCGGGCAGGGCCGCAGCCATGCGGTCAAGCTGGCCGAGGAGGGTGCAGACGTCATCCTCTTCGACATCTGTCGCGACATCGAGACCAACGAATACTCGCTGGCGACGTCGCGTGATCTCGAAGAAGCCGGCCTGGAGGTGGAGAAGACCGGTCGCCGGGCCTACACCGCCGAGGTCGACGTGCGAGACCGGGCCGCGTTGAACCGCGAACTCGCCAACGCCGTCGCCGAATTCGGCAAGCTCGATGTCGTCGTCGCCAACGCCGGAATCTGCCCGCTGGGCGCGGATCTTCCGGTTCAGGCTTTCGCCGACGCGTTTGACGTCGACTTCGTCGGTGTGGTCAACACCGTGCACGCCGCATTGCCGTATCTGAAGTCCGGTGCCTCGATCATCACCACCGGCTCGGTCGCCGGGCTCATCGCGTCGAAGATGCCGCCGGGGGCGGCTGGGCCGCAGGGCCCGGGCGGGGCCGGCTACAGCTATGCCAAGCAGCTGGTGGACTCCTACACCCTGCAGCTCGCGGGGCAGCTGGCGCCACAATCCATCCGCGTCAACGTCGTTCACCCGACCAACTGCAATACCTCGATGCTCAACAGCGAGCCGATGTACCGGCAGTTCCGGCCGGACCTCGAGTCACCGACCCGGGATGACGCGCTGCTGGCGTTTCCCGCCATGCAGGCCATGCCCACGCCGTACGTCGAGCCGTCCGACATCTCGAACGCGGTCTGCTTCCTCGCCTCCGACGAGTCCCGCTTTGTCACCGGCCTGCAGCTCAAGGTCGACGCCGGCGCCATGCTGAAGTTCTAGGAGAGCTGATGACCACCACCGAGAAGTCCGGCGCCGACACGGCTGCCGAAGAAGGCCGGATCACCGACGAGGACATCGAGCGCGCCAAGGCGCAGATCGGGATCCCGGTCAATCAGCGGGATGAGGCGTGGAACAAGCTGCCCTCCGGCGATGCGATCTCACAGTTCGCCTTCGGCTGCGGCGACGACAACCCGCTGTTCTACGATCCCGCGTACGGTGCCACCACCCGTTGGCACGGGCAGATCGCCTCGCCGACGTTCCCGATCGCGACGGGTCTCGATCAGACCCCGAAATTCACCGATCCCGAGCGGAAGAAGTTGTTCCGCGGGCTTTTCCGTGGCACCGGCAAGTACTACTCGGGTGTGAAGTGGACCTGGTACCGCCCGATCTATGCGGGGCGTCCGGTCCTGGCGGAGAACTACACGCTGGACGTCCAGGTCAAGGAGAGCGAGTTCTCCGGCGGCCGTTCGGTGAAGGAGACCTTCCGGTACCTCTACGTCGACATCGACGGCAACCCGATCGCCACCCGCGACGAGTCTTACATCAACGCGGAACGTCAGGGCTCCAAGAAGTCCGGCAAGCTGAAGAATATCGAGCGCAAGCACTGGACCCCCGAAGAGTTCGCCGAGGTCGAGGCCGCGTACGAGGCCGAAGTCCGCCGGGGCGCCGAGCCGCAGTGGTGGGAGGACGTCACCGTCGGTGATGATCTGCCTCCGATCATGAAGGGCCCGTTGACCGTTGTCGACATCATCTCCATGCACATGGGCTGGGGGTGGGGCGGGTACGGCGTCGGCCCGCTGAAGTTCGCGCACAAACTGCGCAAGCGGATGCCGGCGTTCTACCAGCCCGACGAGTACGGTGTGCCCGACGTCGTGCAGCGCCTGCACTGGGACGCGGCACGCGCGCAGGCTCTCGGCATCCCGGCCCCGTACGACTACGGCCAGATGCGTGCGGCGTGGATCAGCCATCTGCTCACCAACTGGATCGGTGACGACGGCTGGCTGGCCGAGATGGATCTGCAGATGCGCGGCTTCAATTATCACGGCGATATCCATCGGTGCACCGGCAAGGTCACCGCCAAGGGTGACACCGCCGACGAGACGGTGTCAGTGGACGTCTTCGCCACCAGCCAGCGCGACGAAGCGACCACCCGCGGCACCGCCAAGGTGTTGTTGCCGTCGAGGGCGACCGGCGCCGTGGTGCTTCCGGTCCCCGACGTCGACCTCAGAAGGCGCGGCGCACAGGTGGTTTCGCGGGTATCGGGCAAAGTCGGCGACGAGTTGCGCCGCATGTACGGAGAGTGAGATAGGGCAATGAAGAGACTCGTTTTGGACGCGGAGCACGAGGCCTTCCGCGACACCGTGCGCCAGTTCATCGAACGCGAACTGGTGCCCAATGCCGAGAAGTGGGAGAGCGCCCGGCTGGTCGACCGCGAGGCATATGTGACGGCCGGCAAGTACGGCCTGATCGGGTTCAACATGCCCGAGGAGTACGGCGGCGGCGGCGTCGACGACTTCCGATTCAACGCCGTCATCGACGAGGAGGTCGCCCGCTACGGGGGACCGTGCCCGTCGTTGAGCTTGCAGAACGACGTTGTCGGCCCGTACTTCTCCTCGCTGGCCAACGATGAGCAGAAGAAGCGTTGGCTGCCGGGAATCATCAGCGGTGAGCTGATCGTCGCCGTCGCCATGACCGAACCGGGCGCGGGCAGTGATCTGGCGGGCGTTCGCACGTCGGCCGTTCGCGATGGTGACGACTGGATTGTCAACGGCACCAAGACGTTCATCTCCTCGGGCATCAACTGCGATCTGGTGGTGGTGGTCTGCCGGACCGACCCCGATGCCGGGCACAAGGGCTTCACCCTGCTCGTCGTTGAGGAGGGCATGGAAGGGTTCAGCCGCGGTCGCAAACTGGACAAGATGGGTCTGCACTACCAGGACACCGCCGAACTCGTCTTCGAGGACGTCCGGGTGCCTGCGGCCAATCTGCTGGGCAAAGAGGGCCGCGGGTTCTATCACCTGATGCACAATCTGCCGTCGGAGCGATTGTCGATCGCCATCTCGGCGCTGGCCGGCGCGCGCGAAACGTGGCGGCAGACTCTGCAATACGCCAAGGATCGCAAGGCTTTCGGACAATCGATCGGCAGTTTCCAGCACAACCGGTTCCTGCTCGCCGAGATGGACACCGAACTGGAGATCGGGGAGCAGTACATCGATCGCTGCCTGCAGGCGGTGGTCGACGGCGACCTGACCGCGGTCGAGGCGTCGAAGGCCAAGTGGTGGTGCACCGAGACCGCCAAGAAGGTGATCGACGGTTGCGTGCAGTTGCACGGTGGCTACGGTTACATGACCGAGTACCGGGTGGCCCGTGATTACATGGACAACCGCATCATGACCATCTTCGGTGGTACCACCGAGATCATGAAGGACATCATCGGCCGCGATCTGGGGCTGTAAAGGCCCGCGGTGAACGGGATTTCGGTCGACCATCACGGCGGTGTCCGGCGGATCCGGTTGGACCGGCCGGACAAGCTCAACGCGGTCGACACCCCGATGCTCGACGAGTTGTCGGCCCGGTTGCGCGATGCCGCGGCCGACGACGCCGTGCGGGTGGTTCTGCTGACTGGTGCGGGGCGGGCCTTCTGCTCCGGCGGTGATCTGACCGGCGGTGACACCGAAGGAGCCGCGCCCGCCGCCAATCGGGTGGTACGGGAGATTACCGCGCTGCCCAAACCGGTGGTGGCCGGGGTACACGGTGCCGCGGTCGGCTTCGGCTGCCCGCTGGCGCTGGCGTGCGATCTGGTGGTGGCCGCGCCGGCCGCGTACTTTCAGCTGGCATTCAGCCGAGTCGGGTTGACGCCCGACGGCGGTGCCTGCGCTCTGCTACCCGGACTGATCGGTCGTGCCCGTGCCGCGCGGATGGCCATGACCGCCGAACGGGTTGACGCCGCAACGGCATTCGAGTGGGGGATGATCTCGCATCTGTCCGCCGCCGATGACTACGAGGACGTGCTGGGGCAAGTGGTCCGAGCGCTGTCCACCGGAGCCACGTTGTCCTACGCCTGGACCAAGCGCGCGCTGGGGGCTGCCACGCTCGGCGAACTGGAGCAGGTTCAGGCAATCGAGGCAGACGGTCAGCTGGCCTTGGCCGCTACCGCAGACTTCCGCGAGGGTGTACGCGCCTTCCGAGAACGGCGCACCCCCGCGTTCCGCGGGCGATGAGCGGGATGAGAGTTAAATATTTAGCGAATTAGCGCCATTCTGCTGTGGTGTGAGGCACTCGTGAGTTACGTTGTGGCCACAGTCATAGAAAGGGCGGTACATGACCGGAGCTCTGGTGGGTTTTCTCCTGATCACTCTGATGGTCGCCGCGGTGGCGGGGGTTGTCGTGGCCACCACGCTGGGGTACACCACTATCGCGATCGTCGTCGGCATCGTCTCAGGTGCCTTCTTCGCCGGCCGGTTGTGCTGACCGTCTAGGTTCGCCACCGCCGACCGGGCCGCGGACCGCCGCGGTACCGATGTCGGCGCGAAATGCCGTTGCTCCCGGCCGAACTCGCCTGCGGCTCCCGCGTGTTTATCGCTGGGCGGACACGGTGGCGAGAAACTACTTACGGAGGCTTTCGGTGACGAGTGTTCCGGAGAAATCCAGCGAGGCATTCGGTGTGCTCACCGATGATGCGTTCGCGAGGTCGCGGTTGCGGTTGGGCGTACCCCGTCCGCAACAGAACAAGCCGCACAACTACGAAGTGACCTGGGACGGCGCTCGGCACTTCGCCTACGGGTACGGCGACGACAATCCGTTGTACTGCGATCCCGAATACGCCGCGGGAACCCGCTGGGGTCGCTTGGTGGCGCCCCCGACCTTTCTCTACACCATGGGGGAGGACGCCGCCCCGAAACCCGACCCGGAGACCAAGGCCTTACTCAAGGGAGATCCGTTCGCCGGCTTGGGTTCCTACCAGGCGGTGATGGAGTTCGAGTGGTGGCGCCCGCTGCAGCTCGGGGACCGGTGCCGCGTGTTGGAGGCGCAGGTCGGCGTCGAAGAGAAGGCCTCGCGATTCGGCGGGCGCACCGCCCACGTCACCCTCGACTACCTCTACTTCAACGGCGACGGGCAGATGCACGCCGTACGGCGCGGCACCTGGATCAACGCCGAGCGGCACACGTCGAAGAAGCGCGCCAAGGAGCGGCTCGAGCAGCAGCCGTACACCCCCGCGCAGCTGGCCGAGATCGACGCCGCCTACGCGGCCGAGGCTCATCGCGGAGCGGAGCCGCGCTACTTCGAGGACGTCGAGGTGGGCGAGCGGCTGCCGCAGCGCGTGAAGGGCCCGCTCACCACGACCGACATCGTGGTGTGGCATCTCGGCTGGGGGATGCAGCTCACGCCCCCAGGCACTTTCGGGATCGCCGCACGGGTGCGCCGCAAGGCGCCGGGCTTGTATCCGCCGAACGCGCTCAACGTTCCCGACACGGTGCAGCGCCTGCATTGGGAACCCGCTCGTGCGCAGGAACTCGGGCTGCCCAACAGCTACGACTACGGCGGCATGCGCGAGACGTGGCTGTGCCACCTGCTGACGGACTGGATCGGCGACCACGGCTGGCTGTGGAAGCTGCGCTGTGAGCACCGCAAGTTCAACTACCAGGGCGACGTGACCTGGGTCCGTGGTGAAGTCGTGGACAAACAACGTACGGATGTGGGCAACGAGGTACACGTTGCCGTCCGGTGCGAGAATCAGCGCGGCGAAGTGACCACCCCCGGTACCGCGGTCGTCCTGCTGCCGTCCCGCGACGCCGCGGTGCCGCTGCCGGAGCCGCCGGCGGCCACCGTGGACGGGATGCTCGAGTATGAACTCGGGCGCTACGGCGTCGGGGGAAGCTGAGGTGGCGATGAAACTGGTGATCGGTGCGAGCGGCTTTCTCGGCTCGCATGTCACGCGACAACTGGTCGAGCGCGGCGACGCGGTCCGGGTTCTGCTGCGCCGCACCAGCTCTACGGCGGCCATCGACGACCTGGATGTCGAGCGCCACTACGGCGACGTGTTCGACGACGCGGCGCTGCGCGACGCGATGGCCGGATGTGACGAGGTGTTCTACTGCGTCGTCGACACCAGGGCGTGGCTGCGCGATCCTGCCCCGTTGTTCCGCACCAACGTCGAGGGCCTGCGGCACGTGCTCGATGCCGCGGTGGATGCGAACCTGCGCCGCTTCGTCTTCACCAGCACCATCGGCACCATCGCACTGAGCACAGACGGCAGCCCCGTCACCGAGGCCGAGCCGTTCAACTGGCTGGACCAGGGCGGCGGTTACATCCGGTCACGCGTCGAAGCCGAGAACCTGGTACTGCGCTACGCCGGTGAACGCGGGCTGCCCGCGGTGGCGCTGTGCGTCTCGAACACCTACGGTCCCGGCGACTTTCAGCCGACGCCGCACGGCGCATTGCTGGCCGCCGCGGCCCGGGGCAAGATGCCTGTCTACGTCAAGGGCATGTCGATGGAAGTGGTGGGGATCGAGGACGCGGCCCGTGCCCTCATCCTGGCCGCCGAGAAGGGGCGCGTCGGGGAGCGATACATCATCTCCGAGCGGTACATCAGCGCGCGCGGGCTCTATGGGGCAGCCGCGCAGGCCGGGGGTGCGCGGCCGCCGCGCATCGGAATTCCGTTGAAGGTCATGTACGCACTCGGGTTTCTGGGAGACCTTGCCGCCAAGGTGTTCCGGCGTGACGTGCTGCTGTCCACCCTTTCGGTGCGTTTGATGCACATCATGTCTCCGATGGACCACGGCAAGGCCGAGCGTGAGCTCGGTTGGCATCCCGAGCCGATCCACCACTCGATCCGGAGCGCTGTCGACTTCTACCGGGCGCGTTAGCTCTCGGTCGCTTGCTCGCGGGGCAGCCGCTGCCGTGCCAGCAGGTCGGCGCGCAGCGCCTGCGCGTCGGAAGTGTGCTCCAGCACCGACATCACGTCGGCCGACAGCTCCAGGTGCTGCCGCATGCCCATCTGTTCCCAGGCGCGCACCAGCATGGACTTCGTTGCCATCAGCGTGGACAGTGGGGCGCGGGCGATACTTACCGCCAGCTCCTCGGTCACCGACTCGAGCTCGTCTCGCGGGACGACACGGTTGACCAGGCCCATCTGCAGCGCCTCGGCCGCGGTCAATGTCTGTGCGGTGTAGAGGTATTCGGCGGCCCGCTTGTAGTTCATGAAGACCCACGGCTCGATCATCGTCTCGCCCCCGGCGAAGCCCAGGCCCGGCACCAGCGGCATCTGAAAGTACGCGTCGTCGGAGGCGATGGTGAGCTCGGGCAGCAGCGCCCAGTACGTGCCTCCGCCGATCGCGTAGCCGTGCACCTGCGCGATCATCGGTTTGGGAAACTCCCAGTACCGCAAGGTGGGCCACAGGAAGAGTTCCTTGCTGCCCTGGTAGTTGCTGCCCATCTGGGCCTGCGAATCGGCGAACTCCGGGTAGGCGTCGGCGGCGATCACGTGACCGGCGCAGAAGCCCTTGCCCGCGCCCTTGACGATGACCACCTTGACGCCGTAGTCCCGGCGGGCCTCGTCCAGGCAGGTATCCACCTGTCGGACCATTTCCGAGGACTGGGCATTCGCCCGTTCCGGCCAGTTCAGCACGATCCGGGCGATCGCCCCCTCGCGCTCATAGCGCACAACACCGAGATCTTCTGTCCTGGAGAGGTTTTCGCTCATATCAGTTCGCCGGCTGTCAGGGAAGGTCCGCTCCGGCGGTCGCACCCTGCACCGATGCGGTGACGGTGGTCAGCGGGCTCTGTCGCGGCTTACGGGGGCCGCGCACTTCAGGCGCATCGATCGCCTCGAAGACGTGCAGTGAGTCCGAGAACTCCTTCATCTCGACGATCTTGCCGTCGCGCACCCGCACCGCGATCACATAGGTGTTGGCGTAGGTGCCGCCACTCGCCAGCGGGGCCTCGCTCTCGGCCTCGAACCAGACGCGATCGTCCTCGGCGGTCACGTCGCCGATCCGCATGGTGATCGGGCCGGCGAGCACACCCGAGAACATCTGCGCACTGGCGAAGAAGCCGTCCTTGTCCCACCAACCCGACGCGGGCATGGTGCCGGTCAGAAAGTAGCGGAAATCGTCGTGGATCAATGACACCGCGGTCTCGGCGTCCCCGCTCACCAGGGCCTGAAACCAGGTGAGTGCGAGTTCCTTGTTGGTTGTCATGGTGTGCCCTTTCGCTGCGGTCAGTTGCTGATTGCCGGTGCGGCTTTCGAGAACGTGTCGTCGTTGAGCTGTGCGACGAGGAAGGCGGCGATATCGGCCCGTGTCATCGCTGATCCGACCTTGTCACGGCCGAGGAAGCCCGCGCGCACAGTGCCTTTCGGTTTCCCGTTCGTCGGCCGGGTGATCCGGGCGATGGTCCAGTCGAGCCCGGAGCCGGTGACCGCCTGCGTCATTCCGACCAGCTCGTCCAGGGCATTGGGGAACATCGCCTTGGCCATCATCGGCAGGATCTTGGCCTTCAAGGTCGGCTGGTCCCGTTCATCGGGGACCGACGGGGTGGCAAGACCGATGTAGCGGCTGACGTTCTCGGCGGCCATGGCGGCGACGATGTTGCGGGTGCCCTCGGTGATCGGCGTGCCCTTGGCGCCGCGTTTGAGCGACGGCCCGAGGGCACTGATCACTGCGTCGGCCCCGTGGACCGCCTGCCGGACGCGTTCGGCGTCCGAGAGTTCCCCGGTGACGGTGGTCAGCCCGGGGTCGCTGATGCCGAGCTTGGCCGGGTTACGCACGTAGGCGGTGACCGTATGCCCGGCGGCCAGCAGATCGGTGACGACCAAGCGGCCGATCTGGCCGGACCCACCGAAAACGGTGACGTTCATATCAGGACCCCTATCGTATTGAACATAATCTGTTGATAGTGTCTCATGTATCAAATCGGAAAATCTGCGCGGGTGCGTGGGTGAACGCGCCGAGAGGTGACTGGTGAAACGCTCGCTGTTCAATGACGATCACGAAGCCTTCCGCGCAACGGTTCGGGCGTTCTACGCCGACCACGTTGTGCCAGAGTACGGCGAGTGGGAACGCGCGGGGGCGCCTCCGAGGCACTTCTGGATAGCGGCCGGCAAGCTGGGCCTGCTCGGAACTCAGGTTCCCGAGGAGTTCGGCGGGGGTGGGCAGGACAGCTTCCTGTTCAACGTCGTGCTCACCGAGGAGTCGCAACGGGCGGGCATCGCCCTCGGCGGTCTGCGGGTCCACACCGACATCGCGATGCCTTACTTCCTCGACATCGCCAACGCCGAGCAGCAGTCGCGGTGGCTCCCACGACTGGTGTCCGGCGAGGCCGTCGCTGCGCTGGCGATGTCGGAGCCGGCCGCCGGATCCGATGTGAAAGCCTTGACGACCAGGGCAGTTCGGGACGGCGACAGTTACATCGTCAATGGCACCAAGACATTCATCTCCAACGGCGCCAACGCCGACCTGATCATCACGGCGGTCAAGACCGATCCTTCGGCGGGCCGCGATGGGCTGAGCCTGCTGGTCATCGACGGTGACAGTCCCGGCCTGTCGCGGGGACGGAAGCTGGAGAAGCTGGGCCTCAAGGCCCAGGACCTCTCGGAGCTCACCTTCGAGGACGTCGTCGTCCCGGCCGAGAATCTGCTCGGTACCGAAGGCGCCGGGTTCGGCTACCTGACCCGCAATCTGGCGCAGGAGCGGCTGTCCATCGCGGTGAACAGTCAGGCCGCGGCGGTCAAGGCATTGTCCGACACCGTCGCATATACCAAGGACCGCAAGGCATTCGGCACCACGGTGGCGTCGTTTCAGAACACCAAGTTTGAGCTGGCGGCGTGTGCGACCGACATCGAGGCCGGGCAGTCGCTGCTCGATCGCGCCTTGGTGGCGCACGAAACCGGGGAGCTGACTGCCGCGGATGCCGCGATGGTGAAACTGTTCTGCACCGAGTTGCAGGGCCGGGTGATCGACCGCTGCCTGCAACTGCACGGCGGCTACGGCTACATGCTCGAATATCCGATCGCCAAGGCCTACGCGGATGCCCGGGTGTCGCGTATCTACGCGGGCTCCAGCGAGGTGATGAAGGTGATCATCGCGAAGTCGCTGGGGCTGTGACTGCTATGGAATCCGCCGTCATCATCGATGCCGTCCGCACGCCGATGGGCCGCGGCAAGCCCGGTGGCAGCCTCTCGGGGATCAACGCGGTCGACCTGCTGGCACAGACACTGTCGGCGTTGATGGCCCGCAACGATGTCGACCCGGCGACCGTCGACGACGTCGTCACCGGCTGTGTGTCGCAAGCCGGTGAACAGGCCGGCACCCCAGGACGTTTCGCGTGGCTTGCCGCCGGATTGCCCGAACATGTTCCCGGCGTCACCATCGACCGCCGGTGCGGATCCGGGCAGCAGGCCGTCGACTACGCGGCCTGGGCCATCATGGCCGGCGCCCAGGACATCGTCGTGGCGTGTGGGATCGAGTCGATGAGCCGGGTGCCGATGGGCGTGGCCCGGATGGGGGTGGATCCGTTTGCGCCTGCCGCGCACCGGTACCCGCCGGGGCTGGTGCCCCAGGGTATTTCGGCTGAGCTCGTCGCCGTCAAGTGGCGACTGAGCCGCGAGGACCAGGACCGTTACGCGGTCGAATCGCACCACCGTGCCGCCGCTGCGGTCGCCGCAGGTGCGTTCGACGCCGAGATCGTCGCGGTAAAAGACGGCGATCGGGTGGTGGACGCCGACGAGACGATTCGTCCGGACACCTCGGAGGAGAAACTGGCCGGTTTGAAGCCGGCGTTCTACGACGACGGCTACGCCCAGCGCTTTCCGGACATCGAGTGGACGGTGACCGCGGGAAATTCGTCGCAGATCACCGACGGGGCCGCGGCTTTGCTCATCACCTCGGAGGCGACCGCCGACCGTCTCGGCCTGACCCCGCTGGCCCGGTTGGTCTCCTTCGCCACCGCCGCCGAGGATCCGGTGACCATGCTCACCGCGCCGATTCCCGCGTCCCGCAAGGCATTACAGCGCGCCGGTTTGACCATCGGCGACCTCTCGCGCTACGAGGTCAACGAGGCCTTCGCCACGGTGCCACTGGCCTGGCAACGGGAACTGGACGCTGACCCGGCCAGGCTCAACCCGGCCGGCGGTGCCATCGCACTCGGACACCCACTGGGTGCGTCGGGCGCGCGGATCATGACGACGTTGGTGCACGGACTGCGGCCGGGCGAGTACGGGCTGCAGACCATGTGCGAGAACGGCGGCATGGCCAATGCAACTATCCTGCAACGACTTTGAGAGGAAATTTATGAAGATCTCCGGTTCGGTCGCGGTCGTCACGGGAGGCGCGTCGGGTCTCGGGTTGGCCACCGTGCGGCGGCTGGCCAACGCCGGTGCGCGGGTGGTGATCCTCGACCTGCCCACCTCGGCCGGTCAGTCGATCGCCGACTCCCTGGGGGAGGGCGTGGAATTCGCCGCGGCCGATGTGACCGAGACCGATCAGGTCAACGCTGCGCTCGACATCGCCCAGCGATTGGGGGACCTGCGGATCCTGGTGCACTGCGCAGGCAAGGGCGGCCCGGTGCGGCTCGTGGATCGCGACGGCAATCCTGGCTCGCTGGAGACCTATGAACGCATCGTGCGAATCAACCTGATCGGCACCTTCAACATGTTGCGGTTGTCGGCGGCCCGGATGGCCGCCAACGAAGAGATCGACGGTGAACGGGGCGTGTGCGTGCTGACCGCGTCGGTGGCGGCCTGGGAGGGCCAGATCGGCCAGATTCCCTATGCCAGCGCCAAGGGTGGCATCGTCAGCATGACGCTGGTCGGCGCCCGGGATCTGGCCACGAAGAAGATCCGCGTGGTGTCCATCGCGCCGGGCCTTTTCGACACGCCGATCCTGCCCGCCTCGGCACGCGACACGCTTGCCGCCACGGTGCCGCACCCGGCCCGGCTGGGAAACCCCGACGAGTACGCCGGCTTGGCCGCGCACATCGTCGAGAATCAGATGCTCAACGGCGAGACGATCCGGCTGGACGGGGCGCTCCGGATGGCCCCGCGCTGACCGCGGTCAGCACTCGATCGCTGCCCGCACGATCTTGACCTGTGCTGCCAACAGCTCGTCGTAGGGGACGCCGTCGCGTTCGAAACCTTCGGTGCGTGCTGCCGCGGTGGCCAGCATCATGACCAGCGAACCAGCCGTGCCGAGCTGATGGCCATGCCTGACCGCCGGGGCCAGCGCGTGAGTGACCGACTTCATCAGGTTGAGCAGCACGCGGTAGTAGCGGTGGTCGTCTTCGATCTGGGCGGCGAGGATGGTTTCGAGCAGCCCGCGGCGAACCGCCCAGTACTGGTAGAAGCCGGCGACGAACCGCTGGTAGTCGGATTCGGTGACGTCCGGGCGCGCGAGTGCACCGGCCGAGTCGATCACGGTGGAGAACTGGTCGAAGTGACGTTGCGCGATCTCGGCCGTCGCCGTACCCAGGTCGGGGAAGTAGGTGTAGAACGTCGCCGGTGCGATGCCCGTGGCGGCGGCGATCTGCGCCACTGTGATCTCGCGGTGATGCGTTTCGAGGCAGCGCTGCTCGACGGCGTCCAGAATCCGGTCACGGGTGGCGCGGCCCTTGCGCCCGACTGTCGATTCATCTGCCCGGGGCATCGGATCATCTTGCCGCATGGACCCGCCGTGAGGTCGGGACTCGCCACTGCCGGACACCATTTCTGACGGTGCTTCAATTATTCTTGACGCACCGTCAGGTTTTGGTTTGACTGACCGCATGACGGTCGTGGCGAACCTGAGATCTCTCGGAGAAGGCCTGCTGGCCGTGCCGCCGTGGATTCCGACCACCACGCCGCACCGCGTCACGGACGCTACCGCGGAGCTGCTGACCCGAGCCCTGGGCGGCAGTGACGGCGCGCAGGTGGAGGCAGTCGAACTCACCAGCGGCACCAGCGGAACCACCGACCGCCGCCGGCTCGTCGTCCGATGGAACGAGCGCGGAACCGCGGCCGGGTTACCCACCTCGGTGTTTGTGAAATCCACACCGTCGGCCGTCAAGAACCGGGTGATCTCGGCGGTCACCGGACTCGGCGTCACGGAAACCAATTTCTACCGCACCTGCCGGCCCACCCTGCAGGATGTCCCTTCCCCGTGGTGCTACTTCGCCGCATCCGGTCACGGGGCCCGGCACCTCGTCGTCCTGGAGGACATCACCGCCAGTGGAGGTATCCCGGGTGTGTTGTCCAGGGATTGCACGCTGGCATTCGCCGAGAGCCTGATGGATGCCTTCGCGGCGCTGCACGCTCAGTTCTGGGAATCCCCGAAGTTCGCCACGGAGCTGTCATGGGTGACCCCGCTGAGCAGTCGGGTCGGATTCCGGGCACTGGCATGGCAGTTCCGGAAGATGCGCACCGCACTGTGCGGACGCGCCGGTCTGGACCTGCCCGACGAGGTCCACCGGATGTGCGAGTTCGTCAACGCCCACGACCATGATCTCTACGGTCGGTGGGAGGTCGGTCCCCAGACCTTGATTCACGGAGACAGTCACCTGGGCAACACTTTTGAGACCGCCGACGGTAGAGCCGGCTTGCTGGATTGGCAGATCGTGCACCGCGCGCCGGGAATGCGGGAGGTCACCTACAGCCTGGTGTGGTCGCTTCCGGTTGCCCTGCGGCGCGAGCATGAGGGCCATCTGATCAACCGCTACCTCGACGGTCTGACGGCCCACGGCGTCACGACACCACCGACGAACGAGGAAGCCTGGCGGGACTATCGGCTCTTTGCCTTCGATGCCTGGGATTCCATCGCGTTCGGCGTGTATCTACCCGGTATGCAGGCCGAAAGCGAAGTCAATGCCGGCTTCAACCGGGCCAACGCCGCCATAGCCGACCTCAAAGTCGCCGACGCCCTGGCCGACTACGTGTCGTGACGGAGTGCAGTCAGCTGGCTTTGGCCCGAGTCCTGGCGCTACGCCGGCGCTGCGGCTTGGCGACGGTGCCGGAGGTGTCGACCTTGAACAATGACGCCACCAGCGCCGGCACGTCTTCTGACCGGCTGCCGGGCAGGAACAACATCGAAGTCAGGCTGCGCATGAACAGATCACCCAACTGGCGCTTGGTCAGTGCACCACTGGTCACCAGCGGAGATTCCTCGGCCGCGGGACCGAGCGCATCGGTGACCACATCGACCAGTTTGGGGAAGGTGTCGCGGATGAATTCGAGGGTGAACTCCGGCGCCACGTCCAGCATCTGGTTCCAGTCCCCGCCTGCGGCGCGGTAGGCGATGATGGTGTCGAGCACCACCTGGACACGTGCTTCGGGAGCAGGTTCGGCCTCGATAGCGGCCCTGAACGCTGCGGCGACGCCGTCCTCGAAGTGCTGACCGAGCGCGGCCAGCGCCTCTTCTTTGCTGTTGAAGTACCGGTAGAACGTACCCCGGGCGATCTGCGACGACTCACAGATGTCACTCACCGACAACTTGTTCGCACCTTGCCGGCTCAGCGCTTTCATCGTGCCGGCAAGGATCTTTTGTACGGCCCTTTCCGCCCGCTGGTCGTCGACCGCCATTCGCAAACCACCTCACAGACAACATGAACACTGTGTTCACGTGGTGTTCTACTTGTCAATTATGTCCCACGGTGCCGTAGTTGGTGGGACCCACGACGGGTGATTGTGAGCAAACCCACCCGTCACGGGCGATTGCCGACTGTGTTACGCAACGTGCCGATACCTTCGATTTCGGCCTCCACGACGTCGCCCGGTTGCAGAAACCGGCCGTCCTCCAATCCGACGCCTGACGTCGTGCCGGTGAAAATGACGTCACCGCAGCGCAATTGGATTCGCTCGTCGACGTAGGCCAGAATATCCTCGACCGAGAACACCATCGCGCGCGTGTTGTCGGCCTGCCGTACCTCGCCATTGACCCGCAGCCTGATGTCGACATGCGGCTGGCGGCCGCCACCGAGGTCGGCGGGTGTCACGATCCACGGCCCTACCGGGCAGGTGCTGTCCAGGCACTTCATGCTGAACAGGTCCAGCCCGCCCAGGCCCTTGGCATCCCGCGCACTCACGTCATTGCCGACGGTGAAGCCGAGCAGCGGGTCAGAAGCCGAACCGCCGAGAACGATGACCAGCTCGACCTCGTAGTCGAGTTGCTCGGTGGTCGGTGGATAGCGGATCGTGCCGCCCGGTGGTGTCAGCGCCGAGTTGGGTTTGATGAACGCCGTGGGGTGCTCGGGCGGCTCGGTGACCCCGAGCTTCTGCAGGTGGGCAAGATAATTGGCGCCCACACCGAACACGCGGGCGCCGGGGTCGACGGGGGGGAGCTGCGTCAGCGCTCCGGCATCCTCGGGATCCTGCAGCCGCAGCCCGGTGGTGTCCTCGGCGGCCGCCGCTGCGGCCCACTCGGTGATGTCCCCGTCGATGCGACGCACTTTCTCGCCGGCCGGGTCGATGAGCGCCCAGAACCCGGCGCCGGTGGAATCAGCGAACCTTCCGATACGCATTTACTTCCTTTCGAAGAGGTGGCCTACGTTGGCCGTCAGGATTTGGTGCAGGGCCGTTTCCGGCAGGCCGGTGTGCTGCAAGTAGCCAAAGGTGTCGGCGTAGCTTTCAAAGCCGAGAAGTACCGGGTAATCACTGCCGGGGACGATGCGGTCGGCCCCGAACGCGTCGACCGCACACCGCAACGCAGCCGCCGATCCGTGACCGACCGTGTCGTAGAAGAACCGGCGTGCGCTTGCGCTCGGTTTCTCGGGCAGGCCTGGTGTGCTGAGTGGAAGCTGATTGTCCAACCGGCTCAACAGCATCGGGAGCGCCCCGCCGAGATGCGGCACGATGAACCGGATGTCGGGAAATCGGTGCGGGATCTGGCGCACGATGAGGTGCAATGCGATTGTGGTGTCCTCGAAGACCGCTCCGGCGGTCGGTGCCAGACCCCACTGCGAGATCAGCGGTGAGCACAGACCGTTGACGCACGGATGGAAGAACACCACTGCCTTGCGACGGTTCAGCTCGGCATAGATCGGCTCGAATCGCTCGTCGGCCAGCGACTCATCGAAGCAGGAGCACTGCAGCGCGATGCCGACCATCCCGAGGTCGTCGAGACAGCGCCGCAGTTCGAGCAGTGATGCGTCGATGTGCGGCAGGGGCAGGGCGGCATAGGCCGCCAATCGATCCGGCTGCTTGGCGACCATCGCGGCGTGGGCATCGTTCACACACCGTGCCGCACCCACCGCTGCGGATTCGTCGGCCAGATAGGGCGCGAAGATGGCCGAGAGCAGCTGACGGCCGACCCCGGCCTGATCCATCATCGCGATCCGCCGGGCGATCGCCTCATCGGTGTCGGTGACCGCGTCCTGGTCGCCGACGAGTCCCGGTCCACCGGTTCCGTATCCGGGTATCGCGACGCCGGCCTCGGCCAGCAGTTGGTGGTAACGCGGAATCACCGCGTGCGCGTGGACGTCGACCGGCCCCCGGGCGATCACTGATCGGCCTCGAATGCGCGGAACGCGTAGGCAAGCCGGCCGCTACCCAGCATCAGGGCTGCGAACATGCCGAGTTCCACCGCCTGCTCGGTGCTGAAATGCTCGAGGAGGGAGTCGATTTCGCCGGACCCGATGGACAGGTGATCGGTTGCCAGTGCGGTGGCGAAGGCCAGAGCCGCTTGTTCGGCGGGACTGAACCGGCCGTCGTCGTCGGACAGGCAGGCGATGTCCTCCTCGGAGACGTCCTCGGACTTGCGTGAGGTCTGGCACACCTGGCACTGGTTCAGTGCGGCGATTCGCAGCCGCACCAGTTCGAGCAGCCGGCCGGGCAGGATCGCGCTGTCGTAGAAACGGCTCTGCAGCGTGATCTGGGCGTCGGCCAGCTCCGGACGTCGCGCCCAGATTCGCGGCAGCACAGTCGAAGACAACGCACCGTTGCGTTGTGCTCGGCTGATCGCTGCCGCGATATCCGGGGCGAGGTCCTCGTTGTCGATCGGTGCGATCAACGGGTACATCAACGTCAGGCTTCGACGAATTCGATATGGGTGCCGTCGAGTTCGTTCGGATCGACCTGTAGATAGGAGCCGCCGACCGCCGCACTGTCGTCGATCCGCCGGTACCGGGTCTGGCGGGCGTCGAGGTCCGCGGCCTTGGCGTCCAGACCGTTGACCGCGATGCGGATGTAGTACGGCCCCGGACCCCAGGTGGCCAGGTAACGGCCGGTCTCGCAGTCCCAGCGGGTCGGCTCGATCAGGTCCAGCGTCGCGCTGTGCCCGACGGTGAAGGTGATCCGGGCCCGCCGGTAGCCTTCCTCCTCGAACAACTCGACAGGGCCTGATGCGACGATGTCCAGGTTGGTGTCGAGCCGGCGCAACACATCGTCCAGGTCGCGAACCAGGAAGCTGCGGTTGACGATCCGGATCATCTGGCCCGGCTGGAGATCCCGCGGTTGCGGTGTGCTGTCCCCGAACGTCTCCGGCGGCATCTGCAGCGGCGCGATCGGGTGCCACTCCAGACACAACCCACCGTCCACCACGGGGCGGTACCGCGGCTGTTCGGGGGTGGTGCCGACCCAGAGCCGCTCCCACGCCAACCGGTCGTCGATGGGCGCGATCCGGAACGGCAGCCGGCGTCGGTGCAGCTTCTCGATGAGCTCCTCGATGCTGTCGGTGGCGATCACACAGGAGTGTGTCTTGATCGGCCGGAACCGACCCTGGAACTCGTGCAGACTGTCCAGGTATTCCGAGAAGATCGGGTCGACCGGCTTCTCGACATCCCAATGATGCTGCGGCTCAAGGCGGGTGGGCGCGACGGCCAGCGACTTGTGCACGCGCAGGAAATGCGCGATGTAGCCGTGGCTGTTGAAACCCTGCCGCCAGTTGGGGTGTTCCAGGATGCCCAACCGCTCCACCAGGAGCTTGGTGTGACCATCGGGATCGGGGACCATCAGGTCCGCCGACAGGAGGAAATCAGACATCGGGCCGCCCTAGACCTTGATGTCCAGCAGCTTCGACGCGTTCTCGTAGCAGATCTTGTTGGTGTCGGCGTCGGAGACCTTCATGCCTTCCAAGAGATAACCGCGGATCTGGTCGCTGCCGTTGAAGTTGGTGCCGTACAGCAACCGGTCCGCACCGATCGAGTCGATCACGGCCTGACGCATGATCGGGTCGTGGATCAGCGGGTCGAAGTAGAAGTTGTCCAGGTAGCTCAGGAACGGCTTCTTTTGCAGACCGTCCGAGAGGTTTCCGGCGGTCTGGTCGAACCGGCCGATCTGGTAGGGCACGAAGCCGCCGCCGTGGGTGATGCAGACGGTCAGATCGGGCACCTTGTCCAGCACGCCGCCACAGATCAGGTTCCAGAACGCGACCGTCTCGTCGTAGCAGAAACCGACGATCGAGGTGGTCTCGAACTGGTCCTTGGACGGGTCTTCCCAGCCGACCGACTGGTTGTAGCCGTGCACGTAGACGGGCACGTTGAGCTCGGCGCAGCGCTTCCAGATGGGAAGCAGTGCCTCATCGTGGAATTCGTGTCCGCCAAGGTTCACTCCGCCGGTGTTGACGCCGCGGGCGCCGAGCTTGACCGCGCGATCGAGCTCCTTGAGCGCCTCGTCCGGATTCTGCAGCGGCAGCGGGGCCCACCAGAACAACCGATCCGGTGCCTGGGCGCAGTACTCGGCGAACTCGTCGTTGACCATCTTGCACCACTTGGTGCCGAAATCGCCGGTGTGATACATGAATGCGTGCGCGGGAACCGAGACGACAGCCTTGTCGATGCCGCGCTCGTCCATCTGCTTGAGCCGGTTGGGTGCCTTCATCCACTCCATGGGCGAGGAGTCCTCACCCGAGGCGTGGGCTGCGGACGCCTCTTTGGTGCCCAGCGTCAGTTGCCATTTGCCGATGGTCATGCGCTGCTGGCCCTCGGCGTCGGGGGCGAAACGCGGGCCCCAGTACGGGTCGAAACCGAGCATCTTCGGTTGGATATGGTGGGCGTGCAGATCGATGATCACTAGTAGTACAACCTTTCTAGAAAATGTCTAAGCCGGTGCGGCGATCGGTTTGACCGTCGGGGCCCAGCCCTGGGCGACGAATTTGTGTCCCCAGACCTCGGCGCTGGACGGCTTGGTCTGGACGAAATTCTCGGTGTCCAGAACCACGCCGCCTGCGCCGAACTCGATGTCGAAACCGGTGGGGGAGCGCATGTAGAACGACACCAGGGTGTCCATCATGTGCCGACCCAGCGTCATGGTGATTTCCATTTCGCGTTCCTGCACCAGGTCGTAGGCCTTGCCGACGTCGTCGAGGCTGTTGCCCTCGATGGCGATGTGCTGCACGCCTTTCAGGCCGGGGATGGTGACGTAGCCGAGCACGTGGCTGCGCGGGTTGCAGCGGAAGAACTGCGGTCCGAAGACACCCCCGTCGGGCGTGGGGGTGAGGTAGCCGGCGAACAGTTCCATGCCGAGGATGTCGGTGACGAAGTTCTCCATGTCGTCGCCCCACTCGGGTACCACCATCACGACATGGCCGACGCCGTCGGCGCCGGCGACGAACCCGTGGTGCGGTTTGCCCGGCAGGAACGATCCCGCGGTGAACTCCGCGGCGTAGAAGAGTTCATGGACGTAGTCGTGCGGGTCGCGGACGCGCACGAACCCGGTCACGGCGCGTTCGGCGCACTCCTCGGGGCTACCCAGTTCGTACGCATAGTTCTTGGCTTCCAGTTCGGCGATGGCTGCCCGAAATGCGTTCTTGTCATGCAGTTCCCAGCCGATGTAGGCGAGTTTGTCCTCGTTGCCGGGGTGCAGGGCGATGCGGTGGTGACGGTCGTCCATCCGCAGATAGACGGTGCCATCGGCGCCCGGCTCGTTCAGTCCGAGCCCGAATATCTCCGGTCCGAACGTCTCCCATTCCTTGTGATTCGGTGATTCGAACCCGAGGTAGCCCAGGGTGTTGATCTTCACGAGTTGGCCTCCTGTGTGTGGTCGAAGATGAGTGCCGTCACAGGAACACCGCGAGGTTCTGCGTGCCCAGTGAGGCCTGGTCGGAGTAGATGATGCGCTTGGCGATCTTCAGCGCACCGTCCTGTCGTCGCAGGATGTCGACGCGGCGTGCCGAGATGATCTCGTAGTTGTGTTCCTGGTACCTGTTGCGCAGCAACAACAACGAGCTGGTCACTTCGTACTCGCCCTCGACGCCGGTCCGGAACACCCTGATGTTGGTGACGTGGCGTCGGGTACGTGACGGCGGCTTCTCGGCCCACGCGCTGGTTGTCGCGGCCAGCCGGGTGGCCTTGATGCCGAGGGTCATGATGGTCTCGTCGAACATGAACATGCCGGTGGAGAACTCGGACCCGTCGATCAGGTCCCGGGTCGACCGCACCGGCATCTGGTAGCGCAGGTCGACGGCCATCAGGCCCATCCACTCCATCAGCTTTCCCGAATCGAGCAGTGTCGCTTCGTCTTCGAGGAACTCCACGATCTCGAAGTGTTCGGGCTCGCCGAAATGCACCCGCTGCTTGGGCTGTGCTTCTGCGGCGGCTTCTGTCGCTTTTTCGGTGGTTGTCACGAGGCGCTCCCGAGCATCTTGTCGAAGTAGGTCATCCACCAGTTCCACTGGTTGTCGTCCTTGCCGAACCCCTCGTAGACGTGTCCACCGCCGGGCCAGCCCTCGGGGACGCGCTCGCCCGACACCGCGTGATACCGGATCTTCTGCTGAGCGCCCATGTAGCCCTCGGCCATCCGGGTCATCTGCGGCCAGGTGTCAGCGTCGTCTGTCTCGACGAAGCCGCTGACGCCGAACGAGAGGTTGGAGGTGTTGCTCATCCGCTCGCGCAGTTCGGGCGTTGCGCCCTTCTCGACGAGGAACCAGTTGTAGAACTCGAACTCGCCCGGGCTGAGCGGGACGAAGGCGTGGAAGGAGATCAGCGACGACATGCCGTCGGGCATGGGCATGTTCAGGGCGAAGCAGCCGACGTTCGGGAACAGGCCCCCGACACACGGCGGGCAGTCGCTCAGCAGCTTCAGCGCGGCTTCGCTGAACCGCTTCTGCAGATACGGGATGTGCTCGGCGGTCATGCCCGGTGGGGGTTGCATGGTCAGCTTCTCGACCACCGACATGTTCTCAAGGCCCTTGTCCTTCATCAGAAGCACGAAGGGCTCGGTCTGATCGATGCAGCGCAGGCCGTGGCCGTTGGCGCTCACGTTCACCCCGGCCATCGCCGTCGGCTTGTCCTCGCCGCCGGCCATCATCTCCAGCTCCTGCAGCGAGTAGTGCAGGGTCAGGTTGTGGTAGCCATCGCCGGAGTGCTGCTCACCGGCGCACTTCCAGTTGGCGCGGATCACGAAACGCTGTGGGGGACCGAGGACTTCGAGTCCACCTTCGCTGCGGTCGAACATCAGGTCGGTGTAGAACTTGATGTCGCCGAGGAATGCGTCGAGCGGTTCGGCGTTCTCGTCCCAGTTGGCGAAGATCATCCCGGCGTAGGTCTCGACGCGGGCCTTGCGCAGTCCGAGTTCAGATTTCGGGAGAATGTTGCCGTGCATCTCCTCCTTGGCGATCGGCGCGCCGAGGAAGCGACCTTCATTGCTGAAGGACCAGCCGTGATACGGGCACTTGAAGGTGGCGCCCTTGCCGCCTTCGGAGCGGCAGATCTGCATGCCGCGGTGGGTACACACGTTGAGCAGGACATTGATACCCATCTTGCGATCGCGCGTGACGATCACCGGGTCCAGGCCGATCTGCCGCATGATGTAGTCGCCCGGCTGCGGAATCTCGGACTCGTGGCCCAGCAGATTCCAGGTCTTGCCGAAGAGGTGCTTCATCTCCAATTTGAAGATTTCCGGATCGCTGAGCAATCGCATCGACACTTCGCGCTTGTCGTAGTCGATCAAGTCGCGCAGAGGGGTGCCGTCGGACAGTACGGGCCCGGTCCGGGTATTGGAAATGTCTTGGTCTAGAAGGGTCATCGTTCCTCCGAGGGGCTGACTGAAGGGGATTGTGAGCTGCGTCTCTTGTGGCCTGAATGTACACCTGACACGAAAACTGTTCAATGTGTCGCCACGAATGGGTCAGGTGATGGCGCCGATTTCCTTGAGTCGCTCGAGTTCGTCCCAGTCGAGGCCGGCATCGAGCAGCACTTCCTCGGTGTGCTGGCCGTGCGTGGGCGCGCAGGCGCGTGGGACGGCAGCGGTCTCGTTGAATCGCACCGGGTTGGCGGCGACGGCGAGTGTCACGCCTTCGGCCGTGTCGACGGTGGGCAGATAGCCGTTGGCGATCACCTGTGGGTCGTCGTGGGCCTCCAGCGCGGTGCGCACCGGCGACCAGACGCCCTTGAGGGTGCGCAACCGGGTGGTCCAGTCCGCCAGCGTGCGGGCACCGAAGATCTCCCGCAGCACGGCGATGCATTCGCGATTGTTGGCGCGCCGCGCCTCGGCGTTGTGGAACCGTGGATCGTCGATCAGATCGGGCCGGTCCAGATGCTCGCACAGGTCCGGCCAGAATCGGTCGGACTCCAGCATGATCAGCGTCAGGTGCCGCTTGTCGGCCGTCTGGTAGTAGGCGCGTGCGATCGGATTGGGCAGGTTGTCCGGATCGTGCGCCGGCATGGCCTTGCCCTCGTAGAGCTTGGCGGCCACCACCGGGAAACCCAGGTTCCACAGGCCCAGCCCCAGCAGTGACACGTCGACGACGGGCGGTTGCTGACCGCGTTCCCGGGCCAGCAGCGCCGCGGTGATCCCGCCTGCCAGCGTCAGACCGCCCATCAGGTCACCGAAGCCCGAGGGCTGATCGACCAGGTGCGGTGAATCGTGCGGGGTCAAGGCGTCGGCGATGCCGGACCGGGCGAAATACGACGACCCGTCGTAGCCTCCCTTTCCGGCCTCCTCGCCCCGGGTGCCCTGCCCGGTTCCCAGGGCATAGACCAGGTGAGGATGGCGGGCGCGGATGGTGGCCGGGTCGAGGCCGAGCTTCTCCCGCACCCGCGGCAGAAAACTCGTCACGAAGACGTCGGCATGCTCCAGCAGGCGGTCCAGCGCCGCGCGGCCGTCCGGGTTCGCCAGGTCGATGCCGACGCTGCGTTTCCCGCGATTGGGTTGCTCGATGAGGTAGTTGGCGCCACCGGCATCCCCGGTGACCAGACCCGAGCTGATCAGTCCGCGTTGCGGATCGCCGGTCTGCGGGTGCTCGATCTTGATGACGTCGGCGCCCCAGTCGGCCAGGACTGCCCCCGACGACGGGACGAACGTCCACGCCGCAGCCTCCACCACCGTGATGCCGGACAGCGGGAGCGGGGCAACGGCGTCGGTCACTGGGCGCCCGCCTGTGCGAACAAGGCGTTGATCGCGGCCATGGTCGGCAGGTGCGCCAGCACGCCACCGTCGACCTGCAGCACCTGTCCGGTGATGTAGCTGGACCGCGGGGAGGCCAGGAAGGCAACCGCCTCGGCGATGTCGGCGGGGTCGCCGAGCCGGGGAATGAGGCAGTTGTCGATGAAGATCTGCTGGATCGCCTCGGGCATGGTCGCCAGCATGGTCTCGCTGGTGATCAGTCCGGGAGAGACGACGTTGCAACGAATGCGGTGCTTGCCGTAGGCGGCGGCGACGAAGCGGCTGAGCCCGTTCACGCCGGCCTTGGAGGTGCCGTAGGCCACCGTCATGCTGTCACCCGACAGCGCCTGGTCGCTGGAGATGTTGATGATCGATCCGCCGCCGGACTCGATCATCAGCGGCACGGCGTGCTTACACATCAGCATGGTGCCGCGGACATTGACCGCCTGCATCTCGTCCCACATCGCGACGTCCATGTTCACCACGTCGAAGTCGAACGCCGCCTTGTTGGTCACGCCGGCGTTGTTGTCCAGCACGTCGAGACGTCCGTGTTTCGCCTTCACCGACGCCAGCAGGGCGACCACGCTCTCCTCGGAGCTGATGTCGACTTCCTGGGTGTCCAACCGGTCCCGGTCGGCCCCCACCGACTCGCGCAGCTGGGTGAAGTCCGTTCCCGGCAGGCCGGCGGCCACCACCGTGGAGCCCAGCTCCAGCAGTGTCCGGACCGTCGCCGACCCGATTCCGCCTGCGGCGCCGGTCACTATCGACACTGTTCCGGTAAGTTCGTCGGTTCTGCTCAACTACCCAGCCTTTCGCTTCGTGGGATGAAGAACGCACGGGCCGGCTGCCCCTGCGGGTGTGGCGGCCGTCTACTCGTCGGACGCGCCGGCCTGGCGGATCTTGATGACTTCCTCCGGGCAGCAGTAGGCGGCTTCTTCAGCCGCCTCCAGCAGTTCGTCGGGGATCTCGGTCATATTGGCCACGACGAAGCCGTTCTCGTCGAGCGAGAAGACATCTGGGCACAGCTCTGCGCAGGTTCCATAGCCGCAACACCTGTTGCGATCAACCTCGAGCAGGTTTACGGCGGTGATGTTGCTCATGCGGATCCTCTACTAACGCTTCTCGAACGTGGTATGAGACACTATAGTCATATTTTGTCTTATTTGAACACACTGAGGCGAGGGCAATTTTGACACCCACTGTGGTCGTTGTCGGGGCCGGGCTGGCCGGTGGTAACGCGGCACTCGCGCTGCGTTCGAAGGGATTTGACGGGCGGGTCATCGTTGTCGGAGACGAGGACCATCCGCCCTATTCCCGCCCACCGCTGTCGAAGCAGCTGATCCGCGGCGAGTTCGAGGTGCCGCGCGTCCACCTTCGGCCCGCGTCGATGTGGGAGAAGCGTGATGTCGAGTTCATGCTGGGTAGAGCGGTGTCTTCACTCGACGCAGCCGCCCACCGTGTCGTGCTCAGCGATGGGGAGCCGGTCGCATACGACGCGGCCCTGTTGGCCACCGGCGGGCGCGCCCGCACGCTGCCGGGCCACAAGCCGGTGGACGGGGTGTACGTGCTGCGGACCATCGACGATGCGCTGGCCATTCGCCAACATCTCGGACCGGGCAAGCGGCTGTTGATCGTCGGCGCCGGATTCGTTGGCGCGGAACTGGCCGCCAGTGCCGCGATGCTGGGTACGCACGTGACAGCGCTGGAAGCCGCCGGGGTGCCGCTGGGCCGCGGACTGCCGGCAGCACTCGGCGAGATCTACGGCCGCATGCACGCGGCGCACGGAGTCGATATCCGCGTCAACGCCACGGTGAGCGAGGTCGTCGCCGGGGCCGGCGGAGTCGTGGTCACCCGGCTGACGGACGGCACCGTGTTCGAGTCCGACGCCGTCGTGGTGGCGATCGGTCTGGAGCCAGACGTGAGCCTGGCGGCAACGGCGGGTCTGGCTGTGGACAATGGCATCCTCGTCGACGAGTACTGCCGCACCAGCGCCCCGGACGTCTTCGCCGCAGGGGATATCGCCAATCATCCGAATCCGATTCTGGGACAGCGTGTTCGCGTCGAGCACTGGCAGAATGCCCAGCACCAGAGTGCGGTGGCCGCACACAACATCGCGGCCGAAGGTCCGGACGGCTACGAGATGTTCGCCGAGGTGCCATGGGTGTGGTCGGATCAATATGATGTCAACCTGCAGGTCGTCGGGCGCCCGCTGCCGACCGACGAGGTCGTATTCCGTGGCGATCCGGAATCCAGCGAGTTCTCGGCGATGTTGCTTCGCGACGACGTGCTGATCGGGGCGGTCGGGGTCAATTGCGCCGACGACGTACGTGCGGTTCGGGCCGCCATCGGCCAGGGGCTACGACCGGATCGCCGGGCCCTCGCCGACGACTCGCAAGACCTGCAAGAACTCTTCCACTTGGACCGAAAGGTTATTGCCTGATGAGGATCGCACGCGTTGACGTTGACGGACAGCCGACGTGGGGTGTGGTCACTGATGGTGGTGCCGTCGATCTGATCGATGGACCGCTGCGGGCGTGGGCGCCTGCGCTGACAGCCGACTTCGGATCGAAGATCCCGCTGACCGGCCGCCGCGTCGACGCGGCGGCGGTGACGTTTCTGATGCCGGTGGAGCCCGGTGCCAAGGTGGTGGCGGCGGGCGCCACCTACGCCAAACACGTCGCCGGACTCGGCTTGAAAATGCCCGAGAAGCCGGCCGCGTTTCTCAAACCTTACGAATCGTTGATCGACCCGTACGGCGAGATCGCCTATCCGCCACTGACGTCTCAACTCGACTATGAAGTCGAGTTGGTGGTCGTCCTCGGATCGCCAGTGCGAGCCGGGGATCCCGGTACGCCGGGCATCCTGGGCTACTGCGTCGGCAACGACGTCTCGGCGCGGGACCTCCAGTTCGGGGGGTCGGTCACCGGGATGGACACCTTCTCCGGCAAGGGACTCGACGACACCAGCGCGATCGGCCCGTGGATCGTGACGCGCGACGAGATCGGTGACGATCACCCCGATCTGGAGCTCACGCTCACCGTCGATGGTGAAGTGCGTCAACAGGATAGAACGTCATCGCTGGTGTGGGGGCCGGGCGAGCTGGTCGAGTACGTTGCACAACGCAGCCGGTTGGCGCCTGGCGACGTGCTCTTCACCGGCACGCCGGCCGGTGTCGCGCACGAGGACGGCCGCTACCTTCAGCGTGGCCAGGTCGTCGAGGCGACGATCGACAAGCTCGGCTCGCTGCGCAACACCGTGCGATGAACCGTCGGGCGCCGAGATGACCGCCTTGCTCGAAGGCAAAGTCGTGATCGCGACCGGGGCCGGATCCGGTATCGGGCAGGAAACCGCGCTCAAGCTCGCGGCCGAGGGCGCGCTGGTCGCGGTCGCCGACATCGATTTGCCCGCGGCCCGGTCCACCGTCGAGCTGGTCGAGGCCGCGGGTGGCCGCGCGATCCCGGTACAGGTCGACGTCACCGATTCGGCCAGTGTCGAGGCAATGGTCGCCACCACCGTGGCGGAGTTCGGCCGCGTTGACGGTGCCTTCAACAACGCCGGGATCGGCGGTCCCGACGGGCCCATCGCCGCGCACAGCGAGGACGGCTGGGCCCGGGTCATCGCCGTGAACCTCACCGGCGTGTTCTTGTGCCTGAAACACGAGCTCGCCTACTTCCAGAGTCGACCGGGCGGGGGTGCGATCGTGAACACGTCGTCGGTCGGCGGCCTGATCGGAGTGCCCACGCAGGCCGCGTATTCGGCGTCCAAGCACGGTGTGCTGGGGCTGACCAAGACGGCGGCGGCCGAGTACGGGGAGATCGGTGTCCGGGTGAACGCCGTGTGCCCGGGCATCGTGGCGACCGCGGGGACCAAGGCGCTGATTCCCGAAGAGGTTCAGGCGATGTTGCTGGCCGGCATCCCGGCCAAACGGATGGCCGAGCCCGCCGAGGTGGCTGCTGCCGTCGCCTACCTGCTCTCGGATGAAGCAAGCTATCTGACCGGCGTAGCTCTTCCCGTCGATGGCGGACTCATCGTTCTCTGAGACGTGTCGAAGGGGAGAGCGATATCATGTCCGGCCCACTCTCAGGTCAGGCACCGGCATCCGGCAGTTGGCTCCGCCGTCGACGACCAGCGACGTGCCGGTGATGAAAGCTGCCTCGTCGGAGGCCAGGAACAGCGCCGCCGCGGCGACGTCGTCGGGCCGGCCGAACCGGGTCAGCTGCATGGCCCGCAGCGCCGGGCCGATGGCCGGATCGGCGACCATCGTCTCATGGCTGGGGCGGCTGACGATGAAGCCCAGTATCAGGTTGTTGGCGCGAATCCCTTGCTCCGCGTAGTCGACCGCGATCGACCGGGTCAGGGCCTCGACGCCGGCCTTGGCCGCCGAGTATGCCGCCATCGCCGGCGTGCCGCGGGTGGACGCCGCGGACGAGATGTTCACGATCGCACCGCCGCCCGCGCCGGTCATATGGCGCAGCGCGGCCTGCGACGACCACACGACCGTGGTCGTGCAGCCTCGCACGATGGCGTCCCATCGCGCGGTGTCGAGCCCGAGCAGTGGGGCGTCCGCCCCGCCCGCGCCGACCAGGTCGGTGGCGGCGCCGTTGTTGACCAGCACATCGATGTGTCCGAAGCGCTCGACCGCCTGGTCGACGAGGCGCTCCACCTCGGACTGATCTTCAAGGTCGGCCGGCACGAAAACGGCTTGACCGCCGGCCGTTTCGATCTCGTCGACGGTGCTCGCACCGTCTTGCGCGTTTCTTCCGGTGACGGCGACGCGTGCTCCTTCGGCGGCGAAGCGGATCGCGATCGCTCGCCCGATGGCACGGGTCGAACCGGTCACCACGGCGACCTTGCCGGCCAGGCGTCCGGTCACGGCGAGGGACTCACATGTGCGTCGAGCGTGTCCTGCGCGAACGCGCCCATCACCTCGAAACCGTAACGGGTGTCCTGATATTCGCGCAGTTCGGTGATCCGGCCGTCGGCGAGGGTGAAGGCCCACACGTAGAACTGGTCGTAGTCCCCACCGGTCGCGATGATCTTTGCCGTCAACCGCCACTCGGCGATCACCGTGGTCTCCGAGGCGACAATGGGACCCAACGTCGCCTCGGGTGAGGCGTAGTGGGCGCCCAATTCCGCCATCGACCCCGCGATGGCGTCGGCGCTCGTGATCGCCGTCCCGCTGAAGGTGGGCCTGGGCAACAACAGCACAGCGTCGTCGGCGAGCGTGGCCCGCATGCCGGCCGCGTCGCCCACCGCGAGTGCATTCAAGAACTCGACGGCCAATCGCTGATTGGAATCCGCCACTGCCGGGTGCCGATCGCTGGTGCTCACATTCGACCTCACTGTCCGGTTTTCGACGCACGGTGCACTGTTCGGACGATAACACTGGCCAGTGACGGTTTGTACAGATTATGTTCAAACAGTGCCGAGCCCGCACGGGGGATCTGTGGCGGCACCCAAGGGCCGACGAGTCAGGAGCGCACGATGAAATTGGGAACCATTCTGCTTTGGGGAGAAGACCTTTCGCGCTTCCGCCAACAGGTGCGGCTGGCTGAGGAGCTGGGCTACTCCGTCATCGGGGTCGGGGATTCGCCCGCGGCCTGGAACGAGTTGTACGTCTCGCTGACCGTCGCCGCCGGTGAGAGCCACCGGGCCACGTTGACTCCCATGGTGACCACACCGGGCCTTCGGCATCCCTCCGTCACTGCCGGGGCGATGTCGTCACTGCATCAGCTCACCGGGGGACGGGTGGTGCTGACCATCGGCAGTGGCGGTAGCGCGGTGGGCAGCGTCGGCCGGAAGCCGGCCGGGCAGCGCGAAATGCGTACCTATGTCGAGGCGGTGCGATCCCTGCTCGGGGGCGGGGCAGCCGAAGTCGACGGGCGCACCGCGGTGCCGCTGCAGCAGGCGCGTCCGGTCCCGATCTACATGTCCGGCGACGGACCGAAGGCGTTGCGGCTCGCGGGCGAGATTGCCGACGGGGTGGTGATCGGTTTGGGCATGTCGGTGGATGTGGTCGCGAACAAGATCGCCACCGTGCGGGAGGCCGCGAAGGCGGCGGGCCGGGACCCCGACGCGATCGACGTGTGGGGACTGGCCTTCACCTCGGTGCGCGACGACCCGGACCAGGCCAAATCGGACATCACCGCGTTCCTGGCGTCGGTGGGCGGCATGGGACTGAAGGCTCCGCACATGCGGGCGTTGATCCCGCCCCAGTTGCGTGCCGCGGTCGCCGAGTTGGAGGAGCGGTACGACCCGCGCCAGCACGTCGTCGTCGGTGGTGCCGGTGCGCGCCTGGTCGAGGAACTCGGCCTGGTCGACTTCCTGGTCGGTCTGCGCGGGGTGACCGGAACTCCCGCCCAGGTTCGTGACTATGCTGCCGAGATCGAAAAGCTCGGTGTCACACACCTTTTGGCTGCGCTTCCGGGCAGCGCCGACCCCGACGGCACGTTGAGCAGGCTGGCCCAGGCCGTGCGGTGACGGCGCGCGCCGGTCAGGGTCGGGTCAACAGCAGGCAACCGCCCAGTGGGCCGCCGCCGGCGCCCACGAAGGCGGTCTCGGCGCCGGGCACCTGACGCCGGCCGGTCTCGCCACGCAACTGCAGGACGGCTTCGTGCAGGAAGCCGAACCCGTGCAGCCGGCCGCCCGACAGCTGCCCGCCCGCGGTGTTCAGCGGCAGCTCTCCGCCGGGACCGATCCGGTGGCCACCCTCGACGAAGGCGGCCGCTTCGTAGGGGCCGCAGAACCCGGCGGCCTCCAACCAGGCCAGGGTCAGGATGGAGAATCCGTCGTAGAGCTGTGCCACGTCCACGTCGGCGGGCCGCAGCGAGGTTCGTGACCACAGGTGGCGGGCGGAGTCCCGTTGTGGCAGGTCGAGCGGATCCGACCATTGATCCCACAGCGGGCGGGACGCCAGCATGGCGCCCATCGCCTCGATCCGGATCGGTGCGCGCAGGTCGCTGCGGGTCTCGGCCGCCGAAATCAGCACCGCGACCGAGCCGTCGACGGGCACGTCGCAGTCGTAGAGACACAGCGGCTCGCTGATCATCCGCGCATCGAGATACTCCTCGATGGTGATCGGCGTGCGGTAGACGGCCTCGGGCGTCATCGAGGCCCAGTTCCGGGTGGACACCGGCAGGCCGCCGATCTGCCGTTTGGTTGCGCCACTTTCGTGCATGTACCGCTGCGCGACCATGGCCAGCCAGTGGGCGGCGGTGACGGCACCGAACGGGCGCAGCCATTCCTGCAGACCCACGACGCCGACGACATCGGCGGGGCTGGTGGTGTTACGTCCGCCGCCGGCCTGGCCAGTGGCCTCCGAGGTGGTGCGGTAGACCAGCACGTGCCGGACATAGCCGCTGGCCACCGCGAGCACGGCCGACATCACCGACCCCAGTTGGCTCGGGCCGTCCTGCATGCCCGCATGCCAGGAGGGGTTGATGCCGAGGGCGTCCTTGACGCGGCCCACCGCCGGCCCGCAGAACCCCGGCGCGGCCGGCCATTCGCCCGGCCAGGCGATGAGCCCGTCGACGTCGGCGGCGGCCACACCGGCGTCGGCCAGCGCCCGGTCACACGCCTCGACGGTGAGATCCAGGTCCGAACGGCCGAGCCGGCGTCCCACTTGTGATTTCCCGACGCCTGCGATCAGGGTTCGGTGTTCGGTGTTCGCCGCCGGATCAGCCATCGACGTTGCCCCTTTCCGTCATGTGCGCCCGGCTCGGCCCGAACAAGGGCAGATACACGTCGCCGTGTTTCTCGAAGACCACCGACACCGGCAGGCCGATGCGGACCTCGTCCGGCGCGATGTCCACCAACCGGGTCGTGAGGTGAACGTCGCTCTGCTCGGCGAGAGCGACGATGGCCAAGACGTACGGCGGCGGGAGCCACGGCACGAACGGCTGCCGATTGACGGTGAAGCTGAACACCGTTGCGTGCCCGGACACCACACTCGGCTGCGGGTCCGCCGCGCCGCAGAACCGGCACCGCGGCGTCGGCGGGTGCGCATACCGGTGGCAGCGTTGGCATTGTTGGATGCGCAGGTAGCCGTCGGCGCCGGAATGCCAGAAGAACTGGGTGTCCACCGACTGCTGAGGCGCGGGTATGCGTGCGTCGTCGGCGATGCGGATCGGCGCGGCCTCTGTTGTCACGAATCCTCCATGCTCGTCGGCGTCAGTTCGCAGCACTGTTGTTTCGGCGGTCCGGCTGTGAACTCTGGCCGCATCGAGTAGACAGTATGCACAAACTCCGTTGAATGTGTTTAACATGAACGTGGGCGGGCCGAAAGGGATCATGACTATGGCGCCAACAGAAACCGATCGGGCCGAACGGCCGGCAACGCTGGACGGGCCGGCCTCGTCGCGCGGGCTGACGGAGGAAGAAGTCACCTACTTCGCCGACCGCTTCGACCACCACCATCCGGCGTTCGGTCAGGATCCCTACCCCGTGTACGAGCGGATGCAGAGCCGGTGCCCGGTCACCCACAGTGACAACTACGGCGGCTTCTGGATCGTCACCGGATACGACGAGGCGCGCTACGTCTGGCAGCATCCCGAACTCTTCTCCACTCAGCCATCGGTCAGTGTGCCGCACGGTCTCGGCAACAAGCGGCCGATGTTGCCGCTGGAAGTCGATCCGCCGCTGCACACCAAACACCGCAGGCTGCTCGCGCCGGTGTTCGCGCCCAACCGCGTCGCCGAACTCGAACCCAAGATCCGCGCGGTGTGCGACGAACTGATCGACGGCTTCGTCGATCGCGGTGAATGCGAGTTGATCACGGAACTGGCGCAACCGCTGCCCACCCGGATCTTCGTCGACATGCTCGGCATCCCGGCCGACGAGGCGGTCGCGTTCCGCAACTGGAACCACGCCATTCTGCATGGGCAGCACGATGATCCGACCGGTGAATCCCGCGCGCGGGCCGGCCTGGAGGCGCGCACCCGGCTGGGCGAGATCCTGGCCGAACGCAAACGGCACCGGCGCGACGACCTCATCAGCGTCCTGCTGGAGTCGGAGATCGAGGGTGAGCGCCTGGACGACGAGGAGATCCTGGACCACGCCTTCCTGCTGTTCCTGGCGGGCCTGGACACCGTGCAGGGGGCGATCGGATACCAGTACGTGTTCCTGGCGCAGCACCCCGAGCACCGCGACCGGCTGGTGCGCGACCCGTCGATCATTCCGCGTGCCGTCGAAGAACTGATGCGCTGGGAGGGGCTGAACATCTCCGGCCGCAACGCCACCCAGGACACCGAATTGGCCGGCCGCAAGATCGCCAAGGGCGACCCGGTGGTGCTGGTGAACCGCAGTGCCGGTCGGGACCCGCGAATCTGGGACGACCCGAACACCGTGGACTTCGACCGGCCGCCGAGGGGCAACCTGGCGTTCGGCGCGGGTCCGCATCGCTGCGTCGGGTCTCATCTGGCCCGATTGGAAATGCGGATCGTGCACGAGCACATGCATCGGCGCATTCCCGATTATCGGCTCAAGCCGGGCCACCGCGTGAGTCTGCACGGCGGCAACGTCGCGGGCGTTGACGCGCTGCCGCTGGTGTGGGGGAGCTGACTCGGCGATCAGAGGATCGCGCCGCTCTCCTTGTAGGCGATGATCTCGTCCCAGCTCAGCCCGAGGTCCAGCAGCAGCTCTTCGGTGTGCTGGCCGTGTTCGGGTGCCGCGGCCGTCTCCGGCACGGTTTCGTTGAACTGCACCGGGTTTGCCGCGACCGCCAGTGTGCGGCCGCTTCCGGTATCGAGATCACGGATCATGCCGTTGGCCACGACGGCCGGATCGTCGTGAACTTCCAGAGGCGTCTGTAGCGGCGCCCAGACCCCCTCGAAATCGGCCAGCGCCTCGCGCCACTGGGCCAGCGTGCGGGTCAGGAAGCACTCTTTGAGCGTCTGCGTGCATTCGCGTGAATTACGGCCTCGCGCAGCATGGTCGACGAACCGGGGATCGTCGGCCAGTTCGGGGCGGCCCAGGTGCTCGGTGAGCGAGCGCCAGTACCGGTCGGAGTCCAGCAGGGTGAGGTTGAGGTGGCGTCCGTCCTCGGTGCGGTAGATGCCGACCGTGGGATTGACCAGATTCTCTGGGTCGTAACGGAATACGTCGGCTTCGGGGCGCAGCTTGGCCGATGCCACGTCGACCGAGAGGTTCCACAGTGCGACGCCGAGCAGGGACACGTCGACGACGCTCGGTTCGCCCGTGCGCTCCCGGTGGTACAGCGCGGCCGAGATGGCGCCGGCCAGGGTGAGGCCCCCCATCACGTCGCCGAATGCCGAACGCATGCGGACGGGATGCTCGTATTCGGGCGGCGATACCGTGTACCCGACGCCGCCGCGGGCCCAATAGGTCGACGAGTCGAATCCGCCCTTCTCCGCGTCGGGACCGCGCTGCCCGTTGCCGGAGCCGCGGGCGTAGATGATCTTCGGGTTGTGCTTGCGGATGTCGTCGACTTCGATACCGAGCTTGCGGCGGGCGGCCGGTAGGAAGTTCGTCAGGAAGACATCGCAGCTACCCGCCAGCCGGTACACCAGCTCGCGGCCGCCCTCGGTCTTGAGGTCGATACCGATGCTCTTCTTACCGCGATTGGGCACTTCCATCATGTAGTTGAGGCCGCCCGCCTCCGACGGCAGGAACCCCGAATTGATCAGCCCGCGTTGAGGATCGCCGGTGTCGGGATGTTCCACCTTGATGACGTCGGCGCCCCACTCGGCGAGCACCGCGCCGCCGGCCGGCACGAACGTCCACATCGCGACCTCGAGAACCCGTACCCCGTCGAGAATTGCCGACATCAGCTGCCTTTCGAATCGATGTGATTGGCGCGCAACACCGTCGACGCGTACGACACGGCTTCGTCCCAGGCCTGTTGGTAGGCCCCCAGATTCTGTCCACCGGGAACGGGTGCGCCGAACGAATGCCCGCAGTCTTCGAACATCCGGATGACATGGTCGATGTCCCAGTGCTGCAGCCGGTTCCGCAGGGTGGTGAGCAGCTCCGGGGGCATCAGCGGGTCGTCGGTGCCGTAAATGAAGTACGTCGGACACGGCAGGTTCCACACCAGGTCCAGCGGGCTGACCGGCCTGGTCGGCGACAGCTCGTCGAAGACCGGCTGACTGGGATAGAAGAGCACCGCCAGTGCGGTGTCGTGACGCAGGCCGGCGGTCAGCCACGCCAGGGTGGCGCCGGTGCAGTAGCCCCACACCCCGACCCGGCCGGGATCGACCGCGGGGTGTTCCACCAGATGGCCGAACGCGGTCATCAGGTCATGGGTGCCGCGCGCGAAGTCGAGTGCGGCGACGTGCCGCATGATCTCTTCGGTGTCGGAGTAGTCCTCCGGGTCGGCGGGGCCGTTGCCGCGGTAGTAGTCGGGCACCATCGTGACGAAGCCATGTGCCGCGAGGGTGCGCGCAACGTCATGAATGAACGTGTTGATGCCGGTCGCTTCCGCCCCGATGGCCAGCGCGGGCAGCGGCCCATCGGCGTGGGCCGGCCGGTACAACCACGCGTCCATCCCGTTGTGGTGGCTGGTCTCGACCACCACCCCGTCGGCAACCTCACCGGCCGTCATGACACCTCGGACAGTCCGGGCACCCGGGTGTGATGGTCGTCGGGCGGAACTTGCAACCCGGTCGCCACCCGCGCGACGCAGCAGTACCACGAGATCGTCATCACCAGTTCCACCCGCTGGCGGTCGTCGAACCGCTCCGCCACCGCCGAGAAGATCTCGTCGGGAACGGTGACGTCGGCGGCCAGTGCGTCGGTCAGGGCGAGGACCGCGACTTCGGACTCGGTGAACCCAGGCTCATCGCGCCAGTGGCTCAGGGCTCGCAGCTTCGCTTCGTCGACACCGGCTTTGAGCGCAGCGCGCCAGTGGCTGCGCCAGACGTAGTCGCTGCCGGTGAGCTGCGCCGCCCGCAGAATCGCCAGTTCCAGCAGTCCGCGGTCGGCGGTCGAGCTGGCGCGCAGGCCCCAGCCCAGGCCGATCCAGGCATCGAGGATCTCCGGGGAGTTACCCAGCGCCTGGTACATGGCGGGCACACTGCCCACCGATTTCGTCACGCGCTGGTAGATCGCCGACAGCAACTCATCGCCGTCGGCGGTGTCGCGCAGATTCACCCGGGGTGCCTGTGTCATGCGTCCGTCCTCGTCGCACGGTTGCAGCGGCACGTACCGATCTGGTGCAGTTCCACCATGTTTCCGCTGTCGTCGTAGAGGAAGAGCTGTTGGGCCTCGTCCCGCCCGACCCGCCAATAGGTCACCTCGAGGCGGTCCAGCTCGGCGCGCGCCTCGACGATGTCGGGCACCCCGAACGCCACGTGCTCGACGAAGGGGTCTCGGTCGGGGGTGCGGGCGTACTGCGACACACCCTCGACACCGAACAGGTGGATCTGGGTGCCGTTGGCGGTGTCCATCCAGTACAGCGGCACACCGGGAATGTCGCGCGCCTCCGGATCCGGTTGCAATCCCAGCACATCGCGGTAGAACTGCAGCGACTTCTCGGCGGCGTCCGGCTTCATCCGGACCGCGTGGTGATGTAGTTCCAGCCCTTGTAATGCCATGGCGGCCACCTCGTGTCGATAGACAGAAAAGTCACTCTATGTTCAAACTGTCATCTTACCGGCTCTAGCCGTTCATCCGGCCGACGGCCAGACCTGCCTCCAGTCCTTCCCGGAGTGCGGAGTTCACCAGCTCCAGCCGGACCCCGTGGAGGTGCTGCGGATCGGTGAGCCACATCGTCGGCGCGCCTGCGGCGAGGCAGAAGCGTGGTCCGGCGGGCAGCTTCAGGCCGGTCTCTGAGTCGGCGTAGGTGTCGAAATCCGGTGCCCAGTAACCCAGGTGGTGCAAACCTTCGCCGTTTTTGAGCGACAGCACGCCGTCGCCCTGCGCCTCGACGAGCTCCAGGTACGGCGGTTCGCCGAGCGAATACGATGCGCGCACCCGGCACTCGACCGGATCGGGATCGTGCAACGTGGTGATCTGCTCGGCCGGTTCGGTGAACCGCACCCCGAGGACGTCGGTGAAGCGGTCGATCGCCGCGGCGATGTCGGCCACCAGGATGCCGACGTGAAAGTGGTTGGCGTAACTCATATTCAGCTTGCTTTCCTCGATGGGTTGATTCGTTCCTGTGTGGGTTCAGCCGGGGGCCACGCCCCACAGCACGGCCTTGGTCTCCAGATATTCGTTGAGTCCGGCTTCGCCGAACTCGCGGCCGATTCCGCTGTGTTTGTAACCGCCGTACGGCGCGAACGGATTGGTGCCGCCGCCCCCGCCGTTGACGGTGACCTGGCCGGTGCGCAGCCGACGGGCGACGGCGAACGCGCGCTGCGGGTCGCCGCTCCACACCGCGCCGGACAGCCCGAACTCCGAATCGTTGGCGACGGCAACCGCCTCGGCGTCGTCGGCGACGGGGATGACCACCGCGACCGGGCCGAAGATCTCCTCCCGGGCGACCCGCATCGTCGGGGTCACCCCGGTGAACACCGCCGGTTCGACATAGAAGCCGGTCTTCAGGTGTGCCGGTCGGCCGCCGCCATAGGCCAGCACCGCGCCCTCTTCCACCCCGATGCGCACATATTCTTCGACGCGGTCCCGCTGCGCGGCGCTGATCAACGGTCCGAGGTCGGTGGCGCCGTCGCGCGGATCGCCCACCACGTAGCCGGCCACCGCCTCCAGCAGCAGCTCGACCGCTTCGTCGTGCCGGCTCGCGTCGACGATCAGCCGCGTCATGCAGCCGCAGCCCTGTCCGGAGTTGCGGGTGAACCCGTAGGCGAAGTGGGCGATCGCCCTCTTCAGGTCGGCGTCGGCCAGCACGATGTCGGCGTTCTTGCCGCCCAGCTCCAGGCCCACCTTCTTGATGGTGGGGGCGGCCTGGGCGCTGATCGCCGCCCCGACCGGGACGGAGCCGGTGAAGCTGACGACGTCGACACCCGCGTGGCTGGTCAGGCGCCGGCCGGCCTCGGCGTCACCGGAGGTGACGACGTTGAGCACCCCCGGCGGTAACCCGGCGTCGTCGGCCACTTCCGCTATCAGCAGCGCCGACAACGGTGTTGCCGGGGCGGGCTTGAGCACGACGGTGCAGCCCGCGGCGAGCGCCGGGCCGATCTTGGACAGGCAGGTGAAGAAGGGGTAGTTGAACGGCGTGATCGCGGCTACCACTCCTGCCGGTTCGCGGATCACCACGCCCTGTCCGATGCCGTCGCCGAACGTGGGCGGCATCCCGGTCATGAAGGGGTAGGTGGGCAGCACCCGCTCGACCATGTCGGCCAGGTGCTCCAGCGGCGTGGCGACCTGCAGACCGCGGGCCAGCTTCACCGGGGTGCCCACCTCGGTCACCACCGTGTCGACGATATCGTCGCGGCGGTCCTGCAGCAGGGCGACGAATCGGCCCAGCGCCGCGCCGCGATCCCGCGGCGACAGTTCGCCCCACGGTCCGTCGTCGAACGCCCGGCGCGCGGCGGCCACCGCCGCATCGATGTCGGCCGCGGTGGCCTCGGGGACTTCGCATACGGCCTGTTCGGTGGCCGGGTTGACGACAGGCCTGGTCCGGTTCCCAGCGCTGGGCACCCACCGGCCGTCGATGTACAGCCGAGCGTCGCGCGGCACCGCATGCTCGGTCATGGCCACCTCAAGTCCGTCGTGATCGATTAGCTATGTTGCAGTACAGATTGAGCATACAATGTGCAATCTGTCTTGGAGAGTGATTGGCAACCGCTATTCCCGCGGGCATGCCGAGATCGGTGCCGTGCTGGTCAAAACATCGACATCGCAACGCATTTCACGCGTACTCCGGGGAAGGGCCTCAACCTGGGAAGCATTTCCCGACATTGCCACCGGTCAGGTGCTTTGGCTTCGGTGGCCCCATCGCGTCACACCGGCTGACCCGGTGGGCGAAAGCATCTTTGCCTCGATGAGGCGGAGTTGTGAGCTGGCCTACATATGCTTTAATCAGTTCTATAAATTGACTGTATTGCCTCGGACGGTCTGGCCCAGGCCAAGGTGGGAACATCGCGGCCGCGCTGCCGAAGCTACGCCTCACCGAGGAAAGGAGCTTTGTCGCGTGACCACCGCTCATCAGGTGCCCAACGATGCCGTGCCGCAACTGCACTACGACTCGTTGCCCATGGAGGCGAGCCGCGCTGACGGCTGGGACCGCATCCGCGAACTTGGCCGCGTTGTGCTGATGGACGGCTGGTACTACCTCAGCGACCGCGAGGACGTGCTGTTCGCACTGCGTACTCCCGAGATCTTCTCGTCGCGCAAAGCGTTCGACATTCTGGCCAGCCCACTTCCGCTGGTTCCGGTCGCCTTCGATCCGCCGGAGCACACGCGCTACCGCAAGATCCTGCAGCCGTTCTTCAGCCCCAATGCCATCGCCCGTATCTCGTCCGACCTGCAACGTCAGGTGCGCGAGCTCATCGAGGTCCTCGCCGTCGAGGGCCGGTGCGACGGGGTGCAGGACCTGGCCGTCCTGTATCCGTCCCAGGTGTTCCTGACGTTGTACGGACTCCCGTTGGCGGACCGTGACCGGCTCATCCACTGGAAAGACTGTGTCATCGCCCTGGCGGACCGTCCGGATCTCGAAGGCGCTGACCTCACGCCCGCTCTCGAACTGTTCACCTACCTCACCGACCTCATCGCCTTGAGGCGGAAGGAACCCAGCGACGACATCCTCTCGCAGTTGCTGGTCGGCGACGAGCCGTTGGAAGACGCAGAGGCCATCGGGCTGAGTTACCTGTTCGTCCTTGCCGGCCTGGACACCGTCTCGGCGGCAATCGGCTTCGCGCTCCTAGAGTTGGCCCGCGACCCGGATTTGCGGCGGTCCCTGCGTGCGGATCCCGATCTGCTTCGGCCATTTGTCGAAGAAATCGTTCGGTTGGAGCCGCCGGCCCCCATCGTGCCCCGGGTGACCACCGAGGCGGTGGACATCGGCGGGATCACGCTGCCGGCGGATACGCCGGTGCGACTGTGTCTCGGCGCCATCAACCGAGATGGCAGCGACGAGATCTCGGTGGACCGCGTCGTCCTCGACGGGAAAATCCACAAACACTGGGGTTTCGGCGGTGGAGCGCACCGATGCCTCGGAGCTCATCTCGCCCGGATGGAACTGCAGTTGGTTGTCAGCGAGTGGCTCAAGCAGGTACCCGAGTTCGACGTCGAGCCCGGCTTCACACCTCGAATCGATTTCCCTGCACAGACATTCGCGCTGTCCAGTTTGCCACTGACGTGGACCAAGCCAGATCGCCGTTAGGAACCACGTCGGCACCGATTCGACTGCCGCACAGTCGTTGCCGGACAGCGCCATACCAGGAGACCGAGGGTGAGCATTTCGCTGCTGTTGGAGAGGGTGGTCGGTGACCAGCCCGATCGGACGGTCATCGTGGACGGCGACCGGCGTCTCAGTGCAGGTCAGCTCAGCCGACTGGTAGACCGCGCAGCGGCCGTCCTCGCGGCAAGCGGATGCCGTCACGTCGCCTACGTCGGCACCGGCGGTGCCACCCTCCCGGTGTTGCTCTTCGCCGCGGCCCGTGCGGGCGTACCCATCAGTCCACTCAACTACCGGCTCGGTGCGGCATCGTTGCGTGACCTCGTCGACCGGCTCGACTGTCCGTTCGTGGTCGCCGATGCCGAGTATGTCCACCATTTCGGTGCCGCCGCGGTGGGGATGAGCAGCGACGAACTGCTCGCCACCGATACGACCGGGCAGCTGACCTCCGGGGTGCCCGACTCGGAGAGCGTCGCGGTCATGCTGTTCACCTCGGGCACCACCGCGCGGCCCAAAGCGGTCGAGCTCACACATCGCAATCTCACCAGTTTCGTCACCGGAACAGTCGAATTCGCTTCGGCGGCAACGGATGAGACGGCATTGATCTGCGTTCCGCCCTACCATATCGCCGGTGTGGCGGCGGCGTTGTCCAACCTTTACGCCGGCCGGCGACTGGTGTATCTGCGCCAGTTCGACCCCGCGGAATGGGTGCGGCTGGTCAACGCGGAGTCGGTGACCACCACCGGAGTGGTGCTGACGATGCTCGAACGCATCGTCAGCACACTCGAATCGCGACCGACGCGGCTGCCGACGCTGAGAGATCTGTCCTACGGCGGCTCCATGGTGCCGGTGCCGCTGGTACGCCGAGCACTCACGGCGCTGCCCGATGTGGATCTGGTCAACGCCTACGGACTGACCGAAACCAGTTCGACCGTCTCGATACTCACCCCTGAAGACCACCGGCTGTGCTCCGGCTCCACCGACGAGGCGGTGCGGAGACGTCTCGGCTCGGTGGGCAGGCCTGTCCCCGGGATCGAGATCCAGATCCGGGACGCCGACGGAACTCCGCTGCCGGCCGGCCGCACCGGCGAGCTCTTCGTCCGCGGCCGACGAGTCTCCGGGCGCTACGCTGAGCTCGGTTCCGTGCTGGATCCAGCTGGATGGTTCGCCACCAAGGACCTCGCGCATGTCGACGACGCCGGATACCTGTTCCTCTGCGGCCGCAGTGACGACACCATCATCCGGGGCGGTGAAAACATCGCTCCGGCGGAAATCGAGGCTGTGCTCGTCGAACATCCCCGGGTGCGGCAGGTCGCCGTCGTCGGCGCCGACGATGCCGAATGGGGCCAGATCGTCGTCGCCGTGGTGGTCGCCGCCGATGGCCCGACTCCCGATCCCGCGGAGCTCCGCGAATTCGTGCGGGGCACGTTGCGCGGATCGCGGACGCCCGACCGCATCGTTTTCCGTGCCGAACTGCCGACAACGCCGACCGGAAAAGTGTTGCGGCGACAACTGATTGATGAGCTGTCGGCAACGTAGCCGGGACGGTCGACTGCCGGGAGCTCCGCCGGCGGAGTCCTGTGTTAATAGTTATATAATTCAGCTATAATTCCGCCCAAGCTGTATCGAAACGCCCGGAAAGGGGAGCTGCATGGTGCCCACCGACATCGGTGCGCCGGAAGGACGACCGGTTGCCGAGGGATTGTTCACCTGGCCGGCCGATGAACCTCGGTTGATCGGCTCCAGGAGCGCCGACGGGGAGTACTCGTTCCCCGCGCGAGAGGGCGAAGAACAGGTTCTGCTGAACAACCGGGGAACACTGTGGGGGTTCACCACCCAGCAGTTCCGGCCGCCCTCGCCGCCCTACGACGGCAATGACACAGCCGAGACGTTCGAACCGTACGCGCTGGGATACGTCGAGCTGCCCGGCCAGCTTCTGGTCCAGGCGCGGTTCACCGAACCCGATCCCGCCAAGTTGCACATCGGCCAGGAGATGGAGTTGCGCATCGTGCCCTACACCGTCGAGCCGGACGGCACCGCCGTCCTCACCTTTGCGTTCGCTCCGATCGAAGGAGATCCGTCGTGACCGATGTGGCGATCGTCGGGGTGGGCTTGCACCCCTTTGGCCGATACGGTGACAAGCTCTGCCTGCAGATGGGCGCTGAAGCCGCCCAACTCGCTCTCAAGGATGCCGGGACGGACTGGTCGCGCGTCGGCGCGGCGTACGTGGGCAGCTACGAGGTCTCCAATCCCGATGCGATCGTGGGATGGCTGGGGCTCACCGGCATCCCGGTGCGCGGCGTGTTCAACGGCTGCGCGACCGGGGGCACCTCGCTGCAGATGGCGGCCGCGGCGATCCGGCACGGTGACGCCGACGTGGTGATGGCGATCGGCATGGACAAGCACCCGCGTGGCGCGTTTGCCGCCGACCCGTCGGTCGTCGGGCTGCCGAGTTGGTACGGCCAGACGGGCATGTTCCTGACCACCCACTTCTTCGGCACCAAGATCAACCGCTACATGCACGACCATGGCATCTCGGCGATGAGCCTGGCCCGGATCGCCGCCAAGAACCTGTCCAACGGCTCGATCAATCCCGCCGCCTGGCGGCGCACTCCGGTCTCGGCCGAGCAGGTGCTGGCCTCGGAGGTGGTGAACTATCCGCTGACCCGGTACATGTACTGCGGGCCCGACGAAGGTGCTGCTGCGGTGGTGTTGTGCCGCGCCGACCTGGCGCACGAGTTCACCTCCACCCCGGTCTACGTGCGCGCTGCCGAGCTGCGCAGCCGGCGCAAGGGTGCCTTCGAGGTGCAGAGCCCCTCGTTGCCGTTGGAGTCGGCGCCGAGTCCCACCGTGGATGCGGCCCGGGCGGCCTTCGAGGTGGCCGGGATCGGGCCCGAGGACGTCGACGTCGCCCAGCTGCAGGACACCGACGCCGGCTCCGAGCTGATTCACATGGCCGAGAACGGTTTCTGCGCCGACGGTGAGCAGGAGAAATGGATCGCCGAGGGCTGGACGGAGATATCGGGCCGGCTGCCGGTCAACACCGACGGCGGTCTGATCGCCAACGGCGAACCGATCGGCGCCTCGGGGCTGCGGCAGGTCTACGAGGTGGTGTTGCAGTTGCAGGGCCGCGCCGGTGAGCGCCAGGTACCCAACGACCCTCGAGTGGGATACACCCATCTCTACGGGGCTCCCGGCGCGTCGGCGGTGTCGATCCTGACCAGGTGAGCGCGCCTGCGTGCCGCCGCAGATGTTCGCTCGCTACTGTGATGCGGTGTCCGCAGGTAGCCGCCCCGATGACCGCCCGACGGGGCGTGCCGCCGACGTGATTGCCGGCCAGATACGTCGGCGGATCATCCGCGGGGAGCTGGCTGTGGGAGAGACGCTGCCCACCGAGAACGAGTTGCTGACGCAGTTCGGCGTGTCACGGCCCACCTTGCGGGAAGCGATCCGCGTCTTGGAGTCCGAGTCGCTGGTGGAGGTCAAACGTGGCTCCCGCGGCGGTGCGCGGGTCAGCGTGCCGCAGGTGGAGATCGCCGCGCACTACGCCGGTCTGGTGCTGGAATACCGCAAGGCCAACACCGCCGACGTGTTCGAGGCGGCCCGTGCCATCGAATCGCCGTGTGCGGCCATGCTGGCGCGCACCCGGACCGAGGCCGACCTCGAACGATTGCGGGCCCACATCGACGCCGAGCGCGCCGCCCGCGACGACCCCGAACTGCTGTTGGAGTTGCAGAACCAATTCCACCGCCTGGTCATCGAACTCGTCGGCAACGCAACGCTGCTCGTGCTCAGCGGCGTGGTCCGCCACATCATCGAGGTCGCCACCCGGCGGTATCTGCAGAACCCCGCGTTGCGCGCCGAAGAGCGCGCTCCGGCATCAGAGGTTGGGATCCGGGCCCACGAAAAGCTCGTGGCGTTGATCGAGAAGAAGGATGCGGCAGGCGCCGAAGCGTTGTGGGGACGGCAGATTCGCGCGACCGGCGAACACTTGCGCCGCGCCGGGGTGGCCGATTCGGTCATCGATCTGCTCGACGGGTGAGACCACCCGGGCCGGGATGCACGGGAATGCGTTAATCAGTTTACTCATTAAGATGTTAATATTCCCAGACGCCGCCCGTGTGACGGGCTACTCGCGTTGCTGCGCAACGCTGTCTGAGAGGTGAATTCCGATGCGAGATGCAGTAATCACCGCCGCGGTGCGGACGCCGATCGGCAAGCGCGGAGGCGGACTCGCCGAGATCCATGCGGCGAACCTGTCGGCGATGATTCTCAACGAACTCGTAAACCGGGCGGGCATAGACCCGCAGCACATCGACGACGTGCACTGGGGCAACGTGATCAGCGTCGGTCAGCAATCCGGCAACATCGGCCGCATGGCCGTGCTCGCGGCGGGCTGGCCGGAGTCGGTACCCGGGTTCACCATCGACCGGCAATGCGGCTCCTCGCAGCAGGCGATCTCCACGGCGGCCGCAACGGTGATCTCGGGGCAGGCCGATATGGTGATCGCCGGGGGCGTGGAGATGATGTCCGCGGTCCCGATGGGCTCCGCCGGCGTGCCCGGCACCGGTGAGTCGGGCGGTCGCGCCGTCGAACGCTATCGGGAGGCGCTACAGGCCCCGGGATTCAACGGCCGTTTCAACCAGGGTGCCGGCGCCGAGCTCATCGCGTCGGAGTACGGACTTTCCCGCACCCAACTCGACGAATATTCGGTCCGGTCACACGAATTGGCCGCCTCGGCACAGGACGCCGGATGGTTCGACGAGGAGATCGTGTCCGTCCCGACGGAGGCCGGTGCGGTGAGCACCGACGAGGGCATCCGGCGCGGCTCGACGGTGGAGAAGCTGTCCACCTTGAAGACGCCGTTCCTCGACGAGGGCCGCATCACCGCAGGCAACGCCTCGCAGATTTCCGACGGATCGGCCGCGCTGCTGATCACGACCTCCGAGCGCGCAGCGGCGCTGGGGATGACGCCGATCGCCCGCATCCACACCGCCGTCGTCGCAGGCGACGATCCGGTGAAGATGCTGACCGGTCCGATCCCGGCAACCGAACTGGCGCTGAAGCGATCCGGGCTCGCCCTTGACGACATCGCCTACTTCGAGGTGAACGAGGCGTTCGCGTCGGTGCCGCTGGCCTGGCAGGCCGCCACCGGCGCCGCGCGCGATCGGCTCAATCCGCTGGGCGGGGCCATCGCACTCGGTCATCCACTGGGCGCCTCGGGTGCCCGGCTGGCCACCACACTGATCCATCACCTGCGCCGTACCGGGGCCCGGTACGGGTTGCAGACCATGTGCGAGGGCGGCGGCACCGCCAACGCCACGATCTACGAACGGTTGGGCTGATCCCGCCGCGCCGGGTTCACCTGCTCGCGCAGAACGCCCCGCCGCATCTTGCCGCCGGCGGTGCGCGGCAGCTGGTCGAGGAACAGGTATTCCCCGGGGCGTTTGTAGGAGGCCAGCCGGGTGCGCAACCAGGAGTCGAGGGCTTCGCCGGTCAGTTCGGGATCTGAGCGGACGACGAACGCGACCACGATTTCGCCGCGCCGGACGTCGGGGCGCCCGACGACGGCTGCCTCGCTCACCCCGGGATGCACCACCAGGGCCTGCTCGACCTCGACGGGCGCGACCTGGAACCCTGACACCTTCAGCATGTCCTTGATCCTGTCGACGATCGTCACGCGCCCGTCGGAGTCGATGCGGGCGAGGTCTCCGGTGCGAAACCAGCCGTCGTCGCTGAAGGCGGTCGAGGGCACTCCGGCGTACCCGGCCGCGACGCTGGGGCCCCGGACCTCCAATTCCCCTGCGGCGCCGATCCGTAACTCGGTGCCCTCGGTGGCGCAACCGGGGGAGTCCAGTCGCCACTGGTCGGGTTGGTCGACCGGATTGAACGCGACCATCATCGCCTCGGTCATGCCGTAGGAGCACAGCACTCCGACGCCGGTGCGGGCGCTGAGCTCGCGGGCCAACTCGACGGGGATCGCGCTGCCGCCCCACATGAAGAACCGCAACGAGGCGAAGTCATCGGGATCCAGGTCATCCCGCTCGACGAGGCGGTGGGCAATGGTGCCGGCCATCGGCCACACCGTCACCGCCGCGTCCTTCAGGTGCCGCAGGGACTCCTCAAGGTCGAAGCGCCGGAACAGCGTGACCTCGGCACCGACGCTCATCGCCGCGGCGGTCATGGTGGCGCCGAAGATATGGCAGAGCGGCAACGCGATCTGCAACCGGTCCGCCTCCGACAACCGGAGGTGGTGGCGCAGCTGCTCGACCCCGCCGCAGAGGCTGGCGCCGGTGTGCACGACGCCCTTGGACAGACCGGTGGTGCCCGAGGAGAACGGAATATACAGGGGCGCAGCATGATCTACCGCGCCATATTCGAGTGCCTCGGGCGCGTCGCCGTCGATCAGCTTCTCGACCGGCACCGCGTGGCGTAGCGTCACGGCGACCTCGGCGAACCGCGGTGTGTGGATCGCCGCGGTGGCGGCCGAAGCCCGGATCGCGTGGACGATCTCGCTGTCGGTCCAGGACGGGTTCGGCGTGACGAACACGGCTCCGAGTCGCGCCAGCGCGAACTGCGCGATGACGTACTCCGGGCAGTTCTCGACGAGCAGCAGAACCCGGGTGCCCTCGGCGATGCCGTCGGCGCTCAGACGACGCGCCGCGACGTCGGCAGCATCGTTGAGCTCGCGGTAGGTCCATTTCCGGCCCTCGAAATGCAGCCCCACCCGCTCGGGCCACCGAGACGCGGCGCGTGCCAGGTATCCGCTGTACCCACCGGGTGGCGTCGGCACCATCAGATGACCTCGCGTGCCTGAAGCTCCTCGATATCGGCGGCGCTCTTTCCGAGCACGGTGCGCAGCACCTCGTGAGTGTGCGCTCCCAGCGTCGGGGGCGCCTGGTAGGTCTGTAACGGTGTGTCGGAGAAGCGGATCGGATTGCCCAGCAGGTCGAGCTTTGCGCCCCGGGCATCGGTGATGGTGCGGCGCATCTGCCGGAACTGAATCTGCGGGTCGGCGAACACCCCGTCCATCGTGTTGACCAGGCTCACCGGCACGTCGGCATCCTCGAGCCGCCGGACCCAATGCGCGGCATCGTCTTCGGCGAAGATCGTGATCAGCGTCGCCAACACCAGATCGCGGTTGGCGATGCGCGCCGACACGGTGGCGAAGCGGGGATCGGTCGCCAGTTCCGGGCGGCCCAGCGCGGCGCTGAGGGCGGACCACTGCCCCGGGGTGGAGGCCACGACGAAGATCTCCTCGCCGTCGGCGCACAAGAACGCCTGCGAGGGGATTCCGCCGAATCCGCCGTTACCCCGCCGCGGCGCGGCGACCCCGGAGACCAGGTAGTTCTGCGCATAGTGCGACAGTGCCGCCAGGCCGCAGTCCAGCAGCGCCAGATCGATGAATTGTCCTGCGCCACTGACGGCATCGCGGTGGTGAAGCGCGGCCAGGATGGCCGACGAGGCATACAGGCCGGTCAGGATGTCGACCATCGACACGCCCACCTTCATCGGGCCTGCGCCAGGCTCGCCGTCGGGGACGCCCGACACGCTCATCATGCCGCTCATCGCCTGGAACACCCCGTCATAGCCGGGACGCATCGCGTAGGGACCGTCCTGGCCGAAGCCGGTGACCGAGCAATACACCAGCTGTGGATTGCGGGCGCGCAGGCTGGCTTGATCCAGACCGTATTTGGCGAGCACGCCGGCGCGGTAGTTCTCCAGGAGAACGTCGGAATTGTCGGCGAGTTCGGCGATCAGCGCCGCGCCGTCGGGATGGGAGTGGTCCACGGTGATGGACCGCTTGTTGCGGTTGGCGCTGAGGTAGAAACCGGACTGATTGTCCTGCGGGTCACCGAAGAACGGCGGACCGTATTGGCGCGCGTCGTCACCGACGCCGGGCCGCTCGACCTTGATGACGTCGGCGCCCAAGTCGGCCAACAGCTGAGAGGCCAAGGGTGCGGCCAGGATTCGGCTCAGATCCAAGATGCGGACCCCTGCCAGCGGCCCGGTCATCGGGCAGGCTTCGGTTCGCGTGGCAGTCCCAGCACCCGCTCGCTGATGATGTTCTTCTGGATCTCGCTGGTGCCCGCGTAGATGGTCTCGGCGCGGGCCCTGATGAACGCTCGGCGCACGGCCTCGGACTCCGTGTCAGGTCCGGACTGCCAGTCGGCGCTGAGCAGGGCATCCGGGCCCAACACGTCCATGGCGGTCTCGGTGAACTGCTGGTGCCACCGCGCCCAGTAGTACTTGCCGATGGAGGCTTCGGGCCCGAACTTGCCGTCGCGCAACGCTGCGGACAGTGAGCGCATGTTGTTGTACGCCATGATCTGTAATCCGATGTAGGAATCGACGAGGCGGTGGCGGATCACCGGATCCGCCGCGGCGTGGCGCCGGCCGGCCAGCGCGCGCACCTGACTCATCTCCCGGCCGAACGAGAACTGATAATTGAGCACCGACGTGGCCCGCTCATGGCCCAGCGTGGTCATCGCGGCACTCCACCCGTCACCGACCTCGCCGAGCACGTTGTCCGCCGATGTCCGGGCGCCGTCGAAGAAGACCTCGTTGAAGCCGCTGTCGCCCAGCATCGTCTTGATGGGCACCACGCGGACCCCTGGTTGATCCAGCGGGATCAACATGTACGACAGACCGGCGTGGCGGGCCGAACCCGGCTCGGTGCGCACGATCGCAAAGATCCAGTCCGCGTGCTGGGCGAACGTCGTCCAGATCTTCTGGCCCGTGATCACCCAGTCCGTGCCGTCGCGTTCGGCCCGGGTGGAGATGGCGGCCAGGTCGGAGCCGGCGCCCGGTTCCGAGTACCCCTGACACCACACCACCTCCGAGCGTGCCATCGGCGGGAGCAGTCGCTGCTTCTGTTCTTCGGTTCCGTACGCCAATGCCGTTGGTGCCATGAGGGTCTCGCCGTGAAACGCGGCCCGCGGCGGGGTCTGTGCGCGGGCGCATTCCATCGCGAAGACGATCTCCTGCGTCATCGTGGCGCCGCGACCGCCGTACTGCGCGGGCCAGGACAGCCCGAGCCAGTTGCCTGCTGCGAGTTCGCGTTCCCAGGCGCGGCGCAGTTCCCAGTTGTCGTCGTCATCGGGGCCGCCGCGGTCGGCCGTGCCGACGAAGTCACCGACCATGTGCTCGTCGAGCCAGGTGCGTACTTCGTCGCGGAACTCCTCATCGGCTTTCGACAGCGGCAAGGAGACGGTGCTTTCCAGGGGGCTCGGCATATGGGTATAGTACAATCAGTTAGCGGATTGATTCCAGGCCGCCAAAGATTCGACTTGCGGCGCACGCCATTCATCACCCGAGAAGGAGCCCCGATGGACGACCTGCTCTGGTCGGTGAGTGACGGTATCGGAACCATCTGCCTGAACCGTGAGGAATCGCGAAACGCCTTCACCTTCGAGATGATCCGCACCTGGGTGGACATCCTTCGCAGTGTCAAGACCGACGACGCGGTGCGCGTGGTGGTGCTGACGGGCGCCGGCGACAAAGCGTTCTGCTCGGGCGTCGACCTCGGGTCGATCTCCAACGCCAACCCGAATCTGACACCGTTGGAGCGCAAGAGTCAGCTGCACGACGAAATCCATCAGGTGGCGCTGGCGCTGGCCGATCTGGACAAGCCGGTGATCGCCTCGATCAACGGCGTCGCCGTCGGAGCCGGCCTGGATATGGCATTGATGTGCGACATGCGCATCATGTCGACCACGGCGCGGGTTTCCGAGGGCTACGTCAAGGTGGGGCTCACCCCCGGCGACGGCGGCGCCTACTTTCTTCCGCGCATCGTGGGCACTGCCAAAGCGTTGGAGATGCTGCTGACCGGTGACTTCATCGACGCGCAGGAGGCGCTGCGCATCGGCCTGGTCAACCGGCTGGCTGCGCCCGAAGACCTCGCCGCCGAGACCACCCGGTTCGCCCGCTCGATCGCCGATGCGGCGCCGGTCACCGTGCGGATGATCAAGCGGGCGACGTATCAGTCGGCCAACACCGACCTACGCACGGCGCTCGATCTCATTTCCTCGCACTTCGCCGTCGTGGCGGCAACCGACGACGCGGCCGAAGCGCTGGCCGCGATGAAAGAGAAACGGCCCGCACGATTCGTGGGTCGATAGGAGCGAATGGGTGGATGCTTCAGCACGGCCGGATGTGACGGCCGATGTCTTCGACGCGTGGATCAACCTGCCGTACCGGCCTGGTGAGGTGACTCCCGATCCGTCGGTGGTGGCGCGCTTCAAACGGGGCAACAGCGCCTACGAGGGCGGCGAGACGATGGCCGACGTCGTTGCCGAGATGGACCGGCTCGGCATCGCCGGGGGAGTGCTCTCGAAGGCGCCGCGCGACATCACGCCGCCTTTCGTCCACGGCATCAAGTCGGGCGAAGAGGTACTGCGCGAAACCTGCGAGCGGTTGGCCGGTTTCCAGGCCGATCACCCGGGCCGGTTCGTGACGTCGGTCGGGATTGACCCCCGGCTCGGCTACGAGGCCGCGCGTCATGTGCGAATTGCGGTGCGGGAGTACGGGATCAAGTGCATTCGCATCATCCCGATGTTCACCGGTATCGCGATCGACGACAAGCTGGCGTATCCGTTGTACACCGCCGCCTGCGACGAGGACGCCGTGGTGTCGATCAATGTCGGTGTGCCGGGTCCGATGAAACCGGCCAAGCTGCAGCGCACCATCCTCATCGACGAAGTGGCGCTGGCCTTTCCGGAGCTGAAGATCGTGATGAGTCACCTGGGCGATCCATGGATCTCGGAGACCATCGCCATGCTGATCAAGCATCCCAACGTCTTCGCGATGACGGCGGGCTGGGCCCCGAAATACATCCCCGACGAGGTGATCCGTTTCGCCGAACGGCGGAATGCGCGAAAGCTCATGTGGGCCTCGGACTATCCCATCCTGCCGTTCGAACGCACGCTGGGCGAGGGCGCGGCACTGCCGCTCACCGGCGACGCACGATCTGGCTACCTGGGCGCCAACGCCCGAGCGGTCTTCGGACCGCCACGTTAGACACGACACGTTAGACACGAGAGGGGCACTCCCATGGGTCTGCACGACGGAAGGGTCGTCATCGTCACCGGTGCGGCCGGCGGCATCGGCCGCGAACACGCACTGGAGTTCGCCAGGCAGGGTGCCAAGGTCGTGGTGAACGACCTCGGCCCGGCTCAGGACGTGGTCGACGAGATCATTGCGATGGGTGGCGAGGCCGTCGCCAACGGCGACGACGTCTCGGACTGGGAGGGCGCCGGACGGCTGATCAACACCGCCCTGGACACCTTCGGTGACCTGCACGTGCTGGTCAACAACGCCGGCATCCTGCGCGACAAGATGTTCGTCAACATGGACATCGACATGTGGGACGCGGTCATCAAGGTGCACCTGCGCGGCACCTTCGCGCCCACCAAACACGCGGTGGCGTACTGGCGTGAGCGGCACAAGGCGGGCAATCCGGTCGAGCACCCCAGGATCGTCAACACCTCGTCGCCGTCGGGGTTGTACGGCAACGTCGGCCAGTCCAACTACGGCGCGGCCAAGGCCGCCATCGCATCGTTCACCGTGATCCTCGCCGATGAGCTTGCGCGCCTGGGGATTACGGTCAACGCGATCGCGCCCAGTGCGCTCACCCAGATGACACAGGGCCTCGACAACTATGTGGCGGCGATGGCGGAGATCAAGGAGCGCACCGGATTCGACGCCGGATCGCCCGCCAACATCTCGCCCCCCGTGGTCTGGCTGGCCTCGGCAGAGGCCGCCGGTGTCACCGGCCGCGTGTTCAACGTCAAGGGCGGCACCATATCGGTCGCCGAGGGCTGGATGGCGGGCCCCGGTGTCAGCCGCGACGCACGGTGGGATCCGGCCGAACTGGGCGAGGTGATTCCCGCACTGCTCGCCGAGGCGCGGCCGAACTCCGACGGGTCCGGCAAGCCCCGTGCCTGAGGACCTCGCCGTCGTCGACGGCATCCGGGCCGAACGCGAGGGCCGCGTCGGCATCGTCTGGCTGGCCCGCCCGGACCAGGGGAACGCCTTCACGTCGGCCATGCAGGTCGAATTGCACCGGCGCCTCGATGAATTCGATCGCGACGAGGACATCCGGGCAATCGTCGTGGCCGGCGAGGGACGGCTGTTCTCGGCCGGGGCGGGAATGGAACCCGGCGGCAGCAACTTCGCCTTCGACGAAGAGCAGCACAACCGCGCGAAGACCGAAATCGCCTCCCGGCCCCGGCCCTGGCGGATGCGCACCCCCATCATCGGTGCCCTCAACGGCTCAGCGGTCGGCCTGGGCCTCACCTTCCCGCTGCAGTGGGATATCCGCATCGTCGACGAGAACGCCAAATACGGCTTCGTCTTCACCCGCCGGGGCTTGACACCCGAACAGAACTCGCTGTGGCTGCTACCGCGAATGGTCGGCTTGAGCACTGCCCTGGACCTCCTGCTCACCGGCCGGCTTTTCAGCGGCAAGGAGGCCTTGGAACTCGGCATCGCCACGGAGGCCGTGCCCGGTGACCGAGTGTTGGCGCGGGCCAAGGAGATCGCCGAAGACATCGCGACGAACACGTCACCGACGGCGGTGGGTGTCACCAAACAACTTCTGTACGAAAATCTGGAAGTGACCGAGCGTGAGTCGGCTTTCCATCGCGAGTGGGAGGCCTTCCGGTGGATGGGGCGTGGCAGCGACTCGGGAGAAGGCGTCGAGTCCTTCCTGGCGAAGCGGCCGCCGAAGTTCACCGGGTCGAAACACGCGGCGCTGCCGAACGTTGCGGACGGATGGTCGGATACCGATGACTGAGACGGTGCACTACGAGGTCGACGAAGCAGGCGTCGTGCTGCTCACCCTCGACCGCAGCGAGCGGCGCAACATGTGGACCGCCCAGATGGAGTCCGAGTTCTACGACGCGTTGGATCGCGCTGCCGCCGACGACCGGGTCCGGGTGATCGTGGTGACCGGGGCCGGCAATTCGTTCGTGCCCGGGCTGGATCCCACGGTGTTGGCCGACCTGCAGGGCGGCGCGAGATACACCAACAACCGGCGGCCTCAGACCTACGCCACCACCATTCCCAAACCGGTCATCGGGGCGATCAACGGCGCCTGCGCGGGGATCGGTCTGGCCCAGGCACTGAACTTCGACTATCGCTTCGCCGCGGCGGGCGCCAAATTCAGCACGGCGTTCTCCAAGCGGGGACTACCGGCCGAAGACGCCACCGCGTGGATGCTGGTGCGTCTGATCGGGCCCGCGCACGCCTTCGACCTGCTGGCGAGCGGCCGAGTGTTCCTCGCCGAGGAGGCGGTGGAACTCGGTGTCGTGCAACGGCTCTCGGCGCCCGATGAGGTGGTCTCCGATGCGCTCGAGTTCGCCCACCAGCTGGCCGCCACGGTGTCACCGGTGGCGATGGCGATGATCAAGTCGCAGGTCTGGCGGGACTGCGAGTCGACGATGGATGCCGCCCGGGTCCGGGCCCAATATCTGTTGGCGCTGGCCAAGTCCCAGCCCGACTTCACCGAGGGGGTGGCGAGCCTGACCGAGAAACGACCCCCCTCGTTCCCGCCCTACTCGCCCCTTAACTTCTGAAGAAGAGCCGACGTGGACATCGACATCGCACCGACACACACCGACTTCCGCGAGGAGGTCCGGACCTGGCTGGACGAGCATCTGGTCGGCGAATTCGCTCAACACCGTGGCGTGGGCAGCCCGACCGACGACACCGCCTGGGACGTTCGGGTCGAGTGGGAGCGCGAACTGTCCGCCGGAGGATGGCTGGGCCTGACCTGGCCCACCCAGTACGGCGGACGCGGGCTGGGCCTGGCCGAAGAGATCATCTTCGAGTACGAGTACGCCCGCGCCGCTGCCCCGGCGCGGGTGAACACCCAGGCGCTCGAGCTGCTGGGACCAACCCTGCTGGCGTTCGGCACCGAAGAACAAAAGGCCCGGTTCCTGCCGAAGATCCTCAACGTCGAGGAAATGTGGGGACAGGGATTCAGCGAGCCCGGAGCCGGTTCGGATCTGGCGGGTGTGCGGACCAAGGCGGTCCTCGACGGCGACCGGTGGATCGTCAACGGCCAGAAGGTCTGGACCACGTTCGGCCACCACGCCGACTGGCTCTACGTGCTGTGCCGCACCGATCCCGATCCGGCTTCCCGGCACAAGGGCCTGACCCTGCTCTTGGTCGAGTCCGACCAGCCCGGCGTCGAGGTTCGCCCCATCGAGAACCTGGCCCGTTCCAGCGAGTTCAGCGAGTGCTTCTTCAACGATGCGCAGACCGCCGCCGACATGGCCGTGGGCGGGGTGGGCAACGGATGGAAGGTCGTCATGACGACCTTGGGCATGGAGCGCGGCAGCGCCCTGATGCCGATGCAACTGTCCATGCAGCGCGAGGTATCCGAACTGATCGACACCGCCAAACGCAGTCACGCGACGGACGATCCGGGACTGCGCCAGCGTCTCGTCGAGGCATATATCGGGGTGAACCTCATGCGGTACACGAATCTGCGGGTGGTGGCCGACCTGCTCGATGAGACATCGGCCAACCCGGGCAGCGCCACGGCCGCGGCCTCCACCGTCAGCAAGCTTTTCAGTTCGGTGCACCACCAGCGCATGGGAGAGCTGGCGATGGATGTCCACGGCATGGCGGCGGTGTTCCGCGACGACGGTCGAGCCACTCAGGACGCGCGCAAGCTGTTCTTGCTCTCGCGCGCCGAAACCATCTATGGCGGAACCTCGGAGATCCAGCGAAACATCATCGCCGAGCGTCTCCTCGGCCTGCCGCGCTAGCGGCTAAATAGTATAAATATGTTACTGTTTAAGCTCCGGCGACGGCCGCCCAGCCTCCGCGCCTACTGCAGTCGGACACACGAATATCGGCGGGAAGACACATGAGTTTGATCACCACTGACGAGCAAGAAGCGCTGCGCGACGTCATGCGCGCGTTCTTGCGCAAGTACTCCACCGAAGCCGATGTTCGTACCCAGATGGACACCGACACCGGGTTCGATCTGGACGCGTGGCGGACAGCGGCCGAGCAGATCGGGCTGCAGAGCCTGGCGATACCCGAGGGCCTCGGGGGCGCCGGCTACGGTTTCGACGAGCTGGCGGTCGTCATGGAGGAAACCGGCCGCACCTTGTACACCGGGCCGGTACTGGCCAGCGCGGTCATCGCCACGCAGGCGTTGACGCTCGCCGGGGATCACGACGCCTGTGAGCGCTACCTGCCGTCCATGGCCGACGGCACCCTGGTGGCCACCGTCGCGGTCAGCGAAGGGGCCGCAGCGTGGACCGAGTCCGACATCCAGGTCGCCGGGCGGCTCAGTGGTCAGGAGTGGCTGCTGACCGGGACCAAGCAGTACGTACTGAACGGGGCTGAGGCCGGGCTCATCGTCGTCGCGGCTCGCACCGACCGGGGTATTTCCCTCTTCGCCGTCGAGCCGACCAACCCGGGGGTCTCGGTACAGCCGTTGCCGGTGATGGACCTGACCCGTCGGTTCGCCTCAGTGCAGTTGCAGGACACACCCGCAACCCTGATAGGCCTGGACGGCGGGGGCTGGGCCACACTGTCGCAGCTGTTCGACCGGGCTGTGGTGGCCCTGGCCTGCGAGCAGGTCGGCGGCGCGGCCGCGGTGATGGAATCGACCATCGACTATTTGAAGGTGCGTCAGCAGTTCGGTCGCGCGATCGGGTCATTTCAGGCGATCAAGCACCGGTGTGCCGACATGCTGGTCGAGCTTGAGTCGGCTCGCTCCGCAGCCGCCTACGCAAGCGCGGCGGTGGCCGGCGGTGCCGAGGACGCCTCGATCGCGGCGTCGATCGCCAAGGCGTACTGCTCAACCGCGTACTACCACATTGCGGCCGAAAGCATCCAGATGCACGGCGGCATCGGGTTCACCTGGGAGCACCCGGCCCACTTGTACTTCAAGCGGGCGAAATCCGCCGAGGTGCTGTTCGGATCGCCCGCTTGGCACCGGGAACGGATCGCGCAGCTGATCGGCATGGTCTAGGTAAAGTGCCTATCCTGCACGGTAATTCGAAATCAGCAGCTGGTCACCGAGACATGTTGTGCCACAGAGAAATATGTGATCGATGACGGCAGAGCCGACTGCAGGAGTGCTGGCCGGTGTCCGGGTGCTGGATTTCGGCAAGCACGTTGCCGGTCCGTGGTGCGGCGCCCTCCTCGCCGATCTGGGCGCCGAAGTCATACGTATCGAACGGCCCAGCGGCGGCGACGATCGCTACATTGCGCCCGTCGCCGAGGACGGCTCGGGCGCGATGTACATGGTCTGCAATCGAGGTAAGCGCTCGGTCACCCTGCAGGCGCACAATCCCGAGGCGGCCGAGATCGTCGACGCCCTGCTTGACACCGCGGACGTCGTCATCGCCAACCTGCCCGTGCAGACCCGCAAGCGGATGGGCATCGACTGGGACAGTCTGCACGCCCGAAACCCGGGCACGGTCCTGGTCACCGCCACCGCCTTCGGCGAAGAAGGGCCATACGCGGACCGAATCGGCTTCGACGGGACCATTCAGGCGATGAGCGGAGCGGTTGCTCTCTCGGGCCGGCCCGGGGAACCGACACGGTGCTGGGTGCCCTACGTGGACTTCTCCACCGGCAGCCTGCTGGCGATGGGCACGCTCGCCGCGCTCCTGGCGCGGCAGCAGACTGGGCAAGGCCAGCACGTCGAAGGCAGCTTGCTCAACACCGGCCTGATGATGGCCAACCGGGAACTCGCCGAAGCACAGGCGCTGGGCGTGCGTCGTCAGCCCACCGGCAACCGCGGCCAGACCTCGGGTCCGTTCGACATCTTCCCGACCACCGACGGGCACATCATGGCGTCGGTCGTCGGGGACCGGCAGTTCACCCGCTGGTGTGAACTGGTCGACCGACCAGACCTGCTGAGCGATCCGCGATTCGCCACCGACACCGACCGCGGCAACCACGGTGACGCACTGTCCGCGATCTTCGCGGACTGGTGTGCCCGTCAATCCACGGACGCGGCGATGGCCGCGTTGCAAGGCGCGGGTATCGCCGCCGGGCCGGTGCTGCGGCCCGAGCAGATACTCGACGACGCCCATGTGCGTGCCTCCGGTCACCTTGTCGACGTTCCATACCCCGGCATGGCGCGGCCGGCCGCCATCGCCGACTTTCCGATTGCGTTGTCCGGCAATCACGCTCACATCCAGGGCCCTGCGCCCAGTCTGGGAGCTGACACCGACGCCGTGCTGCGCGAACTCGGTTTCAGCGATGACCGCGTTGCCGAGTGGAGATCCCATGGTGTCATCTGAACTGCGTCGGGCGACTGCAAGACGATCGGCCAAACAAGTCCAATAAATGTACTATTAGCTGGCGAGAGCCAGTTGAGCACCTGAAGGGGTCGGCGCCATCACGATGCAGAGATCGAACACCGTGAAGGTGCCGAAGGCAAGCCAACTCGTGGCGGCCAACCTGCGCCGCCGCATCGTCACCGGCGAACTGAAGCCTGGCGAGTCGCTGCCCAACGAAGCCGTACTCATGCAGGAGTTCGGCGTATCGCGGCCGACGCTCCGCGAAGCCTTCCGCATCCTCGAATCCGAGGCGATCATCGTGGTCCTCCGGGGTGCCCACGGCGGGGGACAGGTCCTCGAGCCGGACGGATCGGTCGCGGCTCGGTACATCGGCATCCTGCTGCAGTATCAGGGCACGCCGCTCAGCGATGTCTATCGCGCACGGACCGAGATCGAAGTGTCGGCCGTCGGCATGATCGGGGCGGCTCGCGGCAAGTCAGCGCTGCGAAACCTCGAGGAACTGGTTCATCAGGGCGACGCGCTCGTCGACGATGAAGCGGCCTTCGCTGATTTCAGCGTGAAGTTTCACCTCGCCGTCATCCAGAACGCCGGCAGTGTGACACTCGCGGCCCTCGGCCAGATGCTGTTCCAGATCATCGAGGCGCACAACGCGATCTTCATCGCCTCCCACCCGCACGGTTTCGAGCAAGCCGCGAACAAGAAGGCCCAGCGCGCCTACGTACGGCTGATCAAACTTCTCGCCGACAAGGAAACCGAGGCAGCCCAACGGCACTGGCGCCGCCATCTCGAGGCGGTGGAGACCTTCATGGTCGGCGACTCCGACTCCACTCTTGTCGAGGTGCTCTCCTAGGCGGTACGACGGCCTATCCCTCTCCCGGAAGCTGGGCGTCGATACCGCGTAGCACGATATGCGCGAGTGGTTGAACATGTTCGCACGCATGTGTTTTCGCTGTGCGGCGCGCGGCCGGCGGCAGGTTCATCACGTGCATGAGCACCGCGCCGAACAGGCACTCCGCGACATCCAGTGCCGCCACCTCCGTGCCGATCTCGCCGCGTCGCAGGGCGCGCCGGAAGATGGTGGTCGATGTCTCGATGAGTGGCTGTGTCACTCGCTGCCGGATGTCGTCGAGGATGGCGGTTCCGGCGACCGCGTCAACCGTGATCCGCACCGCTGTCCAACCGGCGGGATCGAGGAAGTACTCGAAAAGGTCGGTGGCCCAGGCGATGACGTCGTCGTAGAGGCTCCCGGTATCGGGCCGGTCAGCCAGGTGTGCGGCCCCGGCCACGACGCTGTCGACCAACAACTGTTCCTTGGATGATCACCGCAGGTACAGCGAGGATTTCCCGACGCCTGCGGCCTGGGCGACGCCGCGCATCGAGAATCCCGACCATCCGTGCCGGGCGTACTCGTCGAGAGCGGCGGCCATGATGCGCGCGGTCGCCAGCGGGTCGCGCGGTCGCCCGCGCGTCTCTGTGCCTTGCATCCACAGTCCTCTCCTGGCCGGGTCAACTCTAACCACGACGCCGCTCCATCGGGTACTTACGGACCACTGGGGTCCGTTATAACGTATGGCCTGCGTCACACGACCGAATCGAGGAAAGACGATGCAATCTGCAGCGACCCTTCGTGCCCTGGCCCAGGTCGCCGCTTCGGTGCTGCCGCGGGTTCCGACGCGCGGGCCCTGGAAACCCTCCGACGTCACGGCCACCTGGCTCACCGAGCACCTGGCGAAGGGGGTGCGGGGTGGGGCCGCCCTCTCGGTGGCGCCGCTGGGCGGGACGACGGGCACGACGGATCGGCAGCGGATCGTGGTCGAGTGGAATGACGCCGCCAAAGAAGTCGGACTGCCGGCCAACCTGTTCATCAAGAGCTCACCCCTGACGGCGAAGAACCGGGTGATGGTGGGTGCTCTCGACATGGCCGTCAACGAGGTCCACTTCTACAACGACGCGGCCGCATCCCTCAAGGGCGTGGTGCCCAAAGCGTGGTTCGCCTATGCGGGTATCGGCGCCCGCTTCCTCATCGTGCTGGGGGACATCGTCGCCGACGGCGGCCGTCCCTATGCGCTGGCCGACCGCTGCGAAATCGACCACGCCCGCGGTCTGATCGACGCGTTCGCCGATCTGCATTCGCAGTTCTGGAACAGCCCGCGGTTCACCCGCGACCTGAGGTGGGCGCGGACCTGGAGCCGGCGTCCGGGCTATGCCGTGCTCAAGCAGTTCTACTCTCGCGGACGTGCCGGGGCCCTCAAACTGGGCCGCCCCGAGGTGACTCCGGCGGTGCGGGCGGTCTCAGCGGCGTTGGACGCGCACGCCGACGCGCACTACCGCGAGTTCGAGTCGGGGCCGCTGACCCTGCTGCACGGCGATTCGCACCTGGGCAACACGTTCTCGACCGGCGATGGCCGGTCCGGTCTGCTCGACTGGCAGGTCGTCTGGCAAGGTCCGGGGCTGCGCGAAGTGTCGTACTGGATGACCACCGGCCTGGAGCCCGACATGCGTCGGGCGCACGAATCCGAACTGCTCGAACGCTATCTCGAGGGCTTGCGCGCCGGTGGAGTCTCCGATGTGCCGAGCTACGACAACGCTTTTCAGCGCTACCGGCTGTTTTCCGCGGAAGCCTGGGACGCCACCGCGATGACCATCAACTGGCCTGGTCTGCAGGCCGAGGAGAACGCCGAGGCCTCGTGGCGCCGCGCCTGTGTGGCCGTCGAGGACCTCGACACGGCGGCGCTGCTCAACGGCCTGCGCTGACTCAGGTCGGCAAGGACCTGGCCAGGTCGGCCGCCGTCGCGATGAGCTGCGGGACCAGGGTTTTGAACATGTCGATGGCATCGTCGGTGTAATTGCCACGCACCGCGGTGGCATACGACTTCTCCAGGACGATGCCGAGTTTCCAGTTCGCCAAAACCAGGTAGTAGTCGATGTTCTCGGTCGAGAGCCCGCTGACCCGCTCGTAGTGCTCGAGTAGCTCGGACCGATCGGGCATCGCCCTGACGTCGAGGTAGAAGCCCTCCTGGCGGGGATGTTCGCCGTCCCACCCGAGCAGGGCCCAGCCCAGATCCAGCAGCGGATCGCCGACGGTCGTCATCTCCCAGTCGATGATCGCTGCCAGCCGGGCCGGGGAACCGTGGTGGTACATGACGTTGGCGAATTGATAGTCACCGTGCATGATGCCGGGGACGTAGTGGCCGGGTCGGTTCTGGCGCAACCAGTTTGCGGCCTCCTGTAGGCCGGGGAGCTCGCGGACACGGTAGTCGTCCAGGAACGACAGCCAGCGGTCCACCTGTCGTTCGTGGAAGCCGTCGGGGCGCCCGAACCCTTCCAGGCCGCGTGCGCGCCAGTCGACCCGGCCCAGCTTTGCCGCACCTTCGACCAGTTGAAAGGCCAGCCCGCGCCGCAGCGCTGGATCAGGTTCGTCGAAGGGTGGCGCCCAGCTTTTCGACGGGCTCCAGCCGTCGACGGTGTGCATCACGTAGAACGGCATACCGACCAGGTCGCCGGTGTCGTCGGCGGCGATGATCTCGGCGTGCGGCACGTCGGTACCGGCGAGCGCGCGGAGCAACCGAATCTCGCGTCGGAGTCCGTCGAGCCGAGCGGCGTTCGCGGTGCGCCCGGGCATCCGGAGCACCATGGTGTCCTCGCCTCGGGTGAGGAGGTAGAGCTGGTTCTGCGATCCGCCGGTGAGTGGTTGCACATCGACCGGTTCACCGTGTCCCGGTGCCTGCTGCGTGTCGAGCCAGCGCGCCAGCCGCTCGGGATCCGGGCCGGCCTCGGATTGGGTATCACTGCGGGTTGTCATGGGTGAGTTCCTCGGGTCGATGGTGAGACGCCGGCCGTCGGGCGAGCTCAGTAGAGGCCGCCGTCGACCCGGATGAGTGACGACGTGGTGTAGCTGGATGCCGGACTGGCCAAATACAGTGCCGTGGTGACGATTTCGGAGGGCTGGCCGGGGCGTCCCAACGCGCTGCGGCTGGATTCGCGATGCTCGGCCGGCCACGATTCGGCGATGTCGGTGAGGAAGGGCCCGGCGGAGATGGTGTTGACGCGAACGCTGGGCCCGTACTCGCGCGCGAACACCTCGGTCAAGGCGTTCAAGCCGGCTTTTGCGCCCGCGTAGGGCCCGAAGCCTGGCTGCGGCATCAATGCTCCCGACGACGACACGTTGATGATCGAACCGCCCGCACCGTCGGCCATCCGTTGTCCGACCAGTGCGCACAACCGGAAGGGTCCCTTGAAGTTGACGGCGACCACCTTGTCGAACAGTTCCTCGGAGGTCTCGGCCGACGACGGTGCCAGCGGCGACATTCCGGCGTTGTTCACCAGGATGTCCACGTGGCCGAACTCTTGGTACGCGGCCTGCACCAGATTGTCGATGTCGTCCCACTTGCCGACGTGGCATCCCACGGCCAGCGCGCGACGGCCCATCGCCTGCACTTCCCGGGCGACGCGCTGACAGGCCTCGGCCTTGCGGCTGGCGATGACGACGTCGGCGCCGGCCTCGGCGAATGCGAGCACCATCTCGCGGCCGAGTCCTCGGCTGCCGCCGGTGACCAGTGCGACCTTGCCGTCCAGTGCGAACAGATTCGTCATGACACACCGTGTTCGGCGAGGACGTCGGCGTAGCGTTCCCGGGCGGTGTCGCGGCGGGTCGGGATGTGTTCGGTGGGGAATATTCCGGGTGCCGGTCGATAGCCCTTGAGAATTCGCTTGGCGATCGTGGTCTTGTGGACTTCGGTCGGGCCGTCGGCCAGTGCCAGCGCCGGCGCCATCGCCCACCAATTGTGCAGGGGCGTTTCGGTACTGACACCCAGCGAGCCGTGGATCTGGATCGCCCGTCCGATGATGTCGTGCATGACCTTGGCCATCGCGACCTTGCACATCGCGATGTCGGTACGGGCAGCGCCGTGGGGTTCGTTGTCGATGACCCACGCAGTGTGCAGTACCAGCAGGCGGAACTGCTGCAGTTCGATCCATGAATCGGCGATGAACTGCTGCACCAGCTGTTTGTCGGCGAGCAGTTCGCCCTGGGTGCGCCGGGACAGGACCCGTTCGGCCATCATGTCGAACGCGCGCCGGCAGACGCCGACGGTACGCATCGCGTGGTGCACCCGGCCGCCACCGAGCCGGGCCTGGGCGACGGCGAAGCCTTCACCGACACCGCCCAGCATCGCGTCGGCGGGCAACCGCACGTCCCGGTATTCGATATAGGCGTGGGTGCCCTCGTCGAGTTCCTCCCGGTCGGGCATGACGCACACGTTTCGCAGGATGGTGATCCCCGGTGTCTCGGCGGGGACGACGAACATCGACATCTGCCGATACGGCGGTGCGCCGGGATCGGTGACGGCCATGACGATGAAGAACGAGGCGTAGCGGGCGTTCGACGAGAACCACTTCTGGCCGTCGATCACCCAGTCGTCACCGTCGCGCCGAGCGCTGCAGACGAACTCCTTGGGATCGGCACCCGCCTGAGGCTCGGTCATCGAGAAGCAGGAGACGATCTCGCCATCGAGGAGCGGTTGCAGGTATCGCGCTTTCTGTTCGGCTGTGCCGAACATGGCCAGAATCTCGGCGTTGCCGGTATCCGGGGCCGCTGTTCCGAATACCGTTGGTGCCCATTGTGATCGGCCAAGGATCTCGTTGAGGAGCGCAAGCTTGACCTGACCGTATCCGCCGCCACCCAGCTCGGGAGGGAGGTGACAGGCCCACAGGCCCTGCTCCTGGACCTTCTGCTGCAGTGGCCGCAGAATGGCCCGCGCGGCCTTGTTCTCCGTGTTGTACGGCTGACCGATGTGTGGAAACAGCAGGTCCAGCGGCTCGCATTCCTGCCGCACGAAGTCGTCGACCCAGTCCAGTTTGGACTGGAACTCAGGATCGGTTCGGAAGTCCCACATCGGTGATCCCGTCCTCCATCTCGCCCGTGCAAAATCAGAATGCTATTCTGGGAATGTAAATCTGACACTAGCGTGACGCTCGGCTGCTGCCAAGGGGTGGGGCGGAATGCGGTTCTTGGATAGGCTCGCTGTGATGACGGAGGTCCGGGACGGCGCACCAGGCGGCGGTGAACGTGCGCCGATGGTTCTCCGTGGTGGCACCCAACTGCGCCGGCAACCCTCACCGCAGCGCCAGGAACGCTACGACGAGGAAGTCCGTACCCTCATCGGTGCTGCGCAGGTCGTCATGCGCAGGCTCGGCACCACCGAGGCGCCGCGGGTCGCCGACATCGTCGTCGAGGCCGGGATGACCAATCAGGCGTTCTACCGGCACTTCCGAAGCCGCGATGACCTGATCGTGGCGACCTACGAATACGGATTGCATTTACTACACGGCTATCTCGTGCACCAGCTCTCCCGCCGACGGAGCCCCAAAGGCAAAGTGGAGGCCTGGATCACCGGTGTCCTGGCCCAGGTGGCCGACCCGGCGGTCGCTGCCACATCGCGGGCGATCCTGTGGAACGTCAACCAGATTCCGACCGGATCCAGTGAGGTTCAGGAGGTCGGGCTGCGCCGAGTCAGCGACTTGCTGATCGAACCGCTCGAACGGTCCGGCTCCAGCGATCCCGACTGGGACGCAGACGCGATCTCCTCGTTGGTCATGGCGCTGACCAATCGGTATGTCGCCGACGGTCGTCTGCCGAGCCCGGCCGAGATCGAGCGAACGCGGCGGTTCTGTCTGCGCGGGGTCGGGATCGCCCCCGGCCGCACGCCTTAGCCACCGGACCTGCTACGTCGCGATGGCGCGCAGACCGGCCGCGATGAACTCCGGTGTCGCCTCGGCCGCGCGCAGGGCGTCGTTGCCCGAATCCGCACCCTGGCGTGCGCGGTGCGTGATGCCCTCGGCGATGACGCCGAGTTTGAAATACGCCAGCGCCAGGTAGAAGTCCCAATGCGCCAGGTCACGCCCGGAAGCCGTGGCGTACATCTGCGCCAGCGTGTCGGGCGAGGGCAGGCGCGGGCTGGTCCATGCTGCCGTCATGCCGAGCACGAGGTCGAAGACGGGTTCGCGGTAGACACACATCAGCGCGACATCGGTGATCGGATCGCCCAACGTGGACATTTCCCAGTCCACCACCGCGCGAACGACATTGGGATCGTCACGATCGAGAATAGTGTTGTCGACCCGGAAATCGCCGTGCACGATCGATGCCGCCGATGTCTGCGGGATCGCGTCGGCCAGGGCCGAGTGCAGCCGTGCAACATCGGGAAGGTCGCGGGTCTTGACGCGATCCCACTGTCCGGCCCAGAGTTTCACCTGCCGAGCGACGAACCCGTCCGGGCGGCCGAAGCTCTCCAGCCCGATGGCCGGGTAGTCCACCGCGTGCAGGTCGGCCAGCACGCTGACCAGTGCGGCCGTATTGGCTTCGACCTCGGCGTCGCTGAACGCGGCCAGGTCATCCTGATCCCGGATCACGGTGCCGTCGACGTACTCGACGACCGTCATCGGCACCCCGACGGCGGTGCCGTCGGCGTCGAACGCAACGGTCTTGGCCACCGGAACCGCACTGCCCTGCAGTGCGCTGGTGACGGTGTACTCGCGCGCCATGTCATGCGCGGACGGGGTGAGCCCACCGGTGGGCGGTCGGCGGATCACCCAGGTGGTGGCATCGTCGTGGGCTTTGAACGTCAGGTTCGACCGGCCACCGCTGATCAACTCCACCCGCAGGTCGCCGCTGACCGGGACGCCGGCGCCGACCAGATAATCGCGCAGCGCCCTGCTGTCCATCCCCGGCAGCGTCACTTCGACTCCTGCGCATCGCGTTTGGCGGCGCCGACGACCCGCTTGGCGATGGCCCACCGGTGTACTTCGGAGGGGCCGTCATAGATACGGAACGGCCGTACCTCACGGGCGAGCCGGGCCAGGGGCAGGTCGTCGGAGACGCCGAGCCCGCCGCACATCTGGGCACTGCGGTCCACGATCCGGAAGATCGCCTCGGCGGCAAAGGTTTTTGCGATCGAGGTCGCGGTCGAGGCGTGGCCGCCCTGGTCGAGCTCCCAGCATGCCCTGGTCAACAGGGCCCGGGTCGCGGCGATGTCGATCTCGTTGTCGGCCACCATCTTCTGGATCATGCCGAGATCACCGAGTCGGGTGCCGAAGCCTTCGCGGCGGGCGACGTGCGCGACGGCGATATCGTGGCCGCGCCGGGCCGCGCCGAGCCAACGCATGACATGGGTCATCCGGGCGGGCCCGAGCCGCACCTGAGCGTATTTGAAGCCCTGGTCCACTTCGCCGAGCACCGCGGAGTCCGGGACGAACAGGTCCTCGAAGAACACCTCGCAGTGCCCGCCGATCATCGCCTTGTCCGAGGTGCCGATGTGCCGGCCGACGCGCAGGCCCGGGGCGTCGGCGGGGGACAGGAACATGGTGGCCCCGCCACGCTGACCCGGCTCGCCGGAGGTGCGGGCGAAGATGATGAAGAAGCCCGCGCCGTCGGCCCCGGTGATGAACCACTTGTGCCCGGAGATCCGCCAGCCGCCGTCGGCGCGCACCGCGCGCGTGGTCAGTGCCGACGGGTCTGATCCCGCGCCCGGTGACGGCTCGGTCATGGCGAAGGCGGACCGGACCTCGCCGCGGGCAAGGGGCTCGAGGTACCGCTGCTTCTGTTCCGGGTCGGCGATGTGGGCCAGCATGTGCACGTTGCCCTCGTCGGGGGCGGCGATGTTGAGCGCGGTCGGCCCGAACAGGGAGTAGCCGGCTGCCTCGAAGACCGGCGCTCGGTCGGACATGTTCAGACCGTGGCCGCCGTACTCGATGGGTGCGTGCGGCGCGAATACCCCGGCGTCCTTCGCCGCCTTTTGCAGGACGACTCGGACGTCGTCGCCGCCGGCCGCGGCGATGTCGCCGTTGTGCTCGTCCTCGATCGGGAGGACGACGTCGCGGGTGAACGCCTCGGTCTTCTCGACGAGAGCCAGAACCTCGGACGAGTACGACAGATCGATCGGCATCGGAACTCCTTGCCACATACCTCTACAGCCGGAACGAACGTTCGGCCACACTCCCTGAAACGCTGGCATATCCTCGGAACTGAATCAACCTGCGTTCAGGAATGCTGAACACTGAGTTTCGGAGGCGGTGCGGTGGCGGTACACGAGGCGATCCGCGCAGCGCGCGTCGGCGCCCGAGTGTCACTACGAACCTTGGCTCGCCGGCTCGGCGTCAGTCCCGCCACGATGAGTGCGATCGAGACGGGTAAGACGGGCGTGTCGGTGGACCGCGTGCAGGCGATCGCCGACGCCCTCGACGTCGACATCCGCACCTTGGTCGGGGGCAGCCGTCTGTCGGTCATCCGCGCCCAACGGCATCGCGCGTCGGTGTGGAACGACGGCGAGCTGGCGTGGCGGCATTTCCCGCCGCTGGTCCTGGACCCGGTGCTGCGCGCGGCCCTCGACTCGTTCGTGGCGACCGGATACCACGGCGCCACGATGCGCTCGCTGGCCCAGCGGGCCGGCACCAGCGTTCCCTCGGTCTATCACCGCTACCGCGACAAGCAGGATCTGTTGGTGCGCATCCTGGACATCACCATGGGGGAGCTGCATTGGCGGGTGCGTGCCGCACGCGACGAGGGGGCGACGAGTGTGGACCGGGTGGCGCTGATCGTCGAGGCGCTCGCGTTGTATCACACGCACCGGCGCGATCTGGCATTCATCGGTGCCAGCGAGATGCGCAGTCTGACCGGGGCCAACCGATACCGGATCGCCAAGTCCCGCAGCGATATCCAGCATCTTCTCGACCAGGAGATCGCGGCCGCGGTCAAGGATGGTCATGTCGCGACGGCGCACCCGCGTGACGCGGGACGCGCGATCGCCACCATGTGCACGTCGTTGGCCCAGTGGTTTCGCATCGACGGCCCGTCCTCACCCGAGCAGATCGCCAGGGAATACGCCGATTTCGCGCTCGGAATGCTTCGGCAGTCCTAACGCACCTGCGACTCGCCGGACCTCGTGATGCGGGTCTAGCCGGCCTCGTCGGTCAGCCGGACTGCAGTGAGCATGGTGATCAGCGGGGTGGAGGACACGACGTCGCGGTGTCCGGCCGAGATCGCATCGCGTACGGCGGTGCCGGAATTGTTGTCCAGCCGGGGATGGTCGCCGGTGGCGTGGACACGAAGCGGACTGGTCGCGAGGGCGATCGCGGCGAGCTCGTGTAGATCGGGCGAGTCGTCCTCGGACCAGGCGGTGAGTTGCAGAATGCCTTCGCGCACTTCACCTTCGGTTCCGTCGATGGTGATCAGCTTCCCGGCCAGGCGGTCGGCGGTGCCCGCACCACATCCCACGATCGACGGTCGGCCGAGTTCGCGGCTGACCACGGCGGCGTGGCTGGTGGCGCCGCCGATCTCGGTGACGATGCCGCGTGCGGCCAGCATGCCCTGCACGTCGTCGGGGCTCGTCGCGGTCCGGACCAGAATCACGTCCTCGTCGTCTTCCGCGGCATCGATCGCGTCGTCGACATCGGTGTAGGCCTTGCCGGACACCACCCCGGGGCAGGCCGGCAACCCCTTGGCCAGCAGCGGTGCGGCCAGCCTGGTTTCCGGCTGCAGTGACGGCAGCAGCAGGGTTTCGACGTGCGCGGGTGTCACACGGCGCAACGTCTCGGTGTCGTCGATGAGGCCCTCGCGTCGGAACTGCAACGCCAGCGTGACCGCGGCCTGCGCGGACCGCTTGGCGTTGCGGGTCTGCAGCAACCACAGCTTGCCCTGCTCGACGGTGTACTCGATGTCCTGGACATCGGCAGCGAGCTTCTCCAGCGTGTGAGCGGCGTCCATCAGCTCTCGGTAGACGGCAGGCTGTTCATCGCGAAGTGCCGCAACCGGTTCCACATCGAACGTGCCGGAGACGACGTCCTCGCCCTGGCCACCGGGAAGCCACTCGCCGAACGGTTCGTCGGTGCCGGTCATCGGATTGCGCGAAAACAGCACCCCGGTACCGGAATCGGTCGCCATGTTGCCGAACACCATGGCTTGCACGAGGACGGCGGTGCCACCGAGGTCGGACATACCGTGGTGGTCGCGGTAGGCGATCGCGCGCGGGGAATTCCAGGAGGTGAAGACCGCCTCGATCGCGCCGCGCAGCTGCTCGAAGGGGTCGTCCGGGACGACTCCGTTCTCGTCACCGAGCACGATGCGGCGGTACATGTGCCGGAACCGGTCGCGGGTGTCCCGGGCGAATTCGGGGGTGTGCAGCGCGGCCAGGTCTGCTTCGAGGCTGTCGTTGATCCCGAGGTCGAGAACCGTGTCGAGCATGCCGGGCATGGACTGCGCGGCTCCGCTGCGGACACTCACCAGCAGCGGCCGGGGACCCGCGCCGAACGTGCGGGCGGTCTCGGACTCCAGCCAGCGTAGCTTCGAAAGCACCTCGTCACGAATGTCGGCCACGGCGGCGTCGGGCTCGGCGAAGTACCGGGCGCACACCTTGGTGGTGATGCAGAACGCGGGCGGCACCGGCAGGCCGTGCCTGCGCATGGCGTCGATCCCGTAGCCCTTGTTCCCCAAGATCTCTCGCGGCGAGTTCGCGGTCCCGTCCAACAACACCACCGGCGGGTAGTCGAACGTCGAAACGTGCCCGGGTGTTGTCGCACGTGTCATTCGGCTTCCCTCCGACGCTGACCGGTGACCTGTATCTCAGCTAGACGGTATACCTGGTTGACTTGGGTCGGTGATCGGAAGGTGCAAATGCGCGCCTTGGTAACCCGTCCCAGCGGTCCGGTCGGCCGCGACGAGAGGAGACTCGCGATGAGTGAACTGACTGTGTTGCAAGCGGTTCGGTTGAAGGGGCGAGTGGGGCCGGCGGACCTGGCCGCAACACTCGGCGAGGATCCCGCGGAGCTGGCACCGACCATCGCGGCGCTGACCGAGGCCGGCTTACTCGTCGAGGGGAAGACGCTGCGGTTGACGGGAGACGGTCGCGCCAGGCTCGCCGAATTGCTCGATGAAGAGCGCAGTGGTGTCGATGCAGCGGAAATTGCTGCGACCTACGACGACTTCCGTACTGTGAACCCCGATTTCAAGGCCTTGGTCGCCGACTGGCAGCTCAAGGGCGGCGAGCCGAACAGCCACGACGATGCTGATTACGACGCGGCGGTGCTCGGGCGGCTGGATGCGGTCCACCGGCGGATCCTCCCGGTCGTCGCTGCCGCCGCCGCACAGTTGCCCCGCCTCGATGCCTATGCGGTCAAGTTGCAGGCCGCTCTCGACAGGGTCAAGGCCGGTGACGGGACATGGCTGACGCGGCCGCTCATCGACTCCTATCACACCGTGTGGTTCGAACTGCACGAAGAACTGATCCTGGCGGCCGGCCTCACCCGCGAAGGCGAGACCAAAGCCGGTCACGCCAGCTGACGCTCATCGAGGTGTCCTGCCTCTCAAAATCTGCATACAGACTGGATGTGGGTTCACCTACAGACTGTATGGAAATATACTGAGCCGATGCCTAGGGGTCAACAGTCGGCGTCACCGGCCAAGACGGCTCGCGCGGTGCAGGCCGAAGCCACCCGGGCGGCCCTGATCGCGGCGGCGCGGCGCTTGTTCGTCGAGAAGGGTTACTTCGACACCGGCACGGAGGAAATCGTCGCCGCATCCGGTGTAGGTACCCGCGGCGCGCTCTATCACCACTTCGAAGACAAGCGGGCACTCTTTCAGGCGGTGTTCGAACAGGTTGAGGTCGATCTACTGGCCGCCGCTGGTGGCGCAGAGCAGGCTGGCGATGCGCTGGACCGGCTGCGCGCTGGTCTGCTGAGTTTCCTCGACGCCTCACTTACCCCGGAAGTCCAGCGGATTCTCCTGATCGAGGGGCCTGCGGTGCTGGGCTGGCAGACCTGGCGGCAGTTGGAGGGACGCTATGGCGTCGGAGCGATCCACGGGCTGCTGGAACGGGCTGTGCTCGAGGGCGCACTGCCGCCTCAACCGCTGATCGTCCTCGCCCATGTGCTGCTTGCCGCGGTGGACGAAGCCGCCCTCGTCATTGCCAACTCGCCCGAGCCCGCACTGGCCCGGGAGCACGGGGTGGCGGCGATCAGTCAGCTGCTCGCCGGCCTCGGCTCCCGGTGACTGACGGCCCTCCCACGGCTCTGCGCCGGCATCGACGAGCCGGTGCCTGGTTGACATCACCTCGCGGGTATCTACATACTCCCTGTATGTGAACTGCATTCGATGAGTATGCAGTCGTGACATTCAAGATCCGGAGAACACGGTGCGAGCCTTCGAACCATCGGATCTTCATGAAGGAGAAGCGCCTTGACGGATCACCAGATTCGAGTGGACGGGCTCGACATCGCCTATGCGGACACCGGCTCCGGGCCTGTCGTTCTGTTCGTGCACGGCGTGTACGTAACCGGCGCGCTGTGGAACGACGCGGTTCGCGAGCTGGGCGACGGGTTCCGGTGTGTGGTGCCGACGTGGCCGCTGGGCGCGCACAGCACCGAAACCGACGGCGCCGACCTGGGTGCGGAAGCGGCTGCCCGACGCATCGTGCACTTCATGGAGGCACTCGATCTGGCCGATGTCGCGGTGGTGGCCAATGACACCGGCGGTGGTCTGGTGCTTGCGGCCTTGGGTGATACCTCTCTGGACACCTCACGCATCGGCAGGCTGGTATTGACCAATTGCGATAGCTACGAGCACTTTCCGCCCGGCTCGTTCGCCCAGATCGTCAAGTTGTGCCGGGTCAGCTCCGCGGTGGGCGGCGGCGTTCTGCGGCTGTTGGCCACCGGCCCCGGACAGAGCTTCTTCCTCAAGGCGGTGTGTAAGCATCCGCCCGCCGCGGATCGCCAGCGGGAGATCTTCGGTGCCTTCGCCACCAGCGGGGCGGCGCGCCGCGACGCGGTGGCGGTGACGGCCTCACTGGATCCGGCCCTGACGCTGCGCGCGAGCGCAGCGATCGAGGCGTTCGACAAGCCCGTGACCCTGGTGTGGGGAACCGACGACAAGCTGTTTCCCCTCGAGCATGCACGCCGGCTTCACGACGCGTTCCCTCACTCTGAGCTCATCGAGATCGACGGCAGCTCAACCTTTGTCATGATCGATGCGCCGAAGCGGCTGGCCGCGGCGATCCGGGGGGATGACCGGCCAGGCGCCGTCTGACAAGACCGCCGATTCCCGTCAAACCGCAAGAACCGTCGTCTGGCGCATGACGGTCAGTGCGCCGTCCAGCCTCCGTCGACGGTGAGTACCTGGCCGGTCATGTACGTCGAGGCACCGGAAGCCAGAAACAGCAGGGCGCCGTCGAGTTCGCCGGGCTCACCCATCCGCCGCATCGGGCAGCCGGTGCGCAAATAGCGTTGGCTGGCTTCATCTTCGGCCATGGCGGCCGAGCTCTCGCTGGGAAAGAACCCGGGCGCCAAGGCGTTCACCCGCACGCCATGGCGTGCCCACTGACACGCGAGATCCCGGGTCAGACCGATCAGTGCGCTTTTGGACGAGCTGTACGACGCATCCGGTATGGGCCAGGCAGCGACCAGGCCGAGGATCGACGAAATGTTGATGATCGAACCCTTGCCCGCGGCGATCATCGGCACGGCCGCCAACCGGGCAAGGTGAAAGGCGCCGGTGAGATTGACGTCCAGGGTGCGCCGGAAGGCATCGATCGGTTCGTCGACTGCCGGTGCGGGAGAACCGAATCCGGCGTTGTTCACCACGATGTCGAGACGCCCGAAGCGCTCCACGGTGCGGGGAACGATCTGCTCGACCTCGGCGTCGTTCGCCAGATCAGCCGTGACCGGCAGGACCCGATCGAGTTCGTCGGCCAGCGAGGCAAGCCGGTCCGATCGCCGCGCGACGGCCACCACCGAAGCGCCGGCACCGTGCAGGACCCGCACGAACCGGTCTCCCAGCCCGCTGGACGCTCCCGTGACAATGGCAACTTGGCCGCTGAGATCGAAGAGCTGTGCGGGAGTCTGCAGTGCGGTAGTCAAACTGATTCACCTTCTTCTTATGTAACCTAGTGAACTATAGACGTGGCGCGGTACGCCGCGGACACACATCCCGTCGGTATCCGATCGCGAAGGAACACCAACGACATGGATCTCGGTTTGGCCGGTGCGGCCGTATGCGTTCAGGGCGGCAGCAAGGGCATGGGGCGGGCAGCGGCGGAATGTTTCGCCGCCGAGGGTGCCCGGGTGGCGGTCATGGCGCGGGGTCGCGAGGCGCTCGACGACACGGTGTCGCGGTTGCTTGAACTCGGCAGCCCCGACGCGGTGGGAATCAGTGTGGATGTAGCCGAAGCGTCCAGTATCACCAGTGGCTTCGCCGAACTCGCAGAGCGCTGGGGTGCGCTGAACTCACTGGTCTGCGCGGTGGGCCCCGATGTTTCCCAACTGCCATGGGACCAGGTGTCCGATGAACAGTTCCTTCACGCGTTCACCGTCGGCGCGTTGAGTGCCGTGCGGTGCGCGCGGGCCGCCCTTCCCCTGCTCAGAGCGGCCGAATGGGCTCGGATCGTCAACCTGGCGGCGATGTCGGCGCGCAGTCAAGGCTTCGGGCTCATCGAATACACCGCAGCGAAAGCGGCGCTGACCAGCATCACCAAGAATCTGTCGCTGGAGCTGGCGCAGGAGGGGATCCTGGCCAACACCGTTTCCCCTGGCACCTACATCTCCGACCAGATGGTTCGGCACATCGCGACCCTGCCCGCCGATGCCGGGGTCAGCGCGGACGATCCCGTATCGGTAATGCGATACACCTCGGAGTTCTTCGGCGTCCGGGCCGATCTGGGCCGAGCCGGCATCCCGTCCGATATTGCTCCGGTGATCTGCTTCCTGGCCTCGGCCGGCAACACCTACACGACCGGAGCGAATGTGAACGTCGACGGCGGTTCCAACTTCTACGCCTGATCACCGACGACATCGTCCGAACAGAGGACCAAGACTATTTGTCGCTGATGAACGGCGCCTTGTGGAGATAGGTCGTCGACGTGGCCTGGGCCAGAATGAATGCCGCCGCGTTGGCCCGCGACAGCCGCAGACTGCCCTTCTGGCCGACGTTGCGGACGTTGATCTGTGCCGTGCGCGGCCCGTTCGACAGGAACGGCAGCCGAACAATGGTCCAGTCCAGCCCGGATTCCCGAATGATCTGCCCGGTCGAGACCAGCGCGGTGTAGGCGTGGCGCTGAAGCACGCTGATCAGCTTGACCAGCGACCGGACCTTCCAGTCGCTGCCGTCTGCCGGGTCGGTGATACTCGGTGTTCCGGTGGCCACGAGCCGGCGCACCCCGTTCTTGTCCATGGCCGCGACGATGTTCTGAAATCCGGTCGGCAGCCGTCCGGCGTCGGCGGCGTTGGTGCCCGGGCCGAGGACGCTGATCACGGCGTCACTGCCGGCGACCGCGGTCGATATCTTCTCGGCTTCGTCGAGTTGGCCTCCGATGACCGAAAGCCGTTCATGCTGGGGAAGTTTCGACGGTGTCCGGGCAAATGCGACAACGTCGTGGCCGTCGGCCAGCGCCTGATGGATCAGGAGTACGCCCGTGGGGCCGGTGCCGCCAAAGATCGTGATACGCAACAATTGTCCTTACAGCCCGGGTGGCTTGCTGTTGTACCGCGGCAAATGCTGTCCGCCGTCCACATGGATGGTTTCGCCGGTGACGTACCGGCTGTCGTCGCTGGCCAAAAACACCGCGACCGGCGCGATGTCGGTCTCGGGGTCACCCACCCGGCCCAGCGGATTGGCCGCCGCGGAGGCCTCCGCGAAACCCGGAATCGCCTGCGACAGTTGGTCGAAGACCGTGCCCTTGGCTGCCGGGGCGATGGCGTTGACCAACACGTTGTAGCGTCCCCACTCGGCGGCTGCCGACCGGGTAAGCCCGCGGATGGCATCCTTGGTCAGGTTGTAGTCGACGTGCAGCCAGGCTGCCGCCTCGGCGTCGATCGAGTAGAAGTTGATCACCCGTCCACCGCCCTGAGCCCGGAAGTGGGGGAGGGCGGCGCGCATCGACCACCATGTCGCCCACAGCCCGCTGCGCAGCAGTCCGTCCAGGTCGTCGTCGCTCTTGTCCTCCAGCGGAACGTTGGGCGACAAGGCGATTGCATTGTTCACCAGCACGTCGAGATGCCCGAAGGTATCTACCGCGGCGGCGATCGCCGCTTCGATCTGTACTTTGTCGCCGACATCGGTCCTGACGAAAAGTGCCCGTCCGCCGGTCCCTTCGATATCCTCGGCGACCTGCTTTCCCGCCGCGTCGTCGAGCTCGGCGACGACGACGGCCGCGCCCTCGGCGGCGAAGCGGCGGGCGATGCCCCGGCCGATGCCCTGCCCGGATCCGGTGACCACCGCGACCTTGCCATCGAGACGGCCCACTATCCTGCCTCTCCGATCGGCGCCTCGGTGTCCACGAAGCGGTTACGCAGCGACCCTAGTCCTTCGACCTCGAGTTCGACCGTCTGGCCCATCTCGGGGAACTTACCCAACTCCAGGCCGCAGCCGCCGCCGACAGTTCCCACGCCGATCACATCGCCGGCGCGCAGCATCTCGTCGCGGCTGATGTGGCTGATGATCTCGGCGACCGAATAGTGCGATGTGTCGGTGGTGCCGCGGCTCCACTCCACGCCGTCGACGCGGGCGATCATCGCGTTGGCCGAGCTGGGGTCGAAGTCCTCCGGGGTCACGAGGTACGGCCCCAGCACGTTGCTGCCGTCGCAGTCCTTGCCCTTCGCCGGACCGAGGAAGGTCTTCATCTCGGCGAGTTGGAGGTCGCGGCAGGACACGTCGTTGAACACCGTGTACCCGGCGATGTGCCGGTCCGCATCGGTCACCGGGATATTGCGACCGGGCGCGCCGATCACCACCGCGAACTCCAGTTCATAGTCCATCCGGGTCTCGCCTGCCGGGCGCCGCACCGGAACACCGGTCCCGACCACGCTGTGCGGGTTGCCCTTGTAGTAAGTCGGATGCCGGTACCACTGTTGGGGCACTCCGCGGGGGCCGGAGCAGTTTGCGATGTGTTTCTCGAAGGCTGAGCAGTCCCGGAGCGACGATGGGCGTGCCAACGGCGCCAGCAGCTGGATCTCGTCGACGCGGTAGGTCAGCCGCTGGCCCATGATGTTGCGGTCGAGCTTCGCCAGATCGCTTTGGGCACTGCGGATCTCGTCGAGCACGTGGGCACGCACCTGGCCGTTGCCGAGGAATGCCACCATGTCCGGCGGAACCACCGCGGCGGCCATGGGCCCGACGCGTTCCGGCGACATCCGGTCGGCGATCAGCTGTGCATACGCGGCGTTGAGGTCGATGAGTGCGTCGGGGCCTTCGATGCTGTCGGCGAGCAGTCCGAGGCGGGTGATCGGACCAACGGGTCCCGGGACACTGAAGGTGGCCAGTTTCACGGGCGGTCCCAAACCAGCGGCAGGGACGAGATGCCCGCCACCGAACTGGCGTGCCGGGCGACGGTGACGCCGTCCTTGATGCGGTACTCCGGGATGCGCCGGTGCCAGTGCTCGTAGGCGATGGCGAGTTCGATGCGGGCCAGGTGCGAACCGGCGCACCGGTGCGGTCCGACGCCGAACGCGATGTGCCGGCTACGTCCGCGGTCGAAGCGGATCTCGTCGGGATCGTCGAACATATCCGGATCACGCCCTGCCACAACGGTGTTGAGCAGGACACGATCGCCCTTGCGGATCAGCTGGCCGCCGATCTCCACGTCCTCGGTGGCGGTGCGACCGGCGAGGATGAGCGATTCGACGCGCAGCATCTCCTCCACGGCCAGCGGGATGATCTCCGGGTCGGTCAGTTGACTCCGCAGGTCCGGGCGCTGCGCGAAGTTCAGGAAGTGCAGGCCCAGCGAGCTGGCGACCGTGTCCAGGCCCGCCAGGAACAGCAGGTAGGTCATGTCCAGGACCTCTTCGTCGGTGAGCTTGTCACCGTCGACCTCCGCACCGTGCAGGGTGCTGATGATGTCCTCGCCGGGTTGCTGCTTGCGAGCCTCGAGTAGCTCGACCAGGTACTCGTTGAGTTCCTGGCCGGCCTGTGCCCGGATCACTCCGTCCGGGTCGTCGTGGTGACCGTGCAGCAGGATGTTCTTCCAATTGTGGAAGCGAGGTGCCTGATCCAGCGGCAACCCCATCATCTCGGTGAAGATGACCGTCGGCAGTTGCTCGGCGAAGTCAGCGACGAAGTCACACTCGCCGTCCTCGACGAACCCGTCGATCAAGGTGTCGGCGACGTCTCGGATGCGCCCCTCGATGGCCTTCATCCGCCTGGGGGAGAACACCGGCATCAGCAGCGTCCGATATCGCGATTGGACCGGTGGATCGACCTCCATCGGCAGCAGCGGGCGCTTCTGACCGAGGCCGGCCGGAATGTTCACCGACGGTGCGGTGGTGAACAACTCGTAGTGCTGCATTGCGTAATGCACTGTCTCGTAACTGGACAACGTCCAGAAGCCGCCGTGCTTGTCGCTGTGGGCCACCGGGCACCGGGCCCGCATCTGCTCGTACACCGCCTCGAAACACCCGCCGAGTCGCGGGTCGTGGTGGTCGAACTGGTTGACCAGCTCCTCGACAATCGGCCGGTCGCCGGCGTTTACCTCGCGAGCATCCTCGTCGACTTGCTGGGTCATGCTCTCCCTCTCGGACCGAATGACAGGCAATGAGACACTTTAGACATAGTTTGTCTATAGTGATGCTTATCGCGGCGCCAGTCAACAGGCCGGGAGGACAAGCTCGGCGTGGCTCGACCTCGGCTAGGCTGATTTCTAGGTCAATGTGACAAATGGGCATATATTGTTCAAATTGACCGATGACCTGGGAGGCACCATGGCGGCCAACAGCGACACCTTGTCGCGCATCCTGGACGGCACGCTGCTGACGCTGGCGCGCCGAGGGGTGCGCAAACTGTCCATGAGTGACGTCGGAAACCAGGCCGGCATCTCCCGGGGAACGTTGTACCGGTACTTCAAGAGCAAAGAAGAACTGCTCGACGCGATTGCGGTGCACGTCGAGAAGGGCCTGCTCGACGAACTGGTGCAGGCCGTGGAACGTCGCCCCGAAGTCGACGTTCGTGTGCAGGTCGTCGTCGAGGCGATGGTGTACTTCAGCAAGACACACCCTGAGGCGATCCAGGTCATTGCTGTCGAGCCGGGCTTCGGCATCGGCTTCATCCGCCAGGTGTTCCCAGAATTCGTCGCCGTCGCAGAGCGATTGCTGACGCCGGCGCTTGAGCTCACGGCCACCGTGAAATCCGGTGCGATGAGCAGCGCCGAGTTGTCCGAGTTGATCCTGAGGGTCGCGGCGTCGACGTTCTTCATCCCGGCTGACGACATCGACGAAATCCCGCGCGCGATCGCTGCGTTGCCGTGCCTGCAACAAACCCGCCTCGCCGGCTGACGGTCCGCCTTCCCGCGAGCGCGCGGGTTCGCGCTCGACGCTAACCCGCCGGCCAGTTCACGCTCTTGGTCTCGAAGTACTCGGCATAGCCGGCCTCGCCCCACTCACGGCCGATACCGCTGTGCTTGTAACCGCCGAACGGGCTGTGCGGATTGGGGCCGCCGCCCACACCGTTGATGTGCACCATCCCGGTGCGCAGCCGGGCCGCGATGTCGTATCCGTGCGACGGATCGCCGGCCCACACGGAACCCGACAGGCCGTAGGGCGAGTCGTTGGCGATGGCGACGGCCTCGTCGTCGGTGCCGTAGTCGATCACGACACCGACCGGGCCAAAGATCTCCTCGCGGGCCACGCGCATCGCGTTGTCGGCGCCGACGAAAAGTGCCGGGTCCACGTAGTAGCCGCGTGGTTGACCCTTGGTGGGGCCTCCGCCGAACGCCAGCTTCGCGCCCTCGGACTGACCGAGCTCGACATAGGACAGGACGCGATCCCGCTGACGTGCGCTGATCAGCGGTCCCATCTCGGTGGCCTCATCGGTCGGATCGCCGACCACGATGGACTCCAGCCGGGCCAGTATCCGCTCGACGAGGTCGTCGTGGATGTCGCGGTGCGCCAGGATCCGGGTGAACGCCGCACAGCCCTGCCCGGAGTGCCGGGTGAAGTTGAGCACCGCGTGCGCGGCGGCGGCGTCGAGGTCCGCGTCCTCGGTGATGATGTTCACCGACTTGCCGCCGAGCTCGAGCACCACCTTCTTCACCGTGGAAGCCGCCTGCGCCAGAATCTGTTTCCCGACCACATCCGAGCCGGTGAACGACACCATGTCCACCCTGGGGTCGGTGGTCAGCAGGTTGGACACATCGATGTCGCCGGTCACGATGTTCAGCACGCCGGCGGGCAGACCGGCCTCCAGCGCCGCTTCGCCGAGGATGAGCGCCGACAACGGCGTCAACGGCGATGGCCGCAGCACGACGGTGCACCCGGCGGCCAGGGCCGGCCCGACCTTGAACAGGTTGAGCAAGGTCGGGTAGTTGAACGCGGTGATGGCCGAGACCACACCGGCCGGTTCGCGCAGCACCACGCCCTGCCCGATGCCCAGCCCGAAGGTCGGCGCCTGCGGCTGCCTGGTGGGGAAGGTCGGCATCACCCGGTCGACCAGGTCGCGCAGGTGCACCAGGGGCACCCCGACCTGACCGGTTCGGGCGAGCTGCACTGTGGCGCCGGCCTCGGCAACCGCGAGGTCGATGAGCTGGTCGGATCGGGCGGCCACCGCTTCGACGAACGCGGCCATCAGTGCGCGTCGCTCGGCGTCCGGCAGTCGGGGCCAGGGTCCCTCGTCGAAGGCCCGGCGCGCTGCCGAAATGGCGTGAAGTGCATCGGCTGTCGACGCCTGCTCGGTGTGAGCGAAAACCTCTTCGGTGGCCGGATTTTCCACGGCGAGCACCGTGCCGTGGCCGCCCTGGTGCCACTCGCCGTCGATGAACAGATCGGTGCGCATGCCGGTTCCTCCGGGTGTCGAAAATAGTGCAATTGAGACAGAATCTGTCTAGTCTGAGCACATCGTATAGGTTCTCGATGAGGAGTTGAACTATGTCAGGACGCTTGGCCGGCAAGGTGGCACTCGTTACCGGCGCCGCACGCGGCCAGGGCCGTAGTCACGCCGTGCATCTGGCGCGCGAGGGTGCCGACGTGGTGGTGGTGGATCTGTGCGCTGACATCCCCACCACCCGGTACCCGCTGGCTACCGTCGAAGACCTGGATCAGACGGCACGGCAGGTGGAGAAGCTGGAGCGCCGCGCGGTGATCCTGCGCGGTGACGTGCGCGATCGGCAAGCCCTGGAACAGGCTGTCGGACTGGCAGTGTCAGAACTCGGCGGCCTCGACGTCGTGGTGGCCAATGCGGGTATCGCACCATTGGGCGCGGACGGCACCGCCCAGACGTTCGTCGACAGCTTCGATGTCGACTTCGTCGGTGTCGTCAACACCTTCAGCGCTGCGATACCGCACCTGTCCGAGGGTGCATCGCTGATCGCGACCGGCTCGGTCGCGGCGATCCGGGGTGCGGTGGACAACCCCGCGTCCGGACCGGGCGGCGCGGGTTATGCCCTCGCCAAGACCATGATCGTGCAGTACACCAAAGCGCTCGCGAAACAGCTTGCACCACAGAAGATCCGCGTCAATGCGGTACACCCCACCAACTGCAACACCGACATGTTGCACAACGATGGGATGTACCGGCTGTTCCGCCCCGATCTGGAGCATCCCGCTACCGACGACGTGATGGACGCATTCGGGACCATCCAGGCCATGCCCATTCCCTATGTCGACCCCGCCGATGTGTCCCACGCGGTGGTCTACCTGGCCTCCGACGAGTCCCGGTATGTCACCGGGCTGCAGCTGACGGTCGACGCCGGCGCCGCCTTGTAGGGCGCGTCCGCGCATTCTTCGGTGAAACCCGTACGTTGTGGAGCTGAGCTGCCTACCCTCGATCTCATCGCGCCATCGACCGAGATGAGGACGCATGACCACCGTGCATCCAACCGAACTCGACCCCAACGGCATTCCCGTAGTCGACCTCTCGTCGATTCCGATAGCCACGGACCGCGGCGCCGGCTGGGCCGCTCTGCGGGACATCGGTCCCGTGGTGATGATGAACGACTGGTACTACCTCACTCGACGGGATGACGTGCTGCAGGCACTCCGCACGCCGGAGATCTATTCCTCGCGCGCGGTGTCCGAGCTGCTCGGCAGCCCGTTGCCACTGGTGCCGTTGGGGTTCGATCCGCCTGAGCACACCCACTACCGCAAGATCTTGCAGCCCTACTTCAGTCCGCACACCCTCGGTGCGATGATGCCGTCACTGCAGGCACAGGCCGTCGGAATGATCGACGACATCGCCGCGAGAGGTTCGTCCGAGGTGGTCAGCGATCTCGCCATCCCGTATCCCTCGCAGGTCTTCCTCACGCTCTACGGCTTGCCGTTGGAGGACCGCGACCGGCTGATCGTGTGGAAGGACGCGGTCATCGCGTTGGCGGACAGCGCCAACCCCGACGATATCGACTCCACGCCGGCTCTGGAGCTGGCCGGCTACCTGAGTGAGGCGATCCGCGAGCGGCGGCAGAACCCCGGCAACGACGTTCTGTCGCAAGTCTTGTCGGGTGACGAACCGTTGGACGACACGGAGGCGATCGGGCTCAGTTTTCTGTTCGTACTGGCCGGACTGGACACCGTCACCGCAAGCATCGGATTCGCGCTTCTCGAGCTCGCGCGCAATCCCGAGATTCGCAGGCAGCTGCGCAACGACCCGGAGCAGGTGAGCGTCTTCGTCGAAGAGGTCGTCCGCCTGGAACCCGCGGCCCCGTTCCTGGCACGGGTGACAACCGAGCCGGTGACGATCGACGACATCACGTTGCCCGCGCGAACGCCGGTCCGGCTGTGCAATGGTGCGATCAACCGGGATGACAGCGACCCGGTGGCCGTGAACGGGATCGTCATGGACGGGAAGGTGCACCGGCATTGGGGCTTCGGTGGAGGACCGCACCGCTGCCTCGGATCCCATCTCGCACGCATCGAGTTGACGCTGGTTGTCAAAGAATGGTTGCGTCGAGTTCCCGACTTCGAGGTTGAGCCGGGCTTCGTCCCGGAGATCGCCTGGCCTGCCAACACATTCGCTCTTCAACGGCTGCCCTTGGTGTGGGACATCCGCTGAGGTCTGGACTAGCCGCCTGACGCACCCGACCGTCGCGGTGACGGTGGGTTCGTCATGAACCGGACGGGTAGCGCGCCAGCGCGGCTTCGGCTTGTGCGAGCTTCTCCCGGAGCTGGGCCAATTCGAGATCGCCCGCACCGCGGGCGGTCAGCTCGGCGATCTCCCGCCGGGTGTCACGCACCAACTCGCGCACCCGGGCATTGGCCTCCAGCGTGGTGAGCAGATCGTTTTCCTCGGCGACGGGGTCATGTTCGATGACCCCGTCGTCGGGTGTTTGCGCAGCGGACACGATTACGCCGGCTTGAGGTGGAACAGCTCGCGGGCGTTGAGCTCCGCGATGGCATGCACCTCGTTGTCCGGAACGTCACGGACCGAATCGGCCAGGATCTTACGGCTGTTGGGCCACATCGAGTCCGAGTGCGGGAAGTCGCACTCCCACAGGATGCGGTCCAACCCGATGTCATGGCGCAGCCCGATGCCGGTCGTATCAACGATGAAGCAGCCCCAGATGTTGCGGCGGAACAGTTCCGACGGCCGCACTTCCTGGTTGATGTCCTGCCAGAACCGCTGCCGTTCCCACGTCATGTCGGCGCGCTCCAGCATCCACGGCATCCAGCCGATGCCGCCCTCGGCCAGCACGATCTTCAGGTTCGGGTGGTTGTGGAACACCGGGGAGAAGCAGAGGTTGATCATCGACTGCATCGAGTTGAGGCCCATCAGCGCGATGAACGTCGCCTCGGGCGCATCCGGCGCAGTGAACGGACGGGTGCCCGAGGTGCCGAAGTGCATCATCAGCGGGATGTCGATTTCCTCGGCGGCGCTGAAGAACGGATCCCAGTAGTCGGTGTGGAACGACGGCAAGCCCAACGGAGTCGGGCTCTCGATGAAGCTGACGCCCTTGGCGCCTTTTGCTGCGGTGCGGTGCAGCTCGGCCACGCACAAGTCGACATCCCACACCGGCATGATGACGATGGGCGGCAACCGATCCGGGTCGGCCGCAGACCATTCGTCGATGTGAAAGTCGTTGTAGGCCTGAACGCAGCGCAATGCCAGGTCGCGGTCGTCGCCCTCGAGGAACAGCGTGCCGGCGAACCTCGGAAACGACGGGAAGGCCATACCGGTGTGCACACCGTCGAGGTCCATGTCGAGCAGGCGGGCGCTCGAGTCGTAACACCCCGGCATCATCTGGTCGAAACGCACCGGATCCCAACCCCATTCGCGCGGATCCTTGCCGGCGACGGCATTGAGCCCGATGTTGGGATAGACGGTCCCCTGATAGGTCCAGACCTGGCGGCCGTCTTCCCGTTCGATGATCCGGGGACCCATCTCGTGGTCGGCACTGGGAAGCCGGTCGAGCCAGACCCGGGGATGCTCGATCAAGTGGTCGTCGACCGAGACCAGTTTCATGTAGTCCTGCAAGGGCATTTTAGCCTCCTAATTGATTGTCACGCGCGAGAATTGAGGCCGAGCGCTTCGCTGACGTCGCGACCGGGATCGCCGTCGGCCAGATACGAGTAGTCTCCGGACTTTTGACGCTCCACAAGCGCGGAATACAGCTTGCGATAGCGCAACCCGGCCTTGTCGAAGCGCGAACTGAGGTCGCGGTCGTCGCCGGCGTCCAGGTAGTTGGCGTTCTGTTTGCGCACCGCCCAGTTGTCCTGCCTGCCGACGATATGAGACGTGTGGGAGAACAGCTGCCGAGCGATCGAGGGCAGGTACATCGGGTTGTAGGTCACCGGGGTCCGGGTCCGGGTGGCGGTTTCGGGATTACACGGGTGCAGCATCCGCATCGACATTCCAGGGTTGAAATCGCCGTGCAGCACACAGAGCCCGCTGCGCACGTGGGTCACGGTGACCACGCGGATGTTCTGCGTGGTAGCGCCCTTCGCCATGGCCTTCTGTGCGTCCGGGATGGGCCGACCATGTGCGGTGCGGATCATCGTGACCACCTCCGAGGTGGACTCCACCTCCACGACGTCGTCCTCGGACAGTGAGTCGCCGGTGAGCTTGGAGTGCAGGAAGTCCGCGTGCGTCAGATCCAGCAGATTCTCGGCAACCAGCTCGTAGGTGCAGTCGAACACCACGGTCTTCTGGAAGCGCTTCGGCATCCCCTCGATCGGCAGATGGGGGACCTGCGGGATGAGGTCGATCGATGCATTGCGGGGGTCGCCGTACCAGACCCAGGTATAGCCGTACCGTTCGTGGGTGATGTAATCGCCACTCCCGCCGGTTAATTCACCCTGACGTCGGAACTGTGACGGGGTGTCAGGCATGTCTTCGGTAGCGCGCACCCGGGCACCGTCGCGCCAGAAAATGACGGGGGCGCCGTGTATCGCGCGTCGCAGCGGCCGTCGTCCGACGTGTTGCGTGTGTACGAGCGGGAACCAGGTGTCACGCAAGGCGAACCCGCCCGGGTGGAACCGTGACGGCGCCTTCGTGCGTTGTGGGGCAGCGGTTGTCATATGAGCTCCTCAGTGTGTCCGGGCCCGGCGCAGTGCGCGCACGCCGGGATCAACTGATTTCGGCATCGAGTCCGCCACCGCTTCGGCCGAGTCGGCGGTTCGTCTGGCCAGCCGGCGGCTGGTGGACCATGCCTTGGCGCCGACCGCGCTGAGGCGTTGCTGGGGTCCCTGCAACGACATGCGCCAGCGCACGACGGTGCGGTGGGTGTCGATGGGCGTCAGCCCGATGAAAACCTGGCATGCGGGTGTCCAGCGGCCCGCGGCGACGTCGACACGGGTGAAACCGGTGTCCGCAACCGTGCTGATCGTCGACGTCAGCTCCCGCTTGCTCACAGGCTCGAAGGTTGAAGCCCGCGGAAGGTTATAGGCGTAGCGCTCCCGTTGCACGGTGATGACGCCGTCCTTACGGCGAACCGTCGGGGAGCACAGTTCGTCGCCGGAACCCAGGAAGGCACCCAGGCCGAGCACCGCCCCCGGATTCAGCAGCACTGCTTCCGCGACCGAGGCGTGCGGGGAGCGGACTTCCACGGTGCCGGTGATGGCAGTGCTGTCGGCCGGAGTCGGCTTCGGTGCTTCGGAGCGCTCTGTCGAGGGCTCCGCGCCGGTCCACACGAACACCATGCCGCCATAGATCAGGGCGTCGTACATTGTGGTGCCTACCTCGGGTTCTTCACCCGTGGGCACACCGACCGCCGGTGCCAGCTTGGAGGTCCGCAATCCGTAGCCGAGGAGCTCCGCGACGTTCTCGGCGGCAGAGAAGGCCGCCACCTTGATGCCGTTCGGGATGCGTTCGTCGGCACTCAGGTTGGGGATCGCGGTGCAACGTCCCGTCGCACCGTCAAAACTCCACCCGTGGTACGGGCATTGAATGGAGCCGTCCTCGGTCAGCCGGCCCATCGACAGCGGTAGCCGCCGGTGCGGACACCGGTCCTCGACCGCGCGGACCGTGCCGGTCAGGTCCCGGTATACCGCGAGTGCCCTGGTGCCCAGGCGGAACGCCCCGGGATGCTGATGCACCTCGTCGCTGTGCGCGACTGGCCACCACCCGCTCGGCAACCCGAACGGCGACGGGTCTGATTCGCCTGGTGCGGATGCGCGCGACGAGACTCGGAGGGTTCGCGGCGATTCTTCGGCCGTGGTCATGTGACGGTTCGATACCTTTCCTGCTGCCCTGCTGACGCACCGTTTCCGGTGTCACGAAACTAACATCGACAGCACTCACAAACAAGACACAATCAACAAAATCTGTTCAACACGCTTCATGCTGCGTGAGGCGGCGGAGCCGTCCGACGACGCAGCGGCGACTATGCGGGTACAGCGGCGAACGCGTCCAGCACCGGGGCGAGCAACTCGGGCGTGCTGCCGTGGATCACGATCTCGTCCGCGCCCGCAGTCAGATAGTCGTTCAGCCGCGTCGCGCATTCGGCAGCTGTGCCGATGGCCGCTCCGTCGGTGAACCAGTGCTGCGGGAACAGGTGGCTCAGCTCGACGAGGTCGGAGGGTTGCAGGCCGCCGTCTGCCGGCCGGCCGTCGAGCGCGGTGACCAGCGGATGGCGGCCTAATTCGTCGAGATGGGTCAGCTCCCATCCGTTCGCTGCGACCAACTGCTGGGCCAGTCCCGGCGCGTTGAAGTAGGTGACCGCACGGGCCCGCACCCGTAGGTCGACCTCCTCGGGGGAGCAGTCCGCGGCGACGACGACCATCCCGTACACCCGCACCGCGGCGGCGTCCCGCCCGGCGTCCGCCGCGGCGTTGCGCACGATTTCCACCGCCCGGGTCTGGCCGTCCACCGTGAGGAAGGGGTGCAGCAGCACACCATCGAAGTGGCGGCCCGCGAGTTCGAGCGACCTGGGTCCGATGGCGGTCAGCACGACGGGTGGCGGCGCCACATCGGGCCTGTCATTCAGCCGGATCCGGCGAAAGTCTCCGAGCGGGCCGGAGTACGTCACCGCTTCGCCGGCCCACAGGTCGCGCATGATCGCCAGGCCGTCGACGAGCAGCCGGTTCGTGGCAGGCGGCAGGCCATAGGACTGCCATACCAGTGGAATGGACCGGCCGATGCCGAGGACGAACCGGCCGCCGGAGAGAGCCTGCAGGGTCAGTGCCATCGACGCGGTCGCCAACGGATGGCGCGGCTGGAAGTGGGTGGCGGCGGAGCCGATCGTGACGGAGCTGGTGCACTGCGTCAGGGCCCCGCCGACGGTGGCGACGTCCTTGGCGCCGAACCGTTCCGAGAGCCATACCGATCCCAGCCCCAGCGCTTCGCCGGCGCGTGCCTGCGCGATCGCGACGGTCGGATCCGACGAGCGGCCGGGCAGCAGATAGGCGCCCAGCCGCTGGGTCGACGCGCGGTCAGGTTGGCTTGGTGTGTTGGATGCTTCGGGTCCGGACATTCGAACGATCACCCCGTCCTCGATTTTGGCTCACTGAACAATATAGACAGATTCTGAATAATCTGGTCGGCACACTGCTAGCTTCGGTGACATGCACTGTCGGCGATGCGAAGGAGCAGGGGCGTGCCGGTAGCCGCCACATTCGACGACGCGGGTCTGGCCGAAGTCCTCACTGGCTGGCTGAGATCCGTCCTCTCCGCGCCGTCATTGGAAGTGGTCAGGGTGAGCCGGCCGTCAGCAGGGGCATCCAACGAGACGGCTGTCCTGGAGGTGGTGCCGGCCCGTGAGAGCCGCTCGACCGAGAAGATGGTGTGTCGCATCCAACCCGACGGTCATCAACTCTTCCTGCGGCCCGACGCGATCCAGGAAGCCCGTGTCATCAGCGCCGTTGCCGACGGGTCCGCAGTGCCGGTACCCAGGGTGATCGCTGTCGAGCCCACGGGTGACGTGCTCGGGGCGCCTCTGTTCGTGATGTCGTACGTCGACGGCCGCGTACTCCCGGACATACCCAGCTGCCATCGGCAGGGATGGCTGCTGGACTGCCCTCCGGAGCAGCGGGCAACTCTGTGGGACAACGGGTTACGGGAGATGGTACGCATTGCCGGTATCCGCCCGGACGGGCTGGACCCTCTGCCTGATGCCGGCCTCGCCTCGTTGGTCGCCAACACCAGGCGGTGGTTCGACTGGGCGCGCGGTGAGCGCGAGCTCGACGTCCTCAGCCGTGCGATGGCCTATCTTGAGCAGCGCCAACCGGATTCGGTCGACGGTGTACTCAACTGGGGCGATGCGCGGGTGGGCAACATCATCTTCGGCGAAAGCAACGAAGTCGCCGCCGTCATCGACTGGGAGATGGCGTCCATCGGCCCGGCCGAGGTCGATCTGGGTTGGTGGCTGATGATGGACGAGTTCTACAGCACCGGCCTCGGAGTCGAACCGCTACCCGGTGTGCCCGACGAACAGAGCCAGGTGCACCGGTGGGAAGAACTGATCGGGCGCCCGGCACGCAACCTCGAATACTTCAAAATCCTTGCGGCGCTGCGATTCGCCGTCATCTGTGCGCGAACCTTCGACCGGTTCTCGGAGAAGGGTTTGTTGCCGCCCGACAGCGCGATCTACACCACCAATCCGGTCGGGCTGATGCTCTACCGCTGGTTGGGTGAGTCGGTCCCCGAGCTGGCGCCGGAGTACGCCGCCATTCTGAACGCGTACTCGGCCGCCGAGGCGTGACGCGGGTGTCGCCGGAAAACACGAGGTACTCGCTGATGGATCTGAACGGGGTGCCCTACACCCCCGTTCTCACGCGCGGGAATTGATACCAAGCACTTCGGTGATGTCCCGGCCCGGATCTCCGTCGTCGAGATATGAGTAGTCTCCCGACTGTTGGCGTGCCACGAGCGCGGCGTAGACCTTGCGGTAACGCAGACCGGCCTTGTCGAATCGGGAACTGAGATCGCGGTCGTCCCCGGCGTCGAGATAGTTCGCGTTCTGTTTGCGCACCGCCCAGTTGTCCTGCCTACCGACGATGTGGGTCGCGAAGGGAAACAGCATGCGGCCGATGGCCGGCATGTAGGTGGGGTTGTAGGTCACCGGTGTCCGCGTCCGCGTGGGTGTTTCGGGATTGCACGGATGCAGCATCCGCATGGACATGCCGGGGTTGAAGTCACCGTGCAGCACGCAGACCCCGCTGCGCACATGTGTCACCGTCACCACGCGGATGTTCTGCGTGGTCGCGCCCTTGGCCATCGCTTTCTGCGCGTCGGGGATCGGCCTGCCGTGGGCGGTGCGAATCATGGTGACGACTTCCGAGGTCGATTCCACCTCGACGACGTCGTCCTCGGACAGTGAGTCGCCGGTGAGCGTGGAGTGCAGGAAGTCCGCGTGGGTGAGATCCAGGAGGTTCTCGGCGACCAGCTCGTAGCTGCAGTCGAATGTCAGCGAACGCTGGAACCATTTCGCCATCCCATCGGCCGGCAGGTGCGGCACGTGCGGAATGAGATCGGGCGAGGCGTTGCGCGGGTCCCCGTACCAGACCCAGGTGTAGCCGTACCGTTCGTGCGTGATGTAGTCACCTGTGCCACCGGTCAATTCACCCTGGCGCCGGTGCTGAGGCGCAGTGTCGGGCATATCTTCGGTGGCGCGTACGCATGCCCCGTCACGCCACAGGATGACCGGTTCACCGTGCATGGCGCGTCGGAGTGGACGTCGCCCGACATGCTGGGTGTGCACGAGCGGGAACCAGGTGTCGCGCAGGGCGAACCCGCCCGGGTGGAACCGGGACGGCGCCCGTGACGGAGCCTGTGTGCGTTGCGGGACGACGGTTGTCATGTGCGCTCCTCGGTGTCACGAACCTAACATTTGCGGCCTGCTCAACCAAGACACTAACGCCATAATGTGTTCAACTTGCCCAGTTTGGGTTCGGATCCTGCGGGGTCGGCGGCAACCGGTCACATCACGACGCTGCGACGGTGCCGGGGACTACCGGGGGCACTCCGGTGTCGATCCATCCCTGCATGCCCGCACGGAGACGTTCGTCGATGTATTCGACCAGAACACCGGTCTCCGGTGACGGCTGCATCCAGCACACCATGGTTGTTCCGTCGGGGGCAGACACCATGCCGGCGATCTCCATTCCCAGCGGCTCGACTCGGCGCAGCACCGCGTCAACGCTGTCGACGAACACCCCGATGTGATGAACGCCGGCACCGTGGCGTTCGAGGGAGTGTAGTCCGTTGCCTTTCGCCTCGACCATCTCGATGTACGGCGGTCCTTGCCGTGACCACGCCAAGTATGAGGAGCCCTCATGCTTTTCGTTGTCGCCGTACTCGTGGGGATCGACCCGGCCCTGCGTCGTCATCAGCTGGGGATCGCCGAAATCCAGGCCGAGAACATTGTTGAACCATTCGATCGCCTTGGCCATGTCGGGTACCAGCACGCCAATGTGATGGAACGTTGATTCCGTCATTCCACTCCACTTCCTAGGCGTTGACACGGGCTCGGGGGCGCCGGCCACGCCCGCTATCCGTTAGACGTATTGAACGTACTATGTCGGATATGTCTCGTCAGCTGATCCGGCCGAAATCCCGAAGCCGGCTGCCGATGCGCGCACCCCGTTGGACGACAAGGTAATTGGACGCTGTCCCGGCACCGCCTGGGCCGACAGCACCGCAAGCGCCGGGGGAATCATGCAGCCCGTCAGGGAAGGGTGGACCCGGCCGCCGCGTCCAGCGCGGAGGTGTCGACTCCCAGTTCGGAGAGCCGTTCCACATAGAGCTCGACGTTGCGCAGCTTGACGTCCTCATAGCCGCGCACCAGGTCGGGGGCGGATGCGGCGGCGACCGCGGTGTCATACGACTCCGCAGAGAGGTTCGCGACGAGGCCACCCACCATGTCCTGATAGTGGGTGAGCAACCCGCGCTCGAGGCGACGCATGCGGGTGTGGCCGAACGGGTCCAGCCAGGTGCCACGCAGGACGCGGCCCTTGGCAAGTACCCGCAATGCTCCGTGGCTGGCGGGCCGCATGCCGATCTTCTTCTTGCGGCCCAGGGCCTTCAAGACCGGCGGATGCAGTTTGTAGGTGAGGTCGGCGCCGCCGGGCACCTCCCGTCGCACGGTCTCGATGAACGCCGGGTCGGTGAGCATGCGGGCCACTTCGTACTCGTCCTTGTAGGCGGTCAGCTTGTGCAGCCCTCGCGCGACGGCCTCGGACAAGTCGGTGCGCTCGGTGACGCATCGTTCCTGCACCCACACTTCGGTGACGAACTCGATGTACTTGGCTGCGATGCGATCTCCCTGGTACGCAACGAGACCCGCGGCCCGCCGCTCGAGGAGCGTTCGGGTCTCGCCGGTTACCGGGCAGCTGCCGAGCAGATGGGTGGGGACGACGGTGTCGGAGCGCGACACCTGGTTCGGCGGTTGCGTCGCGGCTCGGAACGCCGACGGATCGGCCACTGCCACCCGCCCCCAGCGGAACGCCGCCTGGTTCGCGCCGACGGCCACCCCGTTGATGGCGATCGCCTCTTCGATCGCCGCGGCTGGAATGGGCAGGCCACCTGCCTGATACGCGGCACCGACCAAGAGGAAGTTCGCCGACAAGGTATTGCCGAAGAGCGTGTTGGCGGCGGTCAGTGCATCGAAGGCGGTCAGAGTCTTGGACCGCACGTCGAGGCGCGACAGCAGATCGGCGTCGGACGGATACTCGACAGCCCCGTCGTAGACCATCTCCCCGGTCGGTGTCCTGCTGGTCGATGCGACGGCGGCGGTGCGGTTGGGATCGCCATAGCCGACGTTGCGGGCATCGACCGCGGTGAGTAGATCGAACGCGAGCACGCAGTCGGCCGCCCCGGGGCTGACCCGGTTGGAACGCTCGATCGCCACGGCGCTCAGGCGCAGGTGCGACGTCACCGGCCCCGCCTTCTGGCTGAGCCCGGTCTGATCGAGCCCCTCCACGTGCAAACCGGCTCGCAGTGCGGCCATGCCGAGCACCTGGTTGACCGTGACGATGCCGGTACCGCCGATGCCGGCCAGGAAGATGTTGTGAATCCCGGTGATTGGCCGTTGGGCGGGATCGGCGACCTCGGGCGGGGTCGGCACCGGCGGGCGCGCCTGCTTCGACGGCTGATCGGGGACCTCGACGGTGACGAACGAGGGGCAGTCGCCGTCCAGGCAGCTGTAGTCGGTGTTACAGGTGGTCTGGTCGATCCGGGTCTTGCGTCCGAACTCGGTCTCGACCGGCTGCACGGACAGGCAGTTGCTCTTCACGCCGCAGTCGCCGCAGCCCTCGCAGACCGCCTCGTTGATGACGACGCGCGTGCGCCGCACGGGCATGGCGCCGCGCTTGCGCTTGCGTCGCGCGTCGGCCGCGCAGTGTTGGTCGTAGATCAGCACGGTGACACCCTTGGTGTCGCGCAGTACGCGCTGGGCTTCGTCGAGACGGTCCCGGTGCCAGACCTGGACGCCGGGGGCGAACGTGGCGCCCTTGTGCCGCTCCGGCTCGTCGGCGCACACGATGATCCTGGTCGCTCCGTCGGCGACGAGCTTGTGCGTCAGCTGCGGCACGGTGAGCCCGGCCTCGACGTCTTGGGCGCCCGTCATGGCAACCGCGGAGTTGAACAAGATCTTGTACGTGATGTTGACCCCGGCGGCGACACACGCCTGCACGGCCAGCTGGCCGGAGTGGAAATACGTTCCGTCACCGACATTCTGGAAGATGTGGTCGACGTCGGTGAACGGCGACTGGCCGATCCACTGCGCGCCCTCACCACCCATCTGGGTCAGCCCGGTCACCTGGGAGTCCGTGCGCGCCGACATGGTGACCAGGGTGTGGCAGCCGATACCGCCGCCGGCCAACGAGCCCTCGGGAACGGCGGTGGACCGGTTGTGCGGGCACCCCGAGCAGAAGTACGCGGTGCGCTTGGTGGGCAGCACCGTCAGCTCCAACGACGGGGGTGGCGGTGCGGACAGCGTCACCCGCTCGCGCAGCACACGGCGCAGGGGAGCGATCAGACGGGCCGCGGTGAGCTCGCCGTCGGGTGGAATGAGGTTGCGGCGCTCGGCATCCCGCTTGCCGAACACCTGTGGGCAATCGCTGCGGCCGTAGAGCGCATCCTTGACCTGCGCCTCGACGAACGCGGTCTTGTCCTCGACCACCAGCACTTGCTCGACGCCGCGGGCGAGCCGGATCACCTTGTCGGCGCCGAGCGGGTAAGGCATGCCGACCCGTAGAATTCGGATGCCCGCGCTGTACAGGCGGGCCTCGCTCAGCCCCAACTCCACCAGGGCTTCCCGGACGGAGTCATAGGCGGTCCCGACGGCGACGATGCCCAACCAGGCGTCGGCCGGATCCACTTCGATCGCGTCGATGTCGTTGGCCGCGTTGAAGGCTTCGACCATGGCCCAGCGCGGGCCGTACAGGTCGGCTTCGGCGAGCACGCTGTCGGGAGGCGCGGCGAGTACCCGCTGGCGGTATGTCCAGGGACGGCCTTCCCATTCGATCGTCGGCACCGTGATGTCGAAGTTGGCGAAGTCGCGATCGAGCGTCCACAGTCCGTCGGCGACGTCGGCGACGATCTTCATGGCCGGCCAGCACCCCGATGCGCGGGACAGCGCGATCGCGTACAGGCCGAAAGCGACCACCTCTTCGGCATTGCGGGGGAAGAAGATCGGCATCGACAGGGCGGCCAGCGATCGCTCACTGGCCGCGGGCACGCTCGAGGACTTGGCGGCGGGGTCGTCGCCGACGAGAGCGAGCGCGCCGCCGTTCGGGTTCGCCCCGTACATCGCCGCGTGCCGCAGGGCGTCGCTGGCGCGGTCCAGGCCCGGCCCCTTGCCGTACCACACGCCGATGACCCCGTCGTGCGAGCGGGTGCCGCTGGGCAGTTCCAACTGGCTGCCCCACACCGAGGTGGCCGCGAGTTCCTCGTTCATGCCGGGGACGAGTTTTACGTGGTGACCGGTGCGCAGTTCCGGCAGACTGGCCAACAGCTGGTCGAGCCCGGCGAGCGGACTGCCCTGATATCCGGACACGAAGGTGGCGACGTCTTTATGGGCGCGCTGGTCGCGAATGTGCTGTTCCACCAACAGGCGCGCGATGGCCTGCACACCGGTCAACAGCACCGGGCCCGATGAGGCGCGGTATCGCTGTGCCAGCGTCGATTCGACGAATTCAGAGCTTTGCAGGTCGGTCAAGGCGTCTCACTGTCCAGAACGTCGCGATATCACCGTAGGTATGGTTAAGGCTTGCCCTGGATGTGATTTGGGTCAACTATTAGATCTACAACTGACCGATGTGATCAGTTGCCTGTCTCGATGACACCGATAGGTGACAAAAATGCTCAGTATCGACCGGCTCGATGTCGAACTCCTTGAGATGCTCGCCACGGATGCGCGGACAGGAGTGGTCGAACTGGCGACTCGGCTCGGCATCTCGCGCAACACGGTGCAGGCCCGGCTGCGGCGTCTGGAGGAGGGTGGCCTACTTGCCGGATACCGGCCGGAACTGGTGTTGGAACGGGCCGGCGTCCCGGTATTGGCGTTCATCGGACTGGAAGTCCAGCAGGGCCGGCTGACGTCGATCATCGACGCCCTGACCGCGATGCCGCAGGTGCTGGAGATCCACGCCACGACGGGTCGTGAGGACCTGCTGGTGCGGGTGGCCGCCGACACTCAGGCCGCGCTGCAGCAACTGATCGAATCGATCGTGGGCATTGCCGGTGTGGTCCACTCGACCACCACGCTGGCGCTCACGACGCCCTTGCCCTATCGGGCGGTGCCGCTGCTCAAGCATCTCACCCGGGATGCCGGGTGGGGGCGGTCGACGCCTCGCGCCTGACCGTTACCTGGCAGCCTCCACTCGGATTGGACAGCGTCTGTCTATAGTGTGGCATCGTCGAGATCGCTTCCGAGGTCTCGCGCCAAGGAACGGTGTCGATCCCGATGCAACGTGGTAGATGGTGGCGCACAGCGCGATTCGGTCTCGTTGGAGTGTCTGCGGATGCATCATGACCTGATCGAGCCCTGGACTGGGCCGCCGGCGATGCTGTGGGTCAATCTATGGGTGCTGCCGGTGGTGTGGGGCGCCCTGCTGCTGTGGTTCGTCGTGCAGTCCGTTCACCGTCGCGAGGCCGTCCCGGGCCTGCTCATCCTGATCGGCTTCTCCTCGCTGTTCTGGCAGGACGCCTACATCAACTGGGGCATGTACCTGCTGTACAACCCTGATCAGCCGTTGATGCCCTGGGGGTCAACGACTTTCACCGCACCCCGTAAGGTGTGGTGGACGATCTTCGCGTACGGCATCTTCTGGCTCGCCGCAGTTCCGGCCGTGCTCGCGTTGGCCGAGCGGTTGGAGCGCCGCGTGCCCCGCGTCGGCCGCACCGTGGCAACGGTTCTCGTCGGTCTGCCGTTGTTCTACCTATGGGATCTGCTGTTCGAAGGCGCGGCCGTCAACGGTGGTTTCTACAGCTACATCAGCCATTGGGGTCCGGCTCTGACGATGCACGGCGGCACCATGCCGCTGCTGTTCCCCATTCTGTTCATCGCCGCGTCCGGAGTGGTGTTCGTCTGGTTGGTGGGCTGGCGTGCGCCCGACGGACATGCCCGTTTCGAGGACTGGTTCGGGCTGCGTCGCATCCGCGCGGGGCTGAGCCGGGAAGCGGCCCGGGTGGCGGTGTGGGTGTTGGTGCTCAACGTCGTTCACATCGTCTTGTGCATCGTGCCGTTGATCCTCATCCGAATCGTGCTACTTCAACCGAGTCCGTTGGTGCCGTAGCCGCGGCCACCAGTTCGGCGGTGTCGACGATCTTGACTCGGGGACGCGATCGTTCCCTGCCGTGTCGGCGTTCGGCCGCATCGACCGCTCGCCATCCGCTCCAGTCGATGGCGTTCGCGCCGCGCTCGGCAAGTAGTCGACTGAGTGCGGCCCGGTCGCCCACCGCGTGGGTGAGTCGGCCGCTCGTAAAGTCCTCGACAAGCCTGGCCACGGTTTCCTCGGCGCAGGTGCGGTTGGTGCCGATGACGCCGCGTGGGCCCCGCTTGATCCATCCGGTCACGTACGTGCCCGGTACGGGCTGACCGGTCTCGTCGATTACTCGGCCGCGATCGTTGGGGATGGTGCCCGTGGCCGGAGTGAACGGCAGGCCGTCGATCGCCGAGCCCTGGTATCCGATCGACCGCAGGATCAAGGGGGTGTCGATGAGCTCCGTTCCCTCGGCGGGATCTCCCGCGACCAGCTGACCCGCCTCGTCGATCCGGTTGGACACGATGCGTAGCCCGTTGGCCGCTTCGTGGCCCGTAACTTCGGCAGGAGATGCCAAGAAGCGGAAAACGATCCGCTTGTTACCTGGCGAAGTGGGTCTGTCGGCGTACTCGCCGGCGACCTGAAGTTTGAGCTCGGTCTCGATGTCGTCGTCGGCACTGGCCACCAGCTCTGCCCCGTCGATCACGACGTCGACTCCCGGTAAGTGACCCAATGCCATGAACTCGGCGGCCGAGAACGCCGCGTCGCGGGGTCCGCGCCGGCCCAGAATGACGACCTCGCGGATGTTGCTGTTGTACAGGGCATTCAGAGCATGTTCGGCGATGTCGGTCTGGGCGAGCACATCGTGATCGAGCAACAGGACCCGCGCCACGTCCAGCGCGACATTGCCGTTGCCGACGATGACGGCTCGCTCGCCGGACAGGTCGAATGTGTGGTGGGCGTGATCCGGGTGGCCGTTGTACCAGCCCACGAAGTCGACGGCGGAATGATTGCCGGGCAGTTCCTCGCCGGGGATACCGAGGTCACGGCTGCGGGCCGCACCCACCGCATAGATGACCGCGTGGTGGTGTGCGAGCAGGTCGTCATGAGTCAGGTCGGTGCCGATCTCGACATTGAGATGGCAGCCCAACCGCTTGTTGCCCAAGACGTGCTCGAAAACCCGCACCACGGATTTCGTGTGTTGATGGTCGGGAGCCACCCCGGCGCGGATCAGGCCGAACGGGGTGGGGAGGCGTTCGAACAGGTCGACCTCGAGACCGTCGATGCCGATGAGGGCGGTCGCCGCGTAACAAGCAGCGGGCCCGGCGCCGACGATCGCGACCCGCAGCGAACCGGGTTGAACCCGGTCGGGACGGACGGGCTCGGCGAGGATGCTGGGTTCCAGGGGGTGGCGCTCGAAGTACGCGGCGTTGATCTCACGGAAGCGTTCGAGTTCGGGAGGCAGATCTTCGTCGAAGTGGACCGCGTCGACCGGGCACTCCTCGAGGCACGCGCCGCAGTCGATGCATTCCTGCGGGTCGATGTAGAGCATCTGGGTGTCCGTGAATTCGCCTGTGCTGCTGGTGGGGCGAATGCAGTCCACGGGGCACACGGGCACGCAGCTAGCATCTTTGCAGCAGTTCTGCGTAATGACGTACGGCACAGATGTCCTCTCGGTCGGCGGGGCGGGGTGGATCCGAGCAGACCCCCAAAGTTCTGTACATTATGAACAATATCTGTTTATTGTGTTGAATGGCTACGCAGACTGGCAACGGCAAGCTCGAAGGCAAGGTCGCCCTGATCACGGGCATCGGCGGCGGACAGGGCAGGGAGGCCGCGCTCCGGTTCGCGGCGGAGGGCGCCACCGTCGTCGGATGTGACATCGACGCCGCGACCGCCGCGGAAACCCTGGCCGCGGTGCGAAGTGCGGGTTGGGACGCGGACATCGCAGCGACCGCCGTCGATCTGGGTGATCCCGAACAGGCCCGCACGTGGGTCGAGGCCGCCGCCGAGCGGCACGGTCGCATCGACGTCGTCTACAACAACGGCTCCGCCGCCAAGTTCGGCACGATCGCCGAACTGTCCGTTGAGGATTGGCGATTCACCATTCGCAACGAGCTCGACCTGGTGTTCTTCGTGACGAAGTACGCCTGGCCGGCGCTGGTGCGCTCCGGCGGCGGCACGGTGATCAACGTGGCCTCGGTCGCGGGCTGGACCGGCAACCGCGCGGTGCCGTTCGTCGCGCACATGGCGTCCAAGGGCGGCGTCATCGCGATGACCAGGCAGCTGGCCGCCGAGGGCGGGCCGGTCGGTATCCGCGCGGTGAGCATCAGCCCCGGCACGATCGTCACGCCGGGTACCGCCGACGTGCTGGCGGTACCCGAGGTGCGCGATGCGCTCACCAGTCAGACGTTGACTCCCCGTCTCGGCCAACCGTCGGATGTCGTTGCGCTGGCAGTGTTTCTGGCTTCCGACGAGGCCGGGTACATCACCGGCAGCGATTTCGTCGTGGACGGCGGGCTGACGGCCGTCTGACCCGGCTATCCGATCGTGGCGTCGACCGGCTGATGGCGCCGGTCGGCGACGACGAGCGTCAGCTGGCAGCCTTCGGCGCCGGCGACGAGTGCCGGCATGGGTTCCTCGGCGCGCTGCACCCGCATGTCACCGGGCAGGTAGACATCGGATCCGATGGTGAGGCTGCCACCGGTCACGAGCAGGAATTGCTCAGTGCCGCAGATGCTTTCCGGTCGAATCGTCTCATCGGTGGTCGCATGGATCAGCTCGACCGATGGCCCGGCGTTCGCATCGCCGAAGGTGCCATGCAGCGGCGCGTCCGCCGCGAGCGCGGCCACGGAGCCGTGCAGGTAGCCGCGTGAGCAGCCGCCCGCGCTGGTGTTGACGTCGGCGATGCCCTTCGGGCCGGCGGGATGCGCGTAGTTCTCGGCATCGGCCGCGCGGAAGTTGTCTCCGCCGTCGATCAGCGTTTCCTTGTCGGCCTCGGCCATGATGGTGGGCAGTGCACCGCGACGGTCGCCGATCACCAACACGATCCACGCCGGATCATCCGACGCGGGATGCTCGCGGTAGACCTTGCCGGCTTCCTGGAACATGTAATCGCCGGCATGCAGAGGCCTGCCGCCGACATTCCATTCGCCCCCGGCCAACACGCGGAACTGATCGCTGCCATGGAAGTGCGGCGGATCGACGACATGGCGCCAGTCCAGCGGCTCCTCGGGCATCGACGTCACCAGCCCGAGCTGAACCAGCGGGCCGACCTGTGGATCACCGATGCCGAATGTGTAGTTCTTGATGGATCCGGCCGGGGTCATCGCCGGCCAGGTGTCCTGTGCCCGATAACTGATATCCAGGTGATCGCCCTCGAGCGTCAGCACATTCTGCCCGTCAAACATCGCACGTCTCCTCGCCTCTGCACCGGTGATCAATTTGAACATGCTCCGTTCATTTCGTTCAATGAAATGCGGTATCTTTCGAGGCGTGCAGGCAGCTGTGGCGCGATCACTGGGTGGCCCGGACGTGGTCCGGGTCGAAGACGTCCCCTCTCCGTCCCTGACGCCGGGTACCGCGCGGGTCGCGGTGCACTCGGCGGCGGTCAACTTTCCCGATCTGCTTGTGCTGGCGGGCAAGTACCAGGCCAAGGTGCCGCCGCCGTACACGCCGGGGTGTGAGTTCTCCGGCCGCGTGGTCGAGGTCGCGCCCGACGTGACCCGCGTGCGGGTCGGCGATGTGGTGTTCGGTCTGGCCACCCACGGCGCGTTCGCCGAGGAGGTGGTGCTCGACGCCTCGAGGCTGACCGCGCTGCCGGCCGGTGCCGCCGTCGACATGCGGCAGCTGGCGGCTTTCGGCGTCACCTACACGACCGCCTATCACGCGCTGCGCACCTTCGCCGAAGTGCAACCGGGGGAGTACGTCACCGTCCTCGGCGCCTCCGGCGGGTTGGGCCTGGCCGCCGTCGATATCGCAACTGCCCTGGGCGCCAAGCCGATTGCGGTGGGTGGTGATCCGGCCAAGCTGGCCGTCGCGACGGCCCGTGGAGCCCGGGCCGCCGTCGATTACACCGCAGAAGACGTCAAGGCACGGCTCAACGAACTCACCGATGGTGGCGCGTCGGTGGTCATCGACCCGGTCGGCGGCCCGTACGCCGAACCCGCGTTGCGTGCGATGCGATGGGGCGGACGGTATGTCGTGCTCGGCTTCGCCGCCGGTGACATCCCGCGCATCCCGTTGAACCTGGTGCTGCTCAAGGGTATCCGGGTGATGGGGTTCGAGAACCGCACGATCCTCGACCACATACCCGAGGCGGCGTCCGCGCATCGGGCCGAGGTGCTGAAGCTGTTCCTGGACGGTGCGGTCCAACCACATGTGGGAGCGGTCTATCCGCTGAACCAGGTCGGGTCGGCCCTACGTGACCTGGCTGAGCGGCGGGCGGTCGGCAAGGTCGTCGTGAGCATCTCCGAACTCCAGGTCCAGCCGAACGAAGCCCCGTAGCAGCGGGTTGGCCGCACGTTGGGGCTCGGCGTCCGTGGCCAGCGCCAGGTTCGTCATCTTCGGCAGTAGGCGCGCAAGTGCCAGCCGGCCTTCGGTGCGCGCCAGTCGCGCGCCGAGGCAGAAGTGCGGCCCCACGCTGAACGCGAGGTGCTGCTTGTAGCCACCGCGGGCCCGCCGGTCGAGCACGAGGTCGTCGGCGTCGTCGAACACCGTCTCGTCGTGATTGGCCGAGCCGTACAAGACGAACACCGTCGACCCGGCCGGGATCGTCACGCCGTGCAACTCGACGTCGCGGGTCGGGAATCGCGGCAGGCCCTGCGCCGGGGCCTCGAGCCGGAGGATCTCTTCGAGGAAGGGCTCGATGAGCTCTGGTGCGTCCCGCAGCGTCTGTGCCAGTGCGGGCTCGGTGGCCAGCCGGTGCAGCGCGCTGGTCAACATGAACATCGTCGTCTCGTTGCCGCCGACGAGGAAAACCTTGGCCACGTTCACGATCTGGATGTCGGTGAGGCGCTCGCCGTCCAGTTCGACCCTGGTGAGCAGCGAGAAGAGGTCATCGCGCGGCTCCGCGCGTCGTTGCGCGATCAGCGAGAAGAAGTAGTCGCTCATCTCCGCGATGCCGGCTGCGACCTCGGCCTGCCGTTCCGGCGTCTGGGGTCCCGCGGTCCTGGTCATGATCTCGTCGGCCCAGAACAGGCAGCGGTCTGTCATCGCGGGGTCGACGCCCAGAGCCAGGGCCGTGACGGCAGCGGGCAGTGGCCGGGCGAACGCGGAGGCGAACTCCACACGGCCGTCCTCGAGCCAGCTCGAGGACAGGTCATCGATGAGTTCGGCGATGGCGGGCTCGAGGGCAGCGACGTTGGATTCGTTGAACACCTTTGCCACCAGTCCGCGCACCCTGGTCTGTTCGGGCGGGTCGTTGTCGAGCAGCGTGGGCATTTCGGGACACCGACTCAGAATCGCGTCGAGTTCGTCCTGCCGCTCGGGTTCGCCGAACCAGGCGAACGGATTTCGCGGTGCGCGCGAGGAGAAGGTCTCGGTGTCCTTGACCACTCGGAGCACATCCTCGTAGCGCGTGATCATGAAGACGCCCGGGGCCATCTCGGTGACCGGTGAGTTCTCCCGCAATGCTTTGTAGATGGGGAAGGGGCACTCGATCATCGGCGCGAGCGCGGGCTCTGGCGAGGCTGTCATCATTCTCCGTACGCGGAAATGTTGCACTGATTGCTCATATTGTGTCTAACATGTCTTTCATGCAGTTGTGGCGGATTCGCTGAGATGGGCAAGACTGACGGTGCGGTTACCCGGCCGGCTTCCGGGTCGCGGTCGTCGGACCAGACCGGCCTGCCCCACGCGTGGTGGCCGATCGCATTCAGCGACGAGATCCGCCAGCACCCCAAGGCCTTTCGGCTCGGGGACCAGGACTTCGCGGTCTATCGCGACCTCGGCGGCACGGTACGCGCGGTCGACGACGCGTGCCCGCACCGGCGATTGCCGCTGTCGATGGGGCGGATCACCGAAGACGGCTATCTGCAGTGTGCCTATCACGGATGGTGCTACGACGGTGCCACCGGCCAATGCACCGCCATCCCGAACCTGAGCCAGGGTGAACGGGTGCCGCGCGGCATCAAGGTGGGTGTCTTCGCCACGGTGGAGAACGTCGCCGACGCGTTGGGGTGGGGGGTTCGGTCGCCGGCCCTGGCGCCGCGCGTCGGCCCACCCACGGGCGAGGAGCCCGACGAAGGTACGACGATGTCCCCGACGGCCGTGGTGGGTCCGCTGGTGTTCGTCTGGTCGGCAGGACAGCCTGAACCCGTTGACGTCGCGGCGCCGCCATCCCCGGTCGCGGTACCGACTCCCGGTGGCCGGTCGGTATCGGGACAGATGACCGTGCGGGCTCCGCACGCTGAGGTGTGCGATGCCCTGCTCTGGAATCCCGGCAAGCTGCTCGGGCAGTCCTGGCTGATCGGCGCCGGGGATGAGGTGCGCGGTCCGGTCGTCGATGCGGACGCATCATCGGTGTCGGTGCAGCGGCGGCGTTATGTCCTTGACCTACCCCGGGTTTCGACGTTCGGACCACTGGCCAAGGGCGTCTCTGCCAGTACCACCACGATGGAAGCGGTGACCGGTTTGACGTCCATCGACGTCGCGGCCCGTGGGCACGTTCCGGCGGCCCGGGTGGTGGTCGGGCTGACACCGATCGGCCGCTATCGCACGGTGGTGCGCTGGACCACGACGTTCGACGGTGCGGGGCCGGGCCCGGCCACCGCAGCGGCCCGTGCCGCGGCGCTTCGGGCGTCATCGCGGGCCGAGGCCGTGGTGGATGCCGCCGAATCCGCGATCGATGATGCGGTCGATGCTCTGCGCGACATCCGTCGCCGGACCTCGTGACGACGAAGGGAATCAGCGGTGACGGAGACGATCGAAAGCCTCGGTAGTGCGCCGAAGGAATTCCGGCCGGGAGCCATCGCCTTGCGCGACGCATGGTTCCCGCTGGTGCACGCCAACCAGGCGAAGCGCAGGCCGCTCGCTCGGGCGCTACACGGCGAACCCGTCATCTTCTACCGGGACCGTGCCGGCGTGCTGCGGGCCACCGACGCCGCGCCGGGAACGCCGGCAATCACGCGTCCGGGTTCGGCGTTCCTCGATGCCACCGGTCACTATCCGCTCATCGAGCGCTACGGATATGCCTGGGTCTGGTACGGCGATCCGCTGAATGCGTCGGCGGAGTTCCTACCCTGCATTCCCCACACCCCGGTAGAGGGCTTGCCGCGCCGGTTCCAGGCAACGGTGGTGTACGACTGCACCTATGAGCTGGTGTGCGAGAACCTGCTTGACCTGACACACGCGGATTTCCTGCACTCCAAGCTGACCGGTGACGCCCTGTCGGAAGACGACGTGATCGACGTGTACTCGACCTCGGAGACCGTCACCATGGTCCGGACCGCACACGGCCGGCCCATCCCGCAGATGCAGAAGGCGCTCGCCGGGGGAGCCAAGACGCAGAATGTCCGTGCCGTCACCATCACCTACGTCCGCAGCGGATTATGTGTTCTGCACGGCGATTTCAATCCGGGGATGTCGATGCCGATGATCCACCCGACCAACCCTGAATCGCGTACCCGATGCCGGGTGCCCGCGCTCTTCAATCCTCGCTACATGCCCGGGTTCGCCCGGGCGGTGTTCCCGCTGTCGGCGCATCCCGTTGGGCGGCAGGACAACTGGGCCATCCGCAAGCAGAATGCCCAGTACGTGGGGGCCCGGGCTCACGACCAGCGGGACCTCAGCTCACGGTTCGACAAGGCGGGACTGCGCTACCGCAAGGTCTACCAGCAGCTGGCCGCGCGCCAGCGCGACGGTGACTTCTCCTACCTGCCGGACGCGGAGATCGCGCGGGACACCTCCGAGGAACTCGGTATCAACACCCGCGCCTGACGCTGCGCCGGGGCTACCGCCGCTGAGCGGTAGCCAGCCGTTCGGCGAACTCGGGTGACTGGATCGAACGCGCCTGAGGCCCGAGCTCGATCTGCTTGGCGAGCGCGTGCTGATCGATGTCCACCTGACCCGGATTGGCGGTCGCGCGCATCGACGCCTTGGTGGCCAGCACCACCTCGCGCGGAGCAGCGGCGGGCCCGGCGGCCAGTTCGAGTGCGTCCGCGACCGGGTCGTCGGCCACTCGCAGTGCCAAGCCGTAGCGAACCGCCGCCTCGGCGTCGAAGGACATACCGAACAGGAGTGCCGCCCTGGCGACCTGAGTCCCTGCAGCGCGGTTGAACATCCACGTGCATCCCCCGCCGGGATGGATACCCAACTTCTGAAATCGTGTGTCGAACAACGCTTTTGGTCCAGCGATGCGGACATCGGCGGCCAGGGCAAGGTTGAGGCCGGCCCCGACGGCGGCACCGTTGACCGCGGCGATGGTCGGCAGCGTGCAGTTGGCCAGTGCCATGAATCCGTCGTAGAGCCGCAGCAGACCTTCCTCCGCGGCCGAACCCAGCGCGCTCAGGTTGGCACCGGCACAGAACGCCTTACCCGCTCCGGTGACCACCACGGCGTTTACGCCCGAATCGGCTTCGGCCCGTTCCACCGCCGAGCGCAACTGCGCCGACATGGCATCGTTGACCGCGTTCCGCCGGTCCGGATCGTTGACGGTAATGAGCGCGACACCGTTGGTCGCGCCGTAGCGAACGAGGTTTTCTTCAGTCATCGGGACTCCGTGGTAGGGCGGCGTACGAGGGGCCACTGCGTCGGGGCTAGTCGTCGTCACGCGGCGGGCCCAGCGCAGTCATCGTTGCGAAGATACCCAAGAACGTTCCAGCGGCTCCCATGCTGCTGCTGATGTCACGGGCGCGAATATGGCAGCGGACGGCCAAGGCGAAATAGAGCGTGAGCATGGCGGTGGTCAGCCGTCCCAGCGCGGGAAAACGTCGGGCCGACAACAATCCCACTGCTGCGGCCACCTTGATCGGCGGGAAGATCCACCGATGGCGGGCCGGAAACTCGACCTTGTCCAGTCCTTCGGTGACGAACGGCAGCGGGATGGCGTAGATGACGGCGTCCAACGCCATGAACCAGCCGAGCCCTGCGTAGGTCCGTCCCGACTTCAGTATCTGAATCGCCATTGCGCAACCATAGCCGAGGCTGATCAGATAGTGCGATACTTGTTCAATATGTTCAGGAGGTGTAACTCGGCTGGGAAGGGCCGCGGGCGGAGTTGGCGAGTTCGCCCAGCCTCCATCGCGACGCTCGTCGCGTTGGCGGGTCGGTCCATGAAGGTCCAGAAAGGTCGAGAAAAATTCGGAGGCGGGTTTCGGTCACGTTACTTACCTAGTAACCTATGTTGGGTGTGATTCGGATCTCGACAGAACGCAATGCCCGCTGATACTGTCGCTGCAAATAATCGCACAAGTGAGTCAATAGCGATTAAGGGGCGCATCATGGTGTGCTTCGACATGCTCAGCCCTGGCCCGAGGATGGATGTGGGTAGATGCAGAAACCGATGACCGGGGTGCGCGTCCTCGAAGTAGCGCAGTTCACGTTCGTGCCTTCGGCGGGCGCGGTGCTCGCCGACTGGGGCGCCGACGTCATCAAGATCGAGAATCCCGTGACCGGCGATGCGCAACGGGGGCTGGTGACCGTCGCGGGACGTTCGGCGACCACGCCGGGCGTCGCGTTCGCGCCCGTGATGGAGGCACCGAATCGGGGCAAACGCAGTGTCGGCCTGTCGCTCGCCCTCAACCAGTCGCGCCCGGTGTTCGAGGAACTCGTCCGCCGTAGCGATGTCTTCCTGACCAACTACCTTCCACAGGCACGGGCCAAGCTCCGGATCGACCTCGACGAAATCCGCCGAATCAACCCGTCGATCGTCTACGTCGCGGGCAGCGGTTTCGGCAGCGAGGGCCCGGACCGGGAGACCGGCGCGCACGATGTGACGGCGTTCTGGGCGCGGTCGGGCAGTGCCGACGGGGTGTCGCCGACCGATTGCGAAGCGCCGACGGGCATGCCTGCCGGAGGGTATGGCGACAACATGGGCGGTATCACCATTGCGGGCGCGGTAGCCGCGGCGTTGTATGGCAGGCAGGCTACCGGCCAGACCTCGGTGATCGACGTATCCCTGCTGGCGGTGGGGGCGTGGGCCAACCAGTTCAACCTCAACCTGGCGATGTTGTACGACTGCCCGCTTCCCAAGATCGACCACCGCGGCCAGGTTCCCGGTAACCCACTGACGGGTGCCTATCGCTGCTCGGACGGGCGGTTCATCCAGTTGTCGATGCTGCAGCCGACCCGGTACTGGTCGCCGGTATGCCGCCTGTTCGGCATGGAGGACGCTGCCGACGACGAGAGGTTCGCCTCGTTGGAGTCGCTGGCGGCACACGCCGAGGAAGCCACCCTGCTGATCGTGCACGCGATCGGTTCGCGGACGTTCGAGGAGTGCAAGCGGCTCCTCAACCTGTCCGGCGGCCAGTGGGCTCCGGTGCAGGACGCCTGGGAGGCTGCCAACGACGAATCGCTGATCGCCAACGGTCGCATCGCCGATGTCGTTGATGCGCAGGGCAACAAGCAGCGGTTGGTGGCCAATCCGGTGAAATTCGACGAGGCCGCCGCTCACCTCACCCGTGCGCCGATGTTTGCCGAGCACACCGACGAGGTGTTGCGGGAGTTGGGTATCGGCGACCACGACCTGATCGAGCTGAAGATCGAAGGAGCCATCACCTGAGCGTCGAAAGCCGTTTCGCAGGCAAGACTGTATGTATCACCGGTGCCGCGCAGGGGTTCGGCGAAACGTTCGCGCACCGGTTCATCGACGAAGGTGCCGCCGGTGTGGTCATCGCCGACATCAATGCGGACGGTGCCCGCCGGGTCGCCGACGAGATCAATGACCGTGGCGCCGGTGAAGCTTTCGCGGTGGCTTGCGATGTCGGTGACGAGGCTTCCGTTCAGCAGGCGGCCCAGTTGGTCGACGAGCGGTTCGGCGGCATCGACATCCTGGTCAACAACGCCGGTAAGCACCTCATGGAGTACAACGTCCCGCTGACCGTACTGCCGCGAACCAAATGGCGAACCCTGTTCGACGTCAACGTGATCGGGATTGTGAACTGTGCCGAGTTCTTCGCGCCGCTGCTCCGCGCGCGCGGCGGGGGAGTCATCGTCAACATCTCGTCGATCGCCGGCTACCAGGGGAGCACCCCCTACGCGATCTCCAAACTCGCGGTGCGCGGGCTCACCGTCGGCCTCGCCGAGGAGCTGGCCGCCGACGGCATCCGCGTCTGCAGTCTGACGCCCGGCCTGATGGCATCGCCCCAGGCGCTCCAAGAGCTGCCCAGAGAGCTCATCGACGAGTTCATCAATTCCAACCAGCTCATCAAACGTCAGGGCGAGATGGACGATCTCGTCGGTGCGTTGTTCTTCTTCTGTTCCGACGAAGCCAAGTTCATCACCGGGGACACGCTGATGATCTCCGGCGGTTACCCGCTTCAGATCTGACCCGCCAAGGGGCATCGCCACCGATGACACCCGACGACCGAGGGTCGATTTTCCAGCGATGGATGCCGTTACCATGCTGGCCATGGCATCGACCAAGCGAGAGGCCGGCCAACACGCGCCGCGGACAGGGCCCCGGGTCCGCCGGGGAACCGCGCCGGCACTGTTACTCGCCGCGGCCCAGGAACTGTTCGCCGAACGGGGGCCGTTTGCGACGACAACGCGGCAGATCGCCGATCGCGCAGAAGTGTCCGAGGATCTGATCTTTCGGTACTTCGGCTCGAAAAATGCATTGCTTCAGGAAGCGGTCGTTCGCCCGATCGTCGAACTGTTGGAGTCGGTGACGCCACGGTGGGAGGCCGCCCAGGACACCTGGGCCGACAATGATCACGAGCGGTTCGTCGACTTCGTCGGTCAGCTCTTCGACGTCGTCTACGAGAACCGGACCGTGGCGATGACGATGATGCAGGTGCTCATCAGCGGTCCCGCTGGCATCGATGATCTCGCGGTGCGCGAACTGGCTGGTCAAATGTACGAGCCACTTGCGCCGATGTTCGCGGACTATTTGGGACGCAATGGTTTTCGCGACAATGATCCGGCTATCCTGCTGCGCTTGATCATGATTCTTATCGGTACCAGCGCGGCCTTCCTGCCCGGCGCCTACCCGGAGGGCGTGGCGGTGCCCGACCGCGACCGCATCGTCGACGAGCTCGCGACATTCATTCACTACGGCCTTCGCAGACCTGGTTGAGCCGGGCGAGCGCGGGCTACCCGCACCATGCGGGAGGCATCACCCGCTGATCACCTGCTCGTTGCACAGACGTTCGATGTCGGATTCGGCGTAGCCGATCTCGTGCAGGATCTGTCGAGAATGTTCGCCGAGGGCCGGGCCCGCGTGGCGGATCGCAGGCCAGGCGTCGTCGAACTGAACGGGTGCGGCCGCAAGCCGGAGATCGGGATGGTCGGGGTGCGGCATCAGATAGCCGTTGTCGTTCACGGCGGCGTCGGCGAGAACGTCGGTGGGCGTGGAGTAGAAGGAGAAGATGCAGTCATGAGCCCGCAGTCGAGCAGCGAGACTTTCGCGGTTCAGTGCGCGTATGACCGTCTCCAGACGATCGGCCAGCCGCGGCCACACCGCCTTCCTCGAATCCGCGTCGGCGCCGTGCTGCGCGAATTCATCCAGCTTCAGTGCGGCGCACAGCGGAATCCAGTAGCGGCCCTCGTCGATCATCATCAACGCGATCCAGTGCCCGTCGGCAGTCCGATACTGCCGCATCAGCGGTGTCATCACGTCCGGGGAAGGCACCGGAAGTTTTTCGCCGGTCAACGAGCTGTAGGCAAGGTCGGGCGCCAACGTCCACGTCGCGCTCGCCAGCAGCGAGCCGTCGACGACGGTGCCCTTGCCGGTGCGTAACACGTGCACCAGACCGGCGCACACCCCGCCGGCGAGGAACATCCCGCTCGGGATGTCACCGAGCGCGGGCCGTTGCTGCGCGGGGGCGGTGGCATCGGGCGCGGTCAGGACATCCGCGACGCCTCCCCGTGCCCAGTAGGACACCCCGTCGTACCCGCCGACCTCGGCGTCATCCCCCCGCTGGCTCTGACCGTGGCCCTTGGCGTAGACGAGCCTGGGATTGATCGCCATGAGGTCGGCCGCATCCGTGCGTAGTTTGCGGCGCACCCGGGGAAGCTGATTGGTGATGTAGACCTCGGCCCACCGGACCAGCCGTTCGAATACCTCACGGCCGTCAGCACTTTCGACGTCCAGGCAGATGCCGCGCTTGTTTCGGTTGCAGATCTCGAAGAGGTAGTCGTAACCGTCGCGGGTGGGCACGATGCCGCGGCTGATGATGCTGCGCATGGCGTCGCCGCCGGGTCGCTCGATCTTGATGACGTCGGCCCCGAAGTCGCCGAGCGCTGCCGCGGCCGATGGCACGTAGCCGTGCTCGGAGAAGTCGAGCACTTTGATGCCGTCCAGCGGTTTGGTCACAGGTGTTCTCCTCGATGGGTGGTCATTTCACGACGAGACCGGCGTCGACCGTGTGGGTGATCCCGGTGATGTAGCGGCCCGAGGTGCCGCACAGGTAGACCATGGCTTCGGTGATGTCGCTGGGTTCGATGACCGGAACATTGGGCAGCAGATTCTGCATCGTGTCGCCGAACTCGGGATGCTCCACCGCGTACTGCATGAACTGCTCGTTGACCACCATCGGGGTGGCGACGCCGGTGGGGTGCACTGTGTTGACGCGGATATTCTTCTCGGCCAACGCATTCGCGTAGTACCGCATCAGTCCGACGACACCGTGCTTGGCGGCGGCATACCCGGCCGTACCGTGACTCATGGTGCTGAGCCGGACGCCGCCGGCCTTCAGGCCGGCCGACGAGCTGGTGATGACGATGGCGCCGCCCTCGGCGTTGTCCAACAGCGCGGGCAGCGCCGCCTCGACGGTGAAGTGCACGCCGTTGAGCATGACGTTGACCGCGTCGAGATAGGCGGATATCTCGTTTGACGGCTCGCCGAGGGTCGGCATGATGCCGGCGTTCGCCAAAACGAAGTCCAGTCGGCCGAATTCGGCCACACCGTTGGCGACGACGGCCTTCAGCCGATCGAAGTCCCGGACATCGGCCTGTTCCGCGACGATGCGCCGACCTGTCTTCTCGACGAGGTTGACCGTCTCTTCCAGGTCCCCGGGGGTGGCCATCGGATAGATGACGCTGTCGATCTGCCCGCAGAGATCGACAGCGATGATGTCGGCGCCCTCTTCGGCGAATCGCACCGCGTGCGAACGGCCCTGACCGCGTGCCGCGCCGGTGATGAAGGCGACTTTGCCATCGAGTCCGTTGCCCATAGTGATACCTCGCTTTCAGTGTCGGAACCGCCCGGCCACCCGGGTTCGGTTGCCAGAATGAGATACCGGTGCCCGGCATCGCGTAGCAGTCGACGAAGGCCGTACCGATACACCGCCGCGGATTACGGTCCGTGGCGTGGAACCCGAGTTCATCTCGATGCCGGGCAGGCCGAAGCCGACCTCCATCCGGCCTCCCGGTCCTCATTGGTGCGGTGTGACGCAAGTTACAGATCCGTGGATCACTTGTCAAGTGATCACTTGACTAACTCCGGCAGCGACAGCATCGCTGCAGTTCAAGACGGTAAATGGAAGTTCTGCCGCGGTCGTTGACGGCCGTGCAAGCCGGCGAACAACTCAGTTCGACACCATTGAGGGCGGTGGTGTGAATCCGGGGTTGAACAAAGCCGTTGCCATGCCGCTGCCGATGGGTCCCGTCTCGTCGAACAGGGTTGCCACGCCGGTGGCGACACCCGCATGGCGGTAGTGCGTCACCGACGCCAATCCGATGTAGACACCCTGCGGCAACCTGCTGAGCGTGACGGTGTAGTCCGCGTTGATGAACTGCAGACCCTCAGTGCCCCAATGGGTCAGCGAACTTGTCACGTCGGCGGCCATGACGGCACGGGTGAAGGGCGACAGTGGCTCGTCGTCGACGAGCAGCTTCGTCTCCCGCACCCAGGCGAATTTCTGCCCGTCGTGCCGCCACTCGGTGACCCCGACCCCGCGGCTGCCTGCGACGGGATCGCGACCGTATGAATGGAGCAACATGGGCAGGTCGTCATCGACCACATCGGGTTCAGGCGGGATCGCGGGCATGGTGATGGGCGTCGTCCACACCTCGTTCTCGGCGTGCACGCCACGGCGGAGGAACAATGCGCTGGCCCTTGCCACGACGACGTCGTTCTGGGTCATGACCGCGTCGACCAGTCGAAGCCGACGACCGTCCCGCACCGCCGACGAATGCACCTGCACGGGTTGCAGCGCCACCGGTCTGAGCAGGTCGACCGTCAGCCGAGCGGGTTGCAGGTCCACATCGTCGACCGCTTGCTCGGCCGCCCGCCCGAGCAACCCGCCGACGTAGTTACCGCTGAGCGAGGGACCCCACGGCCCTCTCGCCAAAGTGGTTGGCATATAACCTTTGCCATCGGTCGCGAAGAAGCAACTCGGCACGGATGTGGACGGTTTCGCCGATGAGTCGGTCATCTCACCCTCATTCTCGCAGTCGGCATCGCTCGACCAGGATCTGTGCCAACAGTTCCGGGTGGCTGAACATCACGTCGTGGCACGCGTCGATGGGAATCACGTCCTCGACCCCACCGAGTGCGGCCATGCTGGCCCGCTGGGACTTCTGCGACAGCGCCCGGTCGCGGGTGGTCAGGATCCAGCTGCGCGGCACGTCGTCCGGAAGCCCGCTGCGGTCCACCGGTTCCGCGGGGATTCGTGCGGATTCGGCGCACAGCCTCGACATGGTCATTCGGCGCCGCTCGCGTGTCATGCCGTTGCAGAACGCATATTGCGTGACCAGTCCGGGCACCTTGAACGACCTGCCACCCCTGGCCGCGTATCGCGCGAAGACTGCCAGCGGGCCGCCCAAGGTGTCCACGATCGCCTGTCCCTGGGGCGGTACGAACGCCGCGGCAAAGACCATCTCCCGCACCCGCGCCGAGCCGAGCTTGGCGACGACGCCGGGCACCGTCACCCCGGCCATCGAGTGGCCGGCGATCACGATGTCGCCCAGGCACTCGGCTTCGATGTCGGCGACAACGGAATCCACCCACTCGCCGATCGTCGCAGTGGCGAGATTTCCCGGCGTACGCCCACGACCGGGCAGATCCACCGCCAGGATGCGCAACTCCGGTTCCTGGCGGCGCAGTTCGGCGACGGTCAGATCCCAGCAATCGCCGGCATGCTCGCCGCCGTGGACCAGGACAAGATCAGGCAGGGCCATGGTTCGCAGCCGTTCAGCGGTGGATCAGCTGAGAAGCCAGCAGGTCGATATCGGTGCGGAAGTCGGAGAAACTCCGGCTGGCCGGCTCGACGGTGATCCAGGTGACGCCCGCCGCGGCGTAGTCGTCCAGTTTGGGCTGCACAGCGGAGGTGAACGCGGTGCAGTCGCCGCTGGCGAGCAGGTCCGCCTCGAACGGCACGAAGGACACGTCGGCGGGGCCGCGGTCGAGTTCGGCCCGCCGCTTGTTGACCGTCGCGATCCAGTTCCCCAACGTGTCGATGTCTTCCAGTGGACGGGCCCGGGTGATGGCCGCCATCTCACCCGACGCTGCCATCGGCATCCAGCCGTCGGCCGTCTCGACGACACGGCGTTGTGCGGCCGCACCGTTGCCGCCGATCCAGATCGGCGGGCCGCCGGCTGTCAGCGGTGGCGGCAGCGCGAGGTGCCCGCTGACCCCGAACTCCGGCCCGTCGTGATCAACGCCCGCCCATGCCGCGCGCCATGCGGCGATGGCTTCGTCGAGCAGGGCGCCACGCCGACCGAAATCGGCTCCCAACGCCTCGAACTCCGATTTCAGGTAGCCCGCTCCGGTGCCCAGTGTGAAACGTCCGCCGGACAGGAGGTCCAGGCTCGCCGCCCCCTTGGCCGTCAGGTACGGGCTGCGGTATCCCGACACCAGGATGTAGGTCATGATCCGGATGCGAGTGGTCGCGGCCGCGGCGAAGCTCAGCGACACGAACGGGTCGAAGGCGTGGTGGCCGCCATGGGCCAACCAATCCCGATCGGGATACGGGTGGTCGGACATGGAAAACCCGTCGAAACCGGCTTCCTCCACGAGCTTGGCGATATCGCCGATGGCGGCGCCCTCGCACCACCGATTCCAATGCTTGACCGCCCGCATCGGGAACATCAGGTTGTAGCGCACGTGACTCCCATTCGCCGAGAACTCGCTAACTATATAACTATCTCAATAGCGCCCTGGCAATGACTTCGCGCTGCACCTCGGTCGCGCCTTCACCGAGTCGTTTGACCCGCAGGTCACGGAACCACCGTTCCAGTGGCAGCTCCGCGGAAATGCCCAGCGCGCCATGGAGCTGGATGCACCGATCCAGCACCTTGTAGGACACCTCGGTGCCGTACATCTTGGCCACCGACGCGTCTACCCGGACGTTGCGGCCCAGGTCGGCGTTCCAGGCCGCTTGATACATCAGGAGGCGCGCGGCGCGCAATTCAACCTCGCTGTCCACCAGCATCCACTGCACGCCCTGCTTGTCGGCCAGCCTGCCGCCGAACACGTCGCGGTCCCTGGCCCACTGGCAGGCCAGGTCCAGCGCACTCTGTGCAATGCCGATCGGCCCGGCGGCGTAGATGATGCGGCCGTGGATGAGGAAGTCGCTCGCCAGTGAGAAGCCTTGTCCCTCAGCGCCGATCAGCTGGTCCGCCGGTAGTCGCACATTGTCGAAGTGCAGTTCGTAGGGAGCGAAGGAGGCCATCACCGGGATGCGGCTGAATGTGACGCCGGGGGTGTCTTTCTCCAGGATGAACGCCGAGATGCCCTGTCGGCCTTCGCCGGTGCGGGCGTACACCACCCCCCAGTCCGCGCCCGGTGCGTGCGAGATCCACATCTTGGAACCGTTGAGCAGGTAGTCATCACCGTCGCGGGTCGCCTTGAGCTTGATCGCCCGCGCGGGATCAGAGCCACCGGACGCCTCGGTGATCGCGGTGTAAGCCTTGGACATGGTGCCGTCGATGATCGGACGGGCGTACTTCTCGAACTGCTCGGCCGATGCTTTGAACATGATGTTCGGAGGATTGCCACCGAACGCGCCGAGGGCCGGGAAGAATGCTCCCATCCGGCATTTCGCGGCCTCCTCGGCGACCACCACCTGGCCGAGCACGCTCAACCCGGCGCCGCCGTACTCCGACGGTGTCTGCAGCGCCCACAGTCCGAGCTCCCGGGCTTTGGCCTGCAACTCGACCAGCTGCTCACGGGGCAGTCCGACAGTGTCGTGGTCGAGCTTCTCCTCGAGCGGATGCACGTGCGCGTCCATGAATCGTCGCACGGTGTCGCGGAGCATCACCAACTCGTCGGGCAGCTCCCACGCGCCGCTCTCGTTGCCGCTCACGCCGATCGCGCAGCGGCCGCCCGCAGGTCCCGTGCGCTCTGCAGTTGCGGCTCGTGATTGGCTTCGTACCGTTCGATCCAAACGGGTGGCAGCTTGCCCCACGCCTCGCCGATGCGTAGGCGTTGCGCATCGCTGAACACCTCGGCAGCGACGACATCGCCGACAAAGATGGTGTTCTCGTCGTTGTCCAGCGAACCGGTGATCCGGCACTCGACGTAGCTGTGCGCGTCGAGCAGGATCGGCGCCCCGGTGATCCCGGGTTTGGTGCGCAGTTTGGCGATCTTGTCGCCGTCGCGGCCCGAGCTACCACCGAGTGTCATGAGGATGTCCATCGACGCATCGATTTCGTCGGGACCGGCCGAGAGCATGTGCATCACGAAAATGCCGGAGTTGATCAGCATGTCGTGGGTCCGGTTGTACTTGGTGAGGCTGACGGTGGCGCGGGGCAGTTCCGGCACGATACTGGCCGAGCCGGCCGACAGCGACATCAGCCCATTCGCGAACCCGTTGTCGATGGTGGTGATCGCCACCGGGAAGGGTCGTAGACCGGCCAGTACCTTGTCGGCTGCCGCGAGGTCGATTGTCATGTGTCTCTCCTTTGTTGAGTGTCGCTACCCGAGTGTGAACGGATCGCGGGTTGCTCCGGACAGTTCCACCCACACCGCTTTGGTCTCGGTGAAGTCCTTTAGGGCGTCGATGCCGTTCTCCCGTCCGATACCGCTGTGGCCGACGCCGCCGAATGGAACATGTGGTGCGACAACGCGATAGGCGTTGACCCATACCGTCCCAGCCCGCAGCTTCGCGGCGACGCGGTGCGCGCGGTGGACGTCCTTGGTCCACACCGACGCGGCCAGCCCGAACTCGGTGGCATTGGCGATGGCGATGGCCTCGTCCTCGTCGGAGAAGGTCATCACCACCAGCACCGGCCCGAAGATCTCCTCGGCGACGGCCCGCATGGACGGGTCGACACCGGTCAGCACCGTCGGCTTGACGAAGAAACCGCCGAGTTCGCCGGCAGGTTCGCCACCGTAGGCGATGGTGGCACCTTGCTCGCGGGCAGAGGCGAAGTGCGACAACACTTTCTCGTATTGCGGCTGGTTCGATACGGGGCCCATCTCGGTCGCGGGATCTTTGGGATCGCCGAGCTTGATGGTCGCCGCACGGGCGACGATGCGCTGCACCAGCGCGTCGGCGACGCTTTCGTGGACGAGCAATCGGGATCCGGCCAGGCAGGTTTGGCCGGTGGCGGCGAACACCCCGGCGATCACGCCGTTTGCCGCGGCGTCGAGGTCCGCATCCGCGAACACCACCTGTGCCGACTTGCCGCCGAGTTCCAGGGTGAAGCGCGCCATGTTGTCGATCGCGGCCTTACCGACCCGGATTCCGGTGTCCGTCGAGCCGGTGAACGCGATCTTGTCCACTCCAGGATGGGATGCGAGCGCGGCGCCGGTCTGCGGGCCCCAGCCGGTGACCACATTGATCACCCCCGGCGGAAAACCGGCCTCGGCGAACAGCCTTGCGAAGGCGAGCGTCGAGGTGGGGGTGTGGTCGCTGGGCTTCACCACGAACGTACAGCCCGCTGCCAGTCCCGCTGCCAGCTTCCAGGTCAACAACAACAACGGTGAGTTCCACGGGGTGATCGCCCCGACCACACCGACCGGCTCATGCCGGGTGTAGACGAGGTAGTTGGCCTTGTCGGTGGGCACCACCTCGCCCTGCAGTTTGTCGGCCAGTCCCGCGTAATAGAAGTAGTAGTCCGGGAGCGCCCGCATCTGGCCGACCATCTCGCGGGTCAGCTTGCCGCCGTCGCGCACCTCCAGTTCGGCCAGTTGCTCGGCGTCGCGTGCGATGAGCTCGCCCAGGCGCCACAGCAGCTTTCCGCGCGCGGTCGCGGTGAGCGCACCCCACGGCCCGTCCAGCGCGGCGCGGGCCGCGGCCACCGCGCGGTCGACGTCGCCCGCGTCCCCGTTAGGGACGCGGGCCCACGCCTGGCCGGTGAACGGGTCGACGCTGTCGTAGGTCGCACCGGATGCGGCGGCGGCAGCCTCGCCTCCGATCAGCAGATCGAACTCGACCAATTGCTGGGTGCCAGTCATGCGCTCCTCATCGAGTTCGCGGCTTCTTCTTGTTGTTGAGTGAGTCCGGCTTGGCGCCGGCATTGCCGAGGTCGGTGTAGAACTTGCCGTTTCGCGCGGCGAGCGTCGGCGGCAGATCCCGGGCCTCCCACATGGCCCGCACCGTTCCCTGAATCGCCGCGGGCCGGCGCGCGGCAATCTCGGCCGCCAACTCGGCGGCGCGAGCCCGCAGCTCATCATCGGGGACGATCTCGGTGACCAAACCGATCCGCAGTGCGGTCTGCGCGGTCATCCGTTCCTCGCTGCCCAGCAGCGCCCAGCGCATCACCTCGCCGTAGGGCACCCCAAGAGGAAGCATTCCCATCGGCTCCAATGCCGAGACGATGCCCGCGTTGGCATGAGGGTCGAAGAACGTGGTGGTCTCGGCGCAGATCGCGAAGTCGCACTCGTTGACGAAGTACATCGCACCGCCGGCGACGATGCCATGCAGCGCGGCGATCACCGGCTTCCACACTTTGTGCGCCTTCGGTCCGAGCAGTTCGCCCGGATCCTCCTGGTTGAAGATGGACTTGTGTGTCCACCAGGTCCCTTGGGCGACGTCGATGCCGGTGCAGAAGGCACGGTCGCCGTTGGCTTGCAGCACCGCGACGTGGATGTCGTCGTCGTCGCGGACCCGGGCCCACACCGTGGCAAGGTCGGCCGCCATCTGTTCGGTGAAGCTGTTCAACTTCTCGGGACGGTTGAGCGCCACGGTGGCGACGTGGTCGCTCACGTGAAACTCGATGGTGCTCAGGCTGGTCGTGTCGGTCACAGCTGCTCCTTTGTCGATCAGATGGACAAGGGCATCATCGCACCCCACCGCCGACGTGGTTCACCTGGTTAGCTATCTCGCGTTTGAGGATCTTCCCGGCGGGGCCCATCGGGAACTCGCTCCAGAACAGGAACCGGCGGGGTTGCTTGTATCCGGCCAGCTCGGCGCGACACAACGCGGCCAGTTCGGCGCTGAGCGCGTTCTGGTCGGTGACATGCGATTTGGGGATGACCACCGCGACCGGCGTCTCGCCCCACTCTGGATCGGGAGCTCCGACGACCGCCACCAGATCCACCCCGCTGTGGTGTGCAATCACTCGTTCGATCTCGGCGGGATAGACGTTGAAGCCGCCGGAGATGATCATGTCGGTCTTGCGGCCGGTGATGTGGAGATAGCCGTCGATGTCGAGATAGCCGAGGTCGCCGGTGCGCAGTCCGTCGGGCCGGAATGTCTCCGCTGTCTGCTCCGGGCGGTTCCAGTACCCGACGGCGTTGGCCGGGCTCTCGATCACGATCTCGCCGACCTCACCGGTGGCGGCGTCGCTGCCTTCCGAGTCGACGATCCGGATCACGCACATCGGTGTCTCCCGGCCGCAGGAGGTGGCGATCGACGTCCGGCCCGCGACGATATCGCGATGGTCCTGCGGAGTGAGGATTGTGGCCTGCCCACCGCATTCGGTCAGCCCGTAACGCTGCTGCAAATCACAGCCGAGCAGGTCCATCGCCTTGCGTGCCAGGCCTGGTGGCACAGGTGCCGAACCGTAGGAGATCCGTCGCAGGCTCGACATGTCCCGAGACGGGCCATCCTCCAGGATGGCCAGGGTGCGGTGCAGCATCGTCGGAATGAAGGTCGTGAACGTAATTTTGCTGCGTTCGATCTCGTCGATGACGGCCTGCGGGTCGAATCGTTGGTGGATCACCATGGTCTGACCGAGGTAAAGCCAGGACACCGTACGCACCATGCCACCCGCGGTGAAGAACGGCGTCGTCGCCAGCATGACATCCGACCGGTTGGCCTCGGTCACCAGATTGGTGTCGGCGGCCTGGTAGAGCAGTGCGCGGTGGGTGTGCATCACCCCTTTGGCACGTCCGGTGGTGCCGCTGGTGTAGAGGATGACGGCGACCTCATCGGGGGACACCGCAACCTCAGGGGCATGGGGATCTGCTGCAGCCAAAGCTGATTCGTATTCGGGACCGATGGTCAGGACCAGGCTGAGGTCGGATAGTTCGTCGAGGAACTTGTCGCGGTGGTCGGCGTGGATGATCACCGCCCGGGCGCCGGAATCATCCCGAACATGGGCAACCTCGTCGGGCGCGAGCCGGATGTTGACCGGGACGGCGACCATCCCGGTTTTGGCCAGCCCGAACGAGATCTCGGGCCATTCGATGCAGTTGCGAGCGATCACCATCACCCGATCGCCAGGCGCCAAGCCCTGTGCGAGCAGGTGGTTGGCCAGCCGACGAGCCCTTTCGTCGACGTGGGACCAGGTGTGTACCCGGTCGTCGTCGACGAGGGCGTGCTTGTCTGGGTAGCGGCGGGCGTTGTTGGCCGCGATATCTCCGATGAGCATCAGATCAGAAAAACCTTCATATCAGGAATGCCAGTGTCTCGACCGGACCACCCGCGTCGATCAGGTGCACGATCTTGCGGATCAGCCATGGGCCGTCGGGGGAGCGGCGAACGGTGTGGATTACCCGTCCCGCCCAGAACCGTTGCCGTATACGGTATTCGAACAACGAGAAGTTGGATTCGACGGTCACGGTGTCTGCCTCTTCCGCGACGACCTCCGAGTTGGATAGCACCCGGCGCATCACCGACGGCGGCGTCTGCGAGTGTCGGTTGCCGGTATTGAGCTGAGCCACCCGGCTTTTGATGCGCCGCCGATTGTCGTTGATGTAGGCGAGCGTGGTCCGCGGGTTGTCGCCGGGATGCATGGGAACGCGGTATTCGACCCGATCATCGTCGTTGGCCCACAATGCTTCCCACTCCGAGTACCGGCCCTCGTCGGCAAGCCGGGCCTCCAGATAGAGGAACGACAGGATCTCGGCGTCTGGAACCGGCCGCAGGATAGGGCGGATCCTGGGCGAAGTGTCAGCAGTCACGGTCATGCCTTCCCGCCGACGACGTCCGCCCACCGCGAGTAGAAGCCGCGTTGTGGCGTCTCGGCGCTCTTGTCCCGGTTGATGATTCCGGTTTCGTCGGTGATGTCGTCGCTCACGCCGCGAGCCAGCACCAGCCATTCCGGCAGTTCCGCGGCAAGTCCGGCCTGGTTGCGCATGCCGATCTCACCGTCGTCGGCGATGAGGAAGCCCGCCGGGCCCATTGCACCCTCGGATCGGCGCAGGGTGCGTTCGTTGAGGGCATCCTGGCCCGGAATCAGTACCGCGGTGGTGTAGGCGACAGTCCGGTCGGGGGCCTGTGGCTCGACGAACATTACGTTCATCTCGGCCAGGAACAGGTTCGGCCAGATCAACGTGTGCGGCGGCCCCACCACCAGGGCGTCGTGTGCCTGTTCGGGACCGTAGGCGCCTTCGAGGGCCCCGACGTAGTCGGCGAGCTTGGCGCGGGGGATCCGTCCGTACCAGACGAATTCCTCGTCGAGCTTGCGGTATTCGTCGGTGTAGTCGATTTCCGAGTGCCCGTTGCCGAGATCGCGTACCAGCACGTCGACCTTGGTCGGGACATGCGACACCTTGGCCGGCTTGATCGCGTCATACACCGAGGCGTGCGTGAACAGGGCGTGGTAACCGTCGACGTTGTTCTCCACCACCATCTTCCAGTTGGCATGGTGCAGATGTTTCATCCAGTTGGCCCGCAGGTCGATCTTGCGGGTGGGGGACAGGTTCAGGAGTCGGTCGATGGCGCGGGTGGCGTTGCCGAGGTGTTCGAGTAGCGACGGCCCGTCGGGGGCGAGCGACGCGAAGACGAAACCGCCGTAGGCGTCCACCCGGGGTGCCTGCGCCAGGCCCAGATCGGCGCGCAGCTCGCGGTAGGTGTCCCCGTAGCCTTCGCGCATCGGAACACCCTGCAGTGCACCGGTATTACTGAAAGTCCAGCCGTGGTAGGGGCACCGGAACGAGTTGGCGTTGCCGATCTCGGCATTGCACAACTTGTTGGCACGGTGGGTGCAGCGGTTGAGTAGCACCCTGACGACGCCGTCCTTACCGCGCACCACCACGACGGGGTCATGGCCGACGAACCGCGTGAGGTAGTCGCCCGGCTCGCTGACCTCGCTCTCATGTGCCACATAGACCCAGCCGGTCTTGAAGATGGTATCCATCTCGCGCCGGAAGATGTCAGCGGAGGTGTAGACCGAACCGTGCACGCGATCGGTCTGGACGATGCTGCTGACGTCGAAATCGCCGACTTCAGACGCGGATTCGAGAGTTGTCACTGCTCCTCCATGGTGTCGATGGCCGGTATCGCGACGTCGCCGAGGTGGCGGAAACCGATGTGCACCGCGGTGCCGATGTGCGGTGCGGTATCCGTGGGCTGCACGGTCGTCATCACCAGTCGGTGTCCACTGTCCAGTTCGATGTCGACGATAGGGTAGGGGATCCGCGCGCGGACCAACCCGGGCTCGCGCCGGTGCATCAGCGTCGCGGCATGTACTGTCCCGCTTAATTCGACTGTGCACCAATCTGTTTCGGAGGCACCGCAGCGGTCGCATATTTCCTGGTCGAGTTCGAGGGGCTGAGCGCAGCCCGCGCAGAACGGCAGCACGAGCTCCCCACGGCGGGCGGCCTCGTAGAGCGGGGCCAGCGAATCGCCGTCGACGGTAGGCGCAAGGTTGTTGCTCAGCAGCCAATCCTGCGACGTCACGGTGGTCATGCCGCCCGCTCCAGCACCAGCGCGGCGTGGTGGTCCAGCCGACCACCGATACCACCGACCAGGGCGACGGCGGCGTGCGGCACCTGACGTTTTCCTCCGGTGCCGCGCAACTGGATGACCGCCTCGGCCAGCGGGGTCATGCCCTGCAGATAGAAGCCGGACAGCTGACCGCCGCCGGTGTTGGTGGGCAGCGTCCCGCCAGGCCCGATCTGCCCGTCGAGTACGAAGTCGCCTGCCGGAACTGCGCCGGTGAGCCCGTATTCATCGAGCAACAGCAGCGTCACGATCGAGAACGGATCGTAGAGTTCGGCGATATCGAGATCCGAACGGCTCATGCCGGCCTGCGCGAGCGCGTCGTCCACTGCGCGGCGGCCGCCGCCGAACCATGACTCTGCTCCCGCGCGTCGCCGGCGTACCGGATGCTGGCGACCGGTGCCCCGCACCCGGAGCCGGGTCGCGCCTATCGAAGACCGGCCAGTCAGCACGACCGCGACCGCCCCGTTGACCGGACGAGCGCAGTCGAGGAGGCGCAGCGGCTCGGCGATCATCGGGCTGGCGTCGTAGCCGGCATCGTCGAGGGGCTCGCGGTTGACCGCGTCCGGGTTGTCCTGCGCCCAGCGTCGCGCCGTAACGGCAACTGAGCGCAACGCGGCAGGGTCCGTGCCTGTCGTGTGCAGCCACCGCTGGGCCAACAACGCGTACGTCGGTACCGAGCCGAGCAATCCGGAAGCGCGTTCCAAACCGCGGACCCCGGCGTTGCCGCCGCTCTGCGCATACGCAGAACCGGCCCCCTTGCCGGCGACCAGCGGTGCATCGGCGAACACGCAGAGCACGGTCGATGCTTCGCCGCTGGCGATCGCGTGGCGCGCGCGCTGAACCATCGCAATAGTGGTGGCGCCCTTGATCTCGACGTGTTCGAGCAGGCGCAGATCCCCGAAGCCGCCAGCGGCGGCGAAGCCCACCCCGAGCCGGTCCGGGCGCACGCCTTGTGAGGAACCGACGAGGAGTCCGTCAATGTCGGTGCGATCGATCTGCGCGTCGGTCAGCGCGGCAGCGCTCGCCTCGGCGGCCAGCCGTAACGGCGTGGCGCCCGGCCGCAGCGACATCGCCGTCATCCCCAGGCCGACCACGTCGGCTTCGGGCCGGCTCACGACTGCCCCCGAGGTCGACGGTCGCCTTGTCCACGTTCACCCCGGTAGTTGCCGACGCGCAGCCAATCTTCGCGGTCCTCGGGGGTGGCCTGCGTGAAACTCGCGAGTTCCAGCGGACACAGGAAGACGTGCTCCCCGCTCTCCAGGTCTTCTACCAGCAGGCGAGGGCCGTTGCCGTTCACATCCAACGACAGCCGCACGGCCGCGAACTCATTCACCAACTCGGCGAGCTCGCGGCGTCCGGCGGAAGTGTTCACCTGCCCAGTTTTACCGCATACAAGTGTCAGAAGCAATGCGATGGATGCCGTGGGCGCGAGAGGTCGGAGCGATATCTGTGGCCGAGCGTAGTGGTGATCTACTTGGGAACATGGCACCATTGACGCACCAGCGGAGTGTCTAGAGAATAAGTTGACATGAATGTCAGAAGAATGATCAGGAAGGGCTGAGATGACCCAAGCGCAGGCGCCGCACGCCGAGCCGGACGGCGGCTCCGAGCCCGATACTGGGGACTACCGCAGCATCTGGATGTATCTGAAGGAGCTCGAGTTCCGTCAGGGGTTCATCGACGTCGCGGTCAACGGCTCCACCGTGCGGACGCGGTACGCCGAGGCCGGCAGCCCGGACAAGCCGCACGCGATCCTGTTGCACGGCACGGGTGGACACTGGGAGACGTTCGCGCCGAATCTCGCCGCGCTGAGCGAACACTTCCATTGCGTGGCCATCGACATGGTGGGCAACGGCTTCTCCGGCAAGCCGGACTACGACTACGAAATCGCGGTCTACGTCGAGCACGTCCTCGGGGTGATGGACCACTTCGGCATGACGTCGGCAAGCTTTGTCGCGATGTCGCTGGGCGCATTCGTCGCTTCGGCCGTGTCGGTCGGCCATCCCGATCGGGTGGACAAGATGATCCTGATGTCGCCGGCCGGACGAGAAGCATCGGCCTCGAACATGGCGCGTATCCGGGCGGAACGTACCAAGGCGGTCAACGAGCCGACCTGGGAGTCGCTGCACGCCGTGTTCGCACACCTGATCGCCGACGAAGCCAATCGGCTGCCCGATCTGATCGGCTTGCGCCAGGCTGTCTACCGCCGCGCGGACACCCGCAACACCATCGACCGGCTGCTGATCCTGCAGGACGAGAAGGTGCGTCACCGCAATCTGATCCCGGACGAGGCGTGGCGCGGCATCACCGCACCCGTGATGATCGTGGCCTCAGGCAAGGACCACGGGGTGTACCAGGACACCGCGCGCACCATCGCGGAGCTGATTCCGAATTCCGAGGTGTTCGAGATGCCGTCGGTGCGGCACTGGCCGCATTTCGAGGATCCAGTGGCGTTCAATGCCGCGGCGGTGGAGTTCTTGACCAGATGACCCGCCCGGATCCCACTGCCCTCGAAGACATCGCCCGTCGGCTGTACGAGGCCGAGCAGACCCGCACGCCGATCCGGCAGCTGTCGCTGGACTATCCCGACATGACCATAGAGGATGCGTATGCGGTGCAGCGGACGCTTGTCGAGCTGAAAGTCGCCGACGGCCGAAAGGTCAAGGGGCGCAAGATCGGCCTGACCTCCAAGGTGATGCAGCGCGCGGTGTCGATCGACGAACCGGATTACGGCGCGTTGTTCGATGACATGTTCTTCGAGGACGGTGGACGCGTACCGCCCGGCCGCTTCATCCGGCCCCGGGTCGAAGTCGAGTTGGCGTTCGTGCTGGGCGAGCCACTGCAGGGTCCGGACGTCACCTTGTTCGACGTGCTGCGCGCCACCGAGTTTGTCACGCCCGCAATGGAAATCCTGGATGCCAGGGTGCAGATGTCGGATCCTGAGACCGGTCACCTGCGCACTATCGTCGACACCATTGCCGACAACGCTGCCGACGCAGGTCTGGTGCTGGGCGGGCGAGTCTTCCGGCCGTTGGACGTCGACCTGCGCTGGGTGTCGGCGCTGTTGTTGCGCAACGGCACCATCGAGGAGTCCGGGGTGGCTGCCGCGGTTCTCAACCACCCCGGCAACGGTGTCGCGTGGTTGGCGAATCGGCTGGCTCCGCATGGGGTTTCGCTGCAACGCGGCGAGGTGATCCTGTCCGGATCGTTCACCAAGCCGGTGTTCGCCGAGCCGGGCGACACCTTCGTTGCTGATTACGGACCGCTGGGCACCGTGTCGGTGGTGTTCGACCGGGAGGCCTCGTGAGCCGGTGGGCGGAACGAATCCAGGCCGGGCGACCACGGTTCGGCATGTGGCTGGCCTCCGGCAGCGCCTACATCGCGGAGATTTGTGCCGGCTCGGGCATCGACTGGGTCCTGTTGGACCAGGAACACGCCCCCAACGACCTGCGCACCACGCTGGAGCAGTTGCAGGTGCTGGGCGGCTATCCCGATGTCGACATCCTGGTGCGGCCACCCGTAGCCGACCCGGTCACCATCAAGCGACTGCTCGATATCGGCGCGCAGAACATCATGGTCCCGATGATCGATGATGCCGACGAGGCCGCCGCCGCCGTGGCTGCCATCCACTACCCGCCGGCCGGTATCCGAGGTGTCGGCAGCGCCTTGGCGCGCGCCTCCCGTTGGAACCGGATATCGGACTATCTGTCCACCGCAGACGCTTCGGTGTCGCTGACCGTGCAGGTGGAAACGGTGGCGGGGATTGAGCAGCTCGGCGATATCGCCGATGTCGACGGCGTCGACGCGGTGTTCATCGGTCCGGCCGATTTGGCCGCATCGATGGGCAGACTCGGCCAGCCCGAACATCCGGATGTGGTGAGCACCATCGAGGCTGCACTGGCGACGATCGTCGCGCACGGCAAGAGCGCCGGGGTGAACGCATTCAACGAGAAGATCGCCCGACGGTATGTCGACGCCGGGGCGAGTTTCGTTCTGGTGGGTGCCGATGTGGCGCTGCTGGCCCGGGGTGCCGAGCAATTGGTCGACAAATACCGGGTCACGCCTTGAAATGTATAGATCTGACTATGACGTCACTAGTTCTCGTGACCAATGCTACGTGTCGACACTACTATCGAACAGTCAGATGCCGACGGGTGAGCATTGTTTCTGACATATATGTCACCTATACTCGCTGACTATGGACCTGGACTTCACCCCTGATCAGATCGAGTTCCGCGATCAGGTCCGCACCTGGCTCGACGAGAACAAGCCGACCGAACCCCGACCCCGTGACGACGCCGGTATCCGCGATTACGACCTGGCCTGGCAGCGTACCCAATGGGAAGGCGGCTGGGCAGGCATCGCCTGGCCGACCGAGTACGGCGGCAAGGGGCTGACGCTGCTGCAGCAGCTCATCTGGTACGAGGAGTACGCCGCCAGAGGGTTTCCCGGCATCGATGCCTGCTTCGTCGGCCTCTCGCACGCCGGGCCGACTCTGATCACCCGGGCCACCGATGCACAGAAGTCCTTGCACCTCCCGAAAATCCTTCGCGGCGAAGTGCTCTGGTGCCAGGGATTCTCAGAGCCGGACGCCGGCTCTGATCTCGCCGCGCTGCGCACCAAGGCGGTGATCGATGGTGATCATCTGGTGGTCTCCGGGCAGAAGTTGTGGACCAGTTTTGCCACCATCTCCGACTACCAGGAACTCCTGGTACGCACCGACAACACCGGCAGCAAGCACAAGGGCATCACCTGGGTGATCTGCGATATGAACACGCCGGGTATCGACATCCGTCCGATCGAGACCATCGAGGGTGGTGCGGAATTCTGCGAGGTGTTCTACGACGATGTCCGGATCCCGCTGTCCAATGTGGTCGGCGACATTGGTGCGGGCTGGTCCGTCGCGATGGCGACGCTGTCGTTCGAGCGGGGTACCGCCTTCACCGCCAACCAGGTTCGGCTGGCCAAGATCATCGAAGACCTCATCGACTATGCACGCGACCATGTCGGCCCCGATGGTCGCAGGCCCGCGATTGCCGACGACGAGATCGCGCGGCGACTGGCACACGCGCGGGCGTCGGTAGCTTCGTTGCGTGCGCTGACCTACACCAATATCTGCGAGGCGTTGAAGACCGAAACGCCTGGACCACGGGGATCCATCGTCAAGTTGATGTATGCCGAACTGGCCAAGGAAATCGGGAAATTGGCCATGGACGTCATCGGTCCGGCCTCCAACCGCCATTCGTCGCGATGGGACATCGACGGCTGGGTGGGCTACTACTACTACAGCTTCTCCCAGGCGATCGGCGGAGGCACGTCGGAGATTCAGCGCAATATTGTCGGCGAGCGGGTGTTGGGACTGCCCCGATGAATGATCAGTCAGGAGACGGACGTGGATCTGTTACCAGGAGCTGAACAGCTCGAAATCGTGGCAGCGGCAGGGGAATTCCTCGCCGAACGGATGCCCGTGGAACGCATCCGCACTGACCGGTATGCGGAAACATCAGTGCCCGAACAACTCTGGCGCGAGGGCGCGGAGATGGGCCTACTCACCCTCGGACTCGACGAGAAGTTCGGTGGGTCGGGCCGACCGTTCGACGACGAGGTGCTGCTGTTCGTCGAACTCGGTAGGCGGCTCGCCCCCGGTCCATTCCTGGCCTGCACGTTGGCTGCCCGGGTGGCCGCGCTCAGCGGGGACACCGCGCTCGCCGAGCAGATCGGTTCAGGACGCGCCCTGGTTGCGCTTGCGGTGCTACGCGGCGACGGTGAGGTGCGGCCGGTGAAGGGCACCTTCGACGTGTTCGAACCCGCAGGGGCATCCCATGCCCTGGTCGTATCCCGCAGCGGGGCTGCGCTTGTGGATATCGAATCGCTCGGTTCGCTTTCGCCGGTGGAGGCGGCCGACCCCGGCACCCGGATCGCCACCGCCACTATCGAATCCGCCGAACCCCGCTACTGGTTGCCGGCCGAGGACGAGTGGATCTGGGGACGTGCCATGGTGCTGACGGCAGCCTTTCTCGCCGGTTTGGCTGCGGCGGCCGGTGCGTCGGCGATCGAACACGCCAAGACCCGTGAGCAGTTCGGAAAGCCGATCGGTGTGAACCAGGCGATCAAACATGCGTGTGTCGATATGGAGATCGCCGCGGAAGCCGCTCAGGCGCAGACGTTCTTCGCCGCGATCGCACTGGCTGACGGCCGAGACGACACCCTTTTGCAGGTGCTCTCCGCGGTGACTGTCGCCGGCTCGGCAGCGGTCGACAACGCCGCCGCCGGTATCCAGGTGTTCGGCGGCATGGGTTACACCTTCGAGAACGATATGCACCTGTATCTGAAACGCGCACATGTGTTCCGGCATCTCTTCGCCGAGCCCACCGAGGTGCTGGCCGAATTGCTGGCGCAGGATCGCGCCCAGTGAGTCGCGGTGTCGCGGTTGCCGGGGTCGCGCTGTCCGACGTCGGCAGGGTCGACGACAAGAGTCCCTATGAGCTGATCGCGCAGGCAAGTCGGCGGGCCCTGGCCGATGCCGGGCTGACCCCCGCCGACGTCGACGGACTGGCGTCGACGGGGCAGGGCACCCTACCTCCGGTCGACGTCGGTGAGTACCTCGGTCTGCGGCCCCGATGGATCGATTCGACGGCCGTGGGGGGAGCGGCGTGGGAGGTGATGGCCGCGCATGCGGCCGATGCCATCGCCGCCGGACACGCCGACGTGGTCCTGCTCACCTACGGGTCCACCGCGCGGTCCGACCTACGAAAAGGCTTGCGGGGCGCCAACATCAACTGGGGCGCGCGTGGGCCGCTGCAGTGGGAGGCGCCCTACGGGCACACGTTGGTCTCCAAGTACGCGATGGCGGCGCGTCGTCATATGCACACCTACGGCACCACCATCGAGCAACTGGCCGAGGTCGCGGTATCGGCTCGATTCAACGCCGCGGACAATCCCGAGGCGTACTACCGCGACCCGATCACCGTCGACGATGTACTGGCCGGGCCCATGATCGCCGACCCGTTCACCAAGCTGCACTGCTGCATCCGCAGTGACGGCGGAGCTGCGGCCGTTCTGGTGAGTGCCGACCGTGCGAAAGATCTCAAGAGCAAACCGGTCTGGGTGCTCGGAACGGGTGAGACCACCTCGCACATGCTCACCTCACAGTGGGACGACCTCACCGTCGGTCCAGCTGCCGTCAGCGGTCCGCTGGCTTTCGCGCGTGCCGGGGTATCACCATCCGACGTCGACGTGGCCGAACTCTACGACGCGTTCACCTACATGCTGCTGCTCACGCTGGAAGACCTGGGTTTCTGCCCGAAGGGGGAGGGCGGCGCATTCGTGGAGACGGGGGCGCTGCGGTTGGGTGGCGCACTGCCCACCAACACCGACGGTGGCGGACTGTCGGCGTGCCACCCGGGACAACGCGGACTGTTCCTGCTGGTCGAGGCAGCACGCCAGCTGCGGGGGGAATGCGGGCCGCGCCAGGTGCCCGACGCCAAGATCGCCTGCGTCAGTGGCACCGGCGGCTGGTTCTGCTCCAGCGGCACCGTGATTCTCGGCGCCGAGGAGCCCTGAGTGAACGGCGCACCGCTTGGCGCGGACGCCGTTGACACCCGGGCGTTGTTGACGGCCGCGGCACTGACCCACGGCGACCGGGAAGCGTATGTGGAGCCGGGCGCGCGGGTCACCTTCGCCGAGTGGATCGGCCGGGCCCGCAGCGTCGCCACGCAATTCGCCGAGTTCGGGGTCGGCAAGGGCGACGTGGTCACGCTGTGGCTGCCGTCGGGCATCGACTACGCGACGTGCTACGCCGCCGCCGCGATGATCGGCGCGATCACCACCGGACTCAACCCGCGGCTTGGCCGTCGCGAGATCGAATCCATTGTCCAGCAGGCTGATCCCGCATTGATCGTCGCTGATGAACGACTGGGCGAGTTGCCGGCCGTCGGGTGCCGTGTGCTGCGGCGGGATGCTCTGTCGACCGATCCCGCCGCGGTGGCGCCACCGGCTGAACTGACCCGACACGATCCCGTGGCGCTGATCTTCACCAGCGGCACCACCGGAACGCCCAAGGGAGCGGTGTACGACGCCGACCGGCTGGCGGCCGGCGCCGCATCGGCCGGCGTGATGAGCGCTCCCTACGATCGCCGCCTCACCTCTACCCCGTTCGCACACGCCGGTTACATGTTCAAGCTCTGGGATCAGCTGGTCTGGGGCACCACGCTGGTGATCCCGCCGGCACCGTGGTCGGCCCAGGGCATGTTCGACGTGCTGCGCGATGAACGGATCACTGTCGCGGGGGCCGTGCCGACCCAGTGGACCAAGCTGCTCGACGTCGACGGGGTGAATCCACAGGCATTGCCGCATTTGCGGATCGGTGTGGTGGCGACCGCACCGGCACCTCCCGAGCTGGTGCGCCAGGTTGCCGAACGGATCGGTGTGCCGCTGGTGGTGCGGTACGCGATGACCGAATGCCCGACGATCTCGGGGACGGCAGCAGAGGATCCGCCCGAGGTGCAGTTCCGCACCGTCGGCCGGCCCGCTCCGGGAATGGATGTACGTATCGGCGCCGACGGTGTCGTCGAGGTCAGCGGTCCGTGCGTGATGCGCGGCTACTGGCGCAACCCGGAACTCACCGCCGAGGCGCTGCGCGACGGCTGGTTACGCACCGGCGACATCGGGGTGCTCGGCGACGACGGCAATGTCACCTTGCTGGGACGCAGCGGCGACATGTATATCCGCGGCGGCTACAACGTGCATCCCGGTGAGGTGGAGCGGGCCCTCGCTGATCACTCGGGGGTCAATCAGGCTGCCGTAATCGGCTGTCCCGCACCGGTGATCGGTGAGATCGGCGTTGCTGTCG